>Ga0116170_10000059_pt1 | contig 97596 bp, 82 predicted proteins | sample AD_JPNHW1_MetaG_FD_89797 | JGI IMG/M metagenome (GOLD analysis project Ga0116170, IMG submission 89797) | Active sludge microbial communities of municipal wastewater-treating anaerobic digesters from Japan - AD_JPNHW1_MetaG | ecosystem: Engineered > Bioreactor > Anaerobic > Digestate | place... | reverse complement strand
CTGCTGTGTGGACATAATCGCGTGGTTCTTTCCCTATGCAAGGGGTATATGTCCTTTTTTCAGAATACGCCGCTTGTGATCCAGATTTTTATTTACTACAACGTTTTACCTAAACTTGGAGTTCGGCTGGGCGTGGTTGCGATTGGCATCATGGGCCTGGCATTATATACGGGCGCCTACGCCGCGGATATTGTCCGCAGCGCGATTAAGGCTGTGCCGACCGGCCAGATGGAAGCGGCCAGCAGTCAGGGCTTTAACTACCTGCAATCGATGTTCCACATCATTTTGCCGCAAGCCATCAAGATTGGCCTGCCCCCCATGACCAATCAGGCGGTAAACCTGATTAAAAACTCCTCCGTGCTTGCGGTGATTGCCGGCGGCGAGCTGATGTACTGCGCCGACAGTTGGAGCGGCAGCAACCTGATTTACGGCCCCACTTTTGTGATGACCGGCGTGCTGTATCTGAGCATATGCCTGCCGATCTCGCTTTTGGCCCGTTATCTGGAGAAAAGGAGTGTACGCAATGTTTGACCGTTGGGCAAACGCCTTTTCCGTCGTCTTTACCCCGAAGATTTTGCTGTTTCTAGGGCAGGGATTGCTGAACACCCTCTACATCGCCGCCGTATCCATTATCCTGAGCCTGATCTTTGGCACCATTCTGGGTTTGATGCGCAATTCCAAAGGAAAACCCATTCAATTGATTGCGACCCTGTATATCGAAATCGTCCGCAACATCCCGCTGACCCTGTTTGTCATTTCCATGCGGTTCATGACCAAACTGCCGCCGCTGGAAAGCGGCATTGCGGCCATGACAGTTTTCACCTCCGCCATTGTGGCGGAAATCGTGCGCGGCGGTTTGAACTCCATCGGCAAAGGCCAATGGGAAGCGGCAACGTCTCAAGGTTTCAGCCACCCGGCGACTCTTTGGCACATCATCATCCCTCAGGCGCTTCAGCGCATCCGTTCCCCGCTCATTTCCCAATTTGTGACTACCATCAAGGATACCTCCTTCTGCGCGGTGGTGGGCACGTATGAGCTTTCTTTTACCAGCAAAATTGTGGCGGCTCACCGCACCATTGTGACCGCGGAAGATATTCTGGTACTGTATCTGGTAGTGGCCTTCATTTACTACATCATCAACCGCACGTTTTCCGGGATTGCCCGCCGCGAGCGTGGCAATGCCATGAAAGGCGTTGTGCGCTAAGCTGCCGTCAAAGTGTTGGGTACCCTGCGCCGGCGAAGGATGCTGCAATTTCACCTTTGGAACCCGTCCGGGGATTTCATCATTTGACCTGCTTATTCAACAAACTGACCTGATTTCTTGATATGGGATCAGGTTTTTGATTTTTTTCTAAGCGGTTTTCTTTCAACCGCTTGACTTGCGCTGCGTGGTACAATATGGGGTGTATGCCTTGCGAAACGCGCACGATAGGAGGTTTGCCATGCGAAGCTATCGTCTGTATCAGGTGGATTCCTTTACCCGGCAAAAACTATTGGGCAACCCGGTCGGGGTTGTCGCCAACGCGGATGGGCTTTCAGATGCTGAAATGCAGCAGATTGCGCGCGAAATGAATGATTCGGAAACCGCTTTTCTGCTAAGCCCCGACGATGCCACCCACGATGTGCGCGTTCGCTTTTTTACGCCCCAAAACGAAGTGCCCATCTGCGGCCACGCGACCGTGGCGGCGCACTATGTGCGCGCGGTGGAACAAAAGCTGGGGCATGTTCGGGTGTTGCAAAAAACTGGCGCCGGAATCCTGCCCGTTGAGCTGATTCCGGATCACGGGGATTATCAGGTGGTGATGACGCAAGGCACCGTCACCTTTGGCGACGTGATTGCCGGAGAATCGCTCTCGCGCTTGCTTTCCGCGCTTCGCATAAACCCGGACGATCTGGCTCAAAATGGCCCTGTGCAAATTGTTTCCACAGGGCACAGCAAGGTGATGATCGGCGTCCGCTCGCAGAACCGGCTGCACGCCCTTCAGCCGGATTTGGAAGCCTTGCGGCTGCTCAGCGAAAGTATTGGCTGCAATGGGTACTACGTTTATACGTTTCAGCCAGATCAGCCGGTGCCTGTACACGGCCGTATGTTTGCCCCCGCCATCGGCATCCCGGAGGACCCCGTAACCGGCAACGCAAACGGCCCGCTTGGCGCGTACCTGTACCGTTACGGCCTGATTCCTGTGCAAAATGGCGAGGCTACTTTCGCCGCCGTGCAGGGCGAGGCCATCCGCCGCCCGGGTTCCATGCGCGTGCATGTGAAAGGCGTAGGCGGAATCCCTTTGGAAGTCTCCATCAACGGCGAAGCGGTGATTGCCTTTTCCACAACCTTAACGTTGGAGGACGCACCCGCCGGCAGTTCCGCCGGATGAATTAACCCTTTCGCGCGGCAATCGTTACCCGCAAAGTATCTTTACATAGGACCACGCAGGAGCGGGCAGCGGCAACTCCATCAGCTTGGGAGGGTTCAAATGCGCTTGTTTGTTGGGCTTGCGTTGAAACCGGATTATCAGGAGGCGTTATCGGCTGCGGTAGCGCCTCTGTGGAAAACCGTGCCCGCGCGGGTGGTTCCGGCATCCCTTTACCACATCACGCTTGCGTATTTAGGGGAGCGCGCGCAGAGCGATCTGGTCAACCTGCGATGTCTGCTAACCGAAGCCGTCGGTCAGGGCGAGCCATTTTCGCTCTCAGCCCAAGCTCTTGGCTATTTTGGGGTGGCGGATCACGCAATCCTCATTGCCGGGGTGCAGGCAACGCCCTCGCTATGGGCGCTGAACGAACGCCTTCGCAGCGTACTACGGCGCAATGGCGAAATTTTCGACGATCAAACGCTTGTGCCGCACATCACGCTTGCCCGTAAAGCGCGCCTTACGGACGGTTTGCCTGCGCTTCCCCTGCCAAAGCAACCCATACGCGTAGAGGCGTTAACCCTGTTTCACAGTGCGCGCATCGAGGGTAATCTATGCTACGTTTCCCTGTTTTCAGTGCCTATACCTCATCAAAAGGAGCGTTCTGAATGAAGAAGGTTGTGCTTTTCCACTTTGTGGGTTGCCCCTATTGCCGGGCCGCGGAGAACTATCTGAACGAGTTGACCGACGCTTACCCGGAACTGGCGGCGGTGGAAGTGGAGCGGATTGACGAACGGAAGCATCCCGAAATCGCCGACCGATATGATTACTGGTACGTGCCCACGTTTTATGTGGACGGTCAAAAAGCCCACGAGGGAGCGTGCTCCAAAGCGGATGTTGAGGCCGTTCTGCGCAGCGCGCTCTAGCATGGCCGTAACCCTTCGTCAAGTATCCTGTCGCTAAAACTCACGCAAACCAGCAAAGCCATCCGGATTTGAAACAGCGCCTGTGGTGATATCAAAATGCGGGATATTCTTGGGACGATATGTCCCCCGATATCCCGCATTTGGATTGATTTCCGTTTGGTATCGCTTATGCCGCCTGTTTCGGTGATCTGTTCTTCCGATTGGCCTGTTGGTTACTGATAACAAACAGATGGGTTACAGCGCCAAATGGTTGAACAACATCGATACGCCCGAAACGCGTATTTTCGGCCATCGTCGGTTTCGCGGATGGGGCCGGTTCTCTCAGGGTCCGCCTATATGACCCTAGCGAAACAATTGCTCCAGCTCCTCATATTTCTCATGGGTAATCAGCGCGTCATGCTTGGTGCCCTGTAAACGCACCACGTACGTCCAACGGCCGTACGGCGTGATATCCTTGATGTGGTTCAGGTTGATAATATAGCTCTTATGGCAACGGAAAAACACGTTCGCGGGCAGCCGTTCTTCCATATCCGAAAGCGAGTCGCCTGTGACAAAGCGACCTTCGTCGCTTGTATAGAGCACGGTTGCCCGATCTTCGCGCTGCACCAGCAAAATATCGTTCAGGTCAATAAAGCTGACGCCCTCCCGGTGTCGCAGCATCAGGCGACCGTCGATCGCCTTACGCGCCGCGGAAACCACGTGCGGCATCTCCTCCTCCTGCGGCACGGGTTTGCACGTGAGCCGATCCCGAATACGCTCCAACGTCTGCATCACGCGTTCCACTTTAAAAGGCTTCACCAGATAGTCAAACGCGTACACCTCGAAAGCGTCGCTCATGTACGCATCGTGCGCGGTGGCAAAAATAATAACCGTCGTCGGATCCATATCCTGAAGGGTGCGAGCGCAATCCACGCCGCTCAGCTTTGGCATTTCAACGTCCAGAAACACCACTTGCGGCTTGAGCGTTTCCGCTTTCTTCAGGGCATCCTCGCCGTCCTCCGCCTCGCCCACCAGTTGAAAACCGTTCACCCGTTCAATGATATGGCGCATCACCGTGCGCATGCCCGCATCGTCATCCGCAACCAGTACCCTCAAGTCATCCATCATTTTTCTTACTCCCTGTGTGCGGACGGTTGAGAATCTCGTTCATCACAAAGGATTGTACGATTGAGTGACCGTCCCACTGCTTGGGTAACACATCCACCGGGCTTTGTTCCGCATCGGGGACCGCGTAAGCGTGCAAGTGAATGGCCCGATCTCGCGCAAGCGCGGGGTCGCTCACATCCTTCCCCTCGTCAGACGCGTTTCCTTCCGGTGTGGCAGCGCCCAAGCTACCCGTGTAGGCGACCCCAATCCGGCCAGTTTGAACGGTTGGGCGCATGGTTCGGTACGCGGAGTCGCCTTCCGCAGCGATGGGAGCGCTCTGCATCCGACTCTGCATCGGTTGGCTGACAGGCTTTCGGCTTGGGGATACGGTCGCTGGCCGGGCGTTGCGCGCAGGCTCCGTTTGTACGGGCTGCTGGCTGTGCTGCCTTGCCGCTTGGATTTCCTTGCCGCGCTTTGCAATGGCATTGAAGAAAAACAGCACGACCGCTAAAATGACCAATCCTTCCACTGTGCTCACCTCGTTGATTGCGCCGGAAGCGTTGCCGCTTCCGGCGTTAGGGTATGCTTACTTTTTCTCCCGGTTGGGTTCAACCGGTGCGGAAACCGGAGTCGCCGCCTTGGCGATGCCTTCCCGCATTTCGGTATCGGCCATGGTGTTCTTCATCTGGTAGTATTCCATCACGCCCAGCTTACCCTCGCGCAGCGCGGCCGCGATTGCCTTAGGCACTTCCGCCTCGGCTTCCACCACGCGGGCGCGCATTTCCTGCACGGCGGCTTTCATTTCCTGCTCGCGGGCAACGGCCATCGCGCGGCGTTCTTCTGCCCTAGCCTGCGCAATATGCCGGTCGGCTTCGGCCTGATCCATCTGCAACTGCGCGCCTACGTTTCGGCCCACATCCACATCCGCGATATCAATGGAGAGAATCTCATACGCGGTGCCGGCGTCCAACCCTTTGCTGAGCACCGTGCGGCTGATTAAATCCGGGTTTTCCAAAACCAGCTTGTGCGTTTCGGAGGAACCGACCGTGGTCACCACGCCTTCGCCAACGCGCGCGATGATCGTTTCCTCGCCCGCGCCGCCGACCAGGCGTTCAATATTGGTGCGCACGGTTACGCGCGCTTTGGCGCGAAGCTCGATGCCGTCCTTGGCGATGGCCGCCACGACCGGCGTTTCAATTACCTTTGGCGTTACGCTCATCTGCACCGCCTGCAGCACGTCGCGGCCCGCAAGGTCAATCGCGCTTGCTTTTTCAAAAGGCATTTCAATGTTGGAACGCTGCGCCGCAATCAGCGCGTTAATGACCCGATCCACATTGCCGCCTGCCAGAAAGTGTGTTTCCAGCTTGGAAAGCGTTACGTCCAAACCGGCTTTTCTGGCCTTTATAAGCGGTTCCACCAGCCGTTTGGGCTGAATCCGGCGTAACCGCATGCCGATGAGCGAACCAATGCTCACATGCACGCCCGCCGCCAGCGACGTAATCCACAGCCCGAGCGGCACAAAGCGCAGGAAAACCGACACAAGGATCACCGCGATCACAACGGCCAGCACAATCCAAAGCAGCGAACCGATTTCCGATGTGCCTGCGTATGCGCTTGTGCTCATGGCGGCAAGCAGAGAACTGAACATGGATAATTCCTCCTTACTATCTTGGCCCTAAAAATTTATAACGCAGGTTTTGCTTCCTCGTGGGCGTTTGCCCGGGGATTGTGAATTACGCGCACGATCACGCGCGCCCCGTCCACCCGATCCACCTTCACGTGAACCCCTTTTGCGATATATTCTCCGTCGGACACAACGTTAAGTTTTACGCCGTCAAATTCCGCCATACCGGTCGGCCGCAAAATGGTGGTGGTGATGCCCTCCCGACCCAGAAACACGTCCATATCCGCCGTGGCGATAAACCCCGCGGCGGTGGTTTCGCTTTCATTGAGGATCAGGGGCGATTTGGACAGCCTTCCTTTGGTAGCCGAGCGCAGCGACATGGAAATGGAAATGCCGATCACAGCCAGCACCACAATCGCCAGCCCCAAAGCGGCCAAGCCCCCGTGGGCCAGGTAAGTGAGCACAACGGCTATCGTTACCAGCACAATACCGGAAATGCCCGCGACGCCAAACCCGGGCATAAACGCTTCCGCTACCAGCAGCGCAATACCCACAATGGAGCAGATGACGATCGGCAGGTTTGCCGATAAAAAATCGATCATCCTTCATCCCTCCTCTAGTGATGGCTTATGCTATCATGCCGAGATTATTCTGTCCCGCGTTTGTGAGTGAAACCCGCTTTTTGGAGCTTCAACTGTCCATCTGGCCGCCATTGGATTCCAAGGATCGCTTCAGGGTTTGCAAATCCTCCCGGTACACCGCCTCCAGCGCCCGGTTGTAGATGACCGAAGCGGGATGGTAAAGCGCAAAATGCGGAAACCGGGCAACCGCACCCGTATTGGAGGCTATCTCCGCCGCGTGCCAGCGGCCGTGGCATTCCCCAATGGTGGCCGGCGCGGGGATCAGCGCATGCAACGCCACATTGCCCAGCGTAACGATCCCCTTTGGCTGCACAAGCAGAATCTCCCGATACAGCCATGGCAGAAAAAGCCCGATTTCCTCCCGGGTCGGGGGTCGGTTAACCGTCCGGCCCGCCGCGCTCAGGCGGGAAGGGCGGAATTTGACGACGTTGCTGATGTAAAGCTCGCTTCTGGATAAGCTGATGCTTTGTAAAAACTCGCTGAGGTTCTTGCCGGCTTTGCCCACAAAAGGTTTGCCCTGTATGGCTTCCTGCTCCCCGGGCGCTTCGCCGATCAGCATCAGGCGGGGCGATGCCGTGTTGCCATCGCCAAACACCAGCCCGGTCGTCGGCCTGTTCCACAGGTTTGCAAAACAGGCGCGGCAGTCCCTTTCCAAAGCCTGCAACGTATCCCGCGCCATCAGGGTTCCCCCTTTATCAGGTCGGAATACAGCTCAAGCTCCATCAGCTTTTGCCTGACGAGTTTTAAGTCCGCCCACGCTTCATATTTTTTGTTTTGATCGCGCAACAGCGCCGAGGGATGGTAGGTAGCCAGGATGGGCGTTCCGCGGCGTTCAAACCATTGGCCGCGGCAACGCGTGATCCGGTAATTTTCCCCCAGCACGCCCTTCACGGCAGTCGCGCCCAGCAAAAGAACCACTTTGGGCTGCACCAGCGCCCACTGGGCCAACAAATGAGGCTCGCAGGCCGCCATTTCGTCCGGGAGCGGGGTGCGGTTATTGGGGGGCCTGCATTTGACGATGTTGCAAATGTAGACGCGGTTGCGAGGCAGTTGAATGGCTTCCAGCATTTTGGTGAGCAATTGCCCCGCAGGCCCGACAAACGCCAGCCCCTGCTTATCTTCCTGCTCGCCGGGGCCTTCGCCGATCAGCATCAGCGGCGCGTTTGGATCCCCCTGCCCGGGCACTTTCTGCCGGCAATTCTCGCAAAGTCGGCAGGCCGCGCATTCTGACAGAGCATCCGAAAACTGTGTCCACGAGGTTTTCATGGCGTCGCCTCCATTGCTCACTGTTTGAATTGCGAGGTGAGCAGCGTAAAGGATTGCGTGATATCACCCTGTAACCACGTAAGCAGGCTGACCAGAATGGCTACCAGCACCAAAATGATCGCCAAACCCGCCAGAACGCTGATGACGTTAAACACGTTCATCGCCACGTGAAAACGGTGCGTATCGTCCAGTTCCTCGTTATAGTCGGAGTAGTCCTCCTCTTCAAAACCGGGGTTGGAATAATCTACGTATTCCACATCCTGATCCTCCGGGAGGGGCGCAGACTGCTGCGGATATCCGGGCGCGTACATGGTATCCTGACCTTGCCGATTCATCCGCAAATCTCCTTTCAACCGCTGTTAAAGCTTTTTGGCATTGGTTACACGTAGTCCATCCACGGTTCGGCGGCATCCTCGCGGCCGGTCAGGTTACCTTCCCGCTGCAACGCCGGAAAACCCTGCTGACGTAACGCCTCGTACACCACAATCGCAACGGAATTGCTTAAATTCAGGCTACGCGCGCCTTCCGCCATGGGAATCCGCACACAGCGGTCATACGCTTTGGAAAGCAGACTTTCCGGTAAACCGCGCGTTTCGCAGCCAAACACCAGAAAATCATCCGCACGGTAATCGGTTTCGGTGTAGCAGCGCGGCGCTTTGGTGGAAAGAAAGTGCATCCGCGCGTTAGGATACCGGGCCAGCAGATCGTCAAAATGCTCGTACACGCGGTATTCCATCATGTTCCAATAATCCAGCCCCGCGCGTTTCAGATATTTATCCTCCAGCGAAAAGCCGAGGGGTTTGATCAGGTGCAGCATACACCCCGTGGCGGCGCAGGTGCGGGCAATGTTGCCGGTATTCTGCGGAATTTCCGGATTCATCAGCACAATATGCACGTTCATTCCTCCCAGGTTTTATTGTACAACCTTCCGGGCCTTTTTTCAACCGCGCGGGGTGTGCGCCCTGCCTGTGGATGCGAAGGGCAGGTCAGCGTGCCCGCTTAAAAAGCTCATTGGCTCTGCTGTTCCTTGCACTGCTGATTCGTCGCTGCGGCGCGTGCCGGAACGGGCACGTTGCGCAAACGGATGGGTTATGTCAACAGGCGGTTGCGGCTACAAGCGGGTTACGCCAACCAGCGGTTCAAGCAACGAGGAGTTCCACAAGCAAATGCTTGAGCAGGCAGGTGGTACTGTAAGAAGTTGGTTGGCGCTGAAAAGCGGGTTGCGCAAGCGATCGGACTGCGTAAGCGGAGCCATTTTGCCGTGGGTTTCCATCACGCTGCTCCCGTGATGGACTGCCGCTGAGCAAACATCGGCGGTAAAGGGCAAAAAATCCCGTCGGGTTCAGCTTACGGACACATCCCCCATGGCCTTGCCCATCCATTCCAGCGCGCGTTCCCGAACCGCCCGGAAAAGCTCGGGGTCCGCCTCAGGCGAGGCAAGCGACTCCGCGCATTCCGCCGCATCGTTGAGCAGTTCCGGGTTGGTCAGTTCAACCCCATACGGCAAAAGCGATACGCCATGCTGGCGCGTGCCCAGCAGTTCGCCCGGCCCGCGCAGTTCCAAATCCTTTCGGGCAACCTCAAAACCGTCGTGAGTCCGCGTGAGGGTACGCAAGCGTTCGTTTTCCTTCGCAACCAGAAAGCACCAGCTTTCACCCTCGCCGCGCCCAACCCGACCGCGAAGCTGGTGCAACTGCGCAAGGCCGTAACGCTCGGCGTTTTCGATAATCATCACCGTGGCATTGGGCACGTTTACGCCCACCTCAATCACAGTGGTTGCAACCAGCGCGCGCAGTTTGCCGCTGGAAAATGCTTCCAGCACCTCAGCCTTCTCGGCGGACGGTTGACTGCCGTAGGTCAGCCCAACGGCAATCCCCTTGAGCGGGCCGCGGCAGAGGGATTCGTAGTGGCTTTCCACCGCCTTGCGCTGTTCGTCGGCTTCATCTTCTTCCACCAGCGGGCACACCACATAGGCCTGCCGCCCCTTTTCCAGTTCGCCGCGCAAAAAAAGGTACATGTCCCGTCGCTTTGCCTCCGGCACAATCCGGGTATGCGCCGGCATACGCCCCGGAGGCATCTCATCCACAACCGAAAGGTCCAGATCGCCAAACATGGTAAGCGCCAGCGTGCGCGGGATGGGCGTTGCGCTCATAACCAGCAAATCGGGCGGCGTAGCCCCGCCTTTTTGCAAAAGCCGGGTTCGTTGCCCCACCCCGAAACGGTGCTGCTCGTCCGTGATGCAAAGGGCCAGAGCGTGGTACGTGACGCTCTCCCCAATCAGCGCGTGGGTGCCGATAACCGCCTGCCACTCGCCGGAAGCGATTGCCGCCAACGCGTTTCGACGCTCCTTAACGCCCATTCCGCCCAAAAGAAGCCCGCAACGCACGCCCATCGGCTCCAGAAGTTTTTTGGCGCTTTCATAATGCTGCCGGGCCAGAATTTCCGTCGGGGCCATCAGCGCGGCCTGATAACCGGCCTGCGCGCACAACCGGATGGCGCCAAAGGCGACGGCGGTTTTCCCGCAGCCCACATCCCCCTGCACCATGCGCGCCATGGCAAGGGGCCGGCGCATATCAGCAGCAACCTCCATGAGCACGCGCCGCTGTGCGCCCGTTGGCGCAAACGGCATACCCTGCCAGAAGATGTCAAGCGCCTGCGCGGGTATCGCCAACGCTCGGTTTTCCTTTTTCGCGCTTTTCATTTCGCGCACGGCAACCTGATACAAAAGCAGTTGCTCAAAGGCGAAGCGGCGTTGCGCCAAGGCCACCTCCTGCATGGCGGTTGGCGCGTGCAGGGCTTGCATGGCTTCCGGCGAAGGCATTAAGCAATACCGGCTCAGGATCGGTTCTGGCAGGGTTTCAGGACAGGCAAGCGCGACCTGTTCCAATGCCTGCTCCACAAGGTGCAAATGCGTTTTTTGCGGCACGCCGTTCAATGAGCGGTAAACCGGAACAATCCGGAGCTTTTCCTCCATGGATGGGTTCGTGAGCCTGGGTTTTCCCCCGCTCCATTCCACCTTGCCATACAGCAGAAACTGTTGCCGCTTCATCAGCGCGTCCCGCATCCAGGGCTGGTTAAACCAGCAGGCGGTCATTTCTCCCGTGCTGTCCGTAAAGGCGCAGGTCACGCGGCTCATCTTACCGTAACGGGAAATTTTCGGCTCGCCCAATCGGTTTAAGGAAAACGATTGGCGTTCTCCCGGCTGCGCCTCGCACACCGGGGTACGGTCGCCAAGGTCCCTGTACCGAAAAGGCACCGAATATAAAAGATCACGCAACGAGTCGATGCCCGCTGCGTGTAAAGCTTCCAATCTGGCCTTCCCAATCCCCCGAAGATCGCGCAGTTCCATATCACTCCACCGAGATCAGGTAATAGTACAGCGGCTGACCGCCTCGGTGCATTTCCACATCGCAATCGTCAAACTGATCGGCGATCTCCTCGGTCAGGCGCTTCGCGTCCTCCTCGGAAATCTCCTTGCCGTAATATACGGTAATCAGCTCGTCATCCTCGGTTACGATTTCCTTCATCAGGTCAAACGTCACATCGTGAATGTCGTGCCCGTCCACGGCGATTTTGCCGTTGTACAGGCCGATAATATCGCCCTGTTTAATATGCAGCTCATCCATTTCGCTGTCGCGCACCGCATAGGTTACCGTGCCGGTGCGCACGCGCTGGGCGGCTTCCTCCATATGCTTGGCGTTGTCCTCCGCGCCCACTTCGGCTTGGAAGGCAACCGCGGCGGCAATGCCCATCGCGACGTTCTTGGTGGGGATGACGAACACCCGCTGGTTCTCGGTGAGTTCCGCCGCCTGTTGGGCGGCGAGGATCACGTTGCCGTTATTGGGGAGCACAAACACGCATTTGGCGTTGACCCGCGCAATCGCGGCGCTGATGTCCTCAATGCTGGGGTTCATCGTCTGACCGCCTTCGACGATCTGATCCACCGCCAGGTCGCTGAAAATCTGGTTAAAACCCTCGCCCAGCGAAACGGCTACCATGCCGTATTCCTTTGGCGGCGTTGTTTCCTTTGCTTTGGCGGCTCCCTCGGCCATATTGTCACGGCGTTGCTGCACCATGTTTTCAATTTTCAGGTTCACCAGCTCGCCCAGCGATTGCCCGTATTCCAGCGCCTTGCCGGGCTCGTTGGTGTGCACGTGCACCTTCACCAGGGAAAGATCGCCCACCACCAGCACGCAATCGCCAATGCGGTTGAGCCTTCTGCGGAAGGAGTCGATATCTTCCTCCATCATATCCGGGAAAAGGTTCTGGATTAAAAACTCCGTACAGTACATAAACTTGATTTCTTCCAGCGAGTTGTGGTCGTCCTCAAACACCGCCTCGCCGTCGCTTGAAAACTCCACGCGTTCCTGCGGAATTTCCTCGCCGCGGAGCACCGCGGCGTAGCCCATGTAAAGCAACAGCAGCCCGCGCCCGCCCGCGTCCACGACGCCCGCCGCCGTAAGGGCGGGAAGCATCTGCTGCGTTTTTTTCAAAATCGTGTCCCCGGTCGTGAGGATGGTTTCAAACAGCGCGTCGTAATCCTCCGGCGCTTTCGCCGCCTGACGCACCGCGTCCTCTGCAATCACGCGCGCAACGGTTAAAATGGTGCCTTCCTTAGGCTTCATCACGGCTTTGTAGGCCGTTTCCGCGCCGCGCTTCAGGGCATCGGCAAACTGCGGCGGCGTGATCTTCTCCACGCCTTCCAATGCGCGCGCGAAACCGCGGTACAGCTGCGAGGTAATCACGCCGCTGTTGCCGCGCGCGCCGCGAAGCGCGCCCTTGGCCAGCGCCTCCGCCGCCTCGCCCGCGTTTAAAAATTCTTTTTGGCTCAGTTCCTTTGTCGCAGACGCCATCGTCAGCGACATATTGGTGCCGGTATCCCCGTCCGGCACAGGAAAAACATTGAGTGCATCCACCGCTTCGCGGTTTTTTTCCAGCATTGCCGCGCCAGCCAAAACCATATCGCGCAGCAGCAGACCATCTATCATCTTTGTCTGTAACAAAGGTTTTTCCTCCTGAGGCATTATTAAACGCGCACACCTTCAACCGTGATGTTCACGCGGCGAACCTTAACGCCCGTCATGCTTTCCAGCTTGTAACGAACGGTTTCCACGATCGTTTTGCATACCTCCGCGATGGAGATTCCGTACTCGACAATGATAAACAGATCCACATCGAGCATATCGTCTACCTGACGGAGCTGCACGCCTTTGGTGAGGTTCTCTCGCCCCAGCCACTGAACAAGACCGTCTTTCGCCCTTTTGCTTGACATCGCAACGATGCCGTAGCATTCAAGCGCGGCATAACCGACCACCTTCAACATCACGTCTTCGGTGATATAGACTGTGCCGATTTCGTTCTTGATCTTACATTCCATATTGAAACATGCCTCCTTGCAACGATGGACGCATCACCGGCAATGATGACCCGCACGCAAAACCGCATGACAGGTCAGGATGATTATACATGATCGATCCGCATTTCGCAACCGATTTGCGGTAACAATTTTCCACGCCATTCCGCAAACCCTCGCAAAACTGCCTGCTGTAAAGCCCGGAACCGGCGTTTCCGGCCGTTGGTTGAATGCGCGCCGAATGGAGATTGCGGCGATCGTTTCCATTTTTGTTACGTTTTTGACACGATCGCTTCATACTTGATGGGAATTTGATTTACAAATGCGCAATATGTGTTATAATATGATGGAATGCGTGCGTTTTGAGCCGCATTATGCTTTCGACACTGGTCTAGGAGATGCAGCATGAACAGCAATCGCACGAAATACGCCAGCACGCCGACCTATGGCATGCAAAAGCGTAATTATTCCAAAAAGCAGGCCGCTGCTCAGGCTACCCCAACGCCCGATTTTACACAGCAGCCCACTGTTGACCCCAGCGCCCCAATGGCTCCGTTTCCTGTGCAGAACGCCTTTATGATGCCCACGGGAGCTTTTCCCGGAACCTCCGCGCAACCGGCCAACCCCATGTATTATGCAACGCCAAACGCGATGGGGGGCCAAACGCAAGCTGGCGCGCAGCAGCCTTCTTTTGGGGCTGTGCCTTCCATGAACCCTTACGGCGGCTTCATGCCGCAGTCGCAAACCCCTACGGTTCCTCTCTACCAGCAATCGCTGAACGGGTCCGCCGCGCAGCCGATGGGCGCGAACTTTTCATCACGTGCGCAAGGCTATGTGCCGCAGGCCTATCCTCAGGGAGGCAATGCGTTGCCGCCCAACGTGATCCGCGGTGACGCGCTAGGCGGGGTCGGCGCTATGCCGGGCGGCGGCATGAACGCGCTGCCCAACGGCGCCTACGGCAACATGGCCGGCAGCGGCATCCCGGGCATGGGCGGCGCGGGCGGCATGGGTACGATGGCGGGGCTGAACGGCTCCGCTGGCATGGGCATCCCTTCCGGGATGAACAACGCAAACGGAATGGGCGGCGGGCCTTTTTACGGCAATCCGGGGTATTCGGGCGCAATGCCGGGCGCAAACCAGAACGCCTACGGCAACGGCGGCTACCCGCCCGCAATGATGAATACGCCCATGAATACGAACGGCTTCAACCGTTCCCCCTTTCCCGGCATGGAGGGCGGCTTGCCCGCCAGCCCAACGCCCCGGCAGCCCTTTGATCTGGACAAATTTCTCAAACTGATGCTGTATGGCGTGCTGCCGGTGCTGTTCATTCCCTGCATGTTTGTGAACCATTCCATGGATTTTTTACGGTATCTGTTCATTATCGCAAGCGTCATCTGCCTGAGCGTGCTTTGGTACCGCCAATCCTTCACGCCCGGCGTGCGCACAACGGTATCGGTCCTCTATCTGGTGCTGTGCATTGTGGTAATCGCTACCATGTTGATTAACAGCAACCGGGATGTAACCAACGCCAACGGAAACTTGTCCGCAAACGCGGCAGGCCAAATAACGCCGGAACCAAGCGCATCGGTGGAGGCCGCGCCGCTGGCCGCGCAGGAGACGCCCGCGCCCCAGGAGGACCCGGGCCAGTCCGAAGCGGAACAACGCTTATCCACATTTATGGATTACTGGTCGGTTAACAATGTGGAATCCATGGTGAATCTGGTTCAGCCCAGCTGGGCCAGCACGCAGGACAGTCCGGCGCAGGCGCTGTTTACGGTCATCAGCAACCGCACCCCGACCGAATACCAGATTGAGAGCATCTCCGGCTCCGCCACGGACTCCTCCCGCACGGTTACCATGAGCGCCTACATTGATAAAAACAACGGCAAGGAGCCTGTGCGTTACCGTTTTATGATCCTGATGGTTAAGGAAAGCGGAGAATGGTATGTGGATCCCAACTCGTTGGCTACCAACGACACGGTAACGGAAACGTCCGCGCCGCCATCCGGCAAGGAAACCATCGCTCAGTCGCTCGCGCCCCGAATGACAGTAACCCCGATACCGGACCCGAGCACAAAGCTCTATTACAACGCAAACGGCGGAACGTATTACCACATTGACCCCAACTGTTCCGCGGTCAACCCCAAATACCTTCCGATGGCATCCTTCCTGTACAGCGAGCTGGACGAAGCGCCGTACAGCAGCTTGCAGCCGTGTTTGAAATGTGGCGCGCCGACCCAATCGCTCAAGGCGCTTGAAGCGACGGCAACGCCGACGGTCGCGCCGTAGGCCTTCACCCAGCGCCATTGTTGTGCCTCTGTGGCAAGGAATTCAAAGCGCTGTGTTCCTTTTGCCGCCTATGGATACCGCACGCGACACTCCCGGTTCACAAAGGCCGGGAGTGTTTTTAATGCAGAAAAGTACAGGGTTCCCATGATCCGGCAAAGCGAAGGGGGCGACGTCTTGCGTTTTTTACGGAAGCGTGATCGCGGTTGCGCTTTGCCAACCCGGGTGTTATAATGCCCCTGATTTTAAAGCGTTGTGAAGGAGGGGTTCGCATGGAGGATCATCCGGTACGGGTGGTTGTGATCCAAAGCAACTGTCCCCGCTATCAGGTGGGCGACTCAGTGGTATTCGAAGGTGCATTTGTGAACAAGGAGAAAAGCGATGCGCTTTGCATGGTGGCGCTCAGCGCAATCTATCCCTTTGCGTATGCCGCGCGCCGTGGCGGCTCCGTGAAGCCGACGCCCGTGCAATGCCCGGACTGCGAGGAATGCGTCCGCTTTCAGGTGGAACGTTTGGACTGAGGGATAGTTGCTTTGGGCAACCGATGAAAATCAGGGATGACGGGCGCACACAGATGCTGAAAAACCCCCGTCGTATTGATTGGTCAACATTCTTGGCAATCACGTTTCTTTCTTTGCCCGCGCCATCCGTCCTGCGTTTTTTTCGGTTACGTGGGACCCCTGATCCTTTGCCGCCGTGCCGGGGATCGTATCCCTTCGCCTTCACAGTGCGATGAGGCAAGGATTCAAACGTTATGAGACATTCAAACAGAGGCGGGAGCCAAACTCCAACGAGTTTGGCCCCCGCCTCTGGCTGTCCGGCAAGAAATCCATTGTTCAGTCCCGTTCGCTTTGTATCCCTACAGGCGGTTTGCAGATTTGACTTCGGCGCCATGGCATATAACGCTTTCGTTTTTCCAAACGCCGCATGGGTTTTGCGCTTGACCCGGTTGGCCGAGCGAAGGTTTGCAGTTCAGGCTCGCGCCGTAACCGTTGTGCGTAAACCGCAACCGCGTTGGCGCCTTTGGGTATGGAAGCGTTTGGTTAGCTCAGCTTTTGGTTCCGTCCGGCAACCAGCGGAGCACATCTTTGATGTGCGTATCCCAGTAATCCCAGTTGTGCACGCCGGGGTACCTTTCGTACAGCACGGAAACGCGCCGAGCTTTGGCCGTTTCGTAGAAGCTTTCATTTGCCGGAAGGATAAAATCCTCCGTGCCGCAGCTCATGTAAAGCAAAGGGAGCGCGGTGTTCTCCTCCGCGTGCTGGCCAAGCAAAAACAGCAGATCGTTGCGCGTGCCCTCCAGCGGCACGGAAGGGTCGAACACAGCCCGGCGGTATGCAGCCGGCATTTTTCGCATATGCGCTTCCCGGTTTCCGGTTGCCTGCAGCTTCACCATATCCAGCGCGCCGGAAAGGCTGGCCGCATACCCGAAGGTTTCCGGAAATTCCAGCGCGATGCGGAACGCGCCGTACCCGCCCATGGATAAACCGGCGATGTAGGTTTCCGACCGTCGCTCGCTCAGCGGGAAAATTTTACGCAGGAACGTGGGCAATTCCTTGCCGATATAATCCAGATAGTTTTCGCCGTGCGCCATTTTCACATAGTTGGAGTTTTCGGCGGACGGCATAACCACCGCAACGCCCTTTTCCTGCGCGTAACGCTCAACGCCGGTGCGCAGGCTCCAATCCATACAGTCCCCATAACTGCCGTGCAAAAGGAAAAGCGTAGGCCAGCGCTTGCCCGGTTTGTGATACTCCGTTTCACGATCCTCCAGATAGTCGTCCGCGCTCAGGCTAGGCACAAAAACGACGACGTGCGCGTTTTTTTGAAGCGTAGGCGAGTAAAAACTGCAATCGATATGCGCCATATCCTAAACCTCCTCCGGTTCCGTCACGGGTTCGTTCGCCAACCGCATCCAGTTCAGCGCTCTTTGAATATGGGTGTCCCAATAATCCCAATCGTGAATGCCGGGATGTTCCTCATAGGTTATATCCACGCCGAGCGCTTTCAGTTTGTCGCGCGCGGATACGTTCGCGGCATATATGAAATCCTCCGTGCCGCAACTTTGGAAAACGCGCGGCAACATCTCCCCCTGCGCAAGGCGTTTCCGAATCAGCGCAAACAGATCCGCGTCCGAGCCGGGCACGTTATCGGGGCGTTCAAACAGCGCGTCCCACCGGAACGGCGCGGCAAGGTTCCCATGCTTCGTTTGCTCCATCACCGCTTCCAGGTCAATCGCGCCGGACAGGCTCGCGCAGGCGGCATACTGCCTCGGCCTTTCCATGGCCAGCTTCACCGCGCCGTATCCGCCCATGGAAAGCCCAGCCACAAAAGTGTTTTCCCGCTTGCGGCTTACGGGAAACAAAGCCTGCACCACTGCGGGCAGTTCATCGGTTAAATAGGTCAGGTAGTCCGACCCGCAATACATGTTCTGGTAAAAGCTGTTGGAAGCAGAAGGCATGACGACGGCCAGCTTGTGTTCCTGCGCATACTTTTCAATGCTGGTCAGCCGCATCCAGTCCGTGGCATCGCCGTACGCGCCGTGCAGCAGGTAGAGCACCTGAAACTTCACGCCATGCTGAAGATAGTCCGATTTTTTCCGGTTCAGCAGCTCGTCGGAGTTCGGGGTTGGGATAAAGACATGGATATCGGTATTGAAGCAGAGCGTACTGGAAAAAAAGTTTGTCTGAAAAAACGCCATCTCGGTTCCCTCTCTTTCCTTTCCATTGGTTTAGAACAGCAACCGCGGCGTGGTACGAATGCACGCCTCCATCGTATCCCTGTCCGGCATGGCGGGAATCGCGCCCATCCGTGTGGTCGCAAGGCTGCCTGCCGCGTTGGCAAAATCCATCAGGGTATAAACATCGCTCTCGGTCATGGTTTTCGGCACGCACCGGCGTTCCATCATCCAGCTCAGCGCCGCGCCCCAGCTCGCGTCCCCCGCACCGGTGGTATCGACGCAATGCGTATCAAACGCTGGTGACGCGTAGGTTTGACCGTTTACGCTGTACAGGCAGCCCCGCTCCCCCAGCGTAACCGCCAGCAACTGTAGCGAATATTCCCGGTTCAGCTTGCGAATCCCCGCCTGTAAATCGGTCTCACCGGATATGAATTGGAGCTCCTCCTCCGACATTTTAACCAGATCCGCCCTGGCCAGTCCGGCGCAAAGCATAGCCCGGGCTTCCTCCAGGTTTGGCCATAGCGGCGGGCGCAGGTTCGGGTCGTAGGAGATCACCGCGCCCGCATCCTTAGCGATTCGGATGGCTTCAAACGTAGCGCTGCGCACCGGCTCCGCCGTAAGGGAAAGGGAACCGAAATGCAGGATGCCGGCGCTTTGCAGCAGTTGAACCGGCAGTTCATCCGCGCGCAGCATAACGTCCGCCGTGCGGTCGCGGTAAAAGCTGAAACTCCGGTTGCCAGCTTTGTCCAACTGCACAATGGCCAGCGTCGTGGGGTGGTCAGCGTCCCTTAACAGATAATCTGAATCGATCCCCGCCGAGGCAAGCTGCTCGCACAGGAACGCCCCGAAAGCATCCGCGCCCACCTTACTGATCATCGCCGTACGATGCCCCAGTTTGGCCGCCATTGCCAGCACATTCGCGGGCGCGCCACCGGCGTTACCTTCCATGGCCAGCTTACCCTCCCCACGGGTGCACACAAAGTCAATCAGGCATTCGCCAATGGCAACCACATCATACGGTTTCATGACGTCGCTCCTTCCCGGAGGAAACGCAGTCCGCCGGGCGTGGTAAAGCCCGGGTAACCGCCCACCCCACGCAGCGGCGATCCGCTTTCCATCGGCGTCGGACGTTGGTCCAGAAATTGATATACCTCCAGCGTCAGCGCTCCATCCGACAGCATACCGCAACGGATGCGGCCTTCCGCCGGGTTTTCGTTGAGCACCGGCGCAAACAGCGGCACGAAGCCGCATGTTTCCAGCGCAGCCTTTTCTTGCGCAAAATCCGCGCAGGGCACGCCAAGGTGATCCAGCCCCCAGATCGGCGCAGGCCCCCGATCACACGGCTGTTCGACCCGCATCGCCACCTCCACAGTAAACCCGAAGGGGGTTTTGATGTTGAAATACAGTTCGCCCCGCCCGAAAACCCCGGGGTTAAAAAAACTTTCCCCATCGGCGGTTTGCAGTGATAAGCCCCGCTCCTGACAGCTTTTCAGCGCCTCGCGGATGTCATGCGCGGCAAGCGCCACATGCGCCAAACCGGTCCGGTACGCACCCGCGGGGAGGGTCCCCTCCGCCTGCACAGCGCCGCGGATCAGCCGGAGCGTGCAATTCCCGTTGCGAACATCGCCGTTTTCCGTCGGGGTGAAGAACAGCTCCCGGCACAGCCAGCGGCTGACCGCTTCCGGATCCTCGGCCTGTATCAGCACATAGGGTTTTTGTAGTCGGTTTGTCATGCGTTGCCTCCCACGGCTCAAACAGCTTTTGCTTTCTTGAGATTTTTTACGTAGTCCACATAGACGGCCACCAGAATCACGATGCCCTTGAGGATGATCTGCCAATATGAATCGATCCGCATCAGGTTCAGGCCGTTGTTGAGCAAGCCGATAATCAGCGCGCCAATCAGCGTGCCGCCAATGTATCCGTAACCGCCGGCCATCGAAGTGCCGCCCAGCACGCAAGCCGCGATGGCGTCCATTTCAGCGCCGTTGCCCGCCAGCGGGTTTCCGGAGTAGCTGCGCGCGCACAGCACCATGCCGGCCAAAGCGCCCATCACGCCGCTGAAAATGTACACAAACATCCTCGTGCGCCGCACGCTGATACCGCTGAATTTTGCGGCGCGCTCGTTGCCGCCTACGGCGTATACATGCCGCCCCAGCCTGGTTTTATTGAGGATCAGGAACACGATCACCAACAGCACCAGCAGGTAAATAACCGGCAGGGGTAAAAAGTCAAAGGCGTATCCTGTGCCAAGGTTGATCCAAGCCCGGTTATCAATGCGCACCGTGGTGCCGCCGGTATACACGTACGTGGCGCCGCGTAAAATCTGCATCATCGAATAGGTTACAATAAAGGGCGGCAGGGTGGTGCGGGAAATGATCGCGCCGTTGATGGTGCCGTAAAGCGCGCCCATCATCAGGCAGCCAAGAATCACAAGCGGGATCGGCAGCCCCATGTTCAAAAGCGTTCCGGCCGTAACGCCGGTAATGGCAATGATGGAGCCTACGGACAGGTCGATGCCGCCGCAGATCAGGATCATGGTCATGCCGGACGCCAGATACAGGTTGGTAGAAATCTGGCGCAACACGTTCATCAGGTTTTCCTGCGTCAGAAATTTGTTGGAGCTGATCGAAATCACAATGCAGATCACCAGCAGGCCAATCAAGATACCCGCGTTACGCTTCACGTACCCTTTGCCGCTTCCAAATAGCTTTTCCCTCAGCGTCATCGTATTTTCCATGGTGAACGGTACCCCTTTCGGTCCTGTTTATATCGACACCGCGTTTTGCATGATGTTTTCCTGCGTCGCCTCGGTGTGGTCCAAAATGGCGGACACGCGCCCTTCGCGCATCACGACGATGCGGTCGGACATGTTGAGCACTTCCGGCAACTCCGAAGAAACCATGATAATTGCCATCCCGTTTTTCACCAGCTCATTCATGATGGCGTAAATTTCGCTTTTGGAGCCTACGTCAATGCCTCGGGTGGGCTCGTCCAAAATCAGCACCTTCGGCTCCGAAGCCAGCCAGCTTCCGATGACCACCTTCTGCTGGTTGCCGCCGGAGAGCGAGCCCATGAACGTTTCGCGGCCCGGCGCCTTCACGCGCAGCTCCTTGATATACCGGTCGGCGATTGCCTGCTCCTGACTGCGGTTGACGCGGATGCCCCGGATAAAATCACGCAGCACCTTGAGCGTTATGTTAAAGCGAATCGACATCCCCGGGAAAATCCCTTCCGCTTTCCGGTCCTCCGGCACCAGGCTGATACCGGCATCGAGGATTGCGCTTGCTTTTTGACCGGCAATCTCATTGCCGTTTAGCAGGATGCTGCCGGATTGGATGGCGTCCAGCCCAAAGATCGCCTGCATGGTTTCGCTTCGCCCAGCGCCGATCAGGCCGGCAAAGCCCAAAATTTCGCCCTTGTGCAAGTCAAAGCTCACATCGTGCACACGGGCGCTGTTCAGGTTTTTTACCTGCAGCACGGTTTCCGCGCACGGGTTGTAGGTGCGCGTATAGTAATGATCCAATTGCCGGCCGACCATCAGGGTCACCAGCTCGTCATTGGTGGTGGTGCGAACGTCCCGGGTGGCCACATACTCGCCGTCCCGCAAAACCGTAACGCGATCCGCAATCTGCTGCAATTCGCTCATGCGGTGGGAAATATAGATCACGCCGATTCCTTTGGCCTTTAATTTGCGCACGTTCTCAAACAGCAAATCCACTTCCTTGTCGGAAAGCGAACTGGTCGGCTCATCCATCACGATCACCTTGGCGTTAAACGAAACCGCTTTAGCGATTTCCACCATCTGCTGCTGCGCCAAATTCAGTTCCGCCACCAGCGCCGTCGGAGACAGGTTCAGCCCCAGCTCGTTCAGCGCCCGCTGCGTTTCCCGCAGCATCCGGTCGCGGTCCACAAAAGGGCCTTTCCCGGTTTCCCGGCCCAGAAAGATGTTTTCGGCCACCGTCAGGTAGGGCACCAGAACCAGCTCCTGATGGATAATCGAAACGCCCATGGCGCGCGCTTCCTCAACGCTGTTGAGCTTCATCGGCTGGCCATCCAGAATCATTTCGCCTTCATCTTTTTCGTAAATCCCGCCAAGCACCTTGATGAGCGTTGATTTTCCGGCGCCGTTTTCGCCCAGCAGCGCGTGAACCTCGCCGCGCCGCAGTTCAAAAGATACGTTACGCAACGCGTATACGCCGGGAAAACGCTTGTGGATATTCTTCATTTCCAGCAACAGTGGCTCCGCCAAAATATCATCTCCTCGAAACACGTTGCAATCAAACGGGTCCACACGCTGGGTGGGGACCCGTTTGATCTGATCCTGCGTTTACCGGGGTTTTAGTTCCATTGGTCAGGTTTCATCTGATCCACGTTTTCCGGGGTGACCAGCGTGGTATCCAGAGAATAGGAAGCGTCGATGGTGCCGCCGGACAAAAGCGTGTACGCGCACTCGACAGCCTTCAAGCCAAGCTGAACGGGGCTTTGCGCGGCTGTGGCGTACAGGCCGCCGTTTTTCACGCTGGTTTTGCCGGAGGGCGAGCCGTCCACGCTGAACACCTTGATCTGGTCCGCGCGACCGGCGGATTCCACAGCGCCCAGGATAATCAGGCTCACATCGTCGTTCAGGCCCCAGAAAACATTGGCGTCGCTGTTGGCGGTCAGCAGGTCTTCCGCGGTGCCAAGCACAGCGTCCATGGAGGAGATGGATTTGCGGTCAACGATTTCGCAGTTGGTGCCCGCGATGGCTTCTTCCAAGCCCTGCACGCGCTGGGTGACGCTCTCGGCCAGCGGGTTTTCAATGATGCAGATTTTCGCGCCGTCCGGATACAGCTTCACGATTTCTTCGCCACACTGGCGGCCAGCGGCCACGTTGTTGGAAGCGATGTAGGTCGCGACCAGGCTCAGGTCCTTCACAGCGGAGTCCACATTGATTACCGGAATGTTCGCCGCGGCGCAGGCTTCCAAAGCGGGCTGCACCGACGCGGAATCCACGGGGTTCAGAAAGAGCACTTCGATGCCCTGTGTAATCAGGTCCTCAATGACGTTGTTCTGCTTGTCCTGCAGTTGCTGGCCGTCAATGGCAATCAGGGTGTCGCCGTTGGCCTCAATCGCCTGCTTCATGGCGTCCCTCATCGCAATGTGGAAGGGGTTGGTCATATCCATGCAGGTGTAGCCAAAGATGTGCCCGCCCGCCGGAGCGGCGGCTGTTTCCGCCAATCCGCTGCCAACGGTCAGCGTAAGGCTCAGGGAGAGAACAAGCACCAGAATCATAGACAGGGTGCTTTTCATGTGAGTGCCTCCTTAAAGTATGAAATTGGTTGGTAACCGTTTACGTAACCGTTTACCTGATGATGCGATTATATATTTTTCTCGTTTGATTGTCAACCATATTCTTAGCACATATTTTCTGGCTATATTTTAGTCATATTTGACAAGTAACGGCGTTTTTCCGTAGTGTTCGGTGTTATTTAAACGTTTTCTTGACATTCCGGAAATATTTGTTACAATAGATTACAAAATGATTCGCCTCCGGCTCAAAGGAGTTTTTCAGTATGGATAAGTCAGGGATTCGGGATGTGGCCAAACGCGCAGGCGTATCCATCGCCACCGTAAGCCATGTTCTCAACAATACGCGCTTTGTAACCGAGGATACCCGCCACAAGGTTTTAGAAGCCATCGAGGCGCTGGACTATCACCCCAACGCCATTGCCCGCAGCCTGAAAACGCGGCGGTATAACCTGATCGCGTTTGTGGTGCCCGATATCGCCAACGCCTTTTTCGCCACCCTGATTGAGGAGGTGGAAAACATTATCGCGGAAAAAGGCTACCGGTTGATTGTTGTTAACACCAAAGAAACGCAGGCCCGTGAAATTGAAAACCTGCGCGCTTTGGCCAACGGAATTGTGGACGGCTTCATTATCGCCTCCACGCTTCCCAGCTATGCTGATATTGAAAAAGTAGTGCCGCCCGACGTGCCCAAGGTTTTCATTGACCGCATACTGCCCCGCTGCCCCTGCGACACCATTACGGTCACCAACTATGAGGCGATGTTCAAAGGCGTTTCCCACCTGATCCGCATGGGGCACAGGAACATCGGCTACATCACCGGTATCCCCCGTATTTCCACCACCTCCGAACGCCTGAAAGCCTACCGCGCGGCCATGGAAGCCAGCCACCTGCCCACCGAAGGGTTAATCCGCATCGGCGATTCTATGAGCACCTGCGTATCCACCAATCTGGACGCGCTGCTGGAAGCCCACTGCACCGCGCTGGTCGTATCCAACAACGTGATGGCGACGGAGGCCATGCTTCAGCTTTTGGATCGCGGCCTGCGCGCCAGCAAGGATATCGATCTGCTTGGCTACAAGGACAGCGAGCAGGCCCAGTACGGCTTGCAGCACATGCACCTGATCGTGCAGCCCACCATCGACCTTGCGAGGGCGGCGGGGCGGCAAATCATCGAGCGCATTGAAAGCCCGGACCTGCCTGTGCGCCAAACTGTGATCCAGGCTGTGTTCAGCCCCCGGAACGCGGACCGCACAGGCTTGTCCTGCCGGCTGAACGATTCCGGTTCCACGGTTGCCAAGCCCGCCAAACAAACGGCCGGACGATAAAAAACGCCGCAAGGGAAATGCTCCTGCGCGGCGAATGATGATGAACGGTTGCCTTCCATTTTTCTGTTTGCCTGCCGGCGGCCAGCCTTGTAACAGGCAACGGAGAAATCAAAACCCTGCCGGGTTGGATGGGTTTGTTTTTCGCGTTTGATTCGTGATCCGGGCATTCAACCTGATGTAACCCGCAAACCTTGATCGCGCTCGCCCGTGCCATACGGGCCGTTTAGCGCCGATTTGGCTGGCGGGGCGCATCAGACTTTAGGATTCGCTTCAAACCCGGCAAGGGTTTCGCCCCTGTGCCGGTTTTGCCGCGGCGAAGGTAACGGCACTGTCCCCCATATTCCTTAAACACAATTCGGGCTTAGCGCCCATTTTTCGGAGGCATTGTTATGCAAAACACGGAACTTGTTTCTGCTGAACCATCCTGTTTTCCGGCAGAAAATCCGCTGCCGGGCCACCCGGCAATGGTGGTTTGCCCCGGCGGGGCCTATGCGACCCTCTCCCCGTTTGAAGGGGAGGCAGTCGCGCGCTATTTCGCATCCAAAGGATTCACCGGCTATGTATGCAACTACGGCGTAGGCGAGCAGGCCCGGATGCCCGGCCCGCTTCATCAGTTGGCGCGCACCGTACAAGCCGCCCGCGAAAAGGCTGATTTTGTTGCCGTTTGCGGTTTTTCGGCAGGCGCGCACCTGTGCGCGTTGCTTTCCACACGTTGGAAAAGCGTGGCGGCGGAACTGGCTGTCAGCGGCGCAGCCCTGCGACCGGACGCGGCCGTGCTGGGTTACCCGCTCACCGATTTTCTGATGTCGATGCCCCTGCAACCGTTGGCTATGTTTCAGGCCGTGGATGGAACCACCGGCGAAGCCTCTGTGCCGGAATATTTCCGGGGAGCGCTTTGTCAAACGCCGCAAGGGGAGCGGCTGGATTTTCGCGCCCTCTCGCTGAAAAATCTTCTCGGCACGGAACATCCGGACCCCGCCGCGCTGCGTTTCCTCAGCCCCGCGCGGCTGGTAGACTGCGATACGTCGCCCGCCTTTGTGTGGACCACCCGAACGGATTCGCTGATCCCTTGCGGGCAATCCGTCGCATACGCCGACGCGCTGGCGGCGCAGGGGGTTCAGGTGGCGCTGCATGTGTTCAGCCAGGGGGAACATGGCGAAGGGCTGGCGCAGGCCAACCCGGAAAGCCATCTGTGGCCCACGCTAGCCGAAAACTGGCTACTCTCCGTACGCGCGCACGCCCGAGGGTAGCACGCCGCCGGTGGAAGCCGGCACCTCCATGCCGCGGAAACACCGCCGATAGCGGGTGGGGGTCATGCCCGTACGCTTCATGAAGCAGCGGTTGAAGCAAGAAATATCCTGATAACCGCAGTGCATAGCAATCTCAATCACGTTTTGGCTGGTCAGGCTCAGCAGGAGCGTCGCTTTGCGAATGCAGGACATGGTGATGTAATCCTTCGGCGAAACGCCGACCACCTGATGGAAAATCCGGCGGAAATAGCTGATGCTCATCATGCAGGTGTTGCTGAGCGATTCCACGGACGGCAAGGTTTCACGGTCAAGGCACTCATTGATGGCGTTCAGCGCCGGCTTAATGAGTGCCAATTTTTGATCGGTTCGCTTTTGAAGCTTGGGCAAATCCGCGGACGCGTCCGCAAGCATCAGAAACAGCGTATAAGCGTCTACGGCAAAGCGTTCCTTGCCGTGCCGGCGGGGCTTTTCGGGAAACGCATCCTCCAAAACGCGTTTAGCCTGCGCGATCAACTCGGGATATTTTTGCTGGTCGAGCACGCCGTACAGGCCAATCTCATTTTGAATGATATCTTCCAGCGTTGAAATATCGCCGATGCCGCCTTGCGTGCACAGCGATACCAGATCAAAGTAAACCCACCTCCACAGGCTGAAATCTTCGGTCGCGTTGCAGGTGATGTGGCGTTGAAAAGGCAGGACAATCGTAATATCGCCCGCGCGGCACGTTTCCTTTTTGTTGCCCACATAGCTCAGGCTGGAGCCTCGCACGCAGTACCCCAGCTCCAAATGCCGGTGGTAATGCAGATAGGTAACCTGAAAAACATCCAGCGGCACGGGTTGGTTCGAAATCATCTCGGTGCCAAACACCAGGGGAGGCCATTCCACGTAAACTTCCGGCAGGTGATATTTGTAGCGATTTTGCACAGTTTCATCCTTGTTTTGCATAGTTGCACCCCCCTGTATCGATTATACTCTGTTCATAAGGCTGGCCGCAATATAAATCTAGGAGGATGAACCATGAAACGAACCCTTTCTTTGCTTGTGGCGGTAGCAATGCTCATGACCATGGGGATAAGCAGTGTCGCTTTTGCACAGGATACGCCTGTCACCATCACCTTCCAAACCTGGAACCCCGGCGAGGGAAGCAAAATCAACGATATCATCGCCGCCTTTGAGGCCGAGAATCCGGACATCAAGGTCAACTACGTCTACATGCCCTATTCCGACCATCTGGCCGATCTGCAGGTCAAGATGTTCTCCGGCGAAGGCCCCGATGTGTTCGGCATGAATGCCGGCGCGCCGTATGAAACCTTCCGCGATTTTGAGGTGGACATTACGGATTACGCGGTCGCTTCCGACGGTGAAAACTGGCAGGACAGTTACCTTCCCTTCTGCATGAACCTGCTCAACCGCAACGGCAGCTACTACGGCTTGCCCCTCGGCCTCACCTATGCGGGCCTGATCTGGGCGGACATGAACTACTTCACCAAGTACAATGTGCAAATCCCGACCAACTACACGGAGCTGAAAACCCTGTGCGACACCTTCCGCGCCAACGGCGAGCTGCCGTTGCTGATGGGCGCGAAGGATGATTGGATCAACAAGGATTGCTTTACCAACATCGCAGACGATATCGACAGCGACACCTTCTACGCGGCGGTCGAAGGCACCGCTTCGTGGGATTGCCCGTCCATGATTCAGGCGTTCCAGATCTGGCAGAACTGCTTCACCGACGGCATCTTCCAGGATGGCGCGTTGGGCGTGAACGTGTATACCGACACGTGGGATATGTTCGGCACCAACGCCAAAGCGCCCATGATGTACAACGGCTCCTGGGTAATGGACAGCTACCTGAACATGGACCCGTCCATCAAAGCCGTGTTCTCCTCCGACAGCAGCAACCACAAGCCTTTCCTGATTGACTGGAACAACGACGGCAAGTCCAGCGGCCTCGCGGCCTCCGTGGACGTGGTGCTGTGCATGAATACCAACAGCCAGCATAAGGACGCCGCCTGGAAGTGGATGAACTACCTTGCCAAGCAGGGTCAGGATGTGCTCGTAAACCAGAGCATGAGCTATTGCCCCAGCCGCACCGATATTGCGCTGAACGTGCAGGGCATGAGCCAGAACGGCACGGACAACCTGAACTACATTGTTGAAACCGCCAAGACCAACACCAAGGGCTTCCGCACCATCCCCTACGCCGATCTGGACGATCAGCTTGGCGAATGCCTGTCCGCGGTAGCGACCGGCGATATGACCCCCGAAGCCGCGGCCGCCGCGATGCAGGCCGTCAGCGCAAGCCTCCAGCGTTAAGCATCCGCTGAAACAATCCCGAGCTTGACACAAACTTTCCGTTGCGGGAGGCGGTTACCGCCTCCCGCAACCCGGATTGGCCCAGGGGCGCACCCACACGCGCAGCTGCCGCCCCGTTGCCTCACGGGCTGCCCGTTCGCCTGAACGGTTGCGTTATGGCATCCGACTTTGGGATTCCTCACTCCGCTGAAAAACCCCCGGCAAATGCTTCGCGCCCCGCACGCTTACAAGGGTTTCACCCTGACCCGTTTCCGCTGTGGCAAGGGTTCTTTCAACCGTCTGCGTCGCGGGTGGCGAAAACCGCTCCCTTCGACCCATCCATAAGGAGGTTTACGCATGCCAAACCGCCGGCTGACATACCGCAAAAGCGATCTCCAGAACTATTGGTTTATCGCGCCGGTATTTCTCCTGTTTGCAGTGTTCATTGTCTACCCCATCGTTTATAACTTCATCATCAGCGGTTACGACTGGAATGGCGTCAGCCTGACCCGCAAGGCGGTTGGCTGGCTGAATTATACGGCGACGTTCAAAGACCCTATCTTTGCTAAAATCATGAGCAACTACTGGATTTTTGCCGTAGTTACCATTGTGACCCAAGCGTTTTTCGGCATCCTGTTCGCATCGTTTTTCATTAACAAAATCAAGGGTTCCTCTGTGTACCGTATCCTGTTTTATTTGCCGGCGGTGGTTACGCCAACCATCATCGGGCATGTTTTTTCCAAGTTTTTTGAGGCCAATTACGGCACGCTGAACACCATGCTGCGCGGTCTGGGGATGGAGAGCGCCACCCGAACCTGGTTGGCGGACCCCTCGCTCGCGCTGGGCTGCATTTTATTCGTCAACATCTGGCAGTGGACCGGGTATTCCATGCTGCTGTACTACGCCAACATGCTCAACATTTCCGAGGATTTATACGAGGCGGCGGAGATTGACGGCGCCAACAAGGCCATGCAGTTCCTGCGCATCACGCTGCCGCTGCTGCGCAGCACGCATTTTTCCGTGTTTATCTTAGGCGCGCTCGGGTCGCTCAAATGCTACGATATTGTGTACGTGCTCACCAACGGCGGCCCCAACCACGCCACGGAAACCTTTTCCACCTATATCCAGACCCTCGCCTTTTCCACCTTCAAGCAGGGGCGCGCCGCGACTTTGGTGGTGCTGATGTTTGTGATTGCCATGGTGATAACCGCGTTGCAGCTGGTGCTTTACTACCGTGGCGACCATGAAAAGGAGCTGTCCGCATGAAAAACTCGCATGGGTATCGAATCGTCAGCGGTGTTGTGTGCGTGCTGGCAACTGTGCTGTTTATGTTCCCGCTGTGCATCATGGTATGGCGCTCCTTCCAAAACGGCGGCCTGCCCAATTACAGCAAGGTTTTTGACAGTTACAACCTTTTGCTGAATTTCTGGTCCAGCATCAAGATTGTCGGCGGCACGCTGATGGTTGTCGCGTTCAGCGTATCTCTGGCGGCCTTCGCTTTTTCCAAGCTCCGCTTTCCCGGTAAAAAAGCGCTGTATTACATACTCCTGTCCGGCATGATGATCCCGACCGCGGCGACGATCTTCCCGCTGTTCCAGATTGTAAAGGGCCTCAACCTGCTTGGCAGCAGCCTGTCGCTGATTTTCCCTTATGCTACCGCAAGCTGCTGCTTTAACCTGATGATTTTGAAAAATTACTATGACGCCATCCCCAACGAGATGATGCAGGCCGCCCATATCGACGGCGCGTCCAAGCGGCAGATTTTTTCCTCCATCATGATGCCCATCGCCATGCCGGGCCTGTCGGTTGTTTTAATTCAGACCTTCCTGTCCGCGTGGAACGAGCTGCAAATGTCCAAAACCTTTATCACCGATCCCACCTTGCAGCCGATATCCATCATTCCCATCCGTTTTGCGCAAACCGTCAGCAGCATCAGCTTCACCACGGAGGTGATGTATGCGGCGCTGGTGATCTGCCTGATCCCTGTGGTGGTGTTCTACATCATCGCCGCAAGGTTTCTGGTAGCCGGGTTAACCAATGGAGCCATTAAAGGGTAAGGAGAATCGACAATGATGCAACTGAAGTATTCCGTTTACCGCGACAAAGTGATGGGTTGCTGGGCCGGCAAAAACATTGGGGGCGCTCTGGGCGCGCCCTTTGAATGCAAGCGGCAGTATAACGGCGATGTGAACTTTTACACGCAGGATTTAAGCGCAGGCCCCGTGCCCAATGATGATCTGGATTTGCAGATTGTATGGCTTTCCGCCATCGAGCGGTACGGCCGCAACGTAAACGCCTCCATCTTGGGCGAATACTGGCTTAGCTTTGTAACGCCCAACTGGGTGGAATATGGCACGGGGAAATCCAACCTGCGCGCGGGGCTGCTCCCGCCGCTGAGCGGCAAAGTGGATAACGCCTATTGCAACAGCTGCGGCGCTTTCATCCGCTCCGAAATCTGGGCTTGCCTCGCCCCCGGCCAGCCTCAGCTCGCCGCCCGTTACGCCCGGGAGGACGCCATTGTTGACCACGCCGAGGAGGGCATGTACGGCGAAATTTTCTTTGCCGCCATCCAGAGCGCGGCGTTTGTGCTGAGCGACCGGAATCAGTTGATCGATATCGGCCTGAGCTATATCCCGCAGGATAGCGCGATGGCCCGCGCCATCGCGGAGGCGCGCCGGTGCCACAGCGAGCATGTGGATATCCGGCAAGCCCGCGTGCGCGTGCACAATGTGGCGCCGGGCACCTTTGGCATTCAGGATTGGAAGCTGGATGAAATCCCGACCGGGGATAACGATGGCATGGCCTTGGGCGCGCCCGGTTTTGACGCGCCGGAGAACATCGCGTTTGTGGTTTTGGCTTGGCTGTACGGCGAAGGCGATTTTGGCAAAAGCATCGGCATTGCCAACGCCTTGGGCGAGGACACGGATTGCACCTGCGCTACCCTGGGCGCGACGCTGGGTATCCTGATGGGCGCGTCCCGCTTGCCGGAAAAATGGACCGCGCCCCTGAACGGCAATATTGCAACCATGTGCATCAACAACACCAGCGCGGGCGTGTGGGTGCCCAAAACGGTGACCGAGCTGACCGACCGCGTAGCGCGCGAAGCCCCGCTGTTTCTGGGTCAGGAACTGTGCGACATCTACTCGCCGGAGGGGGTTGTGTTCCACTGTCTGGAAGGAAAGGCCCTGTTCTGCCCTAAATCGTCCCGGTTTATGGCAGGCATCAACGGCCACAAAAAGGATATTGACCTTACCCCCAGCGAGGTGGCCGCGCTTCCCCCCTACCATGTGCGCTATGCGTACCCCGCGTTTTCGCTGGATATCGATTACCGTGAAAGCGTGTTCTACACGCCCAATACCCCGCGCAGCGTAACGGTTACCGTGGTCAACTCCTTCACCATGTACCAGCAGCAGTGGGCGCGGATCAGCATCATCGCTCCGGAATGCGTAACGGTCGATTCCCCCAAAACCTGCCTGTTGCCTCTGAACAACTCAGTAGGTTCCAAAGCGGTTTGCACCTTCACCTTCACCGCTGGCGAAACCGCGCCGGCCAAGCTGGAACTGCTGATTGACGTGGCGCTGGAAGGGCGGCATTCCAACGCGACGGTTAAAGTGACGCTGATGGCTCAGCACGCTTGACATGCAAGATTGCGGGCAGAGGCATGCACCGCATGGCATCGTTCTTTCAAACACGCCAAATCCCTCGTCGCCGTGAAAAAAGGGTCAAGGGATGGAATCTCCTGTCGGGTTCCACGAATGAAACCCGTCGAAGTTTGGGACGGAACCCCCAACGCTATCGCCAAACATACGGAACATGGCGGGCGAGCAGCCCGCAGGCTGATAAAGCGAGCGGTATAAACGTCCTGTTGCTTCTCTCGCAACCAGAACCGCCGACCGGATACATTCTCCGGTCGGCGGTTGGTTATCAAAGCATTTCATCGCGCAGGCATACGAAAACCACACCCCCGTTGGTTTGCCCTGCGCTGCCGCGCGGGGCGAATCACTCCGAGGGCATGGAAACAGTTACAGAGGCTCGGTTTCAGGCGACAACAGAACAGCCGTCAACCCCTGTGTCCGCTCAGTCCAACACGCTCGGCACGGAGATACCCAAAAACTGCGCCATCGCATCCACAACGGTTTGGTGGTCATGCGTTTGGGGTAACCCGGAAACCGTAACGGTGCCAATCATGCCCTGCCCCCGCAGGCGAATGGGAAAGCAGCCGCCGCTGAGCGCATAGTCCTCGGCTTTCAGGCCGTATTCGTCCAGGGTTCTTTCACTCTGGCTGATTTCCAACGTTACGCGCAGGGAGCTTTTCCAATTTTCCGCCGTCACATTCATTTTACGACGAATCCAGCGCGTGTTGTTCGGGGTTGGGTAGCCCGCAACGCAGCGGAAAAGCTGCACGCCGCCCACCGTGATGTCCATCGCCGTGTTGCCGCCATGCGCCAGCGCGCGTTCCCGCAGGATCAGCCCCAGCTTCCAGCCGTCCTCAAAGGTGAAGCGGTCAAACTGAAGCGCGTCCTCCTGCTGTGTAATAACCGCCAGCATATGCGCGGCGTTTGGTATTTCCTGCGTCATTTCAAAGCCTCCTGTTCATACCCGCGGCTCGGATCGCTCTGCGCGGCCCGCCGAACGCCGCGGGTTTTCTATGCCTTCAGTGTACCACAAGCAGGCAGCGCCGTGAATCCTTTTTCACCACAGTTCGGCATTTCCTGTACGAACTCGCCCGCTCCGGGCGTTGCGCGCAGGGTTTCGGTTTCCGGTTGCGCATTTTTTCGTAAAAACAGCGCGCGCCCTGTTGCCCGGTACGGGAAACTGTGGTACAGTTACATTGTTTACCAGCAGGTTCTGCTCTTCGCGCTGCCCGCTCTCCGGGCCGCGCTTCCTGCCCGGTTCCAAAACGGGAGATTGGATTTGTATGAAACGTCTGATTTTGGTTACCTCTCCGCCCGCCTGCGGAAAAACCTACGTTTCCAAACAGTTGGCAAAATACCTCAAACATGTGGTTTATCTGGACAAGGATACGCTGATTGTGCTGTCCCGGCAAATTTTCAAGGTGGCCAATCAGGAATATAACCGCAGTTCCGATTTTTTTGAAAAAAACATTCGGGATTATGAATATATGGCGATTGTGGATCTGGCGCTGGAAGCGTTGGAGTATGACGATATCGCGCTCATCAACGCGCCGTTCAGCCGCGAAGTCCGCGATCCGGCTTATATGGCGGAGCTTCGCGCCAAGCTGAGCCAGAAGAACGCCCGGCTGACCGTGATTTGGGTGCAGGCCGATGTGGAAATCTGCCGGCAGCGCATGATCGCCCGCAACAGCGATCGGGACCGCTGGAAGCTGGACCATTGGGACGAATACATCGCCGGCATCAATTTTGACATTCCCCAAGGGCTGGACAATCCCAATGAGCCGGACGATCTGTTGATTTTCCACAACAACAATGAAGCGGAGTTTCTGGCTTCCATGAAGGAAGTCCTTCAAATCATCGAACCCTAGGCGTGTAACAACGCCGGCCATGGCCGGTGCCCATTTTACGCATCGCCGGCCCCGCTAAACCCCGTAAACCGCAACCCGACAGGCGGAGGCGATCGCGCTGTGAAGCATTCGGAAACCCTTCTTTGCGAAATGCGAACCTATAACGAGGTTCAAAAAGTGCATACCCATCCGTACGGCCACCTGCTGTTTCCAATGCACGGCGGTTTTGCGATTCAAACCAAGGATCAGTCGGCCGTGATGACAGACCGTCACGCGCTGTTTCTGCCGCCTGCCTGCGAGCACGGTTTTTTTGCGCAAAGCGGTTATACGCGCTGCCTTGTGGTGGATATTCCCGCCGACCTGAGCCCTGTTGCGTATGGTCCGGAGAGGCTCGCAGGCCGGATTCTCACCTTGGATGGAGATTGGCGCGCGATCAGAGCCCTGCTTTTTTCCGAATCCCAAAAAACGTGCCCGTCTGTGCGCCCCCTGCTTGATTACTCCTTTGGGTTGCTCCGGGCGGATGCCGAGCCTTTGTCGCTGCGCTATTTACGCCAGCATTATGCCGAGCCAGTAACCATCGAGGCGCTAGCGGCCATGGAGCATTTCAGCCCCGCCTACTACACGCAGTGGTTTACGCGGCAGGTGGGGATCACGCCTCGCCAGTATCTGCAAAGCCTTCGCATTGCCCAGGCGAAACGCCTGCTGGAAACCACCGGCTATTCGCTGGATATGATCGCGCAGGCTGTAGGGTACCGCCACCAAAGCAGCCTGACCCGTGCGTTTGAACAGTGCGAGCAACAATCCCCGCATGCCTATCGCAGTCAAAACCGATAAAAAAATCCTGTTTACCGCTAAATGAAGCTGAGGTTTTAAGTGTAGGATAGCGGTAACCATCTGGAAGGCGGTATGCGTATGAACCAGCTTTCGGCGCGCGATCGGGCAACCCTGACCGGCTTTGGCGCCATTTTGCTTTGGGGGATGCTTGCGCTGCTCACCTCTTACTGCGGCAACATTCCCCCTTTTCAGCTCACGGCTATGACGTTTCTGATCGCATTTTTGGTAGGGGTGGCCTCCTTCCTTCGGCAGGGGAAACCTTTTCATGTTTTGCGGCAACCCGCGGGCGTATGGCTGAACGGCGTCATCGGGCTTTTCGGGTACCATGCGCTGTACTTTATGGCCATGCAGCATGCCCCCGCCATCGAAGCCAGCCTGATTAACTATCTGTGGCCGGTGCTGATTGTGCTGTTCGCTTCCTTTTTGCCAAACGAAAAGCTCCGGTGGACGCATGTGCTGGGCGTGGCGCTGGGTTTTATCGGCGTGATGCAGCTGCTATTGGGTGGCGGCAAGCTTGAGCTGGATTCCCGTTATGCAGGCGGTTATGCGATGGCATTCGCCTGCGCGGTGCTATGGGCGCTATACTCCGTTAATTCCCGGCGGCATCAGCAGGCGCCCACCGTGCTGATCGGCGCGTTTTGCGGCGTTACCGCGCTTTTGTCGCTGGTTTGTCACCTGCTGTTTGAAAGCACCGTAATCCCCGCGCCACGGGAGTGGCTGGCAATCGTCTTGCTGGGCGTGGGCCCTGTGGGGTTGGCGTTTTTTGCGTGGGATCATGGGATGAAGCATGGCAATATCAAGCTGTTGGGGGCGCTTTCCTACATTGCGCCGCTCCTTTCAAGCGTGTTGCTCATTTGCTTTGGCCGCGCCGAGTTTCGGTGGAACGTGCTGGCCGCGTGCGCGTTCATCATCAGCGGGTCGGTCGTCGCCTCCCTCCGCCTCCGCCGAAGCCAAGCCCCGGAGGCAGACAATCCCTCCGCACCCGACCGCGCGCGCTGAGGGATTGAGCAAAATTGTTCAGGCGATATTTACACACGTCAAGGGTCGCTATCCTGTCAAACAACGATCGATTGCTGGCGATATTTTCACGCGCCATAAGTTGCCCTCCCGTAAAAAATCAACGGTCGAACACAGCAGAAAACCGAGCCGGTTGCGCATCCGCTCGGTTTTCGCTTTGCGCCGGCTTCGGTTGGGGGATGGTTTGCAGGCCCGTTTTGTATTATACTGTGTACAACCCCGAAAACAGGAGGCGCAGCCATGGCAGCCACACCGACCCCCGTACCGGAACTGATTGAATCCATGAATACAACGTTTGAAAACGCAGGGCAGGCCGCAGGCGCCATCCTCACCAACTTGCCGATCTGGTTAAGCAAGCTGTTGCTTTCGGCGTTGGTTGTGCTGCTGGGCGCAGTGATGATCCGTCTGGGCAGGCGGCTGATTAACCGCATGGTTCAGGGGCGCAAAGGCTCCGCCGTGCGCAGCCCGGGCCAGCGGGAAACCTTCCGTTCGCTGGTCATCAGCGTGTTTAACTATACCATGTATTTTATTCTGCTCACCGTAGTGCTGGGCATCTTTGGGGTCAACGTCACCTCCATGATCGCCGTGGCCGGGGTGGGTGGTATCGCCGTCGGTTTTGGCGCGCAGACGCTGGTGAAGGACGTAATTTCCGGGCTTTTCCTGTGGGCGGAGGGCAACATAACCGTTGGGGATATTGTGGAGGTGAACGGCCTCTCCGGCGAGGTGGAAGCCATCGCCATCCGCACGACCACCATCCGACATTTCAGCGGCAACCTGTACGTGATCCCTAACGGCGATATCCGCACGGTTACCAACATGACCCGATCCTACAAACGCGCGATTGTGGATGTGCGCCTGCCCTATGAGGAAAAACTCGACAGGTTGCTGGCTTTGCTGAGCGATGAAATGCAAAAGGCCGGGGATGAGGTTACGGGCCTGTCCGAAGTGCCGCAGGTGCTCGGCGTGCTTTCCTATAACGCGGACGCGATTATCGTGCGCATCGCCGCCATGTGTACCGTTAAAGAAAATTGGGGTATCGAGCGCGAACTGCGCAGGCGCATCAAGGAGCGCTTCGATGCGGAAGGCATTCAGATGCCCCACGTGCAAACCGCCGTGGCAGCCGATTCCTGACCCCTCGCCAATCGCCAGCCGCGCGGCAGTGGATTCTGTCCCAAACATCGGACAACAGGAGGCGCTTGCGTGGATAATTTTTCGATATTTCAGTTTTTTGAATGGAACGTGCCCAATGACGGCGCGCACTGGGAGCGCCTCCGGACCGAGGCGCGCTCTTTGGCCGAAATGGGCGTGGGCGCGGTATGGATTCCGCCCTGTTGCAAGGGTGCGGAACAAAACAGCGTCGGGTACGATGTGTATGATCTGTTCGATTTGGGCGAGTTTGATCAGAAAGGCACCGTGCGCACCAAGTACGGCACGCGTGCGCAGTTGGAGGCAGCCATTGCCGAAGCGCACCGGCAGGGCATCCGCGTAATTGCGGACGCTGTTTTGAACCACAAGGCCGGGGCGGATGCTACGGAACGCTTTCAGGCTGTGGAGGTGGACCCCAACGATCGCAACCGTGTGCTTTCTCAGCCATTTGACATTGAAGGCTGGACCGATTTCGGGTTTGCGGGGCGCGGCGGCTGTTACTCCCCTTTCCACTGGCATTACAGCCATTTCAACGCCGTAGACCGGGACGAGCTTTCCAAACGCTGCGGCATTTTCAAAGTGTATGGGGAGGGAAAAAACTGGGCGGCGGACGTGGACAGCGAGAAGGGTAATTACGATTACTTAATGGGCGCGGATATCGATTACCACAATGCCGACGTGGTGGAGGAAATCAAGCGCTGGGCGCTGTGGTTTGCGCAAACCTTCCAAATCGACGGTTTTCGGATGGACGCGGTCAAGCACATCGAGCAAAGCTTCGTTAAGCTGTTGATTGAGCATGTGCGTTTAAACCTGCGCCGTGATTTTTTTGTGGTTGGCGAGTACTGGAACGCCGATGAAGCCCGTCTGAACCGTTTTATCGATGAAAGCGATCAGGAAATCCAGCTTTTTGACGTTTCGCTGCACTACCGGTTTGCCGAAGCCGGGCACAAAGGCCGCGACTATGACCTGACCCATCTGTTCGATCAAACGCTGGTATCCACCAATCCGTTTCGGGCGGTTACCTTTGTGGACAATCATGACTCCCAACCGGGCGAATCGCTCGAATCGTGGGTAGAAGATTGGTTTAAGCCTCTCGCATACGCGCTGATTCTGTTGCGGCGGGACGGGCTTCCCTGCGTTTTTTACGGCGATTATTACGGCATTGGCGGCGGTCCGGCGGCTAAAAAGGCCTTGCTGGATCCCTTGCTGCTGGCGCGGAAGCAACTGGCCTACGGCGAGGAAATCGATTACTTTGACCACCCCAATGTGATTGGATTCCTTCGCCTTGGGGATGCGGAGCACCCACGCTCCGGCTTGGCCGTGCTTGTGAGCAATGGCGATGAGGTCACTAAACGCATGGCGTTTGGCAAGGCGCGCGCGGGGCAGGTTTTTGCCGACAGAACCGGCAATCGCACCGAACGGATTACGTTGGACGGCGACGGCGCAGCGACCTTTACCGTAAACGGCGGCTCAGTATCCGTGTGGGCCGAAGTCACGGAGGCGTAAGCGTCCGCTCAGCCCCGCGCGGGGCTACGTCGCGGGTTTTGAAAGCATGGCAGATACCTCAAACGCTTCGGCCAATCTACCGTTACGCAAACGGCAATCTGTCAATAAAACAATAACCCGCCCACAAAAGCGATAGCATTGCGTTCAGCGCGCGACAATTGAATCATCCTACGTTTCGAGCCGACCCTTGCGTTGGGCCGGCTCGTTTGCTTTCTGTTCAGCTTTCCGAATTGACAAAACCTCCGCCTGATCTTCAGGCGCCTGTACGGCGGAGAATCAGCCGTACCACATCGTTTTCGCGCATCGCAATTTCCAGCGTCGCCTCGCCGTTCTCGCCCACCGTAAGCCCATCCACCGTTTCCGGGCTTCCGTCCGCGCATTGTTTCAAAGCCTGAACCTGCGCCGGGGTAGGCGTTTCCTTCCCGACCAGCTCGGTCAGCCCTGCCCTCAGGTACAGGGTATAAATATCGTTGCACAGGTAGCCCACACGGTAATGCTCCACCGTATATCGGCCGGGTTCAAGGCCGTGGAACAATAGGAGCGCATCATCCAGCGGCTTGGCGGGCAGGTCGCGGATAAAATACTGCTCGTTGGGCGCGTCCTGCGCCGGTTTGGTATAATTCCACAGCAGCACGTGCAGCGACTGTTCATCCTTGGCCGCATAGCTGTCCGGGTCCCCGGTCGGCAGTTCCTGATCCGGAAGTTCGCAAAGCCACCGATATGCGTGAAAGGTCGGCTTTCTAAAACCCTGACCGTTGATTAACCCAAACCCGCCGTGAAAAGGCGAAGGCCCCGGCCCGGCTTCTTCAAAGATATCGGTAAACGTCCAGTAGCTCATGCTTTGGGCATAGCCGGCGCAGCGCTTGAGCGTGTACAGGATAAACGGAGCGCTGACATAGCTGTCATGCACATTGTCCCTCGGGGTGTAGCTGTTGGACCATTCCGTGAACAGTACCGGCAAATCCGGCATGGCGCTGGTTTGCACCTGACGGTAAACATTCTGCACATCGCGCACCACACAAGCCTGATCTGTTTTCAGGGTATGGCAGTCGCGGCCGTATTCGTCCAGCGCGCCGTCCACGCCATAGCTGTGGGTGGAAATAAAGTCGATCGGCGTTCCGTTTTTCACACAGTGGTCGATCATTTCCGGAACCCATGCCCCTTCATCCAACCCGGCCGTCGCGGGGCCACCTACGCGGTAGGCCGGGTTCACACGCTTCACGGCCGCAACCGTCGCGTCGTACAGGGTAAAATAATCCGCCTGCGTACCGGCAAAAAAAGCAGGCATGTTCGGCTCGTTCCACACTTCAAAATACCATTTTTCAACCTCCGAGCCGCCGTAGCGCGCGGTCACATGGCGTACCAGCGCTTCCACCAACTGGCGCCAAAGCCGCATATCGCCAGGCAGGGTTACATTGCCATGCCACCAGAAAATGGTCTGCTCGCCGCTCTTTAGGCAATTCGGCATGAAGCTCAGCTCCACCAGCGGGCGGATTTCCCGCGCCAGCATCGCGTCCAGCACCAGATCCACATATTGCCAGTTGAATTGCAACGCTCCGTTCCGGTCTAGCATGCACACTGCCATATCATCGCTCAGCAGGCCGTGAAAACGCAGGTACCGAAAGTGGCAAGCCGCCTGCACATCATCCAGGTGGCTCAGCGTTTGCGCCCTCAGCATTTCCCCGGCGCGACCCGCCCCCACGCAGTGGCTGAAAAACCGATCCAGTTTTTGCGATTTTCCCCGCACGTTTACCGATATTGTTCTCATATTCTACCCTCCAACAGTGGATTTCCGTTTGTTTGGTCAGGCAATTGTTTTGCCAAATTCGCCTGTTTTTCATGTCCCGGTTCTTGCGCGCCGGCTTTAAACTGTGTATAATCAAATGTAAGTAAAAAATGTGCTCGGGCACACACAAAGATTCGATGGGTGGTGATGCGTTGTACCGCGCAATAATCGTCGATGATGAACCCTTCATGCTGGAAGGAATGCGCCTGATGATCGACTGGAAAAGCTGCGGCTTTGAACTGTGCGCGGAAGCATCTTCCGCTCAGGCTGCTTTGCATTTGGTGGATTCGCTTCACCCCCATCTGCTGATTACGGATGTGCGCATGCCGGGCATGCTGGGCAGTGATCTGGCCGCGATTGTGAGCCATTACCATCCGGAGGTCGTGATCCTCTTTTCAGCGTTTTCAAGGATTTTACCTACGCGCAATCCGCCATTCGGTCCCACGCGTTCGGCTATCTGTTAAAACCGATTGATGCCGACGAGGTGCAGGCAACGCTCCGCCAAGTGAAAGCGGAGCTGGACCGCCGCGCTGCCAGTGAGCCGGCAACCGAAAGCCACGCGGAGATGCTGCGGGATCAGGTGCTGCGCCGCATCGCCTATGGGGACGATAGCCCGGAAAGCCTGATGCGGGCCGCAGTGCTTTTGGAGCTAAAACGCGGCGATCCGTGTTACTGCGCTGTGCTGGTCAGCCGTCACGGCGCGGTGCCGGAAAGTGTCAAGCTGCTTTTGTCCACCTGCGGCGCGACCCCCTTTCTGCTTGCGCCCAACCAATACGGGCTCGGTTTTCGGCAAATTGAGCAAGACCTGAACCTGTTGACTCGTCTGATGGACAGCCTATCCGCGCTGGCTGCCTTTACGCTCAGCGTGGGTCAGGTTCACCGCGGGGCGAAAGGTTTTGCCCAAAGCCTTCGGGAAGCGTTGGATGCGCAGGGGGTTCTGTTTCAACCGCTTCGCGGGCTACGGCTTTATCATCCCTTTGATACCGATACCGCCGCGTGGCTTGCCGCCGTACGCTCCGTTCGCCTGAGCGAAGCGCTGGCGGACGAGGACCCTTCCGCGCTTTCCGCAGCGCTTTCCGCTTTGAACCGTATGGCGAAAGCCTTGCAGCCCGGGATGTTCGCGTTGCGGTATATGGCGGCGACGGTTGGCGGCGCGTTACCGGTCAACGGAGCCGAAGGTGAGGGCGCTGCCCTCGCGGCGCTGTGGCGGGAGGATGCTTTGCCGGTGGACGCATGGCTTTCCGCATTCGGGGATGCGCTCACCCGGCTCAGGCGAGTCGCCGCCTCCGCTCAGGATACGGCGTGCCCCCCTCCAGTTATGGCGGCGCTTGCCGCCATCCGTACCCGTTATGCCGAGCCGCTTTCCATGGGGAGCGTCGCAGAGGAGCTTCACATGAACCCCGCCTACCTTGGCCAGCTGGTGCGCCGCCATACTGGCGAAACCTTCCATAACCGCCTGCTGGACACGCGGATCGGGCATGCGTGCGTGCTGCTTCGACAAACGGCGCAATCCATCGGCGAGGTTGCGGCGGAAGTCGGTTTTCGGGATGTGGATTACTTCTCGCAGCGGTTTCGAAGCCGCATGGGCATGAGCCCTGTCGCCTACCGATGCTCGGAAACCGCGAAGGAGGGTGAACATGCGCCGCGTCAATGACCTTCCCATTCGAAGCAAGTTTATCATGCTGTACCTGTTTGGCGTACTGTTGCCCATCGCTGTGTTGCTGGTGTATGTGCTCACCAACGTGGCCTCCGAAATCCGCGTGCGGGAGTTGCACAACGCCCAGCAATCGCTGGAACGGGTCTATTCCACGCTGAACACCCAGTTTTCAGGCGTTGTGACGCTTGGCAACGCCGTGTCCAGCGATCAGCAACTGTCCAACCTGATTGAGCGGCAATTTGCAAGCCCTGTCTCTTATTACAGCATTTATTACGGCGATCTCCGCCCCATCCTGAGCCGGTATACCCTCGCCTATGCCCAGCAGGTGACGGGCCTTACGCTTTATACCGATAACCCTACCGTGGCGGACGGGGGTAGCCTGCTCCGCATTACGCCGCTCGTGCAGGCGCAGGAATGGTACCCTAAGGATTTGCCCGCCGATGCACAGCTCAAGGTTTATCTGCGCCAGCAATTAGGGCAAACCGGCATTTTGCAGCTGTGCATCACGCGCACCCTGCGAACCGACGCGCCTTTTACGGAATTGCTGCGCATCGATCTGAACATGGAGCCGGTCAATCGGCTGATTGCAGAAGAAAGCTCTTTTCTGGCGCTGTATCTGGTTGCGCCAGACGGCACGGCTGTTTGCTATCCGGGCAGCATGCAGGATAGCCGCATTACCGATCGCAGCGTTAAACCTCCGGTCGCCGCCGACCTGAGCCTCTCCTTTGGGGAGCGCACCGCCATGCGCGGTTGGAAGTTGGTTGGCGATCTCAACAGCGAGCCGATGAACCGCAGCATCCGGGAAGCTACGCTGGTTGGGCTGCTGCTGGGCGCGGTGTGTTCTCTGTTTGCCGGCGCGATGGCGCTGATATTCGCCCGTTCCATCGCGCTTCGCAGCCAACGCCTGCTCCGCCATATGGATAGCATGACCGCCGAGCACTTCTCCCCCATCACGCGTGAATCCGGGCAGGATGAAATCGGCGATTTGACCGAGCACTTCAATGCCATGGGCACACGCCTGAAACAGCTGATTAACGACCTGTACGTGCTGCAACTGCGCCAGAAAAGCATGGAACTGGAAAACGTGCGCGCGGAGTTGAAGTACCTGCAGGCGCAAATCGACCCTCACTTTCTGTTTAACACCCTCAACGGCATCCTTGTGCTATGCGTGCGCAACGGCCACATGGAGGAAGCGGAGATCATCCGCGCGCTATCCAAAATTCTTCGCCGGATGGTGGATACCGAGCGCGATGTTGTGCCCCTGAGCGAGGAAATGGAATTTGTGCACATGGTGCTCAAAATTGAGCAGTTCCGCTTTGGCGACAAATTACGCTATGAGTTTGATCTCAGCGACGCCGCCAAATTGCGCACCGTGCCGGTCATGAGCGTACAGGGCTTGGTGGAGAACGCCTGTAAGCATGGCATCCAAAGCCTGAACGCGCAGGGCGTGATCCGCGTGGCCGCCTGGGTGGACACGGAAGACGCGTTGATTGTTGAGGTTCGCGATAACGGCGTTGGGATTGCGCCGGATCGTCTGAGCAGCCTACAGGAACAGATTGCAAGCCCGGCGGACATCAGCGGGAGCATCGGCATGCAAAACATCTACCGTCGGCTTTCGCTGCACTATGGCAAGGCTGTAAGCCTGACGCTGAGCAACGCTGAGGAACGCGGCACAGTGGTCACCATCCGCATCCCGGCGCAGGAAGGGGTTTAATTCATGCTGCGCGTTCTACTGGTCGACGATGAGCCCATGGCGCTGGAAGGCTTACGCCTGCTGATACCCTGGGATCGGGAAGGCTTTGAGGTATGCGCGCAGTGCGCTGGCGCAGCCGAGGCGCTTGCCCAGATGGCTTTGCAAAACCCGGATCTGGTTGTGACCGACATCCGCATGCCCGGGATGGACGGGCTGGCTTTGATGGCTACCGCCCGTGAGCGGGGTTATCAGGGCCAGTTTGTGGTGGTGAGCGGTTACGGTGATTTTGAATATGCCCAGCAGGCGCTCCGCATCGGGGTTTCCGGCTACCTGCTCAAGCCCGTGGAGCCAGACGAGGCGGGCGATGTGCTGGAGCACGTGCGCCGCATGCTGGTAAACCACGAGGCGGGCGCCTCAGAGCACAAGGCCGAGGTACACAGGGCTTTGACCGCGCTCCTCTGCGGGCAGCCCCTCCTGCCCGGCAAATTGCCAACCGGCGAAAGCTGGCGTTTGGGCACATGGGGCGCTCCCCTGCCTTTTGAAACCGTGCGCGGGATTCTTGCCACCTTCCCGGAGGGGGCGGCCTCCGCTCACATTGTGGAGGCGCGGGAATACCTTGCGGTCCATTGGCCCGCCGGCGAACGCGAACCCGCATGGGCAGGCGCGGAAGCCTGGCTCAGCCGTGAAGGCCGCGCCCTGACGCAGAGCGTCTGCATTTCGGATGCAACCGGCTTGCCGGCGTTGCGGCAAAGACTGGCTGCTCTGTTGGATGAACACATCCCGAACCTGCCCGGCTATTTGGACGCCGTATGTCAGGCGGTCGCGTTGCGGCAGCCGGAGGAGTTCAGAAAGCTGTGCGCGCAGCTCTGCGCGCTTTGCAACGCGTGCGGTGCCGATGCGAAAGCCAGCGCAAAACGTCAGTTGATCGCCGGGTGCGCCCGTCAGCTCGCGGACCGTCCGGCTGCCTTGCAACAGCTTTTAGCCGCGCAGGATAGCAGTCTGGAAACCTTGGGTCTGCTTGCCATCCGTTTATTGGCGCCAACGCAGGAACGGATCAGCGACCGGGTTGCGGAATATGTGGCAAGTCGCTTTGCTCAGCGGCTTACGTTGGAAAACGTCGCCGACGCGCTGGGGTACAACCCCACCTATCTGGGGCGCGTGTTCCGGGATGAGCAGGGGCAAAGCTTTCGCGTTTGGCTTGGCAACCACCGCATGGAGGCCGCGGCCGGTTTGCTCAAAACTACCGACCAGACCGTTTGCACAGTCGCCGAGCAGGTCGGGTATGGCCAATATAAGCGTTTTCTGGCTCATTTTAAACATCGCTATGGCGTAACCCCGGAACAGTTTCGAAAAAAGTGAAAATGGATATCCGGCCCCCAACGCCAATGCTGACGGATTGAGGGGCCGGATTTTTAAGCCCGATCGGGAACATGAAGTCCCCTGCGGATTAACCTTTTACGCTGCCCACGCTCAACCCCACTACGAAGTAGCGTTGCAGGAACGGATAAATTACCACAATGGGCGCGGCCGAAACCACGGTGATCGCGGCCCGGATGGTTACAGGGGTGGTCAGCGTTGTGCTTGCCGCCGCGTCCGAGCTGGTCATCGCGGCGTTTGCGCTGTTGGTGGTGGTCGCCAGTTTCATTTTCAGCAAATATTGCAGGGTGTGCAGCTGCACTTTGCCAGCGTTGTACAGGTGAGTATCAAACCAGCTGTTCCACGCGCCCACAGCCACAAACAGCGCAACCGTCGCCAGCACCGGCATGCACAGCGGGAAGATGATCTTCCAGAACAGGTAAAAATCCCCCGCGCCGTCAATGCGCGCCGATTCCACCAGCGCGTCCGGCAAACCCAGTATGAAGGTGCGCGTTACAATCATGTTAAAGCAGGACAGCATGGTTGGAATGATGTACACCCAGAAGCTCTTGCTCAGCCCCAGCGTGCGCTGAAGCAGCAGATAGTTCGGGATCAGGCCGGCGTTTACGTACATGGTGAGCACGAAAGCCATGGTGATAAATTTACGCAGCACATACTCCCTTCGGCTGAGCGCGAACGAGAGCATCGCCGTGAGCACCACATTGATGAGCGTTTGAATTATCGTGCGTGAAATGGTGATGAAAAAGGCGTTGTAGATGCTTTCATCCACAAAAATTGTTTCATAGCTTTTGGTGCTGAATACCCGAGGCCACAGCCCGATGCCGCCGCGCACCGCGTCGGTGCCGTCGTTCAGCGAAATGGCAATGGTATTAATCACAGGATACAGTGTGATAAACATCAGCAAAATCATCGCCAGCGTATTTACAAGCGGGAACATGGAGCGTTTGCGCAGCTTTCTGCGCGCGGTTGTATGAACCATTCTCAGCTGCCCCCTTTACAGCAACGTATCCTCGCCCATCCGTTTGGCGGTGAAATTCGCGCCAAGCATCAGAGCGATGGAAACGAGGCTTTTAAAGATGCCGGCTGCGATGGCGCGGCTGTATTGGCCTTTGGTGATCCCGTATTTCAGCGCAAAGATATCAATCGTCTGCGACCAGTCCATGACCACGTTCTGGCCCATCAGGTATTGGATTTCAAACCCGGCTTCCATCAGATGGCCGATGTTCATAATCAGCAGCACTACGAACGTGCTCTTGATGCCCGGCAGCGTGATGTGGAGCATTTTGGTAAAACGCCCCGCGCCGTCCATTTCCGCCGCCTCATACAGCGCCGGGTCAATGGCGCTCATCGCCGCCAGGTAGATGATGGTGTTCCAACCGCATTCCTTCCATACGTTGATCGCGCCCACCAGCCACCAGAAATACTTGCCTTCCCCCAGAAAAAAAACAGGCGTTTTGCATATGCCCAGGCCCAACAACAGCTGATTGATCGCGCCGTCGCTCGCAAAAATGGTTTGCGCTATGCCAACCACGATTACCCAGCTGAGAAAATGCGGAAGATAGGTCACCGTTTGCACGGTGCGTTTGAAATGCGTGCTGCGGATTTCGTTCAAAAAAAGCGCAAGCAGGATTGGAAACACAAAGCCGAACACAAGGTTGATCGCGGCCATCGCAAACGTGTTTCGAATGGCACGGATAAACTCGGGCTTTTCGAACAGCCAAATAAAGTTTTTCAAGCCCACCCATTCGTTTTCAAACAGCGGCACGGAGGGCTTGTAGTTCATAAACGCGGTAATCCATCCCCACAGGGGAAAGTAGTTGAATAGAAGAATATACAAAAGCATTGGCACGCTCATCAGTGCCAACTGCCTCTGTTGCCACAGTTTGCGCCAAAAGGATGGCTGGCGGCAGAGCATCGGACCGTTCGCCACGGTTGCGGTGGTCGCTTTGGCCGTACGCACACGGGACACCTCGCTTCGGTAAAAAATCAGTTGATCGGAGGCACAGCCGCCGTCTGTTCCGGCTTCAACGCCGCGTTGGTCAGCCCTCCTGCAACCGTTCGCCTTACCGCGGATGGCGGGAGGTTTTCGCTCCCGCCATCCGCTTGGCTTTCTGGTTACTTACCGGTGTTCTTGGCCACCAGCGAAAGGATCTGCTCCTGCATGAAGTCCACAAAATCGCTTACGGGGATATCATTGACGGCCTGAACGAACTCGGCCCACTTGGCGTCAAATTCGTTCTCGTCGCACATGATGATCTGCGGCAGCATCTTGCGTTCGGTATCCTGGAACGCGGCCTTGGCATCGTTCGCGTCCTGATCCACGCTCACGTCGATCTGCCACGCTTCGCCGTACGGCGCGAGGGTGATCGGATTGTTGAAGAAATCGAGCGGGCGCTGCATGTTGTAATGGGCAAGGAATTCCTTGTCATAATCGTTCATCTGGAGGTAGTAGCACTCCGGCTGAACCAGCGGATCCCACTTGTTGCCGTCGTCCATTTCGCCCTGCTTTTTGGGCATGGAGTTGGTGAGCACGTAGGCGCTGTTCGCGTTTTTCCACACAGCGTTCGCGGCGTTCTGAATCTGGTCATAGGTGCGCAGGAAACGGCCGTTCTCCACGTAGTAATCCTCGCCTTCCACGCCCCACCAGATGGTCTTTTGCCATTCGTCATCCAGCATTTTTTCCATAAACTGCACCAGACGCTCCGGATACTGGCAGTTGACGCTGATGCCGAAGCCGCGGTTTACGTTGATAACGGTACCGTTGAGGTAGTGCTCGGTTACTTCTTTGCCGGCTTCCTCGGCGGTATAGACGATCGGCAGGCCCTGATAGGTGCTGTCAAACATTTCGGCAGCCTTCAAAGCGTCGGTCGCGTTGTTGAAATCCCAAGCCTGGTCGAACATGCCAACCACAGTGCCGCTGGAGAGCTTGGCAATGTACTGGTCATAGTTCATCACGAAGGTATCCTGAGAGATCAGGCCCTTGTGGTAAAGCTCGTTCAGCTTTTTGTAGTAGGGCTTGGCATAATCCTGAATCACGTAGGCTTCGGTCTTGTAGTTGTTGTCGATATCCACGATCACGTCGCCGTCGTTGGGGCGGCCCATGAGGTGCTGCACGGGGTTGAACAGGCAGAAGGCGCGCCAGTCGTCGCAGAGGATGGAGAAGCCTTCATTTTTAGCGCCATTTTCGTTGGTCGGGTTCGCGGCCACATATTTTTCAATGAGGTCGAAGTACTCGTCCATGGTCTTGATAACCGGGTAGCCAGCCCAGGCCAGCACTTTCTTTTGCAGGAAGAACGCGGGGCCGTTTACATAGTTATAACCGTAATCTTCGGTGTTATAATAGCGGCCGTAGTTCGGGATGATGTAGAGCTTGCCTTCGTCGTCCAGCAGACGGGTCAGGTAGGGTTGAATGTAGGCGTACAGGTTGGGGGTTTTTTCTTCGCTGATGTAATCCATCAGGTTGACCAGCGCGCCGGCTTCGATCAGCTTTTCAGCGCTGTTGCCACCGTCGATCAGGTCCGCGTAGTCCTGACCGGCAATTTTCACGCCCAAGGTTTCGTTCAAGTCACCAGCCAGAAATTCAAACTCAAATTTAAGCCCAAATTCCTCTTCGATTTTCTTGAAGATTTTGTTGTCGGATGTCGGCTGGTCGCGGGCCTCGCCAACGAACACCGTCACCGTAATGGGGTCCTGTGCGGCCTCGGCCATCGCGGGAACCGCGAACAGCGTGGACAGCATTGCCAGCGCCAGCAACAGAGAAACGAGTTTACGCATGATTTTTCCTCCTCCTGTATCATAGAGCTTACATCGAAAGCTCTTGGTAAACAAAGCTTAGCACGGTTTGTGCCGATGGAAAATGCCCCGTGCGCGACCAAAAACCGGAAAAACTATAGGTGTTTTCCTGTTGGATTTTCCGCCGCCGCGCATGCCCGCGTCGCTTGCCTTCCCCTGCTACGCAAAGGCGCGGTACCGTCCCGACAGCATCAGCAGGCAAAAAAAGTACAGGCAATTGTCATAATACCGCCGATTGCCTTTTCGGGGCGGAGTTTCCCAGAACAGTTGCACCCATTTGCGGGAAAGCGGCGTGTCGGTAGCCAGCGAAGCCGCCGCCGTGGTGGCGATCACCGCCGTCGGGTGTAAGGCTTTGGGTTCCTTGGGCATTCCGTCCACAGCGTAGGTCATCACGGGCTGCCGGCCCCAAAGGAAGGTTTGCAGGCGGTCCGCAATGGCGGCGTACTCCGGCCGGCGGCCGTACCACGCGGCATCCAGCCCGATGTTCATGGCCACGCGATACGCGTCGCTGTAAAAATCCGCGTGCCCGTGCGCGGGTTCCGGCGTGCCGTCAAAGTGGGCGTATTCCGGCGCCAGCCCGGTCACGGGGTGGCAGGCTTTGGCTAGGTAGGCCCGGCTGGCAAAGGCGGCGCGGCTCCAGAAGGCTCTATCCTCCGGGTTTGCGAGCGTAGCGAATTGCTCATAAAAATGCGGCAGATGGTAGGACGGGTCCGAAAACGGCAGTTCGGGCACAAAACGGATCAGCGCCGAATCCAACTCCCACATGGAATGGCCGCCCCGCGCCAGCTCCGGCTGATGCAGCGCGTGCCGGAGTATGTCCCGGGCCTGCGCCGCATAGTCCAGCGGCGGTTCGCCCTCGCCCCAGCGCGCCGCCGCAAAGAAAAGCGCAATGGCATAGTATTCCTCGCCATCTGGCGCAGGCCCATCGCTGTTGCGGCGACCGTCCGGCTGCACCGACCACGCGAAATACCCCGCATATGGCCCTGCGACGTTGTACATGTACCGTTTGCTGAAAACCCACAGCTTATCAAACAGGTCCTTGCGGTCCATCTGAACGGCCATCATCATGCCATAGCTCATCCCTTCGGTTCTGGCGTCGAAGTTGCCGGTATCCAGCAGATAGGCCGAGTCGCTGTCCGCCTCAAAATAAAACCGTTCATTTTCATCCAAAAAGATGGCGTTAAACGCAAGGTCGATGCGCGCGTCGATTTCCGGCATGGTCAATCCGATTTCTGCCAGCAGGTTTGGGGTGGTTTTCATACATTGAACCTCCAAAATTATAGTCAGGAATTTGGCCCGAGCGGAGCATGCTGGTGAAATGAACGTTCTTCCATGCCGCCAGATCGTCCATTTTCTGTTTCGATCTTTTTCACGCGCATTCGGATTTGTCCCCACCGATGCGGGTCAAGCGCGATTTCTTCCTGCATGGGACGCAGCCCCGAAAAGCGCATAGGCCCGCCGCAAGGCCTGATATTGGAAAACAAATGAATGGGCAAAGCGCGACGCTTTGCATGGCGCCACGTCTGTCCCCGCTCAACGCCCGACGGGGCTCCTGGGAGAAGCCTGAACTCGCCTCGTCCTGCCGTTTCACGGTCAGGGGGTTCCATAATTGCTGAAACGAATTTAACAGTAACCATAGCATAGCATTCCGAATCGCCTTTGCCAATGCCTGTTTGCAAAGGGAAACCCTGAAAAACTATGCAGACCCGTTCACGCGCCCTGTTCTCTGTCCGCAGATGAACATTGGGGCTTGCTTTTCCAGCTCAGGTTGGCTATGATGTTGTCACGCACAATTTTTAACATACGTTTGAGAATCACCCATCGCAGGCGGGGGCCGTAAATCGTTCCCGATATTTCTGTTACAGCCCGATGCGGCGCATACGCTGAGCCTCGCCCGCTCGACGCACGCATCTGTTCGCCCGGCATAAGCTTCAAGCATGGCAGGGGACTGTTTGCGAAACATCCTCCAACGAACGGAATGCCGTTTGCCTGTTGCTATTACAGAATCGCCATCAACAAGGGGGTACCGCTATGGATTTTACGGGCAAGGTGGCTGTGGTTACCGGCGGCGCGCGCGGAATCGGCAAGGCGATCGGCGACGCTTTCCGGGCGCGCGGCGCGCAGGTGTGTACCATCGACCGACTGCCGAACGACGATTTTGTGGGCGACATTGGGGATGAAAAAACGCTCGCGGCTTTCCATGCGCATGTGCTTCACAAGCATGGCGCGATTGATTATCTGGTGCACAACGCGATGCTCACCAAAGGCGGGCTGGACATGTGTTCCTACGCTGACTTTGAGTATGTGCTGCGCGTTGGCGTTGCCGCGCCGTATTACCTCACCCGGCTATTCGCGGACGCGTTTAACCCGGGCGGCGCGGTTGTGAACATCTCCTCCACGCGCTATGCCATGAGCCAGGCCAACACTGAAAGCTACACCGCCGCCAAGGGCGGAATCACAGCCCTGACCCACGCGCTGGCCGTGACGCTTGCGGGTAAGGTGCGGGTTAACGCCGTTGCGCCGGGTTGGATTGACACATCGGGTATTCTGTTTTCCGATGCGGACTGTTTGCAGCACCCCGTGGGGCGCGTTGGCAAGCCGGAGGATATCGCCAACGCTGTTCTGTACCTATGCGGTGAGGAAAGCGCCTTCATTACCGGGCAGGTGCTGACCGTTGACGGGGGCATGAGCCGGCTGATGATTTACCACCACGATGACGGTTGGGAATACCGGCCATAAAAACGCGATCGCAATTCAGGGAGCCGAGAACCGTGCCCGGCCCGACAATCATCAACGGTTCGGCATCGCCAACACCGCGATTGCGCCGTTTGGTTGGGAAGCCCCTGTTCTGATTGGCTCGGATGAACCGTATGAGCACAAAAGCGCATGAAAAAGGAGCCTGTTTTCCAATAAACGAAAACAGGCTCCGGTCAACCGCACGAGCAGTCATGCCCCGCGGATTTTTTCCGGTTCATACAAACCGTTTTGGTTCAGACGTTCAGGGCGTCCGTTTTGTCCATTTCAGGCACATAAAGCGATCCTTTCAAACGAAAGGTTACTGTTTTGCAGTAGCGTTTCGGTCTGCCGCCACCCGTCAGAGCCCCGAAGGTTTAGGCGCGTAAAGCAACGCCGGAGGGCTTCCCATCACGGCATGCCATCGTAAAACTCATGCCATTTTCAACCGATAGCCGCACTTGTAAACCGTTTCGATGCGCTCCACGCCCAGTTTTTTACGCAAGCGCTGCACATGCACATCCACCGTGCGGGTTTCGCCAATGCTCTGGTATCCCCACGCTTTGCGCAGCAGCTGCTCGCGGCTGATTGGCATATCCGGATTTTCCATCAGTGCAAACAGCAGGGCAAATTCCTGAGCCGTCAATTCCACGCGTTCCCCATCCAGCATCGCCACGCGATCCGCTTCGTCAATGGTCAGCTCCCGCATCGGTTCCGTATGCCCCAGCAGCGCCTGCGCTTTTACAATAGCGGTTTTCGGCACAAAAGGCAGCATCAGCACATCTGACTGGCCCCTGTACAATGCCCTCAGGTGGGTCGTGGTTTCTTTATCGGCTGTTAAAAACAGCACCGGATAACCAACGGCTTGAATTTCATTGAACAGAGAACGGCATACCGACCATTTAAGCCGTGCGTCCAGCACCACCAAAGTCGGCTCGGCGAGGGGGGCGGGCATCCTGGCAAAAGCATCACAGCTGAGCACATCGAAATTTTCCTTTTGCAGAACCTGCGTTAACTTGCGCGTAACGCTTTCATCGGTTCCATAAATCAGTATCCTTGCCATACGATCACCTCTCCTATATTATGACGTTCGGAAGTGATTGTTTGTTGCACGAAATGTAAACAATCTGTGACGGATGTGAGAACATCGCGGGATTTTCAGTGAAAAACCTTTCCAAAGGCAGGCGATGCTTTGGTTGCGTCCCGATCTCCAACTGCCCTTTGCCGCGTGCGTAACGCGCCGCCAGCCCTCGCAGGCTTGGGCGAAGCCGCGCCGGCACGCGGTTGCGTCTTCAAGCGTCAAACGGTATAATGAGTTAAGTTCCCTCAACAATACCCTTGTCCGGAAAGGAAACCTCATGAAACAAAAACCACCCGAAACTGCTTGCGCGCTAAAAATCATCGCCCGCATACACAACGATTTCCCCACCAAGTTCGGCCTGCCCCGGCAGAGCGGGTTGATTGATACCTTGCCTTCCATCATTGTTTTTGAGCCGGCCTACCGCAACCCGGACGCTTTGCGCGGGCTGAGCGGCTATACCCATCTGTGGCTGTTGTGGGGATTCGCCGGCTTTGCGCGGGACGGCTGGTCCCCGATGGTTCGGCCTCCCCGGTTGGGGGGCAACGAGCGTATCGGCGTTTTCGCGACGCGCTCGCCTAACCGGCCCAACCCGATTGGCCTAAGCTGTGTTCGGCTTGCCGGCATTCAACAGGACCCGTTAAACGGCGATGTTTTATCCGTAACAGGCGCGGACCTCATGGACGGTTCGCCTATATTTGACATCAAGCCGTATCTGCCCTATACCGACAGCCATCCTGAAGCCAAGGCGGGCTTCACGGATACGCGCGCGTTTGTTCCGCTGACGGTCGAGTTTGCGCCGCAATGGCTTTCCATGGTGCCGCCAGAGCGGCGCGAAACCCTTCTTTCCGTATTGGCGAGCGACCCCCGCCCCGCCTATCAGGACGACCCTAATCGGATGTATGGGTTCACCTATGCCGGGTTGGACATCCGGTTTACGGTTGCAAAAGGGGCGCTGACCGTTCGGGAGGTTGTGAGGCTCGCCCTGTAAGGCAGAAAGGCGGAAAAGGCAGGATGCGGCAAACGGAACATGCCGTACCTCGCTGTCATCAACCGCCGCATTCGGTCAAAAATCATGGTTAGGCTTCATCTCTTTTTTTCCTATCCATTTGTCAATCAAACCAGCTTAACCGCATTGCGCGGGCGTATCTTCAAGTTCCGCCGCAGTTTAAACGCGAGTATTCATGGCTTTCAGATAGCTTAATCCCAAAGGAATCTTTTGCCCAGTCGATCATCGTTGCCCGATTCGAAAGCTTGCCTCCGGCTCCCGGTTCTCCGATACGGAAAAATCAAGGTTGCAAAAAGCCTTCCGGCGTTTTGAATGCACGGAAGGTTTTTTCGGTATCTTTGGGCTATGCGTTACCGGCTTCGCTCAAATTGGCGAGCTTGCTTACGGTTTCCACGCTACTCGAACAGCTTGCGGCTAAGCGCGATGGCTTCCGTGCGGCTTTTAACATTCAGCTTGGAAAAGATGTTCCCCGTGTGAAATTTGACGGTACGGGTCGAAACATGCAACGTTTCCGCAATTTCATCGTTCTTCATGCCTTGGATGAGCAAATGCAACACCTGTTTTTCTGTTTGCGTTAACGGATGGGTCGGGTGGTTTGGCGGTTGCAGATATTCGGGATACAATCTGGCATAGCGGGCCGCCTCCCGCAGCAGATTCTGTTCGTACTCGCCATTGTTTTCCTCTATTTCTGCCTTCAGGAGCGGCAACAGCGCCGTTCCCTCCTCCGCAGGCAGGCGGTAAAACCCATAGCGTTTCATACCCTCCAGCGCCATTTGCAACGGTGTATTCCAGCCGGTTTGACTCATCCGGTATTGAGCGATAGCGAGCAACATTCTGGCTTCCATCAGGCAATACCGGTGCTCGGTCATTTCAAAATACGGTATCATCCGCATCAGCAGCGCAGCGGCTTCCATGTTTTGATTTTTCAGAATATAACACCGGGCTTTCACCATATACGGATACCGGTTGAGCAGCTGAAACTCTCCCAGTTCATCCGGGGCCGATTCCAGCATCCACTGGCTCACCTCGGCGGTTTTTCCCTCTAAAAGATACAGCCGCACCTGAAACGCCTGAATGTTGGAAAGCAGCCTCGTGTTCCCTTCAACGCTCGCTTTCTTTTCGGCACAGTCCAGGTTTCGCTGTGCCGAAACCAGATCGCCCCGCATCACGGAAAGGCGCGCCACCGTTGCGACGGCCGCAAAGTATACATCCAGCGTGCCTGTTTGCTCCGTCTGGTTCATGGCGGTCACGGCATGGTTCATTACGTCCGTCACGGTTTGCAGTGTGCAGCGTTCCAGCATGCTTTCCGCCAGTCCCGCATCCGCAACGCCAATTCCGGCTTTCCCCAGCAGAAATTCTATGGGTTTTTTCATCACAAAATAGAGCTGCTCGTCCCGTTTGCTCCAATTGCAAAAATCCTTTGCGCCGTGCATCAGGCTCGGGATTCCGCTGGTAGGGCTGATGCACTGAATGGGGTTATTGTCGCTTTGCATCAGCCGCGCAACGTCCAGGATGGTTTGCGCGATTGTCTTGCTTCCCCGGTGCGGCAAACCGATGCGCAAAAACGCCAGCCGCTCCGACGCCGCCTTCCGCTCCGGGCTGTTCCTGCCCTGAGCCTGCTCATAGTTTTTTAACCGCTGATACCACGCTTCGCTTTCCTTTTCCTGCATGTTCATGGAATAGATCATGCTGAGCGAGCACATCAGCTCCGGAGATTTCTCCACCAGCGCCTCCGGCAGCGCCAGATAGTATTCCTTCAGTTCAAAATAAAAGGTCGTATACGGCGGCCTGCGCGTATGGCGGATCAACAATTCCACCAGCTTTTCCCAATCGTTTACCTGCTGGTAGCAATGCAGGGCTTTGGGGATTTCGTCAATCTGCTCATAATAAAGCCCGGCGCTGCGCCAAAGGCTCTCAACCGCCTGCCCCGAGCATTTTCGTTTTTGGTAATAAACAAGAAAACGGTGAAACAAACGCGGCACGGTATAATGCTCCGGCGCGGTTACGCAGAGGCTTTGGCCACGGTGGACAATTTCATCCAGCACTTGAAAGATACCGCTATCACCGCAAAGCGTTACCGCCATGCCCAAGGTAAACTCGGAGAACTGGGCCATATTCAGCAAAAGAGCCTGCGCGTCCGCCGAAAATTCCAAAAAAACAACCTGCTCCAGATAATCAAATACTTCCTGCCTCGCCTGCTGCACAGTCTGCTCCGTACAAGGCGCGCCGCTCCGGAGCCGTTCCACAAGGCAATCGGCCGCAACCGGATACCCTTTGCTTTCTCTCCCAATAAATTCCGAGGTATCGACCGAATAGGGCAGTTCCGTTTCCGCCAGATAGGTGTCCAGAATATCGCGGTTCAGGCAAAGCGCGCTTTGGTCCATCACAGCCAGCTGACCCGATAAGAATAGCGGGCACAGCGTAGCGGGGAGCGTCGCCCTGCCTATCAGGATAAATCGGGTTCGCGTTGTTTCTTTCAGGAGCGGCAACAAACATTTTTGGAGTTCCGCATCGGACAACTCCTGCAAATCATCAATGGCAAGGATCGCCGTACCCTTCAGCCCATCGGTCGGCTTCGTAAGCGCGCGGGCGCTGATGAGCCGCGCGTTGGCGCGGCCCTGAAGCCACTGCGTAACGGCAATGGTTTTCCCCCACCCCGCCTGCGCGCCGATATATACAATCATTCGTCCGCGCAGTTTTGCGTTCAGGTCATCCATAAACGGACCGCGGTTAAACAGCGTTTTGTTAAAATCCATCATACGCCTCCACTCAAACCGCACTAGCATAATACAAAAGCTCGCGTTACGCAAGTTTCAGGCGGCGTAGTTTTACACACAGCGATGGTTAACACAAATATCAACACCCTCGCCAGATAAACCGGCGGGGGTGTTGATTGTCCCATTGGGGTTACAGCGATTGGTTTGCGATTATTCCGCCGTATCGGACGCCGTATCGGCCGCCGTATCGACCGTTGTATCGGGCGCCGCATCGGATTCGGTTTCGATGGGGCTGAGCGAAGAAATGATCGCTTGCCCAATGGGCTTAAAGGTTTCGTTGGAAGCGGGCGTAAAGGAGAAAACCACCATGCCGCCGTTGCTGTCCATAAACGCCATGCCGCTTACGTCCTGCGCGCTGATATCGTACCCAACTACGCTGATGCCGTTGATATCAAGCTGAGTCACATTTTCGTAGCCAGCCGCAGTCAACTGAGCGGCCAGTTCCTCATTGGTGGTCACGTTGTTTTCTTCCGAATAGCTGACCGTCATGGCATAGGCGCCATCAGCGGAGGTCGCGGCATAAAAAGTGCCGGCCGTTTTCATGTCGTCGGTGATGTCCGCTTCTTTCCAATCGGTCGGGAGGTAGATTTGGAAACCGTCATCGTCAAACGTCAGCCAATCGCCCTGATAAGGCGCGGCAGTTTCATCAAACGTGATTTGCGTAACCGCAGCCGCGTCGGGGGTTTCGGTCGCGGCGGCCGCATCCGTGGATTCCGCGCAGGCGGTAGCGCCAATCAGCATCATCAGGGTCAACAGGATTGCAAAAGTCCGTTTCATGTTCAGTACACTCCTTTAATGTTACCGGGCGCTTCAGGCGAGCGATCATCTGGCGACGCTGGGCAGCCGGTGGATGAACCGGTCGGTTGCTTTGCGCAGCAGGCGATGGATCGCAGGAACGCCCTGAGCACGTATTATACTCGGAACCTGTTTTTTACACGCCGTACCAAAGTACAGTTATTTTGTTTTTTACAGGATAGACGATCTCAGAACATTTTTATGAAACTGGGTTTGAAGGCTGAATTATTGAGTTTGCAGCGTAAAAACGGCATAGAAGCACGCCGGAAACGCTGATTTTCAGGCGCTAATCCATATGCACGGCGTTCTTGCCCTCACGCTTAGCCTCGTACAGCGCCAAATCCGCCTTATGGAGCAGTTCGGACAGCGAGCACTCCTCATTTTTACAGGAAGCGATCCCAACGCTTGCGGTGTAACGGATGGTATCGTTCCGGTATGCGACCGTACGCTGAGATACGCGCTCGCGCAACATTTCCGCAAATTCGGCGGCAGTTTTCATTTCCGTTGGGAGAATCACCACAAATTCATCCCCGCCAAGCCGGCCCAGAAAACACTTTTCCGGCAAAAGCGACTGTACAAAGCCCACAAAATCGCAAAGCACCACATCTCCGCCAAGATGGCCGTAGGTATCGTTCACCGTCTTAAAATCATCCATATCAACGATGAGGGCTGACAGATACGGCGTACGCACGGCATCTTTCTGCAAATCGGCATAGGCGTTCACCATCCCTTCCCGGTTATAGCTTCCGGTCAGGGAATCGATCTCCGCACGCACCTTCAGCAGCGTGATGTCCGTAATCACCAGCACATAGCCGATGCGCTTTCCTTTGTGCGATTCCAGCGCGTGGTAAGCGAGCGCCAGGTACTGGTTACGCTTCGTGTTTTTAATTTCTGTGGGAAGCATTTCCACTTGAAATGGGTTCTGACTTTCAGCATTGCCCGTGGCCAGATATTCCGCAATTTGTGTGCCCGGTTTCAGGCTGCCGGGCAGGCGCAGGTTTTCCATCAGTTCGCAGGCGCGGCGGTTTAATTCAAGCACAATTCCCCGTTCGTTCACCACCACAATCCCCTGATCGATCACTTCGAAAACCTTGCTGAGCGCAGTAGGGGCAATCCCCACAAACCCTTCATTCAACACCGCGTAGGAAAACAGCACCAGACACGGCAGGTTCCAAACCGGAATGGGGATATGGATGCCTAGATTGCACAGAACCGCGCTTTGCAGAAATGCAAGCACAAACGTTGCAAAGATGCTGATGATAATCAGCCACAGCGGGCGCCTGAACTGCGCGGATACTTTGCGCGTAAAGGCAATTAGGTTTGTCATGGATATCAGCGGGATGCAGAAGTTAACCGCCACCAGAGCCAAACCGACCTTGGTGGACTGCACCACAATCACATGCCCCAAAATTGGGTCCGTTTGCATGATAACGCTCGACCGCATAAGATGATGGTAAGAATCCGTAAAAATCAAAATAATGGACACGACCTGAATCACCGTCAGTAAATAGGCCATGATTCGCAGCTTACGGTTCGCCGTATAGTCAATACTGAAATAGAGCGTGCATAAGGGCGTAAGAAATACGCCGATTTGCTGTATGTTACGCCCCAATAGCATACCCGGAAAGTTGGATGCGTTCAATTCGACGAGGTTCCCGCCGACCCAAACCGAGAAGAAAATAATCGTTGAAAACAAAGTCGGCATACCGGTGATCCGCAGGCTTTTACCGGTGCGCATAGACAATGCGATCAGGAGAAACAAGGAGGTGATCAGCAGTATATTCGTCAAAAGCGGCATAGGAACCCTCCAAGTCCAAAGGAGTCGGTTGCATATTCCAAACCGCCGCAAAAACCGTACGTTGGCGGTATCGAATCAATCCGCATCGGATTTTCTGGTTAAATCATACACTGTTTATTAGAAAATATCAAATACTAAACATTTAACCTTCCATGGTGAAATGTCTCGGCATCATGCCTCAGACGGGCAAAGGGGCAAAGCCGATGCGCTTCGGCTTTGCCCCTGATCTCTTTTCATTGCTGCGAAGCCGGTTCACAGCGGCCCGGATTTCGTCACGCAGTTCGGTTTTCCCAAGCCCTCGTTACGGATTTATTCGAGAATCCGCCCGTCCGTTGCGATGGTCACAACCTGCCAGGGAATCATTTTTCCGCTTGCTTGCAACGCCGTACGCACCGCGTGCTCTATGCCCCCACAGCAAGGCACCTCCATGCGAACCACGGTGATGCTGAGAATCTCGTTTTGCGAAAGAATCGCCGTCAGTTTTTCCGCATAATCAACAGCATCCAGCTTTGGGCAGCCGATCAGCGTAACATGGTTTTTAATAAACTGTTCGTGGAAATTCGCGTACGCAAATGCTGTGCAATCTGCGGCAACCAACAGCTTTGCGCGGTGGAAATAGGGCGCGTTCACCGGGACTAGCTTGATTTGCACGGGCCACTGGCTTAACTGGGACGCGCTGCTCCGCGTTTGGGGCGCGGGTTCGGTCGCGGCAGGCTCCCGATGGATGGCTCTGGCATGAGTCCCGGGGCAACCGCAGGCTAACGTCTCCTCATTCTGGGTTTTTCTTGCCGCCACAGCCTGCTCGTCAAACGCTGCCGCTTCTCGCTCCACAAAGGCAATCGCGCCGGTTGGGCAGGCGGGCAGGCAGTTGCCCAACCCATCGCAGTAATCGTCCCGTAGCAGTTTCGCTTTGCCGTTCACCATTCCAATGGCGCCTTCGTGGCACGCATTGGCGCACGCGCCGCATCCGTTGCATTTTTCTTCATTGATTTCGATGATCTTCCTGAGCATATCCATCGCCTCCTTGACTTGACGACCCCAGTATAGTACAATTTGCTCTGTCAGTATGTTGTTTTTACAACGAAAGGAAATCGGTATGGACGAGTTTTTACCCGCGCTACAGCGCTGTTCCCTTTTTACCGGGATGGAGCCTGCGGAAATTCACACCTTGCTCAATTGCCTGAACTCCAAACAACAACGCTACGCCAAAGGGGAAACTGTGCTGCGTCAGGGAGATCGCATTGAGGCGTTCGGGTTGGTGCTTCAGGGAAGCGTTCATGTGGTGCAGGAAGATTTTTGGGGCAATCAAAACCTGATTGCGGATATCGGTTCGGGGGAGGTTTTCGGGGAAAGCTATGCGTTTTCCTCCGGCGCGGTGCTCAGCGTAACCGTGGTGGCGCAGGAGGATACGGTTCTTTTAATGGTTGACGCGCGGCGCGCGCTATCCATTTGCTCCAACACATGCGGTTTTCACCACACGCTGATCCGCCGGCTGGTTTCGATGCTCGCGGCAAAAAACCTGCGGCTCAACGAAAAGCTGCAATATGTGACTCAGCGCACCACGCGGGAAAAGCTGCTATCCTTTCTTTCTGCCCAAAGCAACCGCAAAGGATGCAACCCCTTCGAAATCCCGTTCAATCGGCAACAATTGGCGGATTACCTTTCTGTGGACCGCAGCGCGATGTCCAACGAGCTATGCAAGCTACGGGATGAGGGCGTTCTGCGGTTTCAGCGCAACCAGTTTGAATTGCTGGACCGGGAATAACAAGCGGCCCTGTTTTCCCCTTCGGATAACTAGTCAAAAGATGGTTTTTGCGGCAAGTCTATATGAGACTGCTTGAAATTTGGCGGTGCGTTTCAGGCTGTCAACGAAGAAATACAAAGGGCTAGGTTGTTTGTTTCGTAGCCCTTTGGCCTGCTCGTTTTTTTGCTTTGTATGCTGGGGCATCCGTCTTTGGGGTTCCAGGTCAAAGCTCGTAACGGTTTCCCTCTTGACCCATTTTCGCTGCGGCGAGGATTTTTCAAAAGCCTAAACACGCGCCCATGCAATGCAGCATGAGCGCGTGTTTTGTTTCAATTTCTCCAACCCGTAAACGGGAGCTTTACTCTGTCAAGATCAGGTCCAGCCCGGTCGTATCCGTCACTGTGCCGTCATCACTCGCCACAGGCGCGTCCGTTTGGTAGGCGGTTTCATCCGTCACGGTGGTTTCTAGGGGTTTCGGCAGGGTGATGTAGGTCTGCTCCTGATGATTGTCGCTGTATGTGACTATCACAGTGATTTTTACCCCCGCATCCACATTGGCCTGCGTGATGGTGTATTCATTCCCGATGACCAACTCCTGCAGGGTCGTGTTGATGTACCAGGCATAGCTGCTTACCGCTACCGGGCCGCTGACAACGGCGGTTAAAACGGTATTGGCTTTGAGCGTACTGGTGGATTTGTCCAGCGTTACCACGTACGGCTCCGTAACCGTGTCTGCAGCCGGAGCGCTTTCATCGGTCGGCTCCTCGGCTTGGGGTTCCGTAACGGTTGTGTCCGTCGGTGTGTCGGTAACAACATCGGTTACAACAGGTTCCGTATCCACCGTATCAGTCACCGTCGGCTCGGTTACCGTTGTGTCTGTTACGGCAGGTTCCGTGCCCTCGGTGTTCACAGGCTCATCGGACACGGTTTCGGTTGGCGTGGGTTCCGCGGTCACGGTGTCCGTCACAAGCACTTCGGTGGTGACTGTGCTCCCGATTTCAAGGGTATCGCCGCTATCCAGGCTGGATTCTTCCGCCGGCGCCACATACCCGGCGGGCGGGTCAATCACAATCGCGCGGTCGGTAACGCCGTCCCAGATTAGCCGATCCTCCGTTGTGGCCGATGAAGTGTTAAAGTTGCCTGCGCCATGCACAACCGCGTGTACGGAGCCGGCTTTGGAATCTGCCGGGAGGGTGTAGGTGCGACCGGTTGTTACGGCCATTGTCCGCACACCGACCAGCACCCATTCCACTGAGCTGATGGTGGCATCCGACGGGGTTGTGACCACGGAGATCTGTCCGCCGGCTTCAAAGTCACCGATCAGGGTCGCCGTAAACGTCTGGGGATTCACTTGCAGCGTTTCCTGGTTCAGGTTGCTGTCAACCCCGGCATACCCGGTCACAGGCGTTGCCTTCATTTTGATTTTTGTGCCGATGTCCGCGCTGTTAACCGTAATGGTCGCCCCGGTATACGATCCGCCGCCGCCGCCGGTCCACGCGTAGGTGGCTGCCGCAGTTGACGGGGTTGCGGTTAAGGCGTAGCTCTTGCCGGCAACCGGGTTGGTGGTGGGCAGGGTTACCGTGATCGCGGTCGAATCCACAATCGCAGTTGCCGAGAGCGTTGTTTTTTCAGTCGCGGGGTCGAGGATGTAATAATCTCCCTTGGCGGAAACCGTGAGCGTCAGCACCTTGCCTGCCACCTCGCCGCTGGGCACGGTGTAGGAGAGCGAGCTTGCGCTCGAGCCGTTCAGCGTCCACGTGCAGGTCACGTTCAGGTTGTTGGGGGTCACAAGGCCGCCGTCGAGCACCGGGGTCAGCACGTCCCCAACGGATACATGCCCGGGCGTGAGGCTGCTGGTACCGCTGATGGCAACCAACGCCAGACGTTGCCGCACCACCGATGTGGTCGCAAGCTGCTTGGTGCCGGAATAGGTGCTCGTGGTTTTAGCCGTAGCTTTTACCGTGATGATGAAGCCGCGGTCATCCGGGGTCAGCGCATAGTAGCGGCTGTTGGTGCCGACCACTGTCAAGCCCCGGTACCACTTATAATCGCAGGAATCGGATACGTCCGTCGTGCCCGCCTTGACGGTCGCGGTCATATGGTTTTCCGAAACGGTGGGATCATACCTCGGGTTAAACGTGTTCAGCGTAAGCTCGGTGATGTTCGTCCGGCTTACCACAGCGCCCGTGGTTTTGGTTGCGGTGCCGCTGTACTTGTCGGTACCGGTGATCGTCAGCTTAATCTGGTGGGACTGCATGGCGGAGGTAACCGTGAGCGTATTGCCTGTGCCAAGCAGGGTGCTGGTATCATCGGCATAAACCCACTTGTACGTGACCGACGCGGTCGTCGGCAACGGGGTTGCCACCAGAACATCGCCCACATTGGGGTAATTGATACCCGCGTCGCTGTTGTTGGTGCTGTTGAGCAGCCGTACGTCGGTCACCGTGCCGCTTGTCTGCACCACGTTGGAGGCCGTAACCGTGTAGGAGCCGGTATAGAGGCCTGTACCGGTGACCGTCACCTTAATCGTCTTGCCGGAGTCGCTGTCCGCCACCGTATAGGTGGACTTGGTACCCACCAGCACGTCGTTGGAATACCACTGATAGGTAACCTGCGCGCCCGAGGGCTGGAGGGATATCACTTTCAGCACATCGCTGACCACTGGCGAATCGTTGTTCAGCGCCGCGCTGGTAATCTCCTGCCCAACTGCCACGGGGCTTGTAAGCGCGGTAGTTGCGCTTCCCGTATAATCGCCGTTGCCGGTTACGGTGAGTTTGATCTGTTTATTCAGATCGGCGCTCAGCACGGTGTAGGTGGAGGTGGTGGCTACCTTGGTTGCGCCGGAATACCAGGCGTAATCCACGGTCGCGTCGCTCGGGGTGATCGAGGCCGCGCTCAGCACGGTGCCTACCACCGGCGTGGTGTTGTTGAGCGTTACGGCGGTTACGTTGCGAGTGCTGTTGTAGTGCAGGTAGGTATTCATCATGTAGCCGGAACGGCTGCCAACGCTGATATAATCCCACACGTCGCCGTGCGTAATCACACTCACCAGCGTGCCAACGCTGTATACGCCGATGATGCTGTACCCGGTGCCCGGGCCGGAGCGCAGGCGCACGCCGTAACCGTTGGCGCTCCAAACCGTGGCGCTGTCGCCCGAGCCGCCGCCACCGCCGCCGCTGGTCAGGTACTTGTTCATCATGTAGCCAACAGTGGAGTTAATTTGGATTTTGCTCCAGTAAGCGCCGGTTTGCAGCACGGTAACGGCCGTGCCTACGCTGTACACCCCGACGATGCCATAGCCCGTGCCGGGGCCGCTGCGCATGCGCACGCCGTAGCCGTTGCTGCTGGTTACGTAGGATGTGCCGGTGCCGCCGCCGGAAAATGATATATACGAAGCATACATATATCCGGTGTTGCCATCGGGCGTTTCCACCTGATACCAATTCCCGGTCGTGCCAATCACTTTCACTTGCGTGCCTGTGTAATAAGAACTGATTGTGCTGGCGTCAAAGGATGCGGAAGAACGCAGGCGAAGCCATCCCCCCGTAACATAGCCATACTGCGAGATAGCCATGGACGAAGCCATGGGGATCATCGCAAGCAATAACACAAGAGCCAGACAGATCGATATCATCCGTTTCATGGCGGATCCCTCCGATTTTTTGGAGATTTCACAATTCAAACGTGCAGTCGATGAGAAATCATCCCTGAACAACGAAATTGTACATCAATCTCAACGCGTTGGCAATGCGGATACGGCCAATTTTCAGCCCACAGAGCGTTATTCGGCTTGTTTTTGCTCTTGTAAACAACCGTCCCGTTCCATAAAAGAGTAGGAACCCGCGCGCAATCCATTCGCACAGACGCTCGCCAACCAGAATGAAAGCGTGGAAAAGCCAAAATACCCCGGTAATAACCGTCTCCGCTTTATCAAAACCATTTTTTATGATAAACTGTGACGCGATCCCGTTTGGCACCGTCAAACGCTCAGCGGTCGCCTTTCAGGGGCTTACAAACGTTGCCTTTTCAAGACAAAAAGGAGTTTTGCTATGGCTGTGCAACATCGGTTTAAAACCAAACGGCTTGAACTGCAACTGATGACCGATGAACAAATGGAAGCGCTGATCAATGAGGAGCCTGACGAAACAATGAAACTCGCCTATGGCGAGATGCTGGAAGGCAGCCGCAAGCACCCGGAAGCCCGCCAATGGTATGCGGCATGGGATATTCGCCTGCGCCACGGGGAACGGGTCGGGGACCTTTGCTACAAGGGAGTCCCGATCAACGGCGAGGTGGAAATCGGCTACGGCTTGCTTGAAGCCTGCCGTGGTAAAGGGTATGCCACCGAAGCGGCGGGCGCATCCATCGATTGGGCGTTTGCCCAACCCGGCGTGTATGCCGTAACCGCCGAAACAGAGCCGAACAATCAACAATCCATGCGCGTACTGCAAAAGTTCGGGTTTGTCCGGCAGGGCGAAGGCGTGGAAGGCCCGCGCTTTATCAAGGAAAAGCCTGTGTTTTCCTGGCTTTCTATCTACCTTTTACTGGGCGTCGCGGTTGGTCTGTCCTTTGGCGCATCCACCGGAAACATGACCCTTTCGCTTCCCATCGGGATTGGCGCAGGGCTTGCCGTGGGCGCGGGTCTGGATTGGCAGGATCGCGTCCAAAGGCAAAAGTGCCGCGAAGCAAAGGCAACCCCGTCGCAAGCGCAGTCCTCCCAACCCAATGGCCCGGAGGCAAACCCTTCCGACCCTGCGGGCAAGCATTAAGCGGTTCTTTCGCCCATCGGCTTTCGATAGGTTTTCGCGCGCCTTTTTCTTTTGGTTAAGTGTTTTCATCGGCAAACGAACGCGCCGGTGTTCAATCTGCTTTCCGTTTTACCCTTCTGGTGCAGATCCTCCTTCCCGACGCATCCTATTTCAAAGGCTTCCGAACATTTCCTTCCGCCTGATTCCGCATCGATGCTAAAAATCCTGATAACAGCCCCAGAACGTCAACTTCGCATAGCTTTTATGCTGGCTCGCTGAGCGTGTCTGCGCGGGTGAACGTTGCCGGCTTTGAGCCTGAGTCCGTCAGCTTCAAATCAAAAGCAAAAACTCACGGATGAATCAGCGCTCCGCGGTCACCGCCCATGCCGGGTCTGGCAAATCCAGCCCGCCATGGGTTTAACCGCGTACTTCCGTTCTCCGTGAGTTTATTGCCCGGATCATCTTTGGGGCGATATACGCCCGCAATTCGGATTCCCGTATCGTATCAACGTGCCGTTACAGGGTGACGACGGTCTGCCCGGCTTCCAATACCGCGTGCCTGACCGTGCCGCCTTCGTAAACAGCTACGCGAATCCCGTGGTGTTCTCCAACCGCCTCAAACCGGACCTGTTCCCCCGTTTTGTGAGCGGTCAGCACCAGTTCCTTTTGCCCATGGGGTTCAACCACCACGGCGGTGGCCGTCGCCTCTGTGGGCTGATAGACTCTTGCTTCCAACCCATCCAGATAATCATAATCCGCTTGGGTTTCGCTCGCGCCCATGGGTAAGATCGTGCCCTCCCGCACAAAGAGGGGCAGGCTGTCAAAGTCGTAGCATTCCTTACGCCAGCTACCGCCAACAGCCACTTCTCCGCTTAACAGATGGGTCCAACGGCCTGCGGGCAGGTAATACTCCACCTGACCATCCTCCTGCAGGATCGGCGCGACCAGCAGCTTTTCGCCCAGCATATACTGCCGGTCCAAATCCTCGGCGGCTCGGTCGCCCGGGAACTCCATCACCATCGCCCGCATCATGGGCAAACCTGTGCTTTGCGATTCTGTCGCTGTGGCGAACAGATAGGGCATCAGGCGGCATTTCAGGTTCACAAACTGCCGGACCACATCCGACGCCCGCTCGCCAAACAGCCACGGCACCCGGTAGCTGCTGGACCCGTGCAGGCGGGAATGGCTGCTCAGCAGGCCAAACTGTGCCCAACGCATGTAAACCTCCGGCGACGCCATATCCTCAAACCCGGAGATATCATGGCTCCAGTAGGAAAACCCGCTCAGGCCGAGCGACAGCCCGGCGCGCAGGGATTCCGCCATCGACGGGAATGTGCTGGTGCTGTCGCCGCCCCAATGCAGCGGATAGCGCTGACTGCCGACGGTCGCGCTGCGCGCGAACACAATGGCCTCCCCCGCGCCCCGCTCCTTTTCCAAAAGCTCAAATACGCAACGGTTATACAGCAGCGTATATAGATTGTGCATCATCACCGGATCGCTTCCATCCGCATACCGGCAATCCGTGGGAATGCGCTCGCCAAAATCCGTTTTGAAGCAATCCACACCCATATCGAGCAAGCGTTTGAGCACGCTCTGGTACCAACGGTACGCCTCCGGGTTGGTAAAGTCCACAATGCCCATGCCAGCCTGCCACATATCCCACTGCCAAACATCGCCGTTTTCGCGCTTCAACAGGTAGCCCTGTGCCTTGGCCTGTTGAAACAGCGGCGATTTCTGCGCGATGTAAGGATTGATCCACAGGCAGGTATGCAGTCCGCGCTCCTTCAGCTTGCGAAGCAATCCTTCAGGATCGGGAAACATCTCGCGGTCCCATTCAAAGTTGCACCATTCATATCCCTTCATCCAGAAGCAGTCAAAGTGGAACACATGCAGCGGAATATTGCGTTCCGCCATGCCGTCCACAAAGGAAAGGATCGTCTTTTCATCATACTGCGTGGTGAAGGAGGTCGTCAGCCACAAACCGTAACTCCACGCCGGCAGTTGAGCCGCGCGGCCGGTGAGGGCCGTATAGTTCTCGATTACTTTTTTAACTGAGCCGCCGCCGATCAGCATAAATTCCAGTTTTTCACCCGGCAGGGAGAATTGCGCGCTCTCGACCGCCTCGCTGCATAGCTCGTAGCTCACCCGCCCGGTGCTGTTTACGAAAACGCCGTACCCCCGGTTGGTCACATAGAAGGGGATGTTTTTATAGGAAAGCTCCGACGCGGTGCCGCCGTCCTCGTTCCAAATATCCACCGTCTGGCCGTTTTTCACAAACGGCGTAAACCGTTCGCCAAGGCCGAATATCTTCTCGCCCACCCCGACGTCCAGTTTCACGCGCATAAAGGTGGCGTCCGGGGTTTTCACAAAGCCCATATGGCGCTCGCCCAGCCCGGTGAGGCGATGACCGTTTTCGTAATAATTCAGGCTGAATGGCTTGCGACCGATGACCGCCGTCAGCGTGCCGCTGGTCAGGGTGATGGCGTCCTCCTGCTCCTGTATGTTCAGTGAACCGACCTGCTCAAAAAGCTCGAATTTCGGTTCGGTGTCCGCACCGCCCTGAAAATGTTCCACCGTAAGGGAAAGGATTCCCTCGCGCGGCGCCCTGAACGTAAGCGTAATCATAGGCGCGTTGAGAATTCTTCCCCGTTCGGTTACCGGCACATGGGAACAGTACACCACAATGGAATCGCCTTCCCGACGCGTATCCTGCACTTCTCTGCAATTGACCAGTTCCATTCCAGCCCTGGGCAACCAGAACCCGTCTGTAAACTTCATGAAGATTCACTCCGTTTGTTATTACTGCGTCAGCCTTTAACGGCTCCGGCAACCATACCCTTGATAATTTCCTTGTTAAACACAAAGTAGAGGATAACAATCGGGGCCATTGTCAGCAGCATGGAGGCCATCTGCTTTGGATAGTCCGAAGCGAACTGCCCCTTGAACTGCGTTAACGCCAACGGCACGGTTTGCAGGCCGACTGTTTTAATCAGCACCAATGCGAATGCGAACTCATTCCAGCAACTGAAAACCTGAATGATTGCCACCGTGACCAGAATCGGCTGGCAAATGGGCAGGATAATCCGCCACAGGGTGTTGGAGAACGAGCTGCCGTCAATAGATGCGGCTTCTTCCAAGGATATGGGGATACCCTTAATAAACCCTTCAACCAGAAACACGCCCATCGGCAAGCCGAAGCTCACGTATGGCAACAGCAGCGTAAACCACTTGTCGTTGATGTTCAGGCTCTTAAACACCACATAAATCGGCACCAGCAGGGAGTGAACGGGGATGAGCATGCCCATCAGGAAAACCACATAAAGCGGACGGTTCAGCTTGAAACGAACGCGCGAAAGGATGTACCCCACCACAAAACTGAACAGGACGATCAGGATAATGCTGAGGAACGTGGTCCGCATGCTGTTGAACATGGCTTCCGCAAGGTGGTAATCCTTATTGCTCAAAATGCGGATATAATTGTAAAGGGTCGGCGATTTCGGCAGGCCGATGATATCGGCGTTGAAAACGCGCTTTTCCTTCAGCGAAGAATAGAGCATCCAGACAAGCGGAAATACGCAGGACAGGGAGAAAACCCACAGCACCAAGTTGATAAAGAAACCGGAAATGCCTTTTCGGACGCCGAGTTTTCCTTTCTTTGCCATGGCTGTCACACCTCCGCCCTTCTGGTAATTCGCTTCACCAGCCACTGCGAGCCGCCGATAACCAGCAGTGAAAGCACGAAGATGCCAACGGAAATACTGCTGCCGTAGCCCATATTGCTTTGTTCAAACGAAATTTTGTATCCGTACATGGCCATAACCATGGACGACGTTCCGGGGCCGCCTTTGGTCATGGTGTAAATATTGTCGAATGCTTTCATGTTGCCCGCGATGCACAGCGTAATGCAAACGAGCATGGTATTTTTAATCAGGGGCAAAGTAATGTTGGTCGCGGTTTGCCAGGCGTTAGCGCCGTCGATTTCAGCGCTTTCAAAAATCTGGCTGTCGATGGACGCGATTGCCGAAAAGATAATCACCATGTAATAACCGATAAATTGCCAGATCAGCGGAATCGTCACAATCAGCATGATATGTTCCGTGTTATTCAGCCAAACCTGACACAGATCCGCGCGGCCGATCGCGGTTAAAAACCAGTTGAGTATGCCGTATTGGTTATGATAGACCATCGTCCAAATCATACCGATGCAGACAGCGGAAATTGTGCTGGGGAAAAAGCCGAACGTGCGGTGGATGTATTTGAATCTAGCCTGTTTGGAATTGACCAGCAGCACCAGCAGAAATGCAATGCCAATTTGCCCGATCAAGCAGGCCACAACCAGATAAATGTTGTTGCCAAAAGCCTTCCAGAAAGTGGCATCGTTCACAAGAGCGATGTAATTGGTAAGCCCGTTAAAAGTTTTCACCGGGCCGCCCTTCCACTCAAAGAAGCTGAAAACCAACGCCGTAACCAGCGGCACAAAAACCGTGAACGCATAGATTGCCACCGGTATCATCAAATAGAGGAAAATCGTACTTTTTCGGGGCCTGATGGAGTCAAGCATAACAGTAACCTCCCGTTGCCTTAGGGTATGAAAGAAAACCGTTCTGCCCACAAGGAAGCAGGCAGAACGGCTTTTCACATTGCCAGCAGACTGTCAATGGGGGCCGTAACTAGCTTAGTAGTTCGCCTCGTATGCAGCCTGAGCGTCCTGAGCCACCTGATCGGGGGTCATTTCGCCATTGATCATGGTCTGGAGATCGGTGTTCACTACGCTCCAAACAGCAGAGCTGATGTAGGAGTCATAGATTTCGCAGGGCGTGGTGTCCACATAGGACCAGTTGTAGAACGCCTGAGTGATCGCATCCTTGTCGGACAGATCCACGTTGCCAGCCTTGGTCAGGCCGCCCAGAGCGTACTTCTCGGCCACATAGGTGGAGAAAGCGGGGCCGGTGAGTTCATAAGCCAGGTCGATCGCGGCAGCCAGTTTGTCCGGATCAGACGCAACTTTGGGATTGATGGCGATCGCATAGCCCAAGCCAATGTTCTGGGAGTTGGGATCCATGGTGGCATCCGCGGGCTGCGGCAGCACGGCGAAGCCGATGTTGTTGTACTTTTCTTCGCTGGAAGCTTTAAGCGTGGTGGCGATGTAGGACTCGTCCCAGTTGCCGCCGATGAACGCAGCCGCTTTGCCGGCGATGAAGTATTCGCGGGCGTCTTCGTTGGTCACAGCGTTGTAGTCAGCATTGAAGATCTTGGTCTGGGTGAACAGACGCTGGGTCTCGGTCAAAGCCGCAACGAAAGCCGGATCGGTGAATTTCGCGCCGCCCTTGTTGATCAGGCTGCTGAACCATTCGGGACCGGTGTAGCGGTCGCCCAGGGTGGACAGGAAGCAGGAGTTCAGCTGCCACTGGCCGCCGTTGCCAAACGCGATGGTGGAGATGTTCTTGCTGTTGAAGTACTCGGAAGCCTTCTCAACATCCGCCCACGTGGTGGGGAAGGTGTCAAAGCCAGCCTCGGCCCACATCGCCTTGTCGTACACGACTACGGTGCAGGTGCCGCCGGTCAGCGCCGGGAAGCCGTACAGTTTGTCGCCCACGGTGAAGGGGGTGAAGTAGGAGGTGGTGTAATCCGCATAGTAGGGGGAGCTCTTGATGACGTCGGTCAGATCCATCACAAGGCCCTGATCCGCCCAGGAGATGGTGTTCATGCCCTGGAGCAGGAACACATCGGGCAGGTCGTTGGCGGCAGCCAACGTGGCGATCTGCGTCTTGTACTCGGCGTTAGCGAGCACGTTCTGCGTCAGGGTGATGTCCGGATGAGCTTCGGACCAAGCGGCCAGAACGGTACGGAAGCCATCGGAGCCGCCGTTGCCTTCGGACTCTTCAGAGGTGGAGAAGTGCATGATTTCCAATTCTCCCTTGTAAGCCAACGTGCTCGCTGCTACAGGCGTCGCGGCAAAAGCCGTGCTCAAGCTTGTAAGCATCAGAACCACAAGTACCAAAGAAAGGGTCTTTTTCATGGTAGGGATTCCTCCTTTGTTTCTGCGGTGCTACCGCAATTCTCTCAAACAGAGCATTTCGCGCTGTTGTCGATTCGTTGTTAACAGTCCGGCATCGGTCGCGTTCTGCCTTCTGTCCGCGCCTGCGGAACCTGGGTAAAACGTTTGCGGTGTTCCGGCCGCGCATTCGGCGGTTCCTTTCCGGATCGGGAGGGTTCGGGGCAGCGGCCGAAATCAACCGCCATCCTTTTGGCATCAAGGGATCCGCCCTGTTTCGTAAGTTTACGGGCGACCTCCCGATGCGCAGGAAACCGGCGCAGGTTTAAAATAGCAACTTAGACACGAGGTTTTCCCCAAATGCGCCCATCCCTTGCCCAGCCTTTATCGAAAAGGATTTCGTTAACTTTAGTGTGATTCTACACCAACATGTGCAAAATGTCAAGCCAATTTTATCACTTTTGAATAGTTTTTAGTATATCTAATGAAGATTGACTCTGTAAACACTAATCATTTCGAATTCTTACTTGCATTCTTGCCCGTCGTGTATTATACTCAGACAATGAAAACGATATCGGTGAGTGCCGGCGTACGGTCGATATCGGCAACGCCCAGGCTGCAACGGTTGAAAACGTTGCGGCACGGTTCATATTTTAACCCGATTCCCATGAGAAATTGAGGTGTAACTGTGGCGGTAAAGATCAAAGAACTGTCCAAACGGTGCGGCCTTTCCATATCCACCGTGAGCAAAGCGCTCAACGGTTATACGGATATCAGCGAGGCAACGCGCGAGGCGGTTACACAAATGGCCAAGGAAATTGGGTATTACCCAAACGCCTACGCGCGCGCGCTCAAAACCAAGCGCAGCTATAACCTCGGCGTTCTGTTTGTGGATGATAAGCAGAGCGGGCTTACGCACTCTTTTTTTTCGTTTATGATCGAAAGTTTCAAAAAAGAGGCGGAGCGCAACGGCTACGATATCACCTTTATCAGCCACAACATCGGCGAATCCACCATGACCTATCTGGAGCACTGCCACTATCGCGAGGTTGACGGGATTTGCATAGCGTGCATCAATTTTTTGGACCCGGAAATTTCACAGCTGGTTAACAGCGAATTGCCGATAGTCACCATCGATCACCTGCTCAACAACCGTTCCTGCATCCGTTCCGACAATCTGGTGGGCATCCAGATGCTTGTGGAGCATATTTACAATAAAGGGCACCGGAAAATCGCCTATATTCACGGGCTGAAAAGCGCGGTTACCGACACGCGCCTCGGCTCTTTTTACCGCACGGCGCAGGCGCTGAATATCGACGTGCCCGACGAGTATGTGCTGGATTGCGAGTATAACGACCCGCCTTCGGTGTACCGCGCCACGAAAAAAATCATGTCGCTGAAAAACCCGCCGACCTGCATCCTGATTGCGGACGATTACGCCGCCTTGGGCGCTTACGAAGCCGCCGCGGACTTAGGTTTGCAGATTCCCCGGGATATTTCCATCGCCGGCTATGACGGCATTCCCCTGATGCAGCTGATGAAGCCGCGTCTGACCACCATTCGCCAGGATACCAACCGCATCGGCGCAGAAGCCGCGCGTAAGCTGGTTTCCTTCATTGAAAATGCAAAAACGGCCATTCCGGAGATCACCGTGATACCCTGCACGCTGATCGAAGGCGAAACCGTCGCCACACTGACCGCGTCGCCGCAGGTTTAAGCCCTGTTCCGCAACGCGCGTTCTTTGTGGTGTAACGAAAACGTTTGAGTCGCTTGCTTATCCCCGTATATGCGCATCCATGCGCCTGCCGGGCACAGCTTTCCCGGTTACTGCAGCAAGCGACGGGCAGAGCCTTGCGCACAGTGCGCTTTCCCAATTGTTTTTCCTAAGCCACATACCCAACGGTGGCATTAATTCCGCAATGATTGGTTAGCCCCGAAGAAGAGGAGGATCTTTACCATGGTCTACGGCCACTTTGACGATGCCCGGAAAGAATTTGTCATCACCCGACCGGATACCCCCTACCCTTGGATCAACTATTTAGGCGGTGAGGACTTTTTTTCGCTCATCAGCAACACGTCCGGCGGTTACTCGTTCTATAAGGACGCGCGCCTGCTGCGCCTGACGCGATACCGCTATAACAATGTGCCCACCGATGCCGGCGGCAAGTATTTTTACCTGCGCGACGGGGACGCGGTGTGGAACCCCGGCTGGCAGCCCACCCAAACGCCGTTGGACAGCTATGAATGCCGCCACGGGTTGGGTTATACGGTGATTGCTTCCGCTAAAAACGGCCTGAAAGCCGAACAGTGCTCCATGGTTCCGCACGGCTTTCGCGCCGAGGTGACGCGCCTGACGCTCACCAACGAAACCGCTGCCCCCAAAACCGTAAGCCTGTACAGTTTTGTGGAGTTTTGCCTGTGGAACGCGCTGGATGACAGCACCAACTTCCAACGCAACTATGCGATTGGGGAAGTGGAATTGGAGGACAGCGGCTCCACCATCTACCATAAAACGGAATACCGCGAACGCCGTAACCATTACGCCGTTTATTCCGTCAACGCCCCCGTAGACGGTTACGATACCGACCGGGAAAGCTTTATGGGCCTGTATAACGGCTTTGGAAAGCCCGATGTGGTGATGGCCGATCAGCCGAAAAACAGCGTTGCCCACGGCTGGGCCCCCATCGCCAGCCACTGCATCCGGCGTACCCTGCAGCCCGGCGAAAGCGCCAGTTTCATTTTTGTGCTCGGCTACTGCGAATCGCCCAGCGATCGCAAGTTTATCGCGCCCAATGTAATCAACAAAGAGGACGCCCACGCGCTGCTGGCGGAGTTCAAAACCGACGCGCAGTTCGAAAGCCGCCTGAAGGAGCTTGCCGATTACTGGCAGAAGCTGCTCAACCGGTTTACGCTGGTCAGCGGGGACGAAAAGCTCAACCGTCAGGTCAACATCTGGAATCAGTACCAGTGCATGGTCACCTTCAACATGAGCCGCTCGGCAAGCTATTTTGAGAGCGGCATCGGGCGCGGCATGGGTTTCCGCGATTGCAGTCAGGATTTGCTGGGTTTTGTGCACATGATCCCGGAGCGCGCGAAGGATCGCATACTGGACATTGCGGCCACCCAGCGCCCGGACGGCAGCGCGTACCACCAGTACCAGCCGCTTACTAAGCGGGGCAATTCTGATGCCGGCAGCGGCTTTAACGACGATCCGCTCTGGCTGATCTATGCCGTTTCCGCTTATTTGAAGGAAAGCGGCGATTTCGGCCTGCTGGATACGATGGTCGATTTCGATAACAAGCCTGAACTGGCCGCGCCCATGAAAGAACACCTTCGCCGCTCCTTCCATTACATCGCGGAGCACGAAGGCCCGCACGGGCTGCCGCTGATCGGCCGCGCGGACTGGAACGACTGCCTGAACCTCAACTGCTTCTCCGCCGTACCCGGCGAGAGCTTCCAGACCGTGACCAACAACGATACCGGCATTGCGGAAAGCGTATTTATCGCAGGCATGTTTGTTGGCGTCGCGGAGGATTACGCCCTGCTGTTTGAACGCTGCGGCGACGCTCAGGAAGCCGCTTTTGCCCGCGAACGCAAGCAGGCCATGGTGCAGACCATTGAAAAGTACGGCTGGGACGGGGAATGGTTCCTGCGCGCGTACGATGCCAACGGCGACAAGGTTGGCTCCAACGATTGCGACGAGGGCAAGATTTTCATCGAGCCGCAGGGCATGTGCGTCATGGCCGGCGTTGGCAAGGATAACGGCATGGCGCAGAAAGCGCTGGATGCCACGCGCGAGCATCTGCTGTTTGAGCACGGTATTGTGCTCAACTGGCCCGCCTATCGGTCCTACCGCCTCCATTTGGGCGAAATCAGCTCCTATCCGCCGGGATACAAGGAAAACGGCTCCGTATTCTGCCACAACAACCCTTGGGTGGTCATTGCGGAAACAGTTCTGGGCCATGGCGACCGGGCGTTTGATCTGTACAGCCGCATCGCGCCCGCCTATATCAAGGATCAGCAGCTGCACCGTACCGAGCCGTACGTTTACAGCCAGACGATTAACGGCAAGGAAAGCTTCAAACCCGGCGAAGCTAAAAACAGTTGGCTTACCGGCACCGCTGCGTGGAATTTCTTTGCGGTGTCTCAGGCGGTGCTTGGCGTAAAGCCTCAGTTTGACGGTCTGATGATCGACCCGTGCCTCCCCTCGCACCTGAATCAAATCCAGATTGAGCGGCAGTTCCGCGGCAACCGGTATCAGATTCGCATTACCAACCAAAGCGGCGGCGAAAAGGGCGCGGTGAGCGTTACCGTAGATGGAAAGGTCATCGCGGGGCAAACCATCCCTGTGCCGACGGAAACCGGGAAGGTTTATCAGGTGGAGGTTACCGTCGGGTAACAGCCATCCAAGGATATTCGCACCTGAAACGCATCCTCAAAGCGCAAAGTCAAGAGCAGCCAACGTCCTTACGGCGTTGGCTGCTCGTTATTATTGATCTCCCGCCGGTTCGCGGCTCATTCGTCCCGGTTGCGCTTGTTCCGGCTCTTCCGGGAAAGCGCAAGCCCGCCAAAGCCGCTGATGATCGCCATGTAATAACCGAAGTTATACCAGAATCCGATATTGTTGACCTCATAAATACTAATGTTGTGGTTGAAGATCGAAATCACCAACGTGATGGGCGCAATCCATCCGTGCCATACGCCGGAGAAGAATCCCGCCGGATTGGAGGCCGTGTTTGCGCCGTCCCCGGGCGCGCAGGCGGTGAGCAGTGCCAGCAGCAGCAACAACAACAAGCCAAAGTATAGTTTTTTCCTGTTTTTCATCAGTGATTCCCCCGTTCTCTTTTGTGATCCTGCGCATTTTCCCATAGATGGGCCGATCCGCATAACCGTTTACCACTCCCTTGGCCCTTGGCCTACTGGTCGCCGACGGCATGCCGATAAAGCCATTCGGACCGATCGCAAGCGCATTCGCTGTTGTCGGCGAGCCGTGCCGACCGATCAGGTCCATGATTGCCGGATACCGTTTTACTTCGCCAGCCTTCCGTTTTTTCCTTGCGGGTGATCTGAAAATGGAAAGAAAGCGGCATATGTTTGTAACTTCCCGTCTGCCAGCCCTCAATTTTTTGACCAACTTGTCAATTTCAGCACGTGCCTTTGCCTGTGTACAGTCATTCAGTCGCTTTTGATGTGTGGTTGTATCGGGTTCACATCGTACGCCATGCAAAGGTCTCCGCATCATCGAGACATTCTAAAACCACGATGCGTATTCCAAAATGTCAATGATCGCGGCGCAGGATGCCCAACCGCCGTTACGGAACTGCGGCGGTTGTCAGGGTTCAAAAAAGCGGTTGAAACGCCTTTCCTCTGCACGCGCTGCCAAACGAACCGTTTGAAAAGGAAAAAACCAGTTCCGCGCGGAATGTACTATCAAGAATGATTAACGGAGAAAGACCCTGAGCCATTCACCATGGCGCTGTGACCGGCTAGACGTCAGCCCATTCATAAGGTTTTGATCGTAAGGAAAAGGGGGGGCAACCAAACATGGGAAAGACCTTGATTGTAGCTGAAAAGCCGAGCGTTGCGCGTGATCTGGCCCATGCGCTTTCTGTAAAACAGAAAGGCGAAGGTTGCCTTGTTTCCCCGGATTATACCGTCACATGGGCCATCGGGCATCTGGTGCGCCTGGCGGAGCCGGATGAGCTGAACCCGGGCAACCGGAAATGGGCGCTGGAATCGCTGCCGATTTTACCGGACCAATGGGAGCTGAAAGCCATTTCCAAGACCCGCGCGCAGCTTGCGACCGTCAAACGCCTGATGAAGGATCGCACGTTTGAAACCGTCGTGTGCGCCACAGACGCGGGGCGTGAAGGCGAGCTGATTTTCCGATGGATTTATGAAGTGGCGGGCTGCCGCATTCCCTGTCAAAGGTTATGGATCAGCTCCATGACCGCCGAAGCCATCCGCGAGGGCATGGCGGCTCTGCGCCCAGCCGCCGAATACGACGCGCTGTTTCAGAGCGCCTTATGCCGCGCGAGAGCGGATTGGCTGATTGGCATGAACATGAGCCGCGTTTTTACCGTAAAATACAAATCGCTGTTAAGCGTCGGCCGGGTGCAAACCCCCACGCTTGCCTTGTTGGTGCGTCGGCAACAGGAAATTGAGCAGTTCAAGCCGGAAAAAAGTTACGGCATCCCGGCAGACTTTGGCGATTATACGGGCGTGTACGCGGTTAACCGCAAAGAACGGCAATTCAGCGCGCGCGCGGAGGCCGAGGTCATTGCCCAAGCCGTCCGTGGGCAAACAGGAACCGTCGTGGAAAGCACGCGCGAAGCGTTCGCCGAAGCGCCTCCGCAGCTGTTCGACCTGACCACGCTGCAACGGGAAGCCAACAGGCGATTTGGCATCACGGCCAAACGCACGCTGACCGCCGCCCAGTCCCTATATGAAAAGCACAAGGTAATCACCTATCCGCGCACCGAGTCGCGCTATCTGACGTTCGATTTGAAACCCAAGGTACGGCAAGCGCTGGAAGCCTTACCTGAACCATTTAGCGCCCATGCGCAGGCGGCGCTTGAGGGGCTGGCCGCCATGCAGGGCGGTCGGGTTTTCCGCAAGGAGCTGGACGCGGATCACCACGCGCTAATCCCCACAGGAAAAGCGATCGTGTTGGAAAAGCTGGGCGCGGATGAACGAAAAGTGTTGGAACTGATACTGGCCCGGTTTAGCGCCGCGTTTCTACCGCCGGCGGAAGGCGAGAAGCGCACGGTAATCACGCGCGTGGGTGACCATGAGTTTCTGTCCCAAACATCGCAAATTCTCCGTCCCGGTTGGAAGGCGGTTGAGGGAAACCCCGAAAAAAACGCGCCTTTGCCAGAGCTTGCCGTGGGCGACAGCCGCGCCGTGATTGGCGCGGCTGTGAAGGAGCATACCACCGAGCCGCCCAAGCCCTATACCGACGCTACGCTGCTGTATGCCATGGAACACGCCGGCAGGCAGATAGAGGACGAGCAGCTTGCTTCCGCCATGAAAAAGCACGGCCTCGGCACACCGGCAACTCGCGCCGCCATTTTGGAACGGCTGATTGAGGTTGGCTATGCAGAACGGCAACAAAGAGCCATCCTGCCCACGTTGAAGGGAGTCCGCTTTATTGGAATTGTGCCGGAAACGCTCGCCAGCCCGGAGCTGACCGGCAAGTGGGAATATGGCCTGAACGAGATCGCGGAGCGGAAAACTGTCGATGCGGCTTTCATTGAGCGCTTCATGACCGGCGTTACAAAGTTGACGGCGGATATGGTCGCCGCCGTCAAGGCAGACACGCGAACGGTCGATCTGCCCCATGAAAACCCGAAGTTCAAAGGAAAACGACCCAGAGCGACGGCTTCGTCGGGTATCCCCTGCCCGGTTTGCGGCAAAGGGCGGGTCACTGAAAACGACCGCGCCTTCGGCTGTTCCCGGTGGAAACTGGGTTGCGCCTTCACCCTTTGGAAGGATGCGCTCACCCGTTACGGCGGGCCAGCGCTGACACTGGCCATTGTGACTCCTTTGCTCCGGGACGGGCATGTGCGGGGCAGCACGGGAACCATCGTGCTGGCCGGGCAAACTATACGGTTCCAGTTTGCAAATTCCACGGAAGTTACGCCGCCGGTCGGTATAGAGCAAAAGAAGCCGCCCACCGTTAAAAGATCGCGCTGAACAGGGTGCCCATTCTTTGTATCCGCATTCCAAAACGACCGCAGCAGGGAGGTTCCGTACATGCTCCGCAAACAGCTGATCGCGCTTCTCCTCGTCAGTATGGCTCTTTCGGTCACGGTGGTTGGGCCTGCCTTTGCGCTTCCAACCGCCGATTCGCTCCTTGCCAGCTACCCGGAGCTTGGTTTTGCCCTGACGGCAGCCCCACAGGACGATCCGATGCTGACGCTGGTGAACCGCGACCATCCGCTTTCCCCCACCTTCAAACCTGAGCGAAAAACGCCGGACGTTGCCAAGAAGCGCGGGGCCGATGTTGATATGCAACCCGAAGCCGCGTTGGCGCTGGAAGCCATGTTCCTTGCCGCGCAGTCGGAGGGGCTTAGCTTGGTAGCCATTTCGGGTTACCGATCTTACGGCAAGCAAAAAACGCTGTATGCACGCTCGGTGGAGCGGAACGGTCAGGAAAAAGCGGATCAAATGAGCGCCCGGCCCGGCGCGAGCGAGCATCAGCTGGGCCTGTGCATGGACGTGTCCTGCGCCTCGCTGGATAACGCGCTCACCTCGAAATTCGCGCGCAAGGCCGAAGGTAAGTGGATCGCCGCGCACTGCGCGGAATACGGTTTTATCATCCGGTATCAGGACGGTTGGTCATCCATTACCGGATATCAGGGCGAACCGTGGCATATCCGTTACATCGGCCGGCAACACGCCGAGCGGTTGACGGCGCTGAATGTGCCCTTGGAAACCTATCTAAGATACTTGGAACTGCTATGGAAAAGGCAGGCTGGCGCACAATAAACCAGCGCGGTGGCAACTGCCGTTTACGGCCCCGATCACGGATCGCCTGTTACCATGCGGCTGGCCCCGATGATTGAAATTAACCCATGCAGCGCTCTGCCTTCGTATAGCCAACAGTCTTTTGTTATATCCTTTCCCCCTTCAGCCAATCACGATTTCGCTCATCATGTTCCGCTTGGTTTTCGCGGCAGGGTCGCAAGCTCAGATTCGAACGCCGCTTGCCGCGCCGCCCCGCCTATGCGTGGATTTAAACGAGTTGCAGTCGCCTATCGTTTGTTGGCTTGGCACTGAAACGGTTGTATCAACCTCATCCTCATTGATTTGAAACCGGGCCTGAGCCGCATCGCCGCGCCTCAAGCCCATTACGGAGGGTTTTATGAGTGTTCAACCAGCCTACGCGTCCGACAGGGATGCGCTTCTCTCCCACCGGCACGATCAGGGCGCTGATCTGTGGACAACTCCCGATCGCCGCCTGCTGAAGGGTTCGCCTTTTTCCACGCTGGATTGCGCTTTCATGCTTTTGGAACTGGGGATGGAGCCAGCGGATCCGTTGCTCGCCCAAGTTGCCGCGTTGCTGTTGAGCGCCTGGCAGCCGGACGGTCGTTTCAAGGTATACCCAAGCGGCGGCATCTATCCGTGCCAAACGGCCACGGTCGCAAACGCGCTTTGTCACTTGGGGTATGCCGAGGATCAAAGGCTGGAAACCACCTTCCGTCATCTATTGGAAACGCAGCAAGGCGACGGCGGTTGGCGCTGTTTTAAATTCAGCTTCGGCCGTGGGCCGGAAACCGAGTTTTCCAACCCGATGCCAACGCTGGTTGCCCTTGACGCTTTCCGGTTTCACCCAACCTTGCGCAATGCCGAAGCGCTCAGCCGTGCGATTGATTTTTTGCTGGAACACTGGATAATCCGCAAGCCCATCGGCCCCTGCCATTACGGCATCGGCACGCTGTTTATGCAGGTTGAATATCCTTTCCGAAGCTACAATCTTTTTTACTACGTTTATGTGCTGTCCTTTTACCAGCACGCGCGGCGGGATTCGCGCTTTCTGGAAGCGCTGGCCGCGCTGCAAGCCAAGCTTGTAAACGGACAGATGGTTGTGGAACGTGTGGTGCCAAAGCTCGCATCGCTCCATTTCTGCCAAAAGGGCGCGCCAAGCGAGCTGGCGACGGAACGCTATCGGGATATTTTAAGCAACCTGAAACTGGAAGACATAGCGACGGATTGAGCAACCCAGACCGTTACCAAACCGAATTCAGTGCATAAGCCGCACCCCATTGTGCCTTTAGGCACTCGTGGCGCTAACATTGAATATGTTACATAAGGCCACCGGCGGGCAAGGGGCAATGCCGATGCACCTCAAAAGAACCTTGTCCTTGACCCATTTTCGCTGTGGCAAGGGTTTTTCAGCCGCCTGCAACCCGTGCTTCAGGGCTGTCAGGCCATACTCCTGCTGCAACGAGGGCCAGCCTCATTCAGTCTGACTGGCTTCACCCAGCCGGGCAACCGCGCCGCGCGAACCCCGAGACGCTTGTGGCGATCGCTTTGACATGCCACAGATCAGGCGGATGTGCAAGAAGTTCAATTCTTGCGCTCATAAAGGATCGCTTATGACCCCTTTACAACTGCGGCGAAGATTTCTTAAAACTGAAAGAAGGCGGGCATACGCTTGGCACGCATGCCAGCCTTCTTTCAGCGCTTGTCTTTGATTACAGTAAATGCGCGCATTCTTTCTCAAACCGGATAAAGGCTGTATCCCCGGCCGCATAGATTTTCTTATTGACCGGGCAATTGTCTGATATTTTAACCAGCGTGTCCCCCACCCGCACATGATAATTCTGATAACTGCCCATGAATACGCTCATTTCCACCGTGCAGGGCAAAACGCCGCTGTCGCCGATGATCACTGCCTCCGGGCGCAATACCACCTTGCAGGCCTGCCCCGCCGCCATGGAGCGATCCGTTTCCACAACCGCCTCGCGGCCATCGATCTGCACGCGGCACTCCTTCCCGGTCATGCCCAGCACAGTTCCATCCAGAAAATTGGCTTCCCCGATAAAATCCGCCACAAACTCGCTGTTTGGATGGTAGTAGATGGTCATGGGGCTGCCCATTTGCGCAATTTCGCCTTTATTCATGATGATAATCGTATCGCTGATGGACATTGCCTCGCTCTGGTCATGGGTCACATAGATGGCCGTGATGCCCAGCGTTTGCTGAATGCGGCGAATTTCCGTGCGCATGCTCACGCGGAGCTTCGCATCCAGATTGGAAAGCGGTTCGTCAAACAGGAGCACCCCCGGTTCCACCACCAACGCGCGCGCCAAAGCAATGCGCTGCTGCTGGCCGCCGGAAAGCTGGTTGGTCATCCGGGCTTCCATGCCCTCCATTTCCACCAGTCGGAGGATGCTGTGCACTTTTTCATCAATGTCCGCCTTGGACAATTTGCGGAGCCTCAACCCATAGGCGACGTTATCGTACACATTGTAGTGCGGAAACAGCGCGTAGCTCTGAAACACCATCGCCGTATCGCGTTTGTTGGGGGTCAGGGAATTGATCGCTTCCTCCCCAAGGAAAATATCGCCTTCATCCGGGCTTTCAAAGCCGGCGATCATCCGCAGGGTGGTAGTTTTGCCGCAACCGCTCGGCCCAAGCAGGGTTACGAACGTGCCGGGCGCAATGTCGATGCTCACGTCGCGCACGGCGTAAAAATCATTCCCGCTTTTAGGGTCCTTGTAAATTTTGGAAATATGCTCAAGCCGTACGCCCTTACTCACTTTAGCCATTGCGCTGCGCCTCCCTGATTTTTTTGCTGGTGCCAAAGTACTTGATGGAAAGGTTCATCAGCAGAATCGAAGCGTACACAATCAAAATCAGTATGCTCGCATAGGCGCACGCTTCGCCAAACTTCCCTTTTTCGGCAAACTCATTAATTTGGGTAGTAATCAGCAGATACTTGGGGGTTACCAGCAAAATGATTGCGCTGATTGCGGTGATGGAGCGTACAAACGTTGTGACCAGCCCGCTGAAAAAGCTGTCCTTAATCAGCGGTAGCGTCACGGTAACAAACACCTTGCCGCTGTTCGCGCCCAGGTCATAGGCGCTTTCCTCAATGGAGCGGTCAATCTGGCGCAACGCGGAAATACCGCTCCGCGTGCCAACCGGCAAACTGCGCACAATAAACACAATGACCAAAATCGCGCCGGTTCCGTACAGCCCTTCCAAAATCCCGCTTCCAAACAGGCCGTTAGCGAAGCCCCGGATGTATCCGACGCCCAGCACCGTGCCGGGCACCGCCATGGCGAGCATGCTCACAAACTCAATGAACGCCTTGGAGCGGAACTTCTTTTTCACAACCAGGTAACTGATAATCATCGACAGCAGCGCGGTTATGGGCGCGGCGATGATGGAAAGAACAAACGAGTCGCGGAAGGCCCTAGCCCCGCCATATTTCAGAATATACTCAAAATGCACCAGCGAAAGCGAGTAATTACGGCCCCACAGTTTAAACAGCGCGCCAAAGGGCACGCTTACGTACATCAGCACCACAAAGGCGCTGAATGCCGAGCACAGAATCGTCAACGGGCGGGTAACGCTTCGGTCCGCGATGAGCATTCGCTCCCGGCTGGCTTTGCCGGTCAGCGTCGCCACGGTGCGGCGTTCCAGATAGTATTTCTGAATCAGGAACAGCACCAGCGTAAGCCCAAGCAGCACCACGGCCATCGCTGCCGCGCCCACCTTGTCAAACGCGCCGGTTACCTGAAGGTAAATCGTGGTCGCCAGCGTATCGTAGCTGCCGCCAATCAGCATCGGGTTGGCAAAATCCGCCACGGATTCAATAAAGGTGACCAGAAACGCGTTGCCGATGCCCGGCAGCAGCAACGGAAGCGTAACGCTGGTGAATACCTTCCAGCGGCTTGCGCCCATATCGCGCGCGGCTTCCTCCAGCGAGGGGTCGATATTGCGCAGCAAACCTTTGAGCATCAGATAGCACACCGGGAAGAAGGTCAGCGTCTGCACAATCACGATGCCGTGAAGGCCGTAGATTTCGCTGTCATAAATACCCAGCAGGGAGCGCGTAATCAAACCGCTGCGGCCAAAGAGCAGGATCATGCTCAGCGACAGCACAAACGGCGGGGAAACCACCGGCAGCATGCTCACCACATCGAACAGCTTTTTCACCACACGGGAGCGCACCTTCATGTACACATCCACATAGGCAAACAAAAGCCCGATGGCCGTGCTGGCAAGGCCAGTCAGCAGCCCCAAAACCAGCGTATTGTCAAACGCCTTGCGAAACCGCGCCATGCTGAGCACGCGCGAGAACACATCCAGCGTAAAACCTTTGCTCTTATCCAGAACGCTGTCCACCAGCAAGGTTGCCAGCGGATACAGAATAAACAGCGACAGGAAAATCAGCAGCACCACAATGGTGGAAACCATAATGGGGTCCCCAAAAAACTTCCTACGGTCGAGCCGTCTGCTTTGCACCTGCGCTCCAACCACTGCGGCCGCCCCCTTCGGTGAAAAAATCGTGCCCGCGCTACCGCGGGCGGCGCCGGAGCGCCCTTGTTAACTACAGAACCGGAACCGCTTTACGCCCATAGAAAGCGGGAGGATGACGGAACCCCGTCACCCTCCGCGCTCCGTGCTTACCGGTGTGTTACTCGGTCTTGAAGCGATCATCCGCCGCGGCGCCGATGGCAGTGAAGAAATCTTCAACGTATTTGGACGTGTTCGCCTTCGCGTCGGCAAAATCATAGTTAATCGTGTTGTTGGGGTCCAGACCGAACTGCGTCGCCTCAGCGGGCTGCTCCGCGTTATCGATCACCAGGAACTGATAGCTCTCGGCCGTCTTGGCCAGGTTGACGCACTCGGGGCTGAGGGCGTATTCAATCCACAGTTTGGCGGCGTTCATGTGTTTCGCGCCCTTGAAGATCGCGGTCGCGCCCACTTCATAGCTGGTGCCGCTCGCGGGCAGGATCAACTGAATGTTGTCATAGCCGGCCAGAATCTGGGTGATCCCATCATGCAGGAAGCCGATACCGATCACGCATTCGCCGGGGCCGACCATTTTGCTGGGGCCGGAGCCGCTCTTGGTATACTGCGCCACGTTCTGGTCCAACGCCTTGAAGTATTCCATTGCAGCGTCGTGGCCCTTCATCTGCACCATTGTGTTGATGATGAGCTTGGCCGTGCCGGCGGTGTTGGGGTTGGACATCCAGATCAGGCCCTTGTATTCGGGCTTAATCAGATCATCCCAATCCTTAGGCGCTTCCAGATTCAGGCGGGCCAGTTCTTCCGTGTTGACCATAAAGCCCAGAATCCCCTTGTAGATGCCGTACCAGTACCCGTCCTTGTCACGGTACAGGTCGCTGAGGAGATGGCTGGCATTCTTGGCATCGTAAGCTTCCAGCAGACCCTTGGCCGCGCTTTCATTGTAGGGGTCGGTGGTGCCGCCGAACCATACGTCGCCGCTGGGGTTGCCGTTTTCTTCTTCAATTTTGGCGGCAACTTCGCCGGTAGAGAGGCGCTGGCGGTTGACCGTGATGCCGTACAGCTCCTGGAAGTGGTCGCAGGCCGCGTTCATATAAGCTTCCTCGCAGGAGGCGTAAACCGTCAGTTCTCCTTCGGCTTGAGCCGCGGCAACCAGCGCGGGGTCGATTGCATCCGTGGCGGCATCGGCGCTTGCAACGGAGTACAGGCCCAGCACCATCAGGGACGCCAATAGGATCGCCAGGAATTTCTTCATCAGGCATTCGTCCTTTCGATCATGTGATTTTTGGGATTTAGATTACCAATATGTTTATTATAACGCTTCATATTTGTTTTGTCAACGATTGCACACCGCTTGTACTGTCAATGTAAAGATTTTGTAAAATGCGCCTTCCGCGCAAGAATAAAAAACTCCCGGCAAGCGAAAATCGCGTCGGAAGCGGATATCCCTAAAACGGATTGGAAGCGGCATCACCCGATCAACCGGCGTGTCCGCAATGCCTTGCAAACCCCTGCTCAGTCACTTTTTCCGGCGCATGCGTTACGGTTTAAAATCAAACGCGCGTTCGCGCGACCCATAGGGTTCGCATATGGTATCCGCAATGGGACGGGTTCATGCCCGCCTCCCGTATTTAACGGAGGTCCTTGCGCTCCCGTACCGTGGGCAGGTGCTCGGCGCAGTATGGACGCCAAGCAGCAAAATGGGCATCCCCCACCGTCGTACTTGTTCAGGCGTGGTTTCGTTTTTCCTGCGAGAGGGAATTGGGAGTGACGGCAAGCCTTCAGCCCCGCGTGTGATGATGACGGCGCAATGGAGAAAAGGGAATACAGTTTGGGTGGGCTGTTCCGACGAGCCGCTTTTTAGAATGAGGGGAATAGAACTTAGAAAACGGAATATCAAACGCATAAAAACCGCGCCCATCGCGGGTAAGGTATTGTGACCGGTAACAGCCTGAATCACCGAGTCATGTTCAAATGACGCAGATCGTTTGTTTCTACAAACGTTTTACCCTGCCGCACTTGCGCGGCAGGGTAAAATATTCGGTTCATCCATCCAATACAAACCCTTCCCGGAATCTTTTCTCTCAACCGTTGCCAGCGAGGCCGGAATCGTAGAGAACATCCTCAATGGTGCCTGTTTTCAGGTTGACGGTCACTACATAGATACCATCCTTTGCCGTCCACTGATCGCCCTGTGCAAGGTGATAATAGAGCGAGACGGTAGGTGTGTCATTTTCAAACGCATAGGTCTCCTCGCCATCCCAGACCTGTAAAAGGGCAACCTGCGCGTTCGTCAACCCGTACTCTCCGATCAACGCTTCCACGGCGCTTTCCTTTGCCTGCGCAAGCGAAATTTGCGCGGCGTTCAACGCGCTCGCCTTGCTCTGCGCAGCAGCTTTTTCGCACTCCTCTTCCGAGGGAGGCGTTGGGGTAACGGCGGCGACATCCGGAGCGGAAGGTTCTGCGCCGGCCTGAAGATAGCTCATCACAGTCGCATAATCAGTAATGAGCAGGTTGATTTGTTCCGCGCCCCAAGCTTTGGACGCCAGACCACCGGTGGTATCTTCACCGTCATAATTCCATTTGGCTTCCGCCTTTCCGTTTGTAACCGTAACCGTGTAAACGCCCAGTTGCGCGATGCCCTCCACGGAGGTGTATGTAACCGTTACGCTGCCATCGTCGTTTTGCGTCGTTTCACGGTAGAAAACAGTCATCATTGGCTCGGTAATACCATACTGCTCCAACATCGCTTCGTTGGCGAGCTTAACGGCGTCATAACGGGGCGAGAAAATGAGGCCCGCGGCCAGCGCTGTTGCCATTAACAGCACAGTGACCGTCGCGAGCGCTACAACCATAGAGATTCTCTTTTTCATCTCCCGCATTTCTCCCTTTGAGGCTGCAATGATTTGCTGTGCAAGCCGGGGGGTTCCCTGCAGGCAGGAAAGCTGGCGGTCAATAGCCGTCTGAAAGCGCATTTTCCGTTCCTCATCCTTCATCGGAATCCATCCTTTCCAACACTGCGCGAAGTTTTTTACGCGCTCTTTGCAACCGTCCGGATACGGACGAACGAGCGATCCCCAGAATTTCAGCAATTTCGTTTGTATCCAGATTCTGGTAGTAATAGAGAAGTACAACTCCGCGCAAAGCAAAAGGCAAGCGCATAACCTCGTTTATCAAAGTCTCATCAAACGCTTCGCAGGTTGCGCTTACGTCCTCAAGCATCTCAGGTGTCACCGAACGGTTGATGTAGCGGAACCAGTTTGATTTTCGCATGTCGCGGCAGGTGTTCATTGCGATTCGCATCAGCCATGTCTTTTCACTGCTTTCCCCGCGGAAATCGCAAAGGTTCCGGTACGCCTTCATAAAAGTTTCTTGCACCGCGTCCTCGGATAAGGTTCGATCTCGAAGTATCATATAACAGGTTCGCAGCAACGGGATTTGAAACTGGGCTACTAGCCGTTCCAACGTTTGGTCCGCGCCCGGAACGCCATCCGGGTTTAGTAGCGCGCCCATGTGTCGATCACCTCCTACATATCCATAGACGACCGCCGCCGGTAAAACGTCGTATACGGAAAAAGTTTTATACGGCGTTCTTTTTATATCCCCTTGAAAAGAACGCTCCGTATGCGCTAGCGGTTGCCGTTGGAAAAAACATAACGCACAACCGTTGCTGCGTTAAATGATAATCCTTGCGGATACGTTGCTGTTCCATCGGTCACAATCGGGCATCTCATCCGCATTTTCGGCATCGGCTACCTCGCCGCAGCTTATCCAACGCCGCGATGAATCCGTCCGCGTCCAGCTTTCCCAGCAGGTATTGCCAGACGGCGCTTTACGTGTCGATACAGACAGTTTGCGGAAAGATCAGCCTCGGCGCGACGTCCATATCCGTTGCTTTTTGGTCTGTTTCTTGGGCAACTGTAGGCCTTCCTGCCGCCAGATCCTCTCAACCCGTTTGTGATTGATAACGATTCCCGCGTTGTTCATCATTGCGGTAACCATCCGATACCCGACACGACCATAATTTGCAACCAATTCGATCACCTTTGCCCTGACATCGCCTTCATCTGGTAAGCGGATTACCTGATACCGGTAGGCAGTTCGATTGACATGCAGAACCCGACAAGCCCGTCGCTCTGTGACGTGGTGTTCTTCCACGGTGTACTGGACGGCTGCCTTTCGCTTGACCGGGCTTAGAAGTTTTTTGAGTTTACATCTCGCAGTATTGCATTGTTCAAGCTCAGGTCGGCCACCAACCGCTTGAGCCGGGCATTCTCTTTCTCCAGTTCTTTGAGGCGTTTAGCATCGACCGTTTTCATCCCGCCGTACTGTTTACGCCACCGATAGTAGGTTTGCTCTGTGATATCGCTTTGCCTTACCGCCTCGGCGATTGTCTTGCCCTGCCCGCATAGCACCTCGATCTCCCGTAGCTTGATGATGATTTGCTCCACCGTAAATGCTTTCCTTGGCATTGATCCCACTCCTTTGCGCTCATTATACCAGATTGACTATCTCTCAATTTGGTACAACGATCGGGGGCAGGGTCATCATCAAAATGTCTGTATTGTCTGACTATTCATGATGATTTGTTTTTATGCATGGATGGAGATGGTATCATAAGGTTTAGTAACATGCGAAAAAATGAAGTACCTAACTGAGAAAATAACATCGTTATATCTTCTGTTTTCGTGTCTATCCACCCGAATGTATACACCGTAGATTCATTTCCAAGCGCCATCCTCATGGTGCCAGATCGGGTGAAAGTCTGTATCGTGAATAATAGCTTGGTATACTGGTTCCAGAAAGGCTTTTATCTTGGAGAGTTCATGTTCGAAAGGTGTATCCACGGAACGGATACGCATGATAAAAGCAGACCATTGCATTTGCTTATCCTTGTCGGTGGCAAAAGCTTCAGCAAAAACGATTGGCTCGGCAACCAAAGGCGTTGCACGCCGATTCAAGGTCTGAGCTACGGCTTCTCGCAAAATCGTTCCGTCATAATTATATGTCGAAGCAAGCATCGCTATGTCATAGAAGTCTTTCATTCTGCTATTCGCCTGTGCCAGATATACCATGGCTTGGAATTTCTCAGCGATGATGGACTCCTTCGAGTACACACACAAATCAGCTTCCTCCATGTCTAGCAGTGATGGATACCTCATCCGTTCGGGGTTAGGTATGACCACATCGCCAAATCCAATATCAAGCTGAACATAGCTTCGTGAGCGATCGAGAAAACTGGGGATCTTCATCCGGATCCCTGGGTAATCAGCATCTTCTGTAATTGGTTCGGCCGAAATAGCATCCAAGTCGAAAGTCACACCATCATCAACCGATATAGCACAGACCACACGAAATACTTTGATCATCTGCTCCGGTGAATTGCTGATCTGACGGGCAAGCATGTCAATATCCCGCGTTGCTCTGGCTTGATTATCAAACATCGCATGAAGCAATAAGCCGCCCTTGAGTACGAAGTCATTTGCATAACGCGAAACCGACAACCGATATAGCAACCGTTCGATGAAGTAGTGAGTCTGCATGTATTCGTTTGTTTTACCGGACCGAACCGCAATGTTGAACAGTCTTGCTTTAAAACTGTCAGCTTTACTCATACCAGTGCCTCCACATAGGGCTGCAGCTTTGAGAGCAGCCGCATTTGTTGCGCGTATTGGTAGAGCCTTTGGATGTTCTTGTCGCCACGCATATAATTGCGAATCACTTCAAGAACCACATCCTTACCGAGCTCATCACGATGTTTGAATAGGTCACACACGGTACGCTCCCGATCATAAATTGGCACGTTTCCGTGTGGCAGTTGAATTGTTGCTCTCCCCAGTTCAAACAGCCCCGGTTTGAATGCAGTCAGCGTAATCGGCGGATAGACTGGAAGTTTTGGAGGTCTGCCAGTATTGGGTACGGCAATGGAAACCGCATCCGGAATGATGGTTGTCAGATCATACACAACAGCAGCAGATAGACAATAAAGCGTCCCATTCGGGATGACTGCAGTAGCGATCTCGTTATCGGTCATCTCGGCAATCCGGTCAGCCCAGACGTAATATCCAGGTTTGAGCTTAATGATCTTACCCGAATCGATACGCGCCTGCAGCACATGCCCTGTAATGCCACACTTGTGCAGCGTGCCCATCTTCAGTATAGGACTGTCTTTAATTTCCCGTTGGATATGATTGACTGGCATCTTCCTCACCCCTTGCACTTCATATATTCATCTGCTCGGTGTATGGAAAGATGAATTTATGCAGTTCGAGTATACGGCATAAAATCAGCAGTGTCAAGGAGATAAAAGCAAGGAATGCATCAACAATGGTTGCATTAGTATTTCAAATGCTGCCACAGAATAACCTTATTAGTTTTTGTAAGATATATGAGTCTGCCTAAGATATAACCATCGCTGATGTATCCATTATAAGAACTTCTTTGCATGATATTAAGCATGAACGATTCAGGCACAGGTTTGTGTGATACTTAAGCGCACGAAGCAAGGATAATAAGGAATTATCACTTGATATTTCTGGATGAGTATATCACAAATTCCATATACTGTCACGTATCTTCTCTGTCGAATCTCGAATTATCCGTTCATAAACCTTGGTCACATCACCGGTATCAAACGTAGCAACCTGGCTCGGAAAATCATTGCATTGACGATTTTCGAATATACTCATATAATTCAACTACAGAGATATTAAAGGGGGATAAAAAATGAAGTATACCAGCGAGAAAAAAAGCGAAGCTCTTAAAAGCATCCAAGACGTGGGTGTGACAAAAACGGCCGAAGCCCTTAAGATCTCGGTTCAAACACTATATAAATGGCGCACAGAAGCAGATGCTCAGCAGTTTGAAACCGCAAAGTCAAAAGGTCACCGTACCGCGAAAGCCAAGGAAACGTTGGATGCGCGTGCCCTTCTGGAAAAAGATAAGAGCATGGCACAAAAGATTGCTCAGCTCGAAGCTGAGAATATAGCCTTGCATGCGTCGCTGATGAAATACAGAGCTGCGTTGGCTGCAGCATTAGGCGAAGACAATTGAATCACCTTCGACGATTGCTACATTCTAATCATACAGCCTAATCTGTTTGCATGCTGAGTTAGCGTCTTCCGTCGACCTGCACAGCTCCAGAAGGAAGACCTTCGCTCATTGTTCATTGTCCCCGTTTTCTTTGGGGTTCCGATATGCAGCCATATTTTTCTAGACGTTTCATTTTGAGATCACATGAGAAATATAGAAAGATATGGTGAGCTTTTTTTCCGAGAGGTACTGGGTGATCAGCAGCCGTTCTATGTGTCCATTGGCATCTATAGGGATCGGCGTTAAAGCGCCAGAAGCAAACGATTGAAATGCTGCCTCATCCGGAAGATAAAACTGAAATAGGTCAGTGTGGTTTTCAGAGACCATTCGCTCAACTCCTTTCTAGTCAGGGAATCGCATCGAACATAAATTCTTTATTATAGGTAACCCAAATTGAAATAGCAACGCCGAATTTTCATGTTAACTTCAAGCTCACAAAATATATAATTTAGCCACCACTCACCAAAGAAAACCTGCAGAGTTAATGATCAATATACTTGACCGATTTGCTTCGACGTATAAACACGCTTGGCAGTCTTGATGTCTGCGCATCAGTTGTGTAAATGGAATCAAGTGCTATCCAATGTAACAGAATGGGTACGATTGTTGCCATCGAATAAAAACGTAACATAAAACGGATGAACATCTCGCGGACGGAACGATGACATCATGAGAATTGAAAAGTTTAATTTCCGTTGTAATCAACCTCTAACACTTGGTAAATTTACCATTGTTTGCAATGATTTACGTCGCAGGATCGTCTAATGGATGTAACATTACTGAGGATGTGCAGATGACCCAAAACTTTTTCATGTGGAAGATTAAAACCAATAACGATATGCTATACCACAGACCAAGACGAGACTTCGAAACGATGACGTATGCAGGGTTGCGCCTCATGATATGACGCTTAAGGCATGGGAAAAGAGATCCAAAATACGGTAACCGCAGTATATTCGCACATAAATCATGTGTATCCTCATCCAAATGTGTTACGACACGCAGTTGAGATGACGGCGCCTGGCTGTGCTGGGGATAGTGGCCCGGAACATTCGATTACACCCCCTGATCCCACGCTTGCACTGACGTTTGGAGGTGCTTCCGGAAAACTGCGGAAATCTCTCGTGTTGTGTCACTCAGAAGGCATGAATTATCCAGAAATCGCACAGGCGTTGTATTCCCCACTGATCACGGTACGGGGGATGCACCACGCCAAAAAAGCACCTAGAAAGGAGTAGGATACAGAATGAAGCGCGAACGGAGCAGTTTGGATTTCCACAAAGCATTTAAGCCGATACCGACGGAATGCTATCAAGCGCTACTGAATGCTACCCGCTCCGTAAAGGAGGAAAAACAGGTGAAACGTACACCCTTTCTCGCTGTGCTGATCGCGGCAATCCTCATGGTCATTACGATGTCGACAGCGTTTGCTGCCCAACAGGTGGGCTGGGCAGACTTCTTCAGCGGATATCACGGTATCGCAGTACCAAAGGCAGGCGAGGCGATACTGAACGCTACAAAGCCGATCAGCTATGAGGTTGGCCCGATGACCTTCACATATCAACAGCTGCTGGCGGATGGCCGAATCGCCCTGAGCGCAGCCGAAGTGCATACTACGGACGGCATCAAAGCGTTATATGCAAACGACACTGAAATCCTTGACCCAGTGGACGCTGGTGTAGATACCATCAGCAATCTGTATCAGCTCAAGTCAGGCACAACTTGGGTGCAGGCTGCACAACAACTCAAACTGCCTCTGTATGGCGTTCGCGCCTTGATCGAGGTGGATGAAGCCCAGAGCGACGGCGAAGCAATGGTTGACGCCCTGTGGAATGAAGATGGCAGCATTGTGTGCTTCAACATGCCTGCCACCAATCCAAAGACGGTGAAGGATACGCTACCTGTAACCCTGTACATGGCTGTGTATTCGTTTGACCCGGCAACCGGGAATGAACTCAACCATTGGATTCGTCAGGAAAAAGCGGAAATCCCCGTTTCTGGCGTGATCGCTGAAAAGACCTACTCGCCGCAGACGAAAGAGTTGCTCAATGGCATGACGCTTACCAGCGTGCGCGCCGAGCAGTGCGTTACAGGGGTATACCTGTTTGCCAGCCTCACCGCGCCAGACGGCATGGATGAAGACAGTGCGATCAATGCGGCCTACGAACTGACCATCTGCGATAGCAAGGGCAACGAGCTTCCAGGCGGAATCAACCTTTCCGGCTATGCCAGTGTGGATGCGATGCCAACTGTTGTGCGGCAAGACATGGTTTCGTTGGATACATTGCCGGACGAGCTGATCATCACAGATGGAACGGCGAAGATTTCGGCTAAGTAAAGTTGGTAAACAGCGTAAAATGATTGTTCGTATGCGCGCTATTGGTGCGCGTGCGGTTTGCGGATCATCATTGGCTATAGCAAACAAAAAAAACGGAGGAGCTACGCAAAAACACCTTTTGCGCAGCCCCTTCTTACTGTATAGGCTCAACTCGCCATACATACTTTTGCGGTTGATATGCTATAATAATCGTATCAACCAGCAAAGGAGGGGGCGCAGATGACCCGCCAGCGCACGTACCTGTGCATCGACCTGAAAAGCTTCTACGCCTCCGTGGAATGTATGGAGCGCGGGCTGGACCCCATGACCACCAACCTGGTGGTGGCCGATGCCAGCCGCACCGAAAAAACCATCTGCCTTGCCGTGTCCCCTTCGCTGAAAGCCTATGGGATTGCTGGGCGCGCCCGACTTTTTGAAGTGGTGCAGAAGGTACGGGAGGTAAACACGCAGCGCCAGCGGTTGGCGCCGGGGCGCAAGTTTACCGGCGAATCCAGCAGCGACCCAGCACTAAAGAACAATGCGTCGCTTGCGGTCGGCTACATTACCGCGCCGCCGCAGATGGCGCGGTACATGGAAATCAGCGCTCAAATCTATCAAATCTATCTGAAATATATCGCTGCCGAGGACATTCACGTATATTCCATCGACGAAGTGTTTATGGACGTGACCTGCTACCTTGCGCATTACGGGGTAACGGCGCGCGAACTGGCCATGCGCATCATCCACGATGTGCTGCGCAGCACGGGCATCACGGCCACGGCGGGTATCGGCACCAACCTGTATCTGGGCAAGGTGGCGATGGATATCGTGGCCAAGCATGTGGCGGCGGATCAGGATGGCGTGCGCATCGCGGAGCTGGACGAAGCAGCCTATCGGCGCTTGTTGTGGACACATCGGCCGCTGAAGGATTTCTGGCGCATCGGTTACGGTTATGCTAAAAAGTTGGAGCAAATCGGGCTTTTCACCATGGGGGACATCGCGCGGTGTTCGCTTGGCAAGGAAACGGATTACATGAACGCCGAGCGGCTCTACCGGCTGTTTGGGGTCAATGCGGAGCTACTGATCGACCACGCGTGGGGCTGGGAACCTTGCACCATCGCCGAGATTAAAGCCTACAAGCCCCAAAGCAACAGCCTTGGGGCCGGTCAGGTGCTGCACTGCCCCTATGCCTACGACAAGGGCAAGCTGATTGTGCGCGAAATGGCGGAGCTTTTGGCGCTGGACTTGGTCGAGAAAGAGCTTGTGACCGACCAGATGGTGTTAACCGTGGGCTACGATACTGAAAACCTGAGCGACCCTGTGCGCAAACAAGCGTACAAAGGGCCTGTGATAACGGACTATTACGGGCGCTCTGTGCCCAAAGCAGCGCATGGGTCGATCAACCTGGGTGGGTGGACATCCTCCACCCGACGGATCGTCGATGCGGTGATGGCGCTGTATGAACAAATCATAAGCGTTTATGTTCCTTGATCCTGTTTATGTACGTGCACATGGGGTACAGTATGACATCCGACTAGGAACTAAGCCGGTTTGAGAGCTACGTCTGGTAAAGGCATTCAATACGGCAGGAAGCCCGCGGCTTTGAGCTGCGGGCTTCTCTCTGCATATCACTGGGTGGTATACGCTTGCTTTATTTAGTTTCTGAGTTCCTTTCATGATTCGTTTTTTGCGTATAAACACCTTGTCTGCTATAGAAGCAAGCCCATAGCCCCAGCAAAAGATATACTGACACCAAAACTAGAAGCGGTATGTGAACATTGTGCCAAAAATCAGGATAGTAAGGGGTTTGTTTCAAGATAGCCGTTACCATGTTTTTCTTGCAATGTCCGTTCTCTCTGGTGCAGTGCAGACCACCATTATGGTGAAAATAACGAATAATCCTGAAAATAAAGCACTATTTCATAAATACTAAAAACCCCCTGCATCGCTTGATACAAGGGGTTTTGCGTGGCAAAGTAACGATGAATTGATAAAATGCACCGTTCAAGGCTAAAGGGCGGTGCATTTTTAACGATTACTCGTCATGCACACCCCTGTTAGCCTGTTAAGCTAATGGCTTCGGTGGTGCCTGCAAGGCGTGGGTTGGTTTGACGCTTACAGCGTTTAGGTAGCTACAGCCATAATTGGCAAAGTGAAAAGAAGCGGAATAGATCAAGACCCGTCAAGTATCTTCTGAACAGCGTAAGGTTTAGCATACTTGATATAGGCATCGCTCACATAGATTGTGTTAGGACTTTGAGGTTCAACCCACATAGCGGGATAAATCACAAGCTTCATTCTTCTTGACCTCGCGCCTGACACTGTAATCTCTCCATTTAAAGTGATGTCGCATCCGGACTGTTTTAGAATGCTGATTATCGGCCTGATCATTTTACCTTGGGCTTCAGATTCGATGGGGGTTGCTTTAATTCCTTCGACGCCCCATCTTAAAAGCTGAAGTGCAGCAAAGCGGTCAAGTATACCGTGTACATATTGGTTTCTGTAGTGCTTCAGGCATTTTGAACACGCCGAGTCGCAGTCACACGTACTAAGTAATTCTTTCATATCGTCAAGCAGTTCTTTGATGACATCTGCAACGCTAACCGCATAACCTGCACCGCTTGACAAGTCGTGTGCTGGAAAACAGCGTTTGGAACGAAATGCTGATCCTAAGCCACGATCCCGATTTCGCGGGCTTTGCCTATAACGAGCTTGCTAGCCGTGTACAGGTAACCGGCGCTACGCCTTGGGAACGCCCGGTGGATAACCGTTTCTGGCGCGACGCCGATACCGCGCAGATGAAAGCGCTTTTGGACGTACGCTATGTCAGCTTCAGCAGCCGAAACCACGATGTGTGTTTCACCAAAGTTGCGGATGACCGGCGCTTTCACCCGATTCGTGATTACCTTGGCGCACTTCCGCCTTGGGACGGACAACCCCGCGTGGAAACGCTGTTCAGTCGCTGTTTGCAAGCAGACGATACTCCCTATGTTCGCGCGGTCAGCAGAAAAACCTTCGCTGCGGCCGTCGCCCGCATCTACCACCCCGGCGTGAAATTCGACTGCGTTCCCGTATTCGACGGGGCGCAAGGCATCGGCAAGAGCACGCTGTTCAAGGATCTCGTCGGCGATGAGTTCTATTCGGAAACGCTGTCACTGACCGATATGGACGACAAGTCCGGCGCTGAAAAGCTGCAGGGCTTCTGGGTCGTGGAGATCGGCGAACTGGCCGGGATGAAAAAGGCCGATATCGAAAAGGTCAAAGCGTTCCTGTCCACGTCGGATGACAAGTACCGGCCCAGCTACGGCAAGGTGGTCGAAAGCCACCCGCGCCAGTGCATCATCATCGCTACGGTCAACGGCGAGCGCGGATACCTGCGCGACATCACCGGCAACCGACGCTTCTGGGTTGTCAAATGCCATCAGGCGGAGCAGGTGAAACGCTGGAAGTTTACCCCGGAGGAGCGCGATCAGATCTGGGCCGAAGCCAAGCACATCTGGGAAAGCGGTGAAAAGCTCTACCTAGACAGCGACATGATACCCGCCGCCGAGGCTGCCCAGCGGGAAGCCATGGAGATGGATGAGCGCCAGGGTATGGTCGAGGAATACCTGAACACTCCTTTGCCTGAAAACTGGGAGACGATGGATTCTTACCAACGCAGGAGTTTCATCTTCGATAAAAACGACCCCACAAACCCGAAGGGCATCAAAATGCGCACAGAAGTATCGAACGCTGAAATCTGGTGCGAATGCTTGGGTAGGAATATCGCAGATTTGAAGCCTGTTGACAGCTATTCTCTTGCCACTTTGATGACGAAGATCGATGGCTGGGAACGTACCAAGGAGATGAAGCGGCTAGTCCAGT
>Ga0116170_10000058_pt1 | contig 97830 bp, 92 predicted proteins | sample AD_JPNHW1_MetaG_FD_89797 | JGI IMG/M metagenome (GOLD analysis project Ga0116170, IMG submission 89797) | Active sludge microbial communities of municipal wastewater-treating anaerobic digesters from Japan - AD_JPNHW1_MetaG | ecosystem: Engineered > Bioreactor > Anaerobic > Digestate | place... | reverse complement strand
GGGCCAAAAACGGATCAATCCGGCCACCTGATTACATTGAGATCCGAAGGCTCCAACGCCGCCAGCGAGACTGGCCGCTTTCAGCCGCGATGGGTGGCCGCTTTCGCCGTTTTGCGCACCTCCATCAAGGAGAGTCCAACACGGGCGACAATACCTGGGCCAGCCAGGTGAAGAAGATCTACGAGAGGCTCCTGAGCGACCTGGGTCTCAAGGCCGCCGAGGTGCCGTTGCTCGCGGGCGAAGTCGCTCCCGGGGGCAGCTCCAAGGGTGCCAACACCATGATCGACGCTCTGCCCAAGACCATCGCCACGTCCTACGTGGTGTCGGCCCAGGGGCTCAACACCACCACCGCCGACGGACAGAACGTCCACTTCGACGCCCCCTCCTACCGCACGCTGGGCAAGCGCTACGCGCAGACCATGATGCCTCTCCTGCGCAAGCAGATCTCCTCCGTGGCGCCAGCGGCGAAGGCATCGGGTGCGCTCTCCGATCGGGGTGCGCAGGTGTACGACCTCCACGGGGCGCTGGTGGCGAGGATCGGTGCGGGTGATGACCTGCAGGCCGGCTGGGATCGCACGCGATCGCGCCTGCCCCAAGGCCTCTTCTGGATCCGTTCCGCCCAGGGAACCGTCCAGGTCCTGAACGACCGCTGAGCCAAACCCCAGGGAGTCTCCGTCCGACGGGCAGGCATCGCTTGTGCCCGTGTCCCGAAGATCCTCCTGCCGGACCGCCTGCGGAGGGATTACGTTGGAACTCGGTATGCCCCTGGGGCGGGTCCCCGCGAGATGGATGGGGTACGGGAGGGTCGCATGCGATTTGCCTTGGTCCTGATCGGAAGCGCGGTCTTTTCCGTCCTCGCCTTCATTGCCTACCGTCTGGTGTACGTGCTGTGGCAGAATCTGCGCCTGGACAAGAAACGTTTGTCGCGCCTGAAGCCCCTGCGTGACAAGCTGGCTTCTGGACAGGAATTGACGCATCAGGACATCCTCCCCTTCGCCCGGCATCCCCTCCATCGCGAGCCGTTGCATGGATGGCTGGCCGAGCAGGGGAAGATCCACCTGTTCCCCGAGTCGTTGGCCGACCTGGTGAGCGGCGCGGAGAGCAACCTGGCCAACTGGCTGGAATTCCCCACCGAACTGGCCGCATGTCCCGACGAGATCGTCCATCTCAATCGCGTGAGCATCGTCGAGGATTCCGGCGAGTCGGCCCATTACGAGGTCTTCAAGTACCGGGTGGACGAGCCCCATTGGGCCGCGAAGAACGGATGGATGCTGGGAGTGGTGGGTCCGTATTCCGACTGTTCCGAGCCCTACGAATTCCCCGGATCCACCTTCAGCCGTGTCACCAGCACCGTCGACAAGGTGTCCCCCGAGGACGAGGCCCGCTGGGTGCACGAGAACATCACCAAGCGGCGATGACGGAATCGGAGGATGGGATGACCTGGTTCGGTTCCTGGATGGGGACGGCGATCCTCTTCCTGGTCGCGGGGCTTTTCGTTTCGTGTCGAGAGCCTGGACCGTCCGGTGATCCGGCCGCCGGGAAGGTGATGCCGGGATCGATCGTGGTCGATTCCTCCTCGGGTGCGGAAGGCGACTCCGGCCAGGTCGCCGATGAAGCCGAAGACCTCTGCGTGGCGGGCGATCCGGAGGCATGGTTCCATCCCGGCGATTCGGGGGTGGTGTCCAGTCGCTTCGTCCTGGCCCGCCCCCACGAAGCGGACGAAACCGCTCTGCTGGCCGATGGCGACAGCCTGAGGATCGAAAGCGCCCCTTGCGAGTATTGGAGTGCCACGTTCTCCTTCCGCACGCGAGCTTCCGTGGGCACCTGTCCGGCGTTGGGACGTTTCCTGCACCAGCGGATCGAGTTCCTCGCCAAGGCCAAGCAGGGCGATCCACTGGCCAACGACGACGCCGTGCGGGCCTTGGACAGCCTGTTTCCCGGACAATGCGACACGGCCTTCCACGAGGGAATCCGAATCACCTTCGGCTACGGGGAGATGCTCAGCTATTTCACCATGGAGGATTCCATGGTCCGCGAGATCCGATCCTCCATCCACGAGGGGCGTCCGGCCACGGTGCGGTTTTCCATGTCTTTCGGACCGCTCTAGGTCCGCGACCGGCCCGCCTCGCCCTCGCCCTCGCCTCCCAAGGGAAGTCGCCAACATGGCTCCACATCCATTGCTCCTCGGTGGTCCCTCCTGGATGACGGGATGCCGGACATGGATCTCCATCGCATCCGGACTCTCGCGGGGTTCCCGGAAGCGGGCTTTGCGCGCTGTGGTCCTTGCGGTGGTGGGCTTGTCCCTTTATTCCTGCAGATCCAAGGATCCCGGGCGCGAGATGGCGCCCGGTCCGGTGGATTCCGTGGTGCCGGCCGTCGTGGATCCGCCCGATCGAACGGGTCCATCCGATTCCCTCCTGTCCAGGGGCGGCGTCGACGCGGCCCTGGGCACCTACTCGCTGGACAGCCTGAGGTTGGATTCGATCCTCCTGGACACGTCCGCAGTGACGATCGTGGACAGGAAGTGCGCATTGTACCTGGATCCGGATTCGGCGGCGACCGAAGAGGAACGGGCGCAGATGAGCGAAGAGGCCTACCTGGAATCCATGGACGACTACCAGTACTACACATACACGGTGGCGTCCACCCTGGAGTCGCGCGGTCTGCTGGTGGAGGCTCTGGGTCGTCGGAAGCGGTACGTCCGCTTCCAGTACCCCGATGGATCCGGCTACACCATCGATCTCGCCCGCGGGCGAGACCTCCGGGGGCTGGTCCTGTTCGATCGGGCGATCGCTCCCGTGCTGTGGTTGGGTACGGAGCTCTCTCCCGAATGGGATCGGCGATTGTCGGGGCCCTGATCCCTCTCGCCGACCACGGAGGATCGTTCCGGCTCAGGAAAGCGCCGCGAGCACCGACTTCGCGAACAAGGGGAGGTCCGGATCGCGGACGAGCGTCTTCCGTTTCCCAAATTGGGAAATGGAAGGTATATTCGGACGGGATGAGGATCATCGCCAGAAAGACCCTGGTGGACCACTGGAACAGGCCGGGTCGGGAAGATTCCGAGCAACCCCTGCGGGCCTGGTTCGCGGAAGTCGAGTGCGCGAAATGGACGCGTCCGTCGGAGCTCAAGGCCCAATTCCTGAACGCCAGCATCCTTCGCGATGGTCGGGCGGTGTTCAACATCGCAGGCAACAAGTACAGGCTGGTGGCCTGGATCAACTATCCCTTCGGGGTCCTCTACGTGAGGTTCATCGGTACCCATGCGGAATACGACCGCATCGACGCCCAGGAGATCTGACATGGACATCAAACCCATCCGTACCGCGCGGGACCACAAGAAGGCGCTCGTGGAGATCGAATCGCTCATGATGTCCCGGAAGGGTTCGCCCGAAGGCGACCGCCTGGAAATCCTTTCCACCTTGGTGGAGGACTGGGAGCGCAGGCATCACCCCATCCTTCCCCCCGACCCCATCGAAGCCATCCGCTTCCGCATGGAACAGCAAGGCCTCACCCCGTCGGATCTGGCGCAGATCCTGGGCGGGCGCAACCGGGTGTCGGAGGTCCTCGGCCGCAAACGTGCCCTGACGATCACCATGATCCGGAATCTCCACCGCACCTTGCGGATCCCTTCGGACGTCCTGGTCGGCTGAGGAGCCCATATCGACCGTTGAAAATTCGCTCCCCTCAACCCAACGCCGCGAGCACCGACTTCGCGAACGAGGGGAGGTCCGGGTCGCGGGCACCCATGGAATAGACAACGTCGCCGCTTTGGGCGATCCGTGCGATGGCGGCGGGAATCTCGGCACGGGTGGGGAGGCAGTGGACGGTCCCCCGGATCTTCGCGGCGAGGTCCGCCGACGAGATGGATCGGTCGGCGGTGCCGCCGGCGTCGTACACCGGCGCGATCCACAGCTGGTCGCCAGGGCGCAGTGCCTTGGTGAAGGAGGTCGCGAAGTCGTCCAGAAGGAATCGCAACGGTCCGAATCCATGGGGCTGGAAGATGGCCAGCACGCGTCCATCGCCCGCGGCCAGCTGCGCCGCGGATAGTCCCGCCTCCACCTTGGTGGGGTTGTGGGCGAAGTCGTCGAACACCCGAACGCCCCTGGATTCCCCCATCAGCTCGTGGCGGCGGCCCACCCCCGCGAAGGAGGCCAGCGCGCGGGCTCCACAGGCCAGGTCCACGCCGGCGAGCCTTCCCACGGCCAGGGCGGCCAGGGCGTTCTCCAGCGTGTGCATGCCGGGACCGGGGACGGAAAACGGCACATCGCCCAGCGTGAACTCCACGCGATCGGCCAACAGGCGGATGTCCGTGGGCAGCGGAAGGCTGGAGTTGCGGACTCCGAAACGGCTCGCGCCGGGACCGCCGATCTCCATGCAGTCGGCGCGGTCGCCATGGACCACGAAGTTCGCGCTCTGCTCGCGGAACGTCCCGAAGATCTCGCGCAATTCCGACAATTCCTTGTGGTCGCGGTCCAGGTTCAGGAGCAATCCCACCTCGGGGTGGTAGCGCACCAGCGATCCGTCCGATTCGTCGGCCTCGATCACCAGCCACGCTCCCGCACCGCCCCAGGCGTTGCCCCAGTGGCCCCGGCCCGACAGCTCCCGCAGGACCGCCCCGGAGATCACCGAAGGATCCAGTCCCCCTTCGCGCAGCACCCGGAAGACCATGGCGGTGACGGTGGACTTGCCGCTGGTGCCGGATACCGCGATGCAGCGGGTGCGCGAGGCGATCTCGGCGAGGGCCTCGGAACGGTGGACGATCCGGTTCCCCTGCTCGCGCGCCCTGCGCACCTCGGCGGTGGTGTCCTCCACCGCGGTGGAGACCACCAGGACCGCGCCGGGCGCGAGTCCATCGCCGTCCTGCGGACAGATCCTGGCGCCGGCGGATTCCAGGGCCAGGCGGATCGACTCGCCGCCGCCGCGGTCGAACAGGCGATCGGATCCGGACACGGTCTCGCCGCGGCCCAGGAGGTAGAAGGCGATCGCGCTCATGCCCGAGCCGCCGATGCCGGAAAAGTGCCAGGAGGTCATGGGTGGTCTCCGGAAGGCCCGATCCACACGATGTCGCCTTCGGACAGGTATTGGTCGGCCAGCAGTTCGATGTCCCGGTTGGAGGTGCGCACGCATCCGTGCGAGCCGGGGTGTCCCAGTTCGTCCTCGCGGGCGGTTCCGTGGATGTAGATGTAGCGCTCGTAGGAATCCACCCCGGGGCCCTTGTTGCGGCCCGCTTCCATGCCTTCCAGCCACAGGATGCGGGTGGTGATCCAGTCGCCCTCCACGGGGCCTCCGGTCCAGATCTCGCCGGTGGGCTCGCGGCTGGAAAAGCGCATGCCGCGAGGTTGGCCATGCCCGATCGCCTGGGCGATCCGATGCCAGCCCACCGGGGTGCAGCCGGAACCTTCCGCGCAGCCCAGACCGTTCCGTCCGGTGGACACCGCGCAACCGAAGACCCGCACCCCGTCCTTCCAGACGGAAAGGGTCTGCGCGGATGCATCCACCAGGACCAGTGCGGGGGGGGTATGGGTCATTGCGCGTCGTGGTTGGTGTCGGTCATCCGATCGATCTCGTCGCGGACCTGGTCCATGCGCCAGGCTTCATCCTCGCCGGATTCCTCCAGCCGCCGTTCCTCCAGGGCCGCCGCGGCGATCCGCAGGGCGTCGCGCGAACGGGCATCGCGGAACCGAGCGGAAAGGTCCTCCATGGTGGACTCGGATTCGGCCAGCGGGACCAGCATCCCGGTGGCGGCCAGGGCCTCGAAACGCACGTCCTCGTCCGGGTGGTCCAGGAGTTCGGACACGCGGGACCACACTTCCTCCAAACGCAGGTTCGCGCAGGCGTGGATGGCCTCCGACAGCAGGTCCGGATGGGTGGAATCCAATTCCTCCACCACGATCCGCTCGAATTCGTCGTCTTCCACCAGTCCCATGGCGTAGATCGCCGAGACCCGCACCAGGATGTTGGGAGCTTCCTGGTAGAAACGCAGCACCAGGGTGCGCACCTCGGGAAGGAAGGCGATGTGGCCCAGTGCTTCCAGGCAGCGGCGCCGCACGTCCATGGTCTCCATCTTGGCGTCCACCTTGGCCAGAAGATGCGCCTTGGTGGATTCGTAGATCTCGCGGGGAACCAGAGGCTCCGGTGGCATGGGAATCTCGGGATCGATCTCCTCGTCCTCGTCGGGCATCCAGTCCCAGCCGGAGCCGTCCTGCATGACCGGCCACAGCGAGGCGTTGGCGATGGCGCGGGTCTCTTCGTCCTGGGCGGAGGCGGCCAGCTCGAAGATCCGTTCCCAGATCCCGGGCAATCCGAAGTACCCCGTGCTCGCCCGCAACGCGGCCAGGACGACTTCGCCATCGGAGGAAGAAAGGTGGGTCAGCAATCGACCCGGTGCATCCGAACGGTCGAACTCGTAGTTTTCCAGGAGTTGCAGCTCCTTCAGGGCCTGCGTGCGATTCATCGTCCTCCAAGATAGAAAGCGACCATGCGCCGGATTCTCCCACTGCTCGCCGCCGTTCCCCTGTGGGCCCAGCCTCTTCTGCCCAAGGTGGCGGCGACCCTTCCCATGCCGGATTGCCGGATCAAGCTATCCATGGTGGTCGCCACTCCAGGCTCCATCGCTCCGCCGCGCGGGACCACGGGGACCTTGGAACTTGCCTCGGGGAACCGCTTCCGTTTCCGCGCCCCGGAATTGGTCGCCGTATCCGACGGCAATCTCATGTGGCAGTGGAACGCATCCACCAACCAGGTGGTTCTGCGCGGTCCCTCGCAGGTGGATCAGCTGGGATTGCCGTTGGAAATCCTCCAGGCTGCCCTTTCCGGAGCGGAAACCAAGTCCCGGCGCGAGACCCTGGACGGAAAGCCCGTGCAGAGGTTGGAACTGGACGTGTCCAAGGCGCCGCTTTCCCGTTTTTCCCGCGCCACGCTCTGGGCGAAGGAAAAGGGGCTCGTCCCGGTGCGTCTGGAAGTGGAGGAGGCCGAGGGGAACACGACCACCTGGAACCTCCTGTCCATTTCCAAGTGGAAGCCTGGACAGGCGGATTTCGCCTACGTCCCGCCCAAGGGGGCCGAAGTGGTCGACTTGCGTCGATGATCGCCGCGATCCTGCTGGCCGTGACGGGAGCCGCGACGGCCCGGGATGCGGGAGGGTTCCAGGAAGCCTTCGTGCGGTCGCCGGCGCGCGTGGAGGCGTGCCCAGGCTACGAGGAGTTCCGGCGCCGGGCCTACGAACGGTTGCAGGCGAGCGTGGTGCACCCGTTGCGGATGCTGGCCCGAACCCAGGCGGAAGAGGAAAAGGCGCGTTGCGAACAACTGCGGTCCCGTCTGGAAAACACCTTCGCCAACGATTGGTCGGGGTGGGGTGAACGCGACGGCATGGTGGAGGTCCGCAGGGATACCCAGTCTTTGGACCTGGTTTCGGCCCTGGCGGAGTTCGACGCCGTCCACGAATTGTCGCTGGAGGTGGTCGGTCTGGACGTGGTTCGCAATGGGAATCGTTTCGAGCACAAGGCCACCTTCCTGGTGGTCGCCAGATCCCATCGTTTGGGCGATTCGACGCGGACCGTGGAGCGGAAATCGTCGATGACCGGCTTCGGGGACCTGGAGCGGGCCTCGCGGGAGTTGGCTGGGCATCCTCGCGTCATGGCCTCTTCGATCCTGGACGATCGAAGGTTCCTCCGGACAGCCAGGGTGGAGTCTTTGGATTCTTCCGCCGGCACGTTCCGTTTCGTGAAAGGTCCCGGTGGGATCATTCCGGGAAGGCGGTTGGGTGTGGTGGATTCCAACGGCCAGCTGCAGGCCTGGGCGATCGCCTTGGGGCCGGAGGATCGTTCCCGGCGGTGGGTCGCACGGCCGGTGGTGGGCGGGTTGCCGTCGGAGGGAGGGATCTTGCGGGAGATCCCCGGAGATGTGGCATGGCGCGCCGACCTCTCCTGGTTGCAAGTTGGGGACGCCTGGGGTGGCGAGCTCGGGGGAGGGCCGCGTCTTCCCGTGGGATCTTGGGTGCGAGCAGGTCTGGACGGCATGCTTCGCGTACACGATTTCGGATCGATCGCTCCGACGGGGCTTCCGCTGTCCTGGGGGGTGGGTCTGGGGGTGGAGCCGGTCGTTTCCTTCCAGCGCACCTTTCGGAGGTGGGCCTTCGAAGCGGATGTCCGAGCTGGCTTGCGGATGGATCTGGTCTCGGTGGATGGGGCCGATCAGCCGCTTTTCGAAGGTGGCGGCTGGGCCCGACGCGGCGAGTTGGTCGCCGCATTCCAGGCGAGTGTCCTGTGGGCGATGGATCCACGCCATGCCTGGGGAGCCACGGTTCGCTGGGATGCTTTCCAGGGGCGCGGTGCGTGGGAAGCGGACGATCGGACCGTGGTGGATTCGCGGGGCGCGGGGTCCTGGCGATTCGGGCTCGCCTACCGCTTCTGGCCATAAGGACAAGACGAGGGGATTTTGCGTCCGGATGGGGTTTGTAGGTTGCAACGGCGTCGCAAAGAATCCAGCCCACAGGAGCCGCTCATGAACGACTTGACCGCTGCCGATCTTCTGGCCCGGAACCGGGTTTGGGCCGATCGAACGCGCATGGACGATCCCGAATTCTTCCATCGACTGTCCCGGCAGCAGAGCCCGCGGTTCCTGTGGATCGGTTGTTCCGACAGCCGGGTTCCCGCCAACCAGATCACCGGCCTGGTGCCCGGCCAGGTCTTCGTGCATCGCAATGTCTCCAACCTGGCCCATCCCACCGACGTGAACCTGATGTCCGTCCTGGAATACGCGGTGGATGTGCTGAAGGTGCGCGAGATCCTGGTGGTGGGCCACTATGGATGCGGAGGAATCCACCAGGCGTTGGCCGGGAGGTTGCCGGGGATCGCCGATTTCTGGCTGGAGCCCATCCGGGAACTGCGCCGCGAACACCGGACCGAACTCGCCGGGCTGGGGTCGCAGGCATTGGAGGACCGTGTCTGCGAGCTCAACGTGGCCAAGCAGGTGCACACGCTCTCGCACAGCGGGATCGTGCAGGGAGCCTGGGAGCGAGGGCAGACCTTGAAGGTGCACGGTTGGATCTATTCGCTCGCCGACGGAGTCCTGAAGGACCTGGGGGTCAGCCGATGCGGCACCGGCCGCAATTGAATAGATTGCTGCCCATGAGGATCCTTTTCGCCCTGCTTGGCCTGGCCAGCGCTTCCTACGCCCAATTCGGAAGCGCCGGCTCCGCCGAATTCGTCTTCCTGCGCAACTTCCAGGGTGCCAGGATGGTGGGGATGTGCGGCGTTCCCGCCGCAGGCGAGGACCTCTCTTCGCTGGGTTGGCAACCGGCGAGTTTCGCGCGGCTCCAGAGCACCCGTTTGGAAGTGGGCTACCGCGCCCAGATGAGCGACGTGGTCCCAGGATTCGCCGCCTACGCCCGTCCGCTTTGGGGCGGGGTGATCGCCGGTCGCATGGACTACCAGTCCAGCGGCGAGATCACCGGGGTCTCCGATCTGGGGGATCCCACCGGCCGGATCCATCGTCCGCAGGAGATGCTCCTGAACGTCGCCTTCGCCGAGGCTCTGGGCGACCGATTCGCCTGGGGCGCGGGATTCAAGGCCGTCGAGGAAAACCTCGACATCGACGACTCCCAGGCGTGGGGGGTGGCGGTGGACGTGGGAACCGTGTTCCAGCCGGGGTCGCGTCGGTTCGCCCACTCCCTGTACGTGTCCAACCTGGGCACCAAGCTTTCCGGGCATACCAAGGAAGAGTCGGATTTCGGCTCCATGCCGTTGTCCTTCGGGTACACCCTGCTGTACCGCCCTGGTGTTCGCGGGTTGGACCTCTATCAGGATGTCCAGAAACCCGTGGACAACGAGTTCATGCTCCGCACCGGCGTGGAATACAAGGTCAACGATTGGGTCCAGGTCCGCGGCGGGTTCCGCACCGATCTCCAGGAAGTCGAAGACGCCTTCCGGGTCTGGGTCCTCAGCCGCCAGGATCCGGACAATCCCCCTCTGCACGACCAGCGTTGGGCCTTGGGTGGCACGGTTTCCAACGGGTCGCTCGCCCTCACCTACGGATTCCAGTGGTGGCGGCTTCTGAACGCGGTCCACTCCCTCACCCTCAGCTGGAACGTCGGTGCTTCCGCCGCTCCCGCCCCCTCCCCTTTGGAGAATCCATGAACGTGATGCCCGGTGGCCTGGAAGGCCTGGTGGTGATCGAGCCCAAGGTGTTCCGCGACGAACGTGGATTCTTCCTGGAACCGTACAACGCCGCTCGCTACAAGGACGCGGGGATCCAGGTGGGTTTCGTGCAGGACAACCACAGTTTCAGCACCCGTGGGGTGCTCCGGGGACTGCACTTCCAGACCGTTCCCGGACAGGCCAAGCTGATGCGCTGCGGGCGCGGCAAGATCTGGGACGTGGCCGTGGACATCCGCCCGGGATCGGCCACCTTCGGCAAGTGGTGGGGCATCGAACTGGATTCCGAGAGCCATCGCCAGCTGTTCATCCCCGTTGGCTTCGCCCACGGGTTCTGCGTGTTGTCCCAGGAGGCGGAAGTCCTCTACAAGTGCTCTGCGGTCTACAATCCCGCCACCGAATCCGGGATCGCCTGGAACGACCCGGACATCGCCGTGGCTTGGCCGTTGCAGGACGCCATCGTGTCGGCTCGCGACCAATCCAACCAGAGTTTCGCCCAGTACCGCGCTTCCCTGGGCGCATGAGTTCTAATTTTCTGGACACCATGATGCAACCATCCACCTTCGATGTCGTCTTCCCGCTCACTGTCCTGGTCATCCTGGGAATCCTGGTGCCGTCTTTCCTGGTTGGGGTCAACTGGTTCCTCAACCGGTCGCGCAAGACCTTCCAGGCCAAGGGGGACGCGTACGAATGCGGTCTCTCCAACACCGCTGGCAGCGCCGACGAGCGCTTTTCCGTGAAGTTCTACCTGGTGGCCATGATCTTCCTGGCCTTCGATATCGAGGTCGCCTTCCTCTACCCTTGGGCCATCCGCTTTCTGGACGGTGGCTGGAACCTGCTGTGGATCCTGCTTGCCTTCCTGGTGATGCTGGAAGCCGTGTACCTGTACCTGTGGCACAAGGGCGCCCTGGACTGGGACTGACGCCGCTTCAGCGGATGCGGATCTGACGCACCGCGATGCCGCGGTCGCGCATGGCCTGGGCGAGTTCCGCCAGCCTCCACCGCAGCTCGAATTTCCAACCCGGATCGGGAACGTCCACCCACAACGTGCCCCGTTCCCACTTGCAGGGGGTGCAGCGGCTGGCCAGGGCGCCGGCCGCTTCGTTCCACGCCTTCTGGAACGCGGGGGACGCGGGCAGCAGCGCGTTTCCCAGCGAAGATCGCTGCAGGTAGTTGCCCAGGAGATCCTTCAGGGGCTCGGCGTCCGCCTCCTCGCGCGCGCGTTCCTTGCGACGGAATTTGTCCAATTCCTTTCCGCCCAGCCAGCGGTTGGGTCCGGGGGTGTTCACCGGGTCTCCCGGAGCCCGCCGGGCTCCAGCAGGAAGGTGCGATCCACTTCGAAGGGGAGGTCCGCGCGGTGCGGCGAGCACAGGAACGACTGTCCGCCTCGCGGCAGGAGCTTGGCGAGCCGTTCGCGGCGTGGCCCGTCCAGTTCGGCGAAGACATCGTCCAGAAGCAGCACCGGCGGCCGATCCGGATGCCGGGCCAGCAGTTCCGCCGAAGCCAGTCGCAGGGCGATGGCCAGGGTGCGGGTCTGGCCCTGCGACGCGGTCTCGCGGGCGGGTCTTCCGGACAGCAGGATGGTCAGTTCGTCGCGGTGCGGCCCGAACAGCGTGCTCTGCGCGGCGGATTCCGCGTTTCGCAGGGCGCGGCGTCGCGATTCCAGCCTTTCCCGGAGAGGGGCTCCGCGTCGGGGCAGATCCTCCGTGCCGTAGCTTCCGCGGTAGAACAGGTCCACCGATTCCGACTGGCCGGAGAGGCTCCCATGCAACCTCGCGACGGGTTCCACCAGGCGCTCCACCAGATCCATCCGTGCTTCCAGGAGGGGAATGGCCTTTTCGATCATCTGGTGGTCCAAGACCTCCAGAAGCTGGGCGTCGCGTTGGTCCCCCTCCTTGAGGCAGGCGTTGCGCTGCTTGACCACCCGGGCGTACTCGCGCAAGGGTTCCACCAGACCCGGGTCCAACTGGCAGCTCAGCGCGTCCAGGTACGATCGACGCAGTTCCGGTCCACCCCGCACGAATTGGAGATCTTCCGGGTAGAGCCCCACCACCGAAAGGTGGCCCACCAGCCGGGAGAACAGCCGGCCGGGAACCCCGTCCACCCGGGTTTCCTTCCGTCCCGCCAAGTCGCACGATGCGGCCAGCTCCAGCGGAGTCTCGCCGCGCGAGGCCTGGAGCCGGGTCACGAATCGCTCCGCTCCCCACCGCACCAGATCGCGTTCGGAGCGAGACCGTGGAGAAAAGCCCAGCGCGCACACGTGGAGGGCTTCCAGCAGATTGCTCTTGCCGGAACCGTTGGGCCCCATAAGGAGATTGGCACCGGAGTGGGCCTCCAGCTGGACCTCGCGCCAGGATCGGAAATCGGTCAGTTGGAGTCGACGGACGCGCATGGTCTCATGCCTTCTGGAGCAGGCGACTCGGCCTCTGGGAGAATGAAGGCACGATGGCAAACCGCTCGTCCTGAGGAAGGGCGCAGCCCTGTCTCGATGGACAGCGGCGTCAAGCTGGAAACAACATTCTGTGGATTTTCCTGCACCGCCCGCCCTTCGAGACGCTACGCTCCTCAGGACGAGCGGTGGTTATTCGCCGCTTGGATGGCTTTCCTCGCGATCTCAGTCGGACAGACGCAGGGGCATCAGGATGAACAGCGCGTCCGGCGCGTCCACGGCCGGTTCCAGGACGCAAGCCTGGGTGGGCTGGTTCATCTTCATGCGCACCTGGGGAGTGTCGATGAGCTTGAGGATCTCCGACAGGTACCCGGCGTTGAAGCCGATGTCGAAACCCTCGCCCTGGTACTCGATGGGCAGGGAGTCGCGCCCTTCGCCGCCCAGGTCCAGGTTCTGGGTGCTGACCTCCAGACGGCCGGGAGAGAACGACAGGCGGATCTGGCGGGTGTTGCGGTTGGCCAGGGTGGCCACGCGGCGCACGATGGCGGCCAGGTCCTCGCGGTGCACGGTGGCGATGCGGCTGGACGTCTTGGGGATCACCTGGCTGAAGTTGGGGTAGGGCCCCTCGATCAGCTTGGTGAACACCTCGACCACTCCGCAGCGGAATCGGGCGGAATTGTCGGCGAGATGGACGTCCACCTGGGCGTCTTCGCCCACGGCGACCTTCAGCACCTGGCCGATGGCCTTGGGTGGCACGATCACGCCGTGCGACAGATTCTGGTTGTCCGTGGTGGTCCAGGCGTGGCCCAGACGATGTCCGTCGGTGGCCACCATGGAGGTGCGTCCCTGCGAGGGCTCCCACAGGATGCCGTTGAGGGCAAGCCGGGTCTGGTCGGTGCTCACGGCGAACAGCGTGCGTTCGGAAAGTCTGCGCAGCGTGCCGGAGGTCACCGTGAAACCGTCGTTGTCCTCCAGCTGGGGCAAGGCCGGGAATTCCGAACCGTCCACGCCTGCCAAGCGGCATTGGAAGCCGCCTTCGGAGCGGACCTGCAGATGGAAGTCCTTGACCGAGAATTCCACCGGGAGGTCGGGGAGCTCGCGAACCACGTCCAGGAGCGAACGGGCCGGCACCACCAGCTCGCCACTCTGCCGCAGATCCACGGCGATGGCGATCCGAACGCCCAGGTCCAGATCGGTGGCGGTGATGCGGAGCTCTCCTTCGGCGGCCGAAAGGAGGAAGTTCTGCAGGATGGGAAGGGTGCTCTTTCCGGGCACTGCGCTGGCGCAGATCTGCAGCGCCTCGAGCAAGGCCGATTTGGCGACGGTGAACTGCATGGTGGTTCGAATAGTAGACATTCGCGGGGAAGTTGTTCATCCTCGCACCCGACGGATCCTCGCCGGGAGCGAACTCTTCCTAGCTTGCCTGGTCCCATGAGTCTGTACCTGGATCTCCCAAAGCCCTTGCAGGATCGCCTCCAAGCCCACGCCGAGCTTCTGGGCCTGCCCGTCGCGGAAGCCGCCCTGCGCCTTCTGGACAAATCCCTTCCCGGCCCCAAGGCCGCCCCTTCCCAGACGGATCTGTTCTCCCTTCCCGCCTCGGCGCCACCGCCGGCACCCAAGCCCGCCAAGGCGGCGTCCGCGACGGGGGCGGCTCCTTCGGGAGGATCGGGAGTGTGGATGCTGTGGGCGGACGGCGCCTGTTCCGGCAATCCCGGCCCCGGTGGGTTCGGGGTGGTCGTGGAAGGACCCCAGGGAGTGGAGGAGTGGTCCAAGGGGTTCAAGACCACCACCAACAATCGCATGGAACTGCGAGGGGCCATCGAAGCCCTCTCGAGGGTGCCCAAGGGGGCGCAGGCGATCCTGCACACGGACTCGCGCTACGTGGTGGACGCCATCGAAAAGCGCTGGGTGGACGGGTGGCGCAAGCGGGGTTGGCGCAAGGCCGATGGAGGCGAGGTCAAGAACGTCGACCTGTGGGTGCTTCTGAGCGAGGCCATGGCCGGAAAGAGCGTGCGGTTCCGCTGGGTGGAGGGCCACGCGGGGAACGCCCGCAACGAACGCTGCGACCGGTTGGCGGTGGCGGCATCCAAGAGCGATCGCCTGGAGCCGGATCGCGAAGGGTGAAACGCTTCGGGGAGCGGTTTTCCTTCGCATCCCCACTCCGGTAGCGAGCCACCATGACTACATTCGCCGCATGACCCTCTGGTATGCGATTCCAGCCGTGGAGCGAGTCCGGGGAACCTTGTCGGAGCTCTCCCGCGCAGGGGACCGTCTGGCGGAATTGTTTGAGGATCTGTCCAACTGGGAACGCCTTTGGAGGCCGGATCCCGGGGCATGGAATTGCATGGGGCATCTCGCCCATCTGGTGGATGTCGAACTCGTGTACTCCGTGCGGATCCGTTCCGCCCTGGCCGAACCCGGACGCCGACTCGAATCCTTCGACGCCGAGGCCTGGGTGGAATCCCAAGCCTGCCAGGAGCGGACGCCGGAGGATCTCCTGGAAACCTTCTGCCTGTTGCGAAGAGGGAATCTCAACGTGTTCTCCTACCTCACCGAGGCCCAGTGGGAGCAGGTGTTCCTCCATCCCCAGCGGGGTCCGCAGACGATCAGCCAGATCTCCAAGGGACTCCTGGCCCACGATGCCCAGCATCTGCTGGAGTTGGGGCGTCTTTCCGAACTCGCCCGCGAGGCCCGCCGGATCGCTTGAGCCGGCGGTGGCGGAAATGCATGGATATCAGGACGGAAGCGACAATTCCCGCACCAAGCCTAGGAACGCTTCGCCGCGCTGCTTGTAGTTCTTGAACAAGCCGAAGCTGGCGCAGGCCGGGGACAAGAGGACCGCCCCGCCTTTCGCAACGGCCGCACGCGCGTCGGCGAATGCCTCGGGAAGGTGGGGGTGGTCCACCAGCGGGAAGGGCGTGGGGCCGGCGGTTTGCAGCGCCTCGCGCAGTCGGCCGGCGGTGGCGCCGATCAGGCAGACGTGGCGCAGGTGGGTCCAGGAGCGAAGCCCCGCTGCCAGTTCGGAAAAGTCGATGCCCTTGTCGGATCCACCCAGGATCAGGGCCAGATCCGAACCGGAAAGGGCCTCGACCGCCGCGAGCGTGGCTTCCGGACGGGTGGCGTAGGAGTCGTTGTAGTAGCGCACGCCCGCGTGTTCGCCGCAGAACTGCAGGCGGTGGGGGAGGCCTTCGAATTCCTGCGCGGCGCTTCTGCAGGAAACATCGTCGGCTCCAAGAGCCTTGGCCGCCGCCCAGGCCACCGCCGCGTTCGACAGCTGGAAGGCGCCGGGAACCCGCATGTCCTCGCGGCGCAGGACCACGTTTCCGTCCTCGTCCAGGACCTTGTCGGATTCCGGCTGGAATTGTCCACGGGGACCGATGGGGTGCTCGATTCCGGATCCCGCCATCCCCACGAACACCGAGCCCGGATCCTGGGAAAGGAAGATGGCGTGGTCGTTCTCGCCCTGTTCCTCGCACAGTCTCGCCTTGGCCTCCCAGTACTCGACCTGGTCCTTGTGCCAGTCCAGGTGTTCGATGGTGACACGGTTGGCCACTCCCACCCGCGGCACGAAGGCCAGGCGATCCAGGGCGGTGAAGCCGGGAGGGGCGCCCAGGTCGAAGAGCTGGAAGGAGGAAAGTTCCAGGAGCGCGACGCCGGGAATGTCGGGCGTGGCCAGGAGGTCCAGCATCGCCGTGCCGATGTTCCCTCCCACGGCGTGTCTGATCCCCGCCTTGTCCAGCATGCGGGAGATCAGGGTGGTGATGGTGCCCTTGCCGAAGGTGCCCGTGATTCCCGCCACCCGCTGGCCTTTCACGCCCTGGGCCAGGGCCAGGTAGATGTGCAGTTGCGACAGGACTCGTCCGCCTTCGGCGCGGAACTTCTCGAAGGCGGCGCTGTCCGGCCGGATGCCTGCCGAGCGCACCAGCGTGCCCTTGGGGTCCATCCCTTCCAGGTAGGAGTCTCCCGTCCGGCTGGACACCCCGTCGGGAACGACCACCTGGGGGTTCTTGTCGCGCAGGGTGATCCGCTCGTAGCCGGCATCGAGGAGGAAGCGGATGGTGGATTGCCCTTCCACGCCGCCGCCGACGACCTCGACGGGTTGGGGAACCAGTTCACGCAGCATGGGCAGGAGGTCGGAAGGAACGTTCATGGCCGCCAAGGTAGGTTCCTCGCGCCCGGGTGGATCGCTCCGGTTCAGATCAGGGAGGCGAGCACCTTCTCCATGGAGCGGCGGCCACGCCCCTGCAGATCCTGGGGGTGGAGGGCGATCCGGGTGGGGACCGGGCCCAGGAGCCTCTTCTGCAGAGGCAGCGTGCGGTTCCAGGTCCGGGCCCACAATCCATTCCCGCCCCAGGTGGAAATGGCCGCCGACCGGAGCATGCGACCCGGTGTGGCCTCTCCGAACCGCAGATCCACCACCTTGTAGCCCATCTGGAACACGGACGGCAGGGCGGCCATGGGGAAGATCCAACAAGGTGGACAGAATCCGGTGGGTTCGGGAAGCTTGGCTTGCCGCCAGTCCAGAAGGGCCCTGCGCGCGCGGTCGGCGGCCTCCACGGCCTCCATCCCGAGGAATTCGCGCTCGGAATCCTCGCCTCGGTGGGTCCATCCATGGATCCAAAGGGGATGGCCCTTGCCGTGCAGCTCGCGGAGCCTGCGGACGAAATCCTCGGGAAGACCGGCTCCCCTGGAGGCGGGGCCGCCTTCGTGGCGTGGGATGACGAACAGGTCGATGGGAGGAAGGCCCAGGCTGGCGCAAAGTTCGATCCATTCCAAGCAGGCGTCCCAGGTCAGGGGGGATACGTCGTGAAGCCGGATCCTGACCTTGTTTGTCGCGTACCTTTCCTCCATAATGTCCAACCTAACATCGCCGCACTCCGTGCGGAAGCTCGGAAACCATTATGGGCTCCTGGTCTACGATCTCGACGGCACCTTGCTGGAAACCCTGGAGGACCTGGCACGCGCCATCGATGTCGCCTTCCAGGGAAGAGGTCATGGACGGGTGGAGCTTCCCAGGGTGAAGGCGTCGATCGGGGATGGAGCCCGATCCCTGGTGCAGAGGCTCCTGCCCGCGGGGTGCGACGAGTCCGAGTTGGACGCCGTCCTGGAAGCGTTTCGGATCGCCTACCTGGAGGTCTGCTGCGAATCGTCGTGCTGGCTCCCCGGGGCACGGGAATTCGTGGAGGCCCGAGCGGCGGAGGTGCCGGGACGGCTCCAGGCGATCCTCACCAACAAGCCCCAGGCTCCCACGGATCGATTGGTGCGGCATCTGGGGATGGATCGCTGGATCGCCCGGGCGATCGGTGGCGACACCTCGCTTGGGAAGAAGCCGCAAACCGGCGGCTTGCGCGAATTGATGCGCTGGGCGGGTGTTCCGCCGGAACGGACCCTGATGATCGGCGACGGACCGGCCGACCTCCTGGTGGCACGGGACAGCGGAGTGGATGCGGTCCTCCTGACGACGGGCTACGGTCAGCCGCACGAAACAGAAGGGCTTCCCGCCCTGGTGCGTGCGCCGGATTTGCGGGATCTGGCCGGGATCTGGCCTTGTGATCCATCCGGACGCTGAAGGAGTCCGGATCCAGGGAGGGTGCTTCGGCAAGATGAGGGCGGATCGACGGGGACGGATCCCACCGGCCGGAGTCCATCGCAAAGAAAATCCAATGAGCTACCGTGTCGGGAGACGGAATCGCGATGGCTTGCATTAGATTTAGTTTCAATGGTGTCCAAGTCCAAATCGACCAAGGGGTCCGCAAAAAAAGGATCTCCTCCTCCCGTGGCCAAAAAGAAGAGTTCCGCTCCCTCCAAGGCAGCGGCCAAATCTGCCACTGGTAAATCCGTCGGCAAGGCGCCATCCAAGCCGGTGGCCAAGGCTCCCTTGAAGGCGCCGGCCAAACCAGTGTCCAAGTCGGCTCCGAAGGCCGCCAAGGCCCCTGTCAAGGTGGGCAAGGTGGCAGCGAAGGCCGTATCCAAGACCCCGGCGAAGAAGCCCGTAAAACCGGCCGCCAAACCTTCCGTCAAGCCCGTTCCCGCGGCGAGGAAGGCGCCTGTCGCCGCCAAATCCGCAAAGGCAGGCGCCTCGGCCATCGCCAAGAAGCCCGTCAAATCCGCCAAGGCGGCGCAGCCCGCCAAGGGAAGCAAGCCTGCAAAGGCACCCGCCAAGACGGCTCCGGCTGCCAAGGGAAGCATCGGTCGCAAGTCCGCGGCTCCCAAAGTCGCATCCAAGCCCGCGGTCGCCAAGGGGAGCGTGGCTCCCAAGAAGGCTCCCAAGGCAGCAGCGGTCAAGCCAGTTCCGGCCATCAAGGCTCCGGCCAAGGCCCCTGCGAAACCTGCGAAGCAAGCCAAGCCGGTCAAGCAAGCCAAGCCGATCGAAGCGGTCAAGCCTGCAAAGACCCCCAAGCCCCAGGCTCCGGAGCCCGCAAAGGCCAAGCCTGGAAAAGCCAAGCTTGAGCTGTTCGCCGGACCGTTCTTCCAGGAGGTCCCGGTGGGGTCGCCTGCCCCTCGCAAGAGCAAGGCTCCCCAGGCTCCGGTGTCCCAGGTGCGCAAGCCCAAGGGCGAGGAAAGCCACGACGAGCTCATCGCGCGCATCGAAAAGGAACTCCTCACCGTGCGCATGGTGGCGAAGAAGGCGCAGCGCGAACAGCTTTGCACAAAATGTTGCATCAACCCGGTCGAGCCCGGGTACATGGTCGACCGCGACACCGGGTACTGCTTGGAATGCGCCCTGGTGCTGGGGCTGGGCCACACCCGCGAGGCTCGCCAGCAGAACTTCCATCCCAGCCTCATGAAGTCCGAGGAAGAGGAAGTCGGCGAATAAGGCTTTCCCAGAAACAAGGATCCGTTTCGAATGTCCCAGGCTCTCCCTCAGAATTTCCGTCAACTTCTGGCGGCTCTTCCGGCAACATTCCGCCAAGCGGTGGTGGAATCCCTGCTTTCCGACAAGGAAGCCAAGTCCGCGGCCCAGGAGGCCATGCAGACCCTGGCATCGCTGCGCAAGATGCGTCCTCAGACCATCGCGCAGCTTTCCCGCGCAGATCGCACCAAGTTGTTCCTGTCTTCCTTGGGGTTGGCCGCTCTCGAAACCTCGGTCATGCAGTGTTTCCAGGTCTGGTTCCTGCGCCACGGCCGCGATCTGATGGGCTCCATGCTGGATGCCTGGAAGGTGCCCCACACCCAGGGCGAGCTTGCCGACGATGCCGACATTCCGTCCGTGGAGGCTTCGGCGGTGGAAGCCGCCGCGGAGGAAGCGGTCAAGACGTTTCCTCGCGAGGCCGTGGCGGCGTATTTGGGTTACAATCATTTGGCACCAGCCACGGCAAGTTGGGAAGGGAAATTCGCTTCGGCACTGGCCAAGCAACTCCAGACGGCTTGATCTGGAAGGCGGTGTCCGCGGAAGTTTGCCCGCCGGGATGTACATTCCGGTTCCCCTGAGCCGAGGAGGGCGTTGGTGAAATCCTGGATGCTTCGATGTGGAGCCGGGCTGATCGCTTCGTTGCAGCCCGTTTGGGCTGGGGTGACCACCACTTGCCCTGCTGGAGGAGTCACCATTACCGCTCAGTCCACCCGACTTCCGGGTGCGCTGACGTCCGTCGACTTGGCGATGCTGACCTCCAGCCCCCAGGCAGGTCCGGACCTGTTCCAGCTGGGGCTCCATCCCGCGCCGGCCTTCCATGGCGACGTATCGGTGCGCATCGAGATCAAGTCGATTCCTTCGGATCCGGGACTTTCCTGTCCCGATCCCTACTCCATGGTCGGGGTGGGGCAAGGTTGCTGGTTGCAACGAGAGACCATCCCCAACATGCGTCTGACCGGTGTCGAGGCGACCGCGGATGGAATGTGGTCCGGAACCCATCGAGGAACCCGCTGGTTCTCGGCGTCCCATTTGGCTCGGCTGCCCAAACAGATGGATGGCGACATCTCCGCACCGACCAGTCCGTTGCGCGATCTGGTCGCCCGCCTGGGCTCGGTTCCCGCAGGACAGATCCATTTCCGGTTCTCCGTCCTCTGCGATGGGAAGGAACTGTCGTCCACCACATTGAAGGGCGATTACTGGCCGGTGGAACGTCCCACTCTTCTGATGCTTGGTACGCCCGTCAAGACCGGCTTCCAGGAAATCGGTTCCCTGTCGCCCACCTTTGTCTGGAACGGGTCGCTGACCGGACTGAACCTCGCGCCTTCCGCACCCTACCGGCTTTCCGTGTGGGAAGTGCCCAATGGCGTCTCGGTGGAGGAGGCCACCTCCCGGTTGGCTTCGCGGAGTCTCACCACGGCCCAATCCATGTCCAGCTGGCCATCCACCTGGTCGCTTCTGGAGCCCGGAAAACGGTATGTCTGGCGAGTGGATGCCCTCAAGCGGGGAATCGCCGACGAATGGCTGTCCTCCGAGGTCTTCGGGTTCACTCCCAAGGATGGGGCTCTCACCTTGCAGTCGGGGGCTCATGGCGGCAGTGCGGAACAGTCCGAATTGTCGCGGCTGCTCCTGGCCCTGGCGGGTCCCCATCGTGCCAAGGTGGAGCCCGTCCTGCGAACCGATCTCCCCGATCCGTACAGTCTCCGGATGGATGGGAAGATCATCGACCTTGCCCGCCTGCGGGAGCTCGTCCGGGAACTCCAGGTGCAGAAGATTTCCGTCGAATCGGTGGAGTCCTCCCGATGAAGTGGCTGGTCCTGATCCTGATGGCCGCGGGTTTGGCGGCTGCGACTCCCTTGGCGGTGGTCGTTCGTACCGAAGGTGTCGTGGAGATGGGACTCCAGAAGAACCTGAAGCCCGCCAAGGTCGGCGAACTGGTCCTTTCCGAATGGGTGGTGAAGACCGCTGCGGGGTCCAAGGCGCGTCTTCGCATGCTCGCCGACCAGGCGGTCATCGATCTGGCCGGGGGGACGCTTCTGGAGTTGCGCGTGATCCAGCGACACGATCGCATCCTGCGTCGCGCCTATCTGCTTTCCGGCGAGGCGACCGTCATCGCTGGCGAGCAGTCGAGCGACCTGCGCATCGAGACCCAGACCACCATCAACAGCACCTCCGGCGGGCAGTTCGGGGTGTCCCTGCGGCCCGACGGCGCCACCACCGTCCAATCCTCGCAAGGGGCGGTGAAAGTCTGCAATCCGCAGACCGGCGAGCACCAGAAATTGTTGTCGGGGATGGCGATCACCTCCGGGTGGGAAGAAATCCTTCCCGCCGCGACCATCTTGCCTCCTCGGATCCCGGCGATCGCGATCGATACCGTCCGGCGGGATTCCCTGGTGGGCATCGAGGTGCGCCTCGATGATCCCTTGACGGGCAAATCCAGCCTGTTGCGGTACAAGCTCAAGGTCCAGCGTTGATCGCGGCCCTTGGAATCCTGCTGATGGGTGCCGCAGCTGGGGCGGCGGCCGCGACCCCGAAGGGAGGCGTCTCGGACACCTCCGTGGTGTTCCAGCTTCCCTTGGCCGGCGAGGTGGTCCAACCAACGGGAACCGGCATCCTGGTGCAGGTGGGCCCCAAAGCGGCGGCAGTGGACATCTTCTGTCGCGGATCCCGCAACTTCCGGCTTTCGGGCGAGAGCCAGGGTTACGGCTACTTCAGCGCCCGCACCGAGCAGCTTCCGGTGGGGCGCTGGTCCCTGGAGGTCGTGGCCAAGGATTCGGCGGGGAACATCCTGGTGCGGCGCTCCATCGAATTCTATGCGGGGAGCATGGCCAAGGCCCAGGCCGCGGAGCGGGCGAAGGTCAAGCAGTCCTTGTACGTGTCCTTGAGCGGAGGGTATCGGGAAGGAGCATCCGAGGGCACCCTCCGGGAACTGGCCACGCTGGAGCGTGGAAAGGACGGGCTGACCACCACCGATTCCTGGACGACGCTGGACCGGAATGCGAGCTATTCCGGCCTGCTCCAATACGACCTGCAACGCGACCAGTTCCGCCTGCGCACGAGAGCCTCCAGCGATCTGGCCGAAACCTGGGGTCACGCGAACTCGCCGACTCGATTGGGTGTGGACCTTTTCTGGGGACCCTGGGCTGAGGCCCACATCGGCGATCAGAACCCCGCATGGAGCCAGTTCCTGATGGACGGGTCCCGCATCCGAGGCCTTGGGGTGGGGTTGGCCGTCCCCAAGGGAGGCGAACCGTTCGTCAAGCTGGATGCGGTGGTGGGCGAGATCCAATCCGGAATCGACGCCCAAGTGCGCGACTTCGGCGACCGGAAGGACACCGTGCCCGCCCAATGGGCGCGCAATGTCCAGGCGGCGCAGCTGTCCATCGGAACCGCAAGCCCCCTGTCCTGGAGCCTCACCGTCGCCCATGCCATCGACGACACGACCGGTGTCGACATGGCGCTCCACGACTCCCTCAACGGTCAGTCGCCGCGGGAGAACCTGGCGATGGGCTCCGAACTGCTCGCCCGATTCCTGGGCGGGAGATTGGAGCTCTACACGCAGGGCGCCTTGGGATTGACCACCGAGGATCTTCGCCAAGGCGAGGACGGCAACACGGGCCTTCCGGATTTCACCAGCGGGTTGTTCACCGTGAACCTCTCCACGCGTGGATCCGAACGGGTCCGGGAAAAGGGCGACGACCCGGCTGGTTTCGTGGAGGACAACCTCGCCGTGCGGACCGGTGTGAGAACGCAGATTCCCTTGGGGCGGGCCGGCAATTCCCGGGTGGATCTGCGCTGGGTCCGCGTGGGTCCCCAGTTCGAATCCTTCACCCGCACCACCACGGAGACGTCCCGTTCGGCGGTGGAATGGAACACCAGCACCAGCCTGGCGCGCGACCGGCTTCTGGTGCTGGTCTCCGGTTCGGCCGGTGTCCAGTACCGCCTGGGCCTGGCCGATGTTTCCCAGAACAGCCATTCCGGTGCCATCCATTGGTTGCCGGCCGCCGGCGGGGTGGATCTTCATCTGCAGTCGGGTCGGACGGCCAGCGGCGGCGGCGAAGAGGCCCGTCTGGAAACATGGAACGCCGGGACCGGCGCCAGCGGATACCTGAAGCGGGGCGATGGCCATGTGGTCTGGCGGTTGGATTACTCGTACCTGAGTTCGCAAGCGTCGGATGGAACCTATGCGGCATCGACGAGCCCTGTCGCACAGTCCTTCCGGAACGAAATGGGCCAGCACCTCCTGGACGGCGCGCTCCAATGGCGCCCCGCGAAGGACCTGGAATTGAGGGGCTCCTACCAGTTCGGACAGTTTTCGTACCTGGCCACCCTCATGCCCCGGAGCACGGACTTCTCCCATCGCGGCGGCGGCGGCCTGAGCGTATGGACCCTGCGGCGCAAGCTCATGTTCTCGTTGGACGCGGGTCTCGCCTACACCGATGGTGTCCAGGACATCCAATTCCAGAGCTGGGACCAGATCGGGCGCATCCAGTGGGAATTCGTGCCCGACCAGATCCTGCGCTTCTCGGAGCGGACCGCGAGCCTGGTCGCCGACGACGACCTGCGGTTGGACCTGCAGTGGGAAGCGTGGTTCTAACCGGAGCTCAGACCTCCACGCCGGCTCTTCGCAGGAGCCTCCCCAGTTTACTCTCCCATGCCGGATGGGTCGCGGGCGTGTCGGGGAAGGCCAGAAGGTGCGCCCGCAGGCGGGTCATGGCCCGGACGGCCCGGGCGAGCTTGGCCACCAGGCGGGGGCGCAGGGAAAGCTTGGCGAGGACTGCAAGCAGTGGCGGGATCGATCGCCACGAGGTGGAGTAGAGGGCCGTCACGGTGCCTGGATCGGCCAGACGGACCAGGGAGTCGAACTCCTCCTGCGACAATTTCTGTAGCAGGGGGCGGAGCGCCTCCTGCGCGGAGATTCCCGCGCCGTGGTCCCTGATGGGGCCGCGGGTGTAGCGCAGGTAGGCTCCCTGGTACCCCCAGAGCGCATCCAGGGTCGCTTCCCCCGCTCGCAGCGCCTTGGCGCATTGCCGGCCGGCCAGGTATCCGGAAAGGAGGGAAGAGTGGATGCCGGCGCCATCCAGGGGGCCGACGCAGCAGGCCGCGTCGCCGCAGGCCAGATACCCCGGCGCCACCGCGCAGGAAAGGAAGGTCCGGGCTGGTAGGAAGGCGCCCGCCGCCGATTCCCGCTGCCAATGGATGCCCCACGAGCGCCCGTGGTCGGCCAGCCGTCGCGACCACGGCAGGGAGGCCACCACGCCTCCGATTCCCACGTTCACGCGGTGGTCGCCGTTGGGGAAGTACCAGACGTAGCCGCCGTTGGATTGGCCCAGGTCGTAGGTGAGTTCGATTTCTCCGGGATGGGGCAGCCCCTGGGGAACCGTGGCGATCTCGCGGTAGGCGAAGGCCATGCGGGAAGGGTGGCTCTCGCGTTCCAACGGGGAGGCGGAATCCAACCGTTGCCGCAGGCCGGAGATCGCACCGGAGGCATCCACCGTGCATCGTGCGCGGAGAACTCCGCAGGAGGTCCGCACGCCCCGCACGACGCCGTCCTCCACCAGCCATTCCACCACTTTCGTGGCGGGCGAAAACCGCGCGCCGGCCTCCATGGCCTTGGAAAGAAGGAGCCTGCCCATGGCCGGGCGATCCATCATGATCCGCTCGCCGATCTCGGAGCCCAGCACCAGGCTGTGCCGCCCGTCGGAGGTGGTGATGCGGGCTCCCAGGGCGCGCTTGAGGATCGCCGGGGAAAGATCCACGCCCAGGACCTGCTCGCACCATCGGACCTCCTCGGCTTCCATGGCGTCGCCGCAGGCCTTGGTTCCGATCTCGGAGAATTCCCTGCGATCCACCAGGAGGACGGACAATCCGTGTCCGCGCGCGGCAAGGGCCGCCGCGCATCCGCCGGTGCCGGCACCCACCACCAGGAGGTCGATCGGAGCGTCGTCGGGGCCGTTCACGGTCGCCCCAACCTTCCTCGGACGGGTTCCAGCTCGCGCACCAATGACGGCGGGAGCCACTTGCGCACCCTCTGGTAGCGCGGTGCGTCCAGCGTGTCCAACCAGGCGCGGGCGGAATCGGCCTGGCCCATGGCTTCGTGGATGCGGGCGAGGTTCCCCGCCGCGGAAAGACGGTTGGCCGGAAGCGGTTCCAGACCCCGGTATTCCAGGAAGCTGGTGCGGTAGGTGTCCAGCGCTTGCGCATGCCGACCGAGCCGAAACAGGATGTCTCCCTCGGCTTGGCGCAGCAGGCGGTTTTCCGGAAGGGTCGAGCGCGCATCCCGCACCACCGCCAGGGCCGCCGCGTATTCCTTCCGCTCGAACCGCATCCACAGGAGGGACGTGCGGAAGACCTCGCGGTAGGGGGAACTCGACGCCGCCGCCCGTGTGGTCCACTCCAGGCCCTTGGCCCGGGTGTCGCCACCTAAGGCGCCGGCGAAGGCGCCGAGGGATTGGGCTTTCCAGAACCAATAGCCGCCCAGGATGCCCTCGAGCTCCGGATTCCGGTATCCGGCGTCCACCAGATCCGAAGCCCGGGTGGCCGCTTTGCGACCCACGACGGCCGCGGTGAATGCGCTGGATTCCAGGGAAAGCAGGTACGAGCGCTGCGACAGCGCAAGGACGTGGAGGAAGCGATCGCGAGCGGAAGGCAGATCGGACAGTCGCGACTCCAGGGTCTCCAGCCGCGTCCGGGCCGATTCCAGCCTGCCCATCTGGTGGAGGTCGGAGAAGGCGGTCAGATCCACCGTGGCTCGCAGCAGTGCGCCTTCCCGCGGGAATGACCTCTCCAGGACGATGGCGACGCTGTCCGCCTGGGGATAACGTCCGGAAAGCGACAGCCGCGTGGCGGTTTGGAATGCCTGCAGGACTCCCGGCGACCAAAGGGTGTCGGACGGCCCGCAGGCGATAAGTTGGAGGGCCAGTCGAAGGATCACCACCCCGGGCAAAATGCAAAGTTCGCGCCCAGGTGCTAGGTTCCCTTCCATGATGCCTGTCTGTTTGACCATCGCCGGCTCGGATCCCAGCGGGGGAGCGGGGATCCTGGCCGATCTTCGGACGTTCCAGGAATTCTGGATCCATGGAGCGGCGGCCATCTCCCTGGTCACCTTCCAGAATTCCCTCGGTGTCCACGGAGTGGAGGTCCTGCCTGGACCGTGGGTGGCTTCCCAGGCCCATGCGGTGCTGGACGATTTGCCCGTGGCGTGCGTGAAGACCGGTGCCCTGGGAAACGCCGAGGTGGTTTCCGCCGTGTCCCGGGTCCTCGTCGGGCGCGGCCTGCCCGTGGTGGTGGATCCGGTGATGGCCTCCAAGGCGGGGCGACCCCTCCTTGCGCCCGAGGCGATCCGGGCGATGTGGGACGAATTGTTCCCACTGGCCCACCTGCTGACCCCCAACCTGGACGAGGCGTCCCTCCTGCTCGAGGGGACCATCACCACCGTGGCGCAGATGCGGGAAGCCTCGCGGGAACTTCGCGACCGGTCGGGAGCCCAGGCCGTCCTGGTGAAGGGGGGACATCTGGAAGGGAATCTTCTGGTGGACGTGCTATGCGACGCCGAGGGCCTGCGCGAGTGGACATTCCCGCGTGTGGACACTCCCCACTCGCGGGGAACGGGCTGCACGTTCGCCTCGGCAATCGCCGCCGGGATCGCCCAGGGAAAGCCATTGCGCCAGGCGGTGGACCAGGCGCGTTCCTGGTTGCAGATCGCATTGGAAACATCCTTCCCCCTGGGAGCAGGACGTGGCAGGCTGGGCCCGGGGCGGTTTCCGGGGGAGCCATCCCGCGGCGGGGGCGATTCGATGGAAAGGGCTCCGCGTTGAGGGGACCAGTTTTTAGGCTTTGGGTTCCATGAGCGATTTCCAACCGATGGCGATCCTGGTCCTGTCCCGCCCTCCCCAAGAATTGGCGTTGACTCCCGCCGCCAGACGCCGCGTTCGTCGGGTGGAAATCCGCCTCGACCTGGTGGATCCGGTCGACTGGATGGCCCGCTGTCGCGAGACGGAGCGCGCCTTCCCGTCGGCTCGCCTGGTGGGCACCTTGCGCCGCACCTGCGACGGTGGACAGTGGCCCGAATGGCAATCGCGGGAGGAAGCGTTCCGGAAACTTCTCGCATTCCGCGGGTGGGACATGGTGGATCTGGAAGACGACGCACCCGATTTCGACGCCCTGCTTGCGCTCCTGCGGAGCAAGGCCCCGGACGTGCGGCATCTGGTGAGCCGTCACAGGTTCGATCCGGTGGATTCGTCGCGGATGGAAGACGAAATCCGTCAGGTACGCGACCGCGCCCGCCGCACCGGGGCGAAGGTGGCCAAGTGGGCGGGCCGGCTCCTGGATCCGACGGAATCCGGACCGGATCTGGTGCGCCTGCTTTCGGCCTGGGATGGACCCGTGCAGAGCGCGGTATTTCCCATCGGGGACGGTTCCGAACCCTGGCGGGTGGCTGCGGCGCTGGTGGGCGGCGGATGGGCCTACGGCCACGACGGAGCGCAGGCGGTGGCTCCGGGGCAGGTTTCCTGGCAGGTCCTGGATTGTCTCCTGGGAAGCCTGCCGCCTTCTGCGGCTTGGGACGGGACCTGGTTTTCCGGGGTGAAGTCGGCTGTGGAACTGGCCATCCGCCAGGAGGCGGCCCCTTGAGGATCGTCGCGGCGGTGTGCCTGCTGGCTGGACTCTGCGCCGCCCAGGTGCGCTTCGGCAAGAACAAGGTCCAGTACAGGACCTTCGATTGGCAGGTGGTCAGCACCCGCCACTTCGACATCCACTTCGCCAGTGGATCCGATTCCATCGCCGCGCGGGCCGCCGACAGCCTGGAGGCCTTCTACGCGAGGCTGGTCGACCGCACGGGAATGCACCTGGAGGAGAGGGTCCCCTTCCTCCTCTACGGAAGCCATCCCCAGTTCCAGCAGACCAACGTCACCGACCAGATCCTGCAGGAAGGGATCGGCGGTTTCACCGAGGCCTTCCGCAACCGGGTGGTGCTTCCCTTCGAGGGGTCCTACCGGCAGTTCGACCACGTCCTCCTCCACGAGATGGTCCATGCGGTGATGTTCGACGCGCTGCGCCAGGAGAACGGCAGCCGCATTGGCGGCCTGATGCGCACCAGCATGCCGCTGTGGTTTTCCGAAGGGCTGGCGGAATACGTCTCGCTGGACGGGTGGGATCGGCCCAGCGAGCTGTGGCTGATGGATGCCGTGACCTCCGGCTACCTGCCCATGCCCACTTCGGACATGCAGGGCTTTCTGGCCTACCGGGCGGGACAGAACTTCCTGTTCTACCTGGACCGGACCTTCGGGGAGGGGACGGTGAAGAAGCTCGTGGCACAGACCCTGCGCGATCGCGACCTGGAGCGGGCGTTCCTGCGGGTGACCAAGGTGAGCCTGCGGGACGCGGGCGAGGAGTGGATCCGGGAGCTGCGCTGGGCCTACTGGCCGGAGCTGGGCGCGCGCGAGCACGGTACCGGTGCCGGACGGAAAATGACCCGTGCCGGCGAGGACGGCAGTTTCTGGAACGTCCAGCCCGCCCTTTCGCCGGACGGCACCCGCCTGGCCTGGTTCTCCGACCGCGGGTCGCGCCAGGGCCTGTACGTGGGCGAGGTGGAGAAGCTTCCGCGCAACGAGCCCAAACGCGTCCTAGGCGGCGGTGGCACGCCTTCCCACGAATCCTTCAGCCCCTTCCGCAGCGGGCTTTCCTGGTCGCCGGACGGCAAGCGCATCGCCGTGGCCGCACAGAGCGGAGGCCGCAACGTGGTGAGCATCCTGGATGCGCGCTCCGGGCGCGTTCGCCGGACGCTGGATCCCCGGTTGGACGCTCTCTCCAATCCGGAGTTCTCGCCCAAGGGCGATCGCATCGCCTTCCGGGGCCTGAAGGACGGCCGCGCCGACATCTGGATGTGCGGCACGGACGGAACGGGGTGTCGGAAACTGACCGACGACGAGCCCGACGACGACGAACCCGCCTTTTCCCCTTCCGGCCGGTGGATCGCCTGGTCGTCGGAGGCGGACTCCAGCGGACAGACCTTCGCCAGCCGTTCGATCTGGCTCATGGACCTGGAAACCGGGGTGCGCAGCCGTCTTCCCGCCGGAGGGGGCGACCAGGTCCGGCCATCCTGGGGCGGATCCTCCGACGACAGTTCCCGTCTCGCCTACCAATCCGATCGCTCGGGGCTTCCGCAGGTGTACGTGGTCGATCGTCCCCTGTCGGCCAAGGCCACCACGCGGGCGGTCACCAACCTCCTGTCCGGGGTCCAGTCGCCGCGGATTTCCCAGGACGGCCGGCAGGTGGCGCTGTCGCTCTTCGAGGGTGGGGCGTTCGACCTGTACGTGGTGGACGCATCACGCACCGTCCCCGATTCCCTGATGGTCCCCACCCGCTACGTGCGCACCGCCGCGCGCGGACGGTTGGACCTGTTCCGGCCCCTGGTCCGCGAGAACCTGGAAAGCTTCCGCTTCGATACCCTGGACCACGACAGCGCCAACCAGGCCCGGACCGATTCCCGGCGAGGCAACGGTGCGGACACCGGTTCGGGCTTCCCCGACACCCCTGCCGACCGCCTGTTCGGAAGCCGCACCCGTCCGGCGCTTCCGACCGTTCCCCAGGCTCCCCGGTCCTCGGTGGACACCGCGGTCTTCGACAAGGTCGTGCCGCCTCCCCCGGGAACCCGACCCTCGCCCGTTCCCTACCGGGCGTCCTGGGGAGTCGACCACGCCGCGGTGGCCATGGGCTTTTCCAGCTACGCGGGCACGGCCGGCCAGGGGATGATCACCCTTTCCGACCTGATGGGCGACCAGACCGTGGACCTGATGGCGAGCCTGCAGGGCGACATCCAGAACGCCAACGTCTTCGCCCGCTACGGCTGGCTTCCCTGGCGCACCGACCTCCACCTTTCGGTTCGCCATTCGCGCACATTCACGGGAACCTACATGGTGACCGACGAGGACCTGGTCACCGACCTGTACGCCGATCGCCTGTGGGGCGTCGCCCTCTCCGCGACGCGCCCGTTCTCCATGTTCCACCGACTGGGGGCCGACGTCGAATGGGGCGGGATCGAACGCGAGGCGCAAAGGTTCGACTCCAGCGGACAGCTGGAGTACGATCCGACCCGATCGGCTTCCGACCGGAGTCTGGAATGGGTGCGTTCCGAGGGTGAATGGGTGTTCGACAACGTCCTTTGGGGGCCCACCGGTCCTTGGGATGGAACACGCGCGGCGATCGAGGGCTCGTGGATGGGCGACTGGCCGAATTCCGGCTACAGCTATTCCCGCCTGCGCGCCGACCTGCGCACCTACGTTCCCGTGGGCAAGATCTCCGGGTTCGCCTTCCGGATCTCGGCAGGGGAGTCCTTCGCCACGGGAAGCGGCGAGAACCCCCACAGGTTTCTGCTGGGGGGCGAGGACTTCACCCTCAACTACCACTTCAACTCCCACAACATCGGGCCCGAGCTCGATCGCATCTACTTCACGGAAACCGACGTTCCCCTGCGCGGCTACCGCTACGCCCAGTTCCGTGGCAACAAGCTCCTGGCCGGCAACGTCGAATTCCGGTTCCCGTTCGTGGAGGAGATCCGCTTCGGAGTGCTCCTGCCGCCGGTGCGCTATCTGATGGGGTCGTTGTTCCTGGACGCGGGCGGGGCGTGGACTTCCCACTCGCTGGTCGATCAGGCCGGCATCGGCGGTGGTTGGGGATTGCGGTTGAACCTGGGTGTCTTCGTGCTGCGCTGGAGCCAGGCATGGCCCTTCACGGAGCCCGCCGGAGTCGAAGGCAACCGGCAGCCGAAGAACTTCGACGGATCCATCCAGTACTGGAGCCTGGGGGGCGATTTTTGATCCGCGTCCATCGGACCGATCGGCCGTGAGGCTCTCCGACCACATCGCCCCGGGCACCGTATTCCTTTCCCTCGCCAAGGCCCGGGAGGCCATCCTGTCCACTTTGGTGGGCGCGATCTGCCAGGAGTGGAAGGAAGGCGATCCGGAAGTCCTCCTGGAACGGACCTGGCAGAGGGAGCGGCAGGGAGCCACCTCGGTCGGGCTGGGAGTCTCCATCCCCCATCTGCGCTGTTCCTCCCTGGCCGATCTCCGGATCGCGGTCGCCGCCCATCCGGAGGGCACCGACTTCCCTTCGCCGGACGGAATGCCCGTGCGGCTGGTGTTCCTGCTGGCCTCGCCGCCTTCCAAGGCGGGCAGCCACGTGCGCGCACTGGCCTTGTTGGCGCGATTCGAGCCGGATGCGGTGGATCACCTGGTGGCTTCGCCGGATGCCGACGAATTCTTGCGGCGTTTGCGCGAATGGGAAACCGCCCACGGGGCGGGAGGGTGAGTTTGCGCCGGTGTTCGGTGCTGGGCTCGCGCGTGGACGCGGGAACCACCGAGGCGATGGACTCCGAGGTGCTCCGGCTTTCCCGGCGCGGAGGTTGCGCGCGGGTGCTTTTCGCCAACGTCCACATGCTGGTGGAATCCCGACGCGATCCCGTCCTTCGCGCGGCGATGGAATCGGCGGATCTGGTGTGCCCCGACGGAATGCCCGTGGTTCGGATGCTGCGCCGGGACGTCCCCGGGCAGGAACGGGTGGAAGGCATGTCCGCCTTTCCACGGCTGATGGAGGCGGCATCGAGGGAGGGCATTCCCGTCGGCTGGGTGGGTTCCACCGAGGAGGTCCAGGAAGCCATGCGGCGCAAGGTTTCCCGCGAGCTTCCCGCCCTGCATGTGGTGCTCTCCGAGGCGCCACCCTTCGGGGGGATCGACGACGCGGAACATGCGCGGCTTGTCGACAGGATCCGCCGGAGCGGGGCCGGGCTGGTGTTCGTGGGCCTGGGATGCCCTCGCCAGGAAGCATGGATGGCCAGGGTCGCCGACGTGGACGCCTGCCTCCTTGGGGTGGGAAACGCCTTCGAGGTCTGGTTGGGCAGGAAACGTCGCGCTCCGAAATGGGCCCGCCGCTTGTGCCTCGAATGGGCTTTCCGGTTGGCCCAGGAGCCTCGCCGTCTGTGGTGGCGCTACCTGCGGACCAACCTGCTGTTCCTGCTGGCTCTGCCTGGCTGGCTGCGGAAAGGGCGCGGATTTTCTACTTGGAACAGGTCATGAAGAGATACAACAGGATCCTGATCATCGGCCGCCGTGGACAGGTGGGCTGGGAATTGCGTCGCACTCTCGCTCCCCTGGGCGAGATCACCGCCTTCGACTTTCCCGACATCGACCTGACCAAACCGGAAACCCTCCGCCCCCTGGTGCGACAAGTGGCACCGGATCTGGTGGTCAACGCCGCCGCCTACACCGCGGTGGACAAGGCCGAGGACGAAGTCGAAATCTGTCGGGCCATCAATGCCCTGGCGCCCAAGGTGCTGGCCGAGGAAGCTGCCCGTCTGGGGGCTCCCATGGTCCATTTTTCCACGGACTACGTCTACGACGGAGCCAAGGATGGACGCTGGGTGGAAACCGACGTTCCCGGACCCAGATCCGTGTACGGACGCACCAAGCTGGAAGGCGACGAGGGCATCGCCGCCACCGGGGTGCAGCACCTCATCTTCCGTCTCGAGTGGGTGTGGGGTACGCGCGGGTCGAATTTCGTCAAGACCATGCTCAAGCTCGCCCGGGAGCGCAAGGAGATCAAGGTCGTCGACGACCAAGTGGGCGCCCCCACTTGGAGCCGGCACATCGCCGAGGCGACCTCGTCGGCCGTGGCTCGATGGGAATCCCAGAACGGGATCTACCACCTGGCCAATTCCGGCGAGACCAGCTGGTACGGGTTCGCGAAGGCGATCTTCGAGGAGGATCCCCGGAAATCCGAACAGATCCTGGAATCCCTCCAGGCCATCCCCAGTTCGGCCTACCCCGCCAAGGCGGTGCGGCCCATGAATTCCCGCATGGATCTGTCCAAGCTGGACCGCGATTTCGGGATCCGCCTTCCGGATTGGCGCTCCGCCCTGCGCGACTCCTTCGAGGACTGAGGTTTCCTGAGGATCCTTCCTGCGCCGGATTCCCCGATCAGAGGTTGATCGGGTCGGTCGCAGGAGCGGATTCCACGGGTGTGGGATCCATCGGGGCCGGAGTCTGGGGGCGCGCCAAGCTGTCTTGGCGCGCCTTGGAAAGCTGGTTCCACACCACCAGGACATCTCCCAGCGTGGTCTGGGCGGTGAGTCGTTCGGACAGGGGAACGTTCCATTCCACTTCCAGGGACTTGGCCCACTGCTTCACCGGGTCGTCCACCATCGCCTCCTTCTTGCGTTCGGGCGAACGGAAGGTGGTGAGCACCTGGCCCAACTCGTCCGATGGCAGGAGGACCCGACCGCAGTCCATCCCTGGGGGCGTCCATTCGCACGCGTAGGAAAGGACCTTGCGGAAATCGGGTTGTTGCAGGGTGTCGAAGGCTTTCCATGCCTCTTCGTTGGTGGTCCGCTCCTGGTAGCGCGCCAAGCCGGGATTGCGGCCGTTCTTGTCGGCCATCTTCTTGAGCATGAAGCCCATTCCGACCAGGACCGCAAGCACCAGGAACGCGAGGAATCTGACTATGGTGCGGGCATCGTACATGGACGGGTTCCCTCTGGACGCGAGACGCTTGGGAGACGGTTCGGGGGAAATTCTAGCAATCGGGCACCCGGCGTGCATCCGTCGGTGGTAGCATCTCTGCGTGGGAAGGAATCCTGTCCTTTGCGTGGATTTCCGCTGAGCTGGATTTTCAGGCGGTCAACGCGAGCCCGTCCTCGTCCTCGTCGTCGGAATCCTGGTCGGGCGTCGGGATCGTCGAAAGCGTTTGCCATTCCTTGCGTAGCATCCAGGCGGCGACCAGCGCGAAGGGAGCGTCGGAAAGCATGGCCACCAGGTAGAGCCCGTCGTATCCCCAGATCCGCGGAAGCACCAGGAACAAGGGGATGGCCAGGATCTGTCGACCCATCAGGAGCAGCCCGGCTTTTCCGGGTTGCTGGATGGACAGGAAGTAGTGCGAGGCCGTGCCCTGGACTCCGAAGAGGGCCACCGAGACCATGAACCACGGCAGGCCGTCCTTCACCAGGGCGATCAGTTCCATGTCGGTGGCGGAGAACAAGGCGGCCACCGGACCTGGAACCATCAGGACCAGGGCGGCGAAGCATGCTCCCATGCCCATGGTGGAGATCAGGGTGAGCCCCAGGATGGAGCGGACGCGTTCGATGTTTCCCGCTCCGCGGTTGAAGGACACCAGGGGTTGCATGGCCTGTGCCACACCCAGCATGGGAAAGACCAGGAGCATGGTCACCGAATTGATGACCCCCACCATGGCCACCCCGCGGGCGCCTCCCAGGTTGGCCGCGCCGTGGTTGGCGGCTTGGAACACGAACATTCCCAGAACCTGCATCAGGAGGATGGGGGCTCCGAATTTCAGGATGGAACGGGCGATCTGCGGATCGGGGGCCAGATGCCTGCGGTGGATGTGCAGGATGCTGTGGCGGCTCTGCACGAAGGCGACGAACCCCACCGCGTTGAGCGCCACCGACAGGGTGGTGGCCCACGCGACGCCCGTCACTCCCCAGCCCAGCACGTAGATCGCGATGAACACGAGGAGCGCGTTGACGACGTTCCCCGTCCCCATGAAGGCCAGCCCCAGGCCCGGTCGACCTTGCACGCGCAGGATGTTCCCCATGGAGATGATCCCGATCAGGAAGACCTGTCCCACGGCGGTGATGCGCAGGAAGGGGATGGCCATTTCCAGCACATCGCCTTCCGCGCCGGAGGCCAGCAGGATGGGGCGGGCGAAGACGATCAGGATGGCGGCCAGGATGGATCCGTAGACTGCGGCCATGCGCACGGACTGGCCCAACACCGCCTCCGCCGCCTCCTTCATGCCCTGGCCCAGATAGGTGGAAACCTTGGTTCCGGTCCCGGTTCCCAGGAGGAGTCCCACCCCCATGGTGAGGATGGTCAGAGGATAGACGCAGGTGACCGCGGCCATGGCTTCGGTGCCCACGCCACGCCCCACCATGATCCGGTCCACGAACTGGTAGATGGCGTTGGCTAGGAATCCCCCCACGGCGGGGAGGGAATATTGGAGGAGAAGTCGGCCCACCGGGGCGGTGCCTTGTCGCGTGACGGTTTCCATGCGGATTCTTTGGTTGGGAAGGGAAACAGGTGAAGGGGGAGGATCAGCCGGGAGCGTCGTGGTCCCAGGTCCAGTACTGGCTGCCATCCGGTTTGCGGTGAAGGTATTGGTAGTCGATCAGATAGCGGCGCGCCTTGGCGTGGTCGTCCGCGACGCTCTTCAGGAGGGTGTCCACTTCCTTTTCCGAGTAGACGCGGTCGGAACGGAACATCCCGGAGATGTGCTCGATCACCGCGATGCGCGCCTTCTCCTTGTTGGGGAACACGGACAGTCGACCCTGGGGCATGTGCTTGGCGACCAGTGCCGCACGTTCGTCCGGCGAGGTCTTGAGATGCTCGGCGGGCGAAGGTGGGTTCGCCGGCAGCTCCGGTGCCAGCGGGGTCCAGCGGAACAGTCCGCCGGGTTCCATGGTCAGGTGGCGGAATCCCACCAGACGGGCGAAGAGGTCGGTGGGTTGGCCGGTGAGGCTTGCAAGGATCCATTCCACCTGTTCGGCGGTGTAGGTCTTGCCGCGTTGGAAGGCCTTTTCCGCCTGCTGGAGGAGATCCGAAGCAGGCCGGGGAATCAGGCCGGGAAGCGGAACTTCAGGAGAAGGATCGGTGCAGGACGCGCCGAACACGGAATGGAAATGCTGGCTGGTGGATTCTTGCAGGAGCTTCATGAATTCCTCGCGGAGTCGTTCGATGTCCTGTCGGGTGGCCAAGGCGAGGGTGTCGCCCATTGTGCCGAAGGCAAGGGTGGGGATCAGGTGGAAGAAGAACATGGCGGTGACCACCCGGGGGGTGAACCGGAAGCGATATCCCTGCTTGGCGTAGTCCTCCCTGGATTCCGCCAATCCTTCCAGCCAGTGCTTCATGATGGTTCCAGGGCCGGGAGGGGCGTCATTGGAAGATTTGAGGTCTTCCATCAAGGCGATCCGCAGGATGTCCCGGTGCTGGTAGAGGAAGTCCACGTCGAAGCGCGCCACCCTTTGGGGCAGGTCCCGATCGGTGTCGTCGTCTGGAATCCGGGCGCGTGCCTGTCTGCGAGCTTCCAGGTAGCCGCGCAGGAGTTCCTGGAGGAGCTCGTTCTTGCTTTTGTAGTAGTAGTAGATCAGGGCCTTGTTGACTTCCGCCCGCTTGGCGATGGTGTCCACTCGGGCTCCGTCGAAGCCGCGTTCGGCGAACTCCGCGCGTGCCGCTTCGAGGATGCGGTTTTTCGAATCCGGGGAGCTTTGAGGCTTGTTAACCATATGGTTAGTTAATCTATGGAGGCGGGTCGGAATTGTCAAGAAGGAAGTTTTCCGTGCTACATTCCTGCGCTTGCCCCTAATACCCTACACGGGCAGTCTGTCACCCGAAGGAATTCTTGATGGCATCGCCTCGCACACTCTGGGTCCTGCTCTTCGCTCTGGGAATGGTCTCCTCCTGTCAGAGGACTTCCTCGGATTCCAGGAAGGTTTCGGGTTCCGATTCCACCACAGGAGTCGTCCGTTCCGATTCGGGAATCGCGGACGCACCTCAGGGGACGGTGCGGGATCCTTCCCAGTATTCGAAGGCCTTCCTGGCCAAACTGGATTGGGCCACCGAAGGCAAACGGTATGTCCTGGACAAGGGGATCCTGGTGATGGAGGGCAACGACACGGTGCGGTTGCCCAACGTGCCGCCGTTCGGAAAGACGCTCCGGCTGGAGCGCGACCATGAAGGGAAGGTGCTGCGGCTGGATGTGACGCGCCGCAACTGGACATCCCTGGACTACCGCCTGGAGTTGGTGGACAACGGAAAATCCCAGGTGGAAACGGGAAGCGCGGAGATACCCGCCGCGTTCTTCCTGGGAGCCGAATCCGACGAGAGCGAGACTTCGGGCGAGGCGTATTTCGTGGACGAATACACCGATCATCGTCCAGACGATTGCACGATCAGCCTGCGTCTGGGCTACGAAGCGGAGAGCGACGGAGCCTTGCTCGGACGGGTCGTGATCCACTGCCCTTCGCTGGGATGGCCGGACCTGTCCGGATTCCCGGCGCTTCTGCAGAAGTAACAAAGGGGGGACGGGCCCATTCCGGGGAACGTCCGCGTCCATCCCCGAACCGCGATCATTTGGCTTGGGTGAACTCGGAGGAAATGTCGATCTTGACCTCCTTGCCCACGGCGGGAGTGCCACCGGTCATGCCGTATTCGGTTCGATCGAGGGTGAATGCTCCTTCCAGGCCGATGCGGGTGTTCTTCCAGGGGTCTTCGGTCGGTCCGCTCAGTTCGAAGGGGATCGACACCTTCTTGGAAACGCCGTGGAGGGTGAGGGTTCCGACCATCACGTGTTTCCCTCCCTTGGATTCGACCTTGTCCGACTTGAAGGTGATTTCCGGGTACTTGGCCACATCGAAGAAGTCCTCCTTGCGGAGATGGTCGTCGCGCGAGGAATTCTTCGTGTTCACCGAGGCGGCCTGGATGGTCACTTCGGCAGCCAGGGTGGAGGGCTTCTTGGGGTCTCCGGAGAGCTTGATGGCCACGTTGTCGAACTCGCCGCGGGTGGTGCTCACCGCCAAATGCTTGATGGCGAAGTTGACGGTGGAATGGGCGGCGTCGTGGGTCCAGGTTTGGGCCTGGATGGATGCGGCAACGGCAAGTGCGGCGACGAGGCTGAGGACTTTCATGGGAGACTCCGAATGTGTTGGTGGTTGGGATAGAGAATCTATCTCATTTTAACCTACAACCTCATTGAAACTGCGTCCACCATGGTTTCAGAAAAATGTTGGTGGGGAGTCTACCGCAGAAGGATCTCCGCCTCCTGGGGGGAGGTTTCCCGGGCGAACCGCCAGAAGAGAGGATACAGGCTCGCGGCGAGGGTGCTGTCGGCGTCCAGGGAAAGGCCTCGGCTGGTGAATCCGCGCGAAGCGACCATGTCCGGCACCAGATGCACCTGGAAGCCCAGATCGTAGGCCGAGCGGACGGTGGATTGCACGCACATCCAGGCGATCATGCCACCCACCACCAGATGCTCGATCCCCCGATCGCGCAGGATGCGTTCCAGTTCGGTTTCGCGGAAGGAATCGGGATGGGCTTTGGTCACCACGAGTTCTCCTTCGATGGGCTCCAGGCGCGGATGGATCCGGGTTCCCGGCGTGCCTCTTGCCAGGAGGGACGCCATGGGAAGAGGGGATTCGTGACGGACGTGGATCACCGTGGAGCCGGTCGCACGGGCTGCTCCAAGAAGCCGTGCGGCGGTGTCCAGGGCTCGTTCGCGTTGGACCGGATCCAAGGGGAAAGCTCCCCCCTCGAAGTAGTCCAGCTGGATGTCGATGAGAAGGAGTGCGGTCTTGGATTCCATGGATTCCTCGGAGTGGTCCACAATGCCCGATCGCGGGGAATCCGCGCCGGTGAAGGAAACATCGCCGATCGGAACCGATTGCCAAATGGTCGCAAACGACAAAGATTATGCGGAATGCGAATCTGGCTTGCCGACTACCCGGGCAACTCGCGGATGTCCGTTGAAGGCCTGCGGGAGCTGTTCTCCTTCGCTGGTCGGGCCGCAGTGGCTCGCTTCGATCTGGAGGTGGGTCCCCTGGACGGCTCCGGTCGGGAGGCCCGATTTCGGTTTCTGGCCAAGGACGACCCTTGGGTGGTGGTGCCTCCCGGGGCGGATGCCGCCCTACCGTTGTTGGTCGACGGAGATCTGCCCTCCGAACTTCGGCGCCACCACGGGCGCGGCCACCGGGTGGCCGCGGTGTGCGCGGGGAACTTCGCCCTGGCGGCGGCGGGGCTGCTCCAGGGGCGGGCGGCCACCACCCACTGGAACCTGGAAGAATCATTCCGACGGATGTTTCCCAGGGAGCGGCTTTCCATGGAGCGCATCCTTCTGGACCACGGAGACGTGGTCAGTGCGGGCGGCTACACCGCCTTCGTGGACCTGGGGCTCTTCCTGGTCGGGCGGGCTGCCGGTCGGGCGGTGGCGCTGCAGGTGGCCAGGATCCTCCAGGTGGATCCTTCCAGGGAAAACCAGCTCCCTTGGCTGGGCACGAGGCCGCTGCCCGTCCTGCCGGATCCCGTCCTGGCTTCGGTGGTGCGGCGGATCGGCGCGGATCCCGGCGCTCCGTGGGACCTGGCCGGATTGGCCAAGGAATCGGGGGTGGGGATGCGCACGCTGGAGCGACGCTTCCGGGACGCTCTGGGAACCAGCCCTCGGCGATGGATCCAGGAACGCCGACTGGAGAAGGCGCGCGAACTCCTGGAAGGGGGAGCGAGTCTTGCCGACGCTTGCCAGGCTTCCGGTTGGAGCGACGTGCCCAGCTTCGTGCGGTTGTTCCGGGAGCGGGGAGGCATGACTCCCGCCCGCTACCGGGAATGGGCGAGATCGAGCTGAGGAGTCGGGTTCATTTCCGGGGTGCGACCCGTTCGGACAGGATCTGCTGGATCCGCGTGTTGTCCAGTCTTCCCTGGAAGGCTTCCGATCCCGATCCCCAGGCGTAGACCGGGACGGGGCTGGCGGTGTGGGCGCCGCTGGTCCAACCCACGCCGGCCTTGGCGGAGAGGAGCCTGGTGGCCGTGGACGCCAGGGCGGCGGCCTTGGTGCGCGTCCTGGACCGGCCCAGGGCCTCCCGGAGCGATGCGGAATCGGCGCTTCCCAGGGCCAGTCCCTTGGCGCGCCCCAGTCCGGTCCACTCCGCCAATCGCGAGAAGATCGAGGCCTCGGACCAACCCTGTCCAGCCAGGATCAGCGCGAGCGAATCCTCCATGGCTTCCTGGCTTCGCGTCTGGTGGCGCAACAGGCCAAAATCCGTCCAGTATCCGGTGGGTCCGGAGCCCAGCGAAAGACCGCCGGTTTCGTGGTCGGCGACCACCACGATCAGAACCTGTCCCGGATGGCGCTCGGCGAAGGACATGGCCTCGCCGACGGCCGCATCCAGGTCCCACACCTCCCCGACCATGGTGCGGGCGTCGTTGCGGTGGCAGGCCCAGTCGATCTTTCCCGCTTCGGCCATCAGGAAGAACCCCTTGGGCGAGGACTTCTCCAGGATGCGCGCGCCTTCGCGCACGAGGTCGGCGAGCCCCAGGGAGGTGTCGTCGGGAGAGCGGTCCAGGGCCCAGGGAAGCGAGGGACGCGCCTTTCCCGAGGGGATGGCGAGGACATGCGGCGTGGTTCGCGCGGCCAGGGCGGAGCGGCCGCGCACCGTGTCCCAGCCGGTTTTGGGTGCCGGTTCGACGGAATCCGGCGCCAGGAAGGGGGCGCCGCCCAGGAAGTCCAGGCGCGAGACCGCGGCTTGGCGCCGGATCTGGCCGAAATCGCCGCGGTTGGCGACGTGGGCGTAGAATCCCGCCGGGGTGGCGTGGTCCACCGATACCGTGGTGGCCACTCCCGTGGCCATTCCCGCCTCGGCGGCCAGCTCGGTCAGATTCTGTTGTATCCTGCCTTCGACGTCCAGGCCCAGGCCTCCCTCGCCGGCCTTGGATCCGGTGGCCAGGGCGGTGGCCGCCGCCGCGGATTCCGTGATGCGACGGGTCGCGCAGTGGGTGGTGGCCAGGGAGACGATCGGGAATCGGGAAAATCGCGTGGGTGCGAACCCGACCGAATCGCCCTGGATGCTCGCCCGATAGGCTTCGGCGAGGGACACTTGGGCAATGCCCATGCCGTCGCCGACGAACAGGAACACGTACCGGGGGGCGGGAGATGGCTTGGCGGACAGCGAGAGGGCCAGGAGGGCGGAAAGGACCATGGTGGGAAATGGTAGGTACCTGACGTTTCGATCCGGTTGCCCTGCGTGACCCGAAACCGCTGGCCAGGAAAATACCCCGCAGCAAGCTGCGGGGTGGGTGATTGCCCGGTTCCTACATTCCATGCGACCGCGAACAGGGCGGCAAGCGCCCGCGACAAACCACGCGATAGAAAAAGGGGATCCGATGCCGAAATTCGTCCTAGGTGCAGCATCCAGGAAGGAACTCCAAGGCGTCCACGCCGATCTGGTACGTGTCGTCCACCGTGCCATCGAACTCACGGCCCAGGACTTCTCGGTCCACGACGGAATCCGGACCCTGGAAGAGCAGAAGAGGCTGGTCGCCGCGGGCGCCTCCAAGACCATGGAATCCCGCCATATCACCGGGCATGCGGTGGATCTGGTGCCGTACATCAACGGGAAGCTCCGGTGGGAGTGGGAGCCCATCTACGTGATCGCCGATGCCGTGCGGATGGCCGCCAGGGAATTCCAGGTGCCCATCCGCTGGGGCGGGTCCTGGGACGTGGCCTTCACCGATTCCACGGATTCGCCGGAACACCTGGTGGCCGCCTATGTGGAAACCTGCCGCCAGCAGGGCAAGCGCGCGTTCATCGATGGTCCCCACTTCGAGCTTCCCAAGGCCAGGTACCCGTAGGATCGCAACGACTCGAGCGGCAAACAGAAAGCCCGTCCTGGTCGGACGGGCTTTGGAAGGACGCGGTCTCGGTTGTCGAGATCAGAGGATCGCGCCGGCTCCGGCGGTTTCGATCCCCTCGAAGGCTCCTTCGAACAGGGCGCCACTGAGATAGCGCTCGCCGGAATCCGGAAGGATCACCACGATGGTCTTTCCCGCGAAGGCCGGGTCCGCCGCCAGGCGCGATGCGGCCAGGGCGGCCGCTCCGCTGGAGATTCCGGACAGGATTCCTTCCTCGGCGGTGAGACGTCGGCTGAATTCGATGGCCTCGGCGGAACTCACCAGTTCCACCCGGTCGAGGATCGTGGTGTCCAGGGTCTTGGGGACGAATCCGGCCCCGATGCCCTGGATCTTGTGCGGCCCCGGCTTGATCTCCTGTCCGGCGCGGAACTGCGTGATGACGGGGCTTTCCGCCGGCTCGACGGCCACCGACAGGATCTGTTTCCCGCGGACCTGCTTGAAGTACCGCGAGATGCCCGTGATGGTGCCGCCCGTGCCCACGCCCGCCACCAGCACATCCAATTTGCCGTCCAAGTCGTCCCAGATCTCCGGTCCGGTGGTCTTCGCGTGGATTTCCGGATTGGCCGGGTTCTCGAACTGCTGGGGCATGAAATACCGTCCCGGATCGCTGCCGGCGATCTCCTCCGCCTTGAGGATCGCGCCCTTCATGCCCTTGGGCCCTTCGGTGAGCACGATCCGCGCGCCCAGGGCCTTGAGGATCTTGCGTCGTTCGATGGACATGGTTTCCGGCATCACGATGGTGAGAGGGTATCCGCGGGATGCCGCCACGAAGGCCAGGGCGATCCCCGTGTTGCCGGAAGTGGGCTCCACGATCTCCATGCCCCGCCGGAGGAGCCCGCGCTGTTCGGCATCCCAGATCAGGGATGCGCCGACGCGGCACTTGACGGAATAGGCCGGGTTTCGACCCTCGATCTTGGCGTACACGCGGCTTCCGGCCGGAACGATCCGGTTCAGACGGACCAGTGGGGTCTTGCCGATGGAAAGGCTGTTGTCGTCGTAGGTTGCCATGAAATCCTCCTAATCATATCCCGCATACAGGAAACGTAGGAATAAGTTACCCGGCTCGAGTGAAGATGTCAAGAGCAATCGTAGTCGCTTGTGCGGAGGTACATTTCCCGCCCATGCAATCCGACACCAAGCGACTGCGGATGGATTCCCCCGAACACCCCTTGGATCGAGCCTTGCGCCTTGCCGTGCAGGTGCACGCCGGCGCCACCGACCGAGCTGGAAAGCCCTACCTTTTGCACATCCTGCAAGTCGTCAGCGCCTGCCGCGACGACCTGGAAGCGGCCACCGTGGCCGCCCTGCACGATGTGGTGGAGGATTCCGCCGTCACCTGCAAGGATCTGCGGGAGCAGGGGTTTTCCTCCGCTGTGGTCGATGCGGTGGATGCCCTCACCCGTCGCGATGGGGAATCCTACGAGGATTCCATCGAGCGGGCCTCGAAGCACCCCCTTTCCCGGCGCGTGAAGCTCGCCGACCTGGAATCGAACCTGGATGTGCGGCGTCTCAGCCAGGTCACCACGTCCGATCTGGGGCGGCTGGAGCGCTATCGCAAAGCCTGGCACCTTCTGACAGGCATGTCGCGATAGGGCGATTCCCTCGGAAGCCCGCGGGAAGTGCATCCACGCGTCCTCAGGGGCGGATCGCCTCGCGGGCGGCCCGGACCAGGCGTTCCGCCTCGTCGGCGGAGGTTGCCCAGCCGGTGATGTGGCCCATCTTCCGGCCGGGTCGGGCTTGGGCCTTCCCATACAGATGGAGGCGCACCTCGGGGAATTCGGCCAGCCGTTCCCATCGAGGTTCTCCGCCCTCCCAGGCGTCGCCGAGGAGGTTGGCCATGGCCGCGGCCTGGACGTTGAGGTCGTAGGGGAGGACCGGCCAACCGGTGACGCACCGGACGTGTTCCTCGAACTGGCTGGCCATGGCGGTGTCGATGGTGAGGTGGCCGGAATTGTGGGGGCGCGGGGCGATCTCGTTGACCAGGACCTCGCCGTCGGGAAGCACGAAGAACTCCACCGCCAGATGTCCCACGTAGTCCAGTTCCTGGGCGATGCGCGCGGTGCGGGAGCGCATGGCGCGAGCCGCCGACTCGCGGACCCTGGCGGGGCTGACGGTCACATCCAGGATGTGGCGGGAGTGCATGTTCTCGCAGACCGGATGGGTGAAGCAATTGCCTTCCACGTCGCGGGCGGCCAAAACCGAGCATTCCATGGCGAAGGGGACGATCTCCTCCAGGACGCAATCCACGCCGTTCATTCCCTTCCAAGCATCCATCGCGTCCGCAAAGCCGTCGACCTTCGCTTGGCCCTTGCCGTCGTAGCCGGAGCGGGCGGTCTTGAGGATTCCGGTTCCACCGAACTTCCCCAAGGCTTGGGCCAGATCGGCTTGGGCTCGGATGGGGGCCCATCTTGCCGTCTCGATGCCGCAGGCGTTCACCGTGGTCTTTTCCTGGATGCGATCCTGGCAGATGGCCAGGGCCCTGGCACCGGGATGGATCCGGACTCCGGCCTTCTGGAACGGTTCCAGCGATCGGGCGGGGACGTTTTCGAATTCGAAGGTCACGGCATGGCAGATTCCAGCCAGCCGATCCAATGCCTGCGGGTCGTCGTAGGCGGCCACGATCCGATGGTGGGCCACCTGATGGGCGGGAGCATCCTCCTGCGGATCCAGGACGGCCACGCGATAACCTCGCTGCTGGGCAACCAGGGCCATGTACCGCCCCAGTTGGCCTCCGCCCAGGATTCCCAGGATCGCTCCGGGGGGCAGTGGACTCACGACGGGTCCTCCTCGAGGGGGGCGTCTTCCAACACGGTGCGGGTCTGGTCGGCCCGAAACTGGTCCAGGGCCTCCCGGACGGAAGGAAGGTCGTGGGCGAGCACGGCGGCGGCGAACAGGGCCGCGTTGGCGGCTCCGGCCGGTCCGATCGCGAAGGTGGCCACGGGGACGCCCTTGGGCATCTGGACGATGGAATGGAGGGAGTCCACTCCGGAAAGGGCTTTCGACTGGACCGGGACACCCAGCACCGGAACCGGGCCGAAGGCGGCGAGCATGCCGGGGAGATGGGCCGCGCCCCCGGCGCCGGCGATGATCATCCGGAGGCCCCTTTGACGAGCGGTCTTGGCATATTCGGCCAGGAGATCCGGTGTCCGGTGGGCGGAAACCACCTTCGCTTCGTAGGGAATCCCCAGACCACGGAGCATCAGGGTGGCCTGGCGCATCGTCTCCCAATCGCTTCGCGATCCCATCACCACCCCCACCAGGGGTGCCATCCTGTCCACCATCGGTCGTTCCTCCGTGCCTGCGAATGGGGAAGTCTAATCTCGCGGATGTGGCGCGGCATCCATCGGAGGTGAGAAAATCCCCGGGTGAACAATCCGATCCTGATGGTGGCCCTCTTCCTGGGCGGATGCCTCCTGGGCGGAGTGGGAACCCAACTCTTCCTGCGCCGTCGCTGTCGGGCCTCCGAGGCGAGGTTGCAGGAGATCCTGGAGGCTTCCAAGGAGAGGGCCGAGGAGGCCGTCCGCACCAGCGCGGTGAAATCGGAGTTTTTGGCGAGCATGAGCCACGAGATCCGCACGCCTCTCAACGGAATCCTGGGGATGGCGGATCTGCTCCTGGAATCGACCTTGACTCCCGAACAGCGCCGTTACATCCGCCTGGTGCGTTCCAGCGGCCGGACGCTCCTGGCGCTTCTCAACGACATCCTGGACGTGTCCAAGATCGAGGCGGGGCGGATGGAGCTGGACGCGGTGGATTTCCACCCGGAGGACGAGGTCCGCAAGGTGGCTGAACTCCTGTCGTTGCGCGCGAGCGAAAAAGGGGTGCTGTTCACCTGCTGGATCGATCCCGCCCTGCCTCGCTGCCTGCGCGGGGACGCCGCCAGGCTGCGGCAGATTCTGTCGAATCTGGTGGGCAACGCGGTGAAGTTCACCGATCGGGGGTGGGTGAAGTTCGAGGCCCGGGCACGGCGGGAGGACTCCGGGTGGGTGTTCGAGGCGATCGTTTCGGACACGGGGATCGGGATCCCCCCCGAGAAGCTCGCGCGGTTGTTCCAGCCCTTCACCCAGGTGGATTCGGGCCTTTCGCGCAAATACGGGGGTACGGGACTTGGATTGGTGATCTCCCGTCGGCTCGCCCGGATGATGGGAGGCGACATCCGCGTGGAGAGCGAGTTCGGAAAGGGTTCACGGTTCATGGTGGAAGTCCGTATGGTCGAGCCGGGAGGCGTTGGGACCCCCGATCCTTCCGGTCTTCCCGACGGTAGCCTGGAAATGCTCGCTGGCATGGCCTCCGATTTCGCCGATCCCACGGGGGGCGCCGCCGTGGCCTCGGGAGGCGGCCAATTCCGCGCCCTGGTGGCGGAGGACAACGTCGTCAACCAGATCGTCGCACGCAAGAACCTGGAATCTCTCGGACTCGTTGTGGATCTGGCCGCCGATGGTCGGGAAGCGCTTGGCCTGCTCGCCGTGCATGCCTACGACATCGTGTTCATGGATTGCCAGATGCCGGTGATGGATGGCTTCGAGGCCACCCGGCATCTGCGCGACGGGGACGATTGCGTCGATCCGTCGGTTCCCGTGGTGGCCATGACCGCACACGCCCTCAGCGGCGACCGCGAGCGTTGTCTCCAGGCGGGGATGGACGACTACCTCTCCAAGCCGTTCGATCCCGTGCAGTTGCGCCAGAAGGTGCAGCGCTGGGTTCCTCGCATCCAGCTTCCGGCCCTGCGCGGTTCGGACTCCGAGTTGTCCGCCGGAGGGTTGGATTCGCTGTTCGACGAGGTCAGTCTGATGGGGCGGGTCCTGGGGGATGCGGAGATCGCCTATGCCACGGTCCACATGCTCCTCGTGGAGATTCCCCGCTGGATCCAGCAGCTGGAAGAGCGATTGGAGGTCCGCGCCCTGGGGTTGGTGTCGGAAACGGCCCATACCATGAAGGGGGCGTGCGCCAACGCGGGGCTTCCCGCCTTGGCCTCGGAGGCGGCCAAACTGGAGGCGTGGTCGCTCCAGAACGGGACCGAAGGGGGACGCGAGTTCCTCGAAAACATCCAGGCTCTGTGGGTGGACAGCCGAGGGCATCTCCAGCGCTTCCTCGATCGCCGCCGTCCCTGAATTCCGTCGCCGCCCATTGTTCTCGCCGATCCGCATCGCTCTTTGCGGACCGAAGCGACGCGAATGGCCGCTCGCCCATGGGAAGATCCTGGAACGCCGGCTAAGTCGTTGACTCCAAAGGAGAAAAAGGGTTCAATCATTCCCCATGACTGAATCACCCGACATCCTTGAAATCGAAGATCGCTACCAGTCCTTGCGCCGCGCTCTGATGGCGTTGGGAGATCGTTTGGTCCATGCCCGGGAGGAGAGGGAAATCCTCGATGCATTCCGTTCCGCGGGGACCCAGGCCGTGGAGTTGTTCGCCGGCGAAGAGGAAGCGATGGCAAGCTGCGATTGCCCTGCCTTGGAAATCAACCGCCAGGGACACCGGAAGTTCCTGCGCGACCTGGGCCAGGTCCTCCATCATCTGCGCGAGGATCGGTGTGGATTCCACGCCGCCAGCGTGCTGCGCCGCGACGTGATGCCCTGGCTGCACGAACACCACCGGGTGGTGGATCGACAGGTGGTCCACCAGCTGCGTCGGCGCGGGGAGCTGTCCGTGGCCTGAGGCCCGGCGTTCCCGGGGGGAGTACGGAATCGCCCCGAAGGCGTGCGCGGCGGATCCCCGCAGGGAGGCCGCGGGGTATTCTTGGATCCATGGACCGGTCCGATCCCATCCACGAATCCTCTCCTCCCTGGAGTGCCCTCATGTCTTCCCTCCGCAACGTTCTTCCCTTGGCCCTGGCGGCATTGTCGCTGGGACTGTCCGGGTGCGACCAGAAGCTTCGCACCGAGGATCCAACCAGTTCCCTCGCCCAGGAAGGAGCCGGCGGCCTGTCCTTCCGGCTCGCCGCGGCCGACCTCGCGGCCTTCCCCGTCGTCGTGGACTCCGTGCGCGTGGAAGCCGAACGCGCCGGGTTTCCCCTCCATGCCGCGGTGGGTGGCCTGGGAGAGCTCGTCGAGCTGTCCGATCTCGCCTCCGGCGATTGGACGGTGAAGGTCGCCTTCTACGATGCGAGCCAGCAGATCCAGCTCTACGGCGAGGCCGTGGTGCGGATCCTGCCCGGCCGCACGGTGGACGCGGTGGTGCATCTGCGGCGCGCGACAGGTTCCGTCCGCGTGCGCATCGTCCTGGACGATGCCGACCGCTCCAACGGAGTCGACACCCTCCTGCTGGATTGGGGCGAGAACACGCCGAGCTGGAAGCCGGTGAAGGCCTGGCGCACCGCCGATGGCATCTATCTGGTGTCGGGTCTCCAGGAACCCTGCATCACCCCCTACGTCACCTTCGTCGATCGCTCCTATGGATTGAACTCCCGGGGATCCGCCCTCGCGCGCTCGGCGCTGATCCTCTACATCCCGCCCTACCTCGTGCTGGGAACCAAGACGGATTCCGGCAGGGTCTGCGCCACGGACTACCGGGAACGCACCAAGTTCATCCCCTGGACCGCCACCGGACCCGTGACCCTCTACACTCCCGGCGATTCGATCGTGCTGGCCGGGCCTCCCGTGGACACCGCCCATCGGCGGCTGGAGGTCGGTCTGGACACGGCGCTGAACCACTTGCCCATCCTTTCCTCGTACCGCAGCGACAGCGGGATCCACATCCTGGCGGTGGTGACCAGCCAGGTTCCGCTGATCGGCTTGGTTCCCGGCGCAACCAATGTCCTGAAGTTCGGTGCCAGCCGTTCGCTGACCGTGCCCAGCATCCGGGAAGCCACCCATTACCTGCCCCCGCCGGAAGTGACCGCCTGGTACTTCGTGCGCTGGAACCCCTGTTCTCCGGTGACCCTCCTGGACGCCTCGGGCGGACAGACCTTCTTTCCCGCCAAGGGGTGCGTGCAGCCACCCCAGGTGGACACCGTGCCTGTGGCGCCCATCCCGGCTCCCGCGAACTACGACCAGATGGAGAAGCTGCCCGTGCTGGGAGCCTGGCGCGATGCGCGGGGCGTGTACATCGCCACCCGCTACGACTGCAATGCCCCGCCGCAGGTGGTGGAAACGGACATGTTCACCATGAATTCGGGTCTGGTCCAGTTCACTCCGGTCCGCCCCGGACTGCGCACCATGATCGCTTGCGGGGAGGCCAGGCATGTCCTGTTCGTGCCCACCAAATACAACGGCCCCCACCGCGTGTACGACCCGTCCAGCGGGTCCTATTTCGAGTTGCCGGGAATCGTGGTCCCAGCCTCGGATTCTTCCGCGAGCATGTATCGGCTGAACATCCTGCGGGCCGACAGCGCCGAAGTGGTCTACGAGCTGACCATGGATGGAACGTTGCGCCGGACCACCACGTATCCGCTGCAGATCCAGATCCTTCCGGCTCCGGTCGTCGTGGAAGCCGCCACGGAGCCTGCGACGGGTCCCGACACCTCCATGGTGATCGTGCGGTTGCCGCCGCCGCAGTTCACTTCGTCCACGCACCAGGAGACCATCGTGATCGGCTCCATCCTGCGCGACTCCATCCAGCGGATCCTGGATCTGCCCGCGATGCGCCTCCTTCCCCAGGGGCTGTGCCAGGTGGAATCACCGAAGCCGACCACGGATTGGGTCGCGGCGGCCCCGGCCATGATCCGGGCGATTCCCGGCCCCTACGACCTGCCCGTGCTGAACTCCCTCTTCTACAGTCGCCAGATCCGGTTCGCCGACGGTCGCATGGTGGATTGGGACCTGGGGTTCCGCCAGATCTGCCCGGATGGCGGCGGCGTGGATCGGCTCGCCCTGGTGGACCGCATCCTGGTGGATCGGCTTCCCCTCTACGAAGACAACAACTGACCAACCAGCCGGAGGGCTGCCTCCGGGTTCAGGACCCGTCGCCCATCTCCACGATCCTCATTGTTTTCCCCCCAGAAAACGTAGCCATTCAGAATGAATGACCGCTTCGGCGAAGGCGAGGTTAGAATGATCCACATTCTAACCTTTGTTCATCAAGTGCCATCGCAACGGGATCATCCACGTGACCTTTTCTTCAAGCCGCAATTGCTCTGGAACGACCGCGTCCCGCCTCTGGAGTGTGAGCGTGGTCGTCGGGGTGGTCATCCTTGTTGCGGGATGCGACCAGGAACTTTCGGTCGAACCAGGCGGTAGTTCTATCCAGTTCCTTGCTTCCGGTCTCGCTTCGGTAGCGGCTGAATGCCTGGCTGGGGCCGATTCATCCGATTGGCAGCGCAAGGATGGATTCGATCCGAATTCGAGTTCCCTTCCATTGGAGCCTTGGCTTTATCTCCGCTTCTCACGCCGGGTCGTCCTGGGGGATTCGAATGCCGTCGTCGCGGCATTCCGCAATCCCTTGGTGGATTCGGCAGCTGATCCGGTTGTGGCGTTTCGCTGGAGCATGGAAGGCAAACATCTGGGCACCGGAGATTCACTGGCCATCAAACTTCCGCATCGAAAGGAATTCGGACCGGGACTGTGGCCGAGTCCGAAATCCATCGTCTGTACCGCCTCCACGCGGAAAGGGCGTTTCTACGTGAGCTGGTTGGGATTGAATGTTCCTGCAAAATCCGTCCCACGGATCCTCCAGGCGGAAGTGATCGACTCGAATCGGCGAATACGGATGGTTCTTCCGCCTGCCGGTGGCGATTCGGTGGCGTTTGCCGCCAAGCGGTTGCGGTTGCAACGGCGTTGGCATCGGGTGGGGCCGGGAGCGCTCGATACCTTGTTCGACCTCGACCCGATGCGGCCCGGCACCGACTCGATCATCCTGGAAGCCGTTGATGAGGAGGGCGACACATCCAAGACCATCTTGGAAAGGTCGATCCCCGGCCAGATCCATCTTGGCGTGCTGCGGGCCTCGCCTCGATTCGTGGAAGTCCAGGTCCAAGGACCGTCCGCCGAGGCGACCACCCCCGGTGGGTCCGCCTGCTTGGAGCCGGGTGTTCGCTGGGATGTCCCAAACTGCGTAGGGATGGGCCAGGCACGAACCTTCCTCATCCCTCGGCTGTCAACGCGTCGGCGGGTGCTCGTGAACGCCAGCCTGAACCTGGCGTCCGAGGATACCCACAGCGGAATCACGCAGACTGTCGGTCTGCCGGATTCCATTGATCTGCCCCCACGGGTCTACCGGTGGGACGATTCGATCTCCTTCGGTGCGAGAGTGTGGGACGGATACAATGTCCTTGCGGATTCCTACTGGTGGATCGAGAGCTACAGACGAAAGGATGACGTGTCCGCTTCCATCGTCCAAAGCGAGGTCTTCGGACAGTCGGTCCTTCGGTTGGGGTGGACCTTCCTCACCGATTCCGCCCAACAGGCGACCTTTCTCATCCCTACCTCGCTGGTGGGGGCCAAGGGCGTTTCACTTTCCCTGAACCTCGTCAACAACAAGGCGTTGGTCACCCTGCGAGCCCCGAAACATCCGGCTTGGGACTCCGCTTACGCGCGCGGATGGGTGCCAGGGTATGAAATTCCCCTCCAAGGGAGGAGAGAGCCGAAGATCTTCCCTTCCCAATTCCAATGGATCATGGCCGCGGAGCGGGCGCAGTCCCTAGGAGCCCCGCCTCCAATGGATTCCACGGTATTCGCTCAAATTCTGGCAGCTTCGAGCGATCTGGTGATCCGGGTGAACTGTGGCTCTCCCACGCAAGCTTGCAAGGGGCGCGCAGGTTCGATGGAAATCCTCGAGATCGGACTATTGCCCTGATATCAATGGGCGGAATGGTCGATCCCCGCCCATCTCCACGATGCGCTGGAACTCCTCCGGAGCCAGCGGCACCACGGAGAGCCGGTTGTACTTGAGCATGGCGATCCGGGCCAGGGCGGGTTCGGCCTTGATGCTCTCCAGCGTGACGGGGTGGTCCAGGCGCCGGACGGGTTCCACCTCCACGCACGACCAATCCCCGGCTTCGGCGGTGGGATCGGGGTAGGCGGTCCGGGAGATCTGACAGATCCCGACCACGGCCTTCTCCTGGACCGAGTGGTAGAACAGGGCCGGGTCGCCCACGGACATGGCCCTCAGGTTGTTGCGGGCCATGTAGTTGCGTACCCCGTCCCAGCGTCCGGTCTTCTCGCGGACCAGCATGTCCCAGGAATAGGCGTCGGGTTCGGACTTCAGGAGCCAGTGGCGCATAGGCGCTGGAAGATACGCGTCCGGACTAGCGGCGGCGAAGGGTGGCGCGGAAGAATCCGTCCCATCCCCGCGCGCCGGGAAGGTGGAGGTCGCGTTCCAGGATCTCCACCCGGTCGGACACCGTCTCCACCACCGCGTCGCACTCCTCCTCCTCCGTGGAGCACACGGAATAGACCGCCACTCCGCCGGGTTTCAGAAGCGAGACTCCCGCGCTCAGGAGTTCGGACTGGAGCTTGCCCTGGTGGCGGGCGGATCCGGGCGTGGCGCGCCAACGGGCTTCCGGCCTCCGTCCCAGAACGCCAAGGTTGGAGCAGGGAGCGTCCAGGAGCACAGCGTCGAGCGAGCCTTCCCGCAGGGGCGGGAAGCGGCCGTCGGAGGCGGCCACCAGACCGGCGATCCCTCGTTGACGGAATCCGTCCAACGTGCGGCGCTGGCGCTGGTGGGAGCTGTCCAGGGCCACCGCCACGCGGCCTTCCAGGAGGCCCAGATCGTGGAGGCAGGCGAGTTTGCCACCCGGGGCGGCGCACAGGTCGGCGAGCGTCCCGCCGACGGGCAGGTGTCCGGACAAGGCCAGGGCCACCGCGCCGGAGGATGGGTCCTGCAAGGCGATCCGCCCGGAAGGGAAGGATGGATGCGAAAGCACCGCTTCGCGGGAGAGGGCGGGACGCACGAACAGTCCATCGTGGGCGGTGTCCAGGACCTCTTCCGCGCGCCAAGGGAGGTCGGTGGTGCCCGGCCGCACGCGCACCCACAGGACGGGTTCCTCGGATCCCGCCTGGAGCATGGCGCAGGTGGATTCCCCGCCGTGCCGTTGAAGCCAGCGCTCCACCAGCCAGGTGGGGTGCGAGTAGCGGATGGACAGGCTCTTCGCGTCGTCGCCTTGGGGCGGGTCCGGGGCCCGGTAGGCGGCGCGGCGCAGCACCGCGTTGGCGAAGCGCGATGCGCCCTGCCCGCCGGCCTCGCGGGCGAGCTCCACGCCCAGGTCCACGGCGGCGTGCACGGGAATCCGCGAAAGCAGGTGGATCTGCGCCAAGGTCAGGCGCAGGACCCACAACAGGTCGTTGGAGGTTGGCCCGCGCAGGAACGGTTCCAGGAAGTGGTCCAGAAGGGAAAGGTTCCGGATCGTGGTGGTGGCGATCTCCAGGGCCAGGCCGTGGTCGCGGGGGTCCATCCTGCCGTGGCGGGAGAGGGTTTCCGCAACGGCGTAACCGTTGCGCTCGAAGGCCAGCAGGGCCACCAGAGCGCTGCGGCGGCTGTCGTAACCGGGAAGGATCCCGTTCATGAAAGGGGAACCGGGCCAGGGGAGCGCAGTCCGTTGAACCAGTCGCGGCCGGCCTGGCGCGCGCGGCCTTCGGGTTGCACCTCCACCAGCTCCAGCGCGCCCTCGGCGCATCCGGCCACCACGCGCCCGTCGGCGATCCGCACGGCCTGGCCTGCCGGGGCTTGAACGGAATCCGTCAACACGTGCGTCTTCCAGATCTTCAGGAGCTTGCCGTCGGGACGGGTCCAGGCGCCCGGTGCGGGATTGAAGGCGCGGATCTTGTCGTGGATGCGCCGCGCGGGAAGGCTCCAGTCGATCCGGCCCTCCTCGGGGAACAGCTTGGGCGCCTTGCAGACCAAGGCCGGGTCCTGCGCGAGACCGCGGTCGTCCGGATGGCTCTCCAGGTGGTCCAGCGCCTTCAGCAGGAGATCGCCGCCCAGGGCGGCCATTCTTCCCAGGACCTCGCCGGAGGTTTCGTCGGGTCCCACCTGGACGGATTGTGTCGCGACGATCCCGCCGGTGTCCACGCCGGAGTCCAGGCGGAACACGGTGGCGCCGGTCACGGTCTCGCCGGCTTCCACCGAGCGCTGGACGGGGGCCGCGCCCCGCCAGCGGGGCAGGAGGGATCCGTGCAGGTTCACCGCGCCCAGGCGGGTGGAGGCCAGGACTTCCGGAGGCAGGATCACGAAGGCGACCACCACCAGGAGGTCCGCATCGAGGCTCCGCAGGGCCTTGGCGAAGGCCGGGTCCTTGGCGTCGGGGACCTCCACCACGGGAAGACCCAGGCGCAAGGCGGTCTCCTTCACCGCGGTGGGCAGAAGGTGCAGGCCCCGCTTCTGGGGGCGGTCGGGATGGGTGCCCACCGCCAGGATCCGGTGGCGACCGCTTTGGTGGATCGCTTCCAGGCAGGTGGCCGCGATGGCGGGAGTGCCCAGGAAGACGATCTTCACGAGCGCCGTTCCTGCGTTGTGGTTCCCGCGGGCCGGATGAGGGTCCCCTGGGTTCCCGCCAGGATCCGTCCGAGCGATCCGGGGCCAGACCAACCCGCGATCATGACCGTCCCCACGCCCGCGGCCACCGTGGCCGCGCAACCGCGCAGCTTGGGGATCATGCCGCCCTGGGCCACGCCCCGCGCGATCAGATCCTCGATCTGGGAGGGAATCAGGGACGCAATTCGTTCCTTGCGCTCGTCCAGGACGCCGGGGACATCCGAGATGTACACCAGACTCCGGGCTCCCAGGGCCTTGGCCAAAGCCGCGGCGGCGTCGTCGGCGTTGACGTTCCAGGAGTGGCCGTCCGGGCCCAGGCTCACCGGCGACACCACCGGAAGATATCCGCCCGCCCACAGGGTGCGCACCAGCGAAGGATCGCAGGAGGTCACGCTTCCCACCCGGCCCAGGGCGCCGTCCTCGCGCAGCGGCGTGGCGGAAAACATCCCGCCGTCCACTCCGGAGATCCCCGCGGCGCGTCCTTTCGCCTGCAGGACCAGCCGTACCAGGAGCTTGTTGACGCGGCCCGAAAGGGTCATCTCCACCATGTCCATGGCGGCATCGTCGGTGAAGCGCAGGCCGTCCACGAAGCGGGGTTCCTGCCCCAGCCACTGGAGGTTCCGGTTGATGTCCTTGCCGCCGCCGTGGACCAGCGCCACGGGAGCGCCCGTCGCGTGGGAGGCCACCAGGTCGGCCGCGAGCTCTTCCAGACATTTTCTGTCTTCGGCCATGGAGCCGCCGATCTTGACCACCACCGGGAGCGTCGTCACGGAGCGAGTCCCAGCGTCTCGTCCCGTCCGGACATGGCGTTCCAGTTCTGGACCGCCTGCCCCGCCGCACCCTTCAGGAGATTGTCGATCGCGCACACCACGATGGCCATCGAGTCGTCGGCGATCCCCGCGACCCCGATGTGGGCGCGGTTGGAGCCGGAAACGTGGCCGGTGGCGGGAAGTCCGTCCTTCTCGGAGAGGACCTTCACGAAGGCTTCGCCGTGGTAGGCCTCGGCAAGTGCGGATCTGGCCGAGGCGGCGGTGGCGCCGGAAGCCAGCGGCACGTACAGGGTGGTGAGGATGCCCCGCTGCATGGGAACCAGGTGCGGCGAGAAGACCAGGCGCGATGCGGCCCCCCAGGGGGCGATCTCCTGGCGCAGCTCGCCGAGATGCTGGTGGGAGTGGCCCACCTTGTAGGCGGACAGCGATTCGTTGACCTCGCAGAAGGAGTTGCCCAGGCTGGCCTTGCGACCCGCGCCGCTGACCCCGGACTTGGAATCGGCCACGATGGCACCCGCTCCGACCACGCCCGCTCGCAGGAGGGGCACCAGGGGAAGGAGCACGGAGGTGGGGTAGCAGCCCGGCGAGGCGACCAGTTTCCGTCCGGCAAGTCGGGAACGGTGGAGCTCGGGGATGCAGTAGACGGCCTGGACCAGGCTCTCCGGCTTGGGATGGGGCTTTCCATACCAGCGGGGGTAGTCCTCCGGATCGCGAAGGCGGAAATCGGCGGAGAGGTCCACCACCTGGGCGCCGCCGGTCACGAAGGGAAGGCACGCCTCCGCCGAGGCGCCGTGGGGCAGGCAGGAAAAGACCGCGTCCACGGAAACCGAGGCGCATTCCTCGGCTTTGCGGAGCGTGAGAGCGCCCACCTTGCGGCATCCCGCCAGACGAGGGAACACCGATGCCAAGCCCAGACCTGCGCTGGCCTCGCTGGAGATGAAGGCGACCTCCACGTCCGGATGCCGCTCCAGAATCATGGAAATCTCGACCCCGGTGTAACCCGTGGCTCCGAGGATGCCGATCCGCGCCATGCCGATTCCCCCTCTCCCGGATCTCCGGCGGACCTCGCCGGAAGCTCAAGGAGGGGGAAAAATAGCCTCCCACCCCCTCTTGCGGGGGCTTTTGCGCCGATCAGGCTCCGATCTGGACCAGGAAATCCACCACGAGCTTGTGGTGGCGCGGCTCGTCCAGGCTGAGCATCTGGGGTTCCACGCCGTTTTCCTCGAGCCAGAATTCCAGGTCCTGGGCCAGTTCGTCCGCCGAGGTTTCTCCCCGATGCATGTCGTCGAAGGTGCCCAGCCAGAGGATCTGTCCCTTGGACCGGGTGATGGCGTTGAAATCCTTGCGCCAGGCCTCGATGTCCTTGAGCTTCAGCTTGCGCGCCGAACGCAGCTTGGCCAGCTGCGCCGCCACTCGAGCGCGTGGCTCAATCTCGGTGGGGGCGTACCAGAGGGGAATCAGGCGTTCCTCCAGGAAGCACAGGGCCTCTTCCGGATCGGCGAACCAGGCGGTGGTCTTGGGCTGGGCCGCCGAGGGACGGTCGGGGTCCTCGAAGAGGGCCAGCACCCACGAGTCGTAGGAGATGGGTTGTTTCCGGGCCGCCTCGAAGGCGTTGTGGGCTGGGACGCGTTGCCAAGCGTAGGCCATAGTGATCCAAAAATACACCCAAACCTCCGTTCCATGGGTGGGGATGGATCCCGCGACGGGAGGCGAGGCGGGCGACCGGGCCGCGAATTTGCATGTTGGCGGACAAATGACCATGCTCAAGGACATCGAATCCGCCTTGGCGGGAGGGGATCGCCTCACCGCCGACCAGGCCATCTGGCTCTACGGGAACGCGCCCTCCGACTGGCTTCGCGAAGCGGCGGACGGAATCCGTCGCAAGCTCCACGGCGAGCGCGCCTTCTACAACCGCAACATCCACTTCGAGCCCACCAACAAGTGCGTGTACGCCTGCCGTTTCTGCGCCTTCGCCCGCACCGCCGACCAGGGACCCGCCGATGGAGCCTGGGACCACGACCTGGAGGAGTTCGAGCGGATCCTGCGCGAGAAGGCTCCCGGCACCATCACCGAGGTCCACATCACCGGGGGCGTCCACCCCGACCGCGGCTTGGACTACGGCGAGGCCCTGTGCCGCAAGGTCCACGAGATCCACCCTTCGGCCCACGTCAAGGCCTTCACCGCCGTGGAAATCTCGTTTTTCGCCCGCAAGTCCGGGCTTTCCCTGGAAGAAGCCCTGCGTCGGCTCCAGTCGGCCGGTCTGGCGAGCCTTCCCGGCGGCGGGGCGGAGATCTTCGATCCCGAAGTGCGCAGGAAGATCGCCGGGGGCAAGGCGCCCGCGCACCAGTGGCTGGAGATCCACGGCATCGCCCACGGGCTGGGACTGCGCTCCAACGCCACCATGCTCTACGGACACGTGGAGGAATACCGCCACCGGGTGGATCACATGGAGCGCCTGCGCCAGCTGCAGGATCGCACCGGAGGCTTCATGGCCTTCATTCCGCTGCGTTACCGAAACGAGAACAACGCGCTGTCGCATCTGCCGGAGGCGACTCCGGAGGAGGATCTGCGCAACTACGCGGTGGCCCGCCTGTTTCTGGACAACATCCCGCACCTGAAGGCCTACTGGGTGATGCTGGGCGTCGATCTGGCTTCCCGGGCCCTGGACTGGGGGGTGGACGACCTGGACGGAACGGTCGACGACACCACGAAGATCTATTCCATGGCCGGTGCCGAGGACCAGCATCCCGCGATGACCACCGCCCGGCTGGAATCCATCATCCGCGGACGCGGCCGGATTCCCGTGGAGCGCGACAGCCTCTACCAGGCGGTGTAGCGCGAGCCGACCGGAAGTACTTTTCGGGGCTTGAACCACTCCAGGAAACTAGGCCTTGCGGCATCGATCCAAAAGGCGGGTTTCGCCTCGCTGGCCGTGGCCAGGCGCTTGGTTTCGCAGGGGATGGTCGGTCTGAACGGCCGCATCGAGCGCGACCCCGAGTGGCTGACTTCCGAATCCGACCGGATCACGATCGACGGCCTGCCTCTGGTGGTCGCCAAGCCCGTGTACCTGATGTGCCACAAGCCGTGCGGATTGGTCACCACGGCCCACGATCCCGAGGGACGCCCCACGGTGTACCGGTGCCTGGAAGGGTTGGGCATTCCCCACGTGGGGCCTGTCGGAAGGCTGGACATGGCCAGCGAAGGGCTGCTGCTCTTCACCAACGACACGCATTGGGCCAGCGCCATCCTGGATCCGGCGCGGCACGTCCGGAAAACCTACCACGTCCAGATCGATGGAGCCATCCAGCCGGCGATGATCGATCGGATGACCATGGGTGTGATCGACGAAGGCCAACGCTTGCAGGCGATTTCCGTTCGAACCCTCCGGGTGGTCGGAAAGACGAGTTGGCTCGAGATCGTGCTCGAGGAGGGGAAGAATCGCGAGATCCGGCGCATGCTCAAGGTCTTCGGGCTGGCGGTGCTCCAGCTGATCCGCATCCGGATCGGCCCGGTGGCGTTGGGCGATCTCGCCAAGGGCGGTGTCAGATTCCTCACCGAAACGGAAATCGACGCCTTGGCCCAGGGGCGGACGGCGGGATAATCCAGGCGCGTGGAGACCCCGGCGACGACGCCACGAGGAAAAGGGCGTCTGTCGCGGCCAACTCCATTGCGGATAATTTCCGACTCATCGTCCTGGAATGGGTTCCGGGCAAGGATGCCTTGCTGCGGTTTCGGGGGAAGTGCGTTGGCGCTCGGAACTTCGCCACCGGCGTGGTGGTGGGCGTCAGCGAACCTCTGGTCTCCGGTGCCGGCCAGCCGTCCAAGGCCTCGCCGTCGGTGATCTCCACCGGTTCGGATTCCAAAGTCCTCCCGGTGATCCTCGTCCCGTAGCGTAACCAATTCGCCAACGACCGACCGGTGTTTCCGCCGATCGGATCCCGGCGAGAGCCATAGCTTACCCCCTGTTCGGTTCTTCCGCCCTTGGGGTGAAGAGATGGTATCGAAAAGCCTTTTGCCGATCTTGGTTGGCTGGACCTTCGCCCAAGCGCAGGTCGATGTTTCCGGAACGGTCAAGAGCGGCCGGGATGCTTCCGCGGTGGCCGGCGCCCAGGTGGGACTGGCTTCGCACACGGCATCCACGACCACCGACGCCGAAGGGCGCTTCCTCCTGTCCGCTTCGGGGGTGGTGAGGTCGACGCTTCCCTCCTCCGGGGCTTCCCTGGATCCGGACGGTCGGAGCATCCTCCTGAACCAGCCCCGGCCGGGTCCCATGGACATCCAGGTGGTGGATCCCGCCGGCACACAGAAGGCCGTGGTCTATTCCGGCATCCTGCCTGCCGGAAACTGGAGGGTGCCGCTACCCGCGTTGGGACAGGGGGTGTTCCTCTGCCGGTTCCAGGGGGAAGGGGCGACACGGACGATCCGCTTTCTCGGTTCGTCGGGAACCTCGGTCGCAGGTCGCATCGGAGGTTGGGGCGGCGCCATCGCTTCCGCGCGCTCGGCGGCGGCCGCGGTGGATACGCTGGTGGTGACGAAAAGCGGCTACCGGACCGGGAAGCTCGCGCTGGAAAGCCTGCAGCAGTCGGGCCTTTCCGTCGTGCTGGAAGACACCACCTCCGCCGGATCCGAGGACGCCACCATCGTTCCCGATCCCTCCTGGCCCTGCTTCATGGCCGCGGGGATTCCGCCGCCTTCCCTGGGCAAGCCCGTGTTCACCATCACCCTCCAGATCGACGCGATCCGCAAGGTGGGGCTCACCAAGTTCGGCGAACGCATCCAGTACGACATCAAGGGCGGGAGCGTGACCGGAGACAAGATCACCGCCTCGGTGGTCTCGGGTGGATTGGACTACGACCTGACCCTCTCCAACGGGTCCGTCGAGGTGGAGCAGATCGTCATCCTCAAGGCGGGCAGCACGCCCATCCTGATGCGCAACGCCGGCGTGGCGCCCATCGGTACGCGGAACGCCCGCGTGGTCCTGGACTTCGAGGCGCCCAATTCCAGTTCGTACACGTGGCTGCACACCGGCAAGTTCGCCGCCACCCGGGTGGTGGACACCGTGGCCAAGACCATCAAGATGGAGGTCTTCGACATCTCGGGGGTGACCAATCCCGCCAAGCAGGTGCAGATCAAGGATCCCGCCGGGGTGGTGAACCAGACCTGGGACTGCGTGTCGTTCACGGGGCAGAAGGGAGCCACCGTGTTCACGGAGAACGTCGCCTTGGGATCCTCCATTTCCATCGGGGCGAGCAAGCGGGGCAGCCGGAACATCATCCCCATCACCGGCGGCACCACCACCGGGAAGATCGCGGGCAAGATCCTCAACGGTGGCGCGGACTACCAGTTGGGCGGCCTGGACGCCCGCTACACCCTGGCGCCCAACGACGGCGAATACATCATCATCCGAAACTGCGGAGCCAACGGACTGGTGCCGGTCTTCGAGGCGCGGGTGGCCGGGCCGTACAACTACCTCAACGAGAACAAGTACCTGAGCTCCTCGCCGTCGGTGTCGGGAAGCTCGGTGTCCCTCACGTTCTACGAGAAGAATTGACCCTCGGATCCACCGCCGTGGGCGGTGGTCCGAAAGTTTTCCTTGGGTTACCTTGGACGGCATGACTTCCCAAGCCGCCCACAACGTCCTGGTCGTCGGCTCCGGCAAGCTGGCCAAGGAGCTTCTCCAGGACCTTTCCGGTCCCCGCATCGCCGGCGTCCGGCCGTGGAGCCGACGCGACAATCTCGCCGATCCTTCTTCCGTCGTGGTCCACGCCGGATCCGGGCGGGAGTGGAACGACGTGGTGGCCACCTGCGAAGCCGCAGGATCCCTTCTGGTGGAACTGGCCACGGGAAATCCTTTGCTCGATCGCGACTGGACGATTCCCGTCGTGGTCTGCCCCAACGTGAACCTGCTGATCCTGAAGTTCATGGCCATGGTCTCTCCGCACGGCCTCGCCTTCCAGGACTGCCTGATCGACCTGGTGGAATCCCACCAGGCATCCAAGACCTCGGCGCCGGGCACCGCTTATGAACTGGCCGATGCGCTGGGACTGGATCGCCGGGACGTCCGTTCCGTGCGGGATCCGAGGGTACAGGAGGACGACCTGGGAATCCCGGCGGAGCATCTGGAACGCCATGCCTACCATCGGATTTCCATCCAGGACGGAGCCGCGAAGCTGGTGCTGGAAACCACCGTCCTCGGAGAGGCTCCCTACGCTCCCGGGTTGGCCCGGATCCTGGATGGACTCGCCTCCAGGGAGCTGGCGCCGGGCGTCCATTCCGTGGTGGACCTGGTGGGCCGAGGATGGGTCCGCTGATCCGGTCCGGATTGTCATACGGACGTTGGTGGGGGATCGTCGCTGCGGGAGGCGTCATGGCGTGTGGACAGAATTCGCAACGACCGGTTCCGGCCCGGATCGAGCCGGTCTCCGCGGGTGTGGAATCGGCGAAGGTTTCGGGCGTTCCCGCCGTCGAGGCACCCACGAGCGGAAGCACCGATCGCGGCCTCTGGTTTTCCGTGGGATCGGACACCATCCTGGTCCTCAAGGTGGCCGATGTGGACCATCCGCCCCGTGAAGGCTTCGATCGAGGGGGCGACGAATTCCGGCGTGTCCTCGCGGAGGGGCGTGTGGATCGACCTCTGCTGCTCCATCTGGTGATGTCCGATCGTCTGGCTGGAGCGGGGTTCCGGCATCGTTCGGGGGGCTCGATCCAACCATTGCCGGGGCCTTCCATGATCTTCCGGATGCCCAATTCCCCGCGATACACCTTCGCGGTGGTTCGATCGGGCTCTCCTGGCATCCTGGAAGCCGTCCTTGCGGATGGGCGCTTGGGAACGATCGATCTGGTTCGGTGGTCCCGCGAACTGGCAGGCTTGCCTCTCCAGCGGGACCCCGAATCGGGGTTCGTTTCCTACGGCAGGCTGCCCAAGTCGCTCTACGGGAAGATGCCCCCCTGAACCCTTGTCGCGTTCACCTGGCGTTCTGGAGCGCCGCAGGGGGCGGCACTCCCCGGCGACCTCATTTCACGAAGGTCAGCAGCCCCAGTCGGTACGGCTTCTCGTCGTAGGCTCCGCTGAACGAGGGGTTGTATCCCTGGTAGAGCAACTGCAGGTTGCACGCGTCCACGGTGCGTGTCTGGTCGTGGTTGCGCACCAGGTCGCCGTGGCTGATGTCGTTGGTCCAGCTGGTTCCGAAGGTGACGTTGCGCTTGCCCGCGAACGGGGAGGCCTCGGTGTTCGCTCCGGACACCGGAGTCCAGTTCCCGCCCAGGTCGGTGGCGGTGAAGGCGCGGAAGAAGCGTCCGCCGCTTCCCATGGCCTCGACGATCATCAGGAACTTGTTCTGGCCCTTGAGGGTGTACACCTCCACCGCCTCGAAGAGGTTGGCCTGGGTGTCGGACATGATCTGCTGCGAGCCGCTGAAGGTGCCGGGGAAGTTCCCGATGGGCATGGAGGCCCGGTAGATCTTCCCGTTGTCGCCGGCGTAGAACAGGTAGCACTTCGTTTCGTCGCAGATGACCACCTGGTCGATGGGGCCCGTGTTGGACTTCACGATGTCTTCGGTCAGGAGCGTCTTCCCGAAGGAGAATGGGCCTGTGGGGCTCGATGCGGTGGCGTAGGAAAACTTGGTTGGACCCCACTGGTAGGAGAGGATCCATTGGCTCTTGGGGGCGAAGTAGATGATTTCGGGAGCCACGGTGGACGTGCCCATCTTGGTCTGCGTGGTGGTGGCCGCCTGGGACCACTCCGTGAAGGGGGCCATCGTGGCAGATCCGTAGCCGCCCTTGTACATGCTCATGTACACGTAGTGCTGGCCGTTGTAGGTGACGCTGGTGAAGTCCTTGATGGAGGTCCAGCCGTTGCCGGGAGTGGCGATGGGGCCGGAGGGGTTGTCCTTCCACTTGAACGTGGTGGGCAATGGACAACCCGATCCGGATTCCGAGGCCGTCATGACGATCTGGATCCCGGATTCGGATTCGGATTTCATGGTGTAGGAGGTGTCGCGGTATCCGGTCTTCTGGAACTGCAGGACCGAGCCCACCGCAAGCGACCTGCCCGCCGAAAGATGCGAGGGGAACCGGAGGCCTTGGGCTCCCATGGTCGCGGGAAGGACATCGCTTCCGCCCTGGTGGCGCACGCGAAGGAAGAACGCGCCTGGACGCAGGGCGAAGTCCAGGTCCAGACGAGCCTCTCCCCGGACGGACTCGCCGACGGCCTTCCATAGGAGGTTGCCGGACGCGTCCACCAGCGACGCCTGCAGGCGGCCGTCGGCGGGGCCTTGGAGGACAAGCTCCTTTCCTTCCAGCCTTCCCCGGATGGACCGGTTCCGTTCCAGGTCCATGTCCACGCTGGAGATGGCGATCTGGAAGGCGCCGGAGGCGTCGGTGACCACGCTCGTCGCGGGAGAGGCATCCTTCAAGGTCACGGTGACACCGGAGAGGGCGGAACCCCCGGATTTCACTGTGCCGGAAACGGACCAGCCGAAGGCGCCGGTGCAGAGAAGGGCGGCCAGGGCGAGAGTGGCCGTCGGGAACAGGGATTTCCGCATGCTGCTTGCGGGCAACATCATGGTCGGCTCCGGGTGATGATGGAACCTCGGGTGGCCTCGGGAGGGATTTCCGCAAGTGGATGTCGGAAATCGTCCAACTCGTCTAGGCGCTCCCGGGTGGTGGAGTCAGTCTGTTGCCAGAAGATACCGGGCAGCGCCGATGGCCGCAGGGCGAACGAGTCCGGATCCTTGGTTTTTTCGACAAAGAAACGCAGGCCCCGTCGGAGGGGTCTGCGTCTGGAAGGGAAGCGTCGCCGCCACTGGGGCCTCCGGTGGCGAAGCTCGGTCCGCGCCTCAAGGAATCCGGGTGATGTGGCCCAGCTTGTAGGGAAGCTTGTTGTAGTCGCCACCGCTGGTAAGGCCCTGGTAGATCATCTGCAGGTTGCAGGGGTCGATCTCGCGGTACTCGTCGTAGCCGGTGCGGACGATCTCGCCGTGGCTGATGTCGTTGGACCAGCCGTTGGTCACATTGGCCTTGCCCGCGAAGGGAGTGGCGGAGTTGATCGTGTTGGCGATGGGAGTCCACGTGCCGCCCAGGTCGGTGGCCGTGAAGGCCCGGAAATAGCGCGGATAACCGCATTCCACGATCATCAGGTACTTCTTCTGGCCCTTGAGCTTGTAGACCTCCACGGCCTCGAAGAGCTTGGCCGCGTCGGCCTCCTGCAGGATCCGCTTGGTGCCGGTGAACTTCCCGGGGAAGTTCGCCTTGGGCATGGAGCCGCGGAAGATGCCGCCCTTGTCGTCGGCGTAGAAGATGTAGCAGTTGTCGTCGTCGCAGATCAGGACCTGGTCGATGGGTGCGTTGGCGGTCACGTTCTCCGACAGGAGGGATTGCGTGGTCGCGTTGAAGGTGGTCGGCTTGGTGGGATCGCTTCCGGTGGTGTAGCAGAAGCCCCCGCCGCACCATTGGGTGGAGAAGATCCAGGTCTTTTTGGGCGTGAAGTACATGAGTTCCGGGGCCACTCCGGGCAGCTTGTTGGGCATCACGTACTGGCCGGCCGCGGCAGCGTCGGAGAATTCGGAGAACGGATCCATGTAGGCGGCCAGGAATCCGCCTGCTTGGGGGGTGTAGGTCATGTAGATGATGTACTTGTTGTTGTAGCGGACCATCGTGAAGTCCTTGATGGCCAGCCACCCGTTCTTGGGCTCGGCGATGGGCTTGCCGTCGTCTTTCCACTTGAAGGTGGTCCCCAGTTCGCAGGTCTGTGGATTGGATGCCTTCAGCGTGATGGCGATCCCCGTCTCGGAGTCGGCGGTCATGGTGTAGGTGGCCGAGTCGTAGTCCGTCTTCTTGAAGACCAGAACCGACCCCACCGCCGAGGCGCGCGCGGAAAGATGGGAGGATGTCTTCCCGCCATCCTGGCCGAAGGTCATCGGAAGCGCCACGGCTTCGCCCGATTGCTTGATCAGGAGGTAGGCCGAGCCGCTGCGCTGCGCAGCGGGCAGGCTCGCGCGGGCCACTCCCTGGGTGGCTTGGGCGGAGGCGCTCCACGACCTGCGGCCGGAACCATCCACCAGGGCGAGTTCGATCGCGCCGTCCCGGGGGCAATCCACCAGCAGCTCGCTTCCGGACGTGCGGGCGGCGTAGGAAGATTTGCCATCCAGATCCAGCCGCACACCAGCCACGCTCAGGTTGAACTCGCCGTTGGTGTTGGTGACCACGCTCACGGTGGGGTTCAGGTTCTTGACGTACACGGTGGCGCCGGACAGTGGGCCGGTGGAGGATTTGACGGTACCGGAAGCGCTCCATCCGAACGAGGCGGAGGCGATGGCGCCGGTCAGGACGACCGCCGATGCGATCATCGACCAGGCTCCCTGTCTGATTCCTTTGGACGTTCTCATGATGGGCTCCCGATGAATCGATTCTGGTACCAGGGTGGATCGCAGGACTGCCTGCGGAAGGTGGCGTCGTCGGGGGAGATGCCCTCCTCCGACACGCTTCCCCTTTCCTCCCGGAAGGGTCTCGTGATGTCCTGGAAGGTATCGGAGCGGGTGTGAGGCCGAGGGGAAAATGGGGAGGGCCGTTTTGTTGAATCCGCAAAAGTCCGCAGCGATGGCGGTCGGGTCGCGAGGCTTCAGGAGCCCGGCTTGTCTGCCTGGCAGTCCATTCCGGCCTCGGCATGGATGGGAAGGCAGACTTCGAAGCGTGCCCCGGATCCTTCGGGGGACACCAGAAGCAGGGTGCCCCGGCATTCCTCCACCAGATTCCGGCTGATATGCAAACCCAGCCCCGTTCCCTTCCCGACCGGCTTGGTGGTGAAGAAGGGCAGGAAGATGGAATCGCGTTTGTCTTCGGGGACTCCAGGGCCGGAGTCCTGGAACCGAATCCGGAGCCGATCGCCGTCCTGCTCGATGGAAATGTCCAATCGGCGGACGGGACACTCCTCCATGGCGTCGCAGGCGTTGAGGATGAGGTTCACGAACACCTGTTCCAGCTTCAACGCATCGGCCATCACCTTCGGCGTGCTCGCCGACGGAAGGACGTGGATGTCGACCATGGGCTTGGTCCGCGAGGAGCACATCCGCATCGCCTTCTGGAGGACGGTTTCGACGTCCACCGGCGAGGTTTCGCTTCCGCCCATGCGGGAGAATGCACGCAGCTCCGAAGTGATCCGGCGGATGCGTTGGACGCCCTCCTCCATCTCGTCGAGGAGTGCGGGCATTTCCTTGGAGAGCGAGTCCGCCCGCCTGCGATCCGGTTCCGTCGCGGTTTGGTCGAGCACGCGTTCCACGGATGGCCAGCACGAACGGAGGGTCTGGACGTTGATGGAGATGAAGCTTGCCGGATTGTTGATCTCGTGGGCCACGGAGGCGGAAAGGATGCCCAACGAGCTCATGCGGTCGGCGTGCACGAGCTGGGCGGCCCGGTCGGCGGCGAGGGTCTCCATCCTGTTGGCGTACTCGGCGAGGCTCTCCTGGAGGCCCAGCGTGCGCAGTCCCACTTCGAGCCTCGCCTGCAGCACGTGCGGGGAATACGGCTTGGATACGAAGTCGTCGGCTCCCGACCGCAGGGCCGAAACGACGTCCTCGTCGTCGGATTTGGAGGTGACCAGCAGCAGGTAGTAGGTGCGCTTGGGGTACTCCGAACGGAGGCGCTGGCAGGTGGCGATTCCGTCCATGTCCGGCATCACCCAATCCAGCAATGCCAGCCGGGGGCCATCGTCTTCGGAGAGGTTCCGGAAGGCGTCCTGGCCGTTGGCGTGGGCGAAGGTTTCGTAGCCCCATTTCGAGAGCATGTTGGTCAGCAACATGCGGCTGATGGGGTCGTCTTCGGCGATGCAGATCCTGGGCCTGGCGATGGTGGAAGTTTTCACTGCCACCCAGTCTATCCTTATCCCGGGGCCGCTGTCGAGGCTCGCGTTTTCCAGAACTTCCAGGTGGGGAGGTCTCGATCCAGCCACACGGCCACGCCTGCCACGGAGATGAAGACCACGTCCCGCAGGATGGTCACTGCGGAAATGGCCGAGCCCCTGCCTTCCTGGGTGAAGCATCCGCAGTGGGTGTCGATCCCGCGAGCCACTCCCTGGACCACCGCCACCAGGAACATCAGGAGCATTCCGGCCACCAGCCAGCCCGCTTCCCGGGACCAGATCCCGGACAGCAGGAGGAGGCCGCACACCAGCTCGAGGACGGGAAGCCACAGGGCGAAGAGGTTCACCGTGGGCGAGGGGAGGATGCTGTAGTTCAGGACCGTGTCGGAAAAGGGCGAGGCGTTGACGATCTTGTCCAACGATGCCCCCACGAACAGGAGCCCCAGGAAGAAACGGGCGAGGAACAGGATCCGCGTCCGATCGGGCGGGGTATGCCGTGCCGCCTCCAGGATGAGGACCACTCCCAGGCAGAATCCCGCGATCACGCCGCCTTGACCGGCCAGGGGAGCGCCACCGGGTGGCACGAGGAGCATGGCCTTGTCGAAATTCCACACAACCAGGAGGGATCCGACCAGCAATCGAAGATGGAGAAACCAGATCATGGCGAGGAATCCTTCCGGGCGGAGTCACGCTTGGTGGAATCGGGTTTCGCTGCGGGCTTCTCCGCTTTCTCCACCGGCTGGTTGGCCGCGACCCATTCGATCCAACCTCCGAAGAACAGATACACGTACGTGTAGCCCTCCTTCGCCAGCGCCTGGGCCAGGATCTCCGAGGAACGGCATTCCGCGCCGTCGCAATAGACCACCAGCGGGCGGTCCAGCGGGACCGAATCGCGGAAGGCCTTGATCCGTTCGGCGAACTCCATGTCGAAGAAGTTCGTGGAACCCGGAATGTGGGCGCGCCGGAAGACGGAGGGGTGGCGGGCGTCCAGAAACAGGAAGCGAGGGTCCTTGGCGAAGAGCGCCGCGGTGTCCAGGTGGATGGGGGTGATCCCCGACCGCAGGGCAAGCTCGGTGCGCGAGGGGCGGATCAGGGGCAGGGGGCTTTCGCGCAGCGCATTGATACCTGCGGCCAGCGCCAGGCTGCCCAGAAGCAAGGCTGCGAGCCTAGACAGATGTGTTTTGACCATGGCTCCTCCTTAGACTACAAAACTCTCGGCCATGGAGGGAAATCCAAGGCGGCGGATCCCTTCGCTAGGGAGGAGTGGGGGAGTACCCCACCACCCTCAACCGCAAGGTCTTCTGCAGTTCGTGGTTCAGATCCAGCACGATCTCGTCGGAGAGGCTCTGTCGAACCGAGCCGGGGTGCGCCTGCAAGGTGATCTGGAAGCCGGTCACCGCACCGCGGGTGTTGGAAAGCTCCCATTTGCTTCCCATCCGGACCAGTTCCACCCTGGTCCATCGGACATCCACCGCCGATCGCTCGGAGACGGCCTGTTCGATGTCGAAACTCCTTCCGGTGGTGTCCAGGATCAGCACCTGACGCGTGCCCTGGCGTCGGAAATCGCCCATGTCCACATACTGGGGGAGGGCGATCACCGAGGGGCGCACGTCGGCGGTCACCACCAGCATCTGTCGGGTGGTGTCCTTGGATCGGGTGGTGAAATCCACGGAGAATTCCACCCGATCGCCCAGAGGAGCGGTCTCCAGCGCCAAACGGAGCCGCGTTTCGCCGCCAGGTGCCACCCGCTTGTTGGCGAACTGCGCCGAAAGGCAGGTGCAACCCGTGACGGGGGGGCTCAATGTGACTTCCGATGCGCCGTGGTTGCGGCAGGTGCGCTCCAGGTGGACCACCTTCCCCTGAGGGACGATTCCCGCCGAAACCTGGATGGGACCACAATCCAAAGGACTGGCCCAGCAGGTGCCCTCGAGACCGCCCATGCCGGCGAGGCCGGCCAGTACCCAGATGTGTGTCGAACCCAATCGCATCGGGGGTGCAATATACCAGATTGCTCCCCTGCCGTGGTTTCTAGTTTCTGAATCCCATGATCGCCCAACCGAATCCGCCCTCCGCTCCGGCCAAGAAAGCCTGGGGCAAGATCCTCTTCCGCGAGATCCTCCTGCCTCTTCTGATGGCGTTGGTCGTGATCCAATTCGTGATCCAGGCGTTTCGGATCCCTTCCGGCTCCATGGAACGGTCCCTTCTGATCGGGGACTGGCTCCTTGGGCTCAAGTTCCTGTACGGATCCCCGGTTCCGTTCTCCGAAAAGCGGCTTCCCGCCCTCACCGAGCCCAAGCCGGGCGACATCATCATCTTCCATTATCCCGCCGATCCGGATGCCCCGGGGCGGGATCCCGAGCGCTTCCAATTCATTGCCCACACCCTCCTCTTCGGCGATTACTACTGGGACCGGACTCCGAACCCCGGACAGGGACGATTGGTCCGCTACGACTCCAAGGATTTCATCAAGCGGTGCGTGGCGGTGTCCGGCGACACCTTGTCGGTGCGCCGCAAGAAGCTGGTCCGCAACGGCAAGGAAGTGGAGCTTCCCGTCAACGGCCAGTACGACGACGCGAACGTGCCGCCCAGCTGGGATCTGGTGCAGGTGAGGGACTCCCTGGGGCCCCTTCGCATTCCCGCCCCCGGAGACACCATCCATCTCAACCAGGTGGGAAGCGAGGAGTTCCTCCGGATCTACCACCTGGCCATCCAGGAAAACCCGCAGTCCAAGGTGCAGTGCTCGGTGTGGGTGGAGCGCAACGGCAAGAAGGACAAGAACTGGGTGTTCCGGCAGATGTACTACAGCGACTATCCGGAATTCCGGGTTCCGCCCCAGTTCGTTCAGGCCAGCAGCCAGATGCAGGACGGGTCCATCCTGGTGGATGTGGAACAGGACTCCATGTCCAAGGCCCTCTCCATGGCCTACCAGATGGGCGAGCTGCCCGGCGGCTTCTTCCGCAACGTGGTCCACGAATCCATCGCGCCCCGGACCGGCGCGCACCTGGACCGCTCGTTCTGGTTCTGGAAGCACATGGACACCGCCACGGCCGATTCGGCGCGGAAGGATTCCCTCCAGCTCAAGCGCGCCATCAAGATCGACGGGAAGACGGACACCAACTACGTGGTGCGCCAGCAGGTGCTGTTCATGATGGGCGACAACCGCGACCACAGCGCCGATTCCCGATTCTGGGGATATCTCTCGCGGCGCAACGTGAAGGCCAAGGCGTTCATCATCTACTTCTCCATGGACAATCCGGAAGATCCGACCACACGCGAATCTCCGGTGATGCTGTCGCGTCCGCTGACCTTGCTGAAGGTGCCCTTCCTCACTCGCTGGACCCGGATCGGTCGGCTCGTGCATGACTAGGCGGATCGTTCTCGCCGCCCTGGTCGGCTCGGTTTGGATGGGGTGCGCCAGGGTGGTTCCTCCCGCGGGTGGTCCCGAGGACCTGGAGCCGCCCCGGCTGGTCGGCTCGGTGCCGGATTCCGGTGCCGTGGGCGTGTCCAGGGACGTCCAGATCCGCCTGCGCTTCACCGAATGGGTGGATCCCACGACGGCGCGTTCCGCCATCAGCGTGATGCCCGCCGGAACCAAGGCGCCGGACATCCGGGTGGATGGTCCCGAGGTCCTGGTCCGTCTGCGCGAGCCTTTGGACAGTCCCTCCACCTACGTCCTTAGGATCCAGCCCGGGCTCTCCGATTGGCGCCGCGCGGCCACCAAGGCGGTCCAGGAAATCCCCTTCTCCACCGGCACACGCATCGATTCCGGGCGCGTGGAGGTCCGCACCTGGGTGGGCTCCGACACCACCGCGCCCGTGCCCGTGAAGGCGCGGCTGGGGGCGTGGCCCCTGGACAGCGCTGCCCGCAAGGGGCTCGCCCGGCTTCTGCGGCGCAAGGATTCCACCCAGTGGCTGGCCCAGGCTCCCATGCCGTTTCGCGAACGACCCTGGCGCTGGACCTGGGCCGACACCGCATTCGTCGCCGATCTGCGCTTCCTGCCGGAAGGCGCCTGGCGCGTGATGGCCTGGGACGACAAGGATAAGGACAATTTCTGGCGCCCAGGCCAGGAGCCCATCGCCTTCCTGGGCGACGTGCGGGGCAAGGGCAATCGTTGGATGGAGTCCTTCGTGGCCAAGCTGGTCCCCGAGGACACCGGCGAGGCCGCCCCCCGCGACACCACCCTGGACAGCCTCCGTCGCAGGGACAGCGTCTCCCTGGATTCCCTGGCCGGATACTGGGATCGGCTGCCGGAGGATTCCACCGGGACCGCCTTCGTGGCGTTGGACTCCCTTCCCAAGGCGTGGAAGGGCAAGTCCGTCCGTATGCGCCTGTGGCCGGTCTTCCGCCGTGCCCGTCCCCGCCTGAGCTCCGTCGATCGCCCCGAACTGCGTCTTGCGCCGGGCCGGTGGAGCGGCGAGGTCTGGTTGGACCGCGACCTGGACGGCCGACCGTTGGCCTCGTCCTGGCGATCGGGGCGAACGGCCGAGCCCTGGTGCCACGTACCTTCCTTCAACCTCGAGAGACAGGATTCCGTGCGCGTGCGCGTGCAGTGCCTGGTCCACGACGCGATGCCCGACACCGGAAAGGTTTCTCCATGAGTTTTCGTCCCTTGACGGATTTTGTTGCGCTGGATCTCGAGACCACCGGCCTCGATTTCGCCACCGAGGAGATCCTCGAACTGGGGGGCGTGGTCTTCCAGGACGGTCGACCGGTCCGCACGTTCTCGGCGGTGCTGCGCACCCAGCGTCCCGTCACCGCCTTCATCGAGGCGCTCACGGGGATCACCCAGGCGGAGTCCACCGGGGGGCGGGAACCCGCCGAAGCCCTGGCCGAATTCGCCGCCTTCTGCGGCGCGCTTCCCGTGGTGGCCCACAACAGCCATTTCGATCTCAAGTTCCTGCGCAAGGCGTGGGATGCCGCGGGGATCGCCGAGCCTTCCCGGCCGGTGTTCGACACCCTGCTGGGGGCGCGGATCGCCTGGCCCCACTGGCCCAGCCACAAGCTGGAAAGCCTGGTGGAACGGCTGGAACTGCCCGTCCAGGCGGCCGCCCACCGCGCCCTGGACGATGCCCGTTCCGCGGGAAACCTCTTCCTCGCCATCCAGGATCGCCTCGCGCGCTACGCCTCCGAGGACGCCCCCGTGGTCGACTCCCTGGCCTGGGTCCTGCACGGATCGGAAAGCCCCTGGGAGGCGTTGTTGCCCTGGGAAGGCGGCGACGAGGCTCCGGCTCCGGCCTGGCCCGCCGATGCGACGGAATCCGTCAAATCGGGGCCGCCGCGGCAGTACGAGCTGGATGTCTCCCTGGTGGACCGCATCTTCTCCCGCAACGGGCCCTTGGCCAAGGGCCGGCCCGACTGGGAACCCCGGCCCGCCCAAGGGCAGATGGCCAGGGAGATCGCCCAGGCCCTCTCCAAGGAAGCGTTCCTTTTGTGCGAGGCGGGAACCGGCACGGGCAAGTCCCTGGCCTATCTGGTGCCTTCCGCCCAGTGGGCCGTCGAAGCCCGCGATCGCGTGGTGGTCTCCACGGCCACCAAGACCCTCCAGAACCAGCTGATCGAACGCGAGGCCCCGCTGGTGCGCGAAGCCGTGCCGGGCGCGCGCGTGGAAGTCCTCAAGGGACGTTCCAACTACCTGTGCGTGCGCCGCTTCGCCGACCATCTGGCCGATCCGCACCGGCTGGACCGCGCCGAACGCGAGGCCATCCTGCCCTTGATCCCCTGGGTCCGCTCCACCTCCACCGGCGACATCGAGGAATGCCACGGCTTCGGCCGCGACCGCAACGCCGGGCTGTGGGGCAAGCTGCAGAGCGACGGCCGGGCGAGCATCCCTCCCCGCCATCCGTTGTTCCGCATCTGCTTCCACCAGCGGGCGCGCCGCCGCGCGGAAGCCGCCCACGTGCTGGTGGTGAACCACGCCCTGCTGCTCAGCGACCTGGCCCTGGACTTCGCGATCCTTCCCACCTACGAACGGCTGGTGGTGGACGAAGCCCACCACCTGGCCGACGTCGCGCACGACCATCTGGGTCGCGCGGTGTCGCTTCCCAGGTTGCGTCGCCTGACCCATCCGCTCGCCGAATCCTCCGACAAGCGCGCCGGCACGCTCGGTGCGCTCGCCGCCAACCGGAACCTTCCCGTCGAGGCCATCGCCCTGGTGGACCTCGCCCGCGAGGAGATCCTTTCCGCCGACCGTCGCCTGCACCGCCTGTTCCAGAAGCTGGGCGAGAAGGTGGGGCGTCGCGGGGAGGAGCAGAAGCTCCGCCTCCGCGAAAGCCTGGCCGCCGAGACGGGTGTGGATCCCAGCGCGGCGCTGGGAGCCTTCGAATCCGCCGTCAGGAGCCTGTCCGACCTGCGCAAGGCCTTGGCCGATTGGAAGGAAGGCGAGGAGAAGGGCTTCCTGTCCGATCTCGGATCGGGCGAAGGCGCCCTGTCCGAATTCCGTCGCGACCTCCAGGTGCTCTGCGACGGACCCGCCATCGGCGATGTCCATTGGATCCAGGATTGGTCCAATCCCATCAAGCTGGTCCTGCGCGGATCGCCGTTGGATCCCGGCATGATCCTGGCGAAGACCTTGTATCCGGCCATGAAGACCGCCGTGTTCACCTCGGCCACGCTGGCCATCCGCGGTCGGGCGGAGCATCTGGAGTTGCGCACCGGATTGGCGCGCATCGATCGCGAGCTCCATCGGGTGCGCCATCCTTCGCCCTTCAAGCTGCGCGAGCAGGCGCGGGTGGTGGCCGCCGGGTGGCTTCCCAAGCCGGGCGAAAAGGGGTGGACCGACGCCCTGGTGCAGACCTTGCGCGAGGTGGTCCTGCCTCTGGGACGGCGTTCTCTGGTGTTGTTCACGTCCGAGCGCAGTCTTCGCGACGTGCGCGAGAAGCTGGTTGGCGACTACCGGTCCGCCGGGCGTCTGCTTCTGGCCCAGGGCGTGGACGGGAACCGCGAGGCGCTGCTTTCCATGTTCCGACGCACCGAGGGCGCCTGCCTCCTGGGCTCGGACAGTTTCTGGGAAGGCGTGGATCTTCCCGGCCGCGACCTGGAACTGGTGGTGATCGCCCGCTTGCCGTTTCCCGTCCCCAGCGATCCGCTGGTCTCCGCGCGTTCGGAGGAAGTGGAGTCGGAAGGGCGCCCGCCCTTCGCGGAGTGCTTCCTGCCCGAGGCGTGGCTCAAGCTGCGCCAGGGGATCGGCCGCCTGCTGCGTCGTTCCGACGATCGCGGAGCCATCCTGGTCCTGGACAGTCGCGTGGTGCGCGAGCGCTACGGATCGTACCTCGCCGATGCCTGGGACGGCGGACACCGCCAGGCCAAGACTCCCGAACAGGCCCACCGCGAGCTCAAGGAATGGTTCGAGAACATCTCCGCCCTTCCGGCGCCGGTCGCACCGGACCTGGGCGACGACCTGGAGGGTAGCGCATCGGAGGAGGCCGAATGAAGACGCGTCGTTTCCTGTCGTCCATCTTGTCGGGACTCGTGCTCCTCCTATCCGGGTGCTACAGCTTCAGCGGGTCGGGGTTGCCCTCGGGGCTTCGGACGGTGGAGATCTTCCAGGTGGTGGATCGCACCCGCCAGCCGGAGCTCGCGGATCGCGCCACCCAGGATATCGTGGCCGAATACCGCCGCAACGGAGCGCTGCGGCCGGTGGATCGCGATGGCCAGAGTCGGTTGGACGTGTGGATCGCCAACTACAGCCACACGCCCCAGACCTACGATCTGTCCGGGAACGTCTCGCGGTTCCGGGTGATCGTGACGTTGGAGACCAAGTTCGTGGATCTGCGCGACGAAACGGTCCTCTTCGAAGCCAAGGACATCTCCGGGGCCTACGACTACGATCCCCTCAAGGAAACCGAGTCGGACGCCAAGTTGAAGGCGTTGCAGGAGGCCGTCAGCAAACTCGTGGCCAACACCGTGAGCGGCTGGTGATCCTGTCCATGTTCGGATAGTTTGTCCAGGTAAGGGAGGAAGAGGCGATGGAATTCGTGAAGATGCACGGTACGGGCAACGACTACGTCTACGTGGACCTGTGGACCGAAACGGTTCCCGATCCGGTCCAGCTGGCCATCGACGTCTCGCACCGCCACTTCGCCATCGGTTCCGACGGACTCATCCTGGTCGCACCGCCCACCGAGCCTGGCTTCGCGGGACGGATGATCATGTACAATGCCGACGGTTCCGAAAGCGGCATGTGCGGGAACGGCCTTCGCTGCGTGGCCAAGTTCCTCTTCGATCGCGGACGCACCGCAGGCGCCACGGAGTTCCAGCTCCAGACCGGAGCCGGGCCGCGCGGGGCCAAGGTCCATCCCGGACCCGACGGCAAGGCCCAGCGGGTGACTCTTTCCATGGGGGCTCCCCTCCTCGATCCGGAGAGGATTCCCACCTCGCTTGCCGCCCGGGGAGGCGAGTTCGAGTTGGAAGTGGCCGGTCGCAAGCTCAAGGGAACGCCGGTGGGCATGGGCAATCCGCATTTCGTGGTCTTCGTGGAAGATACGGAGGTCTTCCCCGTCCACGAGCTGGGCCCCCTCGTGGAAAACCACCCCGCATTTCCAAAGCGCGTGAACGTGGAATTCGTGCAGGTGATGGGGCCCGGCCATCTGCGGCAGCGCACATGGGAGCGGGGTTCCGGCGAGACCTGGGCCTGCGGTACCGGAGCCAGCGCGGTGTGCGTCGCCAGTCGCCTGCGTGGACTCACCGACGGAAACGTGCGGATCGATCTTCTGGGGGGCACCTTGGAGCTTTCCTGGGATGGATCCGGCGAGGTTCGCATGACCGGGAACGCCGTGGAGGTCTTCCGGGGGACTTGGTGAGGCCAGGTCGGATTTGGGGCGATTCGCCTCAATCTCGCATTGACCTTGGGGCAGGAGGGATCGGAAAATGCGGGTATGTCCTCGTCCTCCTTCCAGTGCCAGGGATCGTTTGCCGATGGCATCGAGATTGCATCTTCACGGCCCGAAGGGGGAATGGAACGCCATGATGTGGATGCTCCTTGGAATCGGTTCGGCATTGGCTTCGGGAGGTTCCTCCGAGGTTCCACGGGATTCCGTGGCGAACATCGAGTTCACCCGCCAACTTCCCTCGGGCCTGCGCGACCGGGTCTTGAAGGCGCGTTCGGAGATGCATCTTCGCCAGGATTCCCTTGCGCGGATGGGACTTCCCGAACGGACCCTCTGGCTGGACAGTCTGCGCAGCGCCGCGAAGGCGCGACGTTCGCAGTCGTTGGAACGGTTGACTCCGCAGGAGCGCTCCCGGGTGGAAGAACGCCTGCGCGAGCTGGAACACAGGAACCAGACCCGCAAGCAGGGCACTTCGACTCCCGGATACCGTCAATGACGCTCCGATCGTTGTCTGGGGCGATCGTCCTTTCCTCGGCCGCCCTTGTCCAGGCGGGGCGCACCGCTCTTCCCGACATGGGCCTGTCCGTGTACGTTCCCACGGGCTGGAATTTGTCGATCCTGTCGGCTTCCGCATCGGATACAGAATCCAGCCGCACCTACGCGATGATCAACGAAGCGGCTCCGGATCGGGCGGTCTTCACCTTCGAGGCCACCAGTGGAGCGGGGGCGATGGGCGACCATTCCTGGAGCGTCCTCTCGGGATACGCCGAGTCGTTGTTCATCCAGGGATTCCCGTACAGCATCGTGTACCTGGACGACTCCATCCAGCAGGACGGTCTGTTCGCCTGGCGGGTCTACGGGCGCTATGGCGAGTTCGATGCCCAGGGATTGCCCATGGCGGTGGTGGATCGCTACTCCCGCACCTTTGCCAACGGGGACATCGGCTGGACCATCCAGTTCGAAGGCGATACCGCGGATGTCGACACCGCCGGCCCGACCTATGCCACGATCCTGGACAGCGTGACGGTGGATCGGACCTTCCAGTCCTTGCCGCTGAAGCCGCGCGACCACTCGCGAAGGGGAGCTTTCGCTGCCTCGCGGGTGGTCGGCGGTCGATTGGCCATCGAAGAGATCGAGATGCCGGTGGTGCGCGCCGTCGACGCCCACGGGCGTTCCGTCGCGGGAGATCTGGTCCGCGGCGCGGATGGTTGGATCTGGTCTCCGAAGTCGCCTCGACCAGGCCTGGTCCTGTTCCGGATCCAAGGACCGGCACGCGACGAATCCCTGCGCGCGGTCCTGAAGCCTTGATCTCCGTGCGGCGCCTGTGCGTGGCGCTGGTCGTCCTTCTGGGGGGGGCAAGGTCCTGGACCGCGACCACCCCGGTCGAGGAATGCGTGGATGTGGCGACCGCGTCGATGGACCGCCTGCGCCAGGGGGATTCCTCCGCTCCCAACCTGCTGCGGCTCTCCCAGGCGCTGGAATGCATGGGCAGGCCGGAAGACGCGTTGGGTGCCACCTACTTCGCGTCCAGGACCGATTCGACGGGTTGGACGGACCTTCTGATCTACCGTGCGTACCTCCTGCGGTCCATGCATCTGGACGACGAGGCCGTGAAGGTGGAACAGGAGCTTGGAGGGCGGTTGGACTCCCACGGCTCATCGGGATGGGTGTTCGAACCCAGGCCGCGACTTTCCTTCGCGGTTGGATGGTATCGGCAGGTCGTGACTCCCAAGGGGGCGCCTCTGGCAGCGCTCTATGCGGGCTGGAACGACGTCGATTGGATCAAGGAAAGCCGGCCCACCCGGTTGGGCAAGCTCGATTCCGTGGTGATCGAAGGAGTGCAGGTTCCGGTCTCCGCGAGCATGGACTGGGGAGCGTTTACCGACCGGTCCTCGTTCATGGCTGCCCTCACCTGGAGCACAGGTCTGTCCTCTTCGTTGGATCGATGGCGCAGCCAGGGCCTGTTCGCCATCCTGCAATTCGATCGCGACCTGACCGACTGGCTCGCCTCCAGCGTGAACGCGACCGGTTCCCGGTCCTGGTATCCGGTGGATGGCGCACCCATGGCGGTGGAAGACGAGGTCGCGGCGGGACTGAGTCTGGTGGGGAGGACACCCCCCGGAAACTGGACCTTCTCCAACACCCTCCACGCCTCGTGCCTGTCGCCTCGTTGGGTGTGGTCGGGCACCCACACCCTCGGATGGAGCCGCACGTGGCTGGAAAGGATCACGCCATCCGTGCAGGGATCCTTCGCTTGGGCCGACGACCCCAACCCCTCGGAGATGGAATCCATTCCGGCCAAGGTCCTGCTCGCCCAGGGGATCCGGGAAGGCCTGGCCGTGACCAAGGTGGTTCTCCTGGACACCGCCGGCAAACCCGTCGGCGAATGGGCCCAGATCAAGAAGAACGCCCACCCGGATTCCTCCGTCTCCCGTTTCGGCGACATCGATTATCCCCTCTCCATCCGGCAGGATTGGGTGCAGGCCGGAGTGGGGGCATCCTTGGGATTGCGTCCTTGGAAGACGCTCCAGTGCCGCCTGGCGGCCACCTGGCTGCGGACCTTCTTCCTGGAGCCCCAGTCCAACACCAACCTGGAATACGGCGACATCTACGAGGACGCCGGTCGCGCGGTGCTCTACCAGGATCCCGCCACGCGGGAACTCTACGCGACCCGATCCAACAGTCTGACCGGTCTGGTGCCGTATTCCTGGACCCGGCGCCGCCGTGACGACACCTGGACGGTTTCCGCGGGCTTGACGTGGAAGGCATTGAAATGGCTTTCTTTCCAGGGAACGTGGACCACCGCCCATACAACATCCAACGTCGAGGATTGGCTCGACGGAGCGACCAGCGACAAGGAGACGATCTCGCTGGGATCGTCCGTTTCGTGGTGAGGTCCTTGCGTCTGCCGGTGGCGGCGGGAATGCTGCTGTGGTGGACCGGATGCGGGGACGCGACGGCGCGGAAGGCCGTCGAGGCGCTGGCGGCAGGGGATGGACCACGCGCCGCCCGCGAGTATGCCAAGGCATTGGACGAATCTCCTGGCGACACGTCGTTGCGTCGAGGTCTGGGGGAAGCCCTGATCCTGGTGGCGCGCCAGAAGGCGGAGGATGGCGACGATCTTCCCTCCGACTGGTCCGGCGCCCGGCGCGAGCTGGAACGCAGCGGCCGGGATTCGTCCGTGTCCGCCCTGATCGACGAGGCGTCGCTCGCTTGGGCGCGGGCGGCTCTCCGCCGCGGCGATACCGATCTGGCGATCGTCGGGTTGGAGGAAAGGATGGATTCCGCTTCCGGCACGCGTCCGGAGCGCAATCTCCTGGCCATCCTGATGGATCACCGGGGACAGCGGGAAAAGGCCTCCGAACTGTTCCTGGAAAATGCGCGAAAGGATTCCACGGACGCCGACGCCTGGTTCAATCTGGCCATGGTGGAATGGGCAAGGGAACGTCGCATCGAAGCGGCCGAACACCTCCTGCTGGCCGCCAAGCACGCGCCGGACGATCCGGAGATCCTCCACTGGCTCGGGCGCATCACCGAGAAGGATTTCGCCCGATGAACGCCCTGCCTCCAGGGTACGCCCGGGCGGTCCCCATCGGAGCCGGTGCCTTCGGCGAGGTCTGGCGTGCACGCGAGGTGGCCACGGGCCGATGGGTCGCTCTCAAGCGCGTGGGCGGTCCGGAACGCCAGCGATCCGAGGCCGCGGTCCTGGCCTTGGGATTGCGGGCGCTTCCCCAGCTGCACGGAGCCGTATCCCACCGTGGAGCGCATTGGATCGCGATGGAGTACGTCCATGGGGTGTCCCTGCGCGACGCGATGGGGCTCGGGTTTTCGAGAGCGGAATCGGCGCAGCTTGCCGCCTGGTTGGTCCTGGCGCTTGCCGAACTCCACCAGGCGGGGCGGGCGCATGGCGATCTGAAGCCGGAAAACGTCCTGGTGGACGCCCGAGGGGGTGTGCGTCTGGTCGATCTGGAATTCTCCGGTGCTCCGGGTGCCCGGCAGGGCGGAACCGCGGGGTATTGCGCTCCCGAGGCCGGGAGTCCGGCGGCGGACCCTCGCAGGGCCGATCTGTGGAGTCTGGGGGTGATCGTCCACGAGCTCCTCTGTGGGGCCAGACCGGGAGCGGAGGATCGTTCCGGCACCTGGCCCCGCCTGCGCGGGACCGCCCCCGATTGGGTGGGCCTTGTGGATGCCCTGGTGCGCATCGACGCCTCGCGCAGACCTTCCAGCGCGGTGGAAGCCCGCGAGGACCTGCCCGGGGCGGAGCCCTCGGGCGATCTCGGGCCCCTGGTGCGCGAAGCCGCCGACCAGAAATTGGCCGGTCTTCTGTCCGCTCACGCCGAGAGGCTCGTTCGGCGGTCGCGCGGGGCGGAGGCGATGCCGCTTCTGCAGGAGGCGTTGGACCTCGATCCCGACCAGACCCAGGCGCTGGAAATCCTCCCCCGGGTGCGGGTCGCCGCGCCGAACCGATCCTGGATCCTGGTGGCGGCGACGGCGGTGGCCTGCGCGGCCGCCGTGGTGGCATGGCGATGGAGGGACCCCCCTCCGCGCACGCCCATGGTGGGTGGAACGGGGGCGGTGAGGGAACGCATCCTCGTCCCCAGGGACCGGTCCGCCGGAGAAACCCTTCCCCTGAGGCAAAGGAACGCTCGATGACGGAAAACGTCTATCCATGCCTCCGTTCCCCGGACGGGACGGACCATCCTCTCGGACGCAGGCTCGCCACCTTGGGTTCCGATCCCGACTGCCAGGTGAGGCTCGCCGACCCCTCCGTCCGTCCCCAGCATGCCTTCCTGGTCTTCCAGATGGGTGCTTGGCGGTTGCGCAGGCTGGAGACTTCGGCGATCCTGAAGTTGGACGGCGTGGACGTGGCCGAGGAGACCGAGCTGCGCCATGGCTCCGTGCTCCAGGCGGGAAGACTCGAGCTGAGGTTCCTGGAGAAGGAGCCCGAATCCCGTCCGGAGCCCGCGGATACCGACCAGGCTCCCCTGCCTTCGCTCCTGGCCGCGGTCGCGGAAATCCTCCGTGAGACGGATTCCGTCCGCGTCCTGGTGGACATGGTCCAGGCTTCGGCGCGGCTGTTGTCGTGCGACGGGGTGCGCGTTCTCCACCGGCCGGTGGGCGAAGGGCTCTGGAGGACCCTGGCGTCGTGTCCGGCGGGAGCGCCGTCGACGCGGTTTTCCAGTTCGGCGCTGGCCCGCGCGGAAGCTCTCGGCGAAGCCGTGCTCCTGGGCGAGAACGATCTCGCCCGCCTCGGAGCCGGGGAGAGCGTCCAGCTCAACGGGATCCGCTCCATCCTCTGCGCGCCCCTGTCCCTGCCCGACGGCGAGGAAGGCTTCCTCTACGCGGACAGACTGGCCGCGCATCCTCCTTTCCAGGAATCCGATCGGGGACTCTTCGAGGCGCTGCGGAAGCTGTATTCCGAGATCGCCGCCATCGCGGTGCGCAACGAACGCCAGCGTCGGGCCATCCGCAGCCTCCAGGAGGATGCCGGTCGCAAGGCCGGAGCCGCCGCGATCCTCCACGAAAGCCAGGCGATGGCCGCGGTGCTCCGGGAATCCGCCCGGGTGGCCGTCTCCGACGTGCCCGTGCACATCCACGGCGAGACGGGCACCGGCAAGGAACTGTTGGCGAGATTCGTCCACGATTCCAGTCGACGCGCCGACAAGCCCTTCGTGGCCATCAACTGCGGGGCGATTCCCGAGAACCTCATGGAAAGCGAATTGTTCGGCCACGAGAAGGGCGCATTCACGGGTGCGGCATCGCGCAAGGAGGGGTGGATCGAGAAGGCCCGGGACGGCACGCTGTTCCTGGACGAACTGGGCGAGCTGCCCCTGCCCCTGCAGGTGAAGCTCCTTCGCGTGCTGCAGCAGGGCGAACTGGTGCGCGTGGGCGGTTCGGAACCCATCCGCGTCGATTTCCGTCTGGTGACGGCCACCAACCGGAACCTCAAGGACGAGGTCGCTTCCGGACGGTTCCGCGCCGACCTCTTCTACCGCGTGGCGGTGGTGCCGCTGGTCCTGCCGCCATTGCGCGAGCGGGGGCGCGACGCGATCCTGCTGGCGGGCCATTTCTGCCGACGCTTCTGCCTGCAGTACGGCCTGGACGACAAGATCCTTTCGCGGGCCGCCGAGAAGGCCATCGTGGCCCATTCTTGGCCGGGCAACGTGCGCGAACTGGAGAACGCCATCCAGAAAGCGGTGATCCTGGGCGAATCCGACCGGATCCAACCCCGGGACCTGGGATTCGCGCAGGATCCGGAAGGCGAAGAAGACTCTCCCTCCGCGAACGCGGCGACCTCCCTCTACGCGATCCGGGACCGCGCCGAAGCCGAGGCCATCCGCCAGGCCCTGGAAAAGGCGCGCGGCAACGTGAGCCTGGTTTCACGGATGCTGGATGTGGACCGCAAGGTCCTGATCCGCACGCTCGAACGCCTGGGGATCGATCCCGACGCATTCAAGTGATCCGGGAAGCGGTCTATTTCGATTTGGATGGCTTCTGCTTGGCCGCGGGGGCGGGTGCATCCTTGGATGCGTCGGCGGCACATCGGAAACCGATGGATCCGGGGTAGCGTCCGTTGGGAGCGAATCCGTCGCGGAACGCGCTGCGCGTGGATTCGGGGGAGCCCATCCAACTGCCGCCCCGCATGGTCCTGCCGGTTCCGGACGCCGGGCCCTTGGGGTTTTCCCTGGGACTGGTCTGGTAGTAGGTGGAGGAGTACCAGTCCGCCGTCCAATGCCAGACGTTTCCCGTCATGTCCTGGAGTCCCCAGGGATTGGCCTTGTAGCTTCCCACCGCAGCGATCAGGGCGGATCCGTCGTCGCAATTGGCCACCACCCAGTTGCGGAACGCCTTGCGCAGGCTCAGGTCGGCGATGTTCGCGTGCTTGCAGCCATGGAAAAGAGTGTCGCCCCAGGGCCAGATGGTGGTGGATCCCGCGCGGGCCGCGTATTCGAATTCCGCCTCGGTGGGAAGCCGTTTGCCCACGGCCTTGCAGTAGGCGTCGGCTTCGGTCCAGGTCACGAACCAGGCGGGATGCTTCGGCGAAGGGGGAGTGCAGGTGGTACCCAGGCAAAGAAGCCATGGAGCCTCTCCTGTGAGGGCCTGGTAGGCATCCTGGGTGACGGGAACCTGGTCCAATCGGAACGCGTCCACGCAGACCTCGTGCTGGGGACGTTCGGCTTGGTTGCCGGTGCCTTCCGGACTTCCCATCAGGAAACATCCGCCCTTCACCTCCACCATCCGGGTGGCGGTCAGTTTCTGGATCTTCGCGCGTTCCTTCTTGGAAAGGCCGGAATCGCGTCGCGCCAGGGCCAGGGAGATGACGGCGGAGGAATTGGCCGAGGGAGGCGGCTTCAGGGATGGGTCCGACCATTCCACCTCGGAGGTGTCGATGGCGCCGTCGGGACCATCGGCGAAGACGCCCCGGCCAGCGCGGCCGGAGTCTTCGCCCTTGAATCTGTCGTCGTCGGGCTTGACCTTCATCCAGCCGCCGAAGGCGGGGGAGGCGAGGAAACAGCCGAAGGTGATGAGCGCGAGGACGCTGGAGCGGAACTTGCGGACGGGCGAGGGAGGCATAGGTAGGTTAAGATACGCCGTCATCGCCCGTTTCCGATGGGATCCGCCGTGTTCTTGTGTCAGATCGCCAGGTTGATCCCGATGTTCCCGCCGGGGTTGGCGGAGTACCGGCCACCCACGTCCAGGTTCAGGATGCCCAGGCGGATGCCCAGGCCGCCATTGAGATACAGGAATGCATCGCCGTCCTGCTCGATGTCGACCTTCACCGGAGGAACGCCTTCGACGCCCGCGTCGTAGGTGTAGCTGAGCTCCAGGGAGGAGCCTTCCATGCCCAGTCCCGCGTAGGGGGTGATGTTCAGGAAGCGGAAGCCCACACGACGGGAAGCCATCACGCCCAGGCTCCATCCCGACCAGCTGAATTCGTCGCCGATCGAAAAGTTGGTGTAGGTGGCCGTGACGGAACTGTTGATCCCGAAGGGCAGGTAGTTTTCCTTGTCGTTCCAGTATCCGGGGTTGTGGTTGATGCCCAAGCCCCAGAAGGAAACGTCTCCCAGGCCGTCCACCTCCAGCGATCCCGGATAGCCACGGAAGGCGATTTGCGTTCCGGCCGCCGTTCCGATGTTGATCTGGGGGTAGAGCAGGGGAATGCCCGGAAGGACCCCGCTCATTCCGGTGCCGGTGATCTCCGTCTCCACGCTACGGCCGGTGGCGTTCACCGATCCCACTCCCGGTACCGGGACATCGGGGCTGGAGGTCATCACGATCTTCACCTTGTCCTCGTCGGAGCCGACCGAGGTGGGGCCTTGGAACCGCACACCCACCCGCTTGCCCACCAGCGAGTCGGCGATTCTATCGATCAGGAGCTGCGAAGTCACGCCATTCGATGCGGCCATCTGCTTGGCCAATTCGTCGGCCATGGTCTGGTTCAGTGCGATGTTGCCATCGGCGGAGAAGGTCTTGGTGTCCGTGAAGCTGGATCCGACCATGACGATACCGGCTTGGATGTCGATTCCCCAGAGGTCGGGATTGGGGGAGTGGTTGAAGAATCCCGCGTTCAAGTCGGCGCCGACCGCGGAGGTGAGAGGGGCCATGTACGCCTTGGTGGCATCGCCGGTCATCTGTTCGATGTTCGCCTGCAGGTCGTCTGCGGCGAAGCTCGCGCCGGTCAGCAGCAACACGGTGGAGAAGAGTGATTTCTTCATGGAGTGGACTCCTTGTCCGGGAAATCTGGATGGTTCAACGGCAGACCCGAAGAGGGCTGTCTGAGCATACCATCTCCGGAAGCGAGAGCAAAGACTAGGAAACTCCCGACCCGGCCGGGCCGTCGAAACCCCGATTCCGTCAGAGTCTGTACGCCTCCGAAGTCACCGATCCCTGGAAGGATTCCGGCTTGCCGTTGGAAATCGGCAGATGGGTGCGGAACCGGAAGAAGACCATTCCGCCGGGAGGCACCGGGGAAGACAGTTCCTGGTCGATTGCCAGATCCCACCATCCATCGGGACCGATGGTGATCCACTCCACCTGGTTCTTGCGCTCCAGCTCCAGCGTATGCGTCCCCACTTCCAGTGGCAACGGAGTGATGCCTGGTTTGACCACCTGGGGCACGTAGTGGCTCAGGGCCAGCTGGATGGCATCGTCCTTGGTGGGGCTGGCGGGATGGGGGATCTTGACCGCCTGGGTGCCGTGGTTGGAAAACCGCAGGGTGGCGGTGAACCGCTTGCCATCGATCCGGGGGTCGATGGTCTCCATGGCCAGGCTCCACAGGGCGTTCTTGCATCCTGCCGCCCAGCGATCCAGGAACGGACGGAGATCGTCGAAGCCGCACGGCTTGGGAGTCTGGGGAAGACCGCGTCTGCCGATTTCCGCTTCGATGCCGTCCAGCTTCACCTGCAGGCGCTCGTAGGGTTCGCTGGGCAGGGGAGGGACGCCTCCCGCGGGAAGATCGATCCCTCCGGCTTCCAGGCGACGGACGAAGGCTTCCAGGTCGGATCGCGCGATGGTGCCGGACCACTTCCCCGGAGGTGTCCGGGGCTCTCCGCGGTCGTTGGTGCGAAGCCGCGTGACCGTGCCGTTTCCCTCCACGTGGAGGATGTCGCGGGTCTCCTCCACGTTCGAGATGAAATCGTCGGCCACGGTGGAATGGACAAGCGAGAACCCCAGGAGCGGGTCCCGCCCCGCCTGGCGGATTTCGCGGATCTTGGCGGCGAGTCTTTCCATGGAGGGGTCTCCCGCCCGCGAGGGCGTTGCGCCTAGGATGGCCATGAGGAGGATCTGGGGAAGCATGGCGCAAAGGTAGAAGACCCCGGCGGGGGATTCCCTACCTCTCCAACGTGCCTCGGGTGACTCCCAATTGGCCCAGTGCGCCCAACTCCTTCCAGAGCCCGCGTCCGTCGATCTCGCCGGCCACCAGCCGGCGGTAGCGCTCCAGGATGCGCAGGACTTCGTCGTGGTCCTCGTCCAGGAATTCCACCCGGAACCGCCGCAATCCGCTCTGGACGAATTGAGGGAAGTACTCCGCGCCGGTCTGCGCACGCGCGTTGAACACCGTGTTGCGGCACCCGGCGTCCGCCTTCACGGGGTGGGCCGCTCCCAGATGGTCGCGCAGGCGCACCTCGTGCTTCTCGCAGGGGCGGCCGCAATCCCGGAAGTCCTTGCCGTCGGAGAGGAACGCGCAGAACACGCAGTGCTCCATGTGGAACATCGGCATGTGCTGGTGGAGCGTCAATTCCAGTCGCGAGGGGTCGGAGGATGCCGCCAGGTCCAGGATCTGACGGGCGGTGAGGTCGTAGGAGCAGGTCAGACCTTCCAGGGAGAATCTCTCCAGGAACCATGAGGCGGACAGATGGTTGGCCACGTTCAGGGAAAAGTCGCCGCGGAGCCGGGTGCGGCCGGAAAACCACGAAAGGTGGTCCCAGGCCCTGGCCAGGACGCCATCCGCGCCGCCTTCCTCCACCTGCCGCAGGATCCAGTCCTCGCCGGCCTTGGCGATCCGCGGTGGTGCCGCCCAGATCTCGCGGCCCGGCGCGATCTCGCGCCACCTTTCCACGAGCTCCGGGTACTGCTTGGGAAATTCCAGCTCCAGGTAGAGCGTGCGGATCCCCGCTTGGGCCGCGGCTTCCATCTGTTCGCGGGTGCGAGCCAGGACCACCAGTTCGGGGCTGTTGGATGGATCGGCCCCCGTCGCCCTTCGAGACGTCCGCGAGGCGGACTCCTCAGGACGAACGGAAAGGAATGGCCTATCGATTTTCGACCGGATTTCGCTTGTGTCGGAAATCGTCCAGGCTTGTCCCTTCGAGAGGAGCCCGGAGAGCGCTTCCACCGCCCTGCGTCGCAGGTCGTTGAGGGCGCTCACCGGCACCATGAGATCGCCTTCCAGGGCGCAGTCGAGGTCGCCGAGCTCGAAGGGGGTTCCTCCCAGGCGGCCGATCTGCGACCGGAGGTAGGCCGCGTCCATGGGGCGGTTGCGCGCCTTCTCCAAGACGATTTCTGACACGACCCGGACGGATCTTCCGCGGGCGTCCGACAGTTCCAGCGCCAGAGGTTCGCCCGCCTTCCCGGACACCCGGGCGTGGACGGGGCGTCGGAAGGCGGGCTCCTGCACGTCCCAAGTCCTGCGGATCTCCTTTTCCAGGGCGGGGTCGGACGTCTTCCAGACCCGGGTTCCCGGTTTCACGAGCCGCAGATCCACGGTGCCCTCGCCGAAGGAGATCCACGACCGCGGGCCCTCCTGACGGACTTCCCACACGCGGCCTCCCGCTTCGCGCGATTCGGGGGCGCCCGCATCGAACACCACGCCGTCCCCGGCGCGCAGGGGCGCCTCCAGGTCCAGGGCCACTTCCCTGCCGGTCACCTTGGCCACCATCCCCAGGAAGACCCCGCGCTTCTTGGGAAACCGCCCGTGCACCAGGGCCTGGTTGTCGATCCCTCGCATCCAACCGGTGTGGATCCCGCGCGAAAAGGCCATCTCCACCCGATACCGGACCTCGGGCGTCAGGAGTCGACCATCCGCGAGTTCGCCCGGCGGGGGGGTGCAGATCTTGTCCAGGGCTTCGCGGTACACCCGCACGATCGAGGCCACGTACGAGGGCTGCTTCAGGCGCCCTTCGATCTTCAGCGAATGGATCCCCAGTTCCACCAGTCGCGGGAGCATGTCCACGCCGCAGAGGTCCTGGGGGGACAGGAGGTACTTGCGGTCGCCCAGATCCACGGCTCGCCCGTCGCGGAGAAGTTCGTAGGGCATGCGGCAGGCCTGGGCGCATTCGCCGCGGTTGGCCGAACGCCCCCCCAGCGCCTCGGAGGTCAGGCATTGACCGGAATAGGCCACGCAGAGTGCGCCGTGGACGAACACCTCCAGGGGAAGCGGGTCGTCGGCCAGCGATCGTTGGATCCGTTCCATTTCCCGGAGGGTGTTCTCGCGGGCCAGGACCGCCAGGGAACATCCCAGCTCGCGCGCGAACCGGGCTCCCTCCGGGGAGGAGATGGTCATCTGGGTGCTGGCGTGGATGGGGAAGTCCGGGCTGATGGATCGGATCATGCGACAGATCCCGACATCCTGCACGATCGCCGCGTCCACGCCCGCCTCGATCGCGCGCCGCAAGGTCCGTTCGGCGTGTTCCAGTTCGTCGGGGAACACCAGGGTGTTGAAGGTCAGGTATCCCTTGGATCCGCGAAGATGCAGGAATGCCATGAGCTCGGGCAGGTCGGCCAAGGTGAAGTTGTTGGCCCGCATGCGGGCGTTGAACACCTCCACCCCGAAATAGATGGCGTCCGCACCGTTCTCGATGGCGGCTTTCGCGCACTCCCAATCCCCGGCCGGGGCAAGCAGTTCAGGTCTGTTCACGCGGCTCAATGTAGCTGGATCGCGGGCCAGGCATCCGTCCCGGTCCCGGGCGAGGCCATTCCCGCGATCCTCCCGTGCATCGCATCCTGGAAGGCGCCCGGGGTCAGGGTGCGATGGGCAATCCCTTCAAGCTGTTCACGACACCCACGGTCCCGTTCCCGAACTCGCCATCCCAGTTGTTCCCGGTGGCACCGATCCAGCTGTCGTGCTGGAGCACGATGGAATGCCAGTATCCCGCACCCACGGATTTGACTTCGGTGATCGGTTGACCGGCCTTCAGGACCGGCAGCCAGACATCGTGATGGAGAGTGTCGCCCACCCCCAAGCCTCCGTCCAGGTTGTAGCCTGTCGCCCGCAAGGTGCCGTCGGCCATTCCGATGAAGCTGGCATCGCCTCCCGCCCAGATGGAAACCACGCTGTCGGCGACCTTGATCGGTTGGAAACGGGGGTCACGAGTGCCGGTTCCCAACTGTCCGAACTGGTTGCTGCCGGTGGCCCACACTGAGCTGTCGGCCAGCAGGAACAGGGAATGGGTGAAGCCACAGGCGATCGAGCGGATGCCGGTCAAGGGGACGGGAGCGAATCGGGGAGAGGAAACGCCTCCCGTGCCCAACTGGCCCGCGCTGTTGTCCCCGGCGGCCAGCGCCGTGCCGTCCCCCCGAAGTACCAAGGAGAAGGATGTGCCTCCGCAAGCATCCGCCGCTTTGTCCACCAGGACGCCTTCGCTGCGGGCGGAAGTCCATTCCACCAGGTCCAGGCTGTCGCCAGTGCCTGCTTGTCCCACGTTGTTGCGCCCCGAAATCATCAATGTGCTGTCGGAAAGGATCAGGAACGACTGGTAGCGACCCGCGGCCACCTTCCTCACGTTTTGGATGGTCGCCCCCCTTTTCGCCACCCGTTGGACCGACAACCGATCGACCCGTGTGCTGTCGCCGAGCTGACCGTAGGTGTTCCATCCGGTGGCCAGCACGGTTCCGTCGGCCTCCAAGAAGAGGGAGTGGCGGCTCCCGACGGCGATCTGGCGGATGCGGGTCAATGGATCGCCCGCATTGCGGACAAGAACCGGCACGGTTGAGTTGCGGTTGGTGCTGTTGCCGTATTGGCCGAAGGTGTTGTCGCCCGCACCGTACACCCGACCATCGCTGGTCAGAAACAGCGAGAATTCCGCGCCACCGGCCATCTGTCCGATCTGGTGGCGAGCGACCAGACGGCTCAGGAAGGTTTCGTAGAGCGAGTCGACGGTGCTTTGGGCAAGGTGGGCGCGGAGGACCGAGCCGCTGGCCAGGGTGCCGGAGGGGCCGGGATCACCCTTCTCTCCCTGTGGGCCCTGCGGTCCTTGCGGGCCCATCGCTCCGGAGTCCCCCTTGGGGCCCTGGAAGCCTTGAAGCCCTCGTTCGCCTTGCGGACCCTGTGCACCTTGCGGGCCGGTCGGGCCCGAGGCGCCGTCACGTCCATCCGTTCCCTTGGCCACGGCGAGCGTCCAGTGGCGGATGTCGTTGGGAGTCGCTCCCAGGACGGAATCCACGGCCACGTACATGGCTCCGGAAAAGGTGACGGCATCGTTGGCCGCGTAGGAGGTCAGGCTGCTCCACTCTCCCTTGAACGACATTCCGTTGGTGCCCAGGGGATATCCCAGCACCAGGGCAGGACCGAATCCTCCTTCCTTGGAGTCCAAGCGTGCCTTGAGGCCGTCCGAGGAGGTCAAGGCCAGACCGTGGAAGGACGGGTTGGCGGCCAGCGCGGCGAGGTCGATGCGGACGAGGCGATTCCCCTGGCTGAGGGGGATCGTGGCCAACGTGGAGGATGCGTCGTATGCGATGCCGGCCAATGGCGTGTTCTGCTCCGGGCTGGACACGGGGGAGGTCAGGCGCCGCACCTGCAGGGTTCCCGGTTGGGTGACTTCCCGCACGAACACCTCCAGGTGGAGGCTTCGGGGGGAAGACAGGTCCACTGGGGGGAAGGCCATCCAGGCGATGCTGGAAAGATTCGACGGCTCGTCGGTCACCGCGAGGGTCTTTTCCGAACCGTTGTAGGTGGAGACGCCCGCCGTACCGTCCTTCAGGACCCGCAACGAGGATTGGATGTCCTGCGACCATGCGGTCGCCGAGATCGCCAGGAAGGATGCGATGATGTGCTTCACGTGTGGTCTCCGGAATTGGTATGCGCTCATGGGTTCAATCCCCCACCAGGAGCTGGGAGGCGAGTCGTCCCCGGGGAAGGAGGATCGTCGCCAGGTAGGAGCCGGAAGCGAGGGATGCCGGCAGGACGATCCGATCTTCGCCTGCCAGGTTCCGCGACCAGTGGACTCGACCCCGGTGGTCCAGCAGCGCCAGGGAAACCGCGGCCCGAGGGACGGTCAATTCCCGTCCGACAATGGAGATGCCCACGGGGCGAGCCGATGCAGGTCGGGCGCGAAGCCACGAAATCGGATCCGGGGCCCATGTGTGGATCCAGCTCTGGGTGGGGGAGCGGTCGGCGTCGAACCAATCCTCGGAGACGCGATTGTCGTGCTCGTCGTAACCGAAGTGGATGGAATCCACGAGGGCTCCACCGGTGCCGTCGCCCTCCCAGCCAACCACCGATTGCAACCTGTAGCCGGAATAGGCCATCTTGCGTGTGCCGGTCCGGTAGCAGATGGCATCGGAGCACTGCCACGAAGCTTCGGAAGAAACGCGGCCCGAAGTCTCCAGTTTCGCGACCTTGACTTGGACTGGTGCGAGCTTGTCCGATCCATCGAGGGCGAAGAGCGAGTCCATCGTCGAGACTCCCGGGATCGAATCGAACCTGTGCAAGGAAAGGATCCTTCCCGTCGCGTTGGTGCGCCAAGTGCGCTCCAGGAAATCTCCGCGGAAGGCGTTGCTGTCCACGTACCGCAGCGCATTGTTCGCCGCGAACACCGTCGTGGCCAGGATGCGGTCCTTGGAATCCCTGGAAACGATCGCGATGGAGCTGGTGTCGCCGTTGGCCAGCACGATCGTGCGTGCGAGCCGTCCTCCCTGGTCGTATTCGAAGAAGGTTTCGCCGCCGATGGTTCCCATGGAGTCCGGCGCGTAGACCGTTTCCCGGATCCGATGGCCCGCGTTGTCGTAGCGGTAGGCGGTGAACGTGCTCGCGGACGCTCCGGCCGACTGGAGTTTCCAGGTGGAACCCACAAGATGGAATCCACCGGCATGGGCGAGTGCGCCGAGAACCAATGACAGCAGGAAAGGGGAAGGCGATGACATCGTACCTCTGTCGATTCAGGAGAGGACCCGACCAGGAAGACCAGGAACTTAGGGCGAAGAACCCGGCTTGGCTGGACGTTTCAGACGGGCGAAGACGACGGCGATGCCTCGCCGGAGAGCCTGCGCAACACGATCAGAAACTCTTCCTGCTGCCTGGATGGCGGATAGCCCGTGAGATCGGCCACCATGCGCAACGGAGGCGTCGCGGCGAGCCATTCGATGCGAGGGCGCAATCCGTTGGCACGTTCCTTGAGAAGCGAAAGCTCCGGACGCCAGGCCTCGTCGAACTCCAGGATCATCCGTCCCTTGGCGATTCCGCCCACCGCCACGCCCGATGCGCGGGCGGCGATCCGGCACTGCATCATGCGGATCACCATGTGGGCGGGCTCGGGGACGGGGCCGAAGCGTTCCCGCAGTTCCACCATCATCCGGTCGAGGTCTTGCAGCGACTTGGATCGCGAGATGCGCTGGTAGAGCTGGATGCGCAGGTGCGAGTCGGAAACGAAATCCTCGGGGAGGTAGGCGGAGCCATCCAGTTCGATGCGGGGCTCCAACGGAGACTTGGGAGGCTCCTTGCCTTGGAGCTCCTCCACGGCCTCCTTGAGGATGCGGCAATAGGTCTCGAATCCAACCGCGGCGGAGAAGCCGTGCTGCTTGTGGCCCAGCAAGTTGCCTGCACCGCGGATCTCGAGGTCGCGCATGGCGATCGCGTAGCCGGAACCCAGATCGGTGAATTGCTCCAGGGCTTGCAGTCGACGCTTGGCGTCCTGGGGCAGACGCTCCAGATCCGGCACGAAGAGATGGCAGAAGGCGTGGATGTCGGAGCGTCCCACCCGACCGCGCAGCTGGTGGAGCTGGGACAGTCCGAACTTGTGCGAATCCAGCACGCAGATGGTGTTCACGGACGGGATGTCCAGTCCGGATTCCACGATGGTGGTGGAGACCAGCACGTCGAATTCCCGCGAGAGGAAGGCCGACATCACCTGTTCCAGCTCGTCTTCGCCCATCTGGCCATGCCCGATGCACACCCGCGCCTGGGGCACCTGCTCCTCGATGGTGGCCGCCACGGATTCCAGGCCCTCGATGCGTGGAAGCACGACGAACACCTGGCCTCCGCGATCGATCTCGTCCCTCACCGCATCGGCCAGCGATTCGTCGTGGTAGTTGCGGACCCGGGTCTCCACCGGCAGGCGGTTGCGGGGCGGAGTGGAGATGATGGAAATGTCGCGGGCGCCGGCCAGGGCCATGTGGAGCGTGCGCGGAATGGGGGTGGCGGTCAGGGTGAGCACGTCCACCTCGTGGCGCATCTCCTTGAGGCGTTCCTTCTGCTTGACCCCGAACTTCTGCTCCTCGTCCAGCACCAGCAGGCCCAGGTCGCGGAATTTCACGTCCTTGGCCAGGATGCGGTGGGTGCCGACGATCACGTCGACCTTGCCGTCCTCCAGATCCTTGAGGATCCGCTTCTGGTCCTTGGCCGACACGAATCGGTTCAGCAGCTCCACCCGGATGGGCCATTCGGAGAAGCGGTCCTGCAGGGTCTGCGCATGCTGGCTGGCCAACAGCGTGGTGGGTGCGAGCACGGCGGCCTGGCGGCGACCCATGGCGATCTTGAACAGGGCGCGCACGGCGACTTCCGTCTTTCCGAATCCCACGTCGCCGCACACCAGCCGATCCATGGGCGAGGCTCCCTGGAGGTCGCCCTTGGCGTCCTCCACCGCGCGGGCCTGGTCCGGGGTGAGGTCCCAAGGGAAGGAATCCTCGAATTCCCTCTGGAAGTGGTCGTCCAGCGGATAGGGATCGCGCGTGGCCACCGATCGCTTGGCGTAGAGCTCCACCAGTTCCCGGGCCATCTCCTGGACGGCCTTCTTCGTCTTTTCCTGGAGGACTTCCCAGGTCCGGCCTCCCAGCTTGTGCAGCTGCGGAGCCTCGCCTTCGCGGGAGCCGTAGCGGGCCAGCCGGGCCATTTCGGCGACCGGCACGCGCAGCCTGTCCTTGCCCTCGTACTGGATCACCAGCACGTCGACTTCCTGGTCGCCGGCCTTGATGCGCTCGATGCCCAGGTACTTGCCGATGCCGTGGACCTCGTGGACCACGAAGTCGCCCTTCTGGAGCGACTCCACGTCCGGAAGGCTCGCGCCCGAGCGGGAGCGTCCGCGGCGCAGGCGCCTGGCGAAGCGATGGAAGATCTGGTGGTCGGTCCACCAGGCCTGGCCGTCGGCGACCATGGTGAAGCCCGCCGACAGGTGGCCCACCGCGATCCGCTCCACCGGAAGATCCTCGGACAGTTCCGCGAGGCGGGACGCCTGCCCCTGGTTCACGGAAAGGAGCGTCAGACGGATTCCGTCGCGAGCCAGGTCCTTGATCCGGGAGGCCGCCTCGGCCATTCCCGTGCCCACCCTCTCCTGGACCCGGCAGTCGACGCGCGAGGCGCCGGTGTCGCCGGAAAACGGCACGAAGCGGGTGCATGGGACCCGCGACATCCGCTCGGCGAGCGAGGCCGGGTCGAACCATATCCTCTCCGGAGCGTCCACGAGATGGCCGGTTTCGCGCGCCGATCCCCACGCCTTCCCCGCCTGCGCCAGGAGATCGGCGACGATCCCTTCGGGTGGTGCGGTCAAGAAGAGTTCGGCACCCTCTCCCAGGTGGTCCAGGAGGGTCCAGTCCAGGGTCGCGAAGAACGAACGCTGCCAGGCCCAGCCGGTGCGGTCGCCTTCGTCCTCCAGGCGCTGGCGTTCCAGCTCGAAGCGCCGGTCCTCCCCGGGGAATGTTTCCAACAGCCGAAGCAGCCCGTCCTGCAGCGCGTCGTGGCCGGGCAGACCCTCGTCCAGGGGGAGGATCTCGATCTCCTCCAGCGCGTCGGTGTTGCGTTGGGTGAACAGATCGAAGGCGCGGAGCGATTCGACCTCGTCTCCCCACAATTCGGCGCGGACGGGGTTCTCCATGCCGTAACCGAAGACGTCCAGGATCCCCCCGCGGACGGAGAACGTCCCCATCTCCTCGCAAAGCGGTTCTTCGCGGTAGCCCAGCCGCGAGAGCTCGCGGCGCAGTTCCTTGAGGTCGGCGAGATCGCCCTTGCGGAGCACCACGGCCTCGCGGGCGATGGCTCCAGGTTCGGACAATTTCTGTGCGAACGCGGCGGCGGTGGCCACCACCAGGCGCGCTCCGGGGCGCCGCAGCGCATCCAGGGTGGTGAGGCGGCTTTCCAGCGCGGCCCCGAACGGGCGTCGCCACTCGTAGGGCTTGAGCTCCAGGGTGGGGAACGGCAGGACCATCTCGTCGCCCAGCAGGGCTCCCAGATCGTCGCGCAGGCGTTCCATTTCGCGGGCGTCGGAAGCCACCACCAGGGTGCGCGCCTGTTCTCCACGGGCCAGGTGTCGCAAGGCGATGGCCACCGAAGGCGCGGAGCCGTCGAGTCCAGCCACTTCCCGCGCCGGGCGGGAAGGTACCAGCGAGCGCAGGGTGGGAAAGAGTTCCGGCTCCGTCAGGAGCTCTCGGACGGTCCGCATGGTATGACTCGGGAGGGACTTGAACCCTCGACCCACGGCTTAAAAGGCCGCTGCTCTACCGACTGAGCTACCGAATCGACTCCGGAACCGGGCGAAACCCGCATTCCAGAAGAGTGGGGAAATGTACTTCCTCCCGTCTCAAATGAAAATGGCTCAAGGGCGGGGTGGTTCTGTCCGATGACTCTCCCAGAGAGATCCATTCAACCAGGAAAGGGACCAACCACCCCACCACGCCTGGAGGCCAGCCATGTCCACACCACTTTCCAACATCAGTTCCGTAGGACCAGGCGTCCCGAACGCTTCTCGTATCCAGGGCGTGGCGCCCGAACCGGCACCCGTTGTGTTGCCGGGAAGTTCTCCCAACCAGGACTCGCCGTTCGGTCCCGACTACATCCTCCAGGCATCCGTCCGACCCGAGGTCCGGACGGACGCGGTCGATGCGCCCAAACAGCCGGAACCGGTCGAGCGGGTGCAGAAGAAGGTCGTCGCCGGCGTGGTTCCGTTCGCGAGCGCCTCCGGTCCCGCCACCGACCTCGCCGCCTTGCCGCCCCTGGAGCCTCTCGGCACGGAAGCCCTCACCGAGCTGTCCCTGAACAAGTTGATGCAGCCCTCGAACAAACTGGGGATGGTCTAGCGAGCGCGCACCATGGGTGCGTGATTCCATCTCCCGAAGCGACCGGTCCGGAATTTGCAAAGATCAAGGATCGGGCGCTCCTTCCTGCGCCCGATCACCGTAGTTGGGGAGGGCGGTCATGGTCGTTGTCGAGCGATTGTCCGGCGCGGAGGAGTTCTTCCGCGAGGGCGAGGGGTATTTCAAGGCGGTGTTGGGGGGGGCGAAGCGGCCGGCCGTGTTCACCGAAGAGCTGGTCCACGATCTTCTCTGCATGGCCTTGGAGAAGTACTGCATGGCCATCCTCGCGGGGCTGGGTGAGCTTCCCTTGAACCACACCTTCGCCGACCTCGCCTGGGCCTTGAAGCATTGCGTGCCGGTGTCCGCCAGGTTGGAGTCCGCGTTGCTCCTCCTGGACGAGCGATCGGACCTTTGCTCCCTGGAGATCCGCAAGCGGTGCATCCCCACTCGGGAAGAATTGGCTCGGCTCGTCGAAGTCGGAAGGCGCTTCCAGTCGGCTGCCAGGGAAGTGGTGTTGGAGGGGGAGAGGTTTCCGTTGGCGCTGGAAGCGGAGTTCGTCACGGCATGACATTGGCAAGGGTTGGGAGTGACGAAGTTCGACGTATTGCGCCCAAAAGCGATTTCCGGATGCGATGATCTGGCGGCCCGGACTTTGCAACAGGTGTCCGGGCAGGAGGTGCGTCATGAGGAACATCGCTTTTTGCGTCGACGAAGCGGACCGCGTGAGTTCTCTCGAGTCGGCGGTCCTCGTGCGGGTGTACGAACGTTGCCGGGATACGTGGCTCGTTGTCCGCGAATTCGCTCTGCTTCCCGACCTGGGCTCGGTGGTCGGCGCGCTGGACGATTGCTTCGCGCTGGTCTGCGGAGAACTCGGCGAGGCCGACGAATGGCTCGAACGGTCCGGGGTGTGGGTCTGGGAGCTTCGTGGCGATCCCGAGGAACTCGCCGAGGTGGTCTGGCGGGAGAATCTCGCCGCCTGATTCCGTCGCGGAACGCGATGTACGTTTGGTCATCGACGTCCCAACGGAAAGGAAGCCCGCCGATGTCCAAGATCCTCTGCGTACCCGTGGTCAACGACGACGGCTGGAACGCCGCCATCACCTCTTCCCTCCACGAGGCCGCGCTGTGGGCTCTGGTGGACGAATCCGACGAGGTGGGTTTCGTGGAGAATCCCATGCGCGGCCAAGCCTTCGATCCGGATCGCCTCGTGGCTTCCGTCTGGATGCTGGGGGCCGTGGGCGTGGTGGAGCCCCAGGCCGACGACGATCTCCAGGAGAAGTTCGTGCGCATGGGCATCGTGGTGGTGGCCCTCCCGCGTGCCGTGACGGTCCGCCAGGTGCGTGGCCCCTGGCTTGCCCTGGAGCTTCCCGAGTTCGCCAGCCAGGATTCCGAGAACAGCCGCGGCGACGGCGATTCCGTGGCCTGAAGGACGGTTCCGTTCGGGCATTCCGTTCTTTCGGTTTGGTGGTCGGGCGAGGCGAGGTGGATCCATTGGCTGATCGGCGGACGGACATCGAGGGACTGCGCGCGGTGGCGGTGGTGGCGGTGGTCCTGTTCCACGCTTTTCCCGGAGTCCTCCCCGGAGGATTCGTCGGAGTGGATGTCTTCTTCGTGATCTCGGGTTTCCTGATCACGGGGATCCTCGGGAGCCGTCTTCTGGAAGGGACGTTGTCCTACCGCGATTTCTACGCGCGTCGCGTCCGGCGACTGGCTCCGGCGCTGCTTGCGGTGCTGCCGGCGATCGCCGCGGCCGGCTGGCTGGTGCTGTTCCCCCGGGAATTCGGATCTCTGGGACGGCACATCGCCGCGGCCTGCGTGTGGCTCTCGAACCTGGTCCTGTGGCGCGAGAGCGGGTATTTCGAGGCGGCCGCGGAGACCATCCCCATGCTCCATTTCTGGAGCCTGGCCGTGGAGATCCAGTTCTACCTGGGATGGCCGCTGGTGCTGGCCCTTCTCTGGAAGTTCCAAAGGAGATGGATGCTTCCCGCGATCGTCCTGGCGATCGCGGCCTCCTTCGCCGCGGGAGTCCATCTGGCCGCGGCCAACCCCTCCATGGCCTACTATCTGCCGATATCCAGGTTCTGGGAGCTTCTGGCCGGCGCAGCGCTGGCCGTGCCCTTGGGGGGCGGGAACGATTCCGCCGTTCCGGCCTGGCGGAAGGAGGCCGCATCCACCGCGGGTGCGTTCCTGTTGGCGGTGGGGTTTGCCGTCGTCGACAGGAATTGCACCTACCCGGGCTGGTGGGCGCTGCTGCCCGTCTGCGCCACCGTGCTCCTGGTGGGGCCGGGGCGGGGCGGCTGGTTCCACCGGATGGTCCTGGAAAGGCCTCGGCTGGTCTGGCTGGGCGGGATCAGCTATCCCCTGTACCTGTGGCACTGGCCGATCCTCGCCTTCGTCCGGATCGAGG
>Ga0116170_10000055_pt1 | contig 99215 bp, 92 predicted proteins | sample AD_JPNHW1_MetaG_FD_89797 | JGI IMG/M metagenome (GOLD analysis project Ga0116170, IMG submission 89797) | Active sludge microbial communities of municipal wastewater-treating anaerobic digesters from Japan - AD_JPNHW1_MetaG | ecosystem: Engineered > Bioreactor > Anaerobic > Digestate | place... | reverse complement strand
TGCCGAAATCTGTTTTTGTACCTTCTGTTGAAAACTGTGAAGTTATTTCACAGCTTAGGGCAGTCCTTAAGAAAATATCGCCATTTGCGTTAACTACAGAGAATCCCGATTGTTCTGTAATGTCGACAAGTTTATAGACATCCCAGTCTTCTGTGAATGTTTTAGCAATCCAGATAGTATCGCCCGCGACAGGGTTTAGCTTATCTGTGCCCCATGCTACCGCGGTCTGAATCTTATCAAACGAATACCAATCGACATCATCGAAATGCACATAACCAGCGTTTGGTGTTGCATAGTCAATTCTCGGTGTAACAGGAAACTTCAGTGAGTATTCTGGATCATTAGGACGAACAACCCATTTATCTACCTGGTCAATATCGATATTAACCACATTGTCGAGTGTCGCATCTTTAATAACAGAACCCTGCCAGACACTGTAAAGCTTATCAAGGTTATGTGGTTCTGGGCCCGAATCAATCTCGATATAAGGTGCAGAAAGATATCCATAACCCGGATCAGTAATGTCAATGCGAGCAATTCTACCAGTAGAATCAAGCACCGCAAATGCTTTAGCAGTGCGTAACGGCGATGTAACATATGGATCTAGCGGATCTGCATCTGGTGGTGGCACTACAATTCGCGGAACATTTATATATGTGTTCTGTGCATTCAGAATATTAATTTGCCTTACAAACCCTACAGGAGACGGCATATAATTTAATCTTGCAACAATAACCTCACCGGTATTTTGTTCTGGCTTAAGAATAAACTCAGTCGATACCTGGTCAATTGTATTACCAAAATCACCTAGCTTTAATGCCCATTCCTCGAACACTTCAATGATTTCGTCAGACTGAACCTTTGTAGATCTAAATAATTTTTCGAAAGCTTGGCTGGTTCCTTTCTGCCTAATAGCGCCTTGATAGAATAGATACTGGACATCATTAGATACCTGTAGGTTATCTAAATAGCTCTTGCTTTCATACCCAATTAAGCTTCTGCCAAGATCTTCTAAGCTAGGATTGTCGATTGTAACATTAGGATCGTAGTAATAACGCATAGCTTCAACAATCGTGTCGAAGTTCGGAACAAGCTGATTATCCATAACAAGATAACCAGGTGCTTCCATTTTACCGTACCAGCCGTTACTTCTAAATCCGTTGAAACGCAACCTTTGCTGCCTTGCTCTTAGTAATGGTGAATATACAACATCGTTGAAGTTTGTCTGATTATCGAAAATTAAGATATGCTCAGTTTCGGATGCATTTACTTGTAGGAAATAAATTCCACCGACAGATAAGTCAATTGGTTCAACAGAAATAAATCGTCCGTCTCTATCTGTTGAAGTAGAGCTCGGTGGAATTGCTGTTCCGTATTTGTTTAGAATACTATAGATACCGTTTGTCAGACTTTCGACATCATCTGGATATCCTCTTGCAACTTCAAGAGTGGCCTTATTCGCTAGCGGGCTTAACTGAATCGATGCATCCGGTGCCCAATCAGTATTAAGCCAGAATAAGAATTGCTTTCCGGCAGTGAGCCAGTCATTTAACTGGTTTGTATCAGGGCTTACTTCATCAAATTTCCAACCTCTAGATTCTAGGTATGCTCCCCAACCAATGAGCATATCAAACACCTGCTGCGGTGTCTTGAATACTGTTCCGTAAGGAATTTTTGTAGTTGTAGGTTCGGAGAAAGGCTTATACGATACCGAAATTCCACCAACAATTGGTAATGCATTTAGTTTCTTCCATCCCGCGGCAATAAACTTCTCTACCAACTGAGTAGAAAGACTTAGATAATAAACTCCGTTATACCTAACAATGTCACCTTGCACATATGTTTCGCCAGGGACAAAATATTTAAATTCAGCAGGTGTTCCGCCGACTGTAACATCGATAAGTTGTGAATCTGAACGATCCAAGATAGTGAATTCCGACTTCAATAAGTCGTAGCCGTAGACGGCAAATGTTCCATCGGCAAGTCCTCGAACAATTACCCCACTGTAAGAATATGTGTCAATTGGTGGACTCTTATGCAAAATAACATCGAAGTTAGTCGACGGAATGATTAGACTATTAGTTGATGCGCCAGGACTTACGGCCTCGATATATGTATTGGTCGTATCCTTGTTTGTAAAGCCTGCAAGTTTATTTGCAAGATTTACATCTAGTGTTCTAATTTTCTGACCAAAGGTCGAAGTAACATCCTTTCCTAAGAAAAGAATTCTATCACTGATCCAACGCTGATACCCGTACTTAATTTGAATATCGGTGTCGACTGTTTCTGCATGCACAACTTGATCTTTATTCTTTAAACGCATCCATGCGAAGAAAGGATCACTATTTGTGAATGTATCATTTTGTACAAATTGCCAGTTGACATCAGACATTACCGGGCTTTCAATTCCGGGAACTGTTATCATACCCGGAGAAAGTTCTGTGCCAATTGTGTCCCAGAAGTATTCACCGTATGGTGCAGGACGCATTAGATATAGGAATTCCTGTACATTAAATGCATAAGCAGATGTTGACATCCATGCCTGTTCAACTGGTGCGCCATCGCCATAAATCCATTCTACATCAAACAAATCAAATGGCTCATAATCATTTCCGGAGAACACGACATTAAATAATGCCATTACAGAAATAATTTCTCCGGAAGCGTCAACCGGAATTACTGCCGATAGGCCCGGGCGTGCCCACATTTCTTGCTCTTGTGGTAACAAAGTTACAGGATCGTAGATAGCGCATGGCCCTTGCCTGATAATGCCGTATTCAAGATCGTCCCACATTACATGAGCACCGCTTGCAGTTGATGTCCATACTTCCTGACCTGCTAAGTTTAGAACAGGCATTCCGTATTCGTATCTCCACCACGATGGCTCTGCACCGAACCCGAGCATCTCCCACGGACGAGTATCTGGATAATATGTGTCGTAGTAATATTGGAAAATGCCTTTCCAGTTGCCCGGTAGGTTTAGTGGAACACCGTTTGCATCTTTGGCAAAACGATAATTATAAAGTTTCCATAATTGAGATACAGGTGTAACTGTACTAGAGGTTAGCCAATCGTTGGCTCTATAGTTTGCCCTGTTCTTTGCCGACCATTTGTTTAGATATGATTCTGTGATATTAAGGAACTCTTCTCTTGTATAACGAGTTTCTCTGAAGTAACCCGATTTTACAGACTCAAGACGCAATGGCAGATAATACTGATGTCTAAAACGATACTGAAGAAGATTATATATTCTCTTTTCGAGTTCTAGCAATAATTGATCGCGATAATCATTGTATGCAATTGTTTTAGATCCGTCGTGACCAATGATAACATTTGTCGGAATTGCATAAGATGTATCTAATTCAATTCTCGGAATATATGTCGGATATGCACCAATTTTTGTTGGTGTAGATGGAATGTATGCTGGCAGTGGACTCTTATACAAAGCCACAAACACTGTATTGCCAACAGGAACTTCAAGAAGGTTAAGTTGAATTTCAATAACTAGGTTAGATGAAATTATTTCGTAATCTTGTCCGATTACCAATAACTTTTCTTGTCCCGTTGTATCATATAGGTATAGTGCATTCTTAGGATCTGCTAAATCAACATAATTTGATAATGTTAGTAACCCGCCCATTGGCACAGTAAATGTTTCATTTGCGAAAGGACTGCCATTTGCAATCATATACGAATAAGCAAATGCATTTGAGAACTCTTTAGAAACATTTACAGTCTTAAGAATTTCTTCAACCCACAGGCTAACCGTAATATTATTGTTATAATATTGAACAGGATTAAAACCTTGATTGATTAATTGTAACGCAGTTGTTAGATATTTGTTCTTGAACTTTGTATATTCGTCTTGGCTGAATCTAATACTTGTAATAAAATCTAGATCATTAGAAGAGGATATCAACATTGTCTTAAGCAACGGACATACATTTTGTAGAATAAATGTTCCTACAGATCTGTTCTTTCTTGTATCGCGATAATTATTATCGCCGCCAAATGCTATACCGGTTGCGCCAATCTGATTTGCTATAATCGAAGCAAAATGTTCTGTTAGTTCACTGCCGCTAATTTCTTCTACTTCTAATTGAGATGGATTTGCTTCTAATTGCTGAGGAATTTCAAAGTAGCCAGGGCGTGTAGGATCTAGCAGTCCGTGCGTATAAGTCTGCACTTCAACTACAGGTGGTTGAGTTTGAGTTGTAGTAAGAAGCGTAGTTAGATATGCCGCTAAATCAACATAAATTCTATTGTTTATTTCAGTTAATGTATATCCGCTGGGTTGCTCTGCAATACTTTTTACTTCTGTTCCATTAACTGAAACAATGATATCTGGCACTGTCGGATAACCGTATGGTGTTACACTAAGCTTAAATTGATACTCTGTTCCATAGCCTACGGTAAATTTATCAATGACTCTTTGCTTACTCGTTTGTAAGCAATTAACCGGTGGGGGCGGAATAATATTATCACATGGGCAAGGCTGATATAAATTCCAATTGTTGTACAGAATAGGTTCTGTAGTTGTCTTGTAATAGTAATATCCTGTGATAGGTAATTTTGCATTACTGTATGTATAACGCTCGACTATTAGGTCATTTTGAAATACTATATCAGATGCCTGGCCCAACGAAGTATAAACAATTGGGAATTTTAATACAGGATCAACAGTTGCACCCGACTCAGTATTAATTTTGTATGAAAAAATTTCGCTTCCACGAAATGTACTTTCAGGATAAGTTACAGGATCGTCAAGCATTACTCCGTTATGATCGCGAAGTAAGAACAACGGTGGTTGGTTAATTGTTATCTTATCGTTAAAGGCTTCCTGCCACACGCTGTCGCTGAAATACCATGTCTGACCTCGCTGGGCAGCATCCCACGGGCCGTCTTCTGTGACAAAAACAATATCACCTTCAACAACAGGGGTTAGCCAAGAAGTATATGGCTCAAACGAAACAGTTCCGTCTAACGCAACAACTACCTGATAAATGAATTGGTTTATAACACCAAACCCTGCATCCCATTCGTTGATTGGGGGATAATCCCAGGCCTGCATATCCCAGAAATTAAACGGTGTATTGTCGTTAAAGAATCCTACAAGATTTCCATCTCTCATGTTGATATCAAAGTTATCATTAATATCAGATAGGAGAAGACCTTGTAAATCTGCTCTACGAATAGGATTGCCATATAGATCATCCCTAAACCCGTATTGAATTTCTGCTCTAAATTGTGTACCAGATTTATATAATTCTAGATTAGCAATAAACTGAATAATAGGGCGAAGTGCTCTTGTCGCATTTGCAGGAAACGCAGTTCCGGTTGCAACAAGCGTTGATGTTATAGCGTCAATGTGAAACCATTTGTTTGTTCTGGACCATGCATTTCTATCAATTGATCCTCTTTCGATTGTAATGTAATCGCCATTTCCGGGTTGTGTTTGTGTATCCCATGTCATAGCATCCCAATAAAGGTTACTAATGATACGACCATTTGATAACTCAATTGCACCGTCCCATGGTAGAAATTCAAAAACTGTGCCTGCTGTAAAATCGGGGAACGGAGGTACAAGCCCGATGCCAGTGCAACCACCGAAGTTTTCTACAGTGTGAGGAGACGAATAATCCGGATCGTCGACAAGAGAAATTGTCATTCCAGATGTAATCTTGAAATTTGGTGGTGTAGCAGTCGGCGGTGTAGTAAACGACGGTTGCCCGATAATATCGCCAGATACAACACCCGTAATTGAAATTGTCGGAAGGCCCTGCTCTACCCAGTAATAATTGTGATAGTTAATAAACATATCATAATCAATCGGAGGGCCAAAACTGTAGTATTCGGATTCAAAAAGTCTATCTTGATTTAGAGTATTGCCGCCATAGTAATCAATTCTTTCTAACAGATCTTCGTAGAAGAAAATGTTAGACTTTGTTGTATCTTCTGTTCTTGCAAATGCGGTTGCTTCTAGTTGCCACCATGTTCTGCTCTTAGATGGTTCCGGAAGATAGAAGTCAGTAATAGGATTATAATTACCAGGATTTCTACGGCCAATGTAGCCCGCAAGTAAGTCGCTATCTTTCTTTGAAAAGACTTGCTCAAATGTAGCATCAAAGAATTTCTTTTCTGTTACAGTTTGAAAAACTGCTGGTAGTTTTTTAATATACTGAGTCATGTAGGTTTCCGAAATAGTAGGTAGTGTTATCTACCTACTATTTATCACAGAAATTATGTACCTACTTAAACTCTTAAGTTCTGATCAGTAAGGTTGGCAACAATCTGAACATTGTTTACTGTTGCAGTTGAGATAAACAATTCGTTAGGATTAGCTACAATTTCAAACAGATTACCGAATTGAGAATTTGCATTTGTCGGGACAATAACGACAGAACTAATAATTCTTGATAGTTGTTGGTGAATAAATGCCGCAAGTTCTGTGTAGAAGAACTTTTCACCAAAGTCCCAATTTCTAATATCAAAATAAGCATCAATTGCAGCAATGACTTTTGTCTTTACTTCGTTGTCGCTGATATTAGATGAAGGTGCCTTTACTACCTTAAATGTTGCCTGCAATTCAGCCTCGGCTTGTGTACCGAAAAGAATCTTAAATGTTCCTGAATTCCATACCATTGCATCGCTAACCATCTTGTATTGGTTTAGATCCTGGAACTGAATTCTTAATTCTTCGGTGGTAGGTGCTGCAGGGAATGTTGCTAAACCTCCGTTAGAGTTTTTCCAAATAAGAACATCTCTATAATAACTGTCCGTAACAACAATCATATCAATAATATTTGTTGCAGACGGATCAATTCGCTGATCGATTGGTGAGTAATGACTCCACTTGAAATATAAAGGTAATCTTGCAATCTCTGGAACGGTTGTATTTTGTGTAAACACTTTACCGTTCTTATCGAAGTGATATTTGTCTAAGCTTTCAACAATAACTTTGTTTGAAGGATACTTAGAAGTATCGGCATTATCAGCAAATGCCAACCCGTAGTATATCCCGAATCCCGGTGGACTAATTGATGAAATTAGCCAAGACTTATTAAGGAAATAAGTTGTCATTAAATCAATTTTATCATTAACCAATTCAGTACCAATTAGCCATGGATAATAAGTGTATGTATCAATCCATGCTTGTGGTGTCGATGGCGTGATAGCAGGTGCTGACGGATTTATTGGCAAATTAAAGAATGCTGTTAATTGATTAGCAATAGAATTAACAAAAGTAATATTATCATAAGATAATTGTAGAACATTATTAATGAAGACTAAATCAACTTCGTCCATATAGACATATTTGAAACCTGGTAATGCAACAGATCCCGGATCTAGGATTTGATCCTGGGTTGTTAGCTTCATATTAGCAACATATGGCGAACTATATAATTCTGTGGCATCAATCGGATTTACCGGAAAATAAACAAACAATTCAGTAGGTGCAGTCGGAACAGGCGGAACACCGCCCAACTCCAACTTCCATCTAGAAATCCACGGACGGGTACTTTGATATCCGGTTACTTCGTTTGTATAAAATTCAAATACAACTCTATCTTCCGGAGTAACAATCTTATTGAAACCTGCAGGATCGTCTGCAATGCCGTCGCCGTCTACATCGACTAACGAAACTTCGACTTTAGAACTATCCAAATATCCGTCATCCTGAATATATACACCAGAGATATTAAAATCTACCTCGGTGCGTAAGAAGGATGTGGTAGGGTCAACAATAATAGGTGTGTTGTTATCAATTGAACTATTTGTATTCACAAACGGCATAATTTCAATAGTATCTTGCAATGCAAGACCTGTAGCGTTGTCTATAACTACCTGGTTAGGATCCCAGTAAAATCTCACATCTTTATACGATTCAAACACATACACTCTGCCTCTAGCAGTAAGGTCGTATGTTGTTGTGGCAAGCTGATTATTACTTGCAATTGCTACATATAACAAACCACTGTTAGGATACGGTGCCCAGTCTGAATAAATTTCTTCTCCGGAAATTGTAACTATAGGTGGTGCGTATTCAAATGGCTGATCAGATTGATCCGATAATCCAGGAACTGCTGTGGTCGATGTATGCCATTCGTCAACAAGTAAATCATAATATAACCAGAAAGAAATACCTGCGTCGATTGCAGCAACTACTTCGTTAATTTCAGCTGTGTTTAGATCATTTCTAAATACAGGATATAGTCTCATTGCCTGATAATTAGTCTGCTCTTCCTTTCCTAATTCAACGGGGCCAATGTTGGCGTAAGGATTTAGCGGATTTACAATCAGTGGAATACCCGACTGAACAACATTGTCGACACTTACAGAATTTAATGTTGCAAGATCAGTGGGATTGGCAAACTGAATTACAGACCCTGCCTTAATAAATCCCCACGGTTCGTATGTTCCCGCAGGTACATTATCTGTGGTGAAACTATTTGTTAAGGTAACTGCCGCGGCGTTTACTGCGGTGGTGTTTGCAAAATATCCGGTGTCGTTTTTAAACTTTATAGGACTTGTTTTCCAGTAAAGCGGAGACTGAAACGGGTTACTTAAATCTAAGATAGAATAGCCTTCATCGGTAGGTACTTGCTTGTTAACCCTAATATTTGATTCAAACTGTGGCAGATATTCATCATAGAAAAAGTTTGACACTTTCTTGTCTCGTAACATTTCCTGAATCGTGTTAACAATAATAGTTTCAATATTGCCTGCGTTAGACGAGTCTCTAATAACCTGAGCTAGCACATTTTGATTATCTCTAAACAATGCACCATCCTGGCCAAAGATGATTAAATCTCTGTGAAATCCTGTAGGATCGTTTAAGTCGATATAGCGGCTTTGTCCGCTATATGTTCTGTCAATTGCTTGTATCTTGGCAATTGAGTTTCCATAAATCAATGGTAGAACATTATAGTCACTACCGTTAACCATGCGCGATTGCGTAGAGAACACTTCTGGAGCACGCAATCTAATTTGATCATTAGTCTCGGCAGCCGCCGCATTGCCAATTGTTTGTTCTAGGTTAAAAACAATTCTTAATGTATATTGCTGCTGATTTACTCCAAAGTATGGAATGTTAATCTGTAAACCACGCGCATTATCTGGCCTAATAACAAGCGCCTGATTTGCACTTATTCTAGTCCAAAATCTAAATAGTCCTGTAGGAACATTACCGAAATTACCATCTGCGAATCTAATAGATACTGTATCATTAGCACCCGAAATAACATCGAAAATATTTCTTTCACCAAACTGGATACTGTTATAGATAATATTTTCTCCAGCAAGTGCAGGCACTTTAGCCCACTTGTTGATGACATTACCAGATTCATCTGTTTCCTGAACATAAACATCGTCCTGGTTGATATTTTGAATATCAATAGGGAATACTCTGTTGGGCACAGGAAATTCAAAATTAGTATCTATATTGATTAGATTACCTTGTTTGAAATATAAGAAAAACCCGGTATTAGATGATGCGACGCCAAGACTATCGTTTCTGTAAATGAAATTAAACGCATCTGCAGGATCTGGATCTCGTTCAAAGATTGTTTCGTTTGGGATAAAGTCAGGATTACAAATATCAATCGGATACTGCTGACCGTTGATAGAAATTGTCACCGGGTATGTTACATTTAATCTTAAGACATTATCTAGCTGATATAAATCTGTCGGGATACTTCCGATCGATCCACTCTTAGTAGGTCTGCCAAACGGATTTAGAGAACTGAATGCTGCATTACATACCTGTATGAATTGATCAAACCAGTCTGGATTATTGGGATCATTCCAGTAGATTGCAACATCGTTGATATTCACTCCGTTCGCATCTGTTAATGGCTGGTCTGTCTGAACTGCTGCAATCTTAAACAATCCGCTTGCAGGTATATTTCTGCGCGGAACATAGTTAACCATCTGAGCAAGACGAATAACACTTTCTCTACGCTCTGCTGTGTCAATAAAGTTTTCACGGCTATTGAGATCAGTTCTGAATGCAAGGCTTGTACCGAAATAAGATAGCAATTCGACAATCGCAATAAATTCCGAACTTTCAATATAGTCGTTGAAGTCTTCGGGATAGTAAGCTTGGATGTAGTTGAGTAGAGCCTGCTTCAGAGTATCGAAGTCGTAAGCAGTATAGTCAATGAATTGGTATGCCTTAAATACTTTCTTATAATCTTCTGCGGCAAACAGGTTAGATTGTCTAATACTTTCTGACATCAGAAGGATTCCTTATCTTTTAGAGAGAATGTAACAAACATACTATCTGTAATTGATTCTGGTTTGAATAGTAAGACCATAACAATTGTTAATGCTTGGTCTTCTTGAAATACATCTATATTTTGTAATGCAACACGCGGTTCTGATTGAACTACTCTTACGGCATCTTCAATAATAGCATTCTTTGTATACTCATCAAACGGATCAAATAACATTTCGTAAATTCGTGTTCCGAAATTCGGAAGCATTACTCGTGAACCCATAGGAGTTGCAAAATGGTTATTAAGATCTCGTTTTACAATATCAATGTTTGTTAAGGAATATGGCGGAAAAGGCTGGCCAACGGTATTAAACCCTACAAAGTATGGTTTTCTTGTAATGCGTTGCTGCTGGACAAAGCCTCTCTGATTTGGTGCTGCCATATAATTCCCTTTCTGTTATTTATCAAGAGAATTATACGGGCCTATATTATCCCGCCGGGGCTACTGTTGGATTTTTAGCACCGCAGTTGTATAAATCTGTACCATTTCTAATCTGGCTTGCAATGGCTGGGCCGCGTCTACCGACTTGCTGATAGTACGGTGTGTTCTCGACTTGTTTTGCTGCCTGATCATAGTTGCCGGCTTGCATTTCTTTCTTGAATGTCTTAAATTGCCCTAACTTAGCACTACCCATGTTATAGGCCATATCGGCGACTGCTCTTTTTCTATTATCGTCGAGCTTTTCCCAAGTTTCTGTTCCGACGAAATTTTGTGCATCTTTAATGGCAGTTGCTGAGTCTTGGGCAAACCAACTATCAATCTGCGATTGCGGAATTTCTGAACCTAACGGATATTTCGCTAAATCTTCAGGTCTCATTAGGTGTCCAATACCGCCAGTCGGCAAACCTTTAGAGTCGAGGTAAGTTTTATTTCTTTCGCCTTCGTGCTGTTTTAATTGGCACTGGAACGCTTTATTATTGAAATCTTTAGAAACAATACCTGGTTCAGCTGGCGGCAAGGTTGTGTTGTTTGCGCCAGTATCTGTATTGGGTTTCGGCGACACAGTCGATGGTCCGCTCGATGAGCCGACATAGGTTTTATCACCCTCTGTCATTGCAGGAGAATACCCGGTTGTAGAACTGAACTTAAATTGCTCATGAAGCGGGCATGGCTCGTATGTCGGCCATCTCGTTACTATTGTTGGCCAGCTTTGCATTCCGCGAGTAAAGAAAGGTTCTTTAATCGGTGGCAAGATATTACCGGCAGATGTAAGGGCTTTTTGCTCGGCCTGTATTGCTGCTACCGGTAATTCTGGAGTCGGCGCTGGCCGCGGTGGATTTAATACGCCCGGGCCTGTAGGAGGCCCGGCACCGTTTCCTTCGGCGCATCCTGTGTGGAATGCATTAGATACCAGCGCATTTAGTGTCGAACAGGTAACATCAAGTACAACACTTACATTTTCTCCAACAGTAATTGTTTCACCGACATCTAATGTGTTCATTATTTGAACCGGTGCATCCTCGAGAATTAGAGGAGCCTTAATACTGTAGGTTCCGTCAGTTAATATTTTCAATTCACCCGGGCCGCACGGTGTGGCTTTTACAGTCAGATTAAATATACTTTCGGACTTAAGATAATAATTGCCTGCCGGGGAATTACCGCGGTAACATGTTTTCGGTTCAGGCAATACGCAGTGTGCCCAGAAGTGGAAGTTCTTATATGTGTCAAGAATAATATTATTCTTGGACCAATAGTGCTGAGTTCCATCTGGTGGTGCTGATCCGCAAGCATTCGGTTTATTTCCCGAAGTTCCTTTACATACCGCAAGTGTGGTATTGTAATAATTGTGCTGAACTGTTGTTGTATGAATATCCCATTCGGCGGTGAATACAATATTACCGCCGTAACCTAAACCTCTTGCGCATTGTGAGTAATACGGTACATCAAATTTCTTAGGAACATTATTAATATCGTATGTGATATCTAGAGAACTATTTGTAATTGTATCCTTGGCAGCAGAGATATAAAAATTCTGACCTGCTTCTAGATTAATATCTCTATCTGCACGCATATTAATATCTCGTTGTGCTCTAATAGAAATATCAAATTGACTGAATACATCAATGTGACCTTGCTGGTCCATTTGCATCCATGCTGTGCCGTCGCGGTTTATGATGTAAACAAATCCGTTAGTTTCATCTAAACGAATCTTTGCACCTGACTTTGTTGCAAGCTCAACATACTCTGAGCCTGTACCGTCGTCCATGATGAAAGAACTACCACCTTTACGGCGAATCTTGTCGGCTGCAACATCGGGATTTACAGGTGGACCGGGCGTAATAATACCAAACACCTGGCTAGGTGCTTCGCGGCGTGCGCTGGATGATGTAACACCGCGGCCCTGATCATTGATTAATCCTTGGTTTCCTACACCCTTAAACTTTGTCTTTTCATACGGACGGACAGCACGATCTGGGTTAGTGATGCTTTCATTCCACTTGTTATATTCTGCAACAGGGATAATTTTGCCAGGGTGTTGCCAGTTGTTGGCAGATGCTGCCATGCCAGGAATCATTGTATTCATGAACTGGTTATACAACGATCCGATCCAAATTCCTCTCGCCGGATCGCCGGCAACAAACATAACAAGCACTTGATTGTTAATATCAGGTGGAATCATCCACATTCCGTAGGATGTTTGAGTTCCTTCGAATGTCTGAAAATCTGTTTTGTTATTTGAGTCTATATTTGTTGCGCCAGCAAATGGTGAGCAGTAATTTACTGTTATCCATCCCTGCTCTTCTTCTGGCGCAGATCCAAGCTCTGGAATCCAAACTTGTAATCTACCATTTCTTTGTACATCATCTGCGCGTTTTACAAAGCCTACGAATACTCCTGTAAGAGTAGGGAATCGTCCCATTGTGCCAAGCTGTTCATTCTTGGTGGGACTTACAGTTCTTGCATTACTATTTAAATACGACATGTGTTATCCAAATTTTGTTGGTAGGCCCGGGAGCACACTGTTTAACGCTGTAGGAATATTAGATTTTGCTGTTGCAATTCCCTGACCAATGGTATCACTACCGTATGCCTTTATATCACCGGCAAGATTCTTTGCCTGCCCCTGAATTCCTTTAATTGCGTCTGTGGCGTCGCTCATTATCTTATCTGCTTTAATAGCGGTAGCAGGAAATTTAGAATCAGCAGTGAGATCAGAGGGTTTTGTCGGAACATCTTGCTGCTGTGCGGCTTCTTCGATGATATCGGTTATGTTAAACATTCTAATTTCGGGATCAATAATAGCAGTCAATACCTGAGAAAATTTACCAGAATCAAATTTGCTAATAATATTCGTCACCTTATAAACACCACTAAATGTTTCTACATCAATTGGTTCTGGTTGATCTGTTGTTTCGTCGGGGCTATAGTTTCTCGGTGTCCTGAATCTAATTACAAAGAAATTATCGGATCCATTAACATTAACAGCTTTTTCTTTTCTAAAATGTTCTTTCTTAATCCAGTCAATCGGATCACCGCGTGTCGAAATATGTATGGCCTCGCCATTGTCTGCAAAAGGTTGCGGGAATAACCAAAACGGGTCTCCCTTGATTGTTAGATTCATATTAGCAAACGAATTATCGTACGAGCTGTGCAACGCAACTGAGAACAGATTTGAAAGCTTCTGTATGCCCGAATTACTCTTTGATTCTACTCCTAGCCCTACCTGAAAATCCTGAAGTGATTCTTGAAATGCTACAGGCCTTAATTTTCCACTTGCCGACTTCATGAAATTAGTATAAGCATTTATTGCTTCTTGTGATTTGATATTTACATCAGAAATAAATTTTAGACCAGATTGCGGTGTTGCAAGACTTTGCGCTGCTAGTTTGGGATTGCCCAATGTTCCATCTTTATCGAATCCTCCGGCGCGCTGCATTACATTAACAACATTTAACTTGCCGGCTGTCGCTTGTGCTTTTTGCAGTATTTCTGCTTTTTTTGTTTCTGCGCCAGATAACTTAGCTGTATCAATACTTTTTTGTAGCTCGGCATTTAATGCATCGACTTTAGTGGCGTCCGATTTCTTAGCATTATTCTGAAATGCCATTGCTGCACTAAGCGCCTTGGTTACTTTAGCTTCGTCTGCAGCATGGGTTTGCGCTACCACACCCATATCGCTCATAGAGGTACTCTGAAATATGCCACCAAATCTTGACAATCCGGTTGTGTATGCGTTATTCACAGTAAGATCAAGATTTAGGATTTGATCATTTAATCCTGTAAAGATATAACTATATTTTTTCTTTAGAATTTTTTTATCTATATAAGACATTAATCGTTTTCTTTCGGCAGCAACAGTATTTGGTTCGGTTGCTTGCTGAAACACATTAGCCTCAAGAACACCTAGGTCATATTTTACAATATAGTAAACAAACTCTTTTGCTATATCATTTCGTCTTGCATCAAACTGTAACGGGATTGTGTCTGTAACAATTCTCCAGAATGGTTTTATCTGTGTTGCTTCCTGATCAATGGGAACACCTTCTGCACCTGGTGTTTTTGATTGCTTCATACCTATTTGATATTCTTCTGTCTGTGCAAGCAAAGAGTCGACAATCTTATCAATACTCGTACTTGCTTGAAAATAGGCATCCTTGTTATCAAATTTTATAAAATTATCAGCGCGGCGAGGGTCTTTGTTTTTTGTATTAGATGTGATTTTGTATCCCTTAATGTCGGGATCAACCACAATTTTGTAAGAATCCGGAATGCTATAATTATCTATAAGAGTTAATAATTGATCTGCATTTAATTTTTCTTCTAACTCTACCATTGCCTGACCAAATGTTTCTATATTATTTAACACCACATTATGCTTGGTAGAAGATATAGAATTTGATAAAGCAAAGTCGTTATACAATACTGCAACAACTTCATATCTTGTTCCTACAGTTGATACATTAGCCTTCATCGATGTTACTTTTATAGGCCATAACCATTTCAGCGCACCTAATTCTGTAGAGGACTCCGGTTCTGAATCTACTGGATTTCTTCCGCGAAACTGTAACTGGAGATACATAGGCATTGCATTCCAGTTACCTATGCCGAGCGCAATCGATTCGTAGAAAAGTTTATCAACAAACCCTGCACCGGATGGTTCGACTATTTCAAAGGTAAAATTAGTAGACACACCTGTGCCCGATTCGTTGCTCGGTGTTGTAATTGCCTTAATTTCGACTTTATCGATAGTAAGATCTGTTACACCTGATTCAGCAATAATTGTCTGAACTGTCGGGTCTAATACCTTGCCGGAAGTTGATGCATCGGGCGTGGTAATAAACAATTTCCAATGATAGGTTACAACATCGTAATTATCTAATATATTAGGTTGAAATTTTGTCTTTAAAGAAATCGGGTCGTTGGCACCGGTTGTATCGCTGGTATTACTTTTATGCGCGTAAGGATTTCCGTACGCACTTGCTGGTGCGCTTCCACGACCGCCTTGTGCATTTGACTGTCCAGTAAGCGAATTTATTGCACTGGTTGCTTTAAATTTTGCATTGTCAATTGCGTTAGACACAGATGCTTTGGCTGCCGAAACTGTATCAGACAGGTCCGACATGAATGACTTTGGATCTCCCATTTTACCTCTTTAGAATATTTGCTGGAATATAAATTTCTAAACCTGCTACGAAATCATTTATAGGATCTATAATTAGGTCCGGATTTCTGATGCAGAATACCCACCACAGCCCGGGTGTACCGTATTCGGCCTGGCTCATTAAATCCGGACGCTGATCATACTGCGGAGGAATAATAGCGATCTTATCAAAATCACTTCTAGGAACTTCACGGGGGACCCAGAAATCTAGGTACCAGTTCTTTACAGGTGTTACCAGGTACTGACTTGTATCTTTACTATTTTGTGCCATTAGATATAACCCTTATTAATCAGTGCGCCTCTTCTAAATTCGTCGAGATTAAATTCATTTCTAAGATTAATAGGAATGTATTGTGTATCTAATTCAATAGATACAGCTATATGCGTCGGGACATACGAATATCCGTCGGTTGATCCTGGCGCAAGTGTCACCGGCGATCCGCTATATCCGGCAGTGTTTACCGGAACATAATCGATATTTGCATCATATGTGTAATCAAAAGATTTCACAATTACCGGTACATTGTTAAACTGATATTCGCCGAGATAATTAAATTTCAGTATAGGTGGCGGAGTACCTGCTTTGTTATACGGATTGATACCAAAATATGATTTCGTAACGGAACGGAAGAAATGAAGAACCGACAATAAATATAATGCTTCATCGGTTGTCTGCGCAGTAAATTCAGCAGCAATAGTTATAATTTTCGGATACGACCTAACATAAGCATTGTATCCATAGTCTGTGTGAATAAATCCGGTAGAGTCATATTCAGCAGCACTACCCGATGTTACAGATGGTGTATACGGAAACAGAACACCTCTTGTCGACCACAAAGGATACAAAATATTATTGGGACTATTCGGGCCAAGAACAGACTCACAATTCTGCATACTCTTTGGCTGCAATCTCGCTCTATAATCTTGTTGTGGCATGAATTTCTCCTAACTTGCTTATTTATCATGAACATAAAGTGGTATGTTAATTGCGGAATTCTTGACCTATCGTGCAGGCCCTGCTATACTACAAAAAATTTCTAGGAGATTACCTAATGACACAAATGATTGACGACGACCAACCAGAGGTTATCGTGATAGCTCCGGCAAAGAAAATCAATTACCTCAACAATAAGGACATGCTAAAGGAAATTCATCGTAGCAAGAATTCTTATTCAGAATACATTGATCCAAAGTACAGCGACTATGATGTCATTGTAGATACTCTTCAAGAAATCTTTCTTCCTGAAGTTCAAGAGCGCGGTAAGGTTGTAAGGGCTGCAAGACTAAGCGTCTCGGCATTTGAGGCTGTTGTAGCTAGTGGTACAAGAACAGATAAACCCAAGCTGTCAGAGTTCAAAGTAAAGCCGGACACAATTTCTGTAGACGACCTTGTATTTAGAGTGCTTACATTTGAACACATTCCGCTCGCTCCAGGCCGTAAGAAGAATCCGAAGAGCGTTGCCGACAGTTATGTCAAACTAAACTTTTCGCCCTTCAAGCATTACATTATCGAAAATGGTGAAGCAAAGGAAGTTGGCAGATCGCATTCAAAGAAAGGCAAGTTTAGTGCCGAGCACGGTTCTATTACAAATAAGCTTGCTAAGATGTTCATCCTAATGGTCAACAAGTATGCGCAACGCGGCAACTGGCGTGGTTATACATATCTTGACGAAATGAAGGGCCAATCGCTTTTACAGTTAGCACAAATGGGACTCCAGTTCGACGAGGCACAAAGTGACAACCCGTTCTCGTATTATACGATGTCGCTGCAAAACAGTTTCACAAGAGTGCTGAACTTAGAAAAGAAAAATCAAGATATTCGGGATGATCTATTAATCGATAGTGGTGCAAGTCCTAGTTTCTCAAGGCAGTTAGCTCTTGAAAACGAAATTAGACGACTTAGAGAAGATGCACAGGAATCGGCTAAAGATGACAACGAATAAACTATTTGAAAAATGTGTAGCATTTAGTGATATTCATTTTGGCTTAAGGCATAACTCTAAAGACCACAACGAAGACTGTTTAGAATTCGTAGATTGGATTATTAGCGAAGGGCAGAAAAGAGGGGCAGAGACCTGCCTCTTCTTAGGTGACTGGCATCACCACCGGTCAAACATTAATATCCTTACACTAGATTACACAATGCAGGCATTGCGAAAGCTTAATAATGCCTTTAAGAAAACTTACATAATGGTAGGCAACCACGATCTTTTCTATAGAGAGAAAAGGGAAATTCACTCTATGGTAGTTGGAAGCGAGTTTCCAAACATTATTCTTGTTGACGAACCGACTGTTATCGATGATGTTGCACTTATTCCGTGGCTTGTAGAAGAGGAATGGAAAAAGGTTACTGACATTAAGACAAAATACCTATTCGGGCACTTAGAGCTTCCGGGCTTTAAGATGAACGCTATGGTAGAAATGCCTGATCACGGGACCTTAAACGCAGATCATTTTCAACATCAGGATTATGTCTTCTCGGGGCACTTTCACAAGCGCCAGACAAAGGGAAAGATCAACTACATTGGCAATCCGTTTGGGCACAACTATTCAGATGTGTGGGATTTCGAACGCGGTGGTATTTTCCTGGAGTGGGGCAAAGAACCCGAGTTTATGGATTATGAGGCAGGGCCTAGATTCATTAGCATTAACCTTTCTGCGTTACTTGCTAACCCCGATCTGTATCTTAAGCCAAAAACATATCTACAAGTTACATTAGATTTAGATATCACATATGAAGAAGCTGTATTCTTAAGAGAGACTTTTCTAACACAATACAATGTTAGAGAATTCAAGCTTGTAAGAAATCAAGAAGACGAACTTTCGAAAGATTATTCAGGGGATATTACATTCAAGACAGTTGATCAAATTGTTATCGAACAATTGACAAATATCGAAAGTGATGCTTTTGAGACAAATAAGCTTATCGAAATATACAATAGGCTATAATACATGCTGAAAATAAATGCACTAACAATAAAAAACTTCATGAGTATCGGTAATGTTACTCAGTCAATAAATTTTAGTACCAGCGATTTAGTATTAGTGTTGGGTGAAAACCTTGACTTAGGTGGCAACGATAATCGAAATGGTGTAGGTAAATCTACAATTGTGAATGCCTTGTCATATGCACTATATGGATCCGCATTAACAAGTATTAAGAAAGATAACTTAATTAATAAGACAAACATGAAACATATGCTTGTCACATTAATTTTCGAAGTTAACGGTGTCGGTTATAAAATCGAGCGCGGTCGTAAACCTGGTATCTTCAAGTTCATTAAGGACGGCGACGAAGAAAAGGACGACGGCAACGAGAAGGATAAGGATTCCAATGAAGCCCAGGGCGAGAACAGGCACACTCAAGAAGAAATTGAACGCTTGATTGGTGTTTCGCACGATATGTTCAAACACATCCTTGCGCTGAATACTTATGTCGAGCCATTTCTTGCCTTAAAGACTGGTGAGCAACGAGTTATTATCGAGCAATTGCTTGGTATTACTAAGCTATCCGAAAAAGCTGAGAAGCTAAAAGACGAGGCAAAGGTAACAAGAGATGAGATTAAAGAAGAAGAGTTTAGGATCACCGCAGCTACGGAAGCAAACAGGCGTATCGAGACGAACATTAAGGGGCTTGAGAGCAAATCGATGGCGTGGGAATCCGCTAAAGTGGGTAGGATTGACACTTTGCAGAAGTCTATTATGGAGATGCTTAGTGTCAATATCGACGACGAGATCGTCCTACATAAGTCCAAGAAAGAAGTGGAAGATCTCAACGCGGAATATAGGTCGCTCGCAAAAGAACTCGCTAATCTCGAAAAAGAAGTTACGGAGTCGACAAAAACCGTAACAAGGCTCGACAAGGTTCTTCTTAGTTCGACTGAGAAAATCTGTCCTACATGTTCGCAAGAGATGGACAAAGACACGCACGACAAAGTCCATAACGAGTATTTGCTGCAACATCAAGAGACTCAGCGCAAATTGCAGGAAAAAACTGCAAAGCGCGACGAAGTTAAAACACTTGCAACGTCTGTCGCATCGCTTATTCCTAAGCTACCAGAGACATTTTATGCAACCATCGATGAAGCATACAATCATAAGACCACACTTGATACTCTAGGTAATAGTTTATCTGCTGAATTAGAAACAGTAAACCCGTATACAGACCAAATCGAGTCATTGCGTCGCGACGGTTTGCAAGAAATTAGTTTTGACAAACTAAATGAGCTTGTTAAGTTACGTGACCATCAGGAATTCTTACTGAAATTACTTACCAACAAAGATAGTTTCATCCGTAAGAAAATTATTGACCAGAACTTAACATTCCTAAATCATAGGTTAGCACACTATCTGGCAGACATCGGGCTGCCGCACGAAGTAAAATTCAAGTCGGATCTTGAGGTTGAAATAGGTATCTTAGGTAAGGAATATGATTTTGATAATTTAAGCAGAGGTGAACGTACTCGATTAATCCTATCCCTTTCATGGTCATTTAGAGATGTATATGAATCAATGAATGATAAGATTAATTTATTGTTTATCGATGAGTTGATAGATTCGGGACTGGATTCCAGCGGTGTAGAATCGTCATTAGCAATTCTAAAGAAAATGGGTAGAGACAACAAGCGCAATATCTATCTTATTTCTCACAGAGATGAATTGATCGGTCGAGTCTCAAATGTTCTAAAGGTTGTTAAAGAGGGTGGGTTTACTTCATTTGAAAATAACGAGACAGAGGTCTGATGCTCTTGCAAATTCAAAAACATATCGTGTAGACTAGTCGAATAATAATTATAAGGATTTCTATGACAACAAAACAACAAATTCTATTACGTGATATCATCTTTAAAAAATTACCCGGTATTGCAGATGATATTCTTATGCAGGAATATATACTAAAACTTATAGAATTATATCCAACTAGTGTGGATGTTGAAAATTTAATAGAACATTCATTAGCTCACAAAGGTGGATATGAATTTGTTGACGAAGCTGCAAAGGATTTTAACGATAAAGACGAGTCAGACTCTAAAACAGTTTCAGTAAATCCAAAAACAGGTAGGGCAGAAATTATCGGGCTCGAAAATAAAATAGGTTCTATTAGAATTACAATCTATAATCCCATTTCACCCGAGGCTACATCTTTCTTATACATTCCTCGAGCACACCTTCCGCTATTAATACGAGAATGTTTCGGAACAAACGAAGGTAAGAAACGTCTTGTTATTACCTGGAGCAAGAAGAGACCGAAACGTTTTAAAGACCAAAAAATCGGTTACTTCAACATGTATGAAAAATTTAGGGTAGACACGTTTGAGGAACTTGCTGAGATGACTGATGAGAAATTTTATCAGTTAAATCCGTCCCTTCAGTTGAATACTTCTTTACTAAGTCCCGATTTGGCTGCTGACTCCAGAAGTGATCCCATTCTACAAACATCCAGCCTTTATACGGCAGATAACGATCAGCAAGAAATCCTAGATTCTGAGGATACACTACCCATTTCTCTTTCCTGCTAATCTTAATAAGAATTAGATTCAAGTCTCCCTCATCCTCGACGTCGTGCTGCTGTTGTATCCACGCGTCGAGGATTTTCACGTCTGCATACCATAGCTGGTGAAACGGAAAATCGGCATACGACTTGCATTCTAGATTCCAATGCTTCCACGACTCCGGTGGGTGAATATCGCCTTTCTTACTTTGCACTTGTGCGCTGCCGAGTGTTTCTTTACGGAAGTTATTCTTACCACCGACAAAGGCGCCGGAAGATGGAATCCTAATAAATGTTTCTCCATAGGTTTCAGTTAGAAATTTTGAAACTTCTAATTCCCATGCATTTCCCTTAGCCTTGCTCTTACTGGGCATCTAAATTTTCCTTTAATATGGCTTCTATATTTTGCCTATCTTTTTTAATAGCATAGTAAGTTCGTTCTCTTATGCCTGTCACATCTCTTATTTCTTTTCTAGATTTATTTTCGTCTAAGAGACGAAATATAGTGTTATAGTATTCTTTTTGGCAGATTATCAAACTTATACTATGTTTTTTTCGTGCCTCACTAATATTTCTACGACCGTTTTCCGATTTAGGCTTTTTTAATGCATTTCCTAAATTTTTCTTATGTTCTTTTGTTCGTGTAGTTTTTTTCACACCCCTATTACCGCAACCGTTTTTATTTCCAATTCTTGCCAGACTCATTTTGGCACGAGTTTCAGGACTTACTATTTGATTCTTATTTGCGATACTAAGTTTCTGTTTGTGCTCTTCAGTCTTAGGAACACCTTTTCGAACTTCGGATAATCTTTTTTTATGCCATCCGTATAGTTTATTGTTTCTTACTACGCCCTGAGTGGATTGGCACAGCATTAAGACGGCATAAATGAGATTTTTATTATCAGGATATATTTTTACAAGTAGCTGATGTGCTAAGAAATGTTCTTCTGGGGTAAGAATGGCAATGTTATTGTCGTCATCGGTCCCGTTCATACATTTTGGTATAATATGATGTCTTTCGGTGTACCCTTCGATATGTCGTGTCTTTGATCTATTGATTAGTTGTTCGTATATTTTTCTATAGTTCATAATAACACCTTTTTATTATTTATCCTCTTTTTATACCATAACTATACACTTATGGATTATGGAGTGTAAGTAATTATAAAGGAGACACTATGTACACAGTAGCATTTGAAAAGGCAGTCGATCATGCGATGCTTTATGAAGTAGGTGGTTTTTGGAAATTAACCCCAGAAGTTGAGGCTGGCCTAATCGGAACCGCAGCGCAGAAAAAAGCTGTAGGATATACCAACGATCCACACGATAACGGTGGCGAGACAAAATTTGGAGTAGCAAAGAATGCTAACCTAGATCTCGACATTAAAAATTTAGACTGGAATGGTGCAAAAGAAGTGTACTATCGCCGTTATTGGGTCAACGGGTCTTGTGATAAGTTACCCGGTCGAATTGCTGTATTACATTTCGATGGTTGTGTAAATCACGGAGTAGGTCGTGCTAACAAATTTCTTCAAAGAGCCCTCAATGTCTCAGCCGACGGTGTAATTGGACCGGCAACATGCGCGAAGGCGAACGCTTCGGACGCAATTGATGTATGCAACGCAATCTGCGATCAGCGTACTCAATTCTATAAAGACATCGTTGCAAACAATCCAAGCCAGGGAAGATACTTAGGCGGATGGTTGCGACGCATCGATGAAATGCGTGAATTTACATGTGATTTGACTAGAAATTTCTGAGAAAAATTACACAAATTGGGGCCTTCGGGCCCTTTTTACTTTTGTGTCAAGATTGTTGACATGCTTAGGGCATCGTAGCTAAAATAGTGTAACAGCACATAAGACTGTTACACAAAAGCAAATCAAAAGATAGCGGGACTGACGCGCCCCGTGAACATATAAGATCCACAGCGTATAGGTTTTAACACATCAAAACTACAATTACACATAAAACCCAAATCTAATTTCAAATCCAACCCAAGCAAAATATTTCTAACACAATTTAAGGTTGACGAGCCTAGTTAAAATTTCGTTGGCGGGTCGTTCGGAATGGAGCGCAACAGCCAGGACCAATGGGTGTGCATTGGCAAACTTCAATGAACCATAGTTCTACCTATGTAGTAAGTGAAGTGAATTAAAAATTTGTTGCGGGTATGTGAACGAAAGGTATGGCCTGCAAGCGGTGTAGCAACTGACTGAAGAGGAGCTACAAGAAGCCGCGAGGATGTATGGTGCCGAGCACCTTATCCCCCTAATAGGCCGCGTAAATGCGTGAAGTTGACATAAGCAATCCAATACTTCAACAATAGTCTATTTCAGTCTCTGCGATGCAGTCAAGTATCAAAAAGAAGGGTATCGAAACAAGGTTACATTTTTTTATGATCTTGTTTCGATACCCTTTCTCTGACTCCACCGTCAAGTATTTGAAAACAATCACATATTAACTGTGTTGTATCTAATGTGGGACGAACGAATAACGAAGCGGAGTTTACGAAGCGAGTGTTTCGTGAAGTTCCCGGTCTGTAAGACCGTTTACTGTTTGATCAGTTCTCTTATAAATTCGCTTCGCGAGCTTAACAATGTCGCTATTTGTTGTTAAGGCAAATTCAGAATGTGGTTTGAGCTTAATACCAAATATGTCGTTACCGAAAGTTTCGACTCGAATGACACCTGTGAACTTCGTGAAGTGCAAAGTCATAAATGCGCTGAGTCTGAGCTCTAGTTCCCCTATAAGTGTGGGCAGTTCTTGCAATGATTCTGCGTCAAAATGACGGATCAATTTAACTTCGCCCTTCGCTAAGTAGATCTCGCTATACAGGTGTCGGCCTGCAGGCTTTTTTATGTATATAAAGCCGGGTTGTCGAAGGACTGCCTTACTTGTTTCAAGATTCATATTTAATTCTCTGTCTGGCAGAGAATCTACTTCGTAAGGACTCCACTTAATGCCTTGAGCATCTAAGAGTCTTGATAGGTCGTAGACCCAGCGGTGTTTAGAATATCGTTCCCAACATTCAATATCATCCTTAGGGATATCAAGATCATATGTGTCGTGTTTCTTTTGCATGTTCTTTCCTTTGACTATTCGGGATGCCTTTATATGGCGATGGCACTCCTTTATTCCCCGGGGACCGGTATACCCTTCTTACCATTTGGTTTACCTTTTGCAGAATTAGAACCAAATATTCTGCCTTTTCTTTTAGATTCTACACCCTTCGTCGGTGATGGCGTTAGAGCGCATTGTTTTCTTACCCAATCATATTGTCTATTATTCAACCTATTTCCATATCTATCGGTTCCCATGAGCATCGCCGCTTTAATCATTGAATGGTTATTTGGGTACATTCTTACTAAACACAAATGAGCAAACAGATGTTCTCTCGGAGTTAATAATACAAGATTTGTTTCGTCATTAGTGCCACCAAGTGCCTTAGGTAAAATATGATGGCGTTCATAACAGACATATTTTTTATGATCTTTTTTGTACTTTTGCCTGCACTCAGATAATGCTCTCAATATGAGTTTATTATATATTCTTCTATAATCCATTTTACATATACTCTTTACCGCCCGGGTTCTGTTCCTTCATACGTTTGTTAATTACCTTAACAACGATTTCTCTATCTTCAAAACTCATACCCCACGCAGAATTCCATTCAATACCACCTTTCATAAAATAGCATAGATCAGCAATTTGTTGCTTTAGAGCTATGCCATCTTTTACATAAGATTGTATTAGGTCACCCAATTCCTCAGGAGGCAGAAAAATCAAGGACCTTATGAAAAATTTACGGGATTAAAATCAATTTCACTCTGCCATTCATGAGCACATTTTTCGCACTTCGCGGTAAATGTTCTCTTGATGCCAATTTGATTAATCTCGTCGATCAGGTCGCTGATTTTATCTACACTCTTCTTGTCGATGTTCATTAGGAAATCTTTAATAAACTTCTTGTCTGCAACATTAACGCCATCTGCTTCGTTTACAATTCTTACAATACCGTTGCACATTAGGTCAAATTTGGTTTGGCCAATTTCCTTGAACGCCTTATTGAAAATAAGCGATCTTTGCTCGTCTGTAATGCTGTCGTTGTCTACTGCGCGTGCAAGCTTATTTTGTTCAAATTGCGAGTGCAAACCTTTTAGCAATTCTGGAAACGAGTAGGGTTTACGAAAACGCTAAGGCCGGAATCCAAATTAATGACATAATCTGTTTCAAGCTTTGTCATGTTGTCTAGCGCAAACTGAAGATCTAATTTGTATGTATTTTCGGTTTGGCACTTTGGACACTTTAAGGTAGTTTCTAATGTGTCGTTATATGTAGCGTATCGAATAGCAGTAATAAGTGCATCGATGTCATTTGTTAGCAAAGCTTTGGGCTGTTTCAACGATGGAACACAACTCAATAATACTTCGATCAAAGCCTCACCATTAAGTAATGCATCGGGGTTCTTTAGAGACAGTTCGTCCCTGCCAGTCATTGGCATTACACCTACTTCTCCTTTTTCGGTGAACTGAATAACATCCGGTCCATAATAAGAAGTACCACTTGGCAGTTCGAGAAACAGTTTAAATGTTCTGAAATACTGCTTTAGTGGATTAGCCTGTTGTACAAATTGTTCCATAATTTTTCCTCTGAAAATACTTTGATAAATAGTATTTGATATCGTTTCTTTTATTTATCACGGGACTTAACCAACGAATTTTATGGCTGATAATTCTGTCTTTATTACTGGCATTGCAGAGGGCACACTCAAGGAGGCGATTGAAGAATTGCCAGGCTGGGCTACGGAAGACACTGCCTTTAAGATTCAGAAATTACTTACCAGAAGTCTTGATACTCAGAACAAGACACTTGCACAAATTCTTAAAACTGCCTCAGCAGGCGGCACTGGACTTACTCCAGACGACGTTAAGAAATTAAATAATGAAACCGATAAATGGCTCAAGAACCTTGTTGCGGCTAATGCCGAAGATAAGAAAAGAAAGAAAAACTTTAAAGACAAGGATAAGGACGATAAGGATAACTTATTTTCCTCTAAAAAACTTAGAACAACAACCGATAAACTCAACTATGTACTAACTGGATTAGCAACTATCGGTTCTAAGGTTATGAAAGTTGAGAATCAGTATATCGATACCTATGATGCCTTATACAAGTCGGGTATTAATGTTCTCAATGGAAATAATTCTACCGCAGATGGTTTTGAAGCACTTAACCAAATGGTTAACCTTACTGGTATTAGATTAGAAAATCTTCAAAAGGTTGCTGAAAAATATAGTGATACAATTAATGCTGCCGGAATGTTAAAATTTACCAAAGCGGTATCTGCATCGAGCAAAGCCTTAGTAAGCTTAGGATATAGTAGCACCGAACAGTTAGAGCTCATCGGGTCTATAATGGAAGCGGAACAAGGCTATACCGATGTTAGAAAAAAATCTTCAGAACAGATTGCCGATGATGCGCAAAGAATTGGTTCGCAGTTTAATAAATTATCCCAGACTGTAGGATTAAACAGACAGCAGCTTTTGGATAATATGAAAACAAATGCAAGGTCGAACGATTCGACTCTTGTTGCTGCACGGTGGGGCGAACAGGCCGCTGAGAATGTAGCCAAGGCAGCAGCAGGACTTAAAGATCAAAACCTAGCGAAAATCTTTACACAGTTTGCAGCAGCATCGGATCCTGTGTATACACAAGCGTTTAAGGACTTGAATGCTGCCGGCCTAGGCGACATCGCAACTCAATTTGCACAGTTAGGTAAAGATATGAAATATATCGATCCTACCGAATTCCAAAAGAGGCTCGATGCGTTAACTAAGAATATTGATCCAAAACGGATTGCTGCATTAACCGATCAGCAAGCTGGTGGCAACCAAGCAGCTGACGCAGCAGTTTCGTTCATTAATATGGTTCAGCAACAATCCCGCAGAGTATCGGAAGCAACCGATGGGCAGCAGACAGCAGCGACAAAAACAGAAGCAGCAATTGCAGGATTACAAACTGAGGTAGAAAAATTATCTGCTGCCGGTCAGGCTGCGTTTTTTCCAATGATTGCACAGGTAAATGCTGTTACAGATGCAATGAAACTTCTTAACGATGCCATCTATAAGGTTATAGGCTCTATAAATGCAGAAACTCGCAGTTGGATTGGTGTCGGTCTTGTACTTGCGGGATTTACCGCAGGATTATTGGTTGCGGTAAGATCTGTACGAACATTCTTTAGCCTATTTGGTAAAGGTCCTGGCATTATTTCTAAGGCATTTACCGGTATGGGCAAACTTATAATGTCTGCCGGTACCGGGGTTGCAAGTATGTTGCGCGGTGCAGGAACACTATTGATAAGAGGTATCAGCGGAATAGGAAATATGCTGAAACTTGCAGGATCTGCTATTCCTACAGTATTGCGTGGTGCCGGTAATTTAATCTCAAAAGCATTCTCTGGCGTAGGAAATCTTCTTAAGACAGCCGGATCGGCAGCATGGAATGCAGTTCGTGGTGTCGGTTCCGGAATAGCAAAAGGAATGGCCAGTGCAGGTACATGGATTATAGATGCACTAAAGGGCGTCGGTTCATGGGCTTCTTCGGCATTTTCAAGACTTGTAGGAACTATTTCTAGTGCATTGAGATCGGCCGGCACCTGGATATTAGACGCATCAACCAAAGTTATGACTTTCGCCAAGGATGCATTAATGCGTTCGGTGTCGTGGATTGCTAACACCACAAAAAGTATCTTCTCAGCAGTAGGAAATTCATTAAAGGCAGCAGGTACATGGATTTCGGATGCAATTCGTGGATTAATTACTAACATTGGTAAAGCAGGATCTTGGGTAGGGAATGCAATTAAGGGTGCAGGTACCTGGATATCAAATTTAGCAAAATCAGTATTCTCGGGTGGTGCAAAACTACTTTCGAGTGCAGGTGAATGGATAGGTGGCGCCTTGAAGGGTGCCGGCCAATGGATAGCATCGGCTGTGAAATCTGTATTTGGCGGAGCATCTAAGTTTATCAGTGAAGGTGTCGGTTGGATTGGAAATGCCTTGAAATCTGGAGGCAATGCAATTGTTGGGTTCTTTAAGGGAGCAGGTGCTTGGATCATGAATGCCTTTAAGGGCGTGTTCGGCGAAGCCGCTGGATTTCTTGGTAGCATATTCAGTAAGATTGGCGGCGTAGTTGGGGAAGTTTTGCCGTTCATATCTAAGATCGGCGGCCTCGCACTTAGGTTTGCCGGGGTGTTGGGATGGCTATACACGGCGTTTGAAGTGGGCTGGGCAATTGGGACTAAATTGTATGAAATAGTTTCTAAGTTCGATTGGGTTACAAGTGCATTTGATAAATTGTTCATCGGGCTAGATAAATTAATTTCTTATTTGCCGGGTCAAGTCGGTCGGGATGCACAGCAAAGACTAGATGTAAGAGAGAAGGCAGAAAAGGCATTGGTAAATGCACCGGCAGTGAAGAAGCCCGAGCAAATATCTGTTCCTAAGGCGCCAATGGCATCGACTATAAACAGTCCATCGGCAGTATCTGCTGATCCTACTAAGACACCGGCAGATACTGCACCACCGGCAGGTACCGAGCCGTCTAAGGCAACGGGGTCCGGGATAGAGAAGCCTGCCGAGACTTCTGACATAAATAACTTGCTCAGCTATCAAAGTACAATTCTTGAACAGATATTGTTAAGCACGAATAGCTTAGTGTCAGTCAATAAGGATATCCTTAGATCTGCGAGAAACCAATAATGACATGGAAAAAATTCTTTAAGCCGGTAAATTCAGTTTTGCCGGTAGCGCAACGAGCAGTAGATAGCACTTCTGCTTATGCTTCAACGGCAAAATACAGCAATTGGTTGCCAGAAGTGTATTCCGGTCCACCAGATAGATTGCAGAGATATGCGGTATACGATCAGATGAACTATGATCATGAAATTAGTGCTGCTCTTGATACTATTGCTGACTTTGGTACAGAACCCGATGAAGTAACAAAACTACCACTTGTTATTAAATATAACGAAGACCCGACACCATCTGAAATTCAGATTTTAGAAAAGTCATTAGGGCAGTGGTGCAGATTAAATAAAATTTCTCGTCGCCTATGGAGAATGTTCCGTTCTACCCTAGTATACGGTGACCAATTCTTTATTCGTGATCCACAAACTTTTAAACTTTACTGGGTTGATCCTGCTAAAGTTGAAAAAGTTATTGTCAACGAAAGCGATGGTAAGAAAATTGAAAGTTATTTTATTAAGGATATTGACCTTAATATGAAGAGTCTTGTTGCAACAAACCAGTTGAACAAGATGTCTAACGAAGCATTTGGTTCCAATAGTATTGTATTCTCTCCGCCGATGCAAGGAAACATGAATTATGTATCCGGCGGTTACGGAGGTGCAGGTACAGCAAACTATCAAGATGGCGGCGCTACTGCTGTAGATGCCGAACATATTGTACAAATGTCCCTTACAGATGGCATGAACGCTGCGTGGCCCTTCGGGCTTAGTATCCTCGAGCAAATCTATAAGGTTTATAAGCAGAAAGAGTTATTAGAAGACGCCATCTTGATTTATCGTGTACACCGCGCTCCAGAGCGTCGTGTATTCTTTATTGATGTTGGTACGATGCCTCCTAACAAAGCGCAGCAATACCTCGAGCGCATTCGTTATGAAGTACAGCAAAAGCGTATTCCAAGTAGAACTGGCGGCGGCGCTAATGTGGTGGATTCGACATATAATCCTATGTCTATCTTGGAAGATTATTTCTTCGCTGTAACAAGTGAAGGACGCGGTTCGAAAGTCGAAGTATTACCCGGTGGTGAAAATCTTGGTGACATTGATGATTTGCGTTATTTCAATAACAAGATGCTTCGAGCACTAGGTGTTCCTAGTTCGTATTTGCCGACAGGTCCGGAGGACGGAACATCTGCTGTAACAGACGGCAGAGTAGGTACAGCATTTATTCAAGAATTTAGATTTGCTAAAGTTGTTACTCGTTATCAACAGCAAGCAATTGAACCAATAGATATGGAATTTAAGTTGTTCTTAAAATTCCGAGGAATAACAATTGACAATAGTCTCTTTGAACTTAGTTTCACAGAACCACAATCGTTCTCAGAGTATCGTAAACTTGAACTTGATTCAGCACGTATCAATACGTTTACTGCACTTATGGATGTTCCTTATGTTTCTAAGAGATTTATTCTTAAGACATATCTTGCCTGGACAGAAGAACAGGTTGCAGAAAACGAACGTATGTGGAAAGAAGAGCGTAGCAGACTTACTAAGACATTCGCTCCAGAGGCATCTGGTGGCGGTGGTGCTGCACCTGCAGGATTATCAGATGTTGGTATTACAAGTTCTGGCATTGATGATATGGCTCCGGAAGACGGTGATGTCGAGGGACTCGGTCCCGACGGAGGACCCGGCGGCGGAGTTAGTGACACAGAAGTAGATAGCTTCGGTACTTGATAAATAAGACTATGAAAGCCAGAGATCTACTTGTTGAATTTTATGACCCAGCCGATGATAAGTTGGGACAAGCAAAAATGGATGACACCCGTCGCCCACGTTTAACTATGCTTCACATACAAAAATTAAGAAAAGCAAGAGATGCTGAAAAGTACGAAACTGCTCAGCATCTTAATTTCTTACCAGATATGTATGGTGTATCGGCTCAGCCCGATGCAGGCGGCGCTGGCGGCATGCCAGGCCTATAAAGTAGTTTTTTATTTCGAGTAAACCTCGACTAAATAATTGCTGCAAAATCAATTCTCTAAAAATGGCCTCTTTTATGGCCATTTCCACCTATAATCCCTCTCACCGGGTTAAATACCTAGAATACCACTAAAGTGGTAATTTTGGAACTTTAACTAATCAAGGAGAGATTGGGCATGTCACAACAACAAAAGCTTGAAAAAGTTTTGGATCTGCTTTTAAGCGAGGATTCAGAACAGGCCAGCGAACTTCTCCATCAGATCATTGTAGAAAAAGCTCGTGTAATTTATGAAGGCATTGTCGACGAAGAAGAAGTCGCCGATGACGAAAAAGACGAACTTGACGAATCCGATGAAGTTGGTGGCGAACCAAATAAAGACTTCACTGATGAAATTGCAACAGACAAGGAAGAAGTAGATGCCGACGAACAAAACGACGGCGAAGCTGGATCCGACGAAGAGTCTGATGACGGCGACGAAGGAAGCGATGATGATGAAGGCGGCGAATTTGGAGCCGACGATGAAGGCGGAGAAGGTAGCACAGAAGATCGTATTGAAGATCTCGAGTCCCAACTTGCTGAACTTCGTGCAGAATTCGACGCACTAATGGGCGAAGAAATGCAAGAACCTAACCACGCAGATCTAGGCGACGAGTTCGGCGGAGATGAAGTTGAGCCAGCAATGGATGACGGAATGGACGACGGAATGGGTGGTCCAGATATGGGCGGCATGGGTGGTGAAGAAAAGGTTGTCGGCGAAGTAGTCGCAACTATGTTCGAGAAGAAGAAAGACAAGAAACTCGAAGTAGCACCACAGAAGAAAGATGCAAAGAAAGATAAGAAGGTAGACGAAGAAACTCAGTTTCTTAACAAGGTTGCTGACACTGGTCAAAAGGGAACAGCCAAGCTTGTAGGAACAGGCAAGGGCATGACTCTTGGTGCTGAGCAAAACAAGTCACCTTACACCAACATCCCTGCACGCAAGGATTACGGTGGAAAGCCAACAAAAATCGGTGGTAACGGCGGAACAGGCGGCGAGTACGGCAAGTACAACGGCGACTCTGCAAAAGACGACACACCTACCGATAATGTAAAGGTTGAGCCAAAGAAGAATGGCGTAAAGGCTGATACTACTGCGAAATACACCGGCGGCAAGGCTGCAGGTCCAGGTTTCACAAAGTCTCCTCTAACAAAGAAGCCAGCTTAAGGATACAACGGTGAAAATGGCAAACAAACTGTACGAGTATTTGTCCTTCGACAAAGCACACGTAACACTTCTTGAAGAAGATAACAAGATGACAGGCGGTAAAGATCTCTGTATGAAAGGGATCTTTATCCAGGGTGACGTAAGGAACCAGAATCAGCGTGTTTATCCTGTTAGAGAAATTGCCCGCGCCGTTAACTCTATTACAGAAAAATTAGGCACAGGTCAATCAGTAATGGGTGAGCTCGACCATCCGGAAGAGCTTTCTATTAACCTTGACCGTGTAAGTCACCTCATCACAGAAATGTGGATGGATGGTGCAGACGGATACGGAAAGTTGAAAATTGTACCAACTCCGATGGGACAAATAGTTCAGACACTATTGAAGTCGGGCGCAAAGTTGGGAGTTTCTTCCCGTGGTTCTGGAAATGTAAATGACGATGGTACTGTTTCGGATTTTGAAATTATTACCGTCGACATTGTTGCGCAACCAAGCGCACCAAATGCATATCCTAGAACGATATATGAAAGTCTTTTTAACATGAAGGGTGGCCATAGTTTAGTGAATACCGCAAGGGAAGCACTAACCGAAGCTGCCGCACAAAAACAGCTTGTTAAAGACCTTCAGAGATTTATCAAAGAGTTAAAAATTTAAGGGGAACTCAAGATGGCAAAGAAAATTGATGAGATCTTGAGCGAAAGCGTTGGACTGTCTGAAGATGTCCGCAACCAGATCGTTGGTTTGTGGGAATCGAGACTTACCGAAGCTCGTGAAGAAGTTGCTGCTACACTCCGTGAGGAATTTGCACGCAAGTTTGAACACGACAAGGGAGTCTTAGTTGAATCTATGGACCGTTTCTTAACAGACAAAGTCCGCGTTGAACTCGAAGAATTCGCCGAAGACAAGAGAAAACTTGTCGCAGAAAGAGTTGCTTACAAGAGCAAGCTCACTGAGCACACAGGAATGTTAAACAAATTCATCACAGAAGCTGTAGCCAAGGAAATGAAAGAGTTCTATGCCGAAAAGAAGGCAATGAAGGAAAACTTTTCTAAACTAGAGAACTTCCTGTTGAAGCAACTTGCCGAAGAAATTCGCGAGTTCCGCATCGACAAGAAATCACTTGTTGAGCAGAAAGTCAAGATGGTTACAGAAGGAAAGCAAAAGCTACAAGAAACAAAGACACAGTTTATCAAGCGTGCGGCTCAGATTATCGAGTCTAACATTGAGAAGACATTGCGCTCTGAAATTACTCAATTCAAGGATGACATCCGTGTTGCCCGTGAAAATGATTTCGGTCGTAAGATTTTTGAAAGCGTAGCAGCTGAATTCATGACTTCGTATTTAAACGAAGGCACAGAGCTTAAGAAGCTTCAAAAGGTTGTCGAATCTAAGAACAAGGAATTAGCAACACTTAACGAATCTGTTAAGAAGAGCAAGGGCCTTATGGAAGGTTTAGATAGCAAACTAAAAGCAACTCAAGACCTAGTCGAAAGACAGAAAGTCATGGGAGAGTTACTAGCCCCATTGTCTAAGGACAAGAAAGCTGTAATGAAAGAATTGCTTGAATCGGTACAGACAAAGAACTTGCAAGGTGCTTACAACAAGTATCTACCAAGCGTACTAAATGAAGCCACAGATCGTAAACCTGCTGCCGCAAAGCCACAGTTGAACGAGGCAACATTGTCTGCCAAGACAGGCGATAGAGCGAGAGTCGCTCAAGAAGAAGTATCGGAAGATACATCGGAACTAAATCATATTTTGTCCTTAGCCGGAATTAGAAAGTAATTAGGAGAAACTACAATGGCAACAAAGCTATTTGAATCAAACTGGGGCGCAACAAAAGAAGCCCTTCTAGAAGGCCTTAAGGGAACCCGTCGTCAAGCAATGGACGTTGTGTTTGAAAACACTCGTAAATACTTGGCAGAATCGGCTACCGCAGGTGCAACACAAGCTGGTAATATCGCAGTTCTTAACAAGGTAATGCTACCGTTGATCAGACGTGTCATGCCAACAGTTATTGCGAACGAAATCATGGGCGTACAGCCAATGACAGGTCCAGTTGGCCAAATCCACACTTTGCGTGTTCGTTACGCAAACACTGCTGCTGGTGTAACAGCAGGTACAGAAGCACTTGGTCCATTCGAAATTGCTAAGGCATATTCGGGTAACGAAGTTGCTGCCGATCCAGCTGCTGCTTCAACAGCACGTCTTGAAGGCGTACCAGGTAACAAGATGAGCATCCAAATCTTGAAAGAAACCGTCGAAGCTAAGACACGTAAGTTGTCGGCTCGTTGGACTTTCGAGGCTGCACAAGACGCTAATGCCATTCACGGTATTGATATCGAAGCAGAAATCATGCAAGCTCTTGCACAAGAAATCACAGTTGAAATCGACCAAGAAATGTTATTCAAGCTAGGTGCTCTAGTACCTGTTGCTCCAACAACATTCAACCAAGCTGCCGTTTCTGGTACAGCTACATACGTTGGTGATGAAATGGCTGCTCTAGCAGTTATGATCAACCAGCAAGCTAACCTTATTGCTGCACGTACACGTCGTGGTGCTGCTAACTGGGCAGTTGTTTCGCCAACAGCGTTAACAATTCTTCAGTCTGCTACAACATCTTCGTTCGCACGTACAACAGAAGGTACATTCGAAGCACCTACAAACACAAAGTTTGTCGGTACATTGAATAGCACAATGCGCGTATATGTTAACCAGTATGCAAGCGATGGCGATCCAATCCTTATCGGTTACAAGGGACCTACAGAAACTGACGCAGCAGCTTACTACTGCCCATACATTCCATTGATGAGCGTTGGTCCTGTTATGGATCCACAGACATTCGAACCAGTCGTATCGTTCATGACACGTTACGGTTACCTAGAATTGACAAATACAGCAAACAGCTTCGGTAACGCCGCAGACTATTTGAGCAAGGTTGGAATTGACAGCAGCACTTTGAAATTTTACTGATCTGCACTGGATCGGTACTTTAAAGAGTACGCAGACACAAAAAAGCCCCTTAATCGGGGCTTTTTTCTTCTTTGCGTTTTTTGTGTATTTCTTGCATTAATATAGATCTTGCTGCCTTCCGTTCTTCCGACCACGATTGCTTAGGTTTACCTTTACGATTTTCAGACATCATCTTTTTTGTTTCTTCAGAATGCGGCGTAAAATGTGTACCTACACCTTTTCTTCTTTCACTAATTGCTTTTTTATTTTCTTCTGTATGATGCTTTCCCCTAAAACCCGGAGTATTATAATTACCCCCCGGCCTACCTTTTGTAGATTCACTAAGTTTTTTCTTAGATTCTGCTGACCATACTTTTCCTATATTAGGTCCAGGCCGACCCTTCATAAACTCGCTCTGGGCTTTACTAAATTCCTCTTTTAGAAGTTGGTAATCTCTGGCATATACCTTGTATTTTATTCCGTTTCTTTTTACATTGCACATCAACATAAAGGCCTTTGTCATTTGAGGGTTTCGGTGTATTTTCCACAGCAAATGGTGTGCCACAAAATGTTCTTTTGCGGTTAAAGAAACAATATTAGATTCAATATCGTCTCCTTTTAATGATAAAGGAACAATATGATGTTGTTCTACATAAATATCTTGGGATAATATCCTATGTTGTGCTTTTGATATTAGTTGATGGTAAACCTTAATATAGTTCATAATTAATATTTATCATAGTACAACATTGAAATTCTATTAATCCGACTCCAGGGTTAGTAAAAAATTCGGAGGGGGCCTTAGGGCTCCCTTTTTTTATTTCCGATAAATATACGAAACGGAGATTATAATGGCAGTCAATATTAACAATATTACAATAGACGGACTTACTAAAATTTCAAAAGTACCTGAACCAGTAGGTACATTAGAAGCAAGTTCATATTCAGTAACATCAGGTGACAGTGTAACATTAACATGGACATCGTCGGAAACTACTACAGTAACCGCAAGCGGTGCATGGAGCGGATCTAAAGCATTAAACGGAAGTGTATCATCCGGGGCATTGACAAATGCAAGTAATACATTTGGACTTACATTTATAGGACCCGGTGGATCGACTTATGTTTCTGTAGAGGTAGCTGTAGTTACACCTGTTGTTGGTGAACAGGTATTTCCTACACCTACAACTACTACATGGGTAGTTCCTGCTGGTGTTACATCTATTTGTGTTGTTGCAGTGGGCGCCGGCGGTGGTGCTCAATCGGCAGGATCAGTTCACGGTACAGCATCGGGAGGCGGTGGTGCCCTTGCCTATGTAAATAATATAGCTGTTACACCAGGCGAAACATTAAACTTATCTGTAGGTAATGGTCCATATTCAGTAACAAGTTCCTCTGCTAGTGTTGGAAATATTCCAGATGGTGGACCCACTTGGCTAGCACGCGGAGCAACAAAGCTTGTTCACGCCGGCGGCGGTCACGGCGCTATAGGAACACCGTCGAGTGCATCAGCAGGCGGCGCCGGCGGATCAGTTATTGTTGGTTCTGGTGGAGCAGGCGGCGCCGGTACAGTTTCGTATTTTGCACGACTCGCCGGCGGCGGTGGCGCCGGCGGATATTCCGGCGCCGGTGGTTACGGCGGTGGAACATATAGTGCAAGTTCATCGACAGTTCAGGCAGCAGGATCGGGTCACGGTGGCGCCGCCGCCGGCGGTTCTACACATCAGACTGCAAACGGTCATTCAGGTGGTGGCGGTGGCACAGGAATATACGGAATAGGTAGCAGTGGTTCTGCTGCAAGTTCTCCATATACAGGTCAGGGCGGCGCAGGTGGTTCCACGGCAAATAGTACAGGAACAGCCGGCACCACCGGCGGTGCATCTGTTGGTGGATACCCAGGTGGTGGCGCCGGAGCCCCTGTAAGTGATAATTTATCAACTTATGGTAATGGTGCCAATGGTGCATTGAGAATTATTTGGGGACCTGGGAGATCATTCCCATCTAACGCAGCATAAATCTGCCTACCTGCTATTTCTGTATTTGTGATAAATATACGAAATGGTAGGTAGACTCTATGGCTCAGAAAATTAAATTACAAGACGGTAATATTGTTTACTCAGCGAGTGATCCAGCTCACGCGGTAAACTTCGGTATCAATGGCCAATTAAATGTCACTAAGGAACTTAATGTCGGCGATGATCCGCTTGCTGATGGGATTATTACCACTCCTGTTGATCTTGATCTAAATATTATCACCGCAGGTACAGGTAAACTCAAGTTGGTTACTGACCTTACAGGTGCTATCCTTCTAAATAATGTTCAATGGCCCGATGGCACTGTAGTTCCTGTTCCCGGAATGTATATCGGCGTATCTGCACTCAATACTTTACAGTTTTATACATTTCCACCAGTTAGTGGCACAGTTACCTCAGTAGGAGCTGTAGGAAATAATGGTATTACTATTGCCGGTTCTCCGATTACATCTTCGGGTACAATAACACTTGGATTAGGTGCTATTACACCTACCAGTATTTCTACAACAGGAAATATTGGTGCCGGTGGTATCATAACCTCGCTCAACTTTACTGGTTCAAGTTCCGGCACAAATACAGGCGATCAAACAATCACTCTAACAGGCGATGTCACTGGTTCGGGCTCTGGCAGTTTTGTAACAACTCTGGCTAATACAGCGGTTGTTCCGGGCCCTTATACAAACGCAAACATCACTGTTGATGCGCAAGGCAGAATTACAGCAGCAGCAAACGGCCCAGCGGTACCTACAATATTAAATGATCTTACAGATGTAACTATTACTTCGCTGGCTAACCACGATGTATTAAGTTATGATTCCATTACATCACAATGGATTAATTTACCAGCGGATCTAATACCTGTTCAGAATATTTAAAGGATAACTATGCCATTTCTGCATATAACAAATTTTAGTGCTACACCGACATCCGGGACTGTTCCACTTACAGTAAATTTCACTGATTTATCCTCTGGTCCACCGACAGCATGGTCGTGGGATTTCGGTGATCCAGCAAGTGGTGTATTGAATACAAGTACATTACAGAATCCGTCACATACATATTCGTCTGCCGGAACCTATACTGTTGCCCTAACTCCCACCGCACCCGCCGTATATGTAACACAGACACAAACAAATCTTATTACTGTATCAGCACCACCAAACACTGTATATACACTTACATCTGCCGATGCCGGAAAAGAAACAAGAGTAACAAACGCATCACCGGGAACCGATATTCATATTCCCACCAATGCGGCACATCCGGATATTTTAGTAGGAATGGTTTTTATTATAACTAAAATCAGTTCCGGTACCGTTACACTTATAAATGATGGTGTTACTCTAAACACATCATTATCACCGTTGGTAATACCTGCCGTAGGAAATACCGTTCGTCTTGTCAAAGTCGCTACAGATGAGTGGGATATGCAATTCTGGTCATAATTGAATTAACTCGTCGGATTCTGATTTATCACATTTGTGATAAATAATGAAAAGACTGCGAAGGTTAACAGGAATCCAGCATGGCAATTAAGGTTAGTACATTATTAGCGCACAACACGGATGTCGTACTCGATTCATCCCCATCGCTCGGTGGTCCCCTAGATACAAATAATTTTCCAATAGCAAATAGCGGAAACCCTGTAGTAATTTCGGGCAACGGTTACCCAATAACAACCGGTACTTCGGGACAAGTTCTTACAACAGACGGCGCTGGGTTGCTATCATGGCAAAGTCCGGCAAGCGGATCTATAACTTTAGTAGGGGATGTCACTGGATCTGGTAATTCGCCGGTAACGACGACAATTTCTAATACAACAGTAATTCCCGGACCGTATGGCTCTTCGTCTTCGGTTGCTACGTTTACCGTAAATTCGCAAGGTCGTTTAACAACTGCTTCTAATGCTCCAATTTCTATTACGCCGTCACAGGCTGGCTTAGGAAATGTAGCAAATCAATTACAGGTTATCAACGCCGGCGGAGCCCCGAGTATTAGAGAAGGAACAGGTGTTCCCTCTGGGCCAGATACTACCGGTGCTCTTTATGTCGACCGCGGAGTCACTAACGGAGATGGAATTTATTATTACGACGGCTCATCATGGGTTGTCGTTGCTACAAAGCCCAATCTGTATGATGAACAAGTAAACGGGTTTATTGCGCCAACAGCAATGGCGCTTGATTCGGTTGCGCTAGGTTCAGGTGCTGAAACTCAGGCAGGAGCAAATAATTCTCTTGCTATTGGCTTACAATCATTGGCAAGAACACCGGGTGGTGTAGTTCAGGCCAGCGGTAGATTTTCAAATAACGGTGATGCTCAAGCGGGCCGATATTTACTTAGAACAAATACAATCAGTAATGTTCCGACAGAGTTATTCATTGACGGAACAGCAGGTAGCGTTCGTTTGGTTCTTCCAGATGACGCAACATGGACTTTTAGAATTACAGTTACAGCACACAGAACGGATTTACCAAACGGGCATGCAGGGTATACGGCAGCAGGGGTTATATATAGAGGCTCCGGTGTCGCGACTACTTCTATCCAGGGATCAGTCAATAAACAGGTGTTAGCGGAGTCAAATCCATCCTGGGATATAAATATAAGTGCTGACCCTACCAACGGGTCGTTAAAGATAACTGCCACAGGCGAGACAGGCAAAATTATTCGATGGGTTGCTTTAGTTGAAACAGTCGAAATTACAAATTAAGGAAATAACAAAAAATGGATTTTAATTTTGATACGGGCGAGATTTATGGTGGTCTTCAAACCCTCGATGTAACAGTTCTTCCACCACTAGGCGGCCAAGCAGGTGTTTTGACAATTGTCGGTGATGGTGCCCTAACAGTTCCAGTAGGAACTCAATTACAACGCCCGGTGACACCAACAGCAGGTATGTTCCGTTTCAACGATGACACAGACCTTCTAGAATACTATGATGGCACACAATGGAATCCATTGTCGACATCATCGAGTACAGTTTCTTCTGTAGCAGCGAACTCGAACTCGTCTGGTTTAACAATCACAGGTTCACCAATTACATCTGCTGGTACATTCCAATTTACACTTGATGCCGGCCTACAGGCACTTTCAGTTAAGTCATCTACAGGCATTATGGTTCAGACTGGTTCTGACACATACACATCTGTTTCGATTGACGGAACCGTAGGTAACATTTCGGTTACAAACAACGACGGTACAGGCGGCAATCCAACTATTAATCTTGCCTCTGTTGTACAGGGCAGTGGTGGCTCCTTTCTAAAATTCACACTCGATGGATTTGGCCGTGTAGTCCAGAACACCGCAGTAGTTCAGTCAGATATTACAACTCTTGTTGATAGCGTCTATGTAAACGTAGCCGGTGATACAATGACTGGTAACTTGAACATGGGTGGTAACAGTATCACTAACGTTGCTGCTCCAGTTAACGGCGGCGATGTAACAAACAAGGATTATGTTGATGCTCTTGCCAACGGTCTTTCATGGAAGCAATCCGTTACAGCAGCAACAACAACAAACGGTGTTCTTGCTACAGATTTTGAAAACGGAGATACATTAGACGGTGTTACACTTGCAACCGGAATGCGTATTCTTATCAAGAACCAAACCTTACAAGAAAATAACGGCATTTATGTTGTTCAGGCATCTGGTGCTCCAGTTCGTGCCACAGACATGGACGCAACAACTCCTGTTAACGAAATTAACGGCGCTGCTGTATTTGTTGAACAAGGTACAGCCAATGCTGATACAGCATGGGTTCAGACTGCTAATGTTGTAACATTAGGAACAGATCCTATTGTTTGGGCTCAATTCGCAGGTGCTGGTGCTTATACAGCAGGTAATGGTTTAACATTAACAGGTAATCAGTTCTCGTTAACATCCCCTGTTTCTGTTGCTAACGGCGGTACAGCACTTTCGTCGACACCATCAAACGGTCAAGTCCTAATTGGTAACGGAACAGGTTATACACTTTCGACACTAACTGACGGTACAGGTATTAGCATCACAGAAGGTGCTGGTTCGATTACAATTTCTAATGATGGTGTTCTATCTGTTACTGGTACAACAAACCAGATTACAGCTTCACCAACAACAGGAAACGTTGTTCTAAGCTTGCCATCGACATTGATTGTCCCTGGTTCATTAGAAGTAACAACAACATTCCAGGTTGATACATTCACTCCAAATAGCATGTTGTATGTAACAACAGGTGGTGAAGTTGTTTCAACAGCAGCATTGACAGATGGTCAAATTCTAATCGGCGACACAGGATCAGTTCCTGTGGCTGGCACAATCACTGGCGGAACAGGTATTACCGTAACAAACGGCGCCGGTACAATTACTATCGATGTTGATTCGACAGAACTTGTAACAAGTTTCAGCGCAGGCACAACAGGTCTAACACCAAACACACCTACAACAGGAGCAGTTACATTAGCAGGAACTCTTGCTACAACTAACGGTGGTACAGGCCTAACAACAATCGGAACAGCTAACCAATTCTTAGCAGTTGATACAGCAGGCACAGCACTAGAATACAAGAGCATTTCGGCAGGTACAGGCATTTCTGTAACTCCTGGTGCTGGTGTTCTAACAATTGCTAACACTGGTGTAACATCGGTTGCGTTGTCGCTTCCTGGTTCAGTATTCAATGTTACTGGTTCCCCAGTAACAACAACCGGAACACTAACTGGTGCGTTCACGACACAATCGGCTAATACAGTTTTCGCAGGCCCAACATCCGGTGGCGCAGCAACACCAACATTCCGCGCACTTGTTCTTGATGATCTTTCTACAGCACTTCAGTTGTATATAGAAAATCCAACAACACCTACATCTCCTGTAGCTTCCGGCAATAACGCCGTAGCTATCGGTAGTGGAGCTACTGCTACAGCAGCAGGAAGTTTTGCGGAAGGTGCCGGAACAGATGCTCGTATTTTTGGACAAAAGGCATACGCAAACGGTTCGTTTGCTACAGCCGGCGATGCTCAGCATGGTGTTTATGTTCTTAGAACACAAACAACAAACAACACCTTAACAGAAATGTTCTTAGACGGCCCTGGCGGAACACAGAGTATTGTTCTTCCTGACAACTCTTTATTTGTATTTGATATCTTTGTTGCAGGTCGCAGAACAGATGCTGTCGGCGGCGGCGCAGGTTATAGATTTGTTGGCGTTGCAAAGAAGGACACCACATCGGGTTCGGTAACTTTTGTCGGTACACCATCGAAGACAATCATCGGCGAAACAAATACACCATGGGATGCCGCAGTCTCAGTTAATACTGCAAACGGTTCTATGCGTGTTCGTGTAACAGGCGAAACAGGCAAGAATATTAATTGGGTTGCTACAGTCCTAACCACAGAAGTTACAAACTAATAGGAAAATATAAAAATGGATTTTGATTTTACAACGGAAACGATCACCCCTGAGCTTACCAATTTATTAACAATTGGTGGGACGGGGGGCTTTGAACTGCCTGTAGGTACAACCGCTGAAAGACCGGTCTCCGGTCTTTCAAATGGAGCTCTGCGTTACAACACTGATTTGAGCAATGTCGAGGGATATATTAACGGTTCGTGGACAACCATGGCCACCGGTACTACTTCGATTACCTTAACAGGCGATGTTACTGGTTCGGGCGCAGGAACAATTCCTACAACTCTTGCAACTGTCAACTCTAACGTAGGAACTTTTGCGTCAGTAACAGTTAACGGAAAGGGGTTGGTTACCGCAGCAACAGCACTTTCAGGTGATGTTACCTCTTCTGGTGCCACAGTTACTCTTGCCACAGTTAACTCTAACGTCGGACAATTTGCAGTTCAGACTGTAAATGCGAAAGGTTTAGTAACTGCTGCTACCACACTTGCAGCAACAGGTGATGCAACAGGTACATCATCGGGCGCAGGAATTGCCTTAACACTTGCCACCGTAAACGGTTCGCCACAGACTGACACATTCCGCAAGATTACAGTCAACGGCAAGGGTCTGGTCACGGCCACATCGGCAGTAGCAACAGGTGACATTACAACAGCTCTTGGTTACACTCCAGTAAACAAAGCCGGTGATTCGATGTCCTCGGGTGCTAACCTAACATTCGTAGGCGGAGGAACTGTAACAGGTTTACCTACACCGACAAACGGAACTGATGCTGCCAATAAGAATTATGTTGACTCGTCTATTGCTGGTCTTTCGTGGAAGCAATCTGTTCGCGCAGCAACAACTACAAACGGAACTTTTGCTACAGCATTTGCCAACGGTCAGACAATCGATGGCGTTACACTTGCTACAAATGATCGTATTCTTATTAAGAATCAAACAACTCAGACAGAAAATGGTATCTATATTGTTCGGGCATCTGGTGCTCCAGTTCGTTCAACTGATGCTGATGTTGGTTCCGAATTAGTCGGTGCTACAGTTTATGTAGACCAGGGAACAACACAGGCAGATTCGGGTTGGACGCAGACAACCGCAGCACCAATTACAATTGGTTCGTAAAACATTGTTTGGGCTCAGTTCTCTGGATCGGGTTCCTATACAGCAGGCGCAGGTTTAACATTAACAGGTAATCAATTCTCGTTGACATCCCCTGTTGTTGCTACACTCGGCGGTACTGGTCAGACAACATACGCCATTGGTGATATCCTATACGCAAGCACAACATCGGCACTTTCAAGACTTGCCGATGTAGCTACAGGAAATGCTTTAATTTCTGGTGGTACAAATACAGCACCGAGCTGGGGTAAGATTGGTTTAACAACTCACGTAACAGGAACCCTACCTGTTGCTAACGGTGGTACAAATCTAACATCTATTGGTACAGCTAACCAAATTCTTGGTGTAAATACAGGCGCAACTGGTTTAGAATATAAGACAGTAACAGCAGGTACAGCAATTTCTGTTACACCAGCAGCAGGTTCGATTACCATTGCTAACACTGGTGTTACTTCTATTGCTGGAACAGCAAATCAGATAACAGCATCAGCAGCAACTGGCGCAGTTACATTATCTATGCCGGCAAACGTTACAATTGGTACAAGCTTAACAGTTTCGGGACTATCGGCAAACAGTTTCTTATATTCGGGAACAGCAGGTCTTCTAACAACAGCAACACCGACAAACGGTCAGCTATTAATTGGTTCCACCGGCGCAGCACCAGTAGCAGCAACATTAACTGCTGGTACAGGAATGAGCATCACAAACGGTGCTGGTTCGATTACATTGAACAACACCGGTGTTACAAGCGTTGGTCTTTCGTTACCTGGCATTTTCACAGTCTCGGGTTCTCCAGTAACCACAACAGGTACGCTGACTGCTACTCTAGCAAGCCAATCGGCAAACTTGGTGTTCGCATCGCCAAACGGTTCCGCTGGAACACCATCGTTTAGGGCTCTTGCTTATGCTGATCTTCCGATTGTTCTGTTCAAAGAAAATCCATCGAGTCCTGTTGCCCTTGTTGCTTCAGGTGCCAATTCTGTAGCAATTGGTTCGGGTGCCTCTTCAACAGGTGCTAATGCTATTGCCCACGGTGCCGGTTCTAGTTCTAACGTTGCCAACATCGTTACATTTGCTAACGGAAGTTTTGCTTCGGCAGGTGATGCTCAATCGATTCGTGTTGTTTCTAGAAACTCGACAACAAATAACACAACAACAGAATTGTTTGTCGATGGTTCGGCACAGCGATTGGTTCTGCCAAATAACTCTGCCTGGACATATAACATTCAGGTCGTTGGCCGTAGAACAGATGCTACTGGTGGTTATGCTATGTACAATTTTGTTGGTGGTATTGTTCGTGATGCTACAGCAGCAACAACGACTATTCCAGCAAGTTCGAGAACAACTATCTTTGAAACTGATGGTGCTTGGAACTGTACAATTTCGGCAGATACAACAAACGGTTCGTTGAACATTAATGTAACAGGTCAGGCAGCAAAAACAATTCGTTGGGTAGCTACTATCGAACTCACACAAGTAACCAACTAATCTTACTTAGATAAATAGTAGGTTATATAAGGGAATTTGATGGACTTTGATACCACTCTCGAAACTATAACCCCCATAAAAACACCAGCATTAACTGTTGGTGGAACTGGGGGTTTAATTGCACCGGTAGGTACTACTGCTGAAAGGCCTGTCTCACCTACCAACGGGTTGTTACGGTACAATAGTACGACTTCTAATATAGAATTTTATGTAAATAGCGCCTGGGTAAACTACCTTCCTGTTACTGTTACTTCACCTGTTATCACACAAGTTGTTACCTATGACGGCACAAAATGGGTTAACTCGAGCATTGTAGGATCGAATGCTTCGGGTACTATTGGCGTTTCGCCTTCGGGCGGCGGTACAGCATGGACCTTAGTCTCTGGCTCGCGATATACCGCAAATTTTGTGCATAATTTAGGCACAACAAACGTGTCTGTAACTGTATGGGACACGTCAAATAATCAGATTGTTACACCGCAAAGTGTAACAACAACGAACGCTAATACCGTTGCTATTGTAGTTACAGGCAATACGAAAACTCTAAAGGTTGTTGTTATTGCTAATGGTGCTGCTATTGTAGCAGGCGGTTCTACTCCGTCTTCTGTTATCACCGCATACGAAGGTGTAACAGTTTCTGCAGCGGCCACAAAATTAAATTTCCAAGGTCAGGCAGTCGGAGTTACAGATGCTGGATCGGGTACAACCAATATCACTATAGGTTCGAGATTTACCTTCTTTGCCGCTTCTCTAGATACCCCGGTAAACGCAGATTTTGCTGTGAATGCCTTGGCAGTTATGATTACAGATCCGACGTACAATTCTTTAAATGTGCGTGCGTTTAGTAATTCAACTGAACAGGGTGTAGCATATCTAGTTTCTATACCAGCTGGCGCAACAGCAATGACTGTAAAAATTCGTGGCAGAGCACAAACAGCACCGGGTGTTGCTTCGGTAGTTCAACCAAGAATTTATTACAGACTTTTGCCAAATAATACAGCAGTAGGCGCATGGTCAGCAGCACAAGAATTGGCAAATATTTCTATCCCCACAAACGCTAACTTTCAGTATGCTACTCAGACTATTCTGCTATCTACATTAGGATTAACTGCTGGTAATCTATATCAAATGGAATTGACACGACGCATTGCCGGTGTTACAGGAACAAACCTAGCAGCTAATTTCTTAATGGCTGAACTCACTGTGGAATTCGCATAATGGCAATTCAAATGACCGGCGTGACCAATAGGCATTTGTACACAACAAGTACAAATTTTTTAGCATCAACAGATCCATACTCTATTTCTGTATGGATTAATGCTATATGGAATGGTGGCACACGTTTAAGTTATGTAGGAATGTATAACGGGGACCTTGTTGGTGGAACAACTACTGGATTACAGATTGGAACAAGCACTGGCGCCGGCGAAGTAACTTGCTGGACCTACGGCGGCGCACCTATGGTTGAGAGCGCCGCCGGCGCCATGACGCCTTTTAATAATACATGGGTAATGATAACATATACATACGATGGTACAAATCATCGTGTATATAGAAACGAAGTATTACTTAATACAGATACAGTCGCCCAGAATCCAGGAACATTTACTCAGATTTATATAAATGGATATCCGCCGACAGGCACAACAAACGAAACATCGACATATCAAATCGACTCCTATAATTACTACGGCAGAACATTAACGCAGCCAGAAATTCAGACAATTTATGAATCTCGTGGCAATAGACACGCCATTACATATACTCAGATCGCAGCATATGACTTTGATGAATTAGCACAAGGTTCGACAGTCACTGGGGTAATTGATATCTCTGGTAACGGAAATACTATGATAAATACAGGAGCAGGTACTGCGATAACATATACCTATACCGGTACAGTAGCAAGTTCTAATTTAAGGCCAGTTCAATAATGTCAGACGTTTTAGGTTCACTATCATTTCTAGATACACCAGATGTTAATGGTGTATTAGTTCTTACGGCTACTTCGGGCGTAAATTCTGTTTCTGGTACTGCAAATCAGATTGCGGTTACCGGTTCATTACCTTCGTATACTGTAGGGCTTGCGAGCGATCCAATTGTTCCGGGCCTACAAAGAATGAGGCTCCCTTTAGGGGCAACAGCAGATCGTCCAACCGGTGGTGCAGGAGATATTCGCTACAATACAACATTAGGTTATATAGAAAACTATGTGGGTGCTTCTTGGTTACCTATGGGTCGTGTTTTACAAAAGGTTACAGGAACTATTCCTGCTGTAAATACTACGGCAGTTATTCCTAACGATAATACCGTACCTACAAACACAGAAGGTGTTCAAATTTTTACAAATACATTTACACCATTATCTGCGACATCAACTGTTATTGTTTCCTACAGTGTTAGTGTCGGGGCAAGTTCTAATAACATTTCTGTAGCTACGTGTGTTTTCTCTGGGGCAACTAATCAAGGCGCCGCCGTTTCTCGCTGTGCTACAAGTACCGGCACAACAGGTGTTCTATATCCACTACCAATCACAGTTGCCTGGCAACCGGGTTCAACCGCTTCGATTACAATTTCGGCAAGAGTCGGACCTATGGCAGCATCTACATGTTATGTTAATTCTCATGCTACAGCTTTCTTTGGTGGTGCTCTAGTTACCGATTACACAATTACAGAGGTTATCTAATGTCACAGAAATATACATACATGGAAATCATCGGGAGATTTTATCCTGATGTCGGCTGCCATTTAGAGGGCGAAGATAATGTGTATGAGGATATAGTCTATGACTATGGCAGTTCTATTCCTGCAAAATTAGAACTTGAAACAAAGATGCTTGAGGCATTAAGGTCTGATTTGTGGGAAAATATCAAGGTAGAGCGCGAAAGGCGCAAAGATACGGGTGGTTATAAGGTGGGCAACTATTGGTATCATTCCGATACAACATCTCGTATTCAACAGGTTGCCCTTGTTATGCTCGGTGCCAACATGCCGAGTAATATTCTTTGGAAAACAATGTCTGGTGCCTTCGTACCAATGACACCCACACTTGCTGCTCAAATTTTCCAAGCAGCTATGGTATCTGATACAATTATTTTTGCGACAGCAGAACAGAAACGAGCAGCCATGTTGGCAAGTGCTGACCCTGCTAACTACGATTATCTCTCAGGATGGCCTAAAATATACGGCGAGGAGTAGTATGAAAAAACTTTGGACTTCATTTGTGGATTGGGTTGTAATTACAATTGGAAAGATACATTGGGGTTACAAAGATGGGTTAACGGTAAAGGAACTTTCAGAGGTTCGAAATTTATTAATCCCGAATTACTATATCATCCTTACTCATAGAAAAAATCATTTATCGACTTTCTTTGTTGGTCTGGCAAGCTGGGTTCTTACCGGAAAATGGAGCTATTGGGCTCATGCTTTAATGAACCTTGAAGATGAAGTTAAGTCAGACAACGATTTTCGATTGATTGAAGCAACAGGTAATGGCACACATTATTCACCGTTTGATCTGGTGTTTCGAGTCCACGGTGTTGTTCTTCTAAAGCCTAAGAATATGTCAGCAGAACATTGGACTAAGGTAATGGATAAGGCCAATACAGAATTGGGTAAGCCTTACGATTCGTTATTTGACCTAAGAAATGATCAGCGTTTGAGTTGTGTTGAATTAGTCAGATCAGCATTAATGGCAGAACCTGACTACGAAAAGAATTTTGCTAATTTCGAAGCAATGATAAAGTCAAGAAAAAATCTAACACCGGAAATGTTTTATGAGTGTGACGATTTTGAAATTGTATACGAGGTAAGACACTGATATGGCAGCAATTAATTATGTTTCAGCCGCAGCAATGATGGATCCAAATGTTAGTTTCAGTTCATATGCCGATCCTACTGATTACGATTCTTTAGTATGGAACACTACTCAGATTCCAGAAATAGATTTAGAAAATCATTGGGTAATGTGTGAAAAGAAAAGGATTATAGATAAACTAACAGACGATATGATTGTAGCGGTGCAGGCAGGATTTACGTCCGATGTATTAGTTCCGGGAACATTCAGAAAATATGATACAAGTATACAAGGTCAAATAGGTATAATTGGCGCATACATATACTCGATGAAAGGTATAGTTCATCCTACAGGTCGTACATTTAACCTTGCAAGCTATGATTTAGTATACGGATTGATAAGTGTAGACCAATATACAGCGAACCAACTTTCTACGTTACTCGATGTTTTTGCTACTTTTTCAGAAGGGTTGATGCAAAAACTTACTGATAAGATTATCCAAGTTCTTGCAATAAATGAAACAAATCCGCACGATTCGTTGGATTTGATTTATGCTGTTACCTGGAATTAATGCTGACTTAAGATAATATTTAGTTTGTCAATTGCCTTTGCATTACAGAAACTAATCTTAGCTCCTTGATGCATAGGCTTAGGCCATTGTCCCAAATCAATCCAACAATATCCACAGCTCTCGACATTGAGTTCGGGAACAAACTCTTCCTCGACAATACACACAAAGCTATAATATTTGAAATGTTTATCTTTACTTTGATAGACATCAAACGGATATATCTTTTCAATATCCGGTATAAACCCCATTTCTTCTGTAAGTTCGCGAAGTAATGCTTCTTTGGGTTGTTCACCATCTTCCATCATTCCACCCCACAAAGACCAACACATTGAATGTGTTTTATGTGGTGCTCTGAGGTTTAGAAGAACTCTCTTAGTTTTGGTAGAAACAAATATTGTTCCTACACCGGTTTTGTTTTGAATGATGTTTGTGTCCATAAATACTACTTATGAACTATAGTGAACACTACAATCGCCTAATAGATAGAGCCAAAGTAAGGACTATTTTGCCCGACACCTATATTGAAATACATCATATTGTTCCTAAATGTATGGGCGGAAATGATGATTCTGATAATCTCGTGAAGCTATTACCGGAAGAACATTTCGTAGCACATCAGTTACTGGTAAAGATATATCCAACAAATCCTAAGTTGGTATTTGCGGCAAAAATGATGTCGGTAAATAATTCTACCCAATGCAGGAATAATAAATTATACAAGTGGATAAGATTACGATTATCTTCTGTTATGTCAGCAATGGTTCGTACCGAAGAACATAAAAAGAACATATCTTTGTCCATGATAGGTAAATCATATACGAAAGGTATTCCGAAAACTGATTTACATAAATTAAATATGTCAATAGCAAAGAAAAATAAACCTAAGAATAAAGAACACCGTAATAAACTATCTAGTATTCTAATGGAATTGCCTCCACTGGAATGCCCACATTGTGGCATTAAGGGTAAAAACGGCCCAATGCGTCGATGGCATTTCGATAATTGTAAGAATTACTCGTAATTGTTTATTGTCAATCCATCTGGCGCCTGAATAATATTGTCCACACGCCAGTAACCAGGAGCATATACACCATAATAGGTATATGTCCAATCTACACCATCAAAGGTGTATTGAGAACTATTAGAGTTGTTAACGACATAATTCTTACCTACAGCATTTCGTGAATCAAAAATTACTACCCAATCGATGCCGTTGAATTCGATAACATCGTTTGGATATGCAACCACTGTATCGCCCCATGGGCTGGTAGGCACACCCGGCGGAATTGCAGGTTCTTCTCCTGCACTGTCATGTGATGTGAGCAAATATCGTTGGCCCGGCATAGCCACAGGTAAAACATTTCCAGGCCAAACTTCCTTGGGATCGATAATTGCTGCAATAGGCATTATTGTAGTTGGCGGAAGAGTATCAATATCGGGCGAGAATAAAAGCACATTTTGCCTTGTCGGGTCTTGCTCAATATAGCCTATGATGTCAGAGTCTGTGACATCAATGTTAGGGTCTAGTTTTAGCCGAATACTGGTGATATTAGGCGATATTTGCCCGTACTTTTGAAACAAGCTTTCCCAGCTAAGTGCCGGATCTACCTGTCCAAACTCATTTAGTAATGTAATTTCGTCACCACTGATTGCGCGTGCAACAGATATACGATAGTTACCCACGGTGGTAATAATCTGTATAGGTATACCATTGAAGCAATTTCTGAAATAGTCCTCTCTGTTTTGCAAACTTAGTTCAACTTCGTTTACATCAGCAACATTGAATACATTAGTAACAATTTCTGCAATGAGCCCGCTTCTCTTGAGTTTAGCAGGTGGATTGATCCAACCCTCTACCTTGAACTTGAAACTCATTACATCTCTTTCGTCGCCAGTAACAGTACCAATACTGCGATTAGACCATGTAAAATCTTCCATCCATACTTCAAAGATACTTGTCCAGTCTAGAATATTGCTATTCTGCTGTAGTTGAACTGATTTATTGAATATAACTGCAATCTGCTCGAAAATCTGTAGCTTGGTAGTTGTATTAGTTGTCCAAACATCAAGCTTGAAAGTAATATCGTAGGGTACAGGCATATATCTTTCAACATCTTGCCTTACACCGGGCCCCGAACCGTAAGATTGAGTTTCCTTATTGAACTCTCTTTCCACGGTGGAAACCTTCCCGACATATTGGGAATCTTGCCTACGCTTATCGTTCATTTTTATGCTATCAATATAAGCACTAAAAATCGGTGATGGAATCATTGTATTTTCGCTTGCACCCTTAATGAGTTGTGCAACCATCCAAGATGGGTCTCCATACATAATTGGTATTCTTTGGATTGTATAAAGTCCATTGGCATCTGGACCGTTTCTGACTTTGATATCAGAAAAGATTCGCATAAATTGTATTAGGTATCTGCGTACCTGACCGTCATAAAAAAAGTCGATTTTGGATGCCTCTTTGTGTTATCCAGGTAAGCCGGAACCAGTGCCCGGACTTCCTGTGTTAGAACTATTGCCACGAAGTGCAGCACGCTCATCGGCAATAGCAGAACGAGCAGCCTCAGATGCAGTGACCTTTGTTTTTCTTTCTGCGTATAAGTCAACCTTCTGTTTGACAACTTGCGACAATGCTTGTTTTTCTGGAATAATAGTTCCATCAGAAAGAACAGTATCGACATTGTTATCAATGAATGTATCCAATACACGGTTGTATGCAGTCCAGGCTTTCAACACATCTACCTCTATAAGTTTGAAGCAAGTACCTTGCTTCTGAAATAATCTTTCAGGATAATAATCTATTCTTAGATAGTATTGTCCATCTGTCATGCCCGGTGGAAATGTTACACCTGCACCTACTAAAGGTCCAGAAGGTACTAAATTCTGTTGATTATCTGTTGATAAATTAGGAGGCGCACCGTCGCCGCTAAAGTAGTTACTTCCGATTACTGGATAACCCTTTTCATCTAGATAAATGTATAGGTTGGCACTTTCGAAAAACTTAGGATCGAAGAATGCATTTTGTTCAGCCTCGGCAACAATTTCGTCTGTAATTTTGATAATCTTACAGAATAGGTCTAGTGAATTCTTAATGTTCGGGTTACATCCTAGTCCGGGGTTGCCTTGTGCATCTGCTGTATCGGTAAATCCTTCCGGCATTACTCCGATACCCTGTCCTACACCACCTGCTGTCTGCCCCGTTGAAGCTTGATCGATAATCTGCGTAAACTCAGTAGAAGCAGTCATTTGCTTTGCCCTGATTAGCCAAATGTGAGGAAACCATTTCTGGCCATAACCACCTGCAGCATATAGAGCATCTAGCACAACATAATATTTATTGATACCTACGGCATTGTCGAAAATAGGTATATCGCGCATACTAGGAAATTCTAATACATCACCGGCAATAAGTTTTCTACCTAAGGCGTCGACCATATCATTGTAGTGAAACTGAATGCGGATAGTATCAGAACTAAGAAAAATACCAAACTGGGATAAGTCATAGTTAACATCTTGCGGAACATGGTGCCCTCTAAGTTCGATCACATCTGGATTATATTTTCGATTGTTATTGGTAAGGAACAATACATCTTGAATAGTTGTAAGCGATGTATCTGTATTACCCTGCGAATCGGTAGTAGGACCTTCATACATATGTACAAGAACACCGTCCCCAGCAATCCTAAAATTTTCACCAATGGTACGATCGACGAAATTATAATCGTCTCCACGGACAGGATTCCAGAGACTTATGCGTGGCATTTTGCATCTCCTACAATTTTGTAATCGGGAAATCCCGCCGATCTGCACCTATATCTTACTGTTTCGTTTTGAATGCCGAGCATTTTTGATGCCTCTGTAATTGAGTTATATCTGATACCATAGATCTCAACGATCAGTCTGATCTTCTGGGTCATCGCAGCAAGATTATTCAACTCACCAATAGTTCTATTTCTATTGCTTAGTTCCGGCCTCTTTTTTCCGATTCGGGCAATACTCATTTTTATGCGTGTATCTTCTTTCAATATTTTTCCTGTATTGAGCTTAGATAAGTGTAGTTTCTTGTATTCGTCCATTAACGGGCTATCGCCACCCTCGGTTTTATTTAAAAGAATACCGGTACCTAAATCTTTTCTTCCCCACCATCTAATATATCTTCTTTCCAGTGCCAGCGCGCCTACCTCTGTGAGTGCGGTTTCGAGAAATATAATTCTTGATTTATCGGGAATAGCAAATGTGTGTTTCGAAAATGCCCTATTACCGGTTCCTTTGCCGATATAGTAGGGTGTACCTGCGCGAGCAGTTCTGCTATCTTTATCTCTTATATATGCATAGACATAAAACCTATTTAACATACCGCGCCCTCGTTTTTAGTATTTATCACTAAGATGGTATTGAATTATTTTGTGATGATGATAAATACATTCGAGCACAGACTAATACTAAACTATTAGACAGGTAAATAGCCTGAACAGGAGAGCTTATGTCAGTAACAATTAATGCTAAAGGTACTAGCACATCTTCCTTTAAGATTGGCAAAAACGGTACCGTAATCGATCAGAATGCAATTATTACCCCACCTGCCGCAACTGATGTCACTTTTGATATCGACTCCGGGCAATTTATGGTGGTTAACGGTGCCTCCGGTTCTGCATTAATCACAACCTCTTCTTCACAAGATCTTCACATTAATCCTGCTGTCGGTGGCGGTCAATACCTTGTATTGAATGCAAATCGCTGGCCCGCAGCGGATGGCACAACAGGGCAGATTCTAGTTACCAACGGGTCTGGTGTACTTTCCTGGTCAACTGTTTCCGGTTCTGGTACAGTAACATCTGTCGGAGTGTCGACATCGGGTGTTGGCATTTCTGTTAGCGGTTCTCCTGTCACCACCAGCGGCACCATTACTCTTACTTCAAACGCAACATCTTCAAATACAGCATCGACTATTGTTGCAAGAGATGCATCTGGCAACTTTACGGCAGGTACCATTACCGCAACATTGTTTAATGCCACTTCCACAAAGAAAGTTAAGAAGTCTATTAAAAACTTAAATAAGACATATCTAGCAAACTTCGGCAAACTAAAACCACGAGAGTACGATAGAAAAGATTATGTATCTCATGAGTTTGGTTTTATTGCAGAAGAAATGGCATTGGTATATCCAGAGATTGTCGGATTAGATTCTCTAGGTAAACCAAACGGTATTGATTACGGAAAGCTTACAACAATCCTAACAGCAAAAGTTCAGGAACAACAGAAAACTATTGATAGTCTGCAAACGCAGGTTACTGAGATTAGAGCACTATTAGGCAAGAAATAAATGGCAGCAAATATACTAGCAAGCGGAATTGATTTAGATTCTGTATTTGCACAGCATGTTTCTGCAGACGCTGCGCATTTAACAGGATATCAAATCTCCGGTGCCGATATTTACAACAGGTATGATCCTTTATCATCGCCTGCACAGGTAAATCTCGGTTCTAGAATTCCGGCTATTAGTATTCATACTTCGTCATCGGGGTGGTCTTCTGGTACCGATCTTGCTTCTATATTCTGCGGGCATCCAAGTAGATATTCGTTAACAACACCGTCAGGCGGCAGCAAGAATTCTGGCGGCGGATGGACCTCTCCAAAGACATGGACACATACCCTTACGGCAACCTTTGCTAGTGCATCTGCACTAACTGATTATTTCTACTATGGCGGTAGAATACAAATTTCAGGAAATCAGGGTTCTGGTACAATTGCTGACGCAGCCTTAGCGAATATGTTTGTTGATATGGGTACAATTATTATTTACGATCAGGGACATTATCAGACTGGTGCAGGTGGTACACTAACAAATTCGGGAACAGGTGGTGCCAATATAGGAACCACACCTGTAGCGTTATATAACACAACCGATGGTTCGCCTTACTTGGGTAGCACATACTCGATTAGTATGGTAGCAAATGCAGCCGCAGGATCCGCAACAGTAATAACAATTACGACAATACTAGATATTATTACTGCCGGAGTTACAGATACATATTCGGGAACATATACATCGAATATACAACAAAGAAATTACCCTACTATGGCAGTGCCGACTTTCGGCGGATCTATGGTATGATATATAGATGATAAATATAGAACTTAGGTAGGATTAGATTATGTCAATTAAAATTTCAGGCGTACAAATGGGGAGCCTAACAGGTGGTCCATCTGCTATAAACCTCTCTGACCTGCATGATGTCAGTATTACATCTCCTGCCACCGGCCAATATCTAAGATATAATGGCGCAATCTCTGAATGGCAAAATGCATACATTGATAGTGATGTTTTTGGTTATCTTGATTCTGCATTATCCGGAACACAAGGTGTAACAATTACAACAGTTTCGGGTCCTAACACTATTGCAATCGGACTAGGTGCTATTACACCGTCGTCTGTAACTTCAAGCGGCACCGTTACTGGTACCAATCTTTCCGGCACAAATACAGGCGATCAGACAATTACGCTAACAGGCGATGTTACCGGATCGGGTACAGCAACATTCAGCACAACTTTAGCGACTGTTAATTCAAGTCCGCAAACAGATACATTTAGAAGAATTACCGTAAACGGTAAGGGATTAGTAACAGCAACATCGTCGGTAACATCGTCGGATATTACAACAGCCCTTACCTACACGCCAGTTGATAAAGCCGGTGATACAATGTCCGGCTATCTAATATTGAATGCAGATCCTGCCAGTTCGCTTGGCGCAGCAACAAAGCAATATGTTGATTCAGAAGTTGCAGCAGTGGCATCTGGTGTCAATGTTCACGCTGCCTGCGAAACTTCGACTACGGCAGCTCTTCCAACATGCACATATAATAACGGTTCGTCGGGAGTAGGAGCAACATTAACAGCAAATTCAAACGGTGCATTAGGCACTGTAGGTGGTTATGGCGGCCTTACTGTTTCTGCTCGTCTTCTAGTTAAGAATCAGGCAGCAACACTTCAAAACGGTATCTATGTTGTTACACAGTTAGGCGATGGTTCTAATCCCTGGATTCTAACAAGAGCAACAGACTTTGACGGTTCGCCAACAAGTGAAATTTCTGCAGGCGACATGACTTATGTTCAGGAAGGTACATTAGGTGGAACACAATGGGTCGAAACAGCAATTGGAACGGGATCACCAGGTGATTACATTATTGTTGGAACAGATCCAATTGTATTTTCACAGTTTTCTGGAGCAGGTGTTTATACAGCAGGCTCCGGAATTGATATTACAACAAATGTTATTTCTAATACTGGTGTTCTAAGTATTGTTGCAGGTTCGGGTATTGGAATTTCTGGTGGAACAGGTAACGTAACAATCACTGCAACAGGTGGCGGCGGAACAGTAACTTCTGTGAATATTACTCCACCGTCTGCAGGTATCGGAGCATCAGGTGGCCCAATTACAGGTTCGGGTTCAATAACATTATCTCTAACAAACGATTTGGCCGCAGTTGAAGGATTATCTACGAACGGCCTTACTGTTCGTTCAGCCACAGATACATGGATTACAAGAAATATTGCAGTCAGCGGTACTGGTTTATCAGTTACCGATCCCGACGGTATTCTTGGAAACCCAACAGTAACGAGTAATGCAACTAGTGCAAACACAGCATCCACTATTGTTGCGAGAGACGGTTCGGGAAATTTCACAGCGGGCACAATTACCGCTTCTCTAACAGGCGCTGCAAGCTTAAATGTACTGAAAGCTGGCGATACAATGTCGGGTGCGCTAAACGAAGCACCTGTAACAACTATTGCATCTGGCTCGACTGTAAATCTTGCAACAGCCACATCTAATACAGTGACTGTTACCGGGACTAGCACAATAAATAGCTTCGGTACAATAGCAAGTGGCGCCCGTAGGGCACTGATTTTCTCGGGAGTTTGTACAGTAACAAATTCTGCAAATATTATTAATGTTACCGGAGCAAATATTGTTACGGCAGCAAATCAAACACTAGAATATGTTTCGTTAGGTTCCGGTGTCTGGCAACAAATTGGATCAGCTTCATCGGGCGGCAGTGTTAGCCTAGACGATGCTTTAATCTATTCACTTACATTTTGAGGTAAAATAATGTCATCTTCATTCAAAAGAACATACTACAAGCCAACAACAACAGGAATGGATGTTGCATATACAGTACCTTCTGTTTCGTCAGCTATCCTGCTCAGTGCTATTGTCACACCAACTAATAACGAAGATAAGACAGTATCGTTAGGTGTTGCGCCAACAGGTTCATCTGACATTAACTGGGTAAGCAGAAATATTCCTGTCTATAACGGTTCGTCTATTAACCTTTCGCCCGATAGAATGGCACTAAACACAGGTGATAGAATTATTGTAAATGCCAACACAGATTTGATGCAATTTATCCAATCTGTTTCTGATTTGCCTATTGCTAATCCAACATCAATTGCAGTGAATTCCGGCGGAACAGTAATTGTTATTGGTGGAACAGATGGTCTTGCAATGTCATCAGATGGTGGATTATCGTTTAATAAGGTATCGTCAGTTGCACCTGTAAATACTGGCTTTAACTTGTTGAAGTATTTTGCAAGTAAATTTATTTATTTTGTTAGTTCGTCACTTATTTACACATCAACCGATGGCGTAACATGGACCGCAAATACCAGTGGAGTTGCAACAAACCAGATTTATCCGACTTCGCAGGTTACAGGTAATGGTTCGAGATTAGTAGGCATCAACAATGGCGCATTGTACCAGTCGACAGATGGTACAACATGGACATCTATTTCTACAAATGGATATCCTACGAATATGAAGACAATTACCGATGTTAACATTAATTATGTTTACTATAATGCCTCGATAAGTGGTTTCTATGCATGTGGCGATAACGGTACTGTTTTCCGCTGTGGAACTACGCCCGGTGCCAATACATGGACACAAGTACCAACAGGCGTACTAGAAAACTTAAACGGAATGTATTTTGGTAGCAGTACATTAGTTGTAGTCGGTGATAACGGAAGACTCATTACTACATCGACATATACAGATGCAGGAGTATTTGCTGTAGCCGCAGCTAGCGTAACAGGCACAACAGAAAACTTAAGAGGAATCACATTTAACGGATCTTATTGGATAGTATGCGGAACAAATGGAACTATTCTTACTTCTACCTCTCCAACAACCTCATGGACATCAAGAACATCGGGTGTTTCGGTAACATTAAATGCGGTAACATTTTCTGCATCTAATAATGGTATTATTGTTGGCGATACAGGCACTATTTTATATGAAATAGGAACAGCAGGTGCAACATGGAATTCACAATCATCTGGTACTTCCAATAATCTTAACAGTGTTATGTTTTCTGGTAGTTTAAATTCATATGTCGCCGTAGGAAATGCAGGAACTGTTATATCAAGTCCCAATGCAACAGCGTGGACTTCGAGAACATCTGGTACCTCCAACAATCTTTATTCTGTTAATCAGGGTTCTGCGACTTTTGGAATATTAATGGCCGGCGCTGCCGGGACACTGCTCGGCGTCGAACAAAGATCTGGTTTGTACAATTTTACAACATTTAGATCGGGCACAACATCGACTATAAAATCTATTTTTGCTGTAGGAAATGCAGGAACTTATGCAGCATATGTTGGCGCCAATGGCCTATTTGGAATGTCAACTACGGAATTTACTTCTTCCCAGCTACTTACAGGTGCTTACATTGCATCCGACCTAGTCAGCGGTACATCTACAAAATTCAATGCCATTGCCATGGCAACAACTGGTTCTAATATTGTTGCAGTTGGAGATAGTGGTATTATTTACACTTCGGCATCTAGCACTTTAACAACATGGACATCAAGGACATCTGGTGTAGGTGTAAACCTTAATGGAGTGGTACAGAACAGTGCTGGTGTTTGGGTTGTAGTAGGTGATACAGGCACTATTCTAACAAGTTCTACATTAACAACATGGACTTCACAGACATCGAGCACATCAAACAACCTAAACGGTGTTTGCCTCGGCCCGGGTACGCCAAGTTTTATTGCTGTAGGTAACGGCGGTGTTGTTAGAACAGGTGATGCAACTGGCGTGACATGGACTTCACAGACAAATGCCGATACAGCAAATCTAAGAGCTATTGCTTTTAATTCAGCAAACACAAACTGGGTTGCAGTCGGCGATGGTGGCAGAGCATTACTTGGCACAACTTCGGGAACTACCTGGGCTGTTCAAACATCTAACACATCTAACAACTTAAGAAGTATTTCTTGGACACCGACCTTTAACTATACTGCTGTGGGTGATGCTGGTACTGTTATTTCTGGTGTCGCAGGCGGTACATCATGGACCGTAAGAAATTCTGGAACGGCTGAAAATCTATTTACTTGTTTGTCACTCAACTCAGGCGTTGCAGGTCTTTCAGTACTTACCACCGTCGGCGCAGCAGCATTTGGTGATAATGGATGCATGATAACATCAAATACACCGACATCTGCTAACTTTGTAACCAGAAAAATAGCGGTAACAGGTGCATTATATGGAAGCACAGATACAGGAACAGTAACTCTTGCCGTAGGTGCAAGTGGAAAAATTTATTCATTCTCTGTTGTTAACGGTGGATTCCAAGAAATTTTTGTATTAAGGCCGAACGACATACCGGCGATTGCGGGTGGTACAAACTTTGCAGTAGCACCAGGCCCGTTTTCGACAATGTATACTTCGGGAACCACTGCTGCAACAAACAGATGGAATACTTTATTCCCGACATCTGGCTTTGCTGAGATGAACCTAAGGAAAGCAATTTACAATGGTACCTCATGGATGATGGTGGGTAATAACGGAAGTGCAATGACCCTGTCAAGCAATACACAGACTGGTACTCCTACTATGCTTACCACACAGACAAATACAAATCTTCGAAGCGGTATCTACAATACAAGTAGTGTAATACATATTCTTGTTGGAGAAGATGGCGGAATATTCACATCGACCTCGTCAGTTAGTACAATGATTATTACAAAGAGAACATCGGGAACTACACAGGATTTAAATGATATTGCGTTTAGGGGATACTTAAATGTTGTTGTGGGAAATGGTGGTACAATATTAACTTCGAGCAATGCCGGCGTTACATGGACTTCACAAACATCTGGAACAAGTGAAAATCTATTAGGTGTTGCATACAACGGCACATTAGATATTTTCATTGCTGTTGGAGCCAATGGTACCATTCTTACAGGCAATACTACAGGCACAACATGGACTTCGAGAACATCGGGCACATCAAAGAATCTTAACGGTGTGTTTTTTGCTAACGGCAACATTCCTGTTGCTGTCGGCGACACAGGCACAATTCTAGTTTCTACAGCAGCATCTCTTGGCGCTACATGGACTTCCATCACACCTGTAGTTGATCATGATTTGCTCGGCGGATGCACATTACCGTCATCTACACAGAATTATATTGTCGGTAAGGGTTATACAATTATTGATGCAACAGTTACCACAGCACCTGTTATTAGATCTTCATATACACCGAACTGTTCGATTACGGCTGGATGCCCAAATCCGGTGGCAACTGCAAGACCTGTCTTTGTGGGAACCAATGGAATGATTTTCTACGGCATGGGTCGTCAGGGATCGAGTATGTTTACTCCACGCTTTAGTGGAACATATTCTAATTTAAACGATATTTGTACAACAGCTATTAGTTCAAATGCCATGCTTGCCTGCGGTGATTCGGGAACTGTTATTCAGTGTTCTGCTGCATCTATTGGATATGTACCGTGGTCTTATATCACTTCAAACACGACAGATAATTTATACGGTATTGGAACCGGTGTAACAAATACATGTTGCTCCGTCGGTGCTGGCGGTCGTGTTGTCTATGGATCGCCCAATGTTAATTCTTCCTGGACTGTAGCGTCTACAACCAACACAACAAATAGATTAAATTCTGTTTCGACTTTTACATCTAACTGGTGTGCGGTAGGTGCCAATGGTACAATTATTACATCAAATTCTGAACCGACACCTGCTTCATGGACATTACAAACCACCGGCACTACAGAAACATTTAATTCTGTAAGACTCGATACCACTAATACTGTGTTTATAGCTGTCGGGACAAACGGAATTATCAAAACATCAGCGAATGCTTCTCCATCGACCTGGTCCACAAGAGCTTCTGGTGTTACAACAGAGCTAACAGATATTGGATTCCTTAGTGCAGGTAGCAGTACGAGTATTGTTGTTGGAAAGGCCGGTACATATTTAACAAGTTCTAATCTTTTAACATGGACGGCAGTGTCCTCTGGCACAACAAATGACCTTGTAACGGTTGTTTCTGTAGGAAGTAGCTTACCAATATATGTTGATTCGATAGGATCGATTTATGGAAAAGATACATCTGCAGGAGTAACAGCTACATTATTGGCAGCACCGAGAGCGGTTACATCTCAAATTTCATTATCTAATGCAACATTACTTTCGTACCTTACACCAATCGGCCTTACTTCGTACAATGTCTATTTAGGGCTATCGGGCAAAACTATTGCTTTGAAATCACAAACATCGACGACAGCAGTCACAGATATTACTTCTGTTGGCGATAGTTCAAATACAATTTTCTTTGTTGCACAAACAACAGGAAATGTAAGATCTACCAGCGATTTCGTAACCATGACAGATCTTGGATATGCAGGAAAGGCAACAAAATCATTAGGTAATAGAGTTATTTCCGGCACCGATGGTGTAATTAGCGTGCCGCAATCAACCGTTGTTGCATCGGCACTGACAGCAAATGTTGTACCGTTCGGGCCGACATTAACTTCGGCAGCGAATTTTGATAGATACAGTAATACATCGTTGGGATTCGATTCCAGCGGTAATCTGTGGAAAATAGATGATACCACATCCGCCGTGCCGAGAGGTGGATTGCAACTTGTTGTATCGACAACGGAGATTGTATAATGCTTAACTTAAAAGGCGTAGGTAATGGGACACTATCATATGTAGTGACCCAACAGCCGGGTAGTTCTATTTCTCTTGTATCACTTGATAACATAGGATTAGTCGGCGGAAATTCTTTATCGAATAATCTGTTGGCAGGTAATGCAACGATTACTGCTGGCTCCGCTGTGAATACAGGTGCAACTGCTGGAAGTGTAACTCTTACAGCAGGTGCAGCAACTGGCACGAGTTCCACAGCCGGTGCTATTGTATTATCCGCAGGAGCAGGATCGGGGTCAAATAATGCAGGTAAGATTGAATTTCGCCCAGGAGTAGCAGCTTCAGCAGTTCACGGCTCGTCGGACTTTTACAAGTCTTATACTGAAGAAATGGTAACAATATCTTCAGCAGCCGCAACTACAGTGAATTGCCGCCTCGGTAATAATTTTGCATTTACACTTACTGCAAACACTGGATTATCTGTTCAGAATGTTCCGGTAACCGGAAGACTGTATAATATGACATTGTTCATTACACAGGGAGCAACTCCGTTTTCGATTACATGGCCTGTAGCGGTAAAATGGCCCGGAGCTATTGCTCCAACCTTATCTTCTACTTCTGGTAAAATTGACATTATTACATTAGTAACATATGATGGCGGAGTAAATTGGTTTGGATTCATTGGTGGACAAAACTATTAAGGATATCTTATGTTTGGCGTAAGAGCAATGAATTATTTCAAATCTGCCTCACCGGGTGAGCAGGTATACACCACAGAAGGGACTTTTAGTTGGATTGCACCAGCAGGTGTTACATCTGTGTGTGTTGTAGCTGTAGGTCGCGGTGGATCAAACAACGGTGGTGGCCTGGGGTGGAAAAATAGCATATCAGTGGTGCCTGGCGGATCCTACACAGTTGTTGTTGGTGCCAGCACATACTTTATAAGTAGTGCCTTGGTAGCGGGATTTAATACTGGTGGATTTGCAGGCGACGGCGGTGGCTCCGGCGGCAGCAACGGCGGCGGCCCTGAAGGTGGTTACGGTGGCGCCGGTGGATATACGGGCAACGGCGGCGCCGGCGGTAATAACACAGGTAATTCGGGCAGCAATGGCACAGGCGGCGGCGGAGGCGGCGGCGGCTCGGGCGATACTGGACAATCCGGTGGCGGCGGCGGTGGCGTGGGATTATTGGGTCAAGGCGCAAACGGCTCGGCGGGCAGCGGTGGAAATATAGGCAGCGACGGCAGTCCGGGTGGTGGCGGTTCTGGTGGATCCAACGGAAGTTTTTCAGGCGGTGGCAATTATGGCGGTGGTGGCCAATTCACAAACGGATCTGGAGCTCTTCGTATAATATGGGGAACTGGCCGTTCTTTTCCAAATAATGCAGCTTAAAAGGTAAACATGAAATACATTGATACAAATACACTAGCAGTTTTGACTGTTTATGATATTCAGTTACTATATCCTACAACTTCTTTTCCAGAAGGTACACCGGATTTAAACTATCTTGGATATCCTTACTATGCAGAAGTTGTTCAACCTACATATGATTCGATAACGCAAGGTGTACAAGAAATTACTCCTGTTCTCGCCGAAGACGGAATTTGGTATCAAACATGGGAAGTTTATGCATTAACCCAAGAAGAAATTGATGCAAACACAGCAGCAGCAAATGCAGCACTTCGGAAATCTATTACAGATGATGTAATGAAGAGTTTAGATGATTTTGCAGCAACAAGAAATTACTCAAGTATCTTTGCCACATGTACATATGCAACATCTATTATTCCTAAGTTTCAGCAAGAAGCTGTATGCTGTGTAACGCTCCGCGATAATACTTGGGTAGCATGTTATCAAATCCTTGCAGAAGTGCAGGCAGGTACAAGACCTGTTCCATCTGGGTATGCAGATATTGCAGCAGACTTACCAGTTCTAGAATGGCCTCCTGTGGCTGACTTTAGTGCTTCTGTTACATCTGGAGTTGCGCCACTTGAAGTTACATTCACAAGCCTATCTACTGATGCACGAACATATGCATGGGACTTCAATAACGATACAACTGTTGACGATACTATTGCTAATCCGGTATATACGTTTGATACAGCAGGAACGTACACTGTTCGTCTAGCAGTTTCTAACTCAATGGGTACATCGGAAGAAATCAAGACTGCATATATTGTAGTTTCGGAACCTCCTCCGCCAGGACCATAATTGGATAGTCGACAATAGGTCGGCATACATATATAGTAAGGCCAATGACGCAGCGTATGGCTTATGTAGAATGAAGGGTATGCCGTAGGCACCCGCCCTCTACGCATTTTTTAACATAGTCTTATATGGGTCGCAACTGGTGAATAGGTCACACAGAGTAGGCTCCAGTCTATAAGATTCCCTGGACATCTCATGGATAGCAAGGTGTAACAGTTTATGTTACCATCCTCTGAGAACCGCCACCCGGTGCATGTGGTGATGGACCGCTCGTTTTATGGTGATAGGTAGTAGGACGCGAACCCTTTAGAAAGCTTCCCGTTATCCGAGGGTTGACACCTAACTAAAACGATGTTACATTAGTCAATGATGCACAAGCTTGCATAGTTGTATATAGGAGAGGCCAGTGCCACTGACCAATCACTACAATAAAGAATTTGGCGATTTGACACCGATCTAAAAAGGTGCTAGAATCGCAGATGATAAATAACTTTGTCGCAAGCAATATATTTGTCTATTAGAAGATAACTTGAATGACTTGACAGATTAACTATAACTTGTTAAACTTGCGGCAAGGTAGTAAAAAGAACTGTTTATGCAGTGTTTTTTACGCAGATGATAAATAACTTTGTGAAGACGGGTGTCTTCGCACAAATGAACTTAACTTTGGATTTTTGGATATAAAAATGTTTGCTAACTTGAAACAACTGAACGCGATGCATATGGTGGCTTTAGCCTCCAAGCGCCTCTGCGCCGGTTATTGGGTCGGGTTTAGTACAAATAATGAACAAGATCCTATTAAGATGGCTTCCTTCTATAAGGAGTCTAGAACCTAACAAGTCTAGAAACTTTACAAAAGGAAGCCGCTAGGAAACTAAGCGGCTTTTTTGTTGGCCCCAACAGAGTTGGGAACCAATGTTAGTGGTAGGATAGTGTGAAGATACAGGAAACGAGTTCCTGGGCCTGCACTGTAAAAAACATGGGTCGAAAGGGCGTGTTCGGGGTATAAAATCCGTGGCGGTAACGCGGAGAGTCAGAACCGGATCGTAAAGTGCATATCCACTTCAGGCGCTAACTACCGCTGAATGATCTGTTGTGTACTTTACGATAAGCATTGATCTGAGATGGGCTGAAACGCCGCAGACAGTGCTTACAAGAATATATGCATTGTTGTTACAGTCTGTATAAATATTTACAGAGGACAACAGCAATGATAAAATGTGAAACATGTAGTAATGAAACTTCTAATCAGCGATTCTGTTCTTTGCGTTGTACTGTTGTATGGAATAATAAACATTCTATGACAGAAGAAACACAACGAAGTAGAGGAAAGAAAAATAGTCAAGGTACAAAAATACCGAACAATCTTTTAGATATGTCGAGTAGGACAGTTACTAAATTGATTAGAAGAATGAATATAGGTTGTAGTGTATGTGGCTGGAAAGATGCCTTATGTGATATTCATCACATAGTTCCCAAAAGAAAAGGCGGAACCAACGATAATAGCAACCTAACAATACTTTGCCCAAACCATCATAGACTCATACACGAAGGTGCAGAGTTACCAATAAAGTCAGTTACTGATCATATTGGAGAGGAATGGAGAAAGCATTACTACGCACATGAATAATGGGTGTGCCGGGGAGTTGGAGATCCTCACCTGTCTGTAAAACAGGCGCCACAGGCTGAATAGGTTCGAATCCTATAACACCCACCAAGTTTATGGGCTTTTAGGGAAGCGGACAAACTCACCTGCGATGTGAATGCAGGCACCTAATGGTTTCGGTAGTTCAAATCTATCAGGGCCCACCAAGTTTCGGGATAGACGGAGGGCTAAAAGAGATAAATAAGTGTATGAGCACCTACTATCTCTATGTAAAAATTCATAATGTCACTGGACTAAGGTATCTCGGTCAGACTAAACAAGATCCGCTGAAATATGTAGGATCGGGCATAGATTGGCTAGAACATATCAAATGTTATGGATCGGACTTAAAGACAGAAATTATTCTTGAATCTAAATCAAAGAGCGATATTGATAATGCCGGGAGATACTATAGTAACTTCTGGAAAATTACAACATCTGCAGACGATTTTGGTAATAGAATTTGGGCAAATAGGATAAATGAAACAGGTGGTGGAGGCATTGGTGGTCGGGGAAGATTACCGGGCTTTTCACATTCCGAAGAAACCAAAGAAAAACTTAGACAAGCAAATAAATCATTTGTAATGTCCGAGGATCGTAGAAGACATTTATCTGAGATCAATACTGGAAAAACTCATACGGTAGAGACCAAGCAAAAAATTTCTAATGCCAGAAAAGGCAAACCAAGAAGTGCCGAGACTAAAGCAAAAATTTCAGAGTCATTGAAAAATAGAGTCCCAAGTAGCGCCGCCGCCCCTCAAAAGGCAGGCATTGGTTTTAACGCGAAGTATGGTTTGTTAAAACTCGCCCTTTCGAGACGCAACTATCGTACGGTAGTCCTGAATTTAATGTAAGTATATGCCCCCGCGGAAGCAGGTGGGCGGAGATGAAAGTTCTCCAATCCTATAATGGGGGCAGCAGAGGGCTGCGGAGTTGCCTTGCAAGCATCTTGTCTAGAGGGGTTCGATACCCCCGGCCTCCACCATTTTCTAAAGTGTTCATTCAGCAATCCACAAAAATCAACTTTTAATTGAAAATAAAACGAACACTGATTTATTCATGGCGCAGTAGCATAGCGAATTATGCACCTCCCTGTCTAGGAGGCCGACGAGGGTTTGAGTCCCTTCTGCGTCGCCAGTTATGTGAAGAGTATCGAGCTTACCCTCATAAATACTTTTCACAGTTTAGGTAAGGTATAACGTTGCTTATAACAACTCTACGATACCCAAACACCTTCTTTAAAGAGAACCTACAGCAACTAAAAATTTACTGTAAATGAAACCAAATGTGTTCTCTGTTTTGAATTTGTAAATATTTGTGTTACAATGTGCTATGGCACTCATCAAATGTACTCATTGCGGAAATGATAAAAGAACTTATGGCACAAGTGCTAATTTGTTTTGTTCACGGCAATGCGCTAACGATTTCCAATATGAACAGCGTGTAGCTGAATGGAAATTATCGGGAGAAAGTACAAGAATTAGCGGCACGCCAGGCTGGTTACGCAGATATTTTTTTGAGAAGCAAAATGGTAAATGCGCCGGATGTTTGAATGATACCTGGCGAGAACAACCCATAACTCTTGAATTAGAACATAAAGATGGTAACAGTGACCATAATAAGGAAGAGAATTTAGAACTTCTTTGTCCAAATTGTCACAGTCAGTCATCGACTTATAAAGCAAAGAATAAGGGTAATGGAAGACATTATCGAAGACAGCTTTATAAGGAAGGTAAAAGTTTTTAGCTCTGTTAGTTTAGTGATAGAATGCTGGTTTTGTAGTCCAGATGCGGGAGTTTGATTCTCTCACGGAGCACCACAAAAAGCTTGATTGATGTATATAAGATCCTGATTCGACACTACGGATATCAAGCACATTTCAGGGTATAATGAAATGGTATCATCCCACCTTTGGAGCGTGGAAGCGGTAGTTCGATTCTACCTACCCTGACCAGAATTACAGAGTATAATGAAATGGTATCATCCCACCTTCGGAGCGTGGAAGCCCAAGTTCGATTCTTGGTACTCTGACCAATATAACACATAACAGAAAGCACAATATGGAATTTTTAGCATTCAACTTAATCATGATTATGATAATGTTATCAGCAAGTCTTGCTGAACAACTTATCTAAGACATGGCTCTGTAGCTCAATGGTAGAGCACGCGACTGATAATCGCGCGACGAAGGTCCGATTCCTTACGGAGCCACCATACAATGTCCTGTTCCACTTCGGGTGAGGTGACCTGCCCTTCAAGCAGAGAAGATGGGTTCGACTCCCATACAGGATGCCAAGTTTACGGGTTTGTAACTCAAATGGCTAGAGTCCTGCCTCTTAAGCAGCGAGATCCCGGTTCGATGCCGGGCGAACCCACCAAACAACGGTCCGGACAGAGATCCCTAGGATATATTTCCTCTAGACCACCATCAAACCGCTTCCACTTGTTTTCTATTGACATATATAAGCCTAGCGGGCCAATTTTGACCTTTCCACATCACTAAATTATATAAGGATAAAAAAAGGTCTCTTCAAAATGTCGCTGTAGTGTAAAGGTAGCACAACTAAAAAGGTGATCCTGGCAAGGATACATACAGCAATCTACATTCCATTACAAGGAGTAGGTCCGGTGTTCGATTCCCGCCGGCGGCACCATTGACAAGGTTGAGACTGCATGTAATACTTAGTGCTCAACTTACACACCCTGAAAGGTACACATGAAGAACTACATTGGTATTAGTCGTGACCATAGCGGCTCCATGAGCATGATTGCTAATGCAGCAGCCCGCGATTACAACGACAACATCGCTTCCATTAAGGAAGAAGCCGGCTCGTTCAACATTGACACTATTGTAAGTGTCATTAAGTGTGGAACTGGTCGCCCTGCGCAAAACCGCTGGGATGTTCAGAATTCGAATGTTACGGCGCTGAAGCCGCTGACTTCGTACATTGCAGACGGTAACTGCACTCCGCTGTTCGACAGCGTGATGATGCTTATCGACCAAATGGAAAGCGTCCCTGACGCAGCTGATCCTGAAGTTTCGTTCATGGTTATGGTCGTTACTGACGGCCAGGACAATGCTTCAAACACCAAGGGTCCGCAACTGGCGCAACGCATCAAGTCGCTTCAGGCAACTGATCGTTGGACTTTCGTCTTCCGTGTTCCGAAGGGCGACAAGGCTCCTCTGGTTCGAATGGGTCTCCCGGCAGGTAACATCCTGGAATGGGAACAAACCGAACGCGGTGTTCAGCAAGCAACTGTTGCTACCAAGTCGGCTATGCGTGGTTTCTACGCTGCTCGCTCCACTGGTGCAACCAGCACTGACAAGTTCTACGCCGACATGAGCACTACCACCTTGAATGAAGTGAAGGCCGCCCTGGTTGATATTTCCAAGGAAGTGGATGTGTATGTGGTTGATACGAAGAACGACGGTGTCTAAATCAAGGACTTTGTGCTTGCGCAAGGTGTTACCTTTACCAAGGGCTGCGCGTTCTATGAACTGAGCAAGACCGAAACTGTGCAAGAATACAAGCAGATCGCCATCCGTGACAAGATTACGGGCGCTGTCTACAGCGGTTTCGCAGCACGAGATTTGCTTGGTTTGCCGCACTACGGTGAAGTAAAACTTGCTCCGGGCCAGCACGGTCAGTACAACATCTTCGTCCAGTCGACCTCCATCAACCGCAAGTTGGTGAAGGGCACGAATGTGATGATTTGGACTGCTGTAACGGTCTAAGAAACATTAGAGTATGAGATGTATTATAACCATATCCACTACTCTACAGAACATAAGATAGATAACCGGGCCTTGATCATGCAAATCTGTTGTAAAACAGTAGGTTATCCGTAAGTCGCGGAAGTCAGGACGCCGCGTTATAAATGCGTGGCACGAATATGCGGGTGTGGTGTCAGTGGTAGCATCATAGTCTTCCAAACTAAAGGTGCGGGTTCGATTCCCGCCATCCGCTCCAAATAGAAAGTATCAAAATGTTTAACTGGTTCAAGTTTAAGCCCAAAGAAGATTGGCGTCTTGTTAAGACTATTGTCGATGATGTATCTCGCAATAGTGGTAAAGAAAAAGGTAAATTCTATTACCATCTGTTTGAATCTAGTCGTGGAAATAGGCGCGTAGAGTTTGCTTCTACATTTAGCGATCTGGATAAGGAAGCTTTAGAAAAAGCCGGAAAGCATTTTGACACATATCAAGATATGATTTATCGTTGGGAGCATGGTCGTGTAGATCCTAACATTCCGCGATATGATCAGATCCCCGAAGAAGAGACAGTAAATGTCCTAAAGGGCAAGATTTCGTAATTGTGTGAGGCCTCACACAAATATTCGCGTAGTTTAAACGAAAACACCTGCTATTAGGGCATTCAGTTGTTCCAGCAGTAGATATGGGGTTTGGACCCATAGCGACTCTATAATCGAAGATCGCTTATTAAATGACAACGATAGAGTGACATTTAAGATGCATGATCCTCATAGTAACACTGTTAGAAGATCTTATAATTCAGATAACATAGATTTAATTGCGTTATATATTCCCGAACTAAAAGAAATAGCTTTAATTCCTATAGACAAGTTTACCACAAATGATGCGGTTGTTAGAGTTAAGGAATTAGTAGTAAAAAGAAAAAATGCAGCAATATTGTTTTCGGACTTTATTGTATGGTAAGTTATGCCCGGTTAGCTCAATGATAGAGCAATTGCTTGATAGGCGATAGGTTGTAGGTTTGACTCCTACACTGGGTACCAAACAATAGTGTATCTCCGTGCGGACTTCAATCCTTGTTGCGGAACGAAGACTAGGTTAGAAACCTATATACACTGCCAGAGTATTGATGTATCCAGTGGCTGTAGGCTTCGACTAGGAGCATAGACTAGGTTCGATTCCTATATACATCAGACAAAACAATTCCGCAGAAACCGAGCAAGGTGCATGGTCTTGACTGTTAATCAATGGTTAGAGTGGTTCGATTCCACTGTGCGGAGCCAGATTTTTATATGTTTATGGTGCAGTGGCAGCACTCCCTCCTTCCCAGAGGGCGACCGGGGTTCGAATCCCTGTAAACTTCTATAAAACAAATGTAGAGTATTGTGTGGCCACACAATACCTAAGCAGGAGTATAGCAAGTTCCAAGGGGGAATCGTTTGCATCCTACTCCGAATCTATTATGAGTCATAAGTGTTACGGTAGCACATCAGTCTCCAAAACTGAGGGCCGGGGTTCGACTCCCTGACGACTCGCCAACAATCCGACTTTAGCTGATGTGGTCATAGCGCCTGTCATAAATATAATTATGAACTATCGGCAATTTAGTAATAAATGGATATGTAATCTTTGTGAGCGATCGTTCTCTAGCAGACAGGCCACTACATCTCATATCTACAGGGCACATACCGAGCCCGGCGTCTCGCTTGGCGGCCATAAAAAAGGCAAACCCGCATGGAACAAAGGGCTTTCTAAGGAAACAGATGCAAGGGTGGCCGAAAATGCTATTGCGGTTTCCTTAGCAACTAAGGGTCGTCCGGGACATCCGCAAACAGAGGAATCCAAAAGAAAGATAAGTCTATCTAAGTCTATCAATAATAAGGGCGGCAGATGTAAATGGTTTGAGATTGCCGGCCAGAAAGTTCAGGGGACTTGGGAACGAGATATTACACTAAAGTTTGAAGAACTTAATATCAAATGGCAGAAGCTAAAAACAAATCAACATACATTTGATTATGTAATGGATTCTAAAACAAGATGTTATACACCGGATTTTTATCTTCCGCAATACGGCATATACCTAGAAATAAAAGGTCGCTGGTGGGGTAGAGATAGAGAAAAAATGGATATTGTTATGAAAACATATCCTGATAAAAAGATTGTTATTATAGAAAAACAAGATTATGAAAAGATTTTGCGAGGTGAGCTAGTGTGGTCATTCCAGCGGCTGCCTGAAGAGCAGTAGAACCAGGTTCGATTCCTGGACCTCGCACCAACATATTGTTCGATTCCTGGAGGTCGGGCCAGGTTTACTCTTCCTCGAGATAAATAAAAGTATAATCTCGGAGAGAAAACATGAACATTATCAAAAGTGTTTCTATCATTTTAGTTTCAGTAGTTGCGTTAGCTGGTTGTGCTTCAACACATGATTACCAGATGTATGCGCAAGGACAGGCACAAATCGAAGCAGCAAAGTATGCTGCCGAAGCAGCTCGCTTCAAGGCAATGTCAGATATTGCAGCAAGCGGCGATCCAACAGCAAAGGTGGCAGCAGTAGTTGCCCTAGCAATGACAGGCAATGGTTCTGGCGGTAATTCGGGTAATGCAGCTCAACTAAGAGCCCCCGAAGCACCTGGACAAACAGCACTTGCGTGGGCAAGCATCTTTGTTCCTGCATTGACACAAGGCTATAGCATCTATTCCAACACAAGACTTGGAATGGCACAGAGCAACAACAATGCTCGCGTAGCAGAAAGCACAAACGGTGCATTCCTTGGAATGGCTGGACAAATTCAATCAACAGCAACAAGTGGTAACGCCGCTCTTGCACAGTTAGGAACATCGAGCAATACTGCTATTACAGCGGTTGCTGGTGCAGGAACACAGGCGCTAACTTCGCTTGCAACTTCGAGCAACCAGTCGCTTGTATCGCTATCAAGCTTAATTCAAGCACCGCAACCTAATGTAAGTTATACATTGAGCGGTACTGGTGTTCTAGGTAACGGAACATATACAACCACAGCTAACTCGTTAGGTGGCAATGGTGTAATTGGTTCTGGTTCATATAGCACACAACAGAATCCAGTACTGAGCGGAACTGGTGTTATTGGTAGTGGAACACATAATCCATCTACAGTAACAACACCTGCTCCTGTAGTTATTACTCCTGTTGTAACAACACCACCTGTTGTTATTACACCAGTAAACAATGTTACTCCAGTAGTTATTACTCCTGTGGTTGTAACACCGCCAGCAGCGGCTGCATCAGCACCGTAAGTTGGTTTAGTATTTTCACATAGTAGGTGCTCTTGCACCTACTTTCATTTATGCCCCCGTACGCTAATTGGTAGTGCGGATTGATTTAGAATCAGTTGGTTGGGAGTTCGAATCTGCCCGGGGGTACCAAGTTTAAGGGATGGTTGCAGCAAACAAAAATTACTCTTACCATAATCAAGAGGCCGGCCCGCTGGGGGTGTGTCGTGGGTTCGAGTCCCGGCTTAGACACCTCATCCCGATTTTATTTGACCGTTAGGTTCGTTTCAGCAAACAATATAATTCATCTTCAAAATGAAAGATCTGGGTTCGAATCCCAGCAGTAGGGTTGGTCACTACTGTCGTCTAATGGATAGGATATAAATACGAACCTGTTTTTAATTCAATGGTGTTAGTAGTGTAGTGGTAGCAAGCTTGTCTGTGAAACAAGAAGCGAGGGTTCGATTCCCCCTTTCACCCCAATAGTTTGGTTGTTTAGCTCAGACGAGAGCACGGAAGAAACCTCTTAACAATGTTGGTCTCCGGGGTCGCAGAAGTAATGCCCTGCAACAGCCACCAAATCGATACCGTCGTCATTATCCGGAGCAAATCCTTCCGGGTTCTAAATGAACAAGGCGCCTAGATGCTGGCGTATATTACAGGTTAGATTCCTGTCGGCGATGCCAGTTGCTTTCCTGTAGTGGCTGTCTTATAATAAATACAGATATATAACTATGCGAGCGTCCTTCCGCTTATCTACAATGCTCTAAGGTGCCGCAGCGGAAATGCGGTGAAAATTTGTCGTTATTTCTATCTAAAGAACAATGTGCGTGTGACCCGAATTGGCGAGGGAACAGATTGCAACCCTGTTATATGTAGGTTCAAGTCCTATCACGCACTCCAAAATTTGATACATTCTACAACGGGTTGCAGAGAGTGCAACATTATCAAACCGCTGTGGAGGCGTTGGCAGCCCACTATACTCGGAGAGCCATATTCGAGTGTTTAGTCCTTTAATGGATGAGGCCCTCGGCACCCTGTCGGTCTGGTGGAGGCAGGATAGAAGCTAACTGTAGAATGAACTATTCAATGCCCCCGTACGCTAATTGGTAGTGCGGTCTGATTCAAAATCATATGGTTGTAGGTTCGAATCCAACCGGGGGTACCAAAAATATTACGATAAATATAGGATGATCCTAAATTTAGCAAACGGTAATCTAAGCACGGTATTAGACTTTTCTATACCTACCACACTTCCCGAAGTAGGAAGTATTAACAACATATCTGTATTTTCGTCCGGCGGACTTGATTCGGGTGCATTGTTATGTTTGATAATGTCGGAACTTAAGGCAACAGGTCAGCTCGACACATTACCGGTAACCTGCTACACAGGTATAAAATACGACGGTGCAACATATTATGCATCGCGTCTGGTATCAAAGATAGCAGAACATTTTTCGTGTAACATTATTCATAACAACAATGTCGAAAACGATGTTGTAGAGACAGGCCGATTCAGATTTATTGCATCAACTGAACCCAATACCGTTGTGTATGCAGGTATCAGTCGAATGGTGCCAGAATCGGTAAAAGAATTTAAGAATAAGCTAAAGGTAAAGTATCCAAACGAATTTGGAAAATACAAGTTTCCTTTTTTGAATATGGCAAAGCCACAGATACTAGATATCTATTATAAGCTTGGTTGTGAAGACATTATACAATACACGCATTCGTGTGTAAATTTAGCTGTAAGTAAATGCAATAATTGCTATTCATGCGAAGAGCGAGCCTGGGCATTTACAGAGTTAATGAAATCTGATACAGGGACTGTGCCACCGGATGTAGTAGACATATCCTACAACGGCACTTGGCAAGTTTCGTAACATGGGATCTGTGTCCTGCTCGGCCCTAGGCGCATATGCTGAGAAAGGCTTGGAGTAAGCCGTATAGGCCGGCGGGTTCGAACCCCGTAGGTTCCACCAAAGTCAATGGGCCCATAGAAGTCACTATTCTATACACCTTTAGGTCCACCAAATATCGGGCCGCAAAATGCTTGCAAACTAAAACTTTTCGGCAGAATTACACCAGGGTCGCGCCCTGGGCGGTCCACCAATAATAGTCTGCGTATGATAAGCAAAGAACAGACCTACTTTACGCCGATGTAGCTCAGTGGGTAGAGCGGCAGCCTGAAAAGTTGCGCGTCACTGGTTCGATTCCAGTCTTCGGCACCAATCACTAAGACATAGTCTTATAAAACGCAATAGTAGCTTCAAGGGTAGAGCGCAACCGCAAAGGCGAGGTTATAGGTTCGAGTCCTGTCTATTGTAGAAAATTTATGCCCGGAGAGCGCAGCTGGCGAAGCCATCCTCCTTACAAGTGGAAATTGTAGAGTTCGATTCTCTATCCGGGTACCATATTGGGTGATGATGCAGAGCGGCCTCTGTCCCTGTCTTGAAAACAGATGTATCGATGATGAGTCGGTAGGCGATCGACACGACCCCTCACCCGCCATAAATATAATATGTTCAGCGTATTTTTCAAACTTTATAACCGTCCTGGCACAAATGTTCCTGTAGGATTTCGTACAGGCCATACCGATATACCGTATAAAGTTTTGTTCAGGACGAAGGGCATAACGGTTGATAGAATCTTTATACCTGCTAGTGCTATAATAGAGTACAGCGGCATGTATCAAGGAGATATTAAGCCGGGATCAGAAGAATGTAGATTTCAAATGGGCAATCCGGACTACCAATATAAGTTGTATTTGGTAGCAGATAACATGTCAGAAGCCCAAGCAGCACATTTTTCAAAAACATTATCGGAGAAGCTTAGTTCTTCTCAATTATTCATGCGTGCTTAGTTAAATGGTATAATTATTGGTTGCCATCCAGTAGTCAGGAGTTCGATTCTCCTAGCCCGCACCAAGTTTCTAAAGGTTACATTCAGCAAACAAAACTAACTTTCAATTGGTGAAAAAAACTGTAACCTGAATTATCGCGTAGTGGCAGAGCGGCTAGAGCGCCTCCCTCATAAGGATGAATACACTGGTTCGAATCCAGTCTACGCGACCACAGAATTATTGACTCTCAGTGTTTATACTTAGTAAAATTGTGCGGTCGCAGCAATTTTGCTAAATACTTATACAACACACTGGGAAAATCATGTTAAAGCAAATTATTGAATTCATTAGAGACATTTTCAGATCACAAAGTATGTACGATAGCCTCGATGCATACATTACTGCTCATAATCCGCAGAACGCCGGCGATGTGGATCGCCTAGAAAAAGAATTCTATCAGCGCCGTTCGATTTCGGCATTTGAAAAATACTATTAATCTCACCGCTAATGGATTAGCGCCGTCGCTACGAACGATGGCTAGGGGGTTCGAATCCCTCCGGTGGGTCCATTTATATCTCCATCGTCTAGTGGCTATAGGACGCTTGCCCCTCAAGCAGGAAAGTCGGGTTCGAATCCCGATGGGGATGCCAAATCAGTTGGGAGTAAAGTCCGAAGTGGCCCGAGGCGTCTGCCTTTGAAGCAGAAATTTAGCTGGTTCGAGTCCAGCACTCCCTGCCAATTACAATGTGCCTATCGTCTATCGGTTTAGGACGACACCCTTTCACGGTGTAAAGCGGGGTTCGATTCCTTCTTGGGATTACAGAATATGGATGGCGGGCAGTGCGGCAAATGCAACACCCTGCTAAGGTGTAGGCTTGTGATGAACAGGCCGCTGGGTTCGACTCCCAGGCCATCCTCCAGAGATTATGATAGAATTTACAATAGACAAAGTATATCTAACGTCGTTGACAGTTAGGACTGAATATAAATCAAAGTTTGAGAACACCGAAGAAGGTCTTGTCGAAGCTTTGAAATATGCCGGTACCTGTTTTATGACAAGTTCAATTGATCATCCTGAGTTTACTAAACTTAGGGAACAGTTGGGCGCCGAGGGATACATTAGCATTCAGCGCGGTTGGTGGAACGGCGATGCTGTTCTTAAACCTTTTAAACTAAACGGTAAGAAGTTTAAGAAAGGTAATCAATTTCCGTCAGCTTGTGCTATTAAGTGGGTTCTGGAGCATTAAATGACAAGTAGAACTATCGATATTCATTGTGAAGCATGTAGAAAATATCTATTTTCGCTTCAGCCCAATGATAGTAAAGGTCTAGCAAAGGATTATTACTGTAAGGCTAAGACTTGCCAGATGCAGGCAACTGTAGATAAGCTAAAGAAAGAACCAGATGTCAAATGATACAGCGGACAAGATAAAGAATTATGTCGATCACATTGATGATCACATAGCAATGGCGCTTAACCTAGCACAACAGATGCAGGCAGTGGTCCTAGAGACCGAAGGCGACAGTGATTTGAACCGTAAATTGGCGTTTTACCTAATCCCGAACCTAACACATTGGGTCGCGGGAGCCCAGGCGGGCAATATGAAGGATTTAAAGGAAACATTAGCAAGGCGACTTGCTACTCAGGAGAGCAATATGTTACAATCGCAGCAAGGCGAAGGACACGACGTCCTAACTAAACCTTCGAAAACCTGACAAGGGGCTCGAAGCTTTAAGGTGAAGCATCGGACTTTTAATCCGATGAAGAGGGGTCAGTACCCTCCGGGCCTACCAATTTTACATTGGGGGCATGACGTAGTGGTAGCGTCTCTGGCTTTTACCCAGATGGCCACAGTTCGATTCTGTGTGCCCCTACCAAAATTTATATGTATAAGAATAGTAAGAAACAAGGCGATGCCGGATTAGGACAAGCAATAGCATATTTCACTAAACTGGGATATGAAGTTGCAATTCCGCTAACCGACAGTGCCGATTGGGATCTTATTGTTGAGATTGATAGTGCGTTGAAGAAGATACAGGTCAAGACAAGTTCTCAAATAAGAGAAGGCGTCGAGATTTTTCAGGCCGATGTTAAGGGTGGAAATAAAACTTCTTCAACAAAGAAGAGTATACAGGAACAAGATTGGGATTTAATATTTCTTCATCATCTTGTTACTGGAAAGCAGGCTCTTATTCCCAAAACTGCATTGACCACAAAAGGTCAAATTAATCTTGGGAATAAGTATCAGCAGTATTTCATTGGGGATGTAGTCCTGTATGGAGCAGGGGGAGACTGTAAATCTCTTGCCTAACGGCCCAGTTGGTTCGATTCCAGCTATCCCCACCAAGTTTCTAAAGAGTGCTTCCAGCAAACACAAAAATTTCAAAACCATTATCTTTGAAAAGAAAAAGCATTCTGAATATATTATGGACGACGAACTAAAACAACTTGTCAAAGAATTCTTCCGTATCTTAGATATTGTAGAAGAAACAGACGAAGGTAGAGAGTTTCGTCCTACCAACATTTATTCATCTAGGGCATTAGATGGAGCAAAGCTCAATACAGTGCTTTCTAAGATGAAAGAAATTGTAAAGGATTAATCATGGCACACAAGATAGCAATCATAACATCGAGAGATTTCTATTCAGGCGATTACGACGAAACTCATTCAAGTATCATCGAGAGCATCACTGAATGGGAAGAAGTAACCGACGACGAATATAAGACACTGCAATTTGCAGCACCGCGTCTAGGATTTACTATGCTCGAACAGCCGACTGAGCCAAAGAAATTCATTGCTAAGACCATCGCCGACTATAAGGCTATTGCTAAGGCAGAAGCAGAGCGTGCAGCAGCCGACAAGCTAGCACGAGAGGAAGCAGCTCTTCAGCGCAAGTTTAAGAAAGAATTAAAGGACAAGGCATCTAAGGAAAAGATGCTAGCAAAGCTTTCAGCAGAGCTTGGTGTCCAAATAGTTAAAGTCTAAGAAGCCAATCCGAGGGTTGGTGGTATGTCCGCGACTGTGAATCAAAGGGCCTGCTACATTATTAGACTATTTTGATTTTGATGTATAGGGTCATATGCAGCCTCGGGGCACCGAACTAGCTATTCGGAAAGCAATCGTTGCAAATTATGGAAAACCTTAGCCCGGCTAATCAACTACTGTGTTATTTGGGGGCATCTTGAATAACGCACGAGTTTCCAGGTGGAGTACACATAATGCCAGCTGTCGGAGTGTACGAAAGTTGATTATACATCATTTTGAATCTTTGATATAGAGTGGGGCAGAGTGTAATAGCTGCTGCATAAGATACCCATTACAGGAAGTCTACACGACATGAGAGTACGGAGGTAGCATCTTTCGTAACATGAGTCCAGGGTAGATAAGACCACTGCTATGGTCCTACCAAGGTAGATTCTATATCATACCCGCATAAAATCCGGCCGGCACTTATGCGGTTTTAACATTGCCCCTGTACGCTAATTGGTAGTGCGGACAGACTTAAAATCTGTTGGTTCCCGGTTCGAATCCGGGGAGGGGTACCAAATTTTCTAAAGAATTCTTCCAGCAACATCCTATGGATAAAATTGGTTCAACTCCAATACGCGCCTGTAACAGGGCGGGTTTAAAAGAATTCTGTTTTTACAATTGGGGATTCGCCAAGTGGTTAAGGCACCGGTCTTTGAAATCGGTATACGCAGGTTCGATCCCTGCATCCCCTGCCAGATAAATATGTTTTATGAACATATTAGATAATCATAGTCCGTATTATCTTACCTTTCAACATCAACAGTTTGACGAAATAGTTAGGCTTGCATCTTCTACTGAAGTTAATAACTGGGACAGGGTTACACCCTTTACTCACGAGTTGTTACCTGCAGATATTGCCGACAAAATAATTTCAATGGTTCCAAAATCAGAAGAACTGAAATTAATAAAGGGTCGCGCATCACTTTTTATTTCTAAGCCCGGGCTTTATTACAGAGCCCACAAGGATGGTTTGAGACTGAGATTTGGTATAAACTATCCTATTGTGATTAAAGATGCGTGCTGCGTAACCCGGTGGTATGACGATAGTGTGTCGCAACATTATGATACTAATTTATTGAAGAATGCATCGAGGGAGTTGGAAGGATTTGACCCAGCAAAACATACTCCTGTTCATGAAATAAGTATGAAAGACAATGCAGTGGTATTGTTTAATACAGAAATATATCACGACTGGTCGAACCAGAACTCAAATAATATTAGGGTAATTATGGCGCTAAGATCCTCTGACCCTAATATTACATATGATATGGCAAAAGAAATTCTATTCGGCTAACATAAAAATTCCATGCAGCTCATTGCTTTCGGGCAATGGGCTTTTTTTGTGACTTGAAAAAATCCGAGATAAATATGCATATTATGACAAATAAGATTTCGTTTATAGATTTTGAAACTATATTGCCTATTTGGAGAAATAAACTTTGGCCAGACAGAACATCCGTCATCGAAAGTCATAGTGCAATGATGATCACTCCCGGAATATACGATGCAGGTAATTTTAATTTACCTATATGGTATTATGGCTTTTACTTAGATGATATGTTGGTCGGTGTGAACAGCGTGCATGAATGCACCGATGGGCTAATAAGGAGTCGTGGATTCTGGGTCGACGACAATTATCGTGGCAGGGGAATAGGTACACAATTGCTTGCAAGCATCGTAAATGACATAAAAATGCACAAATTTAAAGGCATATGGTCATATCCCCGTAAGCAGGCGTGGTCAGTGTATGAGCGTGTAGGTTTTAGATCTATTTCCGACTGGGAAGAAAGTGAGACAGGCACGAATATGTATTGTTACATGGATTTACAATGACAGTTGATGTTTTAATTTTCACAGATTGTGCTTCGCGGGCATTTTTAAGAACAGCAGGTGCATATACGATCGCGACTGTGTTGAGAAAGAATGGCTACACCGTACAGGTTGTAGATTATTTCTTATTATCCGGTTTAGAAAGAGCTCTGGCAACGATTGATAAATTTGTAGGCGAGAACACTCTATTTGTTGGATTTGCAACCACATTTATGAATTTAAGTGGGGTGCATTTATCCGAGTCTGCAAAAAATGATAAAATGTTTTCATATCATGGATATGAGCGAACTGCATTCGTATTAGGTACAGCAGCATTATCGACTCGTGTACCTGTTTCTGATAATGAGATGGACCAGATAAGAGACAGAATCAAACTAAGAAATCCTAAAACAAAGCTGGTAATGGGCGGCACGAAAGCAGACAACAGAAGTCAGCCACAAATAGATACATTTATACTCGGGTATGCCGATAACTCAGTTATTGAGTATACGAAATTCCTTGAGGGGAAAAATCCTTTCTTTAGATACACATTAAATGAACATCATCAAATGATTGTTGACCACGACCTCGATGCATCTGGTTATGATTTTGTTCACTCAACTATCGAATATGACGAGAGCGATCTAATTAAACATAATGAGGTATTGTCATTAGAAATTGCACGCGGTTGCATTTTCAAATGCAAGTTTTGCAATTTTAGATTAACGGGAAAAAAGAAAAACGATTACATTAAAGATAAAGAGGTAATTTATTCTGAATTAATGAATAATTATGAAAGATTTGGCACAACAAAATATTCCTTTGCTGATGATACATATAATGAATCAGTACAGAAGTTAGAACACTTTGCTGAGGTATTTCAGAAGTTGCCCTTTAAACTAGAATTTGTTGCCTACCTAAGGCACGACCTTATTTGGCGTTATCCGGAGATGGCTGATATTCTTAGACAGAGCGGACTAAAGGTGGCGATGTTTGGAATCGAAACACTAAATCACGAAGCCGGTAAGATTATTGGTAAAGGATTGCCACCAGAGAAAACAACCGAGTTGTTGCATTGGTTGCGCAAAGAAAAGGGTTGGGCCGGTAATATCTTAATGAATTCGGGATTTATTGTTGGACTACCTACCGAGACGGAAGATACAGTAAATAAATGGACAGAAGAGCTTATGGATTTTAATTATCCGTTAGATTCTTTTCTAATAAATCCTCTAGGCATAACTCCGCGTTCTCCTAAATTATCAAAATCCGAATTTGATATAAATTACAAAGATTACGGATATTATTTTGATCCGAAGGTATCTGTGGGATGGATAAACGAACATTGGAGAATCGAGGATGTAAGAAGATTGTGTACAGTCATTGACAAATATGCTACAGAAATAGGTCGAATTAAATTATACGGATTTAGCACAATGACACTTCATAACTATGGCTATACATGGGATGATATACACAATTCTGTATCAGCCAATTATACAAACTCCATTTTCTACGAAACTGTAAAGCAGGCAGATTCATACTATAAAGAATTATTAAAATGAAAGAAGACTCAATTCTTACTCACCTTGGCAGGGTGCTAACGCAGCAAGAAGTAACTGATGCTATGACTTATATCAAGTCTAACCGATTACTTTTTGTCAATCGTCCTTACATGTGTGATGAACAGGTAGGTGGATATCCTCTTGCATATGTATGCCAAAAATCACAAGAACTTGATAGTATTATCAAGGCATTAGAACAGGCATTGTTATCAACAAGTCATTTAGACAATACACGAATTATCGAGCGTGGCATCGGTATTTCGCCTGAGGATTTATCTTTTGATAATGTTGTTGATAGTAAAGAGATAGCACTGCTATCTAAACAGGTAAGAATCCCGCTATCGGGGATTTCAAAAATTAATGATGAACTGTTGGGACTAGGGCTTGCTTATATTGTTGATACTGTAAGCGGGTATAGTTTCTCAGCGAGTAAAGATTCAACTCATTTGGTATTTAACTTCCTCAGTAACGATGAAGTAAGAAAACCGTGGGAACTATGGAAGAATAGAGAATTATGACTGTAGATGTAATTATATTTTCTGATTGCTCTTCTGAAGCATCTATTAGATATGCAGGCGCATATACAATAGCATCTTCATTGCGCGAGGCCGGCTTCACTGTTCAGGTAGTTGATTATTTTCTGCTTACGGGATTAGAAAAAGCATATAAGATTATTGATAAATTTCTGGGTGAGAATACATTGTTTGTCGGGTTTTCTACAACATTTATGAATGTCTCGTGGGAGCATAAAAAGGCACACCAGACAGATCCGTCGATGTTTAGATTTGACAATTTTACACAGATGCAATTGGGTGCATCAACCCATAACGGTTATTCATACGGTGTGCCGATATCCGAAGATGAAATGCTTCAGATTCAGCAGTATATCAAGAATAAGAATTCTAAGACAAAACTTGTTCTCGGCGGAACAAAAGCAGATTTTACTTATCAGAAATATATTGATACATTTATCCTGGGATACGCAGATAAATCGGCAGTCGAATATGCAAAATTTCTACAAGGAAAAAATCCGTTCTTTAGGTATAGAATAAATGATAAATTGCAAATGGTCGTTGATTATGACATTGATGCCAAGTCTCACGATTTTGTCAATTCTCGTATTGAGTATGACTCTAGCGACCTTGCACGCCCAGACGAACCTTTGCCGATTGAAATTTCAAGAGGATGTATTTTTAAATGTAAATTCTGTAATTTTAGAATGATTGGCAAGAAGAAAAACGATTACATTAAAGACAAGGAAGTAATATATTCTGCGCTAATGAGTAACTATGAAAAGTTCGGTACAACAAAGTATTCTATCACTGACGATACATGGAATGAATCTGTCGGTAAGCTCGAGATGTTTGCGGAAGTATGCCAACGATTGCCTTTTAAGATAGAATATGTTTCTTATCTAAGGCTTGACTTAATATGGCGTTATCCGGAGATGGCCGACCTCCTGAGAGAGACAGGGCTTAAAGCAACAGCATTTGGAATCGAAACACTAAATCACGAAGCTGGTAAAATTATCGGCAAGGGATTGCATCCAGAGAAAGTCAGGGAAACACTTCATACTCTTAGAGATAGCAAAGGTTGGAGAAATAATATTCTAATGTTCTCTGGATTCATCGTTGGCCTGCCTACAGAAACAAGAGACACTGTAAATAAGTGGGTAGAAGAATTAATGGACTTTAATTATCCGTTAGATGCATTTCAGTTAAATGCTTTATTTTTAGGAAACAATAAACATAAATCCGAATTTGATTTGAATTATAAGGATTATGGTTATTGGTATGATAAGAAAGTTTCTACTGGCTGGATCAATGAGCATTGGCGTGTGGAAGATGCGGGCGAGTTATCTTCAAATATGCACAATTATGGACTTAGCATTGGCCGACTAAAAGCAAATGGATTCTATTCTATGATTATGCAAAATTACGGATTTACATGGGAAGATGTACACAACACATCAATGGTCGGATATGGATCTTTATTTCAGAAGACTCTTACACATGCCAACACATACCATGAGAGATTGTTGAACGAAGTATGAATTACACCTTTAGTCCGTTCTCGGTTGATTACGGAAATATCGCAGAACCTGTGCTAGATTTTAAATCGGAATGCGTGAGGGCTGTACAATTAGCTCAGTCTAAAAATAAGTATAATTTTCCGTTAGTTGTTATGATGAGCGGTGGTATAGATAGTGAATTGATAGCACAATCATTGTTAATAGCCGGTGTTGAATTTAAGTGTGTTATTGGTAAACTAATGACACGGTTATCGGATAACGATATAGTATTCAATGAGCACGATTATCAATATGCTGTTAGATGGTGTAATGCAAATAACATAGAAGTGATCTATTGCGAAATAGATATATTCAAAGAAAATAGACTGCTGTGCGATTATGCACTATACTCAAAGGGGTTTTCGCCACAGTATGCTTGCCACATGTTTATTATGAAGTGGTGTTCGGATAATGGTTATTTTTTCTTAGCTGGTAACGGTGAGATGGACTTAGTTCTAAAAGATAATGAATATTACATGCTTGACGAACAGAGAGAATTCACATTGGCTAATTTCTGCAAACTATACAACCTGAGCGGTGTGTGGCAGTTCTGGAAGCAGGATGGCAGAGTAATTTCGTCATTTTTGAAATTACCTACCGTGGCCGCTCTTATGGAGAAGAAAGTAGAATCTATCTTATCTTATAAGCATGAATGCTTTAGTGATGCATTTGTATTTGAAGGTAGAAAAAAGGCCACAGGGTTTGAAAGAATACAAGAATGGGATTATATTCATAGGACCGAACTGAAACAAGTAAACGGCCACTTAGACGAAAAGTATTATACACCCGTTTCGCAATTTATAAAGGTATGATATGTTAGCTAATCTTTTTGCATTCGGAAACAGAAAATATATAAACAATGCGGTAGTTACTGCGGATATCCTATCTTATATTACATCTACATACGGCGATGTAAAGAATTTCAGGTTGCATTTTAGAAAACCTTTTTTCACACAAGGAAATCTTGTTGTGGCTCCGTATAAGCTCGATGGGCATTTTGTAGGACAATTTGAAATTGATTATGTTCCTATGTACTTTGCATATTCGCCCACCGACATTCCTTTAGAGACAAAAGAAGTATCTGTAGATGATGTGCAGGCAGATATAAATATTTTCAGCATGTGTTATTTTGTTGCTGAAAACTGCCACCAGGCTGTATTGCGTGCATTTGAAAAAAACTATGGTCCGCGAACGGCAGATGATAAATCTATATTCGTAATATACGAAATTCCGAACACATCAGTGTTCACAAAATTAATACAGGAAAAAAGAATACCAAACCTTACAATTTCTGAACCAGAAATAACTGCTGAACGAAAGTTTAAATTATCTGTATCAGTAGATGGAGAATTGTTAGGTTATAGATATAATACAGTAAAGAAGTTTATCTTATGAAATATTGGGGCGAAAAAGCAGATACACACATTCGCCTGTGTGACACAAATGTTTATCAGGGTTATCCCTGTGTCTCGGGAAAAGTTAACGAACACGGATATGTAGACGCACCGTTAGGTAAGAGTGATGTGCTTTATATGGGAACATGCGATATAATGTCTTCTGTTCCCGTTCCCGAACAGAGATGGGTGGCATTATTGCATAACAAGAAATATTCTAGTTTGCCGTTTATGACTATCGGTTCATCGGCTGCAGGATTGCCATCTATGGTTCGTAGGCTGCATTCATATGTGTCTAATTATGGTGCTCCTAAGAAACTATTCTTAACTGTTGCTAGATTTGAAGGTTACGAATATGTAAACAAATCCGGCAAATGCTACAATGTGAATAGCAGAGTTGGCACCCCTCAATTTCTGAAGAGAAGAGAAATGCTTTCGGATGAGGAATTCAGCACTTGGCTTCTGCAGGTAAGCAATTACAAAAGGTTGTACAATATTCAGAATAATCAATACATTCTGGAAGAACGGTTTGCATTTATCGAAACCCTATGTAAAGCCTATGGCATAGAAATGCAGTGGACCTTTAATTTATCTGATGCGTGTATTGTTGCTATGCATAGAAATATATCTATATTTGAAAATATTTCTTCCTTTATGAAAGATGCATTTGTTGGATTAGTAAACATAGAAGACGACATGCCCGACAGATCCATGGGATTAAAAACTCATAATAATATCTTCAATATGTTTATGAATCCATGCAGCTGGAATTTCAAGCAGCTTGCAGAACAGGCCGAAAATAACTTTAAATGGCTAGAAGAAAAATACCCTGGCAACTTAATAAAGAATGAGGACTAATAATGATCCACAGAAATTATTATACCTGTGGTTTCAACGCAAATTCGAGTCAATGTATTCGAACTGATATATCGGATAAGTGGAGTATAAATTTTGATACTAAGGTTATAGAGAAAAGACCTCTAAAAACATTTCGAGAAGAGGTATTACATTCTTGCGAATTAATATATGAAGAGTTCGGCAAATACACACCGAAACTAAATTTGTACTTTAGCGGCGGCATGGATTCCGAATGCATGCTTCGTAGTTTTGTAGAATTAGGTATACCTGTAAATCCTATAGTTATTACTCATTATTACAGTCCGTTTGCTGACGAAACATTAAATGCTATGCGAGTATGCAACGAACTTTCGGTTAAACCGTTAATCTTTGATTTGAATCTTAGGGAATTATACAGTAATAAGAAATTGTATGAGTTAGGTATAAAGTATCAATCGCCAAGACTAGGCATGTTAGAATTATTACATGTTATGGAACAAATTTCTGAACCTAGTGTATTAGCCGACGATATACAGATGCTTCACATTTCGTCAGATAAGAATTTACTGAATATAAATGAAACTGATTTTTTAGAGTGGATGTATGAAATACGGGAGGACGAGGACGGTGTTTTCTACAGGTATGAATGTATTACCGGAATACCGACAATTTCTGACTTCTTTAGGTATACACCGCAATCTTGGGCTTCGATGATTCTCACCGAAGATATAAAGGACATTATCTTCAATTATAGAGGAAAGGCTTCTGCAACATCGACAAAAAATACAATGATGGCCCGAGAATTTAATGTACTGTGGAGGCAAAAGACGGGTGTATTTTTCTCCCCTCAGCATTGGGAAATCAGAAACAGAATTAAGCATGATTTAGAAAATGAGTTATATCCATTTTCAACAGCATTAATTACATACGAAAAGTTATTACAATTATTAGGATATCATTATGCTCTGCAGAATACTAACACAAAGTGATTACATGGTGTGCAGGGAATTGTATGATAAATTCACTGATGCAGATCCACTGCGTCCACCGATTCCCACATTGAATCGGTATTACTTTGGCGACGACGAACCCCTATCTATGGTAATCGGTGCATTCGATGAGTACGGAGTATTATCTGTTTGTGTTTTTGTTATATTTTCTAAACACGATCGTTCTATATCTATTCGTTATGTAATGAAGCATCCGTTTGCCGATAAGAGCATGGTAGTTGGCGTCCTTGAATTTGTTGCCAATATGTCAAGAAATAGTAATTACTGTAAGATGTATATAAGTTACTTCAACAACCGCGCAGCAGCATGGGAGAGACTATTAAGAAATTCGGAAATTTTTAATAGATATACCGCCGTGGTCGAGGAAGTAATACCTGCTTCACGCAAGTCTTCTTTTACTAGGTACTGGACAGAAATGCAGGGTTGTAAAATTTCTCTAGAGCCAATGACAATTAAGATGTATTCATTAAAACAAGAGTTTAGACCTATTCTATAAAGGATTATTATGTTAGCAAATTTCTTCTCAATCGGAGATAGAAACTATCTCAACAATGCAGTTGTTATCTCCGATGCATTAACTATTATTAGCAAGACATTCGGGAATGTAGCTGATTTTAAGATACAATTTAGAAAGCCATTTCTTTCGCAGGGCGAGTTTAAGCTTAGTACAGAAAAACTCGATGGCCATATTACAGGACAGTTTAAGAAGAACGATATGGTGTTTTTCTTTGCATATACACCTACAGATATTTCCTTAGAAGTTAAGGATGCAAACGGTGACGCAGTAAAGAATGATGTTACGCCGTTTAATGTATGCTATCATGTAACTGATGTATGCCGTGGCGCAATTGAAGAAGGATTTGAAAAGGTTTACGGGCCAATGACAACAAAGGATAAAGTTATCTTTGTTATGTTTGAAATTCCATGTACAGCAGTGTTCAACAACATTATTATTGACGGTGCAATGCCTCCTATGACTATTACTCCTGCAGAGCAGACAGGAGATAGGAGATTCAAGGTGTCTGTTTATGTTGGCGGAAAATTATTGGGACATAGGCACAGCACAGTAAAGGAATTTATTGTATGAAAAAATACTGGGGAGAAACGGAAGATAGCCACTTAAGATTATGGACCTCTGATGTCTATCTCCAATATGCGCCTGTAAAACATACCATAACAGAAGAAGGGTATCGTGGAGATAAGTTACAATCAACAGATGCATTGTTTTTAGGAACATGTGATGTAATGTCAAGCCTTCCCGATAGTAATCTTAGATGGTCTGCATTAGTTCATAAGGAGAAATTCTCAGATCAACCATTTATACCGCTGGGTACTGTTGGTTCTGGATTGCACGCAATGGTACGGCGTTTGTATTCATTTATACAAAATCACGGCGCCCCGAAATATGTATACATGACTGTTCCGAGATTTGATGGATATGAATATGTAAACAAATCAGGCAAGACATACAGCGTTAGTTCAAGAAAAGGAACAGCAAAGTTCCTAAAATATGCTAACCTAATAAACGAAGAAGATCTTAGTATATGGTTATCTCAGATTGAAGCAAACAAGAATTTAGAGAATATACATAACAACCAGTATGTACTTGAAGAAAGATTTTCATTTATAGAACTGTTGTGCAAGGCGCACAACATAGAACTAAAATGGAGCTTCAATCCCAGCGATGCTGGCATCGTATTGCTGCATAGAAATCTAGCTATATTTGAGCATCTTTCTCCGTTTATGAAAGATTCGTTTGCCGGCTTGGTCGAAATCAAGGATCAGGAAAAAGATAGATCAATTGGTATAGAAACCCACCGTGCTATCTATCAGCAATTTATTAATCCGGAATCGTGGAATTATGCTACACTTCGAACCAGGGCAGAATATAATCTCGAATGGTTAAAAACTCGTTACGGTGATAACCTTATCAATAGGGAATAATAACGATAAATACCCATACATAGGAGATATTGAGTATGGGATTTATAACATTATTGATGGGTAATAAAAACCTGATATTAGTCGGGTTGTTACTAGCGGCTTTTGCTGGAACAGGCATTTATGTAAAAGTCCTGAAACATAATATCGAAAGTTGCCAACAAGAAAAGGCACTGATCTCGGCAAAACTAGAAGTTTCGCAAGAGGCTGTAAAAAACCTGCAGGCAGCCATTACTGAACAGAATACCGCGATTGATAAGTTTAAGTCCGCAGCGGACGAAAGAGTAAAAGCAAATCAAGTAGAGCTAAACAAAGCTCAGAATACAGCAAATGCATTCAAGCAGCAGGCAACTGATATAATGAAGTTTGTTCCACAGCCCGGTGTTCCTAAATGTGATTCTGCAAACTCCCTAATCAATATGGAGATCAAAAATGCTAAAAAGTAATCTATTGGCATTATCCTTGGCTGTGCTATTATCTGCATGCGCATCGGGACCTGCACCTGTAATGGCTCCACTTATTCAAAAAGTTGAAGTTCCTATTGCTGTTCCTTGTAAAGTAGCCGTTCCTAAGTTACCGTCTTTCAATTTTGATGAACTAAATATTGATCAGGATATTTACGAAAAGGTACGCGCATTGCTTGTAGATAGGAAGTTACATCTCGGATATGAGGTTGAACTTTTGGCAGCATTAAATTCCTGTATAAAATAAAATCTATTATGCTTGTAAAGATAATAACTGTTGTAGATAATGATAAGCTTTTAGCAGCATTAGAAGAAATTTCGATTATTAGCTGGGAAACTATTGTTGATGAAAGAGCCAGAGATATATTTACTACCAGTAGAAGTATTTCTCTTAGAACACATAAAATTACCGGTGCACCACCTAAAACAATCGATGAATCATCTAGGATTTTAGATTGCACCGATATTGTAGTTAATAAGCAGAAATATGTACAATGCTATAATTAGCCGAATGGGCATATAAACAGGTAGGCGGGATATCACTAGGACGGGTAATGATTGTAAATCTGCTACCCAACGGATATGTTTCTTCGCATATCGATCCCGGCAGTTATTTTGCAAAATATTCAAGATTTCATATACCGTTAATAACAAATGAGCAAGTTGTATTTTCTCGATACGAAGATACAGAAAAAGAACATATGCCGTATGGGCATCTTTGCCAACTTAATAACTTGGATATGCATATGGTAAGAAACAACAGTGATCAGCCAAGGATTCATATTATTGCTGACATTGAAGTACCGGGCGGTAACTCTATATTCTGAATCCTTGCGATGTGTAGCCATTTGTAGTAAAGTAGCGATCTGAGGTGTTATCAGACCAATTTACGGTGGTAGCGCACTAGGTAGTAAGGGCTGCATCCCTGCTGCAAACAAACGCAGGTAAAGCGGTAGGTCGGCTTGCCGGTAACATCTCAACTAAATTTACGATTTTGATTACTTGGACAATCGCTGCTGTAATGGTAGAGGAAGTTCGGGTCTGCAAAGAGCAGGGTTTGTCGCTCTGTGGGAGAATATCTAATTATCGGCTGCCATAAAGAAAAGGATGATATGGCCCCAGGTGTTGACCGGCGAAAGCCCATGTCTCACCCTGCCCGATAGCCGCAACTATTCGTTTGTACCACAACGACTCCGCAGTAACACAAACAGTTCTCGCTGACGCTGCTCGCCGAGGGAATGGTTATTTTGGTGTCCGATCTAACGCTGGCAACAGAGGAAGTTCAGGACTTGCGCCGAGTGCGAGTGGGAGACCTTGGTCGTTATTACCACCGTGATATAGCAAGCAACACAAACAGAACCTGGGAACATTCGGCCTATAGGTTCGGGTTGTGGCAAAGATGAATGTTAGAGTTGAAACAGAATCCTGGCTATGAGACACCAAATTTTTTATACGGGTTGTAGCACTATATTAGATAAATAGTATTATGTTCAAACCCACATACCTATACATAAAAACTCATAATGTTACCGGATTGAAATATTTTGGTAAAACTGTAGGTGATCCCTTTAGATATAAAGGATCGGGTGTAAGATGGCTGAATCATCTATCTGTACACGGCAATAAGGTGACCACTGAAATAATCGGGCATTATGAAGTATTAGAAGAATGTAATAAGGCAGCATTAGAGTTTAGTGAAAAATACAATATAGTAAAGAGTGACGAATGGGCCAACCTTATTGTCGAAGACGGTCTGATGGGAGGATTCACTGAAGATCACGGTAAGAAGATAAAAGAAATATGGAAAAATCTTACCGAAGAAGAAAAAGACATAAGAAGGCAAAAAGCCAACCCCTGGAATAATAAAACAGAAGAAGAGATAAGTCGATATAAAAAGAATCTTCAAGATTCTATGATTGATATGTATCAATCGATTGCCGGTAAAGAATTATTAGAACATAAGAAAAAAGTAGGAAAATCTTTATTAAAGAATGGAAAAAGAATGCTATCCGATGAAGCACGACAAAGAATGAAAGAATCGGCGTATAGGACAAACGAATTAAGACGAATAAAGAAGGAGAAAGATAATGCGTAGAATTTTAGAAATCCGCGCAGCAGAAGGCGGAGAAGATAGCAAGCTATTTACGGTAGATCTTGCACAAGCATACCAACGCCATTTTGATCGAGTCGGCTGACTTAATCGAATAGTAAAGAATGTCCCTGGCGAACTTTATATAGAAGTTGAAGGGCAAAGTTTACACCATCTAGAAAACGAGGCCGGCGGCCATCGCATACAAAGAGTCCCTCCAACAGAGCGTAAGGGCAGAGTTCATACTAGCACCGTAACGGTTGCAGTCATTGATCCCGAATTACAGGTCAAAGAATACAAAGATTCAGACTTTAGGATAGAATGGTATAGTGGTACAGGTGCAGGCGGGCAACACAGAAACAAACATCAAAATTCGTGTCGAATCACTTATACGCCCACAGGCCAAACTGCTACTGCCCAGTGTCGTTCTCGACAAAATAGCCTAGAACAGGCTAAAGCAGCATTAATAGAACAGTTAAAAAGCGAGGATCACAGACAGAAGAAATTTAGTCTCGATTCTGAAAGAAAACAGCAAGTTGGTTCTGGAATGCGCGGCGACAAGATTAGGACATATCGTTTTCAAGATGATGTAGTAAAAGATCACCTTACAGGAAAAAGTGGTAGCGTAAAGCAGGTTTTACGCGGATACTTTGACTTAATGTGGTAGGAGAAAAATATTGCCAAAAAGTAAAGGAATAAGAGAATCATATCGATTTGCTCGGGAGGCCGCTCGTATCGCGGGAAATAAATTCTATATCGGTCAAATCTGTAAGAAACATCCGGAATTGTTAGGCCAACGGCAGGTTAATAATTGTATCTGTATTGAGTGTAGAAAAGAATATTCAAGACTGCAAAGTACTGGATTTTCGGTAGAATTATTTAATTTGGTATTAAAGCAACAAGAAAATAGTTGTGCTATATGCAGAGATAAATTTGATAATACTGATGCACACGCAGACCATAATCATGTAACTAAGCAACCACGCGGAATACTGTGCCGAAAATGTAATTTAATGATAGGGTTTGCACGAGATAATCCGGAAATTTTACAAAATGCTATAGAATATCTTGCTAAACCAGACCTAATTTTTGGTTGTGATAAATAAAAATATATATTATAGTTTTAGTTATTGTTGTAATACGGACTGATTCAAAGGATTCAAGACGCGGGTTCGATTCCCGCCGGCTCCACCATTAAGCACATTTGCCGAATGTTCTTAATAATGGGGCCGACCAGGTTTCGATTGGGTCGCGGAGAGGATGATACGCAACACGCCAGGCGATCGGCGTTAATGAAGCAAAACTCTGTAAATGCAAACGCAAATACATTCGAGACAGTAGCCCTTGACCTTTCAGCTCTTGCTGACAGCGATATGGCTCTTGCTGCTTAATACCCAGCATACTCCGGGGCTGGTTAGCCTTGTAACCCAATAACCTTATAGGGACTTCGGTCCCTATAATTATGACTTTTATTTCAAGGTTGACATTTCAAGAATAATGTCATATACTAGATAAACTTTATAAATAAAAGTTCCGCTCAAGATGGGCGGATTACAAGAGGAAAATAATATGAAGAAATTAGCAATTATTGCGATCTTAGCAGCCGTGACAGGTGTTGCTTCCGCTGCCGATGTTGGCTTGCATATTGGTCGTGGCGCTGGTGCAAACGGTGCCGGTGTTGTTGTTGGCCAAAACTTTGGTAAGCTTGGCGTAGAAGCCGCATTTGACCGTACTGTTGACGGAACAGTGAATGTTAACCGTTATAGCGTAGTCGGTTCGTATCCTGTGGCCACATTTGCAAATGTTACATTTGCAGCTAAGGCTGGCGCAGCATTTACAGACCCGGCAGTCGGTGTAAACGGATATTCAGCAGTGGTAGGAGTAGGTGTATCCTATCCTGTAACCAAGACTGTTAGCCTGGTTGCCGATTATGCTTATCAGCGCGGACAAGATCGCGTTAGTTTTGCAGACGGTAATTATGTTAGCGCAGGACTGAAATATTCATTCTAATTTTTGAATGAATTACAAAGGGCCGCAAGGCCCTTTTCTGCTGAGTACAGTCTCACAACGAGATAAATACTTTTGTCACACAATGTGACGCCTAACTGACTTTAACCAATATGCTCTTAGTCAGTGAGCAGTAAAAAGGAAAATCATGATGTATAAAAACCAGCTGGCCGTAGCTATCAAACACAACGGCAAAATCCTCCGTGAAACAGCAGACCTTGTTCATCTACCATTCGGTAGTGAATTCAGTGTTCTTGTAAAGAACCTAAATAGCCGTCGCGTAAAGTTTACACTTCATATTGATGGTACAGATGTTCTAGACGGGACAGAGATTATTGTCAATGCCAATTCCGAAGTAGAAATGAAGAGATTCATCCGCAACGGAAATATGGATGAAGGCAATGCATTCAAGTTTATCGAGCGCACAGCAGCAATCGAAGATGGTCCGCGTGGTATCAAGGTTGATGATGGTATTGTTCGTGTTGAATTTTGGTTCGAACAAGAAGTCCCTGTAGTAACTACAACCATTCATCATCATAAGGATGTTTGGTGGAATGATTATTACCGTAGAACATACATCACTGATTACTATGGCGGTCCATATTATGGAATGACATCCGGCTCATTAGGCGATGTAAAACTTGGAAATAGTGAAGCCGGTGGCGGCTCATATTCATCCGCAGCATCTGCATCTGTTGCTAAGGGTGCAGTTCGCAGCATGGTAAACAGTGTAGGTGGTGCAACTGCAACATCTTTCAATGCCATTCCGCAAAACGCATCAGTTCCTGTGTCGGATGTTGCTAAAAGCGAAGCAGGTATTACTGTACCGGGTTCGAAAGTAGAGCAGAAGTTTACAACAGTATACGGATTCAACGCAGAGACCCAATCCCATGTAATCATCTTGAGAATGGCTGGTCGTTCTGGAGAGGTAGAAGTTGCTGCTCCAGTAACTGTAAAATCCAAGCAAAAGTGCAGCACCTGTGGCAAGGTAAACAAAGCTACAGCGAAATTTTGCTCGGACTGCGGAACGGCACTCGAATTACTTTGATTTACACTTATCGCCGTGATATCTTACCATATTGGTAGGAGAAAATAAACAGCCACAATAAGGGCATTCTGATTTAGGTTTCAGAATGCCCTTTCTTTGTTCCGATAACTTTTTCTTAGTATCTTCGGACATTATTCGACCTTTTCCTGCCTCAGAGATTTTACGCCTATGCTCCTCTGAGTGCTTCATACCGGTATTTCCCGGACTATTAATTCCATTCTTATTACCGATCTTTTTAGCACTCATTTGTGCCTTAGTTTCGTCTGTATGTTTTCGTCCGGTGCTTGAAATTCTTATTTGTTCTATACGCTCCGGGGATAATTTTTTACCTTTATTATTGGGTGGTTTACCCTTAAGTGATTTACTTTTCTCCTCGCTATATTTTCTTCTAAGCCATCCGTACACTTTATTACCTTTTCTTGTGGCACCCATCATATGCGCTGCGAATACAAGGCCCGGTACACCGGGATACATTTTAATAAGGAGTTGATGAGCAACATAATGTTCTTCTGGAGTAAGATTCACTAAATTGGCAGGATCGTCTGTACCGTTTAGGCATCGCGGAACTATATGATGCTTTTCTGCATAGCATTCAAGAACTCGAAGCCTTGCTCTATTGATTAAGTTATTGTAATGTAGATGATAGTTCATGTTGTATTTACCAATTGTGGTACTTAGTTAGAGGAAATTTATGTGCCTAATTATCAAATCTAATTCTCTCGACCATCTTTATTCAGCCAAAGGCGCCGGCCGATTATCTTCCGCGTGATGAACGCATTGTTAATGAAACCGAACTTTTGTTTGGTGCTCCGTTACACGATGAAGAAGATAAACGCAGCGGTACATGGTATACCATTCGTTATGCGCGTCGTCGCCACAAAGAATATAAACTTCTAAAGAGATGACTAAATATCGCATTATTGTCAATTCCTCTACAGTCTATCCTTTTAGGGTACAGAAGAAGGATCCTGGTTGGTTTTCTTTTTGGACAGAAATTGCCATGGAAGACACACAGGAACAGGCCGAGTTTAGATTGAAAGAATACATAAGGGCTAAAATTCCTCCCGTCGGGACAATTGTGAAAACATATGATGAACAGGATCTTTTAGCCGACATTTTAAAGGGTAACATGTGAACGAATCCTGGGAAGTAATTATCGAGGAAGATGAGCACGGTGAGCTTATTCTTCCTTTTCCGCCTGAACTAATTAAGAAATATAATTGGTTAGAAGGCGATGATATTGAATTTGAAATCAAAGAAGGCTTTGTTGTTATTACGAATACAACTGCCAAAATGCGGGAACAGGAAAGCGGCTTAGGCTAAATAATGGATGGCCAATCTAATCCTGTGGAATTGTCTTAACGACAAGCGTTTTCCTGTAAGAACATTATCCTGTTACCAATTAGCATCCTGGTTGCGTCAGCACGGCTATACAGTTAAGGTCATTGACTTCTGTCATTTAATGTCAACTGATGACCTTGTTGCTATCACAGAAAAACATATAGGTACTGATACACTTGCAATAGGAGTGAGCTCTACATTTTGGAGCGATGTCTTCAAGTGGAACACCGGCGAGCCCGAATGGATATTATCTGCCCGTGCAAGATTAGAGAATAAGAATCTATATTGGCTTGTCGGTGGCTCGCAAGCACAGTCCGAAAACTTTAAGAATGTGTGGGTTAGATTTTCTGGAAATGCAGAAGACGAACTTCTTAAATGGATGGACAATAATAGTTCTAAACTAAGATTTAGAAATCTGTTTGATATAAAATCAGCAACTACGATATTTTCGGCAGACGATTATATTAGACCATCGGAAGTGCTACCTATAGAAATGGGTCGTGGTTGCCAGTTCAAATGTAGGTTTTGTAGTTATCCCTTAGTAGGTAAAAAGAAGGGAACATACATGAAGGACTTTAGTCTAATAAGAGAAGAGTTTATTAGAAACTATAATGAATTCGGAACTACAAAATATTATGTGCTTGATGACACAGCCAATGAAAGTGAAGAAAAAGTAAATGCGTTGGCAGATATTGTCCAGTCTCTTCCCTTTGAATTATCGTGGACAGGATACAATAGATTAGATCTAATTTGGAGTCGACCCAACACAATACAAACTCTAAAGGATAGCGGGCTGAAGTCCTCATTCTTTGGTATTGAAAGTTTTCATCCCGAAGCAAGTATGGCCATTGGCAAGGGTTGGAACGGAAAGCATGGTAAAGAGTTCTTGTTAGAACTAAAAGATAAGTGGAAAACAGATGTTACTTGGGGTCTATCTTTCATAGTGGGATTACCTGGCGAACTTGCCGAGCACATCGAAGAAACAGATGATTGGTGTGCAAAGAACGGTATGTATCATTGGAATTTTTATCCACTGTCCATAAACAAGTTTTCTGGTAAGGTCTGGAAAAGCGAATTTGAATTAGAGCACGAAAAATACGGTTATACCTTCCCCGGGGAGCAAAATGTCAGTTGGGTAAGCGATAACTGGACATTCGGAAAAGCCGTATTGTACACGCAGGAATTGAATAAACGGCACTACGATAAAGCACATTTAGTTTCGTGGCCTCTATTTGAATTATCTTCACTTGGCTACAGCATAAATGAGTTAATGGATAAGAAACTTGTGCAACACCCGTGGAAGCGTTATACAGCAGAGACAAGTAATTTTATCAACGAGTACACACAACATCAGCTGGCGCAGGTTGTGTAACATAAAATAATAAGTTATAATGCGAACATGAGAAATAACAAGACAACAGCGACCGCTCCGCTTCGTACGAGCGAAACAGTGGATGTGCTTACCCAACAGATTTTGGGTCTAATCAAACGCGAAGGTTCTGGACAGTTCGAATCTATTGATCAAACAAAGGTTGTTCCAGAAAAGAAAGTAAGAAAGTCGAAAAAGACTAAATAAGACATTGCCCAAGTGATATTGATTGAAGATTATTTATTGTTATCGAAAGATGAGAGACAAAAGCATCTTCGATTAGATGATCCATGCATTGAGCGCGGCGGTCCGAGTAAGGGTGGTTTATCTTCTTACTGTAAAGGATTAATGGCACATCAGCTTGACACCACGATACCGGTTGGGCATAAAATACATGTTTGCCATGCATGCAATAATGAAAAATGCAGTAATCCAAATCATTTGTATTGGGGAACTGCAAAAGAGAATAGATTAGACCAGATAGCAAATGGAACAGATAAGTCTATATGGCAACGCACAGTTGATAAATATGGCTTAGAGACAGCAAGAAGATTAAATTCACACAGAAGTATCGGTAATAATAATGCCGGTAAAAATAAGATTGCCCCTTTGGCGGAATTGGTAGACGCACTGGATTTAGGTTCCAGCACCGAAAGGCGTGGGAGTTCGAGTCTCCCAGGGGGCACCATAGTTTAGTTAGCCCACCTTGGGCACCAAATAAAATGAAAGATTTTTTCCTCTCTATTCCAATGTACATTTTAGGTGCCATATCTGATTGGTATGGCAAGAATTATATTGGTGAACAATTTGAGGAAGACGATTTTGATATATTGAAGCCATTTGACATTGATGAATGGCATGCACAGCATACGACAGAAGAGGATAAAAAGGTTTAGAGTGACCGGTACGGCCCGGCCGATACCAAGAACGTTTCGTAGTGTCGTTGACCCAAAACAATTTCAGGTATCGCCTGAGGTCGA
>Ga0116170_10000047_pt1 | contig 104803 bp, 73 predicted proteins | sample AD_JPNHW1_MetaG_FD_89797 | JGI IMG/M metagenome (GOLD analysis project Ga0116170, IMG submission 89797) | Active sludge microbial communities of municipal wastewater-treating anaerobic digesters from Japan - AD_JPNHW1_MetaG | ecosystem: Engineered > Bioreactor > Anaerobic > Digestate | place... | reverse complement strand
CCGGGGTAGGCGGAGGAAGGCGCGGCAGGACCGGCCGAGGGGTTTCGACGGGTGCCGCCGATGCGCACGGGCGTGGCGCTTCCGTTGCGGTAGTTGTTGCCGCTGGCCGAAGACCATCCGGGCGAACTTTGTGGCGCGAAGGAATCCGTTGGCGGCGGGGGCGGTGGCGGCGGAGGGGGCGGCGGAACGGGGGACGCTCCGATGTCCGGGGTGGTGGGATACGGCGCAGGGGCCGGGCGTGGAGTGCTGGGCGGTGAAGGCTGGTTACCCGGATAGGCAGGATAGGGTGCGGGAGGGGGGGCAGCCGGACGCGGTGCCGGAGGTGGCGGCGGCGAAGGAGGAGGGGGTGGCACGAACTGTCCCGGGCCGAGGGCGCCCGGGTAGCTGGAGGTTGGCGCGGGGCTGGGAGCTGGTGGAGGAGGAACGGGCGCACGGGGAGGTTGGGGCGTCCCTGCTGCGGTTCCTGGGTAACTGGGGTAGGGGGCGGCGGTGGAAGGGGGCGGTGGAACGGGTGTCTGGCCAGGGAACAAGGGAGAACCGCCCCCGGGGTAGCCTCCGCCGGAGTTGTTGCTTCCGGGATAGGAGGAGCCGGGATCGTTCGGGCGGTTGTCGGAGGTCATGGTGGTGGTCCCTGGGAAATGCGGAAGGCGGTCGGATCAGTAGTAGCGGGGCTTGTTCATCTGGAGCCCGATGTACCCCGCGATGCACATGCCCACGCAGATCAGCAAGGTGACGGGAATCGACAAGGCCGTCACCAGCGGGACGCCCACCAGACGGAGGACCAGGAGCACGGCGGCCAGGATGAACCAGGACTGGGGGTAGATGCCGAACAGCATGCGCAGGAAGAATCTCATGGTCGGTGCCTTGGGTTGGCGTCGTCCACCTTGCCGGACGGCGCATCCGTGGGATGTGTGCTCTGGGACTCCCTAAAGGGACTACCCCGGCCGGGGACCGTCAACCGATCCCCGCCGGGGTGGGTTCCCGAGTGCGACTTCAACCCTCCCAGAGCCACATCTGCGCCTGGCGCGGCGGCACGGCGAACTGGAAACGGTCGCCCCAGATGTTCATCTGGTGCTGGTGGATCTGGCAGCGCCAGTTGCCCCATCGCAGTCCCCAGGTCCGGATGTCGGCATGGGCCCACTCGCCGGTCTTGTTGATCGCCACGATGCCGCGATCGCCGCGGGCGAACACCAGAAGGCCGTCCGATTCCCAGAGCACCCACATGGATTCGCCCTGGACGCTGTTGTGGAAGTTGATCATCTGGGTCACGTCGTAGCGGCACCACAGGTTCTCCCAGCGTCCGCTGTCGCAGGCGTGGGATCGAGCGCTCTCGCCGTTGTCGGAATACATCAGCGGCACCCCGCCGTCGCGTCCCAGGACGTAGGCGTTGGCGAGGTATTCGTCGTGGGGGTCCAGGAGCATCCCCCGGAAGCCGTCGTTGTTGGGGACGTCGTGGGTGACCGTGAAGGTCACCGACTTGTCCCACGGCAGGGAGTTGCCGTAGGCGTCGGGATGGATCAGTTCGCGCAGCGATCCGCTCGGCGAGAAGGACCGCAGCATCGTCTGTTGCAGGGGGAAGTCGTAGCAGGGCATTCCCGTCTGCGAGAGGACCGGCCACAGGAAGAGGTCGTTCTGGTAGCGGTCGAAGGTGAGGGTCTCGCCGAAGATGTACTTGCCCTGCATGGCCCCGGAGCGGAACACCGTGTTGATGTGGGCCACGGGGAGGTGCTTGAGCGCGTCCACGCGGAATCCCGAAAATCCCATCGCCACGAGGGCTTCCAGGCATTGGACCTGGGCGCGGACCACGGCGATGGACAGGACCAGGTCCGGCAGGCCCGACAAGGCGAGGTCCACCAGCTGGGCCTTGTCGCTCCAGTTGGAGATGTCGCCGGGGGGATGGAAATCGTGGTCGTCGAAGAATCCCTCGTCCAGGTTCCCGAAGAGCTTGTCCTTCTCGAATTCGGCACGTTCCTTCTTGTAACGGTCCAGTTCCGCCTGGCCGGGGAAGTTCCAGCGGTCCTGACGGGATTCGTTGGCCATGTGGTTGAAGACCACATCCACGTAGCTGCGCACCCCCCACTTGGCCAGTTCGTCGATGGCCCGCTGGACATCCTGCTTGCGCCCCAGATGGGAACGCATGATGCGGTAGTCCTTGGGCTGGTAGCGCTGCCACCATTCGGGCCCGTTCTCGTCCGAGTACAGGGGCGGCGGAAAGAGCACCGCGCCGTAGCCGGCGTCGGCGATGCGCCTGGCCCGGTCGGCGATGTCCTTGAATTTCCAGTTGAACGCGTGGAGGATGACGTCTTTCATGAACGGACTCCTTGGCTGCGGCCTCACCTTGCGCGGGGAGGCGATGGATCAATGGGTAGAAAAACCGGCCGGGGACAACGGAGTTTCGGCTGGCCTGCGGGTACGCGAAGGTGCGTCGATGGGTCGGGAGCGAGGCGCGATGACGGGATCGATGTTCTCCCTCTGACGGGGAGAATATTTGTAATAATTCTCCTTGCTAGAAGGAGAATCTGAATGCCAGAGGTGCCAGCCGTTCTCAAGAGCGTCCTGTCGGAGAAGTTGGCGGATTCCCTTGCAGGGGATATTCCCCCGTCCACGCCGCGGCAGGTGGAAGGCGTCCCCTTCTTTCCCGGCAAGGCGACCGTGGTGGTGGGAATGCGCCGGGTGGGCAAGACGACCTACCTGAACCAGCTGCGAAGGGAACGCCTGGAATCGGGGGTGGCTCGTCATTGCCTTCCCTACCTGAATTTCGAAGACGAACGTCTCGAAGGCTTGCAGGCGGCCCACCTGGGTTGGCTTCTGGACGAGCTCGACCGGAACCTGGTGGGCCAAGCCCACGGACGGGTCCTGTGGTCCTTCGACGAGATCCAACTGGTGGATGGCTGGGAAAAATTCCTCAGGAGATTGCTGGACCGGGGCGACGTGGATGTCGTGGCGACGGGCTCGTCGGCGACGTTGCTGTCCCGCGAGATCGCCACCTCCCTCCGGGGCAGGGCATGGACCAAGTCCTTGTTCCCGTTTGGCTTCTCGGAATTTCTGCACCACCGCGGATGGAACGCTCCGAAGCCCGGCAAGGCCGTGGCCGCCAAGGATGCCGCCCCGATGGAACGGCGATTCCTGCAATGGTTGACCGACGGAGGTTTTCCGGAGGCGCAAGGGCTGGATGCGGCGACGCGAGGTCAACTATTGCTCGATTATGTGGACGTGGCCATGTTGCGCGACGTGGTGGAGCGGCATGCGGTGGCCAACGTGGCCGGGCTGCGGAGCATGGTCCGGCAGCTTCTGGGGAACGCGGGCGCGTTCTTCAGTGTGGAGAAGATGCACGCGGCATTGAAGAGCCAGGGCTTCAACATTTCCCGCGACACGATGCACCAGATGCTGGGGCATCTGGAGGACTGCTTCCTTGTGCGGCTGGTGGGGATGGAGTCTTCCTCGGCCCGCCAGCGGATGGTGAATCCACGCAAGGCCTATCCCGCCGATACGGGATTGATCCCCTTGTTCGATCGCAGCGGGAAGGCGAACGTGGGCCATGCATTGGAAGGTGCCGTCCTCCTGGAATTGGAACGGCGGCGGTGCGTGGTCACCTATGTCAAGACCAGATCCGGGTTCGAAGTCGATTTCCTCGCGAAGCATCCCGATGGCACCAGCGACCTGATCCAGGTCTGCGCGGACGCGAGCGCGCCGGAAACCGCCCAGCGGGAGTTGCGGGCTCTGGAGGAAGCAGCCAGTCAGTTTCCGACAACCCGGAGGCTCCTTCTGGTGATGGACCGGAGCGGGTTCCCGCGAGCGAGCCCACCCGGAATCGAGGTGCGTTCGGCCTGGGAATGGATGTTGGAGGCGAAGGTCGGACGGGGGCGGATCTAGCGATAGCGGGATTTCCTAACCTTTGCGGTGCCATGGATATCCAGCTGACCACGCGCACAGGAGCGGACCTCTCGGCGGCATTGGAGAAGGTCGTGGAGATGCGCCTGCGGTTGTTCTCCGGATTTCCCTATCTGTACGTGGGCACCCGGGAGATGGAACGGACCTACTTCGCGTCCTTCCAGGCCAAGGCCGGCGCGGTGGTGATCGAAGCGGCGGTGGAGGGCGTGTTCGCGGGCCTGGCGACAGCCATCCCGTTGGCCCAGGACACGTACATCCTCGATGCCGCCGAGCCCCTGTTCAGAAGCGCGGGACTGGACCCCAAGGAGCTCTTCTACCTGAGCGAGCTTCTGGTGGAGCCGCCATTCCAGGGCAAGGGGGTGGGATCGTTGCTGTTCCAGGCCGTGCGCGAGGAAGGGCGTCGCCGGGGATTTTCCCGGTGCTGCCTCATGGAGGTGGAGCGTCCCCTGGACCATCCCTCGCGCCCCCGGCATTTTGGATCTCCGGTTCCGCTTTGGGCGAAGGCGGGATTCCGCGCCCTTCCCGGCCGGGCCTTCTTCCGCTACGCCACCCTCCTGCCGGGCGGCGACGTGGCCGACATCCCCAACCCCATGATTTTCTGGTGCGAATGAATTCCTGATGATCTGCAATTGAATTGCATATTATCAGGAATGACCCTTGCGAGAATGGCGGCAATGCATCTGCGGGACCTGGTGCGGACCTATCCGGTGGCGATGGTCACCGGAGCGCGCCAGGTAGGGAAGACCACGCTCCTCACGAGCCTGTTCCCCAAGGCGCCCTACCTCACGTTGGACGATCCGGTCCTGGCGGAGTCCGCCGAGGCCGCTCCGCAAGAGTTCCTGGCCAGTCTCGCGGATGGAACCATCCTGGACGAGGTCCAATACGTTCCGGGCTTGTTCCGATCCATCAAGGCGTGGGTGGATCGCGACCGGCGACCGGGGCGGCTCCTGCTCACCGGGAGCCAGAAGTTCAGCCTCATGCAGGGAGTGTCGGAATCGCTGGCGGGGCGCGTGGGTCTGCTCGATCTGGGTGGATTCACCCGGGAAGAGTTGGAAGCGGACCACCGACCGACGGATCTGCTGGATCTGGTCTGGAAAGGTGGGTTCCCGGCCCTGCATGCCGATCCCCACCAGGCACCGCACCTGTGGTTTCCCAGTTACGTGGCCACCTACCTGGAGCGCGATGTGCGCAATCTCCTGTCGGTGCACAATCTTCGCGATTTCGCGAGGTTCCTGCGGGTGCTTGCGTTGCGATCGGGCCAGATGTTGAATTTCGCGGATCTTTCCCGCGACGTGGGAGTGTCGCCCAACACGGCGCGTGCGTGGTTTTCCGTGCTGGAGACCTCGGGGTTGGCTGTTTCCGTGGAGCCTTGGTTCCGCAACCAGACCAAGAGGATCATCCGATCGCCCAAGGCCTACCTGACAGATACTGGCCTCCTGTGCCATCTGCTGGGGATTTCCTCTCCGGCCCGGATGCAGGCGTCGCCGCATTGGGGCGCGATCTGGGAAACCTGGGCGTTTTCGCAGATCCACGGGTGGTTCCGCAACCGTGGCCACGTGAGTCCTCCCATCCATTGGTGGAGGGATGTCCAGGGAAACGAAGTGGATTTCGTGGTGGAAGCCCCGCGTGGATGGGTGGCGGTGGAATGCAAGGCGCGCGAATCCGGGAAGGATGGCGACGCCAAGGGAATGGATGCGCTGGGAAAGAGCCTGGGGACGGAGACGTTCGAGCGCGCCTGGTTTCTGACCGCGTCCCGGCCCCACGCCCGCAAGGGCGGTGGGTACGTGGTGAACGGATCCGGCCTCGATCGGATCTTCGCGGCCTGAGTCCCCTCAGTGCGCCGCGCCCCAGGTGGGGCCAGTTCCGGTCTCGGCCACCAGCGGGACGGAGAGTTGCATGGCGCCCTCCATCCGGCGCTTGACCTCGGCGGCCACTTCCAGTACGGATTCCGTCGGGCACTCCAGGATCAGTTCGTCGTGGACCTGCAGAAGCTGCCGGGCGGGCAGGCCTTCGCGGATGGCCGCGTCCACCGCGAGCATGGCGAGCTTCACCAGGTCGGCCGCGCTTCCCTGCACGGGGGTGTTCACCGCTTCGCGTTCGGCGCGCTCGCGGAACACCCGATTCTTGTCGTTGATCTCGCGGATCCATCGCTTGCGGCCCAGGAGGGTGGTCACGAAGCCTTCGCGGCGGGCCGCCTCCAGCACCTCCTCCATGTAGGGCTTCACGCGGGGGTAGGCCGCGAAATAGCCCTCGATGAACCGCTTGGCCTCGGCGTAGGGCAAACCGGTCTGTTGGGCCAGGGCGTGGGGGCCCATGCCGTAGACCACCCCGAAGTTCACCACCTTGGCGGCGCGGCGCTGGTCGGGAGTCACTTCGGAAGGGGCGACCCCGTGCACGCGCGCGGCGGTGCGGGCGTGGATGTCCTCGCCGGCGCGGTACACCTCGCCCAGGACCGGGTCGCCGGACAGGTGCGCCAACAACCTGAGCTCGATCTGCGAATAGTCTGCGGAAAGCAGGGCGTAGCCGGGGGAAGCCACGAAGCCGCCGCGGATGCGCCGCCCCAGTTCGCCCCGGATGGGGATGTTCTGGAGGTTGGGGTCCATGCTGGACAAGCGGCCGGTGGCGGCCACGGTCTGGTGGAAGGTCGTGTGCACGCGGCCGGAAGGGTCGGCCAGAAGCGGAAGCGGCTCCACGTAGGTTCCCAGGAGCTTGGTGGTTTCGCGGTGCTCCAGGACCAGTGCGGGCAGGGGGTGTTCGGCCTTCAGGGCCTCCAAGGTGTCGGAATCGGTGGACCTCTGTCCGGTCTCGGTCTTGCGGCCCGCCTTCAGGCCCAGGTGGTCGAAGAGGACCTCCGCGAGCTGCCGCGGCGATCCCACGTTGAATTCCCGGCCCGCCGCCTCGTGGCAGCGACGTTCCAGGTCGGCGATGGTGGAGGACAATTCCCGGCCCAGGGAGGCGAACAATTCCTTGTCCAGCAGTACGCCCTGGTCCTCCATGCCCCGCAGGATCTCCGAGAGCGGAAGCTCCAGGTCGCGGTAGATGCCATCCAGGCCTTCGGTGGCCAGCAGCCCGGCCACGTTCCCCCACGCGGCGAACATGGCCTCGGCGGCGCCGGCGGCGTGGGCGCAGAGTTCCTCGGCGGGGATTTCGGAGGCCTTGCGTCGGTTGCGCGCGCCGCCCAGGAGGTCGTCCCGCGAGCGGAGCATGCGCCCCGAACGGGCCTGGGCGATGCGTTCCACGGAAAGGCCGCGATCGCCGGGGGCCAGCAGGTAGGCGGCCAGCTGGACGTCGTCCACGGTGCCCGCCACCCGGACTCCGGATCGTTCCAGCGCGCGGCGCAGCGCCTTGGAATCGTGGGAGATCCACTTCCGGGAGGGATCGGCCAGGAGCTTTTCGAGTGTGGGCGGCACGGCACCGTCCGGTGTGGACAGATATCGTCCGATTCCTTCGCTCCAGGAAAATCCCAGGCCCAGCAGGGTGCCCTCCTCGGAGACCCATGGATGCAGCGCGACCTTCTCCACCGAGGCGAGGATGCCCAGGGCGAATTCCACCTCCGATGCGTCGGACAGGATCTGGAGGTTGGCGGACGGGCGGGTCGGTGCGGGAGCGGGGGCGTCGGGAACATCCGCGAACAGGTCCAGGTCCACCGTGTCCGGATGCGGGGCGGGGGAGCGCGCGCCTCCCGCGAGCTTGTCCAGCTGGGCCACCAGGCTTCTCATGCCCATGTCCGCCAGGAACTGGCGCATCCGGGGAATGTCCAGGCCCTTGAACTCCAGGCTGGACACCGGAGGCAGGTCCAGGTCGTCCACCAGGGTCACCAGGTGGCGCGAAAGCTCCATGGAGCCGCGGCCATCCTCCAGGTTGCGTCGCAGGGCCTTCTTCTTCTCGCCGATGGCATCCAGGTTTGCGTAGATGGCCTCGATGTCCGGATACTGCGAGAGGAGCTCGGTGGCGGTCTTTTCACCCACCTTGGGGACCCCCGGCACGTTGTCGGAAGCGTCGCCCACCAGCGCGAGCCAGTCGCGGACCTGGGCGGGATCCACCCCGAACTTGGACCGGACCCATTCGGGATCGATCTCCTCCGGCCGCTCGCTGCCGCGGCCGGGGTCGTACAGGCGCACGCCGTCTCCCACCAGTTGCATCAGGTCCTTGTCGCGGGTCATCAGGAACACGGGGATCCCCTGCTCGCGCGCCAACCGCGCGTAGGTGGCCATCACGTCGTCGGCCTCGTGGCGCTCCTTGGAGATCAACGGCAGCCCGCAGGAGGCGGCCAGTTCCTCCACCAGCGGGATCTGCGCGCGCAGGTCGTCCGGCATGGGCTGGCGCTGGGCCTTGTATTCGGGGTAGTCGTCGTGGCGGAAGGTGGGGCCGGGCAGGTCGCGGGCGATGGCCATGTGCGAGGGCGCGCGGGTCTCCACCACCCGCAGAAGGGCGCTGGCGAATCCGTGGACCGCGGTGGTGGGTCTTCCGTCGGGTGCGCGCATCCCCGTGCGCATCAAGGCGAAGAAAGAACGGTATGCTAGGGCCATGGCGTCGACGATGTACAGTCCGGACATGATGCAGGAAGATCGAAAAACAAATCCCCGTGATTAGGTTTGCTTCCATGAACATTCTCCCCGCTTTGGTCTCCTTCTTCCTTGCCGTACCGGATTCCGGTGCCGACACGGCACGGGCTTGGGAGGAAGATTCCCTGCGGGTGGCGCTGGATTCCACCCTGGCGGGCCTGGAGTGGCGGACCGGCAGGGTGGTGCTCGCCGGAGGCAAGGTGGAGTTTTCGCTTCCCAAGGGCTATCGCTACCTGGATTCCGCCCAGGCGCGCAAGGTGCTGGTGGATCTCTGGGGCAATCCGTCCTTCGCCGCCGACAACCAATCGGGGATGGTCTTCGCGCCCGGACAGGAACCGGTGGGAGCGGACAGCTGGTCGGTGGTGGTCTCCTACGACGACCAGGGCCATGTGGACGACAAGGACGCCGCATCCATCAACTACGACGAACTCCTGACCGCGCTGCAGCGGGCCGTCCAGGAAACCAACGCCGAACGCGTGGCGGGAGGCGCCGATCCCCAGATGCTGGTGGGGTGGGCGGAGCGTCCCACCTACGACGCGGCCACCAAGACCCTCTTCTGGGCCAAGGAATTCCGCCAGGGTCCGGGCGAGAATCGCCTGAACTACGGCGTGCGGATTCTGGGGCGCGAGGGCATCCTGTGCCTCAGCGCGGTGGGGCGCATGGGAAACCTCAAGGAGATGAAGGCCGGAATGAGGGAGCTGTTCTCCTACGCGCGGTTCACTCCCGGGAACACCTACGCCGACTTCCAGAGCGGCGACAAGGTCTCGCGGCTGGACCTTTCCCTCCTGGTGGCCGGTGGCGCCCATGTCGCGGCCAAGTCCGGATTCCTCAAGGTGTTCCTGGCCGGCGTCCTGGCCGGCAGATCCTGGGTGTGGATCGTGGCGCTCGTTGTCCTGGCGGGGCTGTTCGTTCTCTACCGGAAACTGTCGGGTAAGGCCGCCGAGCGCCGCATCGGGGCCGACGCGACCGGATCCCCGTGAATCCGGTCCTGCGGTCCGGTCAGAGCCGGATGCGCCGCGCGGCCAGCCAGTTTCCGGCGGAAAGGACGATTCCCGCGCCGAACACCGCCTCGTAGCCGAAGCGGCGCCATAGAAGCCCTCCCAAGAGCGCGATGCCGATGGAAAAGACGTGGTCGATGCTCACCGCCATGGTGAGGGTGGGACCGATGTGGGATGCGTCCACGGCGATCTTCTTCATGTAGGTGGAGCGGGCGATGTTGAAGCTCATCAGGGTCTGGTCCAGGAGGAAGCACGCGGACACCACCACCAGGGCCACGCCCGGCGAAAAATGTCCCTTGGCCAGCACGTAGCCGGAACACACCAGGGCCAGAAGCACCGCCTCCAGGGACAGGGCGAACCTCTCTCCCCGGGTGTCGATCATCTTCCCCACCAGAGGCTGGATGAGGATCCCCACCACCCCGCCGATGGTCAGGAGACGCGCGATCATCGAGGTGGGTTGCTGGAACACGGTCACCAGCACCCAGGGAGCGAAGGTCAGGAACAGCTGCTTGCGGGTACCGAAGAGGACGGCCAGGAGGTAGTAGAGGCGGTATTCCCGGTGCAATCGCAGGTGCGATCGGTGCGGGTGCGGCCGGTCCGGGCTCATGCGCCAGAAGAACCATCCCGCGGCCAGAAGGCTCAGGGAGGCCAGCACCAGCGTGGCGAAGAAGGTCATGTGGAAGTACTGGAACCCCACGAACACCAGGGCCGAGCCCGCGATGGCGGTGGCGTTGCGCAGCGCGCTCATCTGGCCCAGGCGCTTGCCGGAGGCCCCCTCCTTGGCCAGTTCCATCCCGATGGTCTGGCTGATGGGCATGTACAGGTGCTGCCCCAGGCTGTACAGGAAGAGCCACGGCATCATCCAGTAGAAGGTGGTGGAGAACGATCCCAACAAGACCACTCCGACCCCGCTCAGGGCCGCGGCCACCACCGCCATGCGCCGCGAGGGCAGGAAGGCGAGCAGAGCCGAGACGAAGGCCACGGAAAGGCCCGGCACTTCGCGCGGGACCTCCAGCAGGGTCCGCTCGAAGCTTCCCATGTCGAACTTCGCGTCCAGGAAATTGTTGAAGATGGCGTCGAAGACCGATCCGGCGAACCCGAATGTGGCCAGGGCCAGGAGGAAGTTCTTGAGGTCGGGCGACATGGCGTCCCACCGCGATCGGAGGCTGGTCATGGCTTGGCAAGGTAGGTCCTGGAAATTCCGGCGAGGCTGCATGGATCCGATGCGGAACCCGCATGGGAGCTGGGGCCCCACGCGGGCTTGGATGAGTATCATTGCGCTCCGAGTCGAAGGCGCTCGTCCTGTCGCACCCTTCCTCCAATCCACCACGCCGAGGCTGCCGCCCCATGATCTCGATCCCTGCACGGTTGCGTTCCATCCCCACCCATCGCGCAGGTCTTTGCCTGGGAGCCGCCGCGTTCCTCGCCTTGTGCGCCTGCCAGGACTCCCCATCGGGATCCACCGGGCCATCGGCGGGGGATCCCACCGGCGCGACGGGTTCGCCGACGGGGACCCTGGATCCCACGCGCTCCGGCGCAGGCGACATCCTGACCTTCGCCAACACCACCACCTACGGCCTCGTGGTGAAGTCCGACAGCACCGTGTGGGCATCGGGCAACAACTTCGACGGCCAGCTGGGCGACGGCACCAAGGAGGATCGCGCGACGTACGTCAAGACGATTTCCGGGGTGCGCGCGGTATCGGTGGGGGTCTACCAAAGCCTCTATGCGAAGGGGGACGGCACGGCCTGGGCGGCGGGAGACAACTCCGACGGGCAGTTGGGAGATGGGACGCTGGAGGACCGGCCGACACCCGTGAAGGTGATGGACAGCGTGGCGGCGGTCTCCGCCGGATACCGTCACAGTCTCTTCGTGAAGCGGAACGGTACGGCCTGGGCAGTCGGTTCCAACGGTTCCGGGGAGCTGGGCGACCAGGGAGACAAGGACCGGAGCACCCCTGTCCAGGTCCCGGTGTTCAACGTCGTGTCGGCCGCCGCCGGAACGTTCTGCAGCATGATCCTGGATTCGGATGGAAAGGTCTGGGCCGTGGGCGACAACCAATGGAGCCAGCTGGGAAATGTCTCCACGGGGAAGTTGTCCAAGCCCACCGTGGTGCAGACTGACGTGAAGGCCATCGCGTTGGGAATCAAGATCGGGGCCTTCCTGAAGACCGATGGGTCGGTGTGGGTGACCGGCTGGGAATACGGGAACACCTTCCTGGACGACAAGCCCAAGGCCCTGCCGCTGGAGAAGGTCATGACCGATGCGACGGCGATCGCCGCAGGGAACGCGTTCCTGTTGATGCTCAAGAAGGACGGAACGCTGTGGGCGGTCAACCGCGAGGTGTACCGCCCCCTGGCGTCCACCTCCTCCTACTCGGATCCCGGAACCTGGCAAGTTGCCTCCGGAGTGGTCCAGATCTCCGCCGGCGACATGATGGGGCGCTTCCTGAAGTCCGACGGCACGCTTTGGGAAGTCTTCGTCTCGGTGGGTACCAACGGGGAGAAGGTCACCTTCTACCGAGGGTTGCCGGAGCGCGTGCAGCTGTGAGGGCGCGGTCCCTCGATGCCTTCATGTCGGGACGGGCGGATTCCCATCGATGCGCGGCCGCAGGCGACGTGCGATCGCAATGGGAGATCCGGAGTCTATCATTGCCCTCGGGAGCAATCGTCCGCGACGACGCGCCCCCATCCTCCGACCACACGCCCAAAGGTTGCCATTCCATGAGTATCCATCCCGCTGGACGATCCGCCGCATCCAACATCCGCATTTCCTTGTGCGCGGGGATCCTGTCCTTCCTGGCCATGTCCGCCTGCCAGGACTCCCCATCCGGATCCACCGGGCCATCGGCGGGGGATCCCACCGGCGCGACGGGTTCGCCGACGGGGACCCTGGATCCCACGCGGTCCAGCGCGGGAGACTACCTGACGTTCGCCCATTCCGATCTCCATTCCCTGGTGGTGAAGTCGGATAGTTCCGTCTGGGCCATGGGCAGCAACTTCGAGGGCCAGCTGGGCGACGGCACCAACGAGGATCGCAGGTCGCATGTCAAGACGATTTCAGGGGTGCGTACCGTTTCCGCAAGCATCTACAGCAGCCTCTACATCAAGGGGGATGGATCCGCGTGGGCCGCGGGGCGGAACATGGACGGCCAGCTGGGCGACGGCACCACCACGAGCCGATCGACTCCCGTCAAGGTGATGGACAGCGTGGTGGCGGTGGCTGCCGGATTCCGTCACAGCCTGTTCCTGAAGCGGGACGGCTCGGCCTGGGCATCGGGATCCAACCTCCACGGTGAGCTGGGCGATCCCGCCTACAAGGAAGGGAAGGCTCCCGTCCAAGTGCCCCTGGTCGGTGTCGCGGCGGTCGCGGCAGGCAACTTCTGCAGCATGTTCCTGCTCTCGGATGGGACCGTCTACGCCGTGGGCTCCAACGACTACGGCCAGTTGGGGAACGCTTCTTCCCAGAAGTTGTCCAGGCTCACGCCGGTGCAGTCGGACGTGAAGGCGATCGCGCTGGGGGATGTTGTGGGGGCCTTCCTGAAGAAGGATGGATCGGTCTGGGTGAGCGGGTGGGAATACGGGACCAGCGTCTTAGACGACGCGCCCAAGCCCCTTGCGCTGGAAAAGGTGCTGACGGACGTGAAGGCGATCGCGGCAGGGAAGACCATCGTCTTGATGCTGAAGAACGACGGCACCTTGTGGGCGGTCAACCGCGACGTGATCCAGCCGCTGACTTCCCTCGCCACCTACTCCGATCCCGGAACCTGGCAGGTGGCCACCAACGTGGTGCAGATCTCGGCGGGTGGCACGCTCGGGCGGTACCTGAAGTCCGACGGATCCCTCTGGGAGGTTTTCATCTCCGGGGTGTTCGACGCCAACGACTCGGTGACGTTCGAAAGAGGGACTCCGATGCGCGTGCAGCCCTGATCCTCATCCGTCCTTTCCAAGGAGTGCTCATGAAAATCTCAAATGGAATCCTGGTCCTGGCGACGGTGTCCGCTCTCGCGGTGTTCGCGGCGTGCGATGGCTCCAGCTCGACTGGGACGGATCCCCAGGTGGAAACGCCGACGAAGCCGAACGATTCGACAGGAACCGTCGAATCGGGCGGGAAGTCCTACAGGACGCGGACGATCGGCGGCAAGACGTGGATGACCGAAAACCTGCAGTACGCGGGAGCGTCGGGGAACCTGGGGAGCTGTCCGGGCAATTCCCAGGACTCCTGCGCGAAGTACGGTCGTTTGTACACATGGGTGGCCGTCATGGGATTGGCGGATTCCTGCCTGGTCGAGGAGTGCGCCGACCAGGTGAAGCCGCGCCATCAGGGCATCTGCCCTGCGCTCTGGCATGTTCCCGCCGACTCGGAATGGGCCGCGCTGGCCCGGCTCGCCGGAGGTCGCGACACCGCGGGCTGGAAGTTGAAGGCCAAACCGAACGGGGCGCTTTCCTGGAACGGAGCCGACTCGCTCGGGTTCGCGGCCCTTCCCGCAGGGTACGGGTTGTCCAACGGAAAGACCTACCATGTCGGGGAAACGACCTATTTCTGGTCGTCGACCGAGACCGGGAAGACTTTCGCTGCCCACAGCGGGTTCAGTACGGAATCCTCGATCATGTCGTACGGTGGCATGAACAAGGAAAGCGAATTCTCCCTGCGCTGCGTGCGCGACTAGCGTGCAGATGGCGTCCTCGCTGACCTAGACCGGCGATTTCTCGCCCCGCTCGCGGGCCAGTTCGCGCAGGAAGTCGCGCAGGAATTCCACGCGGCGGCGGGCTTCCAGGCGACCGGACTCGGTGCGCATCATGGCCGGCAGCTTGAACAGCTTGGCGAAGAAGTGGTCCACCGACCAGCGCACGTCGTCCAGGGGGCGTTCGCGCGCCCAAGGGTCGGAGGGATGGATCAGGTCGGTGCCCATGGAGGCGCCCGTGGCGATGCAGCGGGCCAGGCCGTGGGCACCCAGGGCGTCCAGACGGTCGGCGTCCTGGACCACCCGTGCCTCCGCGGTGGCGGGTTCGATCCCGGCGGAGAACGAATGCGCCTCGATGGCGTGGGCGATGGACGGAATCTGACCAGGAGGCCATCCCGCACGCTCCAGGTATTCCGAGGCGGCCGCCGCGCACAAGCGGCTGGCCTGCGCACGAAGTGGGGAATCCTTGGGGACCGCCACGCAGTCGTGGAGCCAGGCGGCGGCGAACACCACGTCGGGATCGGCGCCTTCGCTTGCGCAGAGGTCCATCGCCGAGCGCACCACGCGGCGCACGTGGCCGGAGCCATGGGCCGCGTCGGCGTCCGCTCCCTGGCGGGAAAGGAACGACAGGAATCGCCCCTCCCAGAGAGCCCGATCGCTCGGAGTCAGGATTCCTTGTCTCCCGGCGGCGGGGAGGCCTTCTTGCGGGGGCGGCGAGGCTTGGGCGGTGGAAGAGGGGCGTCGTCCAGGCGCATCACCTTGCCGAACAGGGCGCAACCGGGCTGGCCCACCCGGCAGGCGATCCCTCCCAGCCGGTGGCAGATTTCGGTGGTTCCATCCTGGTGGGGACAGTAGAAGGACATGGGCGCGCTCCCGGGATCACTCCAGGTTGAGCGCCTGTTCGCGGATGGCCTCCAGGTCTTCCTTCATGGAAATGACCAGCGAGGTGATGGCCGCGTCCTGGCACTTGGAGCCGGTGGTGTTGGTTTCGCGGAGCATTTCCTGGAGCAGGAAGCCGATCCGCTTGCCCACCGCTCCGCCGTCGGAAAGCGTCTTGCGGAAAGCGGCGATGTGGGTGGAAAGACGGGTCATCTCCTCCTGGACGTCCAGGCGTTCGGACATGTGCCCGATCTCCTGGGCCACGCGGGCCTCGTCGAATTCCTTGCCGTCCAGGTACTCGCGGATGCGGGTCTCCAGGCTCTCGCGCACCTTCTCCAGGGTGGCCCGGGCGAGCGAGGGGATCTTTCCCGCGGCCTGCTCGATGCGGTCCAGGCGCGCGAGGAGATCGGCCTCCAGGGCCGCGCCCTCCCTTTGGCGGAAGGTGTCATGCTCCAGCAGGGCGTCGGCAGCCGCGACGAGGAGCGCGTCCTTCAGCGCCGGATCGTTGGGTTCGGGGATGTCTTCCACCTTGCGGGTGGCCGCCCAGCGCAACAGGTCGGAAAGGAGGAGTTCGTCGGAGATTCCGGCGGCCTTGCGGATGTCGCGCAGCTCCTCGGCCAGCTTGGCCCAGTCGACCCCGCCGGCCTGTCCTTCGCCGGAGGTCTCCAAGGTGCATTGGACGGTGACCGATCCCCGTCCCACCTTGCCCTGGATCACTTCGCGCAAGGCGAATTCGTGGCTCTGGAGGGCCCGCGGCAGGCGGATCTGGAGTTCCATGAAGCGTCCATTCACGGAACGGACTTCCAGACGGACCGTCCTGGTGCCGGACGTGGCGCTTGCGGTCCCGAATCCGGTCATGCTGCGAATGTTGGTCATAGGATCCTCTGGATGCGAACACGGGGGATTTCGGTGTCGATGAAGACTCGAAAAGATACCCCCTGTCGTCTTCCGGCGCCAGTGGCGAGTTCGCGGAAACCGGCGTTCCGTGTCCGTCGCCGTTGCGGCTACGGGCTCAGGCGCTTCGATGTGTCTCCCTTGGGTGGCTCCACCTGCCAATAGATGGGGCGGACCAGGAGCGGCATGGAGTCGATCTTCCGTTTGCGCAGGGCCTTGAGCCGCGGAAGGATGTCCGCCGAATCCGTGACGATGTCCAAGCGGGTCATCAGGCCCAGGAAATTGGTCACGGGAGCCACCCGCACCTTCCCGAAGGACGTGATGGCCCCGGTGCGGATCTCGAAGGTGTCGGAGGTGAATCGTTGCGGATCGCGGCCGGCCAGGACCAGGTGGGTGGGCACGTATCGCCCGGGGGGGAGTTGCTGCATCACCAGGTCGCCGGTCTGCAGCACGGGATCCATCGCCAGACGGATCCGTTCCTTGTCGGTGGTGCGCTGGATGTCCACCTGGACACCGCCGCCGAACCCTCCCTGGCAGACGTGGACCAGAAGGCCGTTCTCGGACAGGTTGATCTTCCCTTGGCTGGCCTTGGTCACCAGAAGGGCGGGATCGGCGTAGTTCAGTCCTCCGAAGAAGGACCCGAGCAGCAGGAGGGCAGCATGGAGCATGGGAGGAAATCTACCCTGACCCGGAACCGTCGGGGGCTCATCGCAGGAGGAACATCAGTCCGGACTGGGCCAATCCCACCAGTCCGCCCAGGACGGCTCCGCTCCATTCGATGAAGCCGAACTCCCTGGCCAGGATGGAAAAAAGCATCTCTTCCATGGCGCGCGGCGACATGGCCTGCACCTTGGCCCGGACCAGATCGCGCACCGGCACATGGTCTTCCAGGGCCTGGCCGGCCCCTTGCGCGATCCGGGGGATCATGCCGCTCAGCTCCACCGCGAGCATCTCGGCGACCTTGTCCTTCATGCCCTGGGTCAGGAACATGGCGACCATGGGGTGCAGTCCGGGTAGGCGTTCCTCGGCGAAGCGCTTGGCCTCCGCTGCCACGACCGGCTTCAGGGATTCCAGCAAATCGGGATCGGTCAGGGCGCGGGCCAGATCGTGGTGGCTCACCAGCTCGCGCTCGACCATGGAGCCCAGGTTTATGGCCAAGGCCTCCTGGCGCCGGGGGATCACACCCTGGATGGACCAGGGGCCGATGCGGATGGGTTCCACGGGGCGAAACAGCATCTTCAGGGCGAGCCAGTTGGTGCCCCAGCCGATGAGGGCGCCCACGACGGGCGGCAGGAGGAACGGCCAGATGGAGTGGATCATGGGAGGGGCAAGTTACCAATTGGCGTCGGGGCGGGCGGGATGGTAGGATCGGGGCGATCGCTCCCTCTCCGAATGCGGGTCGCGGTCGCGGAAATCCTTTGGGGAGGTGTGCTTGATCGAAGGATTGGAGGACGATCCCCGGCTGGATCCTGGTGGCGAGGGTCCTCCCCTGGCCGAACAGCTCCGGTTCGCGGAGTCGCTGCTGAACGTGACTCCGGGAATCCTCTACATCTACGACCTCCAGGAACGGCATGTGGTGTTCATCAATGCCAGAATCCAGGATCTGCTGGGCCACAGCTCCCGGGAAATCCATGCGATGGGGGGGCGGGTGCTGGAGATCCTGATGGAACCGGGGGATCTGGCGCGCTACCGGGACGAGATCCTGCCACGCTACCGGCAGACCAAGGATTTCGAACGGGTGGTCCACCAGTACCGGATGAGGCACAAGGATGGGCGGTGGCACTGGGTGGAGAGCACCGAGGTGGTCTACCTCAGGGACGTCGACGGCGCACCGGTCCAGATCCTGGGCCTGGGAATGGACATCTCCGAGCGCAGGCGTTCGGAGGAAGCCATGCGGGAAAGCGAGTATTTCTTCAGGGAATCCCAGCGCACTTCCCAGACCGGGTCCTACAGGGGGAATGTGACGACTGGCGTCTGGGAATGCTCGGAAGTCCTCGCCGGGATCTTCGGGATCGATCGGTCCTTCCAAAGCGACGTCGACGGTTGGCTCCGGCTGGTCCATCCGGACGATCGGGCCGCGATGCAGGCCTACTACGTCGACGAGGTGGTGGCCAAGCGCACAAGGTTCGACAAGGTGTACAGGATCGTGCGGCCTTGCGACGGCGATGTCCGCTGGGTGCATGGCATGGGGGAGCTTGTCCTGGACGGACAGGGAGCTCCCCTCCACATCATCGGGACCATCCGCGACGTCACCGACCGGCGTCGCGCGGAAGAGGCGTTGCAACGCTCCGAGGAACGGCTGAAACTCGCCACCCAGGCAGGCGGGATCGGCATTTGGGACTGGGATGTCGAACGGAACATCCTCGACTGGGACGACAGCATGCTCGCCATCTACGGCCTGGAAGCGGGACGGTTCGAAGGGTGCATGGAGGCGTGGGCCCGCGGGCTCCATCCCGACGACCGCTCACGGATGGAGCGAGCGACCCGCGATGCGATCGAGGGTCGCGCGGAATTCGCGGAGGAGTTCCGGATCGTGCGTCCGGACGGGACGGAACGGATCCTGAAGGCCAATTCCTGGAGCCAGCGCGATGCCCGGGGAAGGGCGGTGCGGATGGTCGGGGTGAACATCGACATCACCGAACGCAAGCGCGCCCAGATCGAACTCGAACACCATCGGACCCATCTGGAGGAGCTGGTGCAGGAACGGACGGCCCAGCTGGAAGCCGCCAACCGCGAACTGGAATCCTTCTGCCACACCGTATCGCACGACCTCCGGGCGCCGCTGCGCCACCTGGACGGATTCACCAAGCTCCTGCTCTCGGAGTGTCGACAGGAACTGTCTCCGGATGCCGCCCGCTACTTGGAGACCATCGCCGGGGCGGCCAGGAAGATGGGCGTCCTCATCGACGATCTCCTCCAGTTCTCCCGCACCAGCCGCCAGGAGATGGCCGCCGTGTCGGTGGACATGGACGCGGTCTTCAACGAAGCCCGGCTGCAGCTGGGGGATCCGGTCGCGGGCGACCGCAAGATCGATTGGGTGGTGGGGGCGCTGCCCGTGGTCCTGGGCGACCACAACCTGCTGCGTCAGGTGTGGGCGAACCTCCTGCAGAACGCGGTCAAGTACACCCGCACCCGCGACGTCGCGCGCATCGAGGTGAAGAGCTGGAGCGAAGGCGGCGAGGAACTGTTCTCCATCTCCGACAACGGGGTGGGATTCGACATGCGCTACGTGGGGAAGCTCTTCGGAGTCTTCCAGCGGCTGCATCGTCAGGATGATTTCGAAGGCACGGGCATCGGATTGGCGATCGTCCAGAGGATCCTCATCCGCCATGGAGGGCGCATCTGGGCCGACGCGACCGTGGACCAGGGTGCCACGTTCACCTTCGCGCTGCCGAAGGCCCCGGGGGCGTAGGCGGGTTCCGCAGCGGGGCTGGCGCGTCCCCATGTCCGCTGTCGCCATGGACGTTTTCCGGGGAGATCTACTTTGCCACGGTGCACGTCGGCGCCGCGATGGTCGCGCGGCCGTTCGTGGTGGGAGCCGATCGATGAGCCAAGGGACCCTGCGGGAGCGCGTCGCCGTCCGGGATGACTTGCCGGGCCTGCTGGAACTGTACCGGCAGCTGACTCCCGACGATCCACCGCTGGAACCTTCCAAGGCCCGGGACATCTGGAGGACCATCGAGTCCAACGACGATCTGCGGTACTTCGTGGCGGTGGACGGGCGCGACGTGGTTTCCAGTTGCAACATCGCGATCGTCCCCAACCTCACGCGCAGCGGAGCGAGCTGGGCGATCATCGAGAACGTGGTCACCCACGAGGCCTGGCGCAGGCGTGGGATCGCCAGGCGCCTGATGGGGATGGCCATCGATTTCGCGAAGGCGCGCGGCTGCTACAAGGTGTGCCTGCTCAGCAACCATACCCGTGCCGAAGCCCACGCGTTCTACGAGTCGCTCGGCTTTTCCGGAACCGCCAAGGTGGGGTTCCACATGAAGCTGAAGTAGGCGAAGCGAGCTGGAGACGCGGGTCGGAACGTGGGTGTGCCCATCACCGGAATGCATCAGAGATGCGTGGCCGGAATCGCCACGATGCGTTCGTCCAGGCGGCGAACGTGGATGCCATTGTCCACGAGGATCCCGAAGGCGCAACCCTGCTCGGCGACGAAATCCTTCAAGGCCCGCCACTTGCGGGGATCGCCTGTTTCCGAGTACTTGATTTCCACGGGAATCGTGCCGAAGGAGCCCTGGAGCACCAGGTCGATTTCCGCGCCGGCACCGGTCCGGTAGTGGAACGCCTGCGCGGCCACGCCTGCATGGGCGAGCTGGCGCAGGATCTGCTCGACCACGAAACCCTCCCAAAGGCTTCCCATGCGCGGATGCGTGAGCAATTCGTCGCGGTCGCGGATGCGCAGGAGATGGTGCAGGAGTCCAGAATCGCGAAGATGTCCTTTGGGATGCTTCACCAGGCGCTTGGACGGATGGCGATCCCAAGCCTCCAGATGGCGCCACAGGTAGGTGCCGTCGGCCAGGTTCAGCCAATCGCGGATGGTCGGCTGGGTGACGCCTACCGCTCGGGCGAGTTCGGATTGGTTCAGGATTTCGCCCGAAGCCCCGGCAAGCAGTTGCAGGAAGGTCCTGAATCGCTGGTGGTTCATGGCGGGGGCCAGTCGAGGCAGGTCGCGATCGAGCAGGGAGCGCAGGTAGTTCTCCTGCCACAGCTGGCCGTGGCGGGCCTGGTTCTTCAGCCAAGGCTCCGGGAACCCTCCCCGCAGCCACGAATCGTGGATCTGGTCCAGAGTGAGGCGTGGCTTGAGTTCCAGGCAGGCTTCCAGCGAGTGGATGGCCTGGGCGAACGGTGTCGATGGCTGCTGGTGGGCTTCGGCGGCGGTGAATGGGCCCAGCTCCAAGACGGCCATGCGACCCGCCAGGCTTTCGTGGAGCGACTTGACCAGGCTGGGCGAGACCGACCCGGTCAGAAGGAAGCGGCCAGGGGCTCGGCGGTCGGCATCGACGGCCACGCGCAAGGCGGGAAACAGCTGGGGAAGTTCCTGGGCCTCGTCGATGGCGATGCGACCGGATTCCATGCGGAAAAAGAGGTCCGGATCGGCGGCGATCCGATGGAGATCTGCTTGGCGCTCCAGATCGAATCGTTTCCATCCGTCCTGCGCCACGGCTTCCAGGAGCGTGGTCTTGCCGCACTGGCGTGGACCCAGGATGGCTACGACGGGAAACAGGTCCAACAGTTCCTCGAGATAGCCGACGGATGAGCGCTTCATATATTGTAAAATAAAGATCACAGTATGAAAATGCGTGGTTCGATTTTGTGATTTTTAGCCAGGGCGCTGGGGATTCCTACCCAGTGGGGCCGATTTTTTCTAATATGGCCCGGGTCGCTCCAAGGGCGGCCGATTCTACGGCCACCGGAGCGGACAGGCTCCGGCGAAGGCCTCCACACAGCCGGAGACTCCAATGCCCAAGCGCACAGATATCCATTCCATCCTGATCATCGGATCGGGGCCCATCGTCATCGGACAGGCCTGCGAATTCGACTACTCGGGGACACAGGCCTGCAAGGCTCTGCGTGAGGAAGGGTATCGCGTCATTCTGGTCAATTCGAACCCCGCCACGATCATGACCGACCCCACCACGGCCGATCGCACCTACGTGGAGCCCATCACCGCCGACGCCGTGGCCGCGATCATCGCCGCCGAACGCCCCGACGCCATCCTGCCCACCCTGGGCGGACAGACTGCCCTGAACTGCGCCATGGAGCTGGCCAGCCGCGGCGTACTGCACGAATTCGGTGTCGAGATGATCGGCGCCACTCCCAGCGCCATCGAGAAGGCGGAGAGCCGCCAGCTGTTCAAGGCCGCCATGGAGAAGATCGGGCTGGAGAGCGCTCGTTCCGACGTGGCCCACACCATGCAGGAAGCCCGCAAGGTCCGCGACCGCCTGGGCTATCCCGTGGTGATCCGGCCCGCCTTCACGATGGGTGGCGCCGGCGGCGGCTTCGCCTACGACGACGAGGAGTTCGAGCGCATCTGTTCCAACGGCCTGGCCCTTTCGCCCACCACGGAGGTCCTCATCGAGGAGTCCATCCTGGGCTGGAAGGAATTCGAGATGGAGGTCATGCGCGACAAAGCCGACAACGCCGTGATCATCTGCTCCATCGAGAACCTGGATCCCATGGGCATCCACACCGGAGATTCCATCACGGTTGCCCCGGCCCAGACCCTCACGGACAAGGAATACCAGCGCATGCGCGACGCCTCCATCGCGATCCTGCGCGAGATCGGCGTGGAGACGGGCGGATCCAACGTGCAGTTCGCGGTCAATCCCAAGGATGGCCGCATGATCGTCATCGAGATGAACCCCCGCGTGAGCCGCTCGTCGGCGCTCGCGTCCAAGGCCACGGGATTCCCCATCGCCAAGATCGCGGCCAAGCTCGCGGTGGGATACACCCTGCCCGAGATCCCCAACGACATCACCAAGAAGACCCCGTCGTGCTTCGAGCCCAGCATCGACTACGTGGTCACCAAGATCCCGCGCTTCAACTTCGAGAAGTTCCCGGGTGCCTCCAGCACCCTGGGCACCCAGATGAAGTCGGTCGGCGAGGCCATGAGCATCGGTCGGAGCTTCAAGGAGTCGCTCCAGAAGGGATTCCGCAGCCTGGAGAGCGGGCGCGGCGGCTTCGGAGGGGACGGCAAGGACAAGGAAATGTCCGATGCCGAGGTGGAATCGCTCCTGGAGATCAAGCGCCCCCAGCCGGACCGCCTCTTCGGCGTGCGGGCGGCCTTCGAGCGTGGCTGGAGCGTGGAGCGCGTGCACGAACTGGGCAAGTACGATCCCTGGTTCCTGGTGCACATCAAGGAACTGATCGACTTCGAGATGAAGGAACTCAAGGGCCGGAAGCTGTCCGCGATTTCCGCCACCGTTTTCCGTCAGGCCAAGGAATGGGGCTTCGGAGACCAGCAGATCGCCTTCGCGACCGGCACCAAGGAGCAGGATGTCCGCGAAGCCCGCCTGAAGCTGGGCGTGGGCGCCGTGTTCAAGACGGTGGACACCTGCGCGGCCGAGTTCGAGGCCAACACTCCCTACCACTACTCGACCTACGATTTCGAGAACGAATCCGTGCGCACGGATCGCAAGAAGGTGGTCATCCTGGGCGGTGGCCCCAACCGCATCGGCCAGGGGATCGAGTTCGACTACTGCTGCTGCCACGCCTCCTACGCGCTGAAGGAAGAGGGGGTGGAGAGCATCATGATCAACTCCAACCCCGAGACCGTATCCACCGACTACGACACCTCCGACAAGCTCTACTTCGAGCCGCTGAACCGCGAGGAGCTCCTCAACATCCTGGAGCACGAGAAGCCCGACGGCGTGATCCTGCAGTTCGGGGGGCAGACGCCGCTGAAGCTCGCCAAGGACCTGGAGGACGCGGGGGTGAAGATCATGGGCACCTCGCCCAAGTCCATCTGGCTGGCCGAGGACCGCAAGCTCTTCAACACCTTGATGGAGGATCTCGGGATCCGCCAACCCGCCGGGGCCACCGCCACCAACGCGTCGGAAGCCCTGGCCGTGGCGGCCAAGGTGGGCTTCCCGCTTCTGGCCCGCCCATCCTTCGTGCTGGGCGGCCGCGCGATGAAGATCCTCTACGGCGTGCCCGAGCTCGAGACCTACATGCGCGAGACGGTGCACCCCACCCCGGAGCACCCGATCCTCCTGGACCATTACCTGGAGAACGCCACCGAGGTGGACGTGGACTGCATCCGCGACACGCACGGAACCGCCATCGTGGCCGGCATCATGCAGCACATCGAGGAGGCCGGGATCCACTCGGGCGATTCGGCCTGCGTGATTCCCTCCATCACGCTGTCGGAATCCGTCCTCCGCGTGCTGCGCGAGCAGACCGTGCGCATCGCCCACGCCCTGGAAGTGGTGGGCATGATGAACATCCAGTACGCGGTCAAGGACAACGTCGTGTACGTGCTGGAAGTGAACCCCCGCGCCTCGCGCACGGTGCCCTTCGTGGCGAAGGCCACCGGCGTCCCGTTCGCCAAGCTCGCCACCAAGGTGATGCTGGGCAGGAGTCTTGCCGAGCTTGGCTACACCGAGGAAGTCGTGCCCAAGCACTACAGCGTGAAGGAGTCGGTGTTCCCCTTCAGCAAGTTCCACGGTTCCGACACGGTGTTGGGACCCGAGATGAAGTCGACCGGCGAGGTCATGGGCATCGACGCGACCTTCGGGGCCGCATTCGCCAAGAGCCAGGTCGGCGCGTCGTCCAAGCTTCCGCTGAAGGGGACCGTCTTCGTCAGCGTGAACGATCGCGACAAGGCCGGAGTGGTCGACATCGCGCGCCGCATCGCCAAGATGGGCATGAAGCTCGTGGCCACCAGCGGCACCGCCGACTACCTGAAGAAGGCGGGCATCGAGGTCGAGATCGTGAAGAAGGTGTCCGAAGGTCCGGGCAACATCGTGGAGCTCCTCCTGGAGAAGAAGATCGCGCTCCTGATCAACACGCCCATGGGCTCCAACGCCAAGGGCGACGACGCCGTGATCCGCCAGGCCGCACTGCGCGCCGCGGTGCCGTACACGACCACGCTGTCGGCGGCGAGCGCGGCGGCGGAGGCGATCGCGACATTGCGCAGCTCCGATCTTGGAGTCAAGTGCCTCCAAGACTGGTATTCCTGACAAAAATCGGCTGCGCGGGCGCATACTCCCCTCCACGGACCTCTCGTCGTACCGCTAAGATCGATCATTCCGGGCGATGGCCCGGAATGCCCGCGTTTTAAGCGTACGACTTCGGGTCCGTGTCAGGTCGTCTGTATCCCGCTCGCTCGATTTTTCTTCCCTTGCCGGTTTTGGCGCATTGGCGCCCTGTGGGCGCCTCGCGCTGTTGGGCGATGTGCGTGACGGAAGGGCCGCGCGGGGGAAAGCCGGGTCATGGGGGGCGGTTTCCGGGGGCGGGGCGGTGTGCTAACTTTTTTGCTCCGATCCCAGACGCGGCGCGATCCCCCCGGAAGACAATGATTGGCGGGGTCCAGTCGCTTGCATTCCCTCGCTTTCCAGGAGCCCCCTCGATGACCAATGTTCCCCTCCGCATCGCATTCGCCGCAGTGTTTTCTTCCCTGGCTGGTTGCGCGGCGATGTTCAGTCCTTCGAGCCAGGATGTCGTCGTGCGAACCGGAGATACCACGGAAGTGGTCCGGATCAACGGCGGCGACTCCATCCGCAGCGGACAGGCCGCCACCCTGAAGAAGGAACGCCAGCCTGTCCAGGTGGTGGTGTCCGGCAAGAATTCCCGGGACGAACAATTCATCCTGATGCAACACAGCATGTCGCCGTTGCATTTCTTTTCGTGGGTGCCCGGGATCGTGGTGGGTGCCGCGGCGTTCGACTACAGCTCCAAGTCCGCCTACAATTTCCCCGACGAGGTCGATCTGCGGCATGTCCGGATCCCCGACATCCGCAAGGAACGGGAGGACGCATGGAACCTCAAGGTCGTCGCCGCCACCGCGAACTTGACCAACAAGAACCTCACCTCGATGGACCATGTGTATTCCGATTGGGTGCGAAATCCTGCCGAAGGCGAGGCGAAGCGTTCCAACACCAGCGACACGTACCAATTCACGGATGCGGTCGCCAAGGAACTCAACGCGTTCCTGGCCAGTCGGGGGTTCGCCTCCGAAAAGTCCGTGTTCGGCTCGAAAGGCAACACGTTGCAGGTGTCCGGCAATCTCGAATCCCTGCGCATGCACTACGTCAACAACAAGATCAGCCTGGATCGGATCGTCTACGCCGATCTGGACATGTCCTGGGAGCTTCGCAACGCGGAGGACAAGGTCCTGGTTTCGAGGAAGACGCCGGTGACCTCGGGCCAATTCATCTTCGGATTCCCCTACATCTACGGACCCATGCTCACCCAGGTGATGGGCGACGGCATGGAGAAATCCCTATGCCTGTTCCTGTCAGACAGCGCCGTGCGCGCGGAGATCTACGCGCCGACGAAAGCCGCGCCGCCAGCAGCGGCCAAGAAGTCGATCAAGCTGGTCGGCTCCAGGAAATTCGTCTCCAATCTCCAGCAGGCGGTCAAGTCGTCGGTCACCATCAAGGGCAAATCGGGGCACGGCAGCGGCTTCGTGATCAGCGGCGACGGCTACATCGTGACCAACTTCCATGTCGTCGATCGCATCCCGGATGGGAAGGTGATCCTCAACGACAAGAGCAAGTTCGATTACGAGGTGGTCCGGTTCGACAAGGACATCGATCTGGCCCTGATCAAGATCGACGCGAGCGGTCTCACGCCGTTCAAGCTGCAGAAGAGCGGGACTCCCGATGTCGGAGGGGACGTGTACGCGATCGGGGCCCCCGAATCCGCGGAGCTTTCCCAGAGCCTTACCAAGGGGGTGGTGTCGGGGATCCGCACCACGGAATCCGGAGCGAAGCTGATCCAGACCGACGCCAGCGTCAATCCGGGCAACAGCGGGGGAGCCCTGGTCGACCCCAAGGGCGTGGTGAGAGGTGTGGTCAGCTCCAAGTTGGCGGGTTTCGGAGTCGAAGGGGTCGCATTCGGAATCCCCGCCTACGAGATCCTGGATCGCCTGAAGCTCGAGACGGCCTACTGATGGCAGGAGTGGAATCGGGGCTCCATGGGGTCCCGATTCCACTTGGATCCTTCGATGGCCATCGAAGGGAACATCCTGTCAGGGACGTTCGATCTCGATGGCGCGGCCGCTGCGGTCTTCCAGGCGGACGCGGCGGGGAAGGCCGCGCCAGCGGATCGCGATCTGGATCTGGTCCAAGGCGTCCGCGTAGAAGCGCGTGGGGTCGCTCGTTTCCAGGATCAGGATCCGCTGCAGGTCGGGAACCGGCTGTCGCGCATATCCGCAGGCGGGAGCCAGGTCCCCTGCCGGAAGCGACACGAGCACCACCTCGCTTCCCTTGCGGGGAAGCTGCAGGTCCACGAGGATGACGGAATCCGTCACCATCGGGACCGATTGGATCCGGGCCAGGCCGATGTGCAGTGCGGTGGAATCGACGCTCGGCAGGGGCCGGAGGGTGTCCACGGCGGCACGCGTGCGATCGCGCTGCGGGTAGGTCTCGAAACGGGCCAGCAGGCCGCCGGCGGAATCGCGCAGCGAAAGATGCCCGGCGGAAATGGACCAGCGGCGTGTCGTGGCCAGGGCGGCCAGGAGGCGGCGTCCCAGGGCGGAGTCCTGTTCGCCTGCGCAGGCCGCGACGGGAGATGCCAGGCCCCGCAGCGTCAGCGCGTTGGAGTCCGCGGCGAAGGTTCCCGCGGACCAACCGCAGGGGAACACTCCCTGGAAGGTGCCAGAATCCGTCATGTCGAGTTCCACGGTGGCTCCGACCACGGCGGACTGCCCGAGTTGGTGGAGGAACCATCGGTCGGCAAGGATCCGCTCCTTGGCGACGGATGCGCGTTCGGGGCGCAGGACGGAGTCGACCGTTCCCCGCACGGAGCGCAGGAGGACGGACAAGGGGACGATTTCGCCCGGGAACACCTTCATGGAATCCGTTCCCAGCCAGGTCAGTTGGCCGTCCGCCTTGTACAGACCCAGATGGACGCTCCAGGAGCCCGGCTCCATGCCATCCAGGCACACGGGTCGGGTCGCCGGCACCGAAACGGATCGCTTGATGTCTCCCTGCCGGAGCTCGATGCGCAGGGAGTCCCAGCTACCCTGGGTCCTGTCCCGATCCTGGAGGGGCAGCTGGAAGGCGATCGCCCCGGATTCCCTGGAGGCGGTTTCCGTGGAGGCGGTGGGGGTATCGGAGTCTTCGCAGCCCCCGAGGAGGATCGGCAGGATGGCGAGTGCGGCGCGGAAGCGATGCATGGCGCAGGCCTTTCGAGGAAAGGGAATGCCCGGAAAGTTAGAACGCGTCCCAAGTCCTGAATAGCCTCTCGTGGGACGCATGGCTTCCCGTGGGAAGACGTTGCGCGCGAGGGGCGCTCAGTCCGCGATTTCCACCCGGTTGCGGCCGTTGGCCTTGGCGCGGTAGAGGGCTTCGTCCGCGCGTTTGACCAGGGTATCGAAGTCGGAGAGGTTGCCCAGGGCCGCACCGATGCTCACTGTGAACCGGCGTCCGTCCATCAGGAGGTCGGATTGGATCCGTTCCCGGACCCGCTCGGCGGCGGGCAGCAACCGCTCCGGTGGGATGCCGGGCAGAAGAAGGATGAATTCCTCGCCACCCCAGCGGGCTGCGATGTTCGTGGGGCGCATTTCTTCCTGGAGGATGCCCGCCAGAAGCCGCAGGATCCGGTCGCCGGTATCGTGGCCCAGGGTGTCGTTGGCGCTCTTGAAGTGGTCCACATCCACCATCAGAAGGCCCAAGCGCGTGGTGTTGGGGTCGGTCCCGCGTTGGATCATGCTGGCCAGGCGGTTTTCCAATCCGCGGCGGTTGTGCAGCAGGGTGAGTGGGTCGCGCTCGGAAAGATCCTTCAGGTGGTCGGTCTGGTTCTGGAGATCGCGGATGGCCCGGACATCCTTTGCAAACCGCCAAAGGACGCCGCCGGCCATGAAGAGCATCCATACGGCCAACAGGAACTTCATCAGGGTGTCCTGGCGGATCCACTTGCCGTGCAGTTCCAGGCTGCGGATGCAGAACGATCCCGTCCCCAGCACCACACGGTCGGCGGAGGTCATGAACTCGATCTCACGCACATCCTTTCGCGTGGGATCCAGGTTGCGGGCAGGCACGTTGTGGCGCCCCGCCCACCATGGAGGGATCACGAAATTTTCCAGAGGCATGGATGTGCGCGATATCCCGGAGCCCGCCGGAGCGAAGATCATGTCGTGGAACTTCATGGACTTGATGCCAGCTTCCCGCTCCATGCGGGAATCGACCGACTTGATCTGGGTCTGGAAGCGCACGTTGGGCCCTTCCATGTCCAGCATGTTCACCACCAGGGTGTCGAAGCCCGCGAGGTCCCAGCCGATCGCGGAATCCCCGCGCACGAAGGCCAGGTTCAATCCGCAGAAGGACCAGTTGGGACCCGGGCGGACATCGTAGTGGACCCGCCAGCCGGAGGTGCCGGATTCGACCCGACACACGGAGAGTCCGCCTTCGCTGCGGTCGTCCACCAGGGTACCCCGGACGAGGCCGCTCTTCGGATCCAGCACCACCACGCGTTCCATGCCCCATTTCTGCCAGGCCAAGAGGCCGAAGGTGATGGACAAGAGCGCAAGGACGACGAATTCGCGCCTCAGGAAGGCCAAAATCCGCCGGGAGGTCGGCGGAAGCGGAGGAGAGGGGCGATGTGTCATGGCTTGCTCGATGGGGATCCTAGCATTCCGGATGCGACGATGCCATGGTGGACCACGGGATGAGCGACACCCATCGCGCAGGGGCTTTCGCGAGCCCGGGCGCTCTCAGATGGCTGTTTCCACCCGGTTCCTGCCGCTGGTCTTGGCGCGGTAGAGGGCTTCGTCCGCGCGCTTGACCAGGGTATCGAAGTCGTCGATCCTGCCGTGGGCGACGCCGATGCTCGCGGTCACATGCAGATTTTGGCAATGGAGATCGGATTCCACCCTGCAGCGCAGGCCTTCCGCGGCAGGCAGGACCCTGTCGGGGGGGATTCCGGGCAGAAGCAGGATGAACTCCTCGCCTCCCCAGCGGGCCGCCAAGTTGTTGGGGCGCATGTCCTCCTGGATGATCCGCGCCAGGTTGCGCAGGATGTCGTCGCCGGCGTCGTGCCCCAGGGTGTCGTTGACCGACTTGAAGTAGTCCAGGTCGATCATCATCACGCCGATGACGGGATTCGTCGGATCGATCGCGCGTTCCGTGATCGCCTTGAGATGGTTTTCCAATCCTCTCCGGTTGTGCAGGAGCGTGAGTGGATCGCGTTCGGCGAGCTCCTGGAGCCGGGTGGCCTGCCTCTGCAGGTTTCGGATCGAGACCAGCGACTTGTACAGACGGATGGCCAATCCTCCGACCACATAGGCCAGCCATGCCGCGAACAGGAGCTTGAACAGCGCTTCCTGGCGGATCCACTTGCCGCGCAGTTCCAGGCTCTGGATCCCGAAAGACCCCGTTCCCAGGACGATCTGGTCGGCGGAGGTCATGAATTCGATCTCGCGGACTTCCTTCCGGATCGGATCGAGGTTGCGGGAGGGAACGCCGAAACGGCCGGCCCACCAGGTGGGAACCACGAAGCGGTCGAGCGTCATCGTCGCGTGGGAGTTCCTGGTTCCATTCGGCACGCCGATCATGCTGAGGTATTTCATCGACTGGATCCCGGTCTCCTTCAGCAGCCTCCGATCGTCGACTTTGATCTGCACCTGGAACCGTACGTTCGGCCCGTTGATTTCCACCATGTGGATCACCAGGGAATCGAAGTTCGACCAATCCAAGCTGATGGGAACGCCGTCCTTCCTGAAGGCCAGGTTCAATCCGCAGAAGGACCAGTTCGTGCCCTGTCGGACATCGTACTGGAGCCACCACCCGCGGGAGTCCTCGTGGGCCTCGCAGACGGACGTGCCGTTCTCCGAGTGGTCGTCGACCGACGACACCACGGCGATCTTGTCGCCCACGTCCAGGACGACCGTGCGTTCCATCCCCCAATGCTGCCAAGCAATCAACCCGAAGGTCGCGAACAGCAGCAGAAGCACGATGCGCTCGCGGGCCAGGAGGCTCAGAAGCTCCAGCGCGACGGATCGATGCGAAGGGATGGGTTCCGGCATAGGTGTTGCCGGAGATCCTACCACTCGTTCTTCCCGCGGATCAATCGTTTCGGATCGGCTACTCCGCCAAACACGGAATGGACGGTGGGGGACGCATCCGGTCGGACACCCCTCAGCTTCGCTTCTGGGGGGAGGTCAGGAGCGCGCCCAGGAGGTTGGTCACCTCCGTCGCCAGGTCGCGCAGTGGCGGGACTCCTTCCCAGCGCAATTGGCCGTCCAGCCAGAGCATGGCCAAGCCGTGCACGCTCGACCAGAGCGTGAGCGAGACGGAATGGGCATGCGCTTCGGAGCAGCCCAGCCGATCCTGGATTCCGCGGAGGAAGCTTTGGAAGGCGGCGGCGGAGGCTTCCACCATCCGGGGATCCATGCTGGAGCTGTCGCGTTCGTGGCTGTACATCAGACGGAACAGCGAAGGGTGTTCCGAAGCGAACTCGGCGTAGGCGATGCCGTAGGCCTGGAGGCCGTCGTGGGGCGGAGGGGCTTCCTCCATCGCACGGGCCATCCGGGTGTTCTGCATCCACACCCCGCGGGCGGCGATCGCCGAAAGGAGGGCGTCCTTGTCGGCGAAATGATGGTACGGCGCGGCGTGGCTGACTCCGGCGCGGCGGGCGACCTCCCTCAGGGTCAGGGCGGCGAGGCCTCTTTCCTCGAGGATCTCGATCCCCGTGCGGACCAGGGCTTCGCGCAGGTCTCCATGATGGTAGGCCGGCACCGGAGATCCATCCGCCCGCGGCTCGGTACGACTCATGCCAGCCAAAATAGCGAACTTCGCGTTCCGCCTGCGGCAGGACCCGACAGGGGAGAGCGGGAGCGGCCCTAACGGGTTCGGGCCGAGGCGGCGACGAGCTCGAAGGCCTTCTCGAGCAGTTCCGGCATGTTGAACGGCTTGGCGATGACGGCCACTCCGGGTTGCTTCAGGGCCGGGCTGTCCAGGAGGTCGAGGTCTCCGGACGTGACGAGGATGGGGGTGTTCCAGCCGCGTTCGCGGATCTTGTCGATGGCGTTCTCGCCCTTCATCCCGGGCATGTTCTGGTCCATCACCACCAGATCGAATCCGCCGTCCTTCTCGATCTTGGACAGCGCGTCGTAGCCGTCGATCGCGGTGGTTGTCCGATGGCCGGACATCTGCAGGAGGCGCGACATCAGGTAGCGGAGTTCGGGCTCGTCGTCGACCAGGAGGATGTTCAAGCATCCGGGATCGGGAGACCCGCCCGGTGGCTGGACCGCGGAGACGGATTGCGCACGGGGCGGCTGGGCCCCGGATCCCTCCGATTTCTGTCGATCCGTGGAAGAGGTTGGACGGCTCGTTTCTGGCATCCTTTGTGAACACCCGGATTGTCCCATTCTTTACCGCGCCGTGCGCGCAACGCCTCGATCGCATCGCGGACCTGGTGGCGATGGATGCGGCCGGTCAGTCGACCCTCGCCGGCAGGAGCATGAAGGGGAGCCCGCGCAGGTACAGGCGGCGCTGGATGGCGAAGACCACGTTGTTGTGCAGCAGCCGGGTCCAGAGCCCCTCCTGGCGGAACACCAGCTGGCCACCGAAGAACACCGACCGGGGGTAGTCCCGCGCCGTTTCGCAGGCGAGCTCCTCGAGGGCTTCCACGACGTCGGCGTGCACCGTCCAGCGTCCTTCGGCGCGTCGCCCGTTGGCATGGAGGTATCGCACGTACCTGTCGGTTTCCGAGCCCGTGTGCGATCGGAGGGCATCGATCTCGTCGACGCCCTTGAACGTGCCCGCGTCCAGGAGCCCGACGTGCAGGATCACGAAGTTCTCGTAGAAGTCGCCGTGCAGGCGCAGGATGGAGAACAGGCTGTGCAGGCCCAGACCGTTCCACCCGTTGACCAGGAGCACCGCGGTGCGGGACTTGGGGTCCGGATGGACGGGGGTGGGCGGATCGGCGGTGTCCGGAATCCCGGCGGCCTTCACCAAGGTGTCGAGTCGTCCGGAAAGCATGTGGGTTCCCTGGTAGTGACGCTTGACCAGCAGCGCGATCCCCGCGAACCCGAGCGTGACCGCCAGGGTCAGCCAACCTCCCGCGGCGAACTTCTCCACCACCACGAAACACAGGATGAACGCCGAGAGTCCGCATCCGAGGCCGGAGACGATCAGCGGGCGGAGCCAGCGCCGACCGGCCTTCCGCTCCCGGAACCAGTGGACGACCATGCCGAGCTGCGAGAGGGTGAAGGTGATGAAGACGTTGATGGAATAGAGGACCATCAGGAAGCCCACGTTCCCGCGCGTGGCGGCGAGGATCGCGAGCGATGCGACGGCCATCAGGAGGATGCCGTTCTGCGTCACCAGCCGATCGGAAAGGTGCGCGAACCGCGAGGGGATCCAGCGGTCGACGGCCATGTTGGAAAGCACCCGCGGACCGTCGAGGAATCCGGCCTGGGCGGCGACGAACAGCAAGGCTCCCTCGGAGAGGAGCGCCACCACGACCAGGACCGTGCCCGTGGCTCCCCAACCGGCCGCGATCCTCTCGAAGAGGACGGCGTTGAGCGTCTTCCCCGGCTCGGGATACACCGAATAGAGGAGGAAGGCCACCATGAGCCCGAAGGACGTGAACGAGAGCGATCCGGCCATGTAGGCCATCGTGCGCCTGCCCGTGCGCACCTTCGGTTCCCCCAGAAGCGGCAGGCCGTTGGAGACGGCCTCGATGCCGGTGAACGTGCCGGCGCCCATGGAGTAGGCGCGAAGCACCAGGAGCAGCGCGGGAAGGAGACCCAACGCGCCGATGGACGAGGAGATCCGTCCGGACGTCTCGCGCGCCACCGAGGCCGCCTCCGGTGCTCGGGAGGCGGCCGCCCAGAGGATCGCGGCGGCGTGGGTGGCCACGAAGACCAGGAAGACGGGGATCAAAGCCTTGATCGATTCCTTGGCTCCGCGCAGGTTCAGGCCCGCCAGGAGGACGAGCATGGCGAGCTGGAAGGGAAGCTTGAGCCAGTGCCAGTGTACCGGAAGGAAGCTGAAGACGGCGTCGCCGCACGAGGCGATGGAAAGCGTGACCGTGAGCACGTAGTCGATCACCAGCGCCGATCCCGAGAGCATGCCCAACCTGGGCGAAAGCAGCTTGGAGGCCACCAGGTAGCCTCCTCCTCCGGTGGGGAAGAGCTGGATGATCTGCGAATAGCTGGCCGAGATCACGAGGATCGTGAGGGTCGTGCACAAGGCCACGAACAGGGCCAGCGACGGGTGCGCTCCGAGGGACCGGAAGGCCTCCTCGGGGCCGTAGCAGGAGGAACTCAGTCCGTCGGCTCCCAGGCCCACCCAGGCGAAGAAGGGCATGAGCGCGAGCTTGTGGAACACCGAGCGGTCGAACGGGTCCTTCGGATCGCCGAACAGGGCCTGCCGGATGCGTCCGGGAAGGCCGATCCGCCTGTCGGCGAGGTCCGGGCCGATCGTGATTTCCAGTGGGCTCGATTCCGTCATGGCGCAGCTCCGTTGTCGGAAATTGACATGAAAGGCCCCGTCGGGCCGCCGGAGTCCGGGGCCTCGTGGGATTGGCGTGGAAGATGCGGCGTGCCGGCCTAGGGTCCGGTCGACACGCGCTCGGAAAGGCAGCGGCAGCCCACGCCGATTTCGGTGAGCAGATGGCGGGGCGAGCCGGGATCGGCCTCCAGCTTCCTGCGGAGATGCCCCATGTAGATGCGCAGGTAGTGGGTGTGGTCCTCGTGGCCGCGCCCCCAGACCTCCCGCAGGAGCTGGGATTGGGTGAGCATGCGCCCCTCCGCCTTGACGAGCTCCGAAAGCAGGCGGAACTCCATCTGGGTCAGGTGCACCTCGACGTCTTCGCGGACGACCCTCCGGGCCGCGAGGTCCACCAGCACGTTCCCGAACCGGAACATCGAGGGGCTCTCCGCTCCGGGCCGGTCGGCGGTGCGCCGCAGCAGGGCCCGCAGCCGTGCCAGGAGTTCCGGCACGCCGAAGGGCTTGGTGAGGTAGTCGTCGGCTCCCAGGTCCAGGGTGGCCACCTTCTCCAGCTCGCCGCCGCGCGCCGAGAGGACCAGGACCGGGATGCGGGACCATTCGCGCAGTTCGCGCAGGAATTCCTTGCCGTCCAGGTCGGGCAATCCCAGGTCCAGGATCACCAGGTCCGGTCTGCGGCTGGCCGCCTCCGACAGGCCCAGCCGGGCGGTGCGCGCCAGGTGGGTTGCCAGTCCCTCCTGGCCGAGCACGTCCTCCAGGAGTTTCTGGATGGCTCTGTCGTCCTCGACGACCAACACGGTGCGCCCTCGATCCATAGGAACCAAAGATGGGAATCGGTCGCGTCGAGAAGTCGTAAATAGCGTGCGCTTCCCGTAAACGCCGCGTAAACGGAGGGGGAGGTCATGTCTCGACGGGATCGGAGGGCGGAGGGGTTTCCGAGGGAAGCGCCAGGCGGACCCGGCATCCCCCTTCGGGTCGCCGGGTCACCAGGAGCTCCCCTCCGTGCGCCTTGGCGATCGCCCTGCACAGGGACAGCCCGATGCCGCCGCGGCCGCTGTCGGCGGGGAGGCGGTCGGGATCGAATCCGGGGCCTTCGTCGTCCAATCCCAGCTCCACCCGCTTGCCGCTGGATTCCGCCCAGAGGACGAGCGGGGAGCCCGATGGGGTGTGGCGCGCGGCGTTGTCCAGGAGATTGACCAGCACCCGTTCCACGAGCATCCCGTCGCACAAGAACAAGCCCATCCCGGAATCGATCCGGATGGACACGCTCCGGCCCTCCAGGGCGGCGTGGCGCTGGCGGAGCGCGCCGCCGAACAATTCCTCCGCGTCGTTCCAGTCGCAACGGATCTGGACTCCTCCGCCCTGCAGGCGGGAAAGGTCGAGCAGGTTCTCCACCAGGTCGGCCATGCGGCGCGACTCGGCGAGGATGGCCTCGGCCCGTTCGGCTTCCGCCACGAGTCCCCATCGACCCAGGGTCGCCGCGAGCCCCTGGCTTCCGGCGACGATTCCCGTCAAGGGAGTCCTGAGGTCGTGGGACAGGGTGGACAGGACGTGTCCACGCATCCGTTCCCCCTCGATGCGGAGCATCGCGTCGCGCGCCACGTCCAGGAAATGGACGCGCTCCAGGGAAAGGGCCACCAGGGACGCCAGGGTGCGGGCCAGTTCCATGTCGGAGGCCGCTTCGGGGATGGAGGGGAGGGAGAGGTGCCCGCGCACCTTGCGGGGGGCTTGCAAGGGGATCGTGCAGGCGCCGGCGGGGGCCGCGGCGGGGTCCGGGCTGCCCACCGCGAACCCGGGTGTCTGGCCGAGGGCGTCCTGGAAACTTCTTCTGGCGGAATCGAGGATCTGGTCGACGGTGAGGGCGGCGGACAGGTTCCGCGCCAGGTCGGCGGTGGCCTTGGCCCGCGCGGCTTCGCGCCGGGAGACCTCGGCTTGGCGTCGGAGCATCGCGGCGAGCTGGCCCACGGCCAACGCGATCGCCAGGAACAGGGACATCGAGGCCAGGTAGGACGGTTCCACCCGCAGCGAGCCGAACGGCGGGAGGAACAACCAGTCGTAACCGACGGCCACCAGCACCGCGGCCATCGCGCCGGGCCCCCTTCCCCACAAACCGGATACGACCACCGCGCAGGACAGGAGGAGCAACTCCAGGTGGAGTTCCGGCAGGAATCGGCGCAGGGCGAGGCAGATCGAGAGAGCCGTGGTGGTGGAAAGGAAGGCCCACAGGTAGCGCATGGGCCAAAGGTATCGATTCCTCCTAGTCCCGATCCAGGATCTCACGGATCTTGCAGTGGAGATCGTGGATGGAGTAGGGCTTCTGGATCAGGTCGGTCTGGATGGCGGAGCAATCGCATCCGGTGGAATTCCCGGCCATGTATCCGGAACACAACAGGAGCCGCAGCCCCGGGAATTCCCTCCGGGCGAGCGCCCCCAGTTCGCGTCCGTCGATTCCGGGCATGACCACGTCGGTGAGCAGGAGCTGGATGGATCCCTGGTGGGTGCGCAGCAGGTCCAGGGCTTGCCAGGGATTGGTGGTGCCCACGACCTGGAAGCCCAGGTGCTGCAGGACCATGGTGGTCATCTCCAGGACATCCGGATGGTCTTCGACGACCAGGATGGTTTCCCGTACCCCGGAAGGGAGCCGTGTCCGTTGCGGTTCCTTCGATTGGGCGGGCAGGGGCTCGCAGGAGGGGAACAGGATGCGGAAGGTGGATCCTCGGCCCGGTTGGCTCGCCGCCTCGATGTGGCCTCCGTTCTGCCTCACCGCTCCCAGCACGGTGGACAGCCCCAGCCCGACGCCCTTTCCCCGCGGCTTGGTGGTGAAGAAGGGGTCGAAGATCCTTTCCATGATGTCCGGCGGGATTCCGCAGCCCTCGTCCTCCACGACCACCGCCAAGCGATTGGAGAAGGGCGGGGCGGACGGGTCCGATCCCGTGCCCTTGCCCGGGGAATCGCAGGAGGTCGACACGCGGATGGCTTTTCCCGGGGCCGATGCCTCGGCGGAGTTGACCAGTATGTTCGACAGGATCTGTTCCAATTGGGAGGGGTCGATCCGGATGCACGTGTCGCCGGCACCGGGAAGCCAATGGATCGCGATGTTTTCCGGAAGCGACTTCCCCGCGGATTCCAGGATGGTTCCGATGACGTCGTCCGCCTGGACGATCCGGGGCTGGATGGCGTCCTTGCTGGCGAAGGTCAGCAATTGTCGGATCAGCTCCGCGCAACGGTGGGCTGCCTTGAGGATGGCTTCCAGATCCTTGGCCGTGGACGGATCCGATGTCGTGCGCCTTTGCGCGAGCTCGGCATGCCCGAAAATCACCCCCAGCATGTTGTTGAAGTCGTGGGCGATCCCTCCGGCCATCAGGCCCAGGGCTTCCAGCTTCCGCGAATGGGCGAGGTCGGCTTCCAACTGCTGTCGTTGCAGCTGGGCCAGGTGCGCTTCCGTCACATCCCTCGCGATGCCGAAAACACTGAGGGGAGTGCCATCCGGTCCGGTTTCCAGCTTGCCGGGTTCCACCCAGACATGGCGGATGGATCCGTCCTTGTGGAGGATCCGGTAGCGTTCCGCTCCGGGGGGCAATCCTTTCCTCGCCGCGCTCACCACATCCTGGGCGCGTTGCCGGTCGTCGGGGTGGATCACCTGGAGGACCAAGCCATCCATGCCGTTCGGTGCTTCCTCGGCAACGACCCCGAAGATCCTCAGGGTTTCCTCCGAGAAGGAAAGGCGGTTGGAAGGCAGGTGCCATTTCCACGATCCCAGGTGGCCGATCCTCTGCGACATCTTCAGGAGGGCTTCGGATTCCCGCAACGCCTCCTCGGAACGCCTGCGCACCTCGATCTCGGCGGCGAGTTCCTCCATGCGAGCCAGGCTCAGGTGGGTGCGCACGCGGGCCATCACTTCTTCGGGTTCGTAGGGCTTGGTGATGAAGTCCACCGCTCCCGATTGGAATCCCTTGAGTTTGTCGGCGACCATCCCCAGGGCGGTCACGAAGATGACCGGGATGGGGGACGTGAGCGGATTCGTTTTCAGCCTTCGGCAGGTCTCGTAGCCGTCCATTTCGGGCATCAGGATGTCCAGGAGGACCAGCTTGGGAAGCGGGGTGGCCATCGCGCATTCCAGGGCTTCCTGTCCGCTGGAGGCTGCACGAACCGTGAAGCCCGACTTTTCCAGGATGTTTCCCAACAGGATGAGGTTCGTCGGATTGTCGTCGACGATCAGGATGGTCGCGACTTCCGTGATCCCGCCAAGTGGCCCATCCTCGATGGCCTTTCTGTCCACTTCGGTGATGTCGCTGGGAATCTTCACGTTCCCGCCATCTTCGCATTCCGAGGTGGGACTGGCCAATCGACTTCCTCGAAGTCGGCTTTGGATTCCTTGAACTTGACATCGTAAAGATTCTAAATCAAACTTTACAGCGGTAAGATCGGAGGGGAATGGTCCTTTTCGAGATCCAAGCGAGGTGTGTGATGGCTCATCGGATGGCGGATTGGAAAACGGGTGGTTGCGGGCTTTTCCTGGGTGCGTTGCTCCTGTGCGGGTGTCCTTCCGAGGATTCACCGACCGCATCGACGTCGGCTTCCACGATCCCTGTCGCCAAGGTCGATCTGGATTCCGCGTGCAGATCGGCCGTTTCACTGGATCCGGCCGACTCCATGGGGGATGGCTCTTCCGCGAGGAATCTGCAGGCTTGCCTCGAGAGGATGGAAGGTGTCTGGACTCTCGATCCGGGAGCGTCGACCGATCTGGAGACCGTCCTCGACAGCATGGTGGCGACCTATCCGGAATCGGTCCGATCGCAGTTGCGGGCTCGCTTGAAGTCCGTGGCCGACGTATCCGTTCAGCTGGAGATTCGCTTCGAATGGCCGAAATTGGCCGTCGGCTCCGATGGCGATCGAGGAATCCTGTCCCGCCCGGACGGAGTCGGGGTTCCGTTCGAGGAAAACGGCGAAGAAATCTGGCTGACCACGCGATGGGACTCGGGGCGTCTTGTCCAGGTGTACCAGGCTTCCGATGGTTTTCGGGAAGATGCGTTCGGATTGGATTCCGCCGGTCGGCTCGTCCTGGTGTCCACCACGAAGGGCGACGGCATGCCGCAACCGTTGGTGGTCACCTCGCATTACCTGAGGAAATGACGGAGCGTGTACCCCAATGGGATACACAAACACGTCTGGCGGCTTTCGGGCCGCTTCCTGCAAGACCGGAGAGGCTCCATCTTTGAAACATCGGCACGGGTCGCTTCGTCCGGAAAAGACCGGGGGGGAGGCGGGGCCAGGAACTTCCCGCGAGGGATCGGTTCCCTCAGAGGACTCCTCGACCTCTGGGGGAACCTCCCGGACACCGATGGGGATCAGTTCAACTGGCCGTCCATCTTGGTGGCCGCATCATTGATTTCGGCGGGATTGCGGGTGGGCTTGCCGTTGAAGTAGAGGGAGGGGGTTCCTTCCACTCCGACCGTTTCACCCAGTTGCATGTCGGCGTTGACGGCTTGCTGGGCGGCTTCCGACTTGCGGTCGGTCTCGAACTTGGCCATGTCCAGCTTCAGCGATTTGGCCGTGGCCACCAGGGCGGAATCCGTCAATCCTCGGAAATGGGGGGCCATCTCGAAATAGTATTCCCAGAACTTGCCCTGCTGGCCGGCGGCCCACAGGTTCTGGTGGGCGAACATGGCCTTCTCGTGGATGCTGACCAGGGGGAAATGGCGGAAGGAGATCTTGAGCGACTTGGGGTGGCTGGCCTGCAGGTTCTTGAGGACCGGAACGATCTGCGCGCAGTAGGGGCACTGCAGGTCGGTGAACAGGACCACTGTGAGAGGGGCCTTGGGGTCGCCGAAGATGGGAGTGCCCACGACGGGGATGTTGTATGTGGAATCCTGCCGAAGAATGCGTTGGCGTTCCCGCTCCACGTCCAGTCCCTTGGCGTTGAGGACCTTTTCCAGCATCCGGACCTCGCCCACCAGGCTGTCGATGCGCTTGTGGAGGGCGATGTCTTCCGGCGAGGACTTGGATTGGGCGCAGCTGACAAGCAGGCCGAGGCCGACGAGAACGGTTTGGATTTTCATGGGCGATGGGTTCCCGACTTTGGAGGTGGTGGGTAATTGGCAAAACAAGGTAAATCCAGAGGCATCACACGCTGCGGACAACTTGCGCGCGAAGCCGGGAAAATGCCAAGAGACCGGGACGTCGCTTATTTTTTCCGAAATGGCCAATTTGATTCCGACTCGCCTGGTACCGAAACTGATCACGGTTTTGAAGGAAGGGTACGGGTGGCCGGATTTGGGTCGGGATGCCTTGGCGGGCCTGATCGTGGGAATCGTGGCGCTCCCGTTGGCCATCGCTTTCGCCATCGCCTCGGGGGTGAAGCCGGAGCAGGGGATCTACACCGCCATCATCGCCGGGTTCCTCATTTCTGCCCTGGGAGGCAGTCGAGTCCAGGTCGGCGGTCCCACCGGCGCGTTCGTCGTGATCGTCTACGGGATCGTGGCCAAGTACGGATACGATGGTTTGGCCGCAGCCACCTTGATGGCAGGTGTCATGCTGGTGCTGATGGGCGTCCTGCGGCTGGGCGGTCTGGTCAAGTTCGTCCCGTATCCGCTCACGGTGGGTTTCACCACCGGAATCGCGGTGATCATCGCCATCACCCAGGTGCGCGATTTCCTGGGACTTACCATGGAGCAGGTTCCGGCCTTGTTCCTCCCCAAGCTCAAGGCCTACGCGTCCGCCATGCATACGCTCAATCCCTGGACCGTGGGGGTGAGCCTGCTGGCGCTGGCGATCACGATCTTCTGGCCCAAGCTGACCAAACGCGTGCCGGGGTCCCTGGTGGCCATCGTCGCCACCACGCTGGTGGTGCAGCTGTTCCACCTGGACCTGAACCAAGGCGTCCAGACGATCGGATCGCGATTCGGCGAGGTGCCCTCCGGCTTCCCCGCCTTCCGTTTGCCCAACATCTCCTATTCCCACTTCACCGAGCTGTTCAATCCGGCCATTTCCATCGCCCTCCTGGCGGCCTTGGAATCGCTTCTGTCCGCGGTGGTCGCCGACGGCATGACCGGCCGACGGCATCGGTCGGACATGGAGATCGTGGCCCAGGGCGTGGCCAACATCGCATCGCCCTTGTTCGGAGGCATCCCCGCCACGGGTGCCATCGCGCGGACGGCCACGAACATCAAGAACGGCGCCCGCACTCCGGTGGCCGGCATGGTCCATGCATTGGTCCTCCTGGTGATCCTGCTGGTCGCCGGGAAATGGGCCTCGCTGATTCCCATGGGGACGCTGGGGGCCATCCTCCTGGTGGTGGCCTACAACATGAGCGAGCTGCACATGTTCAAGAAGCTTCTCAAGGCACCCCGCTCGGATGTCCTGGTGCTTTTGACCAGCTTCTTCCTCACGGTCCTGATCGATCTCACCGTGGCCATCGAGGTGGGATTCCTCCTGGCGATGGCCTTGTTCATCAAGCGCATCTCCGAGGTGTCCGAAGTCCGGGAAATCACCCTGACCCTCCATGAGGGAGATGGCGACGACGATCCGGACTCCGTGGCCAAGCGAAGGGTGCCTCCCGGGGTGGAGGTCTACGAACTGTTCGGGTCGTTCTTCTTCGGCGCCGCGGACAAGTTCAAATCGGTGCTCGCCGAATCCAGCCGGTCCCCGAAGATCCTGATCCTGCGCATGCGGCACATGGTTTCCCTGGATGCCACGGGAATGCGGGCGATCGAAGAAATGCACGAGCGCTCGGTCCGCGAAAAATGGAGCCTGATCCTTTCCGGCGTCCACGCCCAGCCCATGACAGCCATGGTGCGGTCCGGGCTCGCCGACCAGATCGGAATGGACAATCTCTGTGCGAACATCGACGTGGCACTGGCACGGGCGGTGGAAATCCAGGCCGCGGGGGTGGAAAAGAAATCCGGGCCGATCGGCGCCGTCCAGGGCTAAGTTTTCGCCCATGGCGAAGTCCAACTTCTGGAAGGTCCTGCCGCTGGTGGTCATGTGCGGGTGCGCCGGCAAGGTCCCGCGACTCGGGGGAGACGGGGCGGCCAACATGGATGCCATCGCCAAGAAGGTGGCCCAGGACTACATCGCACGCTGCTATTCCCCTGTGGCCGAGCGCCGTGTTCCCGACGAGCTTTGCCAGTTCGAACTCTTCGAGCGGGCGGAACGCCAATGGGGCGTGGCTTTCGGAGTGGTGGAACTGAAGGCTTCGGCCAACAAACTGATGGGCATGAAGATCGAAACGGAACTTCAGCGGCTTTTGGTGTACGATCAGGCTTCGCAGCGGTATGTGGCTTCGGACACGCGCACCCGCTACGAAATCATCGCCGCCATCAAGGACAAGTACCGGATCCGCTGAATGCCAACCACCCAAGCCATGCGCGACCTGATCAAGCACCTGCTCCAAGCGGTGGGTCTGGTGTCGACCATATCGTGGACGGCCTATTGGTTCGTCCTGCGGACGCCGGAGGTGGATTGGCGCCATTTCCTGGTGGCCCTGCTGTTGGCTGTGGTCCTCGGCTGGTGGACGTGGATCGCCTTGGGGACCACCGTGGTCTTGGCGCTGTGCATGTTGTTCTTCGGGCCGGAACCGGAGCTCCGTGTCCAGATCATGTTGGAGATCCTCGCGTTCGGAGGAATCGGGATGCTTTGGGGTGGACTGGGAAGGATCATGCTCCAACCCCACTTCCTGACGCCTCCTTCCGCGGGCAATTCCCTGCCGGTATCCCATCGGAGCGAGGTCGCACCCGTCGATCCCAAGGTCCGTCCCGCCCAACCACCCATGCGCTCCAATCGGTTGATGGACGGGAATTTCGACGAATCGCGCTCCGCTCGCAGCGTGCCCCACAAACCCGCACCGCTGGTCCCGCAGGCCCTTCCGCCCCAGGTGCCGGAAAAACCGCCCGTGGCGGCTCCCTTCCATCCCGTGGCGACGCCGTCGTCCTCCCATCTTCCCGTCTGGGACGATCCTTCCGCTGGCGACCAGGTCCTTCCAGTGGCCCAGATGGGTGACATGCCGGAAAACAGGCCGGACCCGAGGGTTCTGGATGGGGACCTGCCCGGGCAATCGCTTCTCCAACCTCGACCGGGACCTGCCGCTCCGGCTTCCCTTGGTGACTACGGAGGCGAATCCGTATACCTGCCGAGCTTGCCTGGCGAGGTGGACAACGTTCCGGAAGTTCCCGCCACCGTGGATCCGTTCCTACCGCCTCTACCTTCCCTCCCGCCGCCGGTCACCCAGGAGATCCGCCTGGGACAACCGCCGCCGATGCCCTCGCCTCCCCCTCCTCCTCCCAGGCCATCGATCATCGGGAACGAATCCTCCGTGTTCCTGCCCTCGGAATTCCCCACGGTGAACATGCCTGTCGCTTCGAGCCTCCTGCGTCCTGGAGGGTCGTCGGGAGGTGTGATGGATTCGTCGGTCGTCGCCGACGATCCCAGCGGAGCGGACGCGCTGCTTCGCCGTTCCGGATTGTTCCAGCGCCCGGAAACCCAGCCTGGCAAGCCGTGGGAGCACCTCCTGGAATGGTACAACCAGTTCTCCTGGTCGCCTTGGAACGCCGAGGAATTGGAAAAACTCCATCGCCGTCCCGGTTTCCAGGTGAGTTGGGAAACCTTGGCGCTCCAGGAACTCGCCAGGGTCTGGCAGGTCTGGAGGGACGGATGCGTGCCTCTGGATGTGCCGGCGGGAACCATCCACCTCCATGCCTTGGAGGGCTTCCTGCGTTGCGAGGTCCAAGGAGTGCTTCGGCAGCAGGGATTCCCCGACCTCCATCTGCTTTCCAAGGCACCTGTTGGGGACGCTTGGTTGGATGTCTACCGGGAGGTCCGCGGTCGCATGAGAGGTGGCGAAGCCGTGGTCAGTTCGGCTACCGAGGGACCGCTCCTTCTGGACGAGGAGCTCCAACTCTGCGGAAGGCCGGACCGGCTCGCCCAGATCCGTGGCGAGCACGATGTGGTGGCTTTGGTGACACCCTTTTCCGTGAGCGAGGGATTGAGCTGGGTGAGCGTGTACGCCGTGGCTCAATATCGCCTGGCGAAGGGACTCGGGATTCCCCTCTCGGAAGTTCCGGTGGTCGTGAATCTGCCTCTGCCCATCTGGGACGAGCGTCGCGTCTGCCGTCTCACGGTCGTGGAGGATCTGGGTTCGGAGGAGCGTCGGCTGGAGGTGGCCTTGGAACGTTTCCGGCGGGTCTTGTCGGGACAGACCCCGCCACGTCCGCAAACCCAGCAGAGCACCTGTTCCGGATGCGGGTGGCGGCATTGGTGTCCATCCTACGGTGGGAATCGGCCCCGATTGAACTTGGCATCGCCTCCTCCCCAGCTCGCGGCGGTCATGAAATGACTCCCGAAGCGGGATCGCAGGTCCTCGACGAAAACATCTTGGAGGCGAGCTATTCCCAGCTTCTCCCCAGCTGCCAGACGGTGGTCCAGGAGATGGGAAGCCTGCTCCAACGGGTCGCCGAGGCCAATGTGCCGGCCGTCCAGGTCAAGGGACGGGTGAAACGGTTCCCCAGCCTCCTGGAAAAGGCCCACCGGAAAAGTCATCTGGAAGGCAGCACCGATCCTCTGGCGGTCCTGCGACGACTGACGGATCTGATGGCCCTGCGAGCGGTTTGTCCGTTCCTGGAAGATGTGGATCTGGTGGTGGAGGCTGCGCGGAGCATCTTCGAGGTCCACGAGATCGAGCAGAAGGGGGAAGGGCGTTCCTTCGCGGAATTCGGGTATTCGAGCACGCACCTCCTGGTGAGCGTGCCGTTCGAGTTGCAGTGCGAGCTCCCCTTCCTGGCCGACTTCCGGGTGGAGATCCAGGTACGCACCATCCTGCAGGACGCCTGGGCCGAGGTGGAGCACGAGCTCATCTACAAGGTGGGCGCCCATCCCTTGAACCAGCAGATCCGCCGCAAGTTGGCCGCCCTCAATGCCAACCTGGTCCTGTCCGACACCATCTTCCAGGAGATCCGCGACTACCAGAAGGCGAACATCTCCGATTTGGCGAGAGCTCGGGAAAACCACCTGGAGCATGCCACCGGGGAACTTCCTCTCTACCAGCCTCCCGCCGACCCGTCGGGAAGGCCTCGCAAGGCTTCGCAGGCGGAGATCGAGCGGTTGCTGAAGAAGGGCCTGAACGCCCAGATCGCCAGCGAAATGGACGATGCCGTGCGCATCTACACGGACCTTCTGGAACTCCAGCTGGACAATTTCACGCTTTCGGTGGTCTTGAACCACCGAGGGATGGCGCTGGAGAGCCTGGAGCGGCATTTGGAGGCAGTGGAGGACTTCGTGAAGGCCAAGGAGGCCGACCCCAAGAACGCCCGGGCTCGCATCAACCTGGCCCTGGCCTGGCGCCGTTCCGGATCGCATGCCGAATCCGAACGGGAGTTCCGCGATGTCCTGGAATTCAAGCCCAACAGCGCCCATGCCCAGTACGGGTTGGCCCTGGTCCTTTCCGATCGAGGAAAGGTGGAAGAAGCGATCGTCTGCTGCCAGAAAGCGTTGAAGCTGAGCCATGCATTTTCGCAGGCCCAGCAGTTGATGGATGAACTCTTGACGCATAGTCGGCGCGAAGCTGGCGGGGGTTCTTGAAGGGAAGGCTTCTTCCCGCCGGTAAGGCATTCTTCCCGCTTTTCCCGCAGGGAAGATGTGGCGATTCTGGCCTCACAACTCCAGCGCCGAAACGAACTTGCGGGCATGAAGCTTTCGATCGTCCGCCCTTCGGGGTTGTTTTCCTCTGTACTGGCCGGTTTCTCCGCCCTTTTCCTAGGCCTTCCCGAGGCCATCCAAGCGCAGGCCGTCGATCGACTTCCCTATGCTCCCATCGCCAACCCGATGCGCGATTCGGGCATCCCCCAGCAGATCCGCGACATGCAGACATTGCGGATCGGCAGGGTCCGGGTGAACCAGGCGGGATACCGGGCCATGGATGTCCAGGTGGGGATGGCCAAGTTCTATTACATCGGGTCGGCCACCGCCTTTTCCGTGTTCGATACCGCCGGCAACCTTCCGGCAGGTAACGGGGCGTTGGTCGCCAAGAACTTCACAAGCGGTTCCAAGATCACCGTGAAGGGATCGCGCTGGGCGGGCCTGGTATCGGGCGGCGACTCCGCCTACGGTCTGAGCTCCGACAAGATGGGCACCAGCATTCCCAAGAGCCCGGTCATGGAGGGCACTCTGCCCTCCACACTCCTGGAAGGGCATTCCTACCGCGTGGTGGTGGGCAAGGATACCTCGCCCATCTTCCTGGTTTCGGACAGCGTCTACGGCTACGTGCGCGACAACGTCCTCAAGTTCTACGGGATCAACCGCAGCGGCGATGGTCCCTCGTGGTTCCACGCCCCCAGCCATCTCACCGACGGTTTCCTGGCCAGGCCTTCCAAGCCCGGCGCCTACAAAGGGGGGTGGTACGACTGCGGCGACCACCTGAAGGAACCGCAGACCATGGGCTACGCCTTGGTCACCTTGGCTGCGCTCGCCGCCACCTTGCCGGGGCACGACGAGGACAAGTACGCGAACAACCACCTGTTCACCCTGCGCACCGACGGCATCCCCGACATCCTCAACGAAGCGCGGTTCGGAGCCCAGTTCTTCCTCAACTCCTGGCGTCTCAATGGCAACCAGACCGGCCCTGGCAGGGCGGGGGACTCCGGCATGGTCACCGGCGTGGGCGATTTCGGTAAGGACCACGGCTGGTGGGGCCGTCCCGAGGCCCAGGACGCCATGCGGGAAACGGGACGAGGTGGTCCCAGCGAGCGCATCCTGCGCTCGGAGCTGGGCGCCAACACGCTGGGCGACGTCGCCGCTTCGCTGGCCATCCTCTCCAAGCGCTGGCGCCTGTACGACCCCAAATGGGCCGATACCGCCCTGATGGCGGCCAAGGACATGTACGCTTGGGCCAAGGCGCATCCCATCGTGGTGTCCAGCCCGGCCTACAACGGCGCGGGAGCCGACAAGGTCAACGCCAACCTGGCCATGGCCGCCACCGCGCTCCTGTGGGCGACCCGCGATTCCAAGTACCTCCAGGACATCGCCTACGACAAGACCTTGGGGTCCCACGGCGCCACCTGGAACTCGGGCGCGGGCGTGCAGCCCATGGTGAGCAGCTGGGAGGGTGGCTGGATGGTCATGTCCAATCCCAACCTCACCAAGGGAGGAGCCAACACCGACTGGGCCAACCGCCACGCCATCGCCCTGTACACCTTCTACAAGCTGATCCTCGCCGACAAGGACTCCGCCCTCAAGTACGGCGTGCGCGACGAGAAGGAGCGGCAGAACCTGATCATGCACACCGTCGCGGGGGTGATCGCCAATCTCAATTCCATCTCCGGGCAGAAGACGGACCTGCAGATTCCCCTGCCCAAGATCGATCCCAACGACGGTGGCGGCTACGCGATCCGCACGGGTTCCGACTGGTACGTGATGCACATCCAGCAGGAGTGGGTGTGGAACCGCTACCAGATGGGCAACATCACCGAGCTCTTCTTCTACTACGACATCGCCAAGGACCTGGAAGCCGGCTTGGGCGGGACCGACCTCACCAAGTTCACCTGGAACCGCGAGCAGGTCCGTCAGCTGATGATCCGCCAACTGGACTACCAGCTGGGCGTCAATCCCTGGGATGTCTCCATGTTGATGGGCATCGGCGAGAAGAACTTCAACCATCCCCACCATCGCGCGGCCAATCCGGAAGGCCGCAACACGCCTGGTGCCGCGTATGGCTACCACGTCCCGGCCGGCGCCCTCTACGGCGGATACAATCCGCTCATCACCGACAGCGTCTACGACTACTGGAACGACTACCACCACACCGAGGTGTGTCTGGACGGAGCCGCCGCATCGCTTTCGGCGGTGACGGGCCTGGCGATGGAAGTGCCCCTCAACGTTCCTCCCCAGCCCGAGGTCAGGGTGACCTGGGTGGGCGACACGGCCGCCCAGATCGAGATCCACATCAGCAAGTACGGCTCCTTGAAGCTGGACCTGGGAACCGAACGGGGCGTCTACACCCGGGTGATCAAGGGCGACTCCTTGGGAGTCGACTTCGTGTACAGGATCGGCGGGCTCACGCGGGGGACGCAGTACTACTTCGACGTGGTGGCCACCGATCTGCAGGGCAACTCCTCCACCACGGACAAGTGGATCAATCCCCTCCCCGACGGCACTCCCTTCGGGTTCAAGACGCGGGCGATCCCCCAGGGCAAGGCGCAGATCGAGAACGTGAAGGTGTGCAACGTCACGGCCGATTCCGCCGAGATCATGTGGTACACCCCCAACGGCGAGTACCAGTCCAGCATCTGCTGGGGCCGCTCCCCGGTGGAAGATGCCACCTGGAGCTGCGCGCAGGATGTGGACATCTCGGGCCACCCCACCAAGTTCCACTACGTGAAGATCGGGAACCTGATCGAACGGACCGACTACTGGTTCCGGGTGGGGTCCGACGGCGTCTGGGACGACAACGCGGGCGCCTACTACCGCTTCCGCACGCCGGTGCGCATGGCCAACTTCAGCATCCAGGCCCTCCAGTACACCTGGTCGCCGGACATGCCCGCCCTGGCCATCAACGTGATCAACAACGAGAACCGCAACTACGACTCGCTTTCCGTGCGCGTGTACCTGCGCTCGGTGGACACCCTCAAGGACAAGAACGGCAAGGTCCTCACCCACATCCAGAGCACCGCAACAGGACTTGTCAACGTGCCCCTGCGGTTCGAGCAGGCCATGGCCGCCCGCTACGACATCTGCCAGGCCTACCAGCCCACCGGGTACAACAAGCCCTGCGACGATCCCATGTGGGGTCTCACCTGGTCGTGGGGAACCCTCAACCGCGGCGTGCAGATGCTTCCGCCCACCAGGATGCCGGAGACCTGCGACGCCACCAACACCTGCGTGTACTACTTCGACCTGCCGCTGGGACCCACCATGATGCAGCAGGGCTCGCGCATCCGCTTCGACGTGATCTTCGCGGCCCGCAGCCAGTATTCCAAGACCTTGAGCCAGGGCCAGCTGGACCTGATCAACTGGGTGAAGGTCTTCGTGCCCAGCGTGCCGCAGTGGAAGCTCGGCGACACGGGCTGGTTCGACGCCGAGGCGTTCGGTCTGACCGCCCGCCCCTACGGGAAGGATTCCACCACCGACTGGTCGTTCATCGCCCACAGCACCGCCAACGGCGATCCGGTCGACTTCGTGGGCATCCCCCGCGTGCAGACCCAGACCCAGGCCAACGCGCTGATCGACAACCTGGATCCCTCCATCCCCTTCAACCCCTACATGACCGTCTACCGCAAGGGCGAATTCGTCTACGGGTTCTCGCCCTCGAAGATCGAGCAGGCCACCAAGAAGACCTCGTGGGGAGTCCGTGCCACGCTGGCCGCGCCCTTCGACGTGCAGAACGGCACCACCATCACGTTGGACCAGCCCAGCGCCACCGTGCGGATGCGGGGGACCGCGGACGTCTTCGACAAGCTGTTTCCCGCCTCCAAGGGCCAGATCACCGACATCTGGGTGAACGGCTCGCGTCTCACCGACGCCCAGCGCGCCGCCGCGGCCACCTGGAACGCCGCGACCAAGCTGTGGGACCTGGACATTCCCGTGAAGATGGGGATCGGCGGCAACGAGGTGGACGTGACCATCTTCGGCGGCGGCGGCGAGTGCCCCGACACGGCCATCTCCTGCAACACCGGCTGCGCCTTCGAGAACGCCTCGTTCTTCGTGCAGTTCACCCGTGGGCTCCTGACCAACTCCGACCTTTCGCTGCGCACCGCCACCGGGCAGCTGTATCCCATGCGGACTTCCCCCGACAGCCTGGGAATGGTGATCCGCCTCTGGGACAAGGATCGTTCGCGCTCCAAGACCGCCCCCGACACCGTGCGGGTGCGTCTGCGCAATCCCGCCACGGGATGGAGCTCCACCATGCTCCTGACGGAAATCGGTCCGGACACCGGCGACTTCCAGTCGCCGCTGCTGATGCCCACCGCCAAGGCGGGGGCGCTGTCGCCCGTCGAGCTTCCCTTGCGGCGCGGCGACACGATCTGGGTGGAGTACACGGATCCCGACGACTCCAGCGACGTGGGCGCCGTGTTCACCTACGCCGAGGCCACCTGGCCCCAGGCGTTGCGCGCGGGCCTGTTCCGGACCTGCGCGGGCACCTGGCAGCTGCGGGCCCTCTTCGACAAGCCGTTCGCCGCCGATGGTCTGTGGGGTGCGGCTTCCTTCGTGCCCACCACCGTCGCCGGCGATTCCGTGGCCGACATCGCCTTGGCCGCCAATCGGTTCGTGCGGCTTCCCCAGGCCGGGATGCTGGCCGCCGATCTCCTGCCCACCGAACTCCTGGGACTCCAATCGGGCCGTTTGGCGGTTCCGGTGGCCGATGGACGCGGTGGATGGGTGATGCAGACGTTCGTGGTTGCCGACAGCGCCGGTCCATGGCTGGATTCGGCACGCATCGTCGAAAACGTGATGGGACTGCCGATGGACAGCGTGTTCCTGACGATTTCCGAGAAGGTGCGCGGAATCGTTCCGGGGGCGTTCGTGTTCACGCGCGGCGGACTCCCCGTGGCGGGTGGACTGGATTCCCTGAAGCCCTTGGACGCCCAAGGCCTGTCCTGGGTGGGCTTCGCCCGTGCGGGACTGCTCAATGCCATGGATTCCGTGGGCCTTTCGGCCGCTTCCGGCATCCGCGACCTGCGCGGCAACGCTCCGGAGGAATGCGGTTTCGATCGCAAGCCCTTGATCCTTTCCGTGCGTCCGGCTCCCTTCAACCGCGCCTGGATCGCGGACGCCGACGGCGACGGCCAGGCCGACAAGGTGGTGGCCGTGTTCCGCAAGGCCTTGGGAATCGCCGACCTCCCCGACTCGCTGCAGGTGTACTTCGGGAATCCCGCCCAGCCGCGTTCGGTGGCGGTGGCTTCGGTGGTGGTGAAGGACTCGGTGGTTTCGGCCCTGCTGTCCTTGCCGTATCCGTACGGTGTCACTTCCGGAGCGGGGATCGGCGGGCCCGGTGTCCTGCGGATCTGGAAGGGCGGCGCGTCCATCGACTACATGCTGGCCGACAGCGTCGGCCCCGCCCTGCTCTCCGTCGATCTGCGCATGGGATCCGCCAAGGACACCTTGCGCCTGACCTTCTCCGAATCCATGGACAGCCTCAGCGTGGGAGCGTGGCTTGCCGTGAAGGGCTTGGCCGATCTGGCCGGGGCCGGTCCGGCGATCTCGCTCACCGGCGGCATCTGGTCGCTGCCCATCGGCTTGGGAACGGTTTCCGCAGGCGATTCCGTGCGTCCTCCCGTCGGGGGACGCTGGACGGATCTCCATGGGAACGTGCCCGCGGCCGCGCATCCCTGGGTGGTGGTCAAGGGCGCCGAGCGCGCTCCCCTCTACGGCGTGTACCTGGATTCCGACCTCGACGGGTTCGCCGATCGCCTGGATCTGGTGTTCGCCCTGGCTCCCAAGCGGACCGCCAAGGTGACGGCGCCATGGACGGAAATCGGCGGCGGCGTCGTGCCGCTGGCCTTCGACAGCACCGACTGGGTGCTGCCTGCTGGTGCGCTGCGGGTGACCCTGCCCGTCGGACCGTTCGTGTCCGGCGCATCCCAGGTTCCCTCGGGTTCCACCGGAACCTGGACCAGCGGAGGCCAGACACTGGCCTTCCCCCTGATGGACAGCCTGGCGCCGCGGCTGGTCGCGGCGAGCCTGCGCTACGGCGACCTGGCCAAGCCCGATACACTACTCCTCGTCTTCACGGAGCCGGTGACCTACGGCGCCGTGGGCGATTGGCTGGCGCGCCAGACCGGGCTCGCTCCCACCGCTTCCGGAACTCCCGTGGCACAGGGTGCGGGAGTCTGGGCCCTTCCGGTGGCGCTGGGGTCGATCGAGGTCGGTGACCTGGTGAAGCCCGTTCCCACGGGGCGCTGGGCGGATTCGGCCGGCAATCGACCCACCAACGTCCACCCCTGGGTGGTGGTGACGGGGCCCGAGCGCGCTCCCGCAGCCGGCTACTTCCTGGATCAGGACGGGGATGGCGCCGCCGACCACGTGGCCGTGGTCTTCGCCTTGGCTCCCAAGCGAGCGGCTGGCATCTCGGGCACCTGGACCAATGCCGACGGCAGCACGGTTCCCTGGAAGATCGATTCGGCCAGCTGGACTCCCACCGGACAGCTCCTGCACCTGTTCCCGATCGGACCGTTCGCGAAGGGAACCACAACGGTCCCGGCGGGCACCCTGGGGACCTGGACATCCGCGGGTTGGTCGGGCGGCTTCCCGCTCTCCGACAGCCTGGGACCGGTCCTGACCAGTGCCCGGCTGCGCTACGCATCGGAAGTCGGCTTCTCGGACACCTTGCGACTGCGTTGGAGCGAGGTCGGAACCTGGCGTGGAGGCGAGGCCTTCCAGTGGCGCGGCAAGACCGGAGTACTTCCCCTGCCGCTTCCCACGGTGATCGATCCCGATGGGATGGGGGCGATGGTCCTGGTCCAGGCCGATTCGCTGGGCATGCGCCGAGGCGATTCGTTGCGGCTCTCGCCGACCGACAACGGGGTGGTGGATGCGTTCCAACGCCTCGCCGCCTCCCAGTCCTGGGTGCCTCTGGAACTGGGCAAGCGTCCGGTTCGGCTGGAAAGCTCCATGCGGAACTTCATCGAGGTGCCGGCGGGGACTCCGGCTTCCACGGGAGGCCCCATGTTCCTCCAGATTCGGGCCCGTCCGGAACGCGGCAGCGCCGACACCCTCTGGAGCCGCATCGACGGCGTGACCACTCCGGTGACGGGTCCCACCCTGGACTTCTCGCTTTCCTTGAACCGGCCCATCTCCGGCAGCGTCCACATCTTCGACAACAGCGGAGTCCACGTGGTCTCGGCGAGCCTGTCGGCCATCGAGGAGCTCTACCGCAAGGGCGAGCTCCCGACGGATGGCTCGGGCATGTACCAGGTCAGGATGGGCTGGACGGGAGACGACGCCAAGGGCAATCCCGTGGTTTCGGGCGTGTACTACATGCGCTTGATCCTCAAGGACGTCTCGGAAGCCAACGCGGTGTTCCTGTCCAACCGGGTCGTCCCGATGGGGATCCATCGTGGCAAGTGAAGTCGTCCGATGGGCGCGGTTTGGTGTACACTGACCGCGACCGCTTTTCCTTGTTTTGACTGGAAGGCGCCGCCTTGGGCGGCGCTACTGGTTTATCGTCGAGTATGGGCCCGAGTCTTCCCGCTGGGCAATAGGAGTGTAACGTGAGCCGTCGAACCAAACTCTTGACCATCGGGCTCCTGGCGCTGTGTTCCCTGGACGTTCTTGCCGCTCCGATGCCCTACGATTCGATCGGCAACCCCCTGAACAACGCATCTCCGTTGGATCGGGAGGTGCAGCGCAAGGGCGATCTGCTGAACCTGGTGCCCAACCGCGTGAGGGTGAACCAGGCCGGCTACCGCCAGCGCGACGTGGCCCTGGGGCTTGCGCAGTTCTACTACGTGGGCACCGCCCTCACCTATTCCGTGGTCAACGATGCGCGTGTGCCGGTGGCCACCGGCACCCTCTCGCCCAAGGGGGGCGTGACCGTCTCCGGACAGGTCAATCCCACCGCTTCCAATTCCGCCGAGCATCAAACCGGTGGCAACGGAGATTGGAAGACCGGCTATCCCATGACCGGAACCATCGTGTCCGGCCCGCTCATGGCGGGAATCCTTCCCGCGACGCTGCCTGCCGGGCGGTACCGCATCCTGGTGGGTGCGGACAGCTCCGTGCCGTTCGTCGTCAGCGACAACGTATACGCCATGGCGCGCGACGCGGCCTTGAAGTTCTTCGGGGTGGCTCGCTCCGGCGACTACGAGTCGTGGTTCCATCCGAACTCCCACATGTGGGATGGCTGGCTGTTCGACACGACAGCCAGGAACACCGATGGATCCTTCACCTACAAGGGGGCGCTCAAGGGGGGCTGGTACGATTGCGGCAACCACCTGAAGGAAGCGCGGACCATCAGCTACCCCCTGGCCACGCTGGGCATGCTCGCGGCCACCATGCCGGAAAAGGACGCGGACAACTACGCGCTCAACCAGGGCATCGCGCGCCCCCAGCCCACCGACGGCATCCCGGACGTCCTGCGGGAGGCCTGGGTGGGCTCGCAGTTCGTGTTCAACTCGTGGCGCCTGGCCAAAGGCAAGGCCGCCGACATGATCCTTTCGGTGGGCGATCCCGGTCCCGATTTCGGTTGGTGGGGTCGGCCGGAAAACCAGGATGCCGTGTTGTCTCCGCGTCGCGGAGGCCGCAGCGAGCGCGTGTTGCTGAAGAACTGGGGATCGGGCTCCATGGGCGACTTCGCCGCCGGGCTCGCCTTCACCTCGCGCAAATACCGCGTCTTCAGTCCGAGCTTCGCGGATTCCGCGCTCACCATCGCCAAGGCGATGTACGAAGTCGCCAAATCCAGCAATCGCAAGGAAACGGCTCCGGACTACGCGGGCGACGCCGTCCTGTACGACGATCTGGCCTTGGCCGCGGTGGCCTTGCTGTGGGCCACGGGCGACACCAAGTACCTGAAGGAAATCGCCTACACGCCCGGCATGCCCAACGGCAGCGGCGGGGTTTGCGCATCTTCCGGATACGGCCAAGGCTTCGAGACCACGCGGTTCCAGGGCGGCTTCTTCGGGTGCGGCTCGGACGGCATGAAGAAGAACGGAGGCCCCACCGACTACGGCTCCGTGAACACCCTGGCGCTCTATTCGTTCGCGAAGCTCATCCTGGTCAACGCCGACACGGCCAAGAACTACGGCATCTCCGCCGCGCAGCGCGACACCCTGCTGTTGCGGACCATCAACCAGACCCCCGGCCCCACCTGGGGGCAGCTGGGGAACGCTTCCTTCACGATTCCCGTCGGCGGCCAGTACGACCAGCCAATCCGATTCGCCTACGACAGCATCTGGTATTCCATGGGCCAGGGCTACGGCAAGACGGGCTGGTGGAACAAGTACCAGTTCGGCAATCTGGCCGACCTCTACATGTACTACGACATGAGTTCCCTGGTGGATGGCCGTACCATCCTGGACAAGCCCGGGAACACCGATTGGAAGCGCAAGGAAGTGCTGCGGGTGCTCCTGGGCGGACTCAACTACATGTTCGGCACCAATGCACTGGATCTCTCGTATCTGTACGGGATCGGGCGCAAGAACCCGATGCATCCGCACCATCGCGCGTCCAATCCGGAAGGCAAGAACGTGCCGGGAGCCTACTACTACTACCAGATTCCGGTGGGAGGCCTGTACGGCGGTCTCATGACGGGGCCGACCAACTCCGAGGTGCTGCGCGAATACTTCGACACCCCGGTGGGACAAACCGAGGCCAACTGCCCGGATGCCCAGGCGGCGGTGATGATCCCGCTGATGGGTCTGGCTTCGGAAGCGCCGAATGGACCGCCGATGCCCACGGTGAAGGTCCTCGATGTGAGCGACACCTCCGCGCTGATCCAGATCGATCTCGACAAATGGGGATTCGTGAAACTCGGCCTGGGCCTCGACAGCGCCCTGGCGACACAGACGCGGATCGTGGACGGAAATGACACAGCCATGGCCATCCGCATCCTGGTCGGCGGCCTGAAGCCCGCCACGCAGTACTACTTCCATGTGGTGTCCACCGATCTCGGAGGGTTGTCCTCCCTGGTCTCGAAGCGGCCCAATGGAACGCGCGATCCGGTGCCCCTCGGCTTCATCACCGACGCGGTCCCTCCTCCGCCGCCGCTGTACGGAAACATCAAGGTGTGCAATGTCACCTCCGATTCCGCCGAAGTCCTCTGGGCCACCCCCAACGGGGAGTATCGCTCCAGCGTGATGTGGGCGGACAGCGCTTCGTGGAAGGCGAACAGTTTCAAGTATTCGGATTCCGACGCGGTGGGCGATGTGTCCGTCCGATTCCACCGGGTGAAGCTCAAGGGGCTCAAGCCCAAGACCACCTACTACTACAAGGTGGGGACTCCGGGAAGCTACGACGCCACGGTGGGGTGCTTCCGGACTCCCAACGAGGACGTGAAGTTCGATATCCGCACCACTCACTACACCTGGGGCGGCAAGCCCGCCATGGGAATCAGCGTCCTCAACCAGAACGAAAAGCTCTTCGATTCGCTGCAGATCCGTCTGTACGTGAACGGCACCGCGGCCCAGCTGCTGGATCTAGCCGCGCGCGTGGACATCGCCTTCAAATACCGGTCGGACGCGTTCATCGATTCCGGATTGTTCGCCTACACCAAGAACGTCTCCAAGTCGCGGCCCAGGCTGATCGATCCCACCTGCCCGGCGGCCACCCAATCCTGCGCGTGGTACTTCGATCTGCCCATGCACGGAGCCACCATGGATCCGCTGGCTCGCTGGCGTCTGGACGTGGTCTTCGATCGGCACCTGCTGGCTCGCGACACCACGGAAATCCTGGATCAGCCGCCAACCCACGATCCGTTCGCCGCGGGTGGCCAGGACTGGTCGATGCGCGCGCACGTGGCGGGAACGGACAACGGGTTGTCCCCGGTGGATTATCCGGGGGTGCCCGCCATGGGCAAGGAAGACATCGACAACAAGACGCAGGACATCCCGGTCAACCCCTACATCGCCGTGTACCGGCGCAACGAGTTCGTGTACGGATTCTCGCCGTCGGCCGTCGAGCAGAAGACCAAACGGACCGTGTTCGCCATGGACGCGACCTTCGACAAGCCTTTCGACCTGCCCTTCGGGAACACGATCGAGATCGGAACGGGGGTGTCCACCACCCTCAACGGGACGTTGAATCCATACGACGTCATGATCCCCCAATCCAAGGGCTACATCAACACCATCTGGGTCAACGGGACCGCCTTGACCAATGCCCAGCGTCGCGCCGCCCTGACGCGCCAGCCCGACGGCACCTGGAAGGTCTCGCTGCCGCTGCGCTTTGCCGCCAACACCAACAAGGTCGACGTGACGTTCTTCGCCAGCGCCGACTCCACCGACACGCTGGACGCCACGGGTTGTTCGGAAGGGAAGGGATGCGCCTTCTACAACGCCTACTGGTTCGTCAACTACGTGTCCGACTTGACGCCGTCGCTCCTGCAGGTGCTGGACGCCGCGGGAAATCCCCTCTCCAAGGTCGTTCCGGACACATCCCGTCTGATCGTGCGGGTTTCCGACGGCAACGCGAACATCGCCAAGACCGCCCAGGACCAGTTGCTGGTGACGGCCACCAACCGCCGCACGGGAGCCTCCTTCTTGCTTGCGCTGGTGGAAACGGGGTTGAACACGGGGGTCTTCCAAACCGGCATCCTGCCGGTGGTTTCGTCGACGGCGGCGGCCGGGCAGGTGCAGGTGGCCCCCGGCGACACCCTGGACCTGCTCTACCGGGATGCCCTCGATTCGGCGGACGTCTCGTCGTCGACGGTCTGGGCGTCCTCCAGCTGGCCCAGCCTGGTGGGCGGCGCGGTGGTAGCTGGATGCGGCGCCAACTGGATTTCGGCGAGGTTGGACAAGAGTCTGGGGGGGCCTTCGCTGCGCGATTCCATCGTGGGTGGCGCCTTGGTCCTGACCGACGCGATGGGAGCTCCGGTGCAGCAGACGGTGCTGGTGCCCTCCGACATCCTGGTCCTCGCTTCCGGAACGGACTTGCGGATCCAGCCGGCCATTCCAAACGTCGCCGGTGTGACGGGCGGCACGTTGGACCTGCAGATCCGCACGGCCACCGGCAAGTTGGTCGCAACGCGCACCGCGTTGACGGATTCCATTGGTCCTTGGATCGATTCGGCGAAGATCGTCGAAAACGTGGACGGCCTGCGCGCAGACACCCTGATGGTCTGGACCTCCGAGCCCACGCGGTTCGCCGCCCGGACCCTCCCGGTCGTGCTGACGCGCTCCGGCGCGCCGGTCTCCGCGTCCTCGGTGCAGGTGGATTCGGCATGGCTTTCCGATCCGGCCACCGGTCGGTGGACCTTCCTCCTGCGCGGAGGGGTCGTCCGCGCGAAGGACAGCATCCGATGGTCGGGCTCGGGCTCGTCCGTCGTCCAACTGGTCCAGGGAATGGTTCCGGGGGAGAAGTTCGTGTTCCACGGGGCCACCGGCCCGGCCGCTCCGGACATCCGCGATTCCCTGGTGGTTGAGCGAGTCGGCGCCACCTGGACGACCACCATCCACTTCAACGACCGACCGGCGGAATCCACCTTGGGCATGACCCTCCAAGGAGGGCGCCTCACGGGATACAACACCGTCAAGGGGTACGACTTCTGGATTCTGCTCGACAGCGTGCAGGGTGCCGCCTTCGAGTGGTACCGCTATCCCGCCATCGGATTGCTGGGCCCGAACCGTTGGGCGAACATGACCTACCACCGCATCGACGGTTCGATCCGGACGGTGGCGGCCACGGGTCCAGCCACGCCGCTGGTCACGGATGCTTCCGGCAATCCCGCAATCGATTGTCCCACCCTCGCGCGGGAGATCAAGTTGATCTCCCGTCCGGCTCCGTTCTCACGCGCCTGGATCCTGGATGCGGACGGCGACGGCAGCGCCGACCAGGTCCGGCTGGTGTTCCGGAAGGTCGTGGTCGCCAAGGACTTGCCGGATTCCGTCGAGATCGCGTTCGGGACGGGTTCCGAACGTCGCGTGGTCGCCGTGTCGATGGTCGACGCCACCGACTCCCTCATGACGGTGTCCGTTCCCGCCTTCGCCTTCGGCGCCACGCGCGGCATGGGCCTCGACGGTTCCGGGTCCGTGGTCCTCTGGAAGTCGGGAAGTCCCAACGGGCCCTATGCCCTTGCCGACAGCGTCGGTCCCGTCCTCGTTTCCGCTTCCCTCGGCTTCGGCGATGTGGTGGACACACTGCGCCTGGCCTTCTCGGAACCGTTGCGCACCGGGCTCGGGACCGGGTGGATCGCCGCCTGGCCGGGCAGGGAGGCGGGTACCGCCTTGCTGCCGGATTCCGTCCAGGCCGACCTTTGGAAACTGCCTGTGGTGCGGGGCTCCGTGGGTGTGGGCGATTCGCTGCGGCTGGATCCCACCAGCAGATGGACCGACCACCGAGGACGCAAGGCCAGCGCCATGGACCCCTGGATCCCCGTCTCGGGAGGCGAACGCGCCCCGGTGGGCGGGTGGTTCAAGGACGCCGACGGCGACGGCCGGGTGGACCAGGCGTTCGTGGTGTTCGGGCTGCCTCCACGCACGCGTCCGGCCTTCAGCCTCTGGTGGCCGAACGCGGCGGGAACCCTGGATTCCTCCGCGGTGGACTCGGGAGCCTGGGAGCCCGGACCGGACGGCCTCACGGTGGCGGTTCCCGTGGGACCCTTCGCCTACGGCGTCACCTCCTCGGCCGATTCCCTCCTCGGCAAGTGGAACGCCGACGGCATCTCCCGGTTCGTCATGCGCGACAGCGTTCCGCCCGTCGTGGTCGCGGCCGCCTACCGGTACGCTTCGGTGGACGGCCTGCCCGACACCCTGCGGGTGCGCTGGAGCGAGGCGGCCACGGTGGATCCGCTGGGGAACTACCTGCGCCATGGATCCGCGGCCATGCCACTGCCCGTGCAGGTCTTGTCCAGTTGGGTGGACCCTGCCAAACCGGAAGGATTCCTGATCCTCCGGTCCGACTCCATCCAGCTGCGGCGGGGCGATTCCGTCTCCTTCCAGGGCTGGATGGCCCAGGATGCCCATGGGGCGTACGTGGGGGTGGTATCGCCCTTCGTGCGGGTGGATTTCGGTTCCAGGCCGTCCCGGGTGGACTTCCGCCTGCGGCCGTACATGGAACTGCCGGTCGCGAAGGTGGTGGAGGGCGAGCCCTTCCAGCTCTGGATGCGCGCCCGCGGCGAGGAAACCTGGCTTCGCCGCGACTCCACGGCGGTGTTGGACACCCTCCTTCCCTGGGTGGGAGCCACCCTGACCATGACCAAGCCGATGACCGGAGGGGCGTGGATCTTCGACAACCAGGGAACCTTTGTGGTCGCCGCGTCGTTCGACGATCTGCCCGATCTCGCCAAGGCCGGCAAGCTTCCCATGGACGCATCCGAGACCTTCCAGATCCGTCTGGTGTGGAACGGCGCCAGCGCCACGGGCGAGCCCGTGGCCAGCGGTCCCTACGTGATGCGGCTTCTTCTCAAGGACTCCGATCCGGACAATCCCAAGGGTCTTCCGGTCATCACCAATCGCGTGTACAAGCTGGGGATCAAGCGTCCCACCAAGTAGGGGGCGGATCCGCGTTTCCGGTTGGCCGCATGCCGACCCGAGACGGTCTCGAATCGAGGAACGAACATGATCCTGAAACGGTTGACGATGGCACTCCTGGCGGCGAGCGCGCTCGCCGGTGCCGAAAGCATCGACAAGAACTGCATGACCTGCGATCGGCGCAGCCAGGATTCCACCAACGTGATCATCGGATCCATCCGGGTGAACTAGGTGGGCTACCGCACGGACGACCCCCACAAGCGGGCCCTGGTGGGCGACCCCAAGGCGGGCACCTTCCAGGTCATTCGCGAGAACGGCACCGTGGCGTTCTCCGGGTCCCTGAAGGACCTGGGATCCTTCCCCTACAAGGGACGGATCCTGGTCACGGGCTACTACAACTCCATCACGCCCCTCTACAAGTTCAGCAACACCAACGACACCGATTCCGCGGGCGGCGGAAGCGAGCGGATCTCGTCGGCGGACTTCGGCTCCGTGACGGAAACCGGCACCTTCCGGGTGGCCGTGGGGAAGGACACCTCGCTTCCCTTCGACATCCGCTCCAACATCTACAACGACATCTTCGAGACCTCCCTCAAGTACTTCGGCATCGAACGTTCTGGCGACGACTCCTCCCAGATGCATCCCCGCAGCCACATGAAGGACGGTTCGGGCCGGCCCGGCGGCGACAAGGTCGCGGGAAGCCTCAGGGGTGGCTGGTACGACTGCGGCGACTTCTTCAAGGTGGGGCAGACCGACGCCTACGCGTTCACCAACCTGATCCTCGCCTACACGCTTTGGCCGCAGAAGGCCGAGGATCGCTACGGCAACTCCTACAACGACACCTTCTTCACGGACGACATCCCGGACCTCTTGCGCGAGGCCAAGGTGGGCGCCGACTACGTGATGCGGCTCTACCGGGCCTCCGACGAGGACGGACTCCTGGTCAAGCACGACATGTACCAGGAGGTGGGCGTGTGGAACAACGACCACCAGCTGTGGGATCAGCCGGAGCGCCAGGACGCCGCCCCCGTGGCCAAGGGCGGAGCACCGCGACCCGTGGATGCCGGTGCGGGTTCCGCCGTGGCCGCGCAGTACGCGGGAAGCCTCGCCCTGTTCGCCAAGGCCTGGTATCCGTTCGATCCCGCCTTCTCCGATTCCTGTCTGGCGGCGGCCAAGGACATCTACGCGAGGGTGGTGATTCCCAACTGGAAGACGCCCGGGTACGCTCCCACCATGTTCTACATCACGCAGGGACGCTGGGACGACGACCTCGCCTGGGCCGCGGCCGGACTCTGGTTCGCCACCGGCGACACGGCCTACAAGTTCGACCTGATGGGCAACACCACCTACGGAACCAACACCGGCTACGTGTTCAACCGCGAGACCTTCAAGGCCGGTTTCATGGCCATCCACGCCTCCAAGCTGTTCAGCCCCGGCGGCTGGGTGATGGACTACCAGAACACCTTCCTGCATCCGGTATGGCTCATGTGGAAGCACATCTACCAGACCGACGCCATGGCGGCCAAATGGGGGATCCCCGCCGCCGAGGCCCAGGACACCCGCATGCGCCTGAAGGCCCTGGTGGGCTACCGCTACGCCCGCGAATGCACGAACAGCCCCGATGGCAGCCGCCAGACGGGGACGTTCATCAACATCATGAAGCCGTACAACCTCGTGTGGTCGTCCGTGACCTGGGGCATGAACCGCTACAACATGGGCGGGCTCCTTCCCATCGTGGCCTACCACGAGATGATCAAGGACGATTCGGCCGCCTCGGCACGCAACTACTGGGACATCATCCTCGACAACATGAACTACAACCTGGGGGTCAATCCCTGGGACATGAGCTTCCTGATGGGTGCGGGGACCAAGAACCTCCAACACCCGCACAACCGCATCGCCAATCCGGAGGGCTACAACGCCGGGGGCATCCCCTACAAGTATCGTTCGCCCAAGGGTGCCCTCATGGGCGGCGCCATCCCGGGACAGCTCCTGCGCGACGAGTGGGAGAAGTACGACGTCACCGAGACGTGCATCGACTTCTCCTCCCAGATGGTCCTGCCTTCACAGTATCTCGCCGAGGACCTGCCTCCGGACACCACCGGGCCGGGCTTCCTGGACGTTGTCGCCATGCCGGCGGACACGTACGCGATCGTCAGCTGGCGCACCACCGAGCTTTCGCGGGACACCCTCTTCTACAGCCTTTCCGTGAACGGGCCGGTGATCGGCTACATCGTGGCTCCGCTGGCCAAGAACAAGATGGCGGTGATCCCGGGGCTGACCCCCAAGACCAAGTACTACTTCTGGTTCGTGGGGATGGACATCTACCGCAACGTCTCGCGCGACGACAACCGCGGCCGCGACTACGACTTCACCACGCTGGACGCCTCGCCGCCGGTGCCGCGCATCACCGACGTCAAGGCCTGCAACATCCGCGGGAACCAGGCGACCATCTTCTGGTGGACGGACGTGCCGTCCCTTTCGGCGGTGGAATACGCCGTGGAAGGCGCGAACTTCGCGACCACCAAGAAGCGCGTGGACGGCGACGACGAAGGCCTGCCCAGTCGTTTCCACAAGGTGACTCTCAAGGGCCTCCAGCCCGGCACCACCTACCGCTACGACGTGTTCTCCACACCGGCCAAATCCGACAGCCTGGGGCTGCACTACCGCTTCTCCACCACGCAGGAGTTCGCGAGCTACACCGTGCAGATGGCCGCGACCAACAAGAACGCGACCGGTTCCGGTGCCCACTTCTACATCCAGGTGGCCAACAACGAGAACAAGCCGTACTACGGACTCGATCTGAGGTTCTATTTCAACGCCGACCCGGTGATCGCGGCGAAACTGACGGTCCACGTCACGGACAAGGGCACATTCGGTGTCGGAGGGACGGTCATTAAGACTCCGGATGTCACCGTGGGCGCGGCGGTAGCCGTGCCCGGGATCGCGAATTCGTGGTATCTGCCCATCCAGATCAAGGACACCCTTCCCGTGGCCGGCAGGCTTCGATTCGATCTGAAGATGGACGATTCCAATTGGGGACCGGTTCCGTTCTCCGTCTTCGCCGACGCCTGGTCCATCACCCCAAAGACCGCTCCGGTGGCCTTTCCCGGGATCAACCTCAGTCACCTCTGGGCGGGTCCCGACGATGTCCAGATGTGGAACGGGGTGTCCACTCCCATCTACGTGGACAACCCCTACATCGGCGGCTACTACAACGGCGTGCACATCTTCGGGTACACTCCCGACGGCGACCTGCCCAAGCAGCCGAAGATCGTCGATTTCCGCTTCGAGAAGCCGCTTCCGAGTCCGGCCATCTCCGTGCGCCAGGACTCCCTGATGGTCCACTTCCAGGGGCGGACCTGGGGCAAGCCCGACGTGCTCCTGATGCAGGTGCAGCAGGACAGCGCCGCGTTCCTGCCCACCACACCCATCCTCAACCGGGTGGATTCGGTCCGCTTCGCCAACAGCTTCCAGGATCCGCAGGGCATCAACATCCACGAATGGGCCTTCTGGGCCGATCGGGAAACCCCGCTGTGCGGTTGCGCCTGGCAGCGCTACCTGGTGAACGTGGACACCATGAAGGTCCCGCCGCGGCCGCTGCATCTCTCGTGGATTCCCGCCGGGCCGGTGGATGGCTGGACCTCCTCGAGGACTCCGGTCACCGTGGTCCTCCTGGGCGCGGCCAACGACACCATCGATACGACAGCTCTTGTCCAATTGTCCGGATCCAATCCCGCCCTCCAGTTCTGGGGGGCGGCGACCGGGGGAACTCCCGTGGCATCCGTGGCTCTGGTGGGGGGCAAGGGCCTGGTGTGGGTGTCCAGCGCGGCGGTCGATTCCGGCCGCGTGGACGCGTCCGCATCCATTCCTGGATCCTCCGTGACCGGAGGGGCGGTGTGGGTGCGGTTCACCGACAAGCCGCCGCGACGGCTTGCGTTGGCCTGGACGCCCGCGGGACCGCTCGACGCCTGGAGCGGAACCCAGCGGAAGTCGGCCACGGTGAGCCTCCTGGATTCGGCCGGAGTCCTCCTGGACACGACCGCCACCATCCAGCTCGCCTCCAGCGCCGCCACGGTCCAGTTCTGGCCCACCGTGTCGTCGGCGTTGCCAGCGACGTCCATCTCCCTGGTCCACGGGACGGCGACGGTCTGGTTCTCGGACGCTTCGCCGGATACCGTGGCCCTGGTGGCTTCCGCCACCGTGGCGGGATCGGTGGTGTCCGACGCTTCCCTGGTGGTGCGGTTCGCCTCGCTGCCACCGTGGCCTCTGGTGGACAGCGCCTGGACGACGGATCCGACCTGCGACGGCCTTCCCGACTCCGTGGCGGTGCGGCTTTCGATGCCCCTGGATGCCGGCGCCCAGCTCCAGTCCGCGAGTTTGACGCTTTCCGGCAAACCTCTGCAGATTCCGTTCGCCTCGATTTCCGCGTCCGGAAGGGACATCCTGCTTCCCGTACCGGCCGGCCTGGATGGCGCGGCGGTGGGGACGGGAGTCCTGTCGTTGCACGTGACCACGGGTGGTCGCGACGAAATCGTGCTGGATTCCTTCGGCGTGCAGGACAGGGTGCGTCCCCAGGTGGTGTCCGCCGCGGTGATGGAACGCTTCTCCGCCGGCGACGACACGGTGCGCGTCGAATTCTCCGAGCCGGTGGCCGCGGCCTCTTCCTGGCCGTTTTCCGCCACCGGATCCACGCCGCCGACCGCGGTGGTGTCCGTGCGGAATCTGACGCCCACCCTGGTGCAGTGGGTATTGGCGGGAAGCGCGTTCCCGGCAGGCTCTCGGTTGGATGTGGCCTCGGCCTCGCAGGTCCAGGATCCTTCCCTGAACGCATTGGCCACCTGCGCGGCGTCCGTGCCGCTGGTCGTGCGGACCAAGCCCGATCCGATGATCTCCGCGACGATCACCGATCCCGGCCAGATCGGCTGGGCCACCGGGGTCAGCGTGCGGTTCGCCAGGGCCGTCCGCGACGTGGATCTGCCGGATTCCCTGGTGGTGCTCTGGGATGGCGTCCCTCGCACGGTGCCCTTGGCGAACATCCAGCGTTCGCCCACCGACAGCTCGGTCCTGCTCGGGTCCATCGCGGATCCGTCGCCGGTGGGAACGGGTCTCCACGCGGACGGATCCGGTTCCGTCCTGTTCCTGAAGGGGGTGGGCGCCTCCGGCAGGTTGGACAGCGTCTTGGCCCGGGACTCCGTGGGCCCGGCCCTGCGCTCGGCCATCCTGCGCGTGGGCAACGCATCCGACACCCTGGTCCTGAAACTGTCCGAGCCCGCTTCGGTGGGCGCATCCGCGGTCCGGGACCTTCTCCTGCAAAGCGGCGTGGTGCTTCCCGCGTCCACCCATCGCCTGCCCGCGTCGGATCCCACCCGATGGATCCTCGCGGTTCCGGCGGGTTCCGTGGTGGCCGGCGATTCCCTCCGGTTGGCCGGTGCCGCCTACGCGGGCTGGACCGACCGTTGGAGCAACGCCGCTGCGGCGAACGCGCCCTGGGTCGCCGTGAAGGTGGGCGATCGCGCCCCGCAGTCGGCCATCGCCCAGGACACCGACGGCGACGGGAGCATCGACCAGGTGGTGCTGGCCTGGACCAGTCGACCTTCCCAGCCCCACCAGTTCTCCCTGGTGTGGCCCGACGCTTCCTCGAGGCTCGCCGCCCATCCCATCGACAGCGTCGAGGGGACCTGGAACGGCAGCCAGCTGACGCTTTCCGTCAAGTGGCCGGGGCCATCCACCGTCGGGCCCGGTCTGGGAACCCAGGTGAACCGCTACGACGACAGGACCGTGGATTCGCTTCGCTTCGTGCTCTCCGACGGAGCGGGCCCGGTGGCCCTTTCGGCGCGATTGCGCTACGCCGGGGTCGGAGAGAAGCTGGATACCCTGGTGGTGTTCTTCTCCGAGACCGTCCTCCCGCAGGGGCTGGACTACGTGCGGCTGCTCCGGGCGAAGGGAGCCTGGGATCCGGTCACCGGGACCACCTTCCAGCAGACCCCCGACGGCCGGACCCTCATGGTCTTCCTGGATCCGACCTCGAGCTCGTCCACCCGGATGCTGCGCGGGGATTCGCTCCAGGTGTGGCCGGGTGCCACCGACGCGGCGGGAAATCCCGCGCTGGCCACGGGTCGTCGGGTGAAGGTGGAATTCGGGTCGCGTCCGAGCCGGTTCTCGCTGGACTACCTTCCGGGCCATATGGCACAGGTGGACGCGCCTCCCGTCGCCGATGGGAATCCTCCGTTGCGCATCCTGGTGCGCGAACCGGGATCCCCGACCTGGCTGGACCTGGATGGGCGGACGGTGGATCCCGCACGGGTGCGGATCGGGCCCAAGATCCTGGCCAATTTCGGCTACGGCGGCCAGGTGTTGATCTACGACAACATGGGAGTGCACGTGGCCAACGTGTCGCTCGACCCCATCGTGAAGGCCTTCGAGGAGGGGCGGATTCCCTCCGACCCGGCCGGCCAGTGGGAGGCTTGGATCGCCTGGGACGGCCTGACCCAGGCGGGCAAGCCCGTGGTGTCGGGGATCTACACGGTCCGTACGCTGGTGCGCAAGCGCGAAGGCGAGACCTTCGGCAAGTGGATCAACACGGTGGACCGGGTGGGCTGGATCCTCAAGCAACCCTGATCGCGTCGCGGCCCCGGGGCGCTATGTTTGGTCCGTGCTGACCACGGGCCAAGCTGCGCGACTCCTGGGCGTGACGTCCCAGACGGTGATCAACTGGATGGAATCCGGTCGATTGCCGTTCGTGCGTGTGGGGCTTGGGCGCAGGAAGGTGCGACCGGAAGACGTCCAGGCGTTGATCGATCGCAACGGCATCCCCGCCTCCAGGTTGGCGCCGGACCTGTGGGGGATGATCAGTGGGATCGATCGATCCGACGAGCGCGAGATCCCGCCGTACTTCGTGCTGGAGTCCTCGGGCAGGGTGGTGCATTGGTCCAACCAGGCGGTGGAACGCTTCGGATGGGCCGCGCGCGAACTGGAGGCTGGGGCGGTCTCGCGTCTGGAGGCGCGCGTCCCCGGACTGCCCGTGGATCTGTCGGATCTGTCGATGCCGGAATCCGGCGAAACCTACCGGACCCTCCTCCTGGAGATCAAGGACCGGACGGGGCATTGGCTTCCCACGGAAGTCACCGTGAGCTGGATCCACGACGCGCGAGGCCAGGTGCGGGGGAGCATCTTCCTGCTGGAATCGCCGCGGATGGCCCAGGAGATCCCCAAGCGAGGCCGGCCCAGGAAGCCCGCATGATTGTCAGCGCGCGGTGGTGTCCACGAATCTCACGGAAATCTCGCCGGGCAGCACCAGGCCTTGGCGCCGGGCCTGGTCGGAGATGGTCGCCGAATCCCTGGTGAGAAGCTCCAGGCTGTCGGTGAGGATGCGGATGCGTTCGGCCAGCGAATCGTTGCGGGCGCGCAGGAGTTCCAGATCGTGCGCCGTGCGGCTCTGGCGGACGATTCCGTAGGGGCCGAAGGTCCATGCGTAGGCGATGAACAGGAAGGACACCACCAGCACCCACCTGCCGATGGGCAATTTCCGCGTGGTGGGAGGTTCGGGACGATGCGGAAAGGATCCCGAGCTCATGGGTGGAGCGCGTACCTTCCGCCACCCACGCGGACGATGGTTCCGGACAATTCCAGAAGCACAAGCTCGCCCTGGAGGCGGTTCATGGGTTCCCTGAGTTGCACAGCGATCTCCTCGGCGGTGGCGTCGCCGCGACGGAGCAATCTAACCACTGGGGAGTCGGATCCGGATCCCGACTCCTGTTGCGCCCGACTCCAGCCCATGACCGAGGAAAGGTCGTCGGGGGTGGCGCACAGATGGGCCCCTTGTCGGAGGAGATCGAAGTTTCCTTCCCAAAGGTCCTTGCCCGCCGGGCCGGGGACCGCGAACACTTCACGGTCCTGGTCCAGGGCGAAGCGCGCGGTGATCAGCGCCCCGGAACCCCGGGGCGCCTGCACCACCACCACGGCCTGCGACAACCCCGAGATCAGCCGGTTGCGACGTACGAAATTCCCAGGGACCACCGGATCCCCGAAGGCGTGTTCGGTCACCACCAGTCCGTTGAGGGCGATGTCCTGGGCGAGCATTCCGCGCGCGCCTCGCGTGCCCAGGCTGTCCAGGGGATAGGCGAGGACGGCCACGGTCTGGCCTCCGCTTTCCAGGGCCGCGCGGTGGCACTGCTCGTCGATCCCCAAGGCAAGACCGGAAACGATCCGCAGTCCTTGTCGGCTCCAGGCCGCGGAGAAGGTACGGGCGGCTTCCAGGCCCATGGGGCAGGGACGACGGGTCCCCACCAGGCCCACCGAACGGGGATGGACCAGGGGAATGGCTCCCTGGGCGTACAGGATGGGGGGAGGGGAGGCGATGTGGCGCAGGCAAGTGGGGTATTCCGGGTGATCCAGATGGAGGATGGACGCACCCATGGAGCGGGCCTGTTCCACCTGGGAACGGGCCCAGGCGAGATCGGGGCCGTTCAGGATGGCTCGCAGGGAGCCCTCGGGAAGGTGGGGGTGGATTTCCGACAGTTCCTGGTGGCTTGCCTGGAAGATGGATTGCGGGGTCCCGAAGGCTTCGCGGAGCGCCTGCGCACGCACGGGGCCCAGACGCTCGACATGCTGCAAGGCAAGCCAATGGAGCAAGGTGTCCAGAGACGTCGGAGGCGTGTCGGATACGGAAGCCGGGCAGGGAAATTCAAGAGCGGGGGAGTTCACGGAAACGAATATACTGCACGTTTGTACATGGCGCAAGTGGGTGGGCACGGTCGATTTGACACCATTTTACACGGACATCCGTGGTGTGCCAGGTAGAATGTTCCACATGCCGATCTCGAACCGACTCGTCTATCCAAGAACCCATACCTTCCACATCCCGGTGATGGGAACCGGCCACAGCATCGACACTCCCCTGCGGGTGGCCCGGTGGGGGATCTCGTCGGTCATCTCCCTCGTGGACGATCGCATGATCGAGCAGGTCCATCGCTTGCACGCGCGCCGTTTGGGGCGGGAATTCCAGCCGGTGGATGCCAAGGATCCCAAGGCGCGCGCCGAGCGCATCCGCCGCTACCTGGACTTCATGCACCAGGAAGTCCTCTCCCAGATGGCGCAATTGCGCTTGCAGAGCTTCCAGGCCGGCACGGACAAGGACAAGTACTTCCGGATGCTGCCGGATTCCTCGCCTTTGAAGATCCGTTGGAAGGCGTTGGGGACCCTGTCCGGCGCCCAGCGCCAAGCCGAGGAACTGGCCCTTTCCGAGGCCATGGAGCCGGGCTCCATCGACGCCAACATCATGACCAAGCTCGATCGTCGTCCCCTGGGACCGGACGGGGTTCCCGTGGAGGCCAGGTTGTCCGACGCCAAGCTCGCCCTGGAAGGGTTCGCGCTGTCGGTCAATCCGGGCAACATGGTCCTGTCGGCGGGCATCAATCCCACCCTCTACGGCTGCATGGAGGAGTTCGAGACCTTCTATCGCCGCGAGGGATCGGAGCCGGAAAAAGGGGTGATCATCAAGGTCTCCGACTTCCGCTCGGCCCTCACCCAAGGGCGCTTCCTGGCCAAGAAGGGCCTGGAGGTCCGCGAATTCCGGATCGAGTCCGGCCTCAACTGCGGAGGCCACGCCTTCGCTTCCGAGGGCGAGCTCCTGGGACCCATCGTCGACGAGTTCCGCAAGGAGCGCCACCGTCTCCAGGAGGAGTTCGCGGGCCTGATGGCCGGGTACTACCGCAAGAAGGGGTGGGAATGGCCCGCGGGCGCACAGGACCACATCGCCGCCATCACCGTGCAGGGGGGGCTGGGGGTGGAGGCGGAACACCGCCGCATGCTGGAGGACTTCGGGTTGGACGCCACCGGATGGGGGGCCCCCTTCCTCCTGGTTCCGGAAGCCACGCCCATCGACACCTACACCCGCGAGCGGCTCGCCGCCTCGGTGCCAGGAGACATCTACCTCTCCGACAGCTCCCCGCTGGGGGTTCCCTTCAACAACCTGCGCGGCTCCAGCGCCGAGATCGATCTCTGGCGCAAGTTCGACGAAGGACGCCCCGGATCCGGATGCCCCAAGGGGTTCCTTTCGTTCAACACCGAATTCACCGAACACCCCATCTGCACGGCCACCCGCCGCTACCAGGCCGCCAAGATCGCAGAGGTGGGCGGGATCCACACCGAGGCGGCGCGCCAGGTGGCGGTGAAGGAATGCATCTGCCACCAGCTGGGGAACGGCGCGTTGCAGGTGATCCGCGAGGAGATGGGCGAGTCCGTGGAAGGGGCGGCCAAGGCGCCCGTCAGCATCTGCCCGGGTCCCAACATCGTGTGGTTCACCAGGGACTACTCGCTGGAGGAGATGGTGGACCACATCTATGGACGGATTCCGTCCCTGGTTTCCGATGCGCGGCCCCATGCCTTCGCGGCCGAACTCTCCCTGTACATGGAACACCTGGAGAAGCTCCGGGCGCAGACCCATCCGGAGAATCCGCGCGACGTGGAGAAGCTCGCCAACTTCCGCGCGAACCTGGCCGGCAGCCTCTCGTGGTACCGCTCGTGGCTGGCCACCCGTTCGAGCCTTCCCGGCGAGAACCTCCGGTCCCTGCGCGAGGAGGTGGAGCGCGTGGAACTGGCCCTGCTGGACGTGGCCGAAACCCCCGCCCTCTGCGACTGATCGCACAGGGTGCCGCCGCGCCGTTCGTTGGTCCCCTCCCGGCGCACCGAGCCCGAGGAGGTGGTGCGCCAGGCGCTGATCGCGCACCTGGTGGGCGATCTGGGCGTGCCGCGCGCCTGCATTAGGCAGGAATTGTCGCTATCGTCGCTGGATCCGGGGGTGCGGGACCGCGTGGACCTGGTGGTGCACGCGGCCGACGGCGCCGTCCTGCGTCCGGTCCTGCTGGCCGAATGCAAGGCGCCCCACGTGGCTCTGGACGAACAGGTGGAACGACAGGTGCGCCGCTACCTGCGGCTGGTGCCGGCGCCGTGGGTGGTGCTCGCCAACGGCCCCTCGATGCTCGTCTACCGGATCGCGGGGAACGAGTGGATCCCTTCCGCCCTGCCTTCGACGTGGAACGAACTGAAGACGTCTTGATCGCCCTGCCCTGGACGGGCGAATGCCTTCGGGCGGCCGTGTCGTTGCCGCGGAAACGCGGCAACGGCGCGTTTCCGTGCTTTCCCTGCGTTCGGAATATGGTGGGAGGAAGGACGAAGGACGGCGACCGCATCGCTTCCGGGAATATCCTGTTGGAGGTTCCGCCCGTGGGTGCTGCGTCTCGAGCGTCTCAGGGAAGAGGCCGCGAGTCGAGCGGGGAAAAGGAATCTGCGGTTTTTCCAATGAGGAATCCTTCCATGATGGTCCGTTCCCTGTGTGGTGTCCTTGTGGCCGCGGTGGCAGGCTGGTCGGATGTGGCCGTCCGGCAGTTCGAATCGGCCTCCGACTCCCTGCGCGACATGTTGTTCTGGGCCTGCGATTCCTCGCAGGCGAACCTTTCCCTGGATTCCACCGATCCTCTTGTCGGCAAGTCCAGTGCGCGGCTCGACTACGTACTGACCCCCAAGGCGACCGAGTGGCCCTGGGTTGGCGCCTACACCGGGCTGCAGGGCGTGAGGGACTTGCGGGGAGCCACCGGCATCCATATCCGCCTGGAATCCAGCACAGGGGGGCGCAAGATCGCGATCCACTTGGCTTCGGACTGGTATTCGACGGCCCATGCGGTGGCCAATGTCCGCTGGCAGTGGGTGTTCCCCTTGCGTGCCGGCGTGATCGACACCGTCCTGCGGATCGCGGACCTCGAAGTCCCTCCCGAAATGGCGATCTACGAGAAGGCGTTGTACCCCACCGTTCCGCCCAAGGAGGAGGTCCTCCAGGGGATCGTCGGGATCGGACTGGACGTCAATCTCCCGAACGAAATGCTTTCCGGGACCGCTCCTGGTTGGATCCGCTGGGACGACATCCAGGTGGTGGGCCAGACCAGTCTCCTGCCGGGGATCCAACCCAAGTACATCACCCTTCGCCAGGAGCCTGAGGATTCGGTGGTGGGGCATCCCGACAGCGTGCGCAGCCAGTGGCACTGGGCCAATGGGGCGTCGACCGTGTCGGTGAAGCGCAATTCCTACCGGATCTGCTGGGGCTACCGGGATGTCCGCTTCGATTTCGCTTTCGCGAACGATCCGGGCAAGAGCTATTCCGCCTACGCCGGACTCGGTTTGGGATTGCGGGGTGATTCCGCATGGGATCTTCGTCCGATCACCCGCTGGGAGTTCGCGTACAACACTCCGGAAACCAAGCGTCCGGTGTGGGTGCACCTTAGTTCCAACCGCTATCCCCAGGAACTGGTGGATTCTGGGGTCACCTACGGGTGGGAACATGCGTTCTACTCCAGCGCGCGTGGCGCGGAAGCGGCGGTGCTCTACACGTCCGCCCTCAAGCCTCCCGCCTGGGCCAAGAACCGCACCCGATTGCTGGCCATGCTTCCTCCGGTGGATTCCATCCTCCAGGGCGTGACGGGCATCGAGATCTCCCCAACGGCGGCGTTCAACACCTCCGGCGAGGTGGTGGCGTCGAGTGCGGCCAGCTACTTCCAAGTCAACCATTTCGTGGGTCTGGGCATGGATGCCTGGAAACCCGCTCCGGCTCTGGGCGAGCCCGGGCCCAAACCGACGGATCCTGTCTCGTATGTCCTGCGTCGCTTCGAGAAGGGCGCCGACTCCCTGGTGGGCGACGATCCGTACGCCTCCGATTCGTCGGTCGCCTTGGTTTCCATGGACACTCTGCATCCGATTTCCGGCAAGGCGAGCGGTCGGTTGGACTACGTGCTGGATCCCCGGGGAACCGACTACCCCTTCGCGGGGTATTTCGCCTGGTTCGACAAGGTCGTGGATTTCCGCATGCCCACCGGGTTGCGGATCAAGGTCAACTCCAGCGCCTATGGCAAGCAGATGGAAGTCGCTCTCGCGTCCACGTGGCTGCCGTTGCCGCACACCAACCTGGCCGTGGACTATCGATGGGTGTTTCCGTTGCGCCAGGGTCCGACCGACACCACCTTGCTGCTCGCCGATGCCAAGGTCAACGATTGGGAACGGTCTCAATTTCCGTACTTGGTCAAGACCTTGCCCGCCAAGGCGACCATCTTCCAAGGGGTCTACGGGGTGGCTTTCCACATCAACACGACGACTCCCGTCGCCACCGCCCAGGCGGGATACCTGCTGGTGGACGACATTTCTCTGGTCGGGGTGGACACCCTGCCGCGCGGAGCCGAGGCCAAGCTCCTCCAGGTGCGCGAGGCGGATTACAACCAGGCGTCGCATCCGGACAGCGCCTACCGGACATGGAGCTTCGCCAACTCCGCCTCCAAGGTGTCCGTGCGACGGAATCTGGACAACGTCACCTGGGGCTCGGCGGATTTCAAGATGGACTTCAAGTTCCAGAACCAGCCTGGGCAGGCGTTTTCCGCCTACGCGGGAATGGGTCTGGGCCTGCGGGGCGATTCCGCCTGGGACCTGCGCGGCGCGGCCCGGTGGGAGTTCGCGCAGAACACGCCTGATGCCTCCCGCAAGGTGTGGGTGAACCTGGTCTCCGATCGCTATCCCCAGGAGCTGGTGGATTCCGGCGTGGTGTACGGATGGGAGGAGACCTTCGACGCGACCTTCCGCCAGTGGGAAGGGAACGTGATGTATACGGACAGCCTCAAGCCGCCGTCCTGGGCCAAGGGCCGCACGCGCTTGTTGGCCATGCTGCCCCCGGTGGACACCATCCTGCAGGCCGTGCGCGGGATCGAGTTCCACCCGCAGCCTCTGTGGGATGCCCAGGGGCTCCTGCCCGCGGGCGGGGATTCCAGCTCCATCCAGGTCAACCACGTGATCGCCGTGGGATTGGACACCTGGAAGCCTGCCCCGGTGCGCCTGTCCGGAATCGCTGGATCGCGCGGAGTCCGGCAGTCGTGGCAGAGGATCGGACGGACGCTGTTCAACCGGGGCGGGACAGCCCTGGAGCTGTTCTCGCCCGATGGCCGGCTCCAAGGACGGCTCGAGCCGGGCGCGTCCAGGATCGTGGCTCCCGGCCTGGTCCTGGTCCGGTCGGCGGGACGGACGGAGACTCTGGCGATCCCTTGAGACTTCGCGATCGGCCGGGCGGTCCGGCCGATCGCTCTCCGCCTGGTTCCGGTTCCTCCGGATTGACGGATTCCGTCAATCCGGATGTTGTGGTCTCAGCGCAGCTTGGACAGCGCGTGGTGGTAGGCGTCCACGTAGTGGCGGGCGGAGGTTTCCCAGGAGAAATCGCGGCCCATCACGCGGCGGCGCATGGTCAGGAAGTGGTCGGGACGGTCGAAGAACGTGCTCACCGCCCAGCCCAGCGTGTAGTAGAGGGAATCCACGCGGTAGTCGTCGAACACGAAACCGTCTCCGCCGCCGTCGTGCTCGATGTAGTTCCAGACCGTGTCGGCCAGGCCTCCGGTGCGCCGCACCACGGGAAGCGTGCCGTAGCGCATCGCGTACATCTGGGAAAGGCCGCACGGTTCGAACAGGCTGGGCATCAGATACAGGTCCGAGCCCACGTACACCCGGTGCGCGAGGTCTTCCCGATACCCGATCCAATTGCCCACCCGGCCGGGATGGCGGCGCTGCAGGTCGCCCACCCACCATTCGTAGTGGGGATTCCCCGATCCCACCAGCACGAACTGGATGTGCATGCCTCCGATGGCCCGTTCCATGGCGGGTTCGATCAGCTCGAAACCCTTGCCTGGAGCCAGCCGCGAGACCACCGAGACGATGCAGGCGGTGGGGTCCTCGACAAGGCCCATCTGGCGCTGGAGCTCCGACCGGCAGACGGCCCGTCCGGAAAGATCCGCGGAGGAGAACGTGGCCGGAAGGAATCCGTCCGAGGAAGGGTCGTAGAGCTCCGGATCGATGCCGTTGAGGATTCCGAAAAGGTCCCATGAACGGCGACGCAAGGCTTCGTGCAGTCCCTTGCCGCCGACTTCGCCCTGGATCTCGTGGGCGTAGGTGGGACTCACTGTGGTGATGGCGTCCGCGAAGTGGACACCGGCCTTGAGCAGGTTGACGCCGCCGTGGTCCTCGAACTTTTCCGCGGTGAAGTGCTCGGGGCCCATGCCCATCCAGTGCATCACGCCCTTGTCGCCCTGGCCTTGGTAGGCGAGGTTGTGGATGGTGAGCACCGTGGCCGTCGCCGACAGCGGCGAGAGCACGGAGTCCCATGTCTTGCGGAAGGCGATGGCGGGTGCGCCCTGCCAATCGTGGGCGTGGAGGACGTCGGGAATCCAGCCCGTGTCCTTGCAGGCCTGGAGGGCGGCTTTGCCGAGGAAGGCGAAACGTCCGTTGTTGTCCAGGTAGGGCTGGCCGTCCTGGTCGTAGACCCCAGGTCGCCCGAACATGTCGCCATGGTCGATGAACCACGCCCGGACCCCGTCGCCGTGGTCGGCTTCGTGCAGGCCGCACCAGACCTCTCCGGTCCCCATGTGCACGCAGAGGTTCTGGCGGTACTCCACACCGTGGCGCTGGCGGTCGATCCGGCTGTAGAGCGGGATGCAGATGCGCACCTCGTGGCCGAGCCGAGCGAGCGCCTTGGGGAGGGAACCTACGACGCCGGCGAGACCTCCGGTGGTGACGTAGGGGTGGGATTCGGACGCGACGAAAAGGATCTTCATGGAACGGCACGAAACCTAATTCTCCTCGGCCGTGTTCGCCCGGATCCCGCGCGCATTGTGCCGGACCCTCGAAAATGGGACAATCCGGTCATGGACCTGTCATCCACCCAATCACCCGAGACTGCCCGTCGAGGCTTCACCCTGCTGGAGCTCGTGGTCGTCGTCGCGATCATCGGGATCGCTTCCGGGTTCGCCGTGACCAGTTGGGGCAGGATGCAAAGCCGATCGCAGGCGCGCGGCTCCATCGAACGGGTGGTCCTGGCCCTGCACCAGAGCCGTTCCGAGGCGGTCACCCGCAATCGGCGCGTCGGCGTGTTCGCTTCCGAAGACACCGCCGTGCACTTCTTCGCGGCGGGCGAAACCCGCACGGGGTACCGTTTCCTGCGGTTTTCCGACTCCGATTCCGGGATCGTGGGGCTCTTCGATCCGTCCGATTCCATCCTGCAGCCTTGGGTCCCCCTGGATGGCAAGGTCTTCACCTACGCGGTCTCCTCCAGCGGTTCGACCCTCGATGGGGTCAGTCTGGTCTTCCATGCCGACGGATCGTGCGAGCACGACCTTTCCGCGAAGATGGGCATCGCCGGATTCCAGGACACTTTCCGTCTATCCCTGCTGCCGGCCACCGGGCTGGCCATCCTGGAGGAATGAAATGCGCCGCGCGTTCAGCATGATCGAAGTCATGGTGGCCCTGGTCATCCTCGGGATCGTCGTGGCCATCTTCCTGCAGACCAACAAGTATTCCACTCGCAACCAGGGCAAGACCCGGAACTGGACCTCCGAGGCCGCCGTGCTGGAGAAGACCGTGGAGACCCTGCGCACGGACTACTCGGTGACCGAACTCCAGGGCATGTCCAGGAGTTGGATCGACAGTTCCCAGGGCGGAGCCAAGTTCGAAGTGAGCGTGGCCGGCTCGGTGGCGCCATCCACGATCGCCACCGGATTCCCTCCGACCATGCTGGCGCAGGTGGTGGTCACCGTGAAGAAGCCCGGCGACACCGACAGCCTGTCCGTCACCACCGTCATGTGGGTGAACTGATGCGCCGTGGGTTCAGCTTGGTGGAGATCCTGGTGGCCCTGGTGATCATGGTCGTGGTGAGCTCGTCGGTGCTCCTGGTGTTCCAGTACCAGAGCCGCAACGCGGGCGTGCAGCGTTCGGTCGCCGAGATGAACCTGATGGCCAAGGGGGCCTCCGAGGAGTTGACCCGCACCCTGCGGATGGCGGGAGGGATGCTGCCTCCGGGGTGCGGGGGCCTGAAAGTCTGGGGAAGCGGACCGGAACGGGTCACGGTGGCCCTCAACCGTTCCGGCACGGTGGATACCACGCGGGAACCCTCGGTGTTCTACTTCGGGAGCCTTTCCGTGGGTCCCGGGTCCTTCTCCAACCCGCTGATCCTGCCGGTGCGCAGCGTGACGGGATTCACCGAGAAAGGCTACGTCCTGACCACGGTGCGGACGCCGCCCCTCAGCTATCCCGCGGCGACCACTCCCGCGCCCTCCAGGGACACGCTGATCCCGCTGCCGATCCTCGCGCTCTTCAAGTCGGCCTCCGCCGCCGGGATCTCCACCGGTCCGGTGATCGTCGCCGACGGATCGTACTTCGCCGCCAAATGGGGTTGGACGAATTCCGTCAAGACGGACATCAACGTGTTCGTGTACGCGATCGATTCCGTGCGCTACCGTCTGGTCGGCGACACCCTCCTGAGGCGGGTGAACCGCAACGATTCCGCTCCGTACGCCCTGGGGGTGGATTCGCTGCGGCTGCACTACCAGCACCCCAACGGGAACTGGTACGATTCCCTTTGGAACGCCGCCCCTTCCGGGCAGGTGGAGAAGGTCCGCGTCTCCCTGAAGATGCGGACCCGGAAGAAGGACAACACCTTGGCGAGGACATCCCCGGCGACCAAGGGCTACCACTACCAGGTCATCGTCAACGAAGTCGCCTTGCGCAACGTCGAGACGCTCGTCAACAAATGAGGTGTCCCATGTCCGGACGCGAATCCAATCCCAGGCAGGGAATGGCCATGATGCTCGTCCTGGCCATCTCGCTGGTCGTGCTCACCCTGGGCATGGCCATGATCAGCCTTTCCGGCCAGGGCCTGAGCGGCGCCGCCGACACGAAGACCCGCATCAAGGCGCGATACGCGGCCGAAGCGGGGATCTCGGTCGCCATCGCCGACGCGGTCTACCAGGCCGGCGAGATCTTCGGCGGCGGCATCACGGCCAGCCACCGCGACGTGCAGAGCGAGAGCGGCAGGGGAGAGGCCGACGTGAGCTCGGGGTCCAACCTGGGCCAGGAGGTGATCCTCCAGAAACGCAGCCCCATGAACCAGCTGCGCGGCAACAAGATCCCGCTGAAGATCGAGGCCACGGGAAGGGCCGGGGCCGCCAAGTCGCGGGTTTCCGCCACCGTGGCGCTCTACCAGGTGCCCATCTACCAGTTCGGGGTGTTCTACGACGGCCCCCTGGAAATCACCCCGGGACCGCTGATGGAGGTGATGGGGCGCGTGCACACCAACCGCAGCGCCTACTTCCGGGCGGTGGATGGCATCACCTTCCAGGGGCCAGTGACGGTGGCCGACACCATCTTCCAGTGGAAGCGCTATTCCAACAGCGTGCTGCGGTATCGCGTGAAACCCGACAGCAGCGGGTTGTTCGCTCCGGACCTGGGCTACTCCCTGACGCCCATGACCACGGCCTCCAACAGCCAGCCGCCGGAGATCGCGGGGGTGCGCAACGTGCGGTTCGGCGAGACGCGGCTGATCCTTCCCATCGGCGTGGGCACTCCCCGCAGCATCCTGGGCGTCCGCGATCCCTCGGATGTCGCCGCGCTGCGCCGCCAGAAGTTCGACTGGATCGTGAAGGCGCGGTCGTCCGATTCGGCGCGATTCGTGTACGCGGACGCGGCCACCCCGCGTCCTTCCTGGATCAAGGGGCCATGGGCGTTCTTCGATCGCCGCGAGAAGAACTGGGTGCGGGTATGGGATTTCGACGTGGCGGCCCTGACCGCATCGAACTGCCGCGACAGCATCTTCTACCTGGACGACACCACCACCCATGTCTGGCACGTTCCCGGCGCCACCCAGACCACCTTGAACGCGTTTCGGATCGTCAATGCCAGGGTGCTTCCCCGCAACATGACCATCGCCTCCGGAAAGCCCGTCTACATCATGGGCGACTTCAACAAGCAGAGCGCGTCCGGCGACACGACGAAATACGTCAACGCGCAGATCGCCTCCGACGCGGTGACCGTGCTTTCCGGGCAGTGGATGGACTGGAAGGCGGCCAACATCTCCGGATCCCTTCCCGCCTCCAACAGCTCCCGCGAACAGCCCTTCTCCAACGTCAATTGGCTCTCGTGCCCCGGTTGCGGGACCCCGCCCACGGGAGGCACCTACACGGGTGTGGCCCTCTCGTCGGACGTGCGCATCAACACGGCCATGATCACGGGAAACCGCCAGACGCTGCCTGCCTGGCTGGCCAACGGGACGACGGAAACGAACTTCGACAAGAACTACGAAGGCGGATGGCACAACACCCTGCGCTTCCTGGAGGATTGGGGAACCGGGGGGGGGACGCGCAAGGTGGTCTTCAAGGGGTCGTTCGTCTGCCTGTGGGAAGCCGCCACCGCGGGACTCGTCGTTCCGGATCCGGGCAAGACGGTGATCGGATCCGGGTACTACCGACCTCCGCAACGCTTCTGGGGCTACGACACGCGATTCGACAACCTGGCGAACATGCCTCCGGGAGCGCCCTTCCTGGCCACCGCGATCGTGACCAACTGGCTGGAAAGGAATTGACTTCCCGCTTGACCGGAGCGGGTCGGAATGGGAGCATCTGACCGATGCTTTCCATCGTCGGAGTCGCTGTCGTCCTGTTGGGAGTTCTTGGTGGCTACGTGGCCGCCGGCGGAAAGCTCCTGGTCCTGATCCAGCCTTCGGAGTTTCTCGTCCTGGGTGGAGCGGCGATCGGCGGCATGCTCATCTGCACGCCAGGGTACGTGCTGGCCGCCACCCTCAAGCGCTTCAAGAAGATCTTCACGACCAGCTACACCTCCCAGGATTTCATGGACATCCTGGTGATGCAGTACGAGCTGTACAACAAGGTGCGCAAGGAGGGAATCCTTTCCATCGAACAGGACGTCTCGGTTCCGGAGGGGAGCCCCGTGTTCAAGCGCTACCCCAAGTTCCTGGCCAACCACGAGGCGGTGGATTTCTACTGCGACGCGCTGCGCCAGCTGGTGAACGGCATCGACGCGAACGCGATCGACCTCTCCATGGAAACCGACCTGGAGACCCACGAGAAGGAAGTCAAGATGCACCCCCAGGTGCTCGCCCGCATGGCGGACGCGTTCCCGGGACTGGGCATCGTGGCCGCGGTGCTGGGGATCATCATCACGATGGGGCACCTGGACGGACCTCCGGAACAGCTCGGAGCCCACATCGGCGCAGCCCTGGTGGGAACCATGCTGGGCGTGCTCTGCGCGTACGGCTTCGCCAATCCCATGGCGCAGAAGCTGGAGACGGTCAACGTGGAGGACGAGATGTACCTCTCGTGCCTGGCCAGCGGATTCCACGCCTTCTCGCAGGGATTGGCTCCGATGGTGGCGATCGAGGTGGCCCGCAAGTCCCTGTTCCACAATTTCCGTCCGGACGTCAACGAGCTGAACGCCGCCGCGAAGAAGGGCTGACATGTCGGAGAAGGGTTCCGAACAGCCACAGCCCCGCAGGAAGAAGAAGCACGACCACCCCGCCCATGGCGGCGCCTGGAAGGTGGCCTTCGCCGACTTCATGACGTCGATGTTCGCCCTGTTTCTGGTGCTGTGGATCATTTCCAGCACCTCGGCCTCGCAGAAGGAGGCGGTGGCCCAGTACTTCCGCAATCCCACCCTCTTCCGGGCGGGATCTCCCTCTCCCCTGGACATGGGCGGAAACACCCGCACCACGGGCAAGAACGGCGAAGAGGACGGGAAGTCCACCCACCAGCTGGAGAAGGACGCCGAGCAACGGGAGAAGGACAAACTGAAGGAGCTCGATTCCCTCCTGGCCAAGGACAGCCTCCTGGCCCAGCTGGGCAAGCAGTTCAAGACCCGGCAGACCGAACAGGGCCTGGAGATCGAGATCTCGGATGCCGAAGGCTTGGGCACGTTCCATCTGGGATCGGCGGAGATCAACCAGCGCATGGAGGCCCCGCTGGCCAAGCTCGCCGGGACCCTTTCGGGGATTCCCAACCACGTGGTGGTGGCGGGCCATACCGACAAGTACGGCTACAGCGGGGCGGGGTATTCCAACTGGCAGCTCTCCACCGATCGCGCCAACGCCGTGCGCGGCCGTTTGAACCAAGGCGGCGTGGAGCTCGATCGCGTGAACGCCGTGGTGGGCTACGGAGACACGGAGCTCGCCAATCCCGGCGACCCCTACGCCCCGGAGAACCGCCGCGTGACGATCCTTGTCCTGAAGCAGGGGCGGAAGTTCAAGCCCTGACCGGTGCGGGGACGAGTTCGCCCCAGAGGGCCTGGGTCACGCAGAGCTCGGCCAGGAGCTTGCACACGTCCTCCGGGAGCGTTCCGGCACGGGCCACGTCCATGCCAACCGACGCGGTGCCCAGGACCACTCCCAGGGACAGCAGGGCGCGCCCGGAGGTCCGCAGGTCCCGCCACAGGAACCGGGCCGCGATCGCTCCCGCCAGGGCGACGACCACAACGGGGGCCTCGGCGAGCCGGGGGGGGGTCGTCGGAAGAAGAAGCTGGATCCGCTCCTTGATGGTTTCGTGGAACATGAACCGCTCGTCCAGGGCCAAAGCCACGAACGCCGGCGACCACACGCGCCAGGGCCAGGTCCGGCGGATGGCGCACAACTGGAGGGAAAAGGCCCCGCAGGCCACCAGCATGGACTGGGAAAGCCACGTGCCCAGGGAGTCTTCGCCGGACACGACCAGCACAGCCCGGGAAGAGCGGGCCAGGGGGACGGACAGGATGGCGGCGAAGCAAAGCGCCGGCGCGAGGCGGAGGAAGGATCCGCTTCCGGTGCGCTTCACGTGCAGTCGGCGGTCCGGACCGCGTCGATGGCGCGCCAGGTCCCGTTGTCGTTGAGGAACCAGGTGACATTGGACAGCGTGTCGTTGGTCAAGCCCTGGAACTTCTCCTCCACGCCTGCGACCTCCGTGATGCCGTCGCCATCGAAGTCGAACAGGGTGAGCCGACCTTTGCGCTGGACGACCAGCTTGGGCGGGGCCGCTCCGTCCTGGGTCAGGAACACTCCCAGGATTTCCTTGTCCATCGGGCCGGGGATCCCGAAGACGGCTTCCGGTTCATCCGGGCCGCAGATCTGCCGGCGGAACAGATCGTGTCGAACGGAGACCACCCGTGCGGCGACGGGTCCGGATTCCGAAAGCAGCCACGCCCGTGCCGTGCGGATGGGCAGGTGTTCCAGGGAGCCGATGCCCGCGACGCCGAAACGGCCCGATTCGTATTCGTCCAGAGGGCCCCCGAAGCGGACCTCCATGCGCATTCCCGGGATCGTCCTCAAGATGGCGAGGAGCCCGTTCGATGCCGTGTTGGATGTGGTGGCCAGCCTTGTTTCCGGGCGGCCTTCGGGATCCCGGAAGGCATCGCCGTTCTCGGAGAGAACCTTGTGGAGGAACGGGACGCCACCCTGGAAGTGGAAGCGGGCGGTTGAGGCGAAAGGCGAAGGTGCGGTCGCGGGAAGGATGGATCTGATGGAAGAATCGACATCGATGGCGGGAGCCGTCGTCGAGGCCCATTTCCCGCCCCCTGCGGAAGGGGTGCCCAGGACTTCGCGGTAGAGGCGGATGCGGGCCGCCAGCGAGTCCTCGAAGTCGGAATGGATGGACAGATCCTGATCGATGGAGCAGCGGGTCCGGCCGCGCAGGTCCCGCAGTACGCCCACGAGCCGTTCCGTGGCCGCCTGGATCTCCGCAAGGCCGGGGTTGGCGGGGGAGCTTTCCCAGTGCAGCGTGGCCAGGAGCGAATCGGTGCCGCTCCATCCCGAGGCCGTGCACGGTTCGCCTTCCCGGGTGTCGGATGCGTCGGATCCGGTAGATCCGGATGCGGAGTCGGGTGGAGTGGCGCGTGTGGCCGTGTCCTGGATGTTGCTCGGGGGCGCGGTCCGCTCGGTTCGGCAGGCGGCCAGCACGATCGCCAGGGTGGCCGCCAGACCGGCGAGAGTGCAGATGCGTTGCGATCGGGAGGTTCGTGGATGCATGTTCGGGGGTCGGTGGGGAGGGAGGTTGGACAGGGATGGATTCAGGTCGCCGTCCTGGGACATGCGGACAGTCGGGAGCCGTCCACCGGAGTCAGTTCCGGACGGACGGCGGCGCACTCGGAGGTGGCCAGCGGGCAGCGCGGATGGAAGGCGCAGCCCGTCGGAGGATCCAGGGGCGAAGGGAGCTCCCCGCGCGAAGCCGTGTCGACCGCACGATCGCCACCCAGGGCCGGGACCGAAGCGATGAGCATGCGCGTGTAGGGATGGCGCGGGTCCGTGCAGATTTCCTCGGCGGGGCCGGTCTCCACGATCCTTCCCAGGTACATGACCGCGATGCGGTGCGCGATGTGGCGCACCACCCCCATGTCGTGGGCCACGAACAGGTATCCCACCGAAGTCTTCTCCTGGATGTCCTCCAGCAGGTTGATCACCTGGGCCTGGACGGACACGTCCAGGGCGGACACGGGCTCGTCGAGCACCAGGAGCGATGGCTCCACGGCCAGGGCGCGCGCGATCCCGATCCGCTGGCGCTGGCCACCGGAGAATTCGTGCGGGTGGCGGTTCAGGTGCTCCTCGGAGAGGCCCACCTGCGAAAAGAGCTCCAGGACGCGCGCGCGGAGCTCGGGACCGGAGGCGAGATCGTGCGTGCGCAATCCTTCCGCGACCGCCTGGAAGGCGGTGCGGCGCGGATTGAGGGCCGCGGACGGGTCCTGGAAGACGATCTGGGCCCGGCGACGGAAACGGCGCAGGGTCTCGGCGTCCATGGCGCGGATGTCCTTGCCTTCGATCCGGATCTCGCCCGAATCCGGTTCGATCAGGCGCAGGATGGCGCGGGCGGTGGTGGACTTGCCGCATCCCGATTCGCCCACCAGGGCGAGCGTCTCGCCGGCGGCCAGGTCCAGGTCGATCCCGTCCACCGCGCGCACCTGGCCCTGGACGCGCCCCAGCAGGCCGCCGCGGACCGGGAAGGATACGCGCAGGTCGTGCACGGAAAGCAGGCTCATGATCCGGCCTCCAGGGGGAAATGGCAGGCTGGCCGTCCATCCGGGGGAAGATCGGGCCGCGTGGTGCGGCAGATGTCGCCGGCGCGATCGCATCTGGGATGGAACCTGCACCCGGAGGGCCATTCCGAGGGAGACGGAACCTGTCCGGGAATGGAACGGAGCCTTCCCGTGCGCGCGCGGAATCCGGGAACCGAAGCCAGCAGGCCCTCGGTGTAGGGGTGGCGGGGGCGGACGAGCACCTCGCCGACGGGGCCTTCCTCGACCAGCCGACCCGCGTAGAGGACCGCCAGGCGGTCGGCCACGCGTTCCACCACTCCCAGGTCGTGCGTGACGAACAGCATGGACATGGACAGTTCCCGTCGCAGGTTCGCCAACAGATCCAGGATCTGCGCCTGGATGGTCACATCCAGGGCGGTGGTGGGTTCGTCGGCCACCAGGAGATCGGGTTCCCCCGCCAGTGCCATGGCGATCAGCACCCGCTGGCGCATCCCGCCGGAAAGTTCGTGGGGGTACGCTTCCAGCCTGCGGACGGGGTCGGGAATGCCCACCTTCTCCAGCCAATCGGCGGCGAATTTCTGGGCCTCGCGGCCTCGCAGGCCCTTGTGGGTTTCCAGCACCTCCTCCAGGTGCCTCCCCACCGTGAGCAGGGGATTGAGGGCCGTCATGGGATCCTGGAAGACCATCGCGATCTTCCCGCCCCGCACCCTGCGCCACCCTTGCGGGGAGAGGTTGGTCAATTCCTGTCCATCCAGCCGGATGGATCCGGTCACGCGCGCACCGTGCAGGAGTCCCAGGAGCGAGAGGGAGCTCACCGACTTCCCGCAGCCGGATTCCCCGACCAGGCCCAAGGTCTCTCCGCGGCGGATGGTCAGGGAAAGGCGGTCCACGACCTCGGTGTCGCCGAAGCGGATGGACAGGTCGCGCACGGCGAGGAGGGGCTCGGTCATCGTCCTCCCCTCGGGTCCAGGGCGTCGCGCAGGGCGTCGCCGGCGAGGTTGTACGAGAGCACCGCCAGGAACAGCGCCAGCCCCGGGATCAGGCTCCAGGGGTGCAGGTGGATTTCCGCGATGGACATGGACTCCTGCAGGAGGTTCCCCCACGAGGTCTGGGGATCCTGGATGCCCAGACCCAGGAGGGAAAGGCCGCTTTCGGCGATGATGTACCCGGGAATGGAAAGGGTGGCCTGGATGGCCAGGAATCCGAAGGTCTGGGGAAGGGCGTGGCGGCGCAGCACCACCAGGGGGTGCACGCCCAGGGCGCGGGCGGCCACGATGTAGTCGGCCGAACGCAGGGATTGGACCAGGCCGCGGATCACGCGGGCCAGTCCCGCCCACCCGATGAGCGACAGGATCAGCACGATGGAGAGGTACACCACCCGCGAATCCCAGTCCAGCGGGAGCGTGGCCCGCAGGAGCATGAGCAGGTAGAAGGAGGGGATGAGCATGAAGATCTCGCACACGCGCATCAGCGAGCGATCCACCCATCCACCGAAGAATCCCGCGAGTCCGCCCACCACCAGCGCGATGAAGGTGGAGATGCTCACGCCGACCACGCCGATGGACAGGCTGATGCGGCCTCCGTAGAGCAGCCGCGAGAGAAGGTCGCGCCCGCGCGCGTCGGCTCCCAGCAGGTAGAGTCGGGCGGAGCTTCCGTCCTGGGGGGAGATCGCTTCCAGCGAATCCAATCCGAAGAGGCGACCGTTCACGAACAGGCGCACCGGAATCGCCCTGGATGTGTCCTCCACGTACACCCGACGGGCCGACTCGTCGAAGGAAAACGACACGGGGTGGACGCAGGGGCGGCCCTGGATCCAGCGAAGCTGGGAAGGAGGCGCCCAGGAATGGGCGCGCGATTCGTCGTCGTAGCCGTAGGGTGCGATCCATCCGGCCAGGATCGCGGCCAGGTACAGGAAGGCGAGCGTCCCCAGGGAAAGCCGGGCGAGGAGGGAACCGCGCAGCGCCAGGGCGAAGCGGGATGTGGTGGCGGTTCCGCTCATGAAACCTTCACCCTGGGGTCGTTCCATGCGTGGAGCAGGTCAGACAGGAGGTTGCCCAGCATCAGGAGGAGCGATCCCATGAGCACGGTGGCCAGCACCAGGAACTGGTCCTTGGAACGCACGGCCTCCAGCGCCAGAAGCCCCATTCCCGGCCAGCTGGTGATGATCTCGGTGAAGGCCGCGCCGGAAAGCAGTGCGGAGAATTCGAAGCCCAGCAGGGTGATCAGGGGGTTGGCCGCGTTGCGGAAGGCGTGCCCCCAGAGGACCCGCCGATCGGAGAGCCCCCTGGCGCGGGCTGCCAGGATGTAGGGCTGCGAGAGGGTTTCCAGGGTGGATCCCCGTGCGATGCGCTGGAGTCCGGCCAGACCGCCGATGGTCAGGACCAGACCGGGCAGCAGGAGGTGCTTGAGGATGTCCAGGATCCGCCCCAGGGTGTCCAGGCGATCGTATCCCGGCGACACGAGTCCGCCGATGGGAAACTTGCCCACCAGGGGAAGGGAAGGCAGCATCGAAGCCGCGTACAGCAGGAGCAAGGCCAGGAAGAACGAAGGAAGGCTCATTCCCACGAAGGAGAGGACGGAAACCGTCTTGTCCGGCCATTGGGATCGCCGCAGCGCCGACCAGACTCCCATGGGTACGGCGATCAGCCAAGTGAGGAAGGTGGAGAACAAGGCCAGAAGCAACGTGGCGCCCAGCCGCTCGCGGATCACCTGGGCCACGGGCCGCTTGAACTTGAAGCTGTAGCCCAGGTCGCCCTGCACCACCCTTCCCAACCAGCGCAAGTACTGTTCCGGCACCGGACGGTCGAACCCGTACTGGGCTTCGATCCGCCGGATGAGCTCGTCGGGCACCTGGGGGTTGCCGCGCTGGGCGGCCAGCGGATCGCCCGGCGAAAGGCTCAGGAGCGCGAAAGCGATCAACGACACCCCAATGAGCATGGGGATCATCGCCAGGAGCCGTCGGAGAACGAAGGCCTTCACCTGAGGACGTAGATCTCGTCGATGTTGTGGAGGGCGCCGCCCAGAACGGTTGGTTGCACGTTTCCGAAGCGGTTGCGGATGGCGTACATGGTTTCCGGATGGCCAAGGTAGATGTAGGGCTGCTGGTGGTGCACCACGGACTGGAGGCTGTCGTATGCCTTCTTCCGCGTGGCGGTATCGGCGGTGGTGACCCCGGCGATCACCAAGCTGTCCAAGGTGGCTTCCCAGGCGGTGGCTGGTTTCTTCTGCTTGGGGAACCACATGTGCGTGCGACCCGAGGAGATCCACACGTTGGCTCCGAAATGCGGATCCGAGCCTCCTCCGCTAAGGCCTAGCAGAGTGGCATCCCAGTCGAAGGATGCGTCCAACCGACTCACCAGGGCGTTGAATTCCACCTGCACGAACATGACTTCGATGCCCAAGGCTTCCAGATCCTTGCGGATCAAGCCGGCCATGTCGATGCGCATCTGGTTTTCCGTGTTGGTCAGGAGCGTGAACTTGACCTGGTTTCCCTTGGCGTCGCGGAGTTTCCCGTCCGCACCCTTCGTGAATCCCGCGGCGGCGAGCGCTGCGTTCGCCGAATCGATGTCCTTGCGGAAGAACGGCAGATTCGAGTTCCACCAGTATTTGCTGCTGGGCGAGAACGGTCCGTTGACATCGCCTCCCAGACCGTTCCAGACGATGTCGCGGATGTTCCTGCGATCGATGGCCCAGCTCACGGCTCGACGGAATCTGACATCGGTGAACCAGGAGAGCTTGACGGGGTCCACGAATGGTTTGCCTTTCTTGTCCTTGCCCTGGTTCTGGTTGAAGAACAGGAAAACCTGCGAAAGACTGGGGCCGAGCTTCCTGATGGAGAAGTTCCCTTCCGCCTCCAGCGGCTTGATCACCGGAAAATCCTGGGGGGTCACGGCCATCACATCGATCTCGCCGGCCTTGAACTTCAGCACCTCCGCCTTCTGGTCCTGCACGATGGTCAGAAGGATCGTGTCCAGGTAGGGCAGGCTGTTGCCTGCGGAATCCTTCTTGTACCAGTGCGGATTGGGCACGTAGATGCCGCGACTTCCCGGCTCGTAGCGTACCAGCCGGAAAGGGCCGGCGCCGATCAGAGAATCCGGCGGGGTGGTGATCCCATAGACGGAATTGAAGTCGATTCCCGTCTTGTTCCCGAGGCGTCTCTCGGAGAGGATGGGAAGCCCGCCGGCTGCCGCCAGGAACGGCCCGAAGACGGTGGGGAGGCGGAATTCCACGGTGAGACTGTCCAGAGCCTTCACTTGTGGCAGTTTGCCGTCCACCATCAGGATGTCGCGCATGGCGCATTCCACCGCGGTGTCGAATGCGAGCTTGTTCCAGGTGAACACCACATCGCTGGCTCGCAATGGCGAGCCGTCGTTGAAGGACAGGCCGGGGCGGAGCTTGAAGGTGTAGACCTTGCCGGAGGAATCCGTGGTCCAGCTCTCCGCGAGCTGCGGCTTCGGCTGGCCGGTACGGGCGTCGATGTCCGTCAAGCCTGCGAAGATGTACTGGGAAAACTCCGTCGAAGACGACTCGTTGGAGACGATCGGGTTGAAGGTCTTGGGGCCGCCCCAGCTGGAAAGGACGATTGTTCCCCCGTGCCGGGGTGACCGGCCTTCCTGGCTGGGACCGCCGTCGTGGGCGGTCTGGCAGGAGGAAACGAAGATGGTGGCGGCAAGGGCGAGCGTGGGTTTGCGCATACGCTCCGGAAAGGTAGCCGAACCGGGCCTATTGCGGAACGGGCAGGAAGCCTCGCGCGGCCAGGATGGCCCGCCCCTTGGGGGACTGCATGAACTCGAGGAATTTTCGCGTGGCGTCGCCACGGGAAGGGCTGACCGACTTCAGGACCACGACGGAAGGCAGAAGAGGTGCCGCCCAGGCCGGATCCAGCGCCACCCAGCGGCCTTGGCCAGCCACGTAGGTGTTCCACAGCAGTGGCTGGGGCAGGAATGCGTCGGTGATGGGCGGGGCCGGCGACTTGGGCTGCTTGTGGGGCTTCCCGTCCTTCTTGGCCGTGTCCTTGTGGACGGAATCCTTTTTCGCTGTGTCCTTGTGGGAGGAATCCGTCTTGGCGAGCTTGGCGGAATCCGCTTCCGCGACGGGCGCGGGCGTTCCCACGACGGGTGCCTTGTATGCCACCAGGGAGTCCACGACCACCTGGGGGTTGGCCAGGACCACCAGCCGCTTGCGGATGTCCGGCCATGCTTGGAGATTGTGGAGGGCGTCCACCGCGGCGCGGCCATCGGGGGAGGTCAGGGTGTCGGCGATGGCGATGCGTCCGATGCCTTCCCGGCTCAGATGGGAAAGTTGGGCGTCCGGCTGGACCTTGGAGCCACGGACCCACACGCCCACCGGCGAGGCGGCGATCACCTGGGTTCCCTCGCCGGCGCGAGGGGAGGACGCGACGGCATCCGCCTGGGCGCGCGCACCGGAGAGGAACAGATCCACGCCGGGGGATTTGGACGCGTCGGCCATCGCTCCTGTGCTTCCGTAGATCACCCGAGTGGGGATTCCGGACTGCGCGGTGAAGGCTTTTCGCAGTTCGTCGAGGGCGGGTTGAAACTCGGACGAGGCAACCATCGCAACCTGGGCGTGCGAAATACCAGCGAAGGCGAGGGTGACCAGGACACAGAATTTTTCCATGCAAACGCGCATGTGGGACTCCTCTGGCGAGAAGATCAACTTAGTTCATGGAGACCGGTCGTGGCCACAATCCCGTTTCCAGGAACTTATCTTCCATGGAGACCACTCCCACGAAAGCGAGATCTAGCCAGTGTCCAAGAACGTGCAGATGGTGGATTTCCTGGTGGTGGGAAGCGGAATCGCCGGATTGACCTATGCGCTGCGGGTGGCCCAAGCCGGGTCGGTGGCCATCCTCACCAAGTCGGATGCCGACGAGACCGGCACGAGTCGGGCGCAAGGCGGCATCGCTTCGGTGACGTCGGACGACGACAATTTTTCGAGCCATGTGGACGACACCCTGGTGGCCGGCGACGGGCTCTGCGACTTGGATGCCGTCAAGATCCTGGTCCAGGAGGGGCCGGAGGCGGTTCGCCACCTGATCGAATGGGGGGTGAACTTCACCCGCCGGGGAGGCAAGGCCAGCGACTTCGACCTGCATCGCGAGGGGGGGCACGGCAAGGCGCGCATCCTGCACGCAGGCGACATCACCGGTGCGGAAATCGAACGTGCGCTCCTGGAAGCGGTGCGCAGCCACCCCAACATCCGCCTGATGGAGCATCGCTTCGCCCTGGAGCTGATCACCGGACACTTCCTGACCGAGGAGTTGGACGATCGCTTGACCTGCCACGGGATCTACGCGCTGGATCGGGATTCGGGGAACATCGAGACCTGGCTTTCCCCTCGGACGGTCCTGTGCACCGGCGGGGTGGGTCAGGTGTACCTGCACACCACCAATCCCACCGTCTCCACCGGCGACGGGATCGCGATGGCTTCCCGGGCGGGAGCCCGCGTGGCCAACATGGAATTCCTCCAATTCCATCCCACCGCCCTCTACGACCCCATGCGGGGAGCATTCCTGATCTCCGAGGCCGTCCGTGGCGCGGGGGCCATCCTCCTGGACAGCCGGGGCGACGCTTTGATGGCCCAGGAACACCCCCTGAAGGACCTGGCGCCACGGGACATCGTCACGCGGGCCATCGATCGGCGCATGAAGGCGCTTGGTGATCCGTGCGTCTACCTGGACGCGCGGAAACTGGGGAGCCACGCCCAGAAGAAGTTTCCCAACATCTACGCCCGCTGCCTGGAAGCCGGGGTCCGGATGGATCGCGAACCGATTCCCGTCACGCCTTCCGCCCACTACCTGTGCGGAGGCATCGACACCGACCTGCACGGCCGCACCAGCATCCGCGGCCTCTACGCCTGCGGAGAGTGCGCCCACACCGGCGTGCACGGCGCCAACCGACTCGCTTCCAATTCGTTGTTGGAAGCGGTGGTCTTCTCCGCCCGCGCCGCCGACCATTCGATGGCTGCCAAGGTGCACCCCCTGGTCCCGCGCCAGGTCCGTCGATGGGATCGCAAGGGAACCAAGGAGCATCGGGAGGAGATCGTGATCCGCCACCTGCACGACACCGTGCGGCGGATCATGTGGGATTTCGTGGGGATCGTGCGCACCTCCGATCGCCTGCAGCGGGCCGCCAAGCACCTGCAACTGGTGCGCGACGAGGTGGAGGTGTTCTACAAGGGCACGGTGATCACTCCCAGTCTGCTGGAATTGCGCAACGCCGCCCGCGTGGCCCAGCTGATCTGCGAATGCGCCATCCGCCGCCGCGAAAGCCGTGGTCTGCACAGTTCGCTCGATTTCCCCCGTCACGCCCAGACGCCGCGCGACACGGTCCTCCGCCACCGCGTCTGAGGAGGATCGTACCCGGCTTCGTGCCGGAGGATTGAATCGGTGGAATGGAAAAGGCCGGCCCGGAGCATACCGGACCGGCCTTTTCGTTGGTCGGTGCGCGCCTACTTGCCGGCGGTGGTGTCCTTCGACGCTTCCACGAGGGTGGTCCCGCCGGAGACCTGCGGGCGACGTACCAGCTGGATGCGGTCGATTTCCAGCGATCCGGCCAGGTTCTTCAGAAGAGTGGCGCGGAGGCCGTCGTCCATGGACGGGATGGTGGGCTGGTGGCAGTCGCCGCAGTAGATGGGCCGGACCATGACGGTGTCCTTGCCTCCGGCCAGGGTGCTGTCCTTGAGGCCCCTCACCCATTCGCCATGGGTCAACGCGGCTACGGCGTTCTTGTCGGTGTTCGGTTGGAGGATCGACCAGCGGAAGTTGGTGATGTCGTTCTTGCTCCACGCTTCGTGGTCGGCGTCCCAGACCCACTTTGGCTTCCATGCGCTGGAATGCGACACGTGGCCCTCGAACTTCGAAAGGCCCATGGAACGCATCTTCGCGGAATCGGAGTAGCCGTTGATGATCCAGTAGCTCTTGGGAGTGGTCTCGGTCGAATCCAGGAGCGTGGTGGGATTGTATGCGTTGCCGGCCGCGTAGAATGCGGAGTAGTCCAGCACGAACCTCTTCCAGGTGGAACCCACCCACTCGACGTAGCGGTGGAAGCCGTCGTGGTAGTAGCCGTTCTGGTTGTCGTTCTTCTTCCAGACCATTTCCGTGACCATCGGCATGGAGTCGGGGAGGGAACCGTCGGCCTTCTTCCAACGCGCCCAGAACACGATCCGGTAGGTTTCACCCATCAGGTTGGAGGGAACGCCCACGGAATAGCCGGCGTAGCCCGGGCCGGACTTGCCGTCGGAAATGCGGTCGGCGCCCAGGTCGGGGATCCGGAAGTTGATCTTGCCATGACGGAAACCGATCTGGCGGTTCCAGTCGGTGGTGGTGTCGGTGACGTTGGCTTCCATCTGGCTGGGAATGCCGGTGTTCAAGCAGTTGCCGCAGGCCCAGAAGCGCCAGTCGTAGCCGATCTTGCGCGCGAGGCTGTTCTGCTCGAAGTCGTCCACCAGGAGGGTGTCTCCTTCGACGATGTAGCGGCGGGAATCGGAGATGGAGTTCGCCCAGCCGTTGCGGGCGGCGATCACCCGCAACCACTGGCTCTTGGCCACCAGGAGCGTGTCGCCGGAGTTGAGCTTGCGGGTGGTGCCGGTGGGATTGCCCGATCCATCCCAGCTGGGCGTGGTGCTGTCGCGGGTCACGTAGAGGTTCACGCCGGGCGAGCGGGTGGAGAGCTTCACGGACTGGAAGTCGCGGTAGATGCCGGAATCCGGCGAGAAGAGGATCTTGGCCACCTTGAAGGTGTAGTTGCCGGTGGCGATGTCGGAAGGGCTCCAGCCCGTCTTGCAGGCGATCGCCTTCACCGTGACATTGGAATCCAGCCGCAGCAGGGAGTCGGGGTTGTACGCGGTGGAGTTGCAGGTGGGAGTGGATTTGTCCAGGGTGTAGCGGATGGATGCTCCGGCGGCGGAATCGGTGATGGACAACGCCTGCGTGGTGTCGTAGTTGCCGGTGCGGAAGCTCAGGTTGGGGGTGGCCACCTTGAATCTGTACGAGGCGCTCACCACCTTGCTCTTGCGCCAGCCCTGGCGCATGGCGATGGCCTTGAGGGTGGAATTGGAGTCGATCAGGATGCTGTCGGCGTACTGGAAGGATTGGTCGGTGGGATCGGAGCCGTCCACGGTGTAGTAGATCTGGATCCCGGAGGCGGACCTGAGGCCCACCAGGCGTTGCGAGGTGTAGGTGCCGGACTTCAGGGAGATGACGGGATCCGCGGCGATCATGCGGATGGTGGTGGTGCAGGCGGGACTCGGGATGTTCCGGCCGCGGAAGGACTTGGCGATGATCGTCGCGCTGTCGGACACCAGGATGGAGTCCTTGTAGATGGGGGAGGTCTCGTTGGGGTCGCCGCCGTCGGTGGTGTAGCGGACGGTATCGGAGGGACCGAAGCCGAGGATGGCGACTTTCTTGGCCACCCTGGAACTGTCCTGCCGGGGAGTGCTGAAGTAGGGTTTGGCCACGCGTTTTCCGATCACGAACTCGATGGTGACCGTGTCGGAGGAAAGGGTGCCGGGGCTGGTGCTACGCAGGGCCGCGGCCTTGATGGTGGTGGTGCCGAAGATGCGCTTGATCCTGCCGCTGGGAACCTTGGGGTCGGCGGAGGTCAGGCGGGACGATGTGCCGTTGGTTGTGTAGCGGATGGAGTCATTGGTGCCCGCGGCCGCGTCGAAGCGCAGGTCGACGGAATCCGCGAAGTCGCGCTGGTCGGCGGGAAATCCGACCGGGACGATGCTTGGGGCCTCCAGGCGGCGGATCACCTGGATGTCCTCGTTCTTCGACGTGTCGTTGGTCAGCTGGACCCTGATGGTGTTCACGCCGACGCTCAGCTTGACCGGCTTGGAGGTGAACTCGCCGGAAGTGGCGATCGTGGCGTCGACGCCATTGACCTTGATCTTCGCGCCGGAAGCCGGGCTGACCTTGCCCTTGATGGCGATGGAAGCGGTCGCGTTGGGGACCGTGGTGTCGCCATTGGCTGGGCTGGTGATGTTGAGCGCGTAGTCCACCGCGGTGGACGTGGTGGTCCCCTCGTTGACGGTGGTGTTGCTCTCGCTGGATGTGGGCGCCGAGCCCTTCTCGTCATCGCAGGAGGCCAGAAAGAGTCCAGTGGTGGCCAGGCTCAGCATGGTTGCCCAGACGAATGGTTTCCTCATCGTGCGCGCTCCTCGAAGGGGTAGGTCCGCTCATTCCCCCGAAACGGCGAGGGAATCCACAGTGCCCCATTCTATGAACCTAACTTGCACTGCGTCAAGGACTTCCGAGGGGAAACGGCGGTTTCCGTCCAGGGGCGGTCAGTAGGCGAATGCGACGGCCACGAACCGCTTGGTGCCCTTGGACACGTGGAGGGTGTCCAGTTGCCGCTGATCGATCGCGATCCCGGCGGAGTTGCGGGCTTCCAATTTCAGCGAATGGATCCCGGGGGCCACGGGGATCCGCACGATCCGGACCTGGCGGGGGAGCCAGATGCTCATCCGCACGTCCGATTGTTCGATCTGGCCTTGGGCGACATCCATCCCGACATTGGTCAGGAGATCCACCAGGGGGTTGCCCGTGCGGATGGCGCTTTTCGCCTTCTGGGCGGCCAACGTGCGACTGGCCACCCGCACCACGGTGCGCGCCATCACCACGGGCTCCTCCTCCTCCACCGCCTTGGCGAGCAGGTCGCGGGTGTCGGCCAGGGGGAGGGCGGCCTTCGGCGGGGCCTGGTCCACGCTCGCCAGGACGGAACCCACTTGCGAGCTAGTCTCTTTCAGGAGGGGCAGGGTGAAATTCACGCTGAAGGTGCGGCCGGAGTTGGGGACGCCGGGGACCGGGAGAGCGTTGAATTCCTGTTTGCCCGTGGCGGGATTGTTGTAGTAGTAGGAGAAGATTCCCGTCTTGAGCCAGGTACCCCAGGCTCGCATCTGGTCCAGGACCGGGGTCCGTCCCTGGTAGCAGACCACCACGATTTCCGAGGGCGACTGTTCCAGTTCGCGGCTGGAGTTGAGCGAAGCGGGATCCGTCGGGAGGCCCCACCGGGAGATCTCGTCGTGGAATCCCTCCTGTTTCAGACGGAGTGCCGCGTCGGCCTTGAGAGCCTCCGGCATGGGAAGCTTGGACCCGTTCCAGGCTTCCAGGCTGCGACGGAGGGAGACCACGCTGTTGTCGCGTTCGCCGGCCGACTGGAAGGCCAGCCAGTGGAGGGTTTCCAGCATCGCCTGGCCATATTGGCCGTTGGATCCGTTCGCCTTCAACTCGTCCAGAAGGAGCACGCCGCGCCGTGCCTCCACCATGGCACCGTCCTGGTCGCCCTTGGCCAGGTGTCCCACGAGCTGCAACTGGGAAAGGAACACGCGTTCGTAGGGACGGAACCGGTAGGGACGGATGTTGTCGTTGGTCACGAGGGCGGCGGCTTCGTTGGTGACGGAGCGGGCGTGCAGTTCCTCGTAGGCGCGATCGGCCTTGTCCAGCCAGAAGAGCGAGCTGTCCCACTGGCCTGCGAAATGGTGCAGGATTCCCATGTCCAGCGCGTAGAGAGGTTCCGAGCCCGCGCCGTAGAGCGCTTGGTTCTTGCGTACCGATTCCAGGGAACGGCGCGCATCGCCTTGGGCCAGCTCCTGGCGGAAGGCGGAAAGTCGCTCCACTCCATCGTTGGCACAGCCGACCAGGGCCAGGGTGCAAGCGACCAGGGCCCACGCGAAGCGGCGCTCGGGGCGCCGCGGGAAGGTGGCGGACATGGCCGCCTCAGAGCTTCAAGGAGCTCTGTTCGACGAACTTCTTGATCTTCTTGTCGCCGATCCAGACCTTCTTGTGGGACTGGATCTCGATCAAGGTGAGGTCCACCTGGTAGAAGACGACCGCCTCGTCGCCTTCCTTGTCCACGATGCTGGAAATCTCGCCGGTGAGCATCAGTTCGGCGCCGGTCTCGGCCTTCGCTTCCTGCTTGGTCTCGGTGGTGGCGTTGCCGGTCTGGCTTCCCACTTCGGTGCGCAATTCCTCGCGGACGGTGGCGTCGGCGACCATCTCGGCCTTGCCGGAGTTGACCAGGGTGCGCTGGATGTCGTTGATGAAGGTCTGCACGGGGATGTGCTCGTGGGACCGGTTCCTGATCTGGCCCACCACGATGCGGGGGATCTTGCCCTTGCTCTGGTAGGCCTGGATCCAGGGGCGGTCCAGGCAGTCCTTGAGCATGTCCTCGGCCACCATGCGAGAATCCGCGTCGTTCCAGCGACCGGAAAGATCCGTGGTGGTGTTGGTGGAGATGCGCGTGACTTCCTTGCCGGCGCATCCGCCCAAGGCCACGAGGGCGGCGGCGAGCAGGACCGGAGTGGACAGGAATTGCAATGCTTTCATGGAGATCGCTCCTCGGGAGGTCGGAAGATGGGGCGTACAACAGTATACAGATTCCGTGGCGGATCGACCGCTCGGGTTTTCACAGAACGAAGAGATTGTCCCGGTGGATGGCCTCCTGGGGGGCGGAGTGACCCAGGAGGCCCGGGATCTCGGAAGAATTGTGGCCGGCGATCCGCGCCATGTCGACCGCGCTGAAATTGGCCACGCCGCGGGCGACGGGTTTTCCCTCGGGGTCGACCATTTCCACCACGACACCGGCGGGGAAGCTTCCCTCCACGGAAACCACGCCCTTGGCCAGAAGCGAGCTGCGCCGTTCCACCAGCGCCTGGACGGCTCCGGCGTCCAGCACCAGCTTCCCCTTGGGGGTGCTGACGAAGCGGATCCAGCGTTTGCGCGAACCGAGCTTGTGTTCGGAGGGCAGAAACAGGGTTCCCTGGGGGGCGCCGGAGGCGATGGCCAGGAGGTCCGAGGTGAACCCGTTGGCGATCACGCAGGCCGATCCCGATTCCGTGACGGTGCGGGCGGCCACGATCTTGGTGATCATCCCGCCGGTGCTGGCGACGCTGCCTGCGCCACCGGCCAGCGATTCGATCTCGGGGGTGACCCGGTGCACGATGGGGATCAGGCTCGCCTCGGGATCGGATTTGGGGTTGGCGGTGAACAGCCCGTCGATGTCCGAAAGGATCACCAGGAGGTCCGCTTCCAGAAAGTGGCAGACGTCGGCGGACAGACGATCGTTGTCGCCCACCTTGATCTCGGAGGTGGCCACGACGTCGTTCTCGTTGACGATGGGCACCACCCCGCGGCGGAGGAGTGCTTCCGTGGTGGCGCGGATGTTGGAAAACCGTTCCGGATCGCGGAAGTCCTCGGCGGTGAGCAGGTATTGCGCGACGGGGACGCCGCGCCGGGCGAACGATCCGTCGTAGGCGTGCATCAGGCGGATCTGGCCCACCGCGGCGCAGGCCTGCTTCTCCGCCAGCTCCTTGGGCTTGGTGGCATGGCCCAGGATGCCCATCCCGATCCCCACCGCCCCGGAGGTGACCAACACCACTTCCCGGCCGGACCCCCGCAAGGCCACGATCTGGTCCACGACCCTCTCCAGTTGGGCGGGGGCCAGGCCGCCCTGTTCGTGGGTCAGCAGCCGCGTGCCCACCTTCACCACCACCCGGTTGGCCTTGGCCAGGAGCTCCTGCCGCAGGTTCGCGCTCACGAGGCCTCTCCATGGAGGACGCGCGCGGCCTCGTCGGCGGCGAAGCGCCCGTCGAACAGCGCCTTGCCCACGATCACCCCTTCGATTCCCGGATGCGCGCGGTCGGCGATGGCCTGGAGATCGGCCAGCGAGGAGATCCCACCGGAGACGATGGTGGAAAGCCCCGTTGCCTCGGCGAAGGTGCAGGTCGAAGGCAGATTCGGGCCTTGCAGCATGCCGTCGCGGGAGATGTCCGTGAATACGCACGAGCGCACACCCAGGGCGTGCATGGCGCGGCCAGGTCGTCGGCGCGGAGGCCTTCTCCTTCCGTCCAGCCGGAAACCTTCGCGATCCCGTCGCGGGCGTCGATCCCCACGATCACCCGTTGGGAGCCGAATCGCGCGAGCATCGCCTCCACCACCCTCGGGTCCCGCGCGGCCACCGTGCCCGCGATCACGCGTCCCACGCCCCATTCCTCCAGGGCTCGGGCCGCATCGTCCACCGTGCGGATCCCTCCGCCCAGTTCCGTGGGGCATTTGCAGGCATCCACCATGCGGCGCACCGCCTGGCCGTTGCGGGCCGCGCCCTCGAAGGCCGCGTCCAGGTCCACCAGGTGGATGCGGTCGGCGCCACCCTTGGCCCAGGCCTCGGCGATCTCCCAGGGAGCATCTCTGTAGACGGTCTTCTGGTCCTTCCTGCCTTGCACGAGTCGGACGGCGCACCCGTCCATCAGGTCGACGGCGGGCAGAAACTGGAGTTTGGGCTTGGTCATGGTTGGGATCAAATGGAACAATTCCCGGCCCTCCCACCGAGGGTTTCCTTGGCTTACCTTTCCCGCAAGGATTTGCTCAGTTTCCAATGAGGCGTTTTTCGATCTTCGATTTTTCGGCGCCGTGCCAAATACGGTTTTTGCTTTTGAAAGGGGTGTCGTGAACGTCGAACGTTCGTCGGAGGCTCCATCGGTCGGATCGACTCCCGATCCGGAGGGTTTCCAGCCCGGCGATCAGCTGGGGCGTTGCCAACTGGTCGCCCCGATCGGCCAGGGGGGGACAGGGGTGGTCTGGGAAGCGTGGCACACCACTTTGGCCATTTCCGTGGCGGTCAAGGTGCTCCGTTCCACGGAGGATCCGGAAATCGCCACCCGGATGCTGGGACGCTTCCGCCACGAGGCCATGCTCGCCTCCCGTCTGGACCACCCAGGGTTCGTGAGGGTGCTGGACTACGGGGAGGACCATCGACGGCCCTACCTGGTGATGGAACTGGTGGGCGGAGGCACGCTGGAAACCTGGATGCGCAACCAGGGGCATGTGGATCAGAAGACGAGTTTGGGAGTCGTGGGGCGCATCTGCCAATCCCTGTCGGCGCTCCACCGCCTGGGGATGGTCCATCGCGACATCAAGCCATCCAACATCCTGATCGGACCTTCCGGCCAGCTCAAGATCTCCGATCTTGGACTGGCGTCCTTTCCTCGCGCACGCGGCGCGGGTGGAACGATCTGGGGCACTCTTCCCTACCTGGCGCCGGAATGCTTCCTGGAGGACCACGCGGTGGACCAGCGATCGGACCTGTTTTCGGTGGGGGTGATCCTCCATCGGTTGCTTCTGGGGCGGTTTCCGCCAAGTCCTCCGGCGCAGGGCGACATCGGTGGTGCCGGTTTCGACGAGGGTACTCTGTATCTGCTGCGCTGGCTTCTCGAGCCGGACGTGCGCTCGCGCATCCAGACGGCGGAGGAGGTGGCTCGCACCTGCTGCCGGCAGGCCGAATGGCTGAACCTCCAGGGGAAACGGTCCGCTTGAATGCGCGCGAGCGAGCTGGCAACGGATTTTGTCGGCAAGAAACGAACGACCCGCCTCCCGGAAGGGAAACGGGTCGGATCCGAGCTTGCATCGTCGTGGTCCGCAGGTGTCCGCGGACCCTCCGATCCTAGGCGCGCAGCGACTTGATGGCCGAAGCCAGCTGCTTTTCAAGCGCGGACATGCCCGCCTTGCGCAGTTCCTTCTTGACGGCGTCCAGCGAGGCCATGGCTTCGGAGACGGCCGGATCCGAGGACAGGCCGTAGACGATGCCTTCCTCGGAGGGCTCGCGGGTGACGTGGTAGCCGAGTTCCCGGGCGCGTTCGACTTCGCGGGCCAGCGTGCGAGGGTGGACCGGGAAGCCGCGGCGGCCGAGTTCCTTGAGGACCTCGGCTTCGGGAGCCGGAGCGTCCTGGGCCTTGAGGGTGTCGATGAGGGCCTTCAGCTTGCGGGCCTGGACGACGTAGGAGGCTTCTCCACGGTCGATTTTTGGCCTGCTGGCTTTCGCGGGCTTGGTCTTCGCTGGCTTGGCCTTGGTCTTCGCCATGGCATTCTCCTTTGGAGCGTGGATTGCGCGTATCGGAAACTAGGCCGGTTCCGTCCGGCATAGGTCGGATTCTGACGACAACGTAGATGATTCCACTCTTTTCGACCAAGGTCAAGGGGCGGATTCTGTCAATTTTTTCGCAGCCTGCGCACACCCGATCCGGCAGATTTTTCCCCTTTCGCGGATTCCGGACGGAATCGGTCCGCGGCGGCGACGGTCCTTCGCCATGCGCATCCGGCGAGGATCGCTGCCGATTCGCGATGGATTCGGCTATCCGGGGGTATGGCTGGAATGGATTCGCGGGGATCGATCGGTTTCCGGAATCGATTCGGTTTTCCTGGGAATCGGCGAATCGGAATCGACCAGGTTTCCCCGGAGGGGCGGATCTTCCCCTGGAGGTTCTACCTTTGGCGCCCCATGTCCAACGCAGTCAACGCATCGGGGCTCCTGGAAGCCCTGGACCAGGTCCTGGAGGATCGCAAGTCCCAGGATCCCAGCCAGTCCTACGTCGCCAAACTCTACCACAAGGGGCTTCCCAAGATCCTGGAAAAGGTCGAGGAAGAGTCCCGCGAAACGATCGAGGCGGCCTCCGAGGAGGGGACCGACCATCTCGTGTACGAGGTGGGGGATCTCTGGTTCCACACCTTGGTGCTCCTGCACCACAAGGGGCGCAGCGGAGCCGACGTGCTCCAGGAACTGGCGCGCCGCTTCGGCGTGTCCGGAATCGTCGAAAAGGCCTCGCGGCCGCCAAAGGAGTGAAGGCACCATGATCCAGATCGGCATTCCATCCAAAGGGCGTCTCCACGAGCCCATCGTGGCGCTCCTCAAGCAGTCCGGCTACCGCTTCCGCGTGGACGGCCGCAGCCTCCGGATTCCCGCCGGGCCGGACACTTCCCTGGTGCTTCTGCGCACCGACGACATCTCCACCCTGGTGGCCGCAGGTATTCTGGACGCCGGCATCAGCACCCAGGACATCGTTGAAGAGACTTCCGCCCAGGTGGCGGAGGTCCTGAAGCTGGACATGGGCCACTGCCGGATCGTGGTGGCCGTGCCGGAAAACGGGGACATCCAGTCTCCCGCCGACCTGGACGGCAAGACCATCGCCACTTCGTTTCCGCACCTGGCCGAGAACTTCTTCGGAAAGCACGGCGCCCATCCTCGCTTCGTGGAAGTGGGCGGATCCTGCGAGGCCATGGTGCCCCTGGGGCTGGCCCAGGGGATCGTGGACATCACCGAGACCGGCAATTCGCTCCGGGACAACGGACTCAAGATCCTTTCCGAGATCGGTTCCTACCAGACGGTCCTGGTGGCCCGCCCCGAGCGCGTCGAGGATCCGGAAATCAAGCAGCTGGCCCGTCGGCTCAAGGGCGCCATGATCGCCCAGACCTACCGCCTGGTGGAATACAACGTGCCCCGCGCCAAGCTTTCCGAAGCCGAGAAGATCACTCCCGGCTTCCAGGCGCCCACGGTCAACACCCTCGAGGATCCCGCCTGGTGCGCGGTGCGGGCCCTGGTGCCCGTCAAGCAGCTGGGGCAGGTGATCGATTCCCTGGAAGCTTTGGGTGCCACCGCCATCCTCCAGTTCGGGATCGAAAATTGCCGACTGTGAAGCCCATCGGGGCTGTGGGGCGGATGCTCGCCCGGATCCGGGCGACCCTCTTTTTCGGGGCGCTGTTCGGATCCATCTTCTTTTTCGGATTCTGGCTGATTCCCGCGGCCGTGGTGCTCAAACGCGCCTCGTTCATCAAGTGGATGTGCATCACCTGGTTGGACCTGTTCATGCCCGTCTTCGGATTGCGTCACCGTGTGGTGGGGAAGGAAAACCTCCACGAGCGCCGCACCATCTTCGTGGTCAACCACCAGAGCTGGCTGGACATCCCCCTGATGATGGCCGGTGTGCGGTACCCGGCGTTTCTGGCCAAGAAGGAGATCCAATCCTGGCCGTGGTTCGGTTCGGCCATGAAGGTCCTGCGTTGCGTGTTCGTGGACCGCTCCGACCGCCGCTCGCGCTCCCAGGTGGGCGAGAACGTGCGGCGCGAAGTCAACGACGGCGTGGACTTCTGCATCTTCCCGGAAGGGACCCGGTCCATCGACGGCAAGCTCCAGCCATTCCAGGGCGGAGCCTTCCGCGTGGCCGTGGACGCAGGGGTGCTGGTGACCCCGGTGGTCATCGACGAGACCTGGTGGATCCTCAACAAGAAGACCTTCCAGCTCTATCCCGGCACCATCCGTGCCCGGATCCTGCCGCCCATCGACGCCTCGCTCCCGGAAAACCAGGACGTGAAGAAGCTCATGGCCCAGGTGCACGCGCAGATGGAACAGGCCCTCGCCGAAATGCGCGCCGAACCCGAAGCCTCGGGACGGTTTCCGGCCAATTGAGTCTCTCGCAGGAATGGCCTGCACCTAAGGATGCCTCCCCGGTGCTTCGCACCGGGATCCGAACAGGGGCGCCCGCCCCTGACCGGGCCAAGGGCCACTGGCGGCACTTGGGGCCCTCCCGTCTGCCCGATTCCAGAGATAGCTGCTACGGAGCCGTCCCCGTGAGGGGTGTGCCCGTCGAGTCCGTGACAACGACCCGCGGATTGGGAGAGAAAATCGCCCCCATTCCTGCCGCCGACCAGTCCAGGGCACGGTCACGAGGGCTCCAATCCGCGTTGTGGATCCCGAACGTCGCCCCTTCTCCCGATGCGTCCGGATAGCTCTCGCCCGGCTTGAGGACCACTCCCTTGCAGGCCAGTACGTAGGCATCCTTTTGGTTCACCTTGGACAGGCCACCCTTGCACTTGGGTGCATACCAGGTCTCCGCCACGCTCTGCTTGCCCGTTGTGGGCGTGTAGAAGAATCGAACCGAACCAATGGAGACACTTTTTGTCCCGGCGTTTTTGATGACGATCTTCGGTCTGAGGTACTTGGTGTCCGTCGGCGTCTTATCGCTGGTGGACACCTCCAGCACCGGTTTGTCCACTGGTGTCGCGACTTCCTGGAACATGGCGGTGGGGAAGCGGTTTTTCGTGACGGTCAGCGACAGACTGGGGGTGGTCGAGGTGGTGTCACCTGCCCAACCCACGAATTTCCATCCCACCGAGGCGACGGGAGTCAAGACCACTGAAGAGCCGTTGGGATACGATGTCTGGGATGGACTGACTTGGACCTTGCCTGAACCGCTCACGCTTGGACTGACCACGAATTGTCCAGTTGGAAGCGGCGGTTCTGGTCGAACCTGGCCAGAGAAATGGAGGAACTCATCATCCGTGAACGTGAAATACGCGTTTGCGATGTTTGTCTTCAATCCTTTTGGGATGAGGATTCCGAACCCAGATTGCGATCCCCCAGGCGGGATTGGTGCGGCATGATTCTTGGTTTTCCACTCTGCTAAAACTACGGGCTCCTCGTCAACGTAAGTGGAATCGAAGCTCCAGCCAAAGGGAGAGGCGCCCACCAGTCCTGGCAACGTGTGGCCATAGACGGAGTCTCCGATACTGAAGTTCCAGCGGCCTTCGGAATTTGCGCCGAGAGTAATCCAGGAAAGCGGATGAGAGCTGCCGTTTTGGATTGTGAAATTGTAGATGGTGTCGCCATTGGGGGTTGGGGCTGCTCTATATCTCATGCTGAATTCCGCATTTGCGGATGGAGCCTGCGCGAGAAGAGACGTTACCATGAGGATTTGAGTCGAGATCAGCATTTGGTTCTCCTTTTTAGTTTTCGAAGTGCCAAGGTTCGGGCATCACTTTCCAATTCAGAAGTGGCCTTCGTAATCCACAATTCTTGGAAAGAGTTGCAATGTCGATGTTTTCCGGATACCAGTTCATGTCAATGGCTTTGCCCAGCGAATGTTTGGATGTCTTTCCAGTTACGCCTGGCCGATGCTTGTTCCATTCCCGTCTCACTTCTGGCAGAATTGACTGACAGCCTGAGGTGTCTGCTCCCAAGGTGTCAAGGCGGAGTTTGTTTTGTCGCACTTCATAAAGATGATTCTGATACTGAGGCGGGCGCACCGCGGAGTTCACTGTGAGTGTCCCACCAACAGCCCGCACCGCTTGATCAAGACACTGGTAGGATGCAAGGAGTTGAGGGGTCAATCCGTTCATCAAAACAGGTGTTTGCCCTTCTTCGACAAGAACAGCATTCGGATCGCTCAAAGGAGTGAAGGGCAGAAGTTTACATGCACTTGTGGCTCTCAGAGAGTATTCGAACGAGGCAGTTGGAGGATTTCCTGGGCACTGTGTCAAAGCAGCTTGAACCATGATTTCCGCAGGACCATTGAAGTCGGAATAACGAATAGTGTCTTCGCCCTCAAAAGACCATATTTCGTGAGCCGGATTTCCGTTAAAGATAATCCGATTGTCTTGGCGGACTGATCCAGCGATTCTTTTTCCTGTGTCTGGGGAAATCTGGTCACCGACAAAGATTGCGGCTGCTTCACGGATGCCACCTGGGTATAGGCTATTAAAATACCAAGGATATAGTTGGCCATTTAGTGTGTAAAATTCGCCAAATGGATTTGCTGGAGGGTTTCCTCTTTTGAAATTGTCGGCTCGATATCGAATTAAAACAAGTTTCCCTGTATCTGTCCCCCAGTCAACTTGCCAGCCCTGGGATCTGACGGTAAGTGGAATGTCTGGCCAGCCTTCTCGAATTATGTAGGCAAACCAATCCGATCCGATTGCTTCATACGAAAGTTCCTCCACAGGGGTAAAAGAGCCGAAGCCGCCAGGAGGCAATGAGCTTTCCGCAGTGAATTCCTGGGCATCAATAGATCCATAAAGGCGTATATATCCTGTATAGGCGGCGGGAGGCCTGAATATTACATCATTGCCAGATCGGGAAAATTTAACCGACTCGCAGAATGGTTGTGTCGAAAAGAGTCCTCCGATAAGGAAAAGTAAAACCTTGTGCGGGATTGAAAAGGAATGGGGGGGGGGGCTGAAGGTGGG